>Ga0206116_1000180_pt1 | contig 95893 bp, 87 predicted proteins | sample 3A1Ametagenome_FD_178000 | JGI IMG/M metagenome (GOLD analysis project Ga0206116, IMG submission 178000) | Enriched microbial communities from leaf-cutter ant dump, University of Wisconsin, Madison, United States - 3A1A | ecosystem: Environmental > Terrestrial > Nest > Insects nest > Nest dump...
TCGGGCGGCTCTCTGGTCCCCGGTTCGCAGTTCCACGAGGAGCAATGGATCATGGCCGCCGGCATGCTGGCGCGCGGCAGCAGCTTCCTCTATGTCGCCCGCGCCATGGGATGCAGCCGCACCACGCTCTGGCGCGCCTATTACGGCTCCAAGGATTTCCGTCACAGGGTCTGGTGGGAACGTCAGTCCCTGAACCGCGAGGCCGACCTGCGCCTCTCGTCGCTGCGCAGTCTGGTCGTCGAGCAGATCGAGCGGCTGGTCTCTTCCGGCGATCCCTCCACCGTGCGCTGGCTGGCCGACCGGCTCGGCATCCTCGACGGGCTGGCCGACCGGCCGGCGCGACAGCCGCAGACCCGGCAGCCGTCGGAAGACCTGTCCGCCGAGCCCGCCCCTGATAGTGCCCCCGATCCCGTTGCCGATCCCTGCGCCGGCCTCTCCGGCATCGTCGTCCCCGACCTCGACGACGACAGCATCCCCGGCGCCTTCCGCGCGCCGTCGCCGCCGTCCTCGCCCGCCCGGAGGCGGCGGGGCCGAAGGGCGTCTATCCCTACACCCTCAACCCCGACGATCCCTATCCCACCCTCGGCTCGGCGCTGGAGCGCAAGGGCGGCAAGGCCGCCTTCGGCCGGCTGTGAGGCAGGCGGGCTGGAGACGATGGAACAGCCGCCGGAAACCGTTCCACGCTGTTCCATCTCCCGGGATGGCCCCCAGGAGGTAAGGATCGGCGGAGTCTTCCCCCGCCGACCCCGTCATCCCATCCCCCGAACCCTCAGCCCTGCTTGGCCTTCAGCGCCGCCAGACGGTCGGACAGGCTGGTCGGGGCGGTCTTGCCCGACGCGGCGGCCAGCGCCGCGGCGATGTTGGGGTCTTCCTTTTCCGGGGCCGACGGGCGCAGCAGCTTGGCCTTGGCGTTGGCGGCCTCCGCCGCGGCCAGATCCTTGGCCGCGGTGTCCTGCATCGCCTTCAGCGCGACGGTCAGGCCGCTGGTGGCACCGGCGAGGCCGGCGGCCTGACGGGCGGCTTCCGCCTGACGCTCGGCCATGGCGCGCTGCTGGTCGGCGCGGCCCATGTCGCGCTGGGCGCGGGTCAGGTCGGCGCGCGCGGCCTTCAGCTTCGCGCCGGCCTCGGCGTAGTTCTTTTCCAGCATCTCCAGGAACTCGCGCGCCTCGACCGCGTCGCGGACCTCGCGCTCGATGTCGGGAGCCATCTCCTCCAGCATGCCGACGACGGTCTCCAGGCTCTTCTCCAGCCCGGCCTTGCGCGACGGGTCGGTCTCGCCGTCGATCTGGCGTTGGAGATGCTCGGCCGCGGCCATGCGCTGCGCGGACAGCGCCTTGATCTCGTCGGCCTCGCGCTGCTCGCGGTCATGGATGGCGCGGGCTTCCGCCACCTGACGGCCCAGCCCGTCGAGATGTTGCTCCATGGTCCGCAGCTCCGCTTCGGTCGCGGACTTCGGATCCCAGCGGACCAGCGCCTCCATGGCGCCCTGGACGGCCTGGTCGGTCTTGACACCCATAAGGTTGCGGATGAAGGCAAGCATGGCTGATTCCTGTCGAAGGAGGGTTGTTGGAGGCGCCCCCGGACCAAGGCCGCGGACGCTTCGCCTGCACAGATGGGGTGGGGGCGATCCGGGAACCAGACCCCCATCCTTACCTCTCGGGGGCGATTTTTCCGCTCCCCTATCCCGACCCCTATCCGGCCATGGCGGCGGCGTTGATCACCGCCACCCCCAGCTGGACGCCGACCAGCGTGGCCGCCGACGCGACGTTGCCCGATTCGATCTGGCCGCGCAGGTCGCGGATCAGCAGGGTCGCCACGGCGAAGGCGACCAGCTGGAGGATCAGCGCCACCACGCCCCACAGCAGGATGTCCAGCAGGACGCTGCTGGTCGCCAGCGTCGCCGCCAGCGGAATGGCGAGCGCCACGATGGACCCCGCCAGCGTCAGGCCGCCGGCGGCATTGCCTTCCGCCACCAGACGGCGCTCGTCGAAGGGGGTGATGCGGGTATAGACGGCGACGCCGGCCGCCAGCAGCGCCAGCGTGACGGCGAGCTGGACCAGCAGCACCGGAAGGCCGGTGCCGAGCGCGGTCAGGATGGAACCGAAGGTGCTTTCCATGGGGCCGGCACTCTTGTCGTGTGGGTGGTTAGGACAGGGAGAGGGAGGCGGGATTGACGTCGATGCCGGCGGCGATCTCGACCGACGCGCGGCCGGCGCGCTCCACCGCCTCCACCAGGATATATTCGGTGGCGGGCGCCGGGTTTCCGGCTCCGGTGGGCGCGCCGTACAGCATCGCCTGGCTGGTCACCGTCTCGGTGCCGCGCAGGGTCTGGCGCGCCTCGCTGAGGGTGAAGGGCTGGATGCGGCTGGCGCCAGGCTGCCAGACGCGGGGATAGAGCTTGCCGTCCTTGGTCTGGAACTCCGGCCAGCCGATCATCCCCTCCGCATCGTCCAGCCAGAATCCCCACTCGCCCTCGTCGGACGGGGTGACGCTGTCGATGGGGGTGAAATAGCGGCACTCGTCCGGCTGCCCGTCGGGGCCGAGATGGATCTGGAAGAAGCCGCCGCCGGGAAGATGAAGGCGGTAGACGGTGGCCGGGCCGGAGGTGACGGTCCCGACCGCCTCGATCGACACCAGCCGGTCGGTGCCGGTGTCCGGCGCCTTGACCTTGGTGGCGCTCTCCGCCAGCAGGAAGGGGGTGGGGTCGATGGTGACCGTCATGCCCAGCCGGAACAGCGACGGGCTGTAGGCCTTGCCGCCGAGCTTCTGGTTCACATAGTTGCCGAGCGTTCCGAACAGGGGCACGTCAGATCCTCCCTTGGAGCCGGAGCCTTTGGAAACAGGGCCGTCGGCGACAGCGCTGGGCTTGGATGGCGCATCCATCCGCCGCCGCGCCCGCCACAGCAGGAACAGCACCGCCACGCCGAGCAGCAGCAGGCCCCACCACCAGAAGCCATGGCCGGAGCCGCCGGACGCCTGTACCGCGCTGGCGCTGTCCACCGCGCTGGCCGAATCGGCGCGCGCCAGATCCGCCGGCACGTCGGGCGGCAGCTGGCCGGCCTGGCGCGGGGTGCCGGCCTGGGCCGTCATCGACTGGTCGAGCTGGTCCAGCTTGCCGCGCAGCTCCGCATTGTCGCGGGCCAGCCGGTCGGCCTCCTGGCGCCATTCGCGATATCCCGGGTCGTCGGCGTTGTTGTGGAAGAAGGCGGCATGGCCCGGCCGGGTCAGCGTGTCGAGCATGAACCACAGGAACAGCCCGTCCCAGATGCCGAAGCGGCGCGGGGCGCTGACGGTGTAGGGCGGCGGGCTCCAGCCATAGCCGCCATAGGGGTTGGCCGGCGCCGGGCGCGTCGACGGCGTCCGGTAGGAGGACCCGCCCCAGCCCCAGCCCCAGCTGGACCCGCTGGAACTGTTGGATCCGCCGGTCCGGCCCTGGGTGGAGGCGGCGGGAGGCGGCGCGCCCGGCTGGGCCGGCGGCGTGCGGTCGGCCTCCTGCTTGGTGCGGTAGCGGTTCAGCGCGTCGGCCGAACCCTGCTGGCTGAAGCTCCGGTCCCCTGCCGAGGTCGGCGGGGCGGCGACCGACGGGGCGTTGCTGCCCGGCCGGGCATAGCCGCCGCTCGAACTCGAAGACCCGCCGGAGAACCAGCCGCCGCCGCTTCCGGTGGACGGCGTGCGCGAGGTGGAGGGGCGGGAGTATCCACCGCTGCTGCTGCCGACGGACGGGGTGCGCGACGGCCGCGAATAGCCGCCCGACGACCGGCTGCTGGACCCGGCGCGCGCCTCGGCCTCGGCCGGAGCCAGCGTGACGGCTGCTGCGGTGGCGGCGATGACGAGCGGGGCAGGCGCTGCGGGAGCGGTCAGGACGGTGCCGATGGGGGCCGCCAGCGGCTGCACCGTCATCAGCAGGGCGACGGCGGCTGCGCGCCATCGCTCCGTCCAGCGATCCCGATACCGGGTGGGGCACCGTCTGGGCCTGGGGGGCTTCGCGGTCTGCGTCATCCATCCTCTCGCGCGTCATCCGGAGCCGGTTCAACCGGCCCTCCCGGCGATTCGTTGCGCGAGGGTAGGCAGATACGCGGCTGCGCTCAAGGGATTAACCGCGGGGACCGGCGCCCTATGCCTTCCGTCAGGAGACGGCGGTCGCCGTCCGCTTGTCCTTCGCCGGTTCCGGCGGCGGCGGGCGCAGGGTGGGCGGGCCGCCGGCTGCGGTGACGAGGCGGTCGCTGGCGGCCTCCAGCCGCTCCTCCAAGTCGCGCATCGCTTCGGCGCGCGGCTGGCCGGGCATGATCGGCGGCAGGAACTCCACCACCACCGTGCCGGGGTATTTCAGGAAGCTGTGGCGCGGCCAATAGAGGCCGGCATTCAGCGCCATCGGCACGATGGGAATGCCGAGGCTGTCATAGAGCATGCCGACGCCGATGCGGTAGGGCCGGTAGGTGCCCGGCGCCACGCGGGTGCCCTGGGGGAAGATCACGATGGGGCGGCCCTCGTCCCGCACCGGGCGGGAGTTGCGGATCAGCGACTTGATCGCCGCCCCGCCGGCGCCGCGGTCGACCGGGATCATCTTCGCCTTGGCGGCGTACCAGCCCCAGATCGGGATCCACATCAGTTCGCGCTTTAGGATGATCGCGGGATCCTTCACCAGCAGGTGAAGCTTCATCGTCTCCCACGCCGACTGGTGCTTGGCCGCCAGCAGGAAGGGGCCGTCGGGCAGGTTCTCGCGCCCGCGCACCTCGTAGCGGATGCCGACGAGCGTGCGCTCCAGCCAGCCGACGGTGCTGAGATACCATTTCACCACTGCGACCATCTGCGGACGCGGCAGCAGCAGCATCCACAGCAGGGCGAAGCACATCAGCGCGGTCCAGAGGTGGAACGCGATGTTGAAGGCGAGGGACCGGATCCAGATCATGGCCGGCAACTTGTCAGGTCTTCGCCGACTTCTCAAGTATTCCGCGCAGTGCAGGAGAGGGCGGCGGGGAGGGGACGGGCTTTTGCCGGGCAGGGTGGACTCCGGTCCCGGCCGGGTGCATTGTCCCCGGCATGGAGGGGGGCTGCGCGAAAGGGTGACAAGCTGTGGTGGAACCGTGATCCGTTTCGAGAATGTCGGCCTGCGCTACGGCACCGAGGCGGAGGTGCTGCGGGACATCAGCTTCACCCTTCAGCCGGGCTCCTTCCACTTCCTGACCGGTGCCAGCGGGGCGGGCAAGTCGTCGCTGCTGAAGCTGATGTATCTGGCCCACCGGCCCTCGCGCGGGCTGGTCACCCTGTTCGGCCGCGACATGGCGATGGTGACCCGCCGCGACCTGCCGGAACTGCGCCGCCAGATCGGCGTGGTGTTCCAGGACTTCGCCCTGCTCGACCATCTGTCGGCGCTGGACAATGTGGCGCTGCCGCTGCGCATGGCCGGCACGCCGGAGGCCGACGTGGTCGCCCATTGCAGCGAGATCCTGCGATGGGTCGGGCTGGGCAACCATCTGCACGCCACGCCCTCCACCCTGTCGGGCGGTCAGAAGCAGCGGGTCGCCATCGCGCGGTCGGTGATCAACCGGCCGCGGCTGCTGCTGGCCGACGAGCCGACCGGCAACGTCGACGACGGCATCGGCATGAGGCTGCTCTACCTGTTCGAGGAACTCTACAAGCTGGGGACCACCGTGGTGATCGCCACCCACAACGAGGCGCTGATCCGCCGGTTCGACCATCCGCGCCTTCATCTCGACAATGGCCGGCTGATGGTGCTGCCGGCGCGCGGCCGCGTCGAGGCCCGCGCGAAGGACGCGCGTGCCAATGACCCGGGGCCCATCGATCAAAGGCCCATCGATCAAAGGTGGGAGTAGCGGCATGGCGCTTCGTCCGGTGCGGCCCCGTTCCGACCTGCCGCTGGCGGTCGATCCCTCCTCGCGCTTCCTCGGCTGGATCACCGCGCTGATGGCGTTCCTGGCGGCGCTGGCGCTGGCCGGCGCCATGCTGGTGTCGGACATGGCCCAGCGCTGGGACAGCGGGCTGGCCGGCGGCCTGACCGTGCAGGTGGCGCCGATGCCGGGTGCCCCCGTCGCCCCGCTGGACGAGCGGGCGGAGGCGGCGCTGACCGTCCTGCGCTCCTTCCCCGGCATCCGAACGGCGACCCTGCTGGGCGGGGGGGAGATCGCCCGGCTGCTGGAGCCCTGGCTGGGGGCGGGGGCGGCGGACCCGCTGCTGCCGATGCCGCGGCTGATCGATGTCGCCGCCGACGGGCCGGTCGATATCGCGGCGCTCCGCCTGCGCCTGACCTCCGCCGCGCCGGGGGCAACGCTGGACGACCATGCGGTGTGGCTGGCCGATCTGCGCTCCTTCGCCGGGGCGATCCGGCTGGCGGCGCTGGGTGTCGTGGTGCTGATCGGGGCGGCGGCGGTGATGACCGTGGTCTTCGCCGTGCGCACCGGACTTGCGATCCACCGGCCGGTGGTGGAACTGCTGCATCTGATGGGCGCCACCGACCGCTATGTCTCGCGCCAGTTCGAGCGGCATGTGGTGGGCCGCAGCCTGCGCGGCGGCGGGATCGGGCTGCTGCTGGCCGGCGGCACGCTGTATGGGCTGCACCGGGCCTCCCAGGGGCTGCGGGCCAGCCTGCTGCCCGACCTGGCGTTGCAGCCCTGGCAATGGGGGGCTCTGCTGCTGGTGCCGGCCGGGCTGGCTCTGCTGGCGCTGGTCACCGCGCGCTGGACCGTGCTGCGCACGCTGGAGTCCATGCCATGAGCCGGGCCATGAGCCGGACCATGAACCGGGCCACAAGTGGGGCACTCAGTGGGACCGGGAGATGGGCGGCACCATGATCCACGGTCACCGGCGGCGCGGCGGCGGCGTGATGGCGCGGGCGATCGGGCATGTGATCGCCGGCATGCTGGTGTTGGCCATCGTCTGGTTGGGCGGGCTTTTCTGGTATGCGGCCGACGTGCCGCGCTCGCCCCCCGGCGGCGCCGATGCCGACCGGCCGACCGACGCCATCGTCGTGCTGACCGGCGGCAGCCACCGGCTGGGCACCGGGCTGGAGCTGCTCGCTGCCGGACGCGCGAAGAAGCTGTTCGTCTCCGGCGTCTATGACGGGGTGGATGTGCAGGAACTGCTGAAGCTGTCCCGCCGTTCCCCGACCGAACTGGAATGCTGCATCACGCTGGGCTATTCCGCCGACAGCACCATCGGCAACGCCTATGAGACGGCCGACTGGATGCGTGACCAGGGATTCCGGTCGCTTCGGCTGGTGACCGCCAACTATCACATGCGCCGCAGCCTTCTGGAGCTGTCGATGGCGATGCCGGACGTGGAACTGGTTCCCCACCCGGTCGTCGCCCCCACCGTCCATCTCGACGACTGGTGGATGTGGCCCGGCACCGCCAACCTGCTGGTCAACGAATACAACAAGCTGCTGGTGGTGGGGCTGCGCTGGGCGGTCCGCCGCGCGGTTCGGGACTGATCCTGGGAAAAGATGACGATCCTCAAAAGCGAATGAGAATGACTTGCAATTAGCATCGGACCGGGTTAGGGTCCTGTCCAGGGTTCACGCCCGGACATCGCCGACCGCAACGTCCGTCCAGCAAGAAAGACTCGCCATGCACGACAGCGCCGTCTCCGTTCCCGCTTCCTTCGCCGCATCCCTGCCGGTGGTCGAATCCGGCCGCCTGATGTCGGGCAGCCGCGAGATCGTGATCCAGCACGCCGGGCAGAGCTACCGCCTGCGTGTGACCCGCGCCAACAAACTGATCCTTACCAAATAAAACGACCTTCAAAGAACCTTCCGGGAAAAACGCCGCCGAGAATGGGCGCTGGCCATACTGGTCCGGCGCCCATTTTCTTTTTTATAATGACCTTTCACGCCCGGCCCTGTACCTCATAGCCGGCATCCTCGATGGCTTGTCGGATGACGGATTCTTCGGCGCCGCCTTCGATGGTGACCTCGCCGGTCTTCAGGTCGACCAGGGCACGGTCCACGGCAGGAATGGCTTCCACGGCCTTGGTCACGGTCTGGGCGCAATGGCCGCAGGTCATTCCCGAAACCTTCAACGTCAGCATGGATCTTCTCCCCTTGGGGGTGGGTGTGCGGAGTATCTGGAAAGGCTGCACCTTCCAGCGACAGGAAGGTCAAGCGCCATTCCGCAGGATCGCTCAACCGGCCTCCAGCCTGATCGTCACGTTTCGCGGCCCTGTCTCGAAAATGAGATTAAGTCTTGAATAAGAGACAATTTCCCGCCCGATAATCTCGGAAACGAGAATATCTGAAGCGGAGGAATTTCGTGTGCACTGCAAAAAGTCCGCAATTCCAAAGGTTTCTTCTGCGACAATCTGTCTGGATAGTCCTGGCATGGCCCTTGCTGATACGGATGCATGCACCCGTTCCGGGTTTCCCATGAAAGAGCGCCGCGATGCCGCTTGTCACCGCAACGACCCTTCTGCCCGTCCCGGCGCGCCGCGTGTGGCCGCTGGTGCGGTGGGATGGCGCTGTCGGCGAGTGGTATCCAGGCGCGGTTTCCATGACCGTGGACGGGACAGGGAAGGGCGCGTTGAGGCGACTGCGGCTTTATGACGGCTCGCCGGTCGTCCATCGGCTGGAACATGTCAGCCGGGTCGACGACGCCTACACCTATGCGGTGGTCGAGGGACCGTACCCGGTCGCCGACCTGCTGGCGCAAATCCGTCTGCGGGCCGATGGGGAGGGGCAGGCCGTGTTTCACTGGACCGCGACCTTCCACCCATACGCTTCCCACCCGCAGGAGGGGACGGAGGCGGAGGCCGAACGGTTCGTCCGCGACCTCTACGACGCCGGCATGGCCCGGCTCCGCACTCTGTTTCACCCGTGAATCCCGAAAACGACACTCCAGGCGCCAAGCGCCGGAAAAGAATAACCGAGGGAGCATCGTCCAAATGAGTTTCCTGATCTGCCTGGGAGCGCTCGCGTTCCTCATGCTGGTCGCCTACCGGGGCTTCAGCGTCATACTCTTCGCGCCGGTGGCGGCGCTGGGGGCCGTACTGCTGACCGACCCGTCCGCTGTGCCGCCGATCTTCACCGGCCTGTTCATGGACAAGATGGTCGGCTTCGTGAAGCTGTACTTCCCGGTCTTCCTGCTGGGCGCGGTGTTCGGCAAGGTGATCGAGCTGTCCGGCTTCTCCAAGTCGATCGTCTCCGCCGTGATCAAGCTGGTCGGGCGCGAGCGCGCTGTGACCTCCATCGTCCTGGTCTGCCTGCTGCTGACCTATGGCGGCGTGTCGCTGTTCGTCGTGGTTTTCGCCGTCTATCCCTTCGCGGCCGAGATGTTCCGGCAGGGCGACATCCCCAAGCGCCTGATCCCCGGCGTGATCGCGCTCGGCGCCTTCACGGTCACCATGGATGCGCTGCCGGGCACGCCGCAGATCCAGAACATCATCCCCACCACCTTCTTCAAGACCGACGCCTATGCCGCCCCGTGGCTGGGACTGATCGGCTCGGTCTTCATCCTGACGCTGGGGCTGCTGTATCTGGAATGGCGCGTCCGTTCCGCCATCGCGCGCGGCGAGGGCTATGGCAGCGGCCACACCAACGAGCCGGAAGCCGTGGCGTCCGAAGCGCTGCCGAACCCGATCCTGGCGCTGACGCCGCTGGTCGCCGTCGGCGTGCTGAACAAGCTGTTCACCATGGCGATCCCCAGCGTGTATGGTGCCACCAGCGAAGTGGCGCTGACCCCCGGCGCCAAGCCGCTGGTGACGCAGGTGTCCTCGGTCGCCGGCATCTGGGCGGTGGAAGGGGCTCTGCTCTGCGGCATCCTGATGGTGCTGGCCTTTGCCTGGAAGCCGGTGTCCCAGCGCTTCGCCGAAGGCACCAAGGCCGCCATCGGCGGTTCGCTGCTGGCGTCGATGAACACGGCGTCGGAATACGGTTTCGGCGCGGTGATCGCGGCCCTGCCGGGCTTCCTGGTGATCCGCGACGCACTGTCCGCCATTCCCAATCCGCTGGTGAACGAGGCGGTGACCGTCACCGCGCTGGCCGGCATCACCGGTTCGGCGTCGGGCGGCATGAGCATCGCGCTGGCGGCGATGGCCGACCAGTTCATCACCGCCGCCAATGCCGCCGGCATCCCGATGGAGGTCCTGCACCGCGTCGCGTCCATGGCCAGCGGCGGCATGGACACCCTGCCGCACAATGGCGCCGTCATCACCCTGCTGGGCGTCACCGGATTGACGCACCGGCAGTCCTACGGCGACATCTTCGCCGTCACCTGCATCAAGACGCTGGCGGTCTTCTTCGTGATCGCCGTCTACTATCTGACCGGGATCGTCTGATCATGAAGAACAAGCTCATTTCCCTGGAGGACGCCGTCGCGCGCATTCCCGACGGGGCGTCCCTGCTGATCGGCGGCTTCATGGCTGTCGGCGGCCCCAACCGGCTGGTGGACGAGCTGATCCGCCAGGGCAAGCGCGACCTGACCATCATCGCCAACGACACCGCCCGGCCCAACAACGGCCTGGGCAAGCTGGTGGTGGAGAAGCTGGTCCGTCGCGTCGTCACCAGCCACATCGGCCTGAACCCCGAGACGCAGAAGCAGATGATCGGCGGCGCCATCGAGGTGGAGCTGGTGCCGCAAGGCACGCTGGCCGAGCGCATCCGCGCCGGCGGCGTCGGGCTGGGCGGCGTTCTGACCGCCACCGGCGTCGGCACTATTGTGGAGGAGGGCAAGCGCACGGTCGAGATCGACGGCGCCACCTACCTGCTGGAAATGCCGATCAAGGCCGATTTCGCGCTGGTCGCCGCCAAGCAGGCCGACCTGTACGGCAACCTGACCTACGCGCTGACCGCCCGCAACTTCAACCCGCTGATGGCGATGGCCGGCGCCACCGTGATCGCCGAGGCCGAGGACATCCTGCCGGTCGGCTGCATCCCGCCCGACGCGGTGATGACGCCGTCGGTGCTGGTCGATTACATCGTCGCCGCAATGCCGCGCTGATCGGGGAGTAGAGAGCCATGGATGAAAAGACCCTGATCGCCAAGCGCGTCGCGCTGGAGCTGATGGACGGCGACCTCGTCAACTTGGGCATCGGCCTGCCGACCCTGGTCGCCCGCTATGTCCCCCCCGGCCGCCATGTCTTCTTCCAATCGGAGAACGGCATCGTCGGCATGTCCGGCCCGATCACCGGGGCTGAGAACCACGACCTGACCGATGCTGGCGGCTCGCCCATCTCGGCCCTGCCGGGGGCGGCGTCCTTCGACAGCGCCTTCTCCTTCGGACTGATCCGCGGCGGCCATCTGGACGTCACCGTGCTGGGCGGCCTGCAGGTGGACCGCGAAGGGCGGCTGGCCAACTGGATGGTGCCGGGCAAGATGGTGCCGGGCATGGGCGGCGCGATGGACCTCGTCACCGGCGCCCGCCGGGTGATCGTCGCCATGCAGCACAGCGCCAAGGGCGAGGCGAAGATCGTCGAGCGCTGTGCCCTGCCGCTGACTTCGGTCCGCCGGGTCGATCTGGTGGTGACCGACCTCGCCGTCATCGAGCCGACCGATGCCGGCCTCGTCTTGAAGGAAACCGCCCCCGGTGTCACGGTGGAGCAGGTGATCGCCAACACCGGGTGCGAACTGATCATCGCCCCGGACCTCCGTTCCATGCCGATCGAAGGATAAAGAAGAATGACCAATCTGAAGGGGAAGGCTGCGCTCGTCACGGGGTCCACCAGCGGGATCGGCCTTGGGATCGCACGGCAGCTGGCGGGCCAGGGAGCCGACCTGATGCTGAACGGCTTCGGCGATGCCGGCTACATCGCCGAGCTGTGCCAGTCGCTCTCGACGGAGTTCGCCGTGCGCGTCGCCCACAACGGTGCCGACATGTCGAAGCCCGAGGAGATCGAGGCGATGGTCGCCGCCACCGAGGCGGCCTATGGCCGGCTGGACGTGCTGGTCAACAATGCCGGCATCCAGCATGTGGCGTCGGTCGACGCCTTCCCGGTGGAGCGCTGGGACGCGGTGATCGCCATCAACCTGTCGGCCGTCTTCCACGGCACCCGCGCAGCATTGCCGGGCATGAAGGCGCGCGGCTGGGGCCGGGTCATCAACATCGCCTCGGTCCATGGGCTGGTGGCTTCGGTCAACAAGTCGGCCTATGTCGCCGCCAAGCACGGCGTGATCGGCCTGACCAAGGTGACGGCGCTGGAACTTGCGGAGACCGGCATCACCTGCAACGCCATCTGCCCGGGTTGGGTGCTGACGCCGCTGGTGCAGAAGCAGATCGACGCGCTGGCTGCAACGCGTGGCCTGTCGGTGGAAGAGGCCGGGCGCGAGTTGCTCAGCGAGAAGCAGCCGTCCAAATCCTTCGTCACGCCGGAGCAACTGGGCGAGTTGGCGGTGTTCCTGTGCTCCGAGGCCGCCGGCAACATGCGCGGCGCAGCTCTGACCATGGATGGCGGCTGGACCGCCCAATAACGAACCGTGCAGCCAAACGGTTTTGAACCGGCTTTGACTGTATGCACTCTGAAGCGCCCGGGGCGGATCGAAAGGTCCGTCTCCGGGGCGACTTGTTGCCGGCTTCAGGTGTCGCTGGTGGCCGGAATCGTGTCGAATGGCGTCGCGATGAACGGGCGGCCCTGTCCATGGCCGGCGCGGGCATGACCGCGCTCGGTCGCCGCCTGCCGGAAATAGCCGACCACGAACACGCGCAGCGCATTTGCAAGAGAGACACCGGACCGGGACGAATGGCGGGCCTGCTGTTCCATGCGGTCACGCACATCGTCGCACAGCTCATCGACCGTCAGAACTTCCCGGCGGCATATCTCTTCAAGCCCCTCCCAGTAGGAAGGCTCCAGCCGGATTGGAACATCGCGTCCAGACAATTTCAGCGTGCGAGAAGTCAGAGAGGCTACGCCTGTGGATTGATCGATGCGAGATTTGCTGTCACCGACGCTCGACATGTTCGTATGCCCTCGTGCTACCCGTGCGATTGCCCCCAACGCATGCACACTATAACGCGACCACAACCGGTTTTGGGAACAAAACTTTAGGCAGGTAAGGATTCCCCCTAGGGTGCCCGTTCGGGGTCTCCAGCCATGTCCTTGAGCAAAGCCAGATCGTTGATGACGATAAAACCTTTGGCATATGTCACTGTGCCGGTCCGACGCAGGGCGCCAAGGCACTTATTCACCATTTCACGGGTGACGCCCAGCATGTTCGCCAATGCTTCCTGCGAAAGGGGCAAAGTCAGCCGCAGACCGGCCTGGGTCGGCTGCCCGTAACTGTCCGACAGCAGCAGCAGCCGCCGGGCGAGCCGACGTGGAACATCATGGAACACAGCGTCCTCGATGTTCTCCGACACCCAGCGCAGCCGGTCGCACAGAACGATCATCATGCGGGTGCAGAGGCGCGGGTGGCGTTCCAGGAAGGGGATGAAGTCAACCCGGTCGATCCGGAACAACTCGACCGGCCGCAGTGCGATCGCGGCGGCGGTCCGTTCCCGGCCGTCGATCAGCCCGATCTCGCCCAGGACATCTCCGGCTTCCAGTATGTTCAGCAGCATGGTCTTGCCATCCGCCGAGGAGGTTCGGATGGCGATCTGGCCCTTCAATACGGCGAACAGGCTGTCGCCGGGATCGCCCTTGTCGAAGATGATCTGGTCGGCATCGAAGCGTGCGATGCGGCCGAGTGCCACCATCTCAGCCATCTGCTCAGGGTCGAGCTCCCCAAGAAGCCGGTTGCGCCTCAGCACCGTTGCGACATCCACAGGCGCGCTCATCCGTCCATCCAGACACAGTTTCGCGCCGGGCTGGCAGTCATCGCCACCCCGGCGCGATCAGTCTAGCCAAAACGCGCTTACATCGCGAGCGGTGCCGCATCGCGCAGGGCGCGTTCCCACAGGACGGTGTGTTCGAAATGGAAACGGGCTTCGGTCGCCGCGTCATCGCTCGTCGCGCGGCCCAGCCGGCGTGCCATGGTGCGCAGCATCGCCTTGGCGTCCTCGCGCTTCTGGTCGAAGCGGCCCTGCGGCAGCCAGCCGCGAAAAGCCGCCAATTCGTAAGCCGGCAGGTCAATATCGCCACCCAGCCGCAGCATCCGGCCATAGCCGCGCTCGCGGTAGGGCAACTCCTTGGCGATGGCCTCCAGGCGCAAGGCCGTCCCTGCGGTCAGCACCCTGTCGGTAACCGCGTCGGACAGGGTACGGCGGATGTTGACCATCGCCTCCGATAGGGAGGTGTAGCCCAACTCGGCCGGACCATGGATCACCGCCACCTCGTCGTCGTCCTCCAGCCGTCCGTCGCGGAAGGCCTCGAAGATGGCGCCGACGCCGATCATGCCGAAAGGATACAGTTCCGCCGCGCGCAGGGCGCCCATGCTGGAGGCGCCGAACACCGGGATGCCGGCATGAATGGCATAGAGGATTTCCTTGTGCCAGACCGACGGCACGCTTTCGAAAAAGCCATCGATGATGCCGATGGCCGCCGGCTTTTCGGCGCACAGCCGCAGAACGTCGCCCTGGGCGACCGGCGGCAGATAGGTGGCGTCCAGTTCCAGTGCCGCGTCCTCGCGCGGCAGGGTGGGGCCCAGAAAGACATAGACGCCGCTCATGCCGCCTTCTCCATGGCTTGGCTGCCGAGAGCGCGCAGGCCGCGCTCGCCCAGCAGGTAATCGGGGGATTCGTCGGCACCCTCCAGTCCGGGTACGACAACCCGCACGACGGGAATGCCGAATTCCGGCTTGGTCAGGTCTACCGCCACCGCCTCCTCGATGCCGACGGCACGCAGCCTGTCGAGTTGACAGGCGAGATCGGCTTCGATGGTGGGAGCGGTACTGGTCGGGCAGAGACGGAAGGACCGCCGGCCGGCACCCTCCACGATCATCGCCTTCCAGCGGGCGTGGTGGGCGGGGTCGAGGTGACGCTCATATTCGGCACGGGGCATGTCGTCGCGGGCGCCGGCGATGAAGGTCAGACGGCTTTGCGCCGCCTCGGTCAGGGCGCGGGATAGCGCGATCTCGCGCGCCACGTGGCAGCCCATGCCGGTGGCCGGGCGGATGGAATGCTGGGGCAACTCCTCCCGCTCGACGATGCGGCAGAGGAAGGCCGGCAGTCCGACGTCGCTGGTGGTCTCCCACACACCGACTGCGACACCAGCAGCCTCGAAGCGGTCGATCAGCGAGCGGCAAACCGGATCGTCGATGCTGTCCAGGTCGATGCGGGTCGTCGCCTGGACCGCCGGGTCCTGCAGGCGCCACAGGGTGGTCGCGTCGCGCTCCACCAGTTCGGTCACGGCGTGGCTGATCGCCTCGACCTTGTGGTTGCCGGATGCCAAGCCGTTGGAGCCGGCCAGGAAGGCGCCGTGACCAGGGGCCATCGGCACGGTGAAATTCAGGTGCACCATTTCGAACGGCACCCATTTCGGGCCGCCGTTCAGCAAATCCTGACCCTCGATCCACAGGATGGGGCTGTTGGGATTGAAGCTTCCGGTCGACAGCCGGGGCAGGCGGTCGACGTCCACCACCGGGTGGGTCCAGCGCAGTTCTTCGAAGCTGGCGAACTTCAGCGGCAGGGTGATGCGTTCGGCGTGGTAGCTCTCGATCGACTCCATGACCCCCGACGCCTTGGCGGCGGCAAGCGTCACTCCTTTGCCCTGCGACACCGAGATGGAGCGCGAATTCGGCCGCGTCACCATCACCACAGGAATGCCGACGGCATCCAGCCCGGTGACGTTTGCGACCCGGGTGATCCCCATGATCGGCAGGAACGGGGCGACCCGCGCCAGGGTCTGTTCGGGTGCCACGACCCGGTGGGTTCCGACCGTATGGGCCTTCACCGCATCCGAAACGGAGGCTTTGATATCGAGCAGATCGAAGGGCATCGCAGCTGATCCGGGGCGGAGGGAAATCGAAGAGGCGTCTTATTCCCGGGTCCGTGGCCGGTCAGCACCTCATTGGTGCTGGTGGCCACGGTCCTAAAAAACCGGAACCGGGATTTCGATCAGGCGCCCGGGGTGATGCTGTAGCGGCCGGCCTCATGATCGGCGGTATCGAAGGTGCTGCGGTCACCGGAACGGACGAGGTTGCGGGCCGTGGAGGCCTGAATTTCGGCGATCTCGGTCACTCCCTGGGCCGAAACATTGTACAGACGGCCATCAGCGCCACGGATCATCGAGGACTGGGACAGGTTGAGCGACATCGTGCATCTCCTTGGTTTGAGGTGATGTGCCTATTTCTTCGAATATGAACTGATTTACGCTGTGAAGTTTTTCACTTTGCGAGCACTGGCATTGGGATAACACGGCACTGCCAGTCGGATTTATCCATGACGGCGACGGTCAAGGAGTTCCATACAATGCTGAACACCGCCAGCAAGCGTCGTGAGGATCGGTCCAGCCATTTATCCGGGTTGATGGATTGGCCCGCGATGTCGGTCCGTGTCGTTCCGGTCGGAAACGGCGAAAGGCGCGTGCGTCTTGAAAATGCGGTGTGGGATGGCTTGGATGCGATTGCCCAATCCGAGGGACTTCTGACCAAGCAACTCTGCGCAAAACTTGATGCCCGCCGCTCTGAAAGCGTCGCGCTGAGCAGCGAAATCCGCAGTTTCGTGTTGGATTATTTTCGCAGAAAAGACCAGATCTAGAAAGCTCTCTCAAGGATTTTTGATTTCATCAAGCGCCTAGTCTCAGTTTTTCCGCTCGAATGTTTCTCCCGCCTTGAGAGCTGAACGTCGTCAGCAGTCTCCCTGCATGCGCCACCAATGACGTTTGAGAGGTGTTTCGGGCAATTTCCAACCCGTTGCGTGCGGTTTGCATGGCTTCATCCAGCCTTCCCGTGGAGGCGAGCGCCTGGGCATACCAGATCATCACCTGAGGAACGCGCCCAAGCGGGTGAAGCCGGCCATTGCCGCCGCCCTGCTGCTGGAAAAGCGCGAAGCTGCGATCGAACATCGCGAAACCGCCCTCCCGGTCTCCCGTCAGGACCGACGCATATCCGATGCCGCCCATGACCAGCGGCAGCAGCAGCGGAGCGTGTATGGCCTGCCCGATGGACAATGCGGTTTCGAATGCAGGAACGCTGTCTTTCAATTGCCCACAGATGATCTGTGTCCATCCCAGATGCGTCAGGGCAAACAATCTCGAGAAAAGGTGATTGCTTTCCTCGGCGATCTCGACCGACCGGCGCCCGGCCTCCACCGCCTCTTCGGCCCGTCCCAGTTGGGCAAGACAGCGTGCCGCGATGCTGCCCATATGCACCTGTGCGACGGTTGCCAATCCGTAGCGGTCATGCGGACGGGACGTGGTGAGCATGGCGGCGCCAAGTTCGAACGTTTCCAGGGCGTCGACGAAAAGCCCCTTGTCCGTCTGCAGGCCGCCCAGCCGGAACAGAAGCTGGACACGGGTACGGCGGTCGTCCCGCTCGTCCAGTGCGGACAAGCCGTCCCGGCAAAGTGCCAGCCCCTGATCCAGATCGCCGAAAGTCCACAGGAACGACGCCAGCATCGAGCAGGCGCGGGCGTAACGGACGCGGTCGCCCGACTCCCGCGCCAAAGCAATGGCCCGTTGCAGATGGTCATCCACGCCCATCGATCCGCGTGGCAGCAGGGACCGTGGAAGCGCGATCAGCAAATCGATCTGACGCGCCGTGTTTCTGGGGTGATCCGGCAGATGCCGCACCGCGGCCAGAGCATTGGCGTAATGCCGGCTGGAATCCTCCAGTTTGGAGCGGCTTTCGGCCCTTTCGCCTGCACGCCGGCCAAACAGATGTGCGGCTGGCCAATTCTCCGCCATGAAGGCGTGGTGGGCCAGCAGGTCCAGACGGTTCGGCAGGTCATGGTCGCGGCGGTGGCGTAGCGCCTCCAGCACGCGGGCATGCAGCGCCCGGCGGTCGGACTTGGTCAGGGTGGCATAGGCGACTTCCTGGATCAGCGCGTGCTTGAAGGAATATTCCAGGTTGGGCAGCAGGCGGGTCCGCAGCACGAAACCGGCCCGTTCCAGATAGGTCAGACAGTCGGACAGGATCGGCGTCGACAAGCCTGTGAGCGATTGTAGCAATCCGACGTCGAAGGTGGTGCCGATCACGGCGGCGTTCATCAGCAGACGGCGCCGTTCCAGCGTCATCAGGTCCATGCGCTCAGCCAGCAGGGCATGCAATGTGCGAGGAAGTTTATGGACCACCAGCGGATCGATCAGCCGGTAAGCGCCCGGCGTGCCTTCGATGGCATTGGACGCCTCGAGCGTGCGCAGCACCTCCTCCAGATAGAGCGGGACCCCCTGGCACCGGCTGGCGACCTGGGCCTTCAGTTCCACCAGCGACCAGTCGGGGCCGAGCCAGTGGGCCAGGAAGCTCTGAACCTGATCCGGCGACAGCATCCCCAGATCGATGCGCTGCCCGCCCGGACGGCCGCTCCAGCCCCGTTCCTCCGACTCCGGTCCCAGCGGAGGCGGCCGTCGGGTGGCGAGCAGCAGCACGCGGGCCCCCGAACGCGGCAACGCCTCGGCCAGCCGGTCCAGCAAGCGCACCATGACCGGGCGGGCCCAATGGGCATCCTCCACCAAGACCAGCAGCGGCCGGCCCATCGCGCCGCTTGCCTCTGTGATCGCCGTCTCGCACCTCGAGGCGTCTTCGCCGGAGCCTCCAGACGGCGTCGCCAATTCAAGCGTCGCCCCGACCAGTCCTTCGATGCCCAAGGACAGGCGTTGCGCTGCGTCCAGGCCGTTCCACAGCGGATCCAGTCCCGGCCGGCCGAACAGCGCGCGCACGGCGTCGCCTGCCAGGGAACCGGACCGGTGGCGTGCAGCCTCGCAGACCCATCCGATGCCTTCCTCACAGGCGCATCCGGCAACCTGCTCGGCCAGGCTCAGCGCCACCGCCTCGAGGTCGTCGGGATCGGCCAGCCGGCGGATCGGCATCTGCGGCCATTGCAGCAGGGTCCAGCGACGGCTGCGCGGGTCGCGCAGGAACTCGCCGACGAGGCGGGACTTGCCGATCCCGGCCTCCCCCTGCAGCAGAAGCTGGGCGGGCACCCCGGCCTCCACCGAATCGGCGACTGCGAACAGGGTCGCGACTTCCTTTTCGCGGCCGACATAGGGGGCGTCGGTGGCGGACAGCAGGTCGGTGGCGGTGCGGCGCACGGCACGCGCCCCGTCGAGCAGGAAGGCCGGCATCGGCTCCACCTCGTCGGACAGCCGCAGGCTTCCCATCGGGCGCACCGCCACCCCGACCGGTATCAGGTCCAGCGTGTCCCGGCTGAGCTGTGCGGTGTCGGAGGCCGCACGCTGCTGCAGCTTGGCAGCCATATGAACGCACTCGCCGACCGCGCGATAGTCGGTCCACAGGCCGTTGGTCACCACATGGGCGACGACGTCGCCCGAACTGATGCCGACACGGATGTGGAAGAGCGGCCGTCCCTGCTCGTCGCGGGTGGCGCCGAGGATGTCCTGAGCAGCAAGACAGGCGCGCAGCGCATGGTCCTCCTTGGCGCCGGGTGCGCCGAAGGTCGCCAGAAACCCGTCACCCAGCATCTGGGTCACCGTACCTTCGAAGCGTGGCACGGCCTCCGTCACGCGGTTCAGGATCGTGAGGAGAAGATCGTCCGCATCCTCCGGATCGCGCCCGGCAACCATGGCGGAGGAACGGACGATGTCGACGAACATCGCCGTGACGACCTTGCGTTCGCGCGGTTTATCGCCCGGCAGGCGAGATGCCTCCTGCCAGGGACGGCCTTCGTCCGTCGCTGCGCCCAACATGGTGTCCGCCACGTCCGCCCCCCTCGCGGAATTCGCGTTGGCATATTAGAGCATGCATTTCGAATTTTGCGAACATCCGAGCGATGCGACACCCGAAGATTTTCCCGCCAACGGAAAGCAACATATTCTTGTATGTAATTCCTGGCAAAAAGAAAGCGCCGCGACTTGCGCGGCGCTTTGATTGTTACTTGTGATAATATCCACTGAGACTGATTGCGGCCCTGTCGGTGGCCGTCGCTTAACCCCTGTCAGCGGCGGAAGGCGATGTTCTCCACCTGGGTCACGTCACGCACGGCGCCGCGGTCGGCGCTGGTGGTCAGGGCTGCATAGGCACGGAGCGCCGGGGAAACCAGGCGGTCGCGGCCGGCCGGCTTCCAGGCATCCACGCCCTTTGCGTTCATCGCATCGCGGCGACGCTGCATCTCCTGGTCTTCGACGGCGAGACGGATGATGCGGTTGGGGATGTCGATCTCGATGCGGTCGCCGTCCTGAACCAACCCGATGGCGCCACCCTGGGCCGCTTCCGGAGAGACGTGACCGATCGACAGGCCGGACGTGCCGCCGGAGAAACGGCCGTCGGTCACCAGCGCGCAGGCCTTGCCAAGCCCCTTCGACTTCAGATAGCTGGTCGGGTACAGCATTTCCTGCATGCCGGGACCACCGCGCGGGCCCTCGTAGCGGATGACCACCACCTCGCCTGCCTTGACCACGTCGCCCAAAATGCCGGCGACTGCGTCGTCCTGACTTTCGAAGACGCGGGCCGGACCGGCGAAGACGAGGTTGGAGGCGTCGACGCCCGCCGTCTTCACGATGCAGCCGTTCTCCGCGATGTTGCCGTACAGCACGGCGAGGCCGCCGTCCTGGCTGAAGGCGTTCTCTGCCTTGCGAATCACGCCCTTCTCGCGGTCGAGGTCCAGTTCCGGCCAGCGGCGTTCCTGGCTGAAGGGCACGACGGTCGGGATGCCGCCGGGAGCGGCCCGATACAGGGTGTGGACGGACTGGTCCTGGGTGCGCATCACGTCCCAGCGGTCCAGTGCCTCGCCCAGCGACGCGGCATGCACGGTCGGGGTATCGCGGTTCAGCAGGCCGGCGCGATCCAGTTCACCCAGGATGCCGAAGATGCCGCCGGCACGGTGCACGTCCTCGATGTGGACGTCGGACACCGCCGGGGCGACCTTGCAGACGTTGGGCACGCGGCGCGACAGCCGGTCGATGTCCTCCATGGTGAAATCGATGCCGCCCTCCTGCGCCGCGGCCAGGATGTGCAGGACGGTGTTGGTCGAGCCGCCCATGGCGATGTCGAGCGTCATCGCGTTCTCGAACGCTTGCCGGGTGGCGATGCCGCGCGGCAGGGCCGTGGCGTCCTCCTCCTGGTACCAGCGGCGGCAAAGGTCGACCGCCATCCGGCCGGCGGCGAGGAACAGCTCCTTGCGGTCGGCATGGGTTGCCAGGATGGTGCCGTTGCCGGGCAGAGACAGGCCCAGCGCTTCGGTCAGGCAGTTCATCGAGTTGGCGGTGAACATGCCGGAGCAGGAGCCGCAGGTCGGGCAGGAGCCGCGCTCCATCTCCGCCGCTTCTTCATCCGAGACGGTGGGATCGGCCGCGGCGACCATGGCGTCGATCAGGTCGACCGACTTGATCTTGCCGCGCCACTTGACCTTGCCGGCCTCCATCGGGCCGCCGGAAACGAAGACCGCCGGGATGTTCAGGCGCATCGCGGCCATCAGCATGCCGGGCGTGATCTTGTCGCAGTTGGAGATGCAGACCAGCGCGTCGGCGCAATGGGCGTTCGCCATGTATTCCACCGCGTCGGCGATCAGCTCGCGCGAGGGCAGGCTGTACAGCATGCCGCCATGGCCCATGGCGATGCCGTCGTCGACGGCGATGGTGTTGAACTCCTTCGCCACGCCGCCGGCCTTCTCGATCTCGCGCGCCACCAGCTGGCCCAGATCCTTCAGATGGACGTGGCCGGGGACGAACTGGGTGAAGGAGTTGGCGATGGCGATGATCGGTTTTCCGAAATCGCCATCCTTCATGCCGGTTGCCCGCCACAGGCCGCGCGCGCCCGCCATGTTGCGGCCGTGGGTGGAGGTGCGGGAACGGTAGTGCGGCATGGATCGGTCCTCAGCTGGTCGATTTGGGCGAATTGGCGAAAGGAATGGAACGAAACGGGTGGGCACCTTAGCAATCTCCTGTCGCGCGCGCCAGAGGCGCGATCCTGTCCGGGGCGCCGGAGGCGCGACACGGGCGTGGCCCTGCCATGCACGCCGCGAGGATTGCCGATGATAAGCGTGCTTATTAGTTTTTATGAATCGATAAGCAAGCTTATGATCTGCCGATGTCCTCCCCTGCCGATCCCCGCTCCGGAAATTCCCATTCAATGAGCTTGGGCGCCGTTTTGACCGATACGGCGCGGTTGATGCGCGTCCGTTTCGACCAGCGCGCCCGCCATCTTGGCCTGACCCGTCCGCAATGGTCGGTGATCGCCACGCTGGCGCGGAACGAGGGGATCAAGCAGGCGGCGCTGGCCGACCTGCTGGAGATCGAGCCGATCACCCTTTGCCGGCAGATAGATCGCATGGAGGAGGGGGGCTGGATCGAACGCCGTACCGATCCGACCGACCGCCGCGCCCGGCTGCCGCACCTGACGCCGAAGGCGCATGCGGTGCTGGAGCAGGGCCGGGCGCTCGCCGCCGGGCTCTATGCGGAGGCGCTGGCCGGCTTGCCGCCCGATGCCGAAGCCATGCTGGTCGAGATGCTGGCCCACATGCGCGCCAACCTCTCCGACCGCCGGGCCGATGCATCCGTGAGGACCGCATCCGAAAAAATCGCCGCCAAAGCCTGACGCACCCGTCTTTTCTTTCGGGACCCGACTGCCATGACCGCCGTGACCGACCGCGATACCGATACCCGTCCTGACGCCGCCAAGCCCGTCCGCCGGAAACGCTGGCGTCGCTGGCTCCTGATGGCCGCCCTGCCGCTGCTGGTGGCGGTCGGCGGCGGCTATGAATATGTGGTTGGCGGACGCTATGTCTCGACCGACAACGCCTATGTCCAGCAGGACAAGGTGACGATCAGCCCGGACATCTCCGGTCGCATCGTCGAGGTGGCGGTGCATGAGAACCAGCCGGTCCATCGTGGCGACCTGCTGTTCCGCATCGATGACGAACCTTACCGGCTGGCCTTGCAGCAGGCGGACGCGGCGCTCGCTTCGGCCCGGCTGAAGGTGGAGCAGCTGCGCGCCGACCTGGGTGAGGCGCAGGCCAAGCAGGTCGCGGCGGAAGAAAAGGTCTCCTTCGAGCAGCGCGAGTTCCAGCGCCAGCAGGATTTGCTGAAGACCGGCGTCGCCGCGCGGGCCACCTACGATTCGGTGCGCCATGACCTGATGGCGGCCCAGCAGGATCTGAACACGGAAAAGCAGGCGGTGATCAGCGCCCGTGCTGCCCTTGGCGGCGATCCCGACATCCCGACCGACCGCCACCCGACGGTGCTGGAGGCGTTGGCGAAGAAGGCATCGGCGCAGCGCGATCTGGACCACACGGTTGTGGCGGCGCCGGCCGACGGCGTGGTCAGCCAGACCGACCGGCTTCTGGTCGGGCAATATGCCTCGGTCGGGCTGTCGGCGGTCAGCCTGGTGATGAGCGGCTCTAGCTGGGTCGAGGCCAACTTCAAGGAAACCGACCTGACCCACATGGCGGTCGGCCAGACCGCGACGGTGGTGCTGGACGCCTATTCCGGCCGCACCCTGACCGGCCATGTCGAAAGCATCGGCGCCGGCACCGGATCGGAGTTCTCGGTCCTGCCCGCCCAGAACGCCACCGGCAACTGGGTGAAGGTGGTGCAGCGGGTGCCGGTCCGCCTCCGCATCGACCGGACGGAGGGCGAGCCCGTGCCGCTGCGCACCGGCCTCAGTGCCGAGGTCGAGGTCGACACCCATTATAGCCGGCCGTTGCCGGGCGCCATCGGCAACGCGGTCGCGGCGATCCGGTAAGGCAATTACGCATCCATCATCCGCAGGCATCCCATGGCCGCCAGCCAATCCTCCGCAGCCCCGCATGAGGTGAAGCATCGCGGCATGATCACCGTGTCGATCATGCTCGCCACCATCATGCAGGTGCTGGACACCACCATCGCCAACGTCGCGCTTCCCAGCATGCAGGGCAGCCTGGGTGCGGCGCAGGACACCATCACCTGGGTGCTGACCTCCTACATCGTCGCGGCGGCCATCGCGACGCCGGCCACCGGCTGGATGGCGGACCGTTTCGGGCGCAAGCGTCTGTTCCTGATCGCGGTGGCGGGCTTTACGGCGGCGTCGGTGCTGTGCGGGCTGGCCGGCAGCCTGACGCAGATGGTGGCCTTCCGGCTGGTGCAGGGCATCTTCGGCGCGGCACTGGTGCCGCTGTCGCAATCGGTGCTGCTGGACATCAACCCCAAGGAGCGGCACGGGCAGGCGATGGCGCTGTGGGGCGCCGGCATCATGGTCGGCCCGATTGCCGGCCCGACGCTTGGCGGCTGGCTGACCGACAGCTTCAGCTGGCGCTGGGTCTTCTACATCAACCTGCCGGTCGGGCTGCTGGCCTTCGCCGGCATGGCGGTCTTCCTGCACGAGACCAAGGGGCGCATCCGCAGCTTCGACTTCTTCGGCTTCGCCATGCTGGGACTGGCGGTCGGCGCCTTCCAGATGCTGCTGGACCGCGGCGAGCAGCTGGACTGGTTCGGTGCGACGGAGATCTGGATCGAGACGGCGCTGGCCGCCTGCGCCTTCTGGGTCTTCGCCATCCACATCGCCACCGCCCACGGCAACACGAAGACCGAGCCCTTCATCGACCCGGCGCTGCTGCGCGACCGCAATTTCGTCACCGGGCTGATCCTGATCTTCGTGATCGGTGTGATCCTGCTGGCGACCATGGCGCTGCTGCCGCCGATGCTGCAGAACCTGCTGGGCTACCCGACGGTCACCACCGGGCTGGTGCTGGCGCCGCGCGGCGTCGGCACGATGATCTCGATGCTGATGGTGGGGCGGCTGGTGCGCCGGGTGGATGCGCGGCTGCTGATCCTGGCCGGCGTGCTGCTGACCAGCTGGTCGCTGTGGTACATGACCGGCTTCACCATCGTGATGGACCGCGAGCCGATCATCATCAGCGGCGTGGTGCAGGGGCTGGGCCTGGGGCTGGTGTTCGTGCCGCTCAGCACCATCGCCTTCGCCACGCTGGAGCCGCGGCTGCGCACCGATGCCGCCAGCCTGTTCAGCCTGGTCCGCAACCTGGGCAGCAGCGTCGGCATCTCGGTGGTGATGACCCTGCTGTCGCAGAACACCCAGGTCAACCACGCCAGCCTGGCCGCGCACCTGACACCCTTTTCCCAGGCGATGACCGAGCAGGTCACAGCCGCGCCCGAGGCGCTGGCGATGCTGAATGCCCAGGTCACGCAACAGGCGGCGATGATCGCCTACATCGACGACTTCAAGCTGATGATGTATGTCGCCCTGCTGGTCATCCCGATGCTGCTGCTGCTCCGGCGACCGAAGGCGGGGGCTCCGGCGCCGGAGGAAGCGGCGGTGATGGAGTAGGGAGGCGCTCCGGTCAGGCGGTCATGCTCGACATCGCCCGGCAGCTTTCGGCGCAGCGGCGGCACATTTCGGCGCACCGCTTCATCATGGCATCGTCGGCTATGCGGTCGCACTGGTCGGCGCAGGCCGCACAGATCTCGGCACAGGCGCCGCAGGTCAGATGGTGGAAGCGGGAGCCGCGGATCATGAAATCCGCGCTGGTGCGGCAGATATCGACGCAGTCCAGCAGAAGGCGGATATGCCCGGCCTCCGCATGCGCACCGCCCTTGGTCAGGCAGTGCGCGACGGTTTCCAGGCAGACCGTGTGGCAGTCGGTGCAGTTGCGGATGCAGTCGTCCATCGACGGCATACTGGCCATGACGGTTCCTCCGGAGAAGATTGCAGGGATGACCTGACAACCGGCTCCGGGGCCGCTGGGTTCCGGAAGTTGGGTTCCGGCAAGGAAGGTTGGTCAGCCGGCCGTGGCGCTCTTGCCGCCGTCCTTCTTGGAGCTGCGCGGGGCCTTTGCAGCCGGAGTTTTGGCGGTTGTGGATTTAGCAGCCGTAGACTTGGTGGGCGTCGCCTTGGCGGCGGTTTTCGCCGGAGCCTTGACGGAGGCGGCCTGTTCGGCCGGAGCGGCATCGGCCTTCGGCTTGGAGGCAGGCGCCTTCGAGGCGGCCGGCTTGGCCTTCGCAGGCTTGGCCGGTTCAGATTTGGCGCTCTCCACCGGGGCGCTCGCAACCTCCGACAGGGATTCGGCGGCGGCACGGGTGCTCTTGCCGGCGGCCCTGGAACTGGAGGGCTTCTTGCGTGAGCCGGCGACCTTGCCGGTCGGCTCCAGCGCACCGGCGCCGCGGACTTCCGCCTCGGCCTGGGTCCAATGGTCGGAGTCGCGGCCGTGCGGACGGCCCTCGCTCTCCCACAACTCGTGGGCGCGGCGTCGGATACGCTCCTGGATATCGTCGGTATCGGCCATCGAGTTCCCCATGTGTCTGTCCGGCAATTGTCTGCCCGGCGGATCTGCCATACCGTATTTTGTGGCAGCGACCCGCCAACGTTGCAAAGCCACTCGTTCGAGGCACCACGAAAGAGGCGGAGACTCCCGACTCCGCCGTTCCATGAGGGCAACACCGCAGGATTGGACTGGTTCCCCGCGGAACCGGGAGATGGTTCCCAATCCTTCATTTCCGTGCCAAAAGGCGGCCGACCCGATCCTTGAGCCGTGCCAATCATGATGCCCGCACCCTCCGCCGCCCGTCCCTCCCTGCTCGACCGCGTCGCGGCGGCGCCCTGGTGGCTGTTGTGCGCCGGGCTGGCGGCGGCGATGGCGCTGTCGGTCCTGCTGGTCGGGTTCCGGCTGCCCTATTGGGTGCATTCCGATCAGGATCTGGTGCTGGCCTATCACGGGCTGCTGTTCGGCGACGGGCTGCCGCAGGAATATTTCGACCATCCCGGCTACGGCTATTTCCTGGTGATCGACCTCTGGTACCGGCTGCTGCATGCGGTAGGCCTGCTGCCGGTCGCCAGCCTGTCGGCACTACCGCCGGGCAGCGACGTCGCGGCGACCGAAGCCGTTTGGCAGTCGCTGGTCCAGGCCGGGCGGGCACTGTCGATCCTGCTGACCGCCGCCTTTGCCGTCAGCTATGCCACGCTGCTGCGTGGGCTGGTGGAGGACCGGCGGGTGGCGCTGCTGGCCGGCATCCTGCTGGCCTTCGGCGTCGGGCTGACGGCGCAGGGACGGCAGATGCGCACCGACCTGCTGTCGGCCGGCTTCGTCGTGCTGGGGCTGCTGCTCGTCCTGCGGGCGGTGCGGCCGGCGGAGGGCAAGCCGTGCGGCGGCGCGTCGCTGCTGCAGCTGGCGCTGGGCGGCCTGCTGGTCGGGCTCGCGATGGTGACCAAGGTGCAGGCGGTCTTCCTGGCGATGGGGCTGCCGGTGGCGGCGGTCCTGTTCGGGCGGCGGGCAGAGGCCGTGCCGGAAAAGGGCTGGGGCGTTGCCGCGCTGGCCGTGCTGCTGGCAGCGGCGGCTGCGGTCCCGGCCTTCGGGCTGATCCAGGCCGGGCTGGCCGGCTGGGGGCGGGCGGTCTATCCCTACACTCCCGTTGGCGGCGGGCTGTCGGGCGGCGGTTACCAGAGCATCGTCGCCGGCTGGGTGCTGGTCGGCATCCTCGTCCATGCGGCGGTCCACCGGGTGCCGGCGGCCCGTGCGGTCGCCGGAGCGGCGGCGGTGCTGCTGGGGCTGGCGGTCGGGCTGCTGGCGCTCGACATCCGCTGGAACGAGCAGAACGCCATCGCCGTGGCGAATTTCGTCGAGCACATGTTCGTCTTCTCCTCCTGGCGGCATGGGGCGGAGTTGCAGGGTCAGGGAAATGTGGTCGGGCAGGGCACGCTCGGGCTGCTGCTGGCCGGCATCGGCCGGACGCTGGCGATCCGCACCATCGTCCTGCACCCCGACAACATCCCGCAGACCATCGTCGTCGAGTGGTTCGCGCTGGCCGGGGCGGTGGTGCTGTGGCGGCGGGGGGAGAGGCTGGCGGCGGTGCAGGCGCTGTTCCTGCTGCTGGTCGCCTGGGGGCTGGAGTCGCTGTTCTCGCTGCGCGGCTTCCAGCGCGCCTATGCCGCCTACACCGACCCGCTGGCGATCCTGTCGGCGGCCTGGGTGCTGGCGCGGATGCCGGGGCTGCTCGACCGGACCAGGCCGCGGCGCTGGATCCTGGCGGGCGTGGCGCTGGTGGTCGCCGCCGCCCATGCCTGGCCGGTCATCGAAACCCGCAAGCTGCCGAACCCGGCGACCCATTGCGAGTGGATCCCGATCTACATGCCCAAGGTGGCGCAGTTTCCTTTCTGTCATTAGGTCCCTTCTGCCGTTAGGAACCTCCCAGGGTCCGCGCGCGGTCGAGCGCCTCGACCACGCCGGCGCTGTCGATGTCGTTGAAGTCGGGGCGGTGGTGGATCAGCACGCGGGGCCCGGTGCTGTGGATCGGGTTGGAGGCGTCGGAGAACACCACGACGGTGGGGCAGCCGACGGCGGCGATCAGGTGGGTCGGGCCGGTGTCGTTGCCGACGGCGCCCCAGGCCCGGCGCGCCAGCCCGCCCAGTTCCGGCACGCTGGTGCGGTCGGTGAGGTCGACCGCCTGCGGGCAGGTCTCGGCGATCACACGGGCGAGGTCGCGCTCGATGCCGGTGCCGATCACCGCCGGAACGATGCCGCGGTCGGCCAGCGCCACCGCCACCTCGGCATAGCGTCGGACCGGCCAGCGCTTGTCAGGCCGTCCGGGCGAGGAGCCGGGAACCAGCAGGGCGAAGCGGCCGGCCAAGCCGAATTTGGCGATGTCGGCGTCGAGCCAGGACAGGTCCGGCGTCTCGTCCGGCACGATGCCGAAGGGGGCGAGCTGGCGGATGTAGCGGTCGCGCACCGGCACCTTGCGCCGGCCTTCATAGCGGTCGGGATGCGAGGCGCCCCGGGCGGTGCCCGACCATTCCGGCCAGGGGCCGGGGAACAGCAGACGGTGATAGAGGTCGGTGCGGGTCTGCGCCTGGAGATCGTAGACGCGGTCGAAGCGGTGGGCGCGCAAGGCCCGGCGGATCGCCAGATAGGCCGACAGCGAGCGGTCGCGCGGATCCTCCAGCACCTCGTCGAACAGGCCGCTCATCCGGGCGAGCGGGGCCAGCGAGGGCAGGGTCAGCAGGGTCAGCCGGTCGCCGGCATGGTGGCGGCGGATGGCGGCGAAGGCGGTCTGGGCCAGGAAGAAGTCGCCGAAGGCGCCCAGCTTGATGACCAGGATGCGGAGCGGGCGCTTGCTCATCGTGTCGTGTTCCCGATAGGGGACCCGATGCGGCCCCCGATACGCGTTGCCAGCCGCAGCATCAGCGCCGCGGACAGGAAGCCTGCCATCCACCAGGGCTGCCAGATGCCGTAGGCGGTGCTGCCCATCGCCATCGCCGTGGCGAACAGCGCCAGCGCGAAGGGCTGGTCGCGGCGCTCCAGCCGGGCGGTGGCGGCCAGCAGCATCAGCATCGCCGCCAGCGCCAGCGCCGCCCCGACCGCACCGGTCTCCAGCCAGAGCTGGAGGAAGGCGTTGTGCGGATGCAGCGGCAGCAGGCTGTCGCCGATCGGCGAGAATTCCGACACCGCCCCTTCCGGCGGCAGGGAGCGCGAGGCGTCGATGCCCTGGCCGAACACCGGCGTGCGCAGCGCGCGCTCCGCCGCATGGCCCCAGATCTCCACCCGGTGCTGGGCGGAGCGGAACAGCAGGCCGGAATGGTCGAGGTCGAGCGGGCCGGAGAACAGCAGGGCGGCGGGCAGCACCAGCAGGAAGGCGGCGGTCACCGCGGCGCCGAACAGCCGGCGGGTCCATTTGGCCGACGCACGGGCGGCGGCCAGCGTGACCAGCCCGGCGGCGATGCCCAGCATGGCCGACCGGCTGGTCAGCGGCAGGCAGGCCAGCGCGTAGCCGACCGGCACCAGCAGGGCCAGCGCCTTGCGCCCGAAGCGGTCCACCGCCAGGGCGGCGGGCCAGACCAGCAGGCAGAGCAGCGCGGCCGTCCGCTTCGGCACATTGCCGTTCAGCAGGTTGGGCAGCTGGTCGTCGGGCACGCCGTTCCACCAGCGGTTCAGCGGGAAGTCCAGCGCCGCCTCCACCGCGAACAGCAGGCCGCCGGCCAGCCCGCCGGCCAGGAACAGCCCGGCCAGCCGCCGTGTGTCGGCCGCCGGCAGCCCGGCGATCCAGGCGCCGCCGGCCAAGGCACCCAGCGCGATGTAGCCGATCTCCAGCACCGTCGCGAGCGCGCGGTCGGACGGGCTCCACAGGGTGGAGGCCAGGGCCAGCAGAAGGAAGGCGCCGACGGCGGCGACCGGCGGCGTGGGGCGCAGGATGCGCCCGAAGGCCCCGCGCCCAGAGATCCCATGCCGGGCCAGCCCTGCGAGCGACAGCACCAGCACGAGGATGGCCCAGACCGGCAGCCCGCGCGGGGCGAGTGCGGCCAGCGGCCCCAGCACCAGGGCGGCTGCCCCGGCCACGCCATGCAACGCGGCATCGACCCCGCGGCCGGCGGGAGACGGGCGGGGGGTTGGGGGAGCGGGGCGCGACGCGGTGGCGTCCAGGGACTCGACGGGCATGACCTTGACGCGGATCAGCGGAAACCGGCGGCGACTTAACCGCACTCCCGCCCCGAAAGCAACGGCGCGCGGTCGGGGCATGCGGCCAGTGGGGCCGGACGCCGGAATGAAGGCTTGGAACAGCGTGGAACAGGATTGCGGGGGCTGTTCCAGTGTTTCATGGGTGCCGGGGCGGTGCTGGGGGCGGGTTGAAGGTTTGGAACAGCATGGAACAGAAATCCGGGTGTGTTCCACTGTCTCATAAAGTGCGAAGCCGTTGGCGGGAAACGCAGATATGGTGAACGGCTTCCGACGGCGCATGGCGGATCCTGACCGGCAGTGGCGAGGATGATAGTCCTATCACGGTTGCCGCGGCTTGGGGAAAGGGTGGATGAAAATTGCGGGTGGAACTCCCTCTCCCGTCCCGGGAGAGGGCAGTGGTAACGGTCACAGTCCCCGTCGCGCCCCGGATTGCGTTGCAGCGATGCTGACGGTTAGGCTCTCGGTCGCAGCGGATCGTTCGGAGGGGGCGGAGATGGAACGCAGCGAGGGGCAGGGGACCGGCGGCTATCGGGTCCGCGTGATGAGCCGGGCCGAGCTGGATCTGGCGGTCGACTGGGCGCGGCTGGAAGGGTGGAACCCCGGCCTGCACGATGCCGGCGCCTTCCATGCCGCCGATCCGGCCGGCTTCCTGGTCGGAGTGCTGGATGGGCAACCGGTCGCCTCGCTGTCGGTGGTCCGCTATCCGGGGAATTTCGGCTTTCTCGGCTTCTACATCGTGCGGCCGGAGGTGCGCGGGCGCGGCTATGGCTGGACGTTGTGGCAGGCGGGGCTGCGCCATCTGGAGGGTTGCACCGTCGGGCTCGACGGCGTGGTCGCCCAGCAGGAGAATTACCGCAAGTCCGGCTTCGCCCTGTCCCACCGCAACATCCGTTTCGGCGGTGCCCTGCCGGAGGGCGGGGCCGGCGGGACGGCTCTGGTGGACGCCCGGACGGTGCCCTTCGACCGGCTGACGGGCTTGGATGCCGCGCTGTTCCCGGCCCCGCGTCCCGGCTTCCTCGCCAACTGGATTGCCCTTCCCGGTGCGACGGCGCTGGCGGCGGTGGGGGATGGCGATGTGACGGGCTTCGGGGTGATCCGGCCCTGCCACGACGGCTGGAAGATCGGCCCGCTCTATGCCGCGGACGCGAGGGTCGCGCGGGATCTGGTGCTGGCGCTGGGCCGGTCGGCCGGCGCCGGGAGCGGAGTCGGACCGGTGTTCCTCGACGTGCCGGAACCGAACGCGGCAGGGGTGCGGCTGGCGGAGGAATTGGCGCTGTCGCCGCAGTTCGAGACGGCGCGCATGTATCTGGGGCCGGCTCCGGCGGCCGACTTGGCGCGGGTGTTCGGGATCACCAGCTTCGAGCTGGGGTAGGCGGCGGCGGCCGGCGTGGCCGCTCCGCCGCTTCAACCCAACCGGAAAATCCTACAGCTTCAACAGGTCGAGCGCCGCACGCACGCGGGGACGGATGTCCCATGCCGGCTGCGGCTCCGCGATCCCGATGGCGATCTGCCGCAATGGCTCGGCGACGACCATGGACAGGATGAGATCGGCCGCCAGGACCGGATCGGCCAAAGTGAGGACGCCGCGTGAGCGGTGGCGCGCGAGCCAGTCGGCCAGCATGCGGCGCGACCGCTCGATGCCGTTGCGGCCATAGATCGCCAGAACCTCGTTGCGCGCCGGCAGGTCGTTGACGAGAACCCGGAAGAGCCCGACCGCCTCCGCGGTCAGAACCCGCTCCGCGATCAGCACCAGAATGGTTTCGAGCAGGCGGGCCGCCTCGGCGGGATCCGCGGCTTCGGCCTCGAAGGCGGGGGGCAGGCTGTCGGTCCAGTTGCCGACGATGAGCCCGACCAGCTCCTCGCGGTTCGCGGCGAACCGGTACACCGTTTTCTTGGCGACGCCGGCCTGCTGCGCCACCGCCTCCATCGTCATGCCCGAATATCCCTGCGTCAGGATCAGTTGGGTGGCGGCGCCGGCCACTTTCCCGCGCAGCAGATCCTCCGACAGCGGCGGCCGGCCGCGGGGCTTTTGCGGTTTGGGCGTGGCGTCCGGCACCCGAAATCTCCGTTTGACAAAGCTCCCTGCCTGACATACCCGGTATTTAGGAAACGATCAACGTTTCCTAAATAGGCCAGCCATTGCGAGGACACCATCATGACCGGACCTGCGGAGCGTTCCCCGGATGCCGCCCGAGCGGGCATCGCCTACATCGACGATCTGCTGGACCCGGCGCCTCTGCGCCTGGAAACCGGCATCAGCCGGCTGGACAGCGGCGCGCTGGTCGTCGCCGTGCGGACCGACCTTCCCGGCTGCAAGGGGCGGATGCTCGACTGGTGGTTCAAGCAGTTCGACACCACCCGGCACCTGCACTGGTGGCATCCGCTCGACCATGTCGAGCATCGCGGCTGGGACCGGCACTGGCGGAAGGGAGAGAATTACATCGGCGCGACCATCCGTGCGGTCGAGGCGCTGGGCGACATTCCGCCGGTCTCCGCCGTCATCAAATTCCACGATCCGGCCGAACTGTTCGCTCCGGACGCCTACCGTCCGGCGCTGGCGGGCGGGACGGTGTCCGCCGCGGTCTATGCCCGGATCGGCTTCGGCGACGATGTGACGCTCGACGCCGACGGCGACCCGATGGATGGCCAGATGGTCCATGTGGCGCGGGACACCAGCTATGGCGCCGTGCTGAGAAGCCGCTTCATTCTCGGCCAGACCGCGACGGCCGCCGGGCACGAGCTTCCCGACGCCATCGGCTTCGGGCTGCTCCAGCATTGCTACACCGAGTTCAGCTATCTCGCGAAGCTGCTGCCGTCGTTGTACTGGGGCGACCGGGCAAACCGCGGGGACGTGCCTCTGCTTTGGTGAGGGCTGCTCGTCACCCCGCCGCCCTGTCCGCCGTTCTCTCCGCCGTCCTCTCCAGCGAGCGGACGATGTGTTCCGCCAGCAGGTCCACCGCCTTGGGCAGCGGGCCGGGCTGGCGGTAGAGGGCGGTTTCGATGTCGGGCAGGTCGGGCAGGCCGTGTTCGGCGTTCACGATGTGGAAGCCGGGGGCCAGCATGTCCTTCGGCAGGATGGTCACGCCCAGCCCGGCCGTCACCGCCGCCTTGATGCCGGCGAGGCTGGGGCTGGTGTAGGCCATGCGCCAGGGGCGGCCACGGGCGTCCAGCGCGTCGATGGCGCGCTTGCGGTGGATGTCCGGCGGCGGGGCGAGGACCAGCGGGACCGGGGCGCCCGCGTCGAGGATCAGGCGGTCCGACGCCACCCAGAACAGCGGCTCGCGCCAGACCCGGACGCCGCCGGCCGGTCCCTGCGGCTCGCGCTTGCACAGCACGAGGTCGTATTCGCCACGGGCGAAACGGTCGAGCAGGTTGACGGTGAAGTCGCACTGCACCTCCAGCGCCACCTGGGGGTGGGCGCGGGAGAAGCGCCACAGCACGTCGGGCAGATGGGCGGTGGCGAAATCCTCCGGCGTGCCGAGCCGCACCACGCCGCCCACCTCCGGCTCCATCAGCAGGGCGCAGGCCTCGCCCGCCATGCCCAGCAGGCGGCGGGCGTAGGTCAGCAGGATTTCGCCGTCGGGGGTCAGCTCCAGGCCGCGGCCCTCGCGCAGGAACAGGCGCTTGCCCAGCCCATCCTCCAGCCGCTTGATCTGCAGGCTGATGGTGGACTGTGTGCGGCCCAGCCGCTCCGCCGCCCGGGTGAAGCCGCCGCTGTCCACGATGGTCACGAAGCTGCGCAGCAAATCGAGGTCGAAGGGTGGCAGCGGAGCGGGCATGGAGGGCGGAGGGGAGGGCGACGTGGAGGGCGGCATGGCGGGCGGCATGGCGGTGGTTCCGGCTCGGCCGGTCAGGTCAGCACCGCCCGGCTCAGTGCGAGGTAGAGTGGAATACCGACGAGGATGTTGAAAGGAAATGTGATGCCCAGCGACAGCGGAAGCGACAGGCCGGGCTCCGCCGCCGGCAGGGCGTGGCGCAGCGCCGCCGGCACCGCAATGTAGGAGGCGCTGGCGCACAGCGTCACCAGGAGGGCGGCGTCGCCGAGGCCGAGCCCCAGCGAGGCGGCGGCGGCAAGGCCGATGACCGCGCCAGCCAGCGGCATGACGATGCCGAAGGCGATCAGCCGCGGGCTGAGCGACACCGCTTCCCGCAGCCGGGAGGTGGCGAGATAGCCCATCTCCAGCAGGAACAGGCAGAGCACGCCGTCCCACGGTGCGATGAACAGGCCGTGCAGGCTTTGCAGGCCGGGCTTGCCGATGACCAGCCCGACCAGCAGCGACCCGGCCAGCAGCAGGACCGAGCCGTTGAAGGCGGCCTCGCGGATGGCGCCCTTGATCGAGCCGCCGGTCCCGCCGCCGTCCCCGCCGCCGAGCGGTACCGACAGGCTGGCGCCGCCGCCCCCCGCCGCAACGCCGGACACCATGCCGGCGGCGCCCGCCAGCAGCAGGCCGCTGACGATGGCCGGGCCTTCCATGATCGCCAGCGCCGCGACCATGTGGCCGCCGAAGGTGACGCCCTGGCTTTCCAGCAGCTTGGTGGCGGTGACGAAGGTAACGAGGCTGACCGAGCCATAATGGGCGGCGATGGCGGCCGCATTGACCTGGTCCAGCCCGACCGCCGAGCGCAGCAGCCCGAAGCCGAGGACCGGCATCAGCAGGCTGAGCAGGCCTGCGGTCAGCAGCAGCGGCAGCACCGCGCCGACATCGGCGCCCGCCAGCGCCACGCCGCCCTTCAGGCCGATGGCGACCAGCAGATAGGCGGCGAGCGCCTTGCCGAAGCCCTCCGGGAACGGAATGCGCGCCCCGGTAAGCGCGATGGCGGCACCGAGGCCGAAGAACAGAATCGGTGCCGACAGCAGCGTGTCCATGATGGATCTTCCCTCGTTTCGATCGTCTGCATGGGTCTTGCCGCACTGCGGAAAACCATGGGACGGACGCTAACGGGGTATCTTACTCATGGGAAATTGATAGTTTTCAGCATATCCATTGATTTTCTCAATGGATAGCGACGGACTTCAGGCCAGGAGGTCGTCCTGCCGGTTGCGCCGCATCCACAGGGCGGCGTAGCTGCACAGCGGGACGATCTTCAGCCCTTCGGTGCGGGCGGTCGCCATGACGCCTTCCATCAGGCGGCCGGCGGCGCCGGTGCCGCGCAGCGAGGGCGGGGCCTCGACATAGGAAATCACCAGGGTCTGGCCGTTGCGGCGGTAGTTGGCGAACACCGTCTGGGTGCCGACCGCCAGTTCGAACCGGTTCATCGCGCGGTTGTCGGTGACCGCCTGTGCCATGCCTTGCGCTCCGTCTGTTGTGGGGCCTGCTCCCTTCAACAGATGGGCGGCGGCAAAGACCCCGGCAGCCCCTCCTTTTCGCGGTTTCCTCTTATTCGCCCCCGTTACTCCCCCCGCCAGCCGCAGGCGGACAGCGCGTCCCGCATGTGCTCCGGTGCCGGGGCGACGGCGCTGACGGGGGCGTATTCGAAGGCCATGCGAAAGGCGACGGAGCGGGCCAGCAGGTGCAGGGTGCCGGGCGGCCGGCGCTCCGGACCATAGAAGGGCTCGCCCACCAGCGGGCAGCCGATGGCGGCGCAATGGACGCGGATCTGGTGGGTGCGGCCGGTGCGCGGGCGAAGCTCCAGCCAGGACCGGCCGTTGCCGGTGCCGAGAACCCGGTAGTCGGTGACCGCCGGCTGGCCGGCCGGATCGGGCAGGATGGTCCAGGAGGAGCGGCCGAAGCCGGCAGATGAGCCCGCAGGGGATTTGGGTTCGATCCGCTTCAGCAGCGGCAGGTCGATCACGCCGGTCTCGTCCTGCGGGATGCCTTCGGCCACCGCCCAATAGGTCTTACCGACATGGCCGGCGGCGAACATCTGGCCCAGCCGCTTCAGCGCCCAGGGCGTGCGGCCCAGGATCAGGCAGCCGGCGGTGTCGCGGTCGAGCCGGTGGGCGAGCTTCGGCGGCTCCCCGCCCGGTTCCGCCAGATGGGGCAGGTACAGTTCCAGATGGTCGGTGATCCGCCCGGCCTTGTGGACGGCCAGACCGGCCGGCTTGTCGATGACCAGGCACAGCTCGTCCCGGTGCAGCACGCGAGCGCACAGCTGGTCCGCGGTGAGCGAGGCGGCGGTGGGCGGGGCTTGAGTCGGGGGAGTCGGGGTAAGCGAGTCGGGGATCATGGCCGGCACCATGGGCGCGGACGCCCCCTTCGTGCAAGTATTCGCAATAAAACGTCATACGGAACGTTCGTTTATAAAGCCATGGCGCCGTACAGGCAGCGGCACGGTGTCGCGCCGCTGGAATCCGCCGCTTTTTCAAGCGGTCCAGCCTATGAGAAAGGTTTGGTGCCGGCCTGGACGTAACGGATAAAGATCGGCTTGATTGAGGAGTTTCAGCCGGTTTTCATTTGATTTCGGCCTCTAGGACTAGCCTTTTGCCCGGTCTCGGAAGGTTTGTTGCGCAGTGGCGGAAGGCGTGGCAGAAAGCCGGAACCACGGTCGTGCTTCCGCAGGCTTCGCTTGCGGTCGGGTGCAGCCGTGGAACCATGGATTTGACTTCGCCTCAACCACAAGAGACGTCCAATGCGGAAACCCGTGCGCAAGGTGGTGTTCCCGGTCGCCGGTCTCGGCACGCGCTTCCTGCCGGCCACCAAGGCCATCCCGAAAGAGATGCTGCCGCTGGTCGACCGCCCCCTGCTGCAGCACGCCGTCGAAGAGGCGCGCGCCGCCGGCATCGAGGATTTCGTTTTCGTCACCGGCCGCTCCAAGCGCGCCATCGAAGACCATTTCGACGCCGACACCGAACTGAACCGCACGCTTGAAGAGCGCGGCAAGATGGACGCGCTGGAAGAGGTCCGCCACAGCGAGATCGCGCCCGGCCGCTGCTTCTACACCCGCCAGCAGGTTCCGCTGGGCCTCGGCCATGCCGTGTGGTGCGCCCGCGCCCTGATCGGCAACGACCCGTTCGCCATCGTGCTGCCCGACGACTTCGTCCAGGGCAAGACCCCCTGCCTGAAGCAGATGGTCGAGGCGTACGAGGAGGTCGGCGGCAACGTCGTCGCCGTCGTCGACGTGCCGCGCGAAAAGACCAGCAGCTACGGCATCCTGGACGTCGAGAAGGACGACGGCCGTCTGGCCACCGTCCGCGGCCTCGTCGAGAAGCCGAAGCCGGAAGAGGCGCCGTCGACCCTGTCGATCATCGGCCGCTACATCCTGCAGCCGGAAATCTTCGACCATCTGGAAAAGCAGCAGCGCGGCGCCGGCAACGAAATCCAGCTGACCGACGCCATGGCCAACCTGATCGGCACCCAGCCGTTCCACGGCCTGCGCTTCGAAGGCACCCGCTACGACTGCGGCGACAAGGTCGGCTTCATCGAGGCGACGCTCGCCCACGCGCTGAACCGGCCGGACATGGCCGACAAGGTGCGTGCCATGCTGCGCAAATATTGCTGACCGACGGGCAGCACGCCTGACGCGGTGCCCGCCCCCGTCCCCTGATCCGGACGGGGGCGGGCGCATGCGTTTGCACTGCATTTCAAGAAGAGCCGGCCAGCGTCGAAAAGGCCGGCCATGAGGAACGCCGCGCGGCGAAGACCCGCCAGGGCATCCCGAAAACATACAGGTTTTCCTTTTTTCAAGGACATGAGGGGGACGCGATGCGCATTGCGATGATCGGCACGGGCTATGTCGGCCTGGTCTCCGGCGCCTGCTTTTCCGAATTCGGCGTGCACGTCACCTGCGTCGACAAGGACGCCGGCAAGATCGAGCGGCTGAAGAACGGCGAGATTCCGATCTACGAGCCCGGCCTGGACGACCTCGTCGCCCGCAACGTCGCCGCCGGCCGCCTGTCCTTCACCATGGATTTGAAGGAGGCGATGCAGGGCGTCGACGCCGTGTTCATCGCGGTCGGCACCCCGTCGCGCCGCGGCGACGGCCATGCCGACCTGTCCTACGTCTATGGCGCCGCCGAGGAGATCGCCCAGCATCTCGACCACTATACGGTGGTGGTGACCAAGTCGACGGTCCCGGTCGGGACGGGGCGCGAGGTCGAGGCGATCATCCGCCGCGTCCGGCCCGAGGCCGAGTTCGACGTCGCCTCCAACCCGGAATTCCTGCGCGAAGGCTCGGCCATCGGCGACTTCATGCGGCCCGACCGCGTCGTCATCGGCGCCACGTCCGACCGGGCGGGCGAGGTGATGCGCCGGCTCTACCGGCCGCTCTACCTGATCGAGACGCCGATCGTGGTGACCTCGCTGGAAACGGCGGAGCTGACCAAATACGCCGCCAACACCTTCCTGGCCGCCAAGATCACCTTCATCAACGAGATCGCCGATCTCTGCGAGAAGGTCGGCGCCAACGTCCATGACGTGGCGCGCGGCATCGGGCTGGACGGCCGCATCGGCAAGAAGTTCCTGCACCCCGGTCCGGGCTATGGCGGGTCCTGCTTCCCGAAGGACACGCTGGCGCTGGTCCGCACCGCCCAGCAGGTCGGCAGCCCGCTGCGCATCATCGAGACGGTCGTCGACATCAACGACAAGCGCAAGAAGCAGATGGCCGAGCGCATCATCGCCGCCTGCGGCGGGTCGGTGGACGGCAAGACCGTCGCGGTGCTGGGCGTCGCCTTCAAGCCGAACACCGACGACATGCGCGACAGCCCGTCGCTGGACATCGTCCCGGCGCTCCAGGCGGCGGGCGCCCATGTGCGCGCCTTCGATCCGGCGGCGATGCACGAGGCCGAAAAGCTGCTTCCCGGCGTGGAATGGGCGAAAGACGCCTACGGCACCTTGGAAGGGGCCGATTGCGTCGCTATTCTCACGGAGTGGAACGAATTCCGCGCGCTCGACCTGCGTCGGGTGAAGTCGATGCTGAAGCGGCCGGTGATGATCGACCTGCGCAACATCTACAACCCCGAGGACATGGCGAAGGCCGGCTTCACCTACAGCTCCATCGGCCGGCCGTCGCCGGCGGGTGGAATGGACCGCGGTTAAGGTCCGAGACGGCGTCCAACAGAGGACTAACGAGACGATGAGCGAAGCCCATACCTTCCACCCCACGGTGCTGCGCGAGTACGACATCCGCGGCATCGTCGGCAAGACGCTGACCCCGGCGGACGCCCGCGCGGTCGGCCGCTCCTTCGGCACCGTGGTGGTGCGCAAGGGCGGCAAGACGGTCTGCGTCGGCTATGACGGCCGTCTGTCCTCGCCGGAACTGGAGGAGGCGCTGGTCGAGGGGCTGGTTTCGACCGGCCTGCACGTCCTGCGCATCGGGCTCGGCCCCACGCCGATGCTGTATTTCGCCACCCGCGACCGCGAGGCGGCGGCCGGCATCATGATCACCGGCTCGCACAACCCGCCGGACTACAACGGCATCAAGATGATGCTGGGCAAGGGTCCGGTCTATGGCCAGCAGATCCTGGAACTCGGCACCATGGCGGCCAAGGCCGACTGGGAGCAGGGCCAGGGCTCGTCGGAGAAGATCGACGTCCAGGACGAGTATGTCGCCCGCCTGCTGAAGGATTATGACGGCACGCGTGACCTGAAGATCGCCTGGGACGCCGGCAACGGCGCGTCGGGCGAGATCCTGCGCCGCCTGACCGCCAAGCTGCCGGGCACCCATGTCCTGCTGTTCGACGACATCGACGGCAACTTCCCCAACCATCACCCGGACCCGACGGTCGAGGCCAATCTGGTCGACCTGAAGAAGGCGGTGGCGGAGCATGGCTGCGACATCGGCATCGGCTTCGACGGCGACGGCGACCGCATCGGCGCCATCGACCACAAGGGCCGCGTGGTGTGGGGCGACCAGCTGGTGGCGCTCTATGCCGCCGACGTGCTGAAGAGCCATCCGGGCGCCACCATCATCGCCGACGTCAAGGCCAGCCAAGCCCTGTTCGACGAGATCGCCAAGCATGGCGGCAACCCGCTGATGTGGAAGACCGGCCACTCGCTCCTGAAGGCCAAGATGGCCGAGACCGGCTCGCCGCTGGCCGGCGAGATGTCGGGCCACATCTTCTTCGCCGACAAGTGGTACGGCTTCGACGACGCGCTCTATTGCGGCGTGCGTCTGGTCGGGCTGGTCAGCAAGCTGGACACCACGCTGGCGGCCCTGCGCGACGGCCTGCCGGACATGGTCAACACGCCGGAGACCCGCTTCCAGATCGACGAGGAACGCAAGTTCGCCGTGGTCGAGGAGGTCAAGGGCCGCGTCAAGGCGTCGGGCGCCAAGGTCAACGACATCGACGGCGTCCGCGTGACGACCGACGACGGCTGGTGGCTGCTGCGCGCGTCCAACACCCAGGACGTGCTGGTCGCCCGCGCCGAGTCCTACAGCACGGAAGGGCTGGAGCGGCTGAAGGGCGCGCTGATCGAGCAGCTGGTGGCGTCGGGGCTGTCGGCGCCGTCCTTCGAGGGCGGCGGCTCGGCGCACTGATCTGAGCGGTTGGGGAAAGGCGCCGTCGGCTGACGGCGCCTTTTTCCGTTTTACCTGAAACTCGCCAGATGCCTTCTGAACCTTGCCAGGCTCCAGGCGAAGAACAGGGCGCCGATCCCGGCCGTCGCGGCGAAGCGCGGCCACACCACGTCGAAGCCCGCCCCGCGGAACAGGATCGCCTGGGCGAAGGCGACGAAATGGGTCGAGGGTGACAGCTGCATCGCCAGCTGCAACCATTGCGGCTCGCTTTCCAGCGGGGTGAAGCCGCCGGACAGCATGTTCATCGGCAGCACGATCAAAATGAACAGCAGCCCCAGCTGCGGCATCGAGCGCGCCACCGTGCCGAGGAAGATGCCGAGCGCCGTGGCGAAGAACAGATAGAGCGCCGTCCCGGCCAGGAACAGCGGGACCGATCCGGCCAGCGGCACCGACAGGAGGCCGCGCAGCACGGCATAGAGCGCCACCAGCGTCAGAGCCAGGATCACCGCCCCGTTTGCCAGCACCTTGGCGGCCATGATCTCGGCCGGGCGGACCGGCATCACCAGCAGATGCTCCAGCGTGCCGTGTTCGCGTTCGCGGATCAGGGCGGCGCCGGCCAGCAGAACCGCCAGCATGGTGACGTTGCTGACCACCGACATGGTGCCGGTGAACCATTTCGTATCCAGCGCCTCGTTGTAGGCGACGCGGACCTGCAGGCTGACCGGCGCGGCGCTGCCGTCGGCCTCGCGGCGGACGAAGCGGCCGACCTCGTCGTCGACGATGCCCTGGATGGTGCCGGCGCCGATGCCGGCCTGCATCATCGCGGTGGCGTCGATCAGCAGCTGGATCGCCGGGCTGCGGCCGGCCAGCACGTCGGCCTGGAAATCGGGCGGGATGTCGAGAACGAAGGTGTAGCGGGCGGAATCCATCGCCGGATCGACCTCGGCATGGCCGATCGTCGCCGGGGCCTGGAACTCCGGCCCATGGAAGCTGGAGGCCAGACGCTGCGACAGGGTCGAGCGGTCCTCGTCGACGATGGCGATGGCGGCGTTGCGCAGCTCGTGCGAGATGCCGGTCGCCTGGCTGTAGACGGAAAAGGTGAAGGAATAGACGACGAAGCCCAGCATGAAGGCGTCGCGCAGCAGGCTGATCCACTCCTTGCGCGCGAGCGTCAGGCTGTTGCGGAGGAGGGGCGTCATGGTTCAGCGCTCCTGTTTCGGCAGGAAGGCGACGCCGAGCGCCAGGAAGACGGGGATGAAGGCGGCGGTCGCCAGGATGAAGGGGATGAGGTCGGGCAGGGCGAGGCCCTTGGTGAAGGCGCCGACCGAGAGTTTCAGGAAATGGGTGGTGGGAAACAGCGTGCCGAACAGCCACGCCCCGCCCTCCAGGGTCGCGACCGGTTGCAGCATGCCGGAGAATTGGGTGGCCGGCAGCATGGTGACGATGGCGGTGCCGAACACCGCCGCCGTCTGGGTCGCGGTGAAGACGGAGATCAGCAGCCCCAAGGCCGTCGTCGCCACCACATAGACCAGCCCGCCGAGCAGCAGCCCGATCAGGCTGCCCTTCACCGGCACGCCGAACAGGGTGACGGCCATGGCGACCATCAGCAGCAGGTTGAAGGCGGCCAGCCCGATATAGGGCAGCTGCTTGCCCAGCAGGAACTCCAGCCGGGTCACCGGGGTGACGTAGAGGTTGGTGATCGAGCCCAGTTCCTTCTCCCGCACCACGCCGAGGGCGGCGAGGATGGCGGGGATGAAGACCAGCAGCAGGCCGATGGTGGCGGGGACCATGGCGTCGAGGCTGCGGAAGGCCTGGTTGTACCGGTAACGCATCTCCAGCGTCGCGGGGGCTGCCGGCAGGGTGACGCCCGAGGCAGTGGCGGCGTCCTGGATGAAGCGCTGGTGCAGGCCGGAGACGTAGCCCTGGATGGTCTCGGCGCGGAAAGGCATGGCGCCATCGATGCGCACCGCCACCTCCGGGATGCGGCCACGGCGCAGCTCGCGGCCGAAGCCTTCGGGGATCTCGACGGTCAGCGATGCCTCGCCGCGTTGCAGGCGCAAGGACAGATCGCGGGCGTCGATGGCCGGCGGGGTGGGGCGGAAGCTGCGGGAGCCGTCGAACTGTTCGATGTAGGCGCGGCTTTCCGGCGTGCGGTCGTGGTCGAGGACGGCGAAGGACAGGTTCTCGACATCCATGGTGATGCCGAAGCCGAAGACCAGCATCAGCAGCACCGTGCCGAGCAGGGCGACGGTCAGGCGGACCGGATCGCGGCGGAGTTCGAGGGTTTCCCGCCAAGCATAGGCGAGCAGGCGGCGGCGGGAATGTCCCCTCTCCCCCCCGGGGAGAGGGTTAGGGTGAGGGGGTGGCGCGGTTGGATTTTCCCGAGAATCCTCGCTCTGCGTCCCCCTCACCCCGACCCTCTCCCCGGGGGGGAGAGGGGGAGGAGGGTGGTCGAGAGGGAGATTCTCCGTCTGCTCCATGAAGCCGATGAAGGCGTCGTCCAGCGTTTCGGCCTGCTGCTGGCGACGCAGCTCGTCGGGCGGGCCGGCGGCGATGACGCGGCCGGCGTTCATGAAGGCCACCCGGTCGCAGCGCGCCGCCTCGTTCATGAAATGGGTGGAGACGAAGATCGTCACCCCCTGCTCGCGCGACAGGGCGATCAGGTCGCGCCAGAACTGGTCACGCGCCACCGGATCGACGCCCGAGGTCGGCTCGTCGAGGATCAGAAGCTCGGGTCCGTGCAGGATGGCGACGGCCAGCGACAGCCGCTGCCGCACGCCCAAGGGCAGCCGGTCGGCCACCGCGTCGATGTAGGGGGACAGGCCGAAACGCTCGACCAGTTCGGCAAGGCGGTGCCCGGCGTCGGTCAGGTCGAACAGGCGGGCGTGCAGATCGAGGTTCTGGCGCACCGTCAGCTCGCCGTAGAGCGAGAAGGCCTGCGCCATGTAGCCGACGCGGCGGCGGCTCTCCAGATCGCCGGCGTCCACCGGCCGGCCGAACAGCCGCGCCTCGCCGGCGCTGGCGGGCAGCAGGCCGGTCAGCATCTTCATCGTGGTGGTCTTGCCGCAGCCGTTGGAGCCGAGGAAACCGAAAATCTCGCCGCGACCGATGCGGAAGCTGATGTCCGACACCGCGGTGAAGTCGCCGAAGCGGCGGGTCAGGCCGATGGCCTCGATGGCGGGGTCGGCGCCGGCCGGCTCGGGCGGGCGGGGCGGGACGGTCAGGCGCCGGTGGCCGCGCTTGGCATCGTCCGGCAGCAGGGCGACGAAGGCCTCCTCCAGATCGGCGGCGGCGGTGCGCGCCTTCACCGCCGCCGGGGTGTCGTGGGCCAGCAGGCGGCCGGCGTTCATTATGACGACCCGGTCGAAGCGTTCCGCCTCGTCCATGTAGGAGGTGGCGACCAGCACGGTCATGCCGGGGCGGCCGGCGCGGATGCGGGCGATCAGGTCCCAGAACTGCCGGCGGGAGAGCGGATCGACGCCGGTCGTCGGCTCGTCGAGGATCAGCAGGTCGGGGTCGTGCAGCAGGGCGCAGCACAGACCGAGCTTCTGCTTCATCCCGCCCGACAGCTTGCCGGCCGGGCGGTCGGGGAAGGGGGCCAGCCCGGTGGACTCCAAGAGGTCGGCGATGCGGCGCCGGCGCTCGGCGGCGTCGAGGCCGAAGAGGCGGCCGAAGAACTGGAGATTCTCGGCGACGCTGAGGTCGGCGTAGAGGTTGCGGCCCAGACCCTGCGGCATGTAGGCGATGCGCGGCTGGAGGGCGGCGCGGCCGCGCCGGTCGGCAACGTCGGTGCCGAGCACGCGGACGCTGCCCTGCTGGACCTTCTTGGCGGTGGAGAGCAGGCCGAGCAGGGTCGATTTGCCGACGCCGTCGGGGCCGATGACCGCGACGCTGGTGCCGGGAGCGATGTCGAGCCAGGCGTCCGCCAGTGCCACCGTCCCGCCATAGCGGTGCCGCACGCCCGACAGCGAGACGGCTAAGGCGGGGGTCATGATCTTTCGCCTGTGGGAATATCCCCTCTCCCCCCCGCTCTCGCGCAAACGAAGTTTGCGCTGACGCGACAGGCGGACCAAAGGTCCGCCGAAAGCGGGGAAAGGGTTAGGGTGAGGGGGATGCGTGGGGTGGATCGGGGGGCGGAGGGTGACTGATTCTCGGCGAAATCATGCTGTGCATCCCCCTCACCCCGACCCTCTCCCCGGGGGGGAGAGGGGGAGTCCAGGGTGGAAGAGGGGGTCGTCTCCCGCGTCAGGGTCGATTCCAGCCAGTCGGGCCAGACCGCCTTGTCGTCCAGCTTCACATAGGCCATGCCGGTCAGGCCGGTCTTCACCCGCTCGATGTAGCGGGTCACCAAGGCTTCCGGCACGCGGGCCTTGACGCGGAACATCATGCGGTCGCGTTCGGACCTGGTCTCCACCTGCTTGGGCGTGAACTGGGCGCGCGGGGCGACGAAGGTGACGGTGGCGGGAATAGCCGTGTTGGGAACGGCGTCCAGCAGGATGCGGGCCTCGGCACCGAGAGCGAGGGTCCCCGCCGTGTCGGTCGGCAGGAAGAAGGTCATGTACACGTTGGACAGGTCGAGCAGGGTCGCCGCCTTGCCACCGGCGGCCAGCACCTCGCCGGGCTCGGACAGGCGGTAGAGCACGCGCGATTTGCGCGGTGCCTTCAGCACCCCGTCGGCGACCAGATCGGCCAGCCGGTCGACATCGCCGGCCGCGGCGGCGATGGCCTCCCCGGCGCTGGCGAGGTGGCTTTTGGCGGCCTCCAGGGCGGCGTCGGCGGTGCGGCGGCTGTTGCGGGCCTGATCGACGCGCTGTTCGGAGACATGGCCCTTGCCGAACAGGACCAGCGCCCGCTCCATCTCCTTGGCGGCGAAATCGGCCTCGCTGACGCGCTGGGCGACCAGGGCAGTGGCTTCCTCGCGGGCACGGCGGGTCTGGCGCAGCTGGGCCTCGGCGGAGCGGAGCTGTGCCTCCAGGTCGCGGGTGTCGAGCGTGGCGATGATGGCGCCGGCCTCCACCAGATCGCCTTCCTCGACCGGGATGGTCAGGACGCGGGCGGCGTATTTGGTGGCGATGTCGATCTCGTTCGCCTCGATCCGGCCATTGCCGGAGGCGAAGCCGGCGGGCAGCCGGTTGCCCTGCATCGCCCGCCAGCCATAGGCGGCCCCGGCGCCAAGGATCGCCAGCAGGGCGACGGCGATGAGGAGGCGCTTGATGCTCATGGCCGGGTTCCTTTCCCAGTGTCGAGCGCGCCCATCACGCCGGCCAGGATGCGGTCGCGCGCCGCATCGTCGGGGGCGGCGTCCAGCGTGCGGCGGAGCGCCAGCAGCGCCTCGGCATAGTGGTTGTGCCAGTCGAGGCCGGCGGCGAGGTCGGCGGGGGCGAGACGGGGGTGGCGGTCGGCCGGGGCGAGCGGGCAGGGAGTGGCGAGATCGACGCGGTCGTCCAGCGCCGGCAGGGCGATGCGCTCCGCCGGCCAGCCCTTGTCGAGCAGGGCCTGGCGGATGGCGGCGCGGGCGGGCTCCTCGCCATGGACCAGGAACAGGCCGTGGCCGACGCCGTGGCGGGCCGCCACCCAGTCCAGCAGGGCGCTGCGGTCGGCATGGCCGGAATAGACGTCGATGGAGCGGACCTTCGCCTTGACGGCGATCTCCTCGCCATGGATGCGGACGCGGGGCGTGCCCTCCTGCAACAGGCGGCCGAGCGTGCCAGGGGCCTGATAGCCGACCAGAAGGACGGTGTCCTGCGGACGCCACAGGCGGTTTTTCAGGTGATGGCGGATGCGGCCGGCATCGCACATGCCGCTGGCCGCCATGACGATGGCGCCGCCCGAAATGCTGTTCAGGCGCTGGCTGTCGGGCACGCCGCGGACATGGTGGAAGTTGGCGCGGGTGAAGGGGTCGCCGTCGGTCTCCAGATCGTCGAGATGGCGGCGGAAGACGCCGGTCACCGCGTCGGCGAGGGGGGAGTCGAGGAAAACGTCCACCGCCGGCAGCTGGCCGCTGTCGAACAGGCGGTCGAGGTCGTAGAGCAGCTCCTGCGTCCGCTCCACCGCGAAGACCGGGATCAGCAGGACACCGCCGGCCGCGAGCGCTGTGGACACCTCGGCGCGCAGAACCGCCTGCCGCCCGGCCTCGTCGAGGTCGGTGCGCTCGCGGTCGCCGTAGGTGGTTTCCAGCACCATCCAGTCCGGCCGCTCCGGACCGTCGGCGTCGGCGTGGAAGCTCTTGCCGCCGGGGCCGAGGTCGCCGGAGAACAGGATTCGGGTGGGGTCGCCGACGTTGTTCGCGGCTTCGACCTCGATGGAGGCGGAGCCGAGGATGTGGCCGGCCCGCCAGAAGCGGGCGCGCAGGCCCGGCAGGATGTCGGTCCAGCGGTCGTACTCGACGCGGCGGAGCCGGCGCAGGCTGTGGATGGCGTCGTCCTGGGTGTAGATCGCCTGGACCGGCGAACGGCCGCGCTGGCGGTTGCGGCGGTTGAGCCGCTCGACCTCGCCCTCCTGGATGTAGCCGCTGTCGGGCAGCATGTAGTCCAGCAGGTCCACCGTGCCGCCGGTGGCGTGGATACGGCCGCGGAAGCCCAGCCGGGTCAGCTTGGGCAGCAGGCCGGAATGGTCGATGTGGGCGTGGGTCAGCAGGACGGCGCGGATCGAGGACGGATCGAAGGGGAAGGGGCGGTAGTTCAGTTCCCGGATCGTCTTGGTGCCCTGGAACATGCCGCAGTCGATCAGCACGTCGCCCGCGGGCGTGGACAGGCGGAAGCAGGAGCCGGTCACCGTGCCGGCGGCGCCATGGAAGGTCAGCGACAGGGACATGGGCGACAGGGACATGGGGTCGGCTCCTTGATCTGGTCCTTACTCCACCGCCACTCCGCTGTTCTCAGCAGCATGGGCCTGGGCGAAGGTGAAGTCGGCGTTGGTGCTGGCGTGGATGCGGTAGAGCGGCTCGCCCCGGCGCACGCGCTCGCCCACCTTGCGCAGCAGGTCGATGCCGGCCCCCTTGTCGGTGGGGGCGCCGGCCAGCCGGGCGATGCGGGCGAGGCGGTAGCAGTCGAGCGACGACACGGTCCCGTCGGCGGGCGAGGCGACCTCCGCCACCAGCGGGCCCAGCGTCGCCACGGCGGGCGGCGGACCCTGCAGGGCGATGATCCGCTCCATGGCGGCCAGCGCGGCCCCCGACTCCAGCAGCTCGCGCGCCCGACGGGTGCCGCTGCCGCCGCGGACGGCAGGGTCGAATTCCAGGATGCGGCCGGCCAGCAGCAGGGCGCGTTCCCTCAGGTCGGCGGGACATGCCGGGTCGTTGCGCAGCACCGCCATCACGTCGCGTGCCTCCAGCACCGGACCGATGCCGCGCCCGACCGGCTGCGAGCCGTCGGTGATCGCCACCTCCAGCGTCAGGCCGAGGCGGTCGCCCACATGCTCGAACAGCTTGCGCAGGCGCACCGCCTCGTTCGCGCTGCGGATCTTGGCGCTGGGGCCGACGGGGATGTCGATCAGCAGATGGGTGGAGCCGGCCGCCACCTTCTTCGACAGGATGGAGGCGACCAGCTGCTCGCGCGTGTCGATGGCAAGCGGCCGTTCGACCGAGATCAGGATGTCGTCGGCCGGCGACAGCCGGACATGGCCGCCCCAGACCAGACAGCCCTTGGCCTCGCGCACCAGGGCCTGCATGCGCTCCACCGGCACATCGACATTCGCCAGCACCTCCATGGTGTCGGCGGTGCCGGCGGGGGACGTGATGGCGCGCGACGAGGTCTTGGGGATCGGCAGGCCGTGGGCGGCGACGATGGGCACCACGATCATCGAGGTGCGGTTGCCGGGAATGCCGCCGATGCAGTGCTTGTCGGCGATGGTGCACAAATCCTGCCAGTGCAGCCGGGTGCCGGCGGCGATCATGGCGCGGGTCAGGCCCAGCACCTCCGCCGTCGTCATGAAGCTGGCGCAGGCGATCAGGAAGGCGGCGATCTCGATCTTGGAATAGCGCTGGTCGGTGACGTCGCGGATGATGGCGGCGAGCTGCTCGTCGCTGAGCGCCGCGCCGCCGACCTTGGCGCGCACCAGCTCGAAGCTTTCCGGCGGGGTCGGTGGCACGAGATGGACGGCGGAGCCCTCGGCAAGGCCGAGCTGGCCGAAGGCGGGGTCGGACAGGCCGATCTCGTCGGGGGCGACGATGGCGGGGTCGTCGGCGACGTTCAGAACCGCCAGCAGGGAGCGGCCGTCGTTCCGCACCTCCACGCGGCCCAGCCCGAGGAAATCCTCGACATGGTAGCGGGTGCAGCGGCGGTTGAGGAAGGCGACGTTCTCCCGGACGGTGTCTATCGCCAGATGTCGAAGCGTCAACATGCGCACAGTCTACGCCCGGCCCGGCAGGCCAGCGTCGCCGAGCCTGCGCGTCAGCCATGCCCGTGCTTACGCGCCGCGGTTGATCCGGATCATTGGCGGGGCGGAGGGGCTGTGCTCTGTCACGTGCTTTCCCGCGCGATGAAGGTCAGCCCGAGGTCGAGGCGGCGCTGCGGCGGCTCCTTGCCGTCCATCAAATCGAGCAGCATGGCGGCGGCATGGCGGCCGATGGCGTAGCGCGGCGTGGCGACGGTGGTCAGGGTCGGCGTGGTCCAGGCCGACGCCGGCAGATCGTTGAAGCCGGCGACGGCAAGCTGGTCGGGCACGCGGATGCCGCGGCGCTGGCACTGGAACAGGGCGCCCTGCGCCAGATCGTCGTTGCAGAAGAAGACGGCGTCGCAGTCGGTGTTCTCCGCCATCAGCCGGTCGATCATCGCAGCACCCAGATGGATGGAGGACGGGTCGGGCAGGCGCCAGACGCGCGCCTCGTCATACAGCCCGGCCTCCTCCAGCGCGTGGCGGTAGCCGTCGAGGCGGGCCAGCGTGCGCGGGTCGAGCTGCACGGCGACGAAGCCGATGCGGCGGTAGCCGCGCTCCAGCAGGTGGGTGGTCATCAGCCGGCCGCCCTCCTCCTGCGAACAGCCGACGCTGAGGCTGTCGGGGTCGTCCAGCAGCTCCATCATGTGGACGGTCGGGCTGGCCAGCGCCGACAGGTAGGTGCGGGCCACCGGGGTGTGGTCGGTGCCGGTCAGCAGGATGCCGTCGGGCTGGAACTGGAGATAGGTGCGGATCAGCCGCTCCTCCTCCTCCGGCGAATAGTGGGTGACGCCGATCAGGGCGCGGTAGCCGCGCGGCAGCAGCATGTCGTGGATGCCGGCCAGCGTCTCGACGAAGACCATGTTGGTCATCGACGGGATCAGCACCGCCACCGTCATCGACCGCGCCGAGGCCAGCGCGCTGGCGGCCTGATTCGGCACGTAGCCCATCGACTGCGCGGTGTCGAGGATGCGCTGGCGCAGCTCCGGCATCACCAGCTCGGGACGCTTGAAGGCGCGCGACACGGTGATGGCGCTGATGCCCACCCGCTCCGCCACGTCCGCCATCGTCGCGCGGCCGGTGCGCGAGGAGCGCGGCTTGCGCGTCTTGACCACCGGGGTTGCCGTCCCATCGCCGCCACGGGTCGTCACAGGTCTTCGTCCTTCCGTTTCCGGCCGGCGCGACGGAAGGTCGCGCGGGCTCGCTGGTCACCGGTGTGTATCATACTCGGCAACGGCCGCAGTCCATGCGCAGGCATCCCAATCCGGGGGCCAGACCTGCAACCCGCGGCCTTCTCCGATCCGTTTGTCCGCAACTCAAACAAAACTCTTTACGGCCGTCAAGGTTAGCGCTAACAGTATCGCCACCTCATCCCGGCGTCATCCGCGATTTCCGGCCGGCAGGCCGCCAGCGTCGTTTTGACTCCATGATGATAGCGCTAACATAATTGTGTCGGTGCGATGTCCGCCGCGATCCCGGTCGGGGGGACGGTGCCGCACCGGTCTTCGGGAACACGAGCCTCATGAACGGTCCCTCCATCGCGCCGTCTCCCGGCATGAACGCCATTTCCCCTGAGCTATCGGGCGGTGCGCCGCCGATCGTCGTGGTGATGGGGGTCGCCGGCTGCGGCAAGTCCAGCGTCGGCGAGAGCCTCGCCGCGAAGCTGGGCGACGCGTTCATCGAGGGCGACGCCCACCACCCGCCGGCCAACATCGAGAAGATGTCCGCGGGCATCCCGCTGACCGACGCCGACCGCGACGGCTGGCTGGGCACGCTGGCCGGCTTCATCGCCGAGGCGCATGGCGCCGGGCGCGGGCTGGTCGTCGCCTGTTCGGCGCTGAAGCGGCGCTACCGCGACCGGCTGCGCGGCGATTGCGAGCGGGTGGTCTTCCTGCACCTGCACGGCGACAAGGCGCTGATCGCGTCGCGCATGGGGGCGCGAACCGCCCATTTCATGCCCACCGCCCTGGTCGACAGCCAGTTCGCCGACCTGGAGATGCCGACGGCCGACGAGGCCGTCCTGTCCTATGAGGTGACGCTGCCGGCCGAGGCCATCGTCGCCGATGCCTATGCCCGCCTGACCGGCACCGGCGGGAAAACGAACCAAGGCGGCGCAGCCGCCGGGAACCAGAGCGGCTCAGCCGCTGGGAATCAGAGCGGCCCGGCCGCTGGGAGGAACGCATGAAGAGCGTTGCGGATCTGCTGGAGCGGATCACCGAATGGATCATGGCGGCGATGCTGGCGGTCATGGTCGGTCTCGTCTTCGGCAACGTCGTGCTGCGCTACATCTTCAACAGCGGCGTCGTCGCGGCGGAGGAGATCGCGCGGCTGATGTTCGTCTGGCTGGTGTTCCTGGGCGCCACCGTGGCGCTGCGCCACCAGCGGCATCTGGGGCTTGAGATCCTGCAGGCCCGCCTGCCCTTCAAGGTGCGGCGCGCCTGCGCCGTGATCGCGCACCTGATGATGCTGTACGCGCTCTACCTGTTCGTGCAGGGCAGCTGGATCCAGCTGCTGATCGGCATGGAGACCTTCTCCACCGTCCTGCGCTTCCCGATGGCCTTCTATGCCGCGGCCGGCTTCTTCCCGGCCATCGCCATGGCGCTGATCGTGCTGGCGAACCTGTGGCGGATCGTCACCAACCAGCCCGGCGCCCGCATCCCCGGCGACCCCGACACCATGATGGACCATCCGGAGTCGCACGGCCCCGCCGTGGCGCCCCCTGTGGATCCGGCGGCGCCCGGCAGCCATCCCGGCGCCGCCGTCGCCAAGCGCTGAAGCCCAGCCCAGAAGACCCTTTGCGGACGGAGACGCCGCCATGACGCTCACCATTTTCCTGGGCTCGCTGTTCGGCTTCATGCTGCTCGGCATGCCCATCGCCTTCGCGCTGATGCTGACCGGCGTCGCGCTGATGGTCCACCTCGACTTCTTCGACGCCCAGCTGGTCGCCCAGAACATGCTGAGCGGCGCCGACAACTATCCGCTGATGGCGGTGCCCTTCTTCATTCTGGCCGGCGAGCTGATGAACGCCGGCGGCATCTCCCAGCGCATCATCAACCTGGCGGTCAGCCTGGTCGGCCACATCAAGGGCGGCCTGGGCTTCGTGACCATCGGCGCCTCGGTGATGCTGGCCAGCCTGTCCGGCTCGGCCATCGCCGATACCGCGGCGCTCGCCACGCTTCTGATCCCGATGATGCGCGACCACGGCTATCCGGTGCCGCGCTCCGCCGGCCTGATCGCGTCGGGCGGCATCATCGCCCCGATCATCCCGCCCAGCATGCCCTTCATCATCTTCGGCGTGACCACCAACACCTCGATCAGCTCGCTGTTCATGGCCGGCATCGTGCCCGGCCTGCTGATGGGGCTGGGGCTGATCGGCGCCTGGATGTTCGTCGTCCGCGACATGACGGTGAAGCTGCAGCCGAAGGCCAGCGGCCGGGAACGTCTGAAGGCGCTGGGCGACGGCGTCTGGGCGCTGGCCCTGCCGGTCATCATCATCGGCGGCCTGCGCGGCGGCATCTTCACGCCGACCGAGGCCGCGGTGGTCGCCGCCGTCTATTCGCTGTTCGTCGCGCTGTTCGTCTACCGTCAGGTGACGCTGCCGCAGCTGGTCCCGCTGCTGGTCCAGGCGGCGCGCACCACCAGCACCGTCATGTTCCTGTGCGCCGCCGCCCTGGTGTCGTCCTACATGGTGACGCTGGCCGACCTGCCGCAGCAGATGACAGAGATGCTGGCCCCGCTGATGGGCCATCCCAAGATGCTGATGCTGGCCATCGCCCTGCTGCTGCTGGCCGTCGGCACGGTGATGGACCTGACGCCGACCATCCTGGTGCTGGGTCCGGTGCTGACCCCGCTGGCGATCAAGGCCGGCATCGACCCGACCTATTTCGGCGTGATGTTCGTCCTGATCGGCACGCTGGGCCTGATCCATCCGCCGGTCTGCACGGTGCTGAACGTGGTGTGCGGCGTCGCCCGCATCTCGCTGGAAAGCGCCACCAAGGGCATCTGGCCCTTCCTTCTCACCTACATCGTGCTGGTGGGCCTGCTGATCGCCGTGCCGGAGATCGTCACCGCCCCGCTGCACATGTTCCACTGACGCCTGCCTAAAACCGAACAAGCCCAAAACCAACCAAACACCAGACGCCAAATCACCAAATGGCAAGGGAGATCGACCCCATGTTCCGCAAACTGCTGCTCGCCACCGGCATCGCCGCCGCCCTGCTGGCCCCTGTCGCCGCCTCGGCGCAGGACGTGAAGACCCGCATCATCCGCTTCGGCTACGGCCTGTCGGAAAGCAGCAACCAGGGCCGCGCGGTGAAGTATTTCGCCGACGAGCTGTCCAAGCGCAGCGGCGGCAAGCTGAAGGTCAAGGGCTTCGGCGACGCCAGCCTGGGCAGCGACATCCAGATGCAGAACGCCCTGATCGGCGGCGCGCAGGAGATGATGGTCGGCTCCACCGCCACCCTCGTCGGCATCGTCAAGGACTTCGGCGTCTACGACCTGCCCTTCCTGTTCAACAACGAGAAGGAGGCCGACGCCGTCCTCGACGGCCCGTTCGGCGAGAAGCTGCTGAAGTCGCTGAACGACAAGGGGCTGGTCGGGCTGGTCTATTGGGAGAACGGCTTCCGCAACCTGACCAACAGCAAGCGGCCGATCACCAAGCTGGAGGACATGGGCGGCATCAAGCTGCGCGTGATGCAGAACCCGGTCTACATCGACATGTTCAACCGCTTCGGCGCCAATGCGGTGCCGCTGGCCTTCTCCGAGCTGTTCACCGCGATGGAGACCGGCACGGTCGACGGCCAGGAGAACCCGGTCACCACCATCCAGTCGTCCAAGTTCTATGAAGTGCAGAAGTACCTGACGATCTCCCGCCACGTCTACAGCCCGTGGATCATGCTGGCCAGCAAGCGTTGGTACGACGGCCTGTCGGCCGACGAGAAGAAGATCCTGAACGAGGCCGCCGTCGCCTCGCGCGATTTCGAGCGCAAGGACAGCCGCGAGGCCTCGGCCCAGAGCATCGCCTACCTGAAGGAAAAGGGCATGCAGATCAACGAGCTGAGCCCGGCCGAGCTGGAGCGCATGCGCGAGATGGTCAAGCCGGCCTTCGACAAGTACGCCGCCGACGGCGGTGCCGAGGTGCTGAAGGACCTGCAGGGCGCCATCGCCGCCTCGCGCAAGTAAGCGCAGCGACGACAGTTGCGACGATGAAGGGGGTGGACCGGATCGACCGGTCCGCCCCTTTTCCTTTGCGGACACCAAGCCTGGGTTGCAGAGATTGGAACGATTCTCAGATTGGTCCTTGAGTATGGCTTGCCGATGCCGGCCCGAGTTCTTCGCGGCTTTTTGAGAACAACTCGCAGTGACTGTGGGCCGGACGGATGGATTGGTAAATAATTTACTCGAATTTAACAGAACTGCGGGACAGTCGCCCCGGGGTGCCGTGCCCCTGTCCGGGTGTGTCGTGGGGACTGTCGATGTTCAAGACGCTGCCTTTGGTGAGCAAGCTGGTTCTGGCGATCGGACTGGTCATGACGATCGGGCTTGGAGCCGGATCGGTGGTGATCTCCCTCAAGAGCGGGGCGGACACCGACGCCTTGTCCTTCCAGGTCGGCGAGGAGCTGGGCAAGTACCATGCGGCGACGGTCGAGCGGCGGCTGAACGACGCGCTGGACATCAGCCGCAACATGGGCACGACGCTGCTCAGCCTGAAGCGGAGCGGCGTCACCGACCGCGGCGCGCTGAACGACTGGCTGAAAAGCCTGCTGGAGGCCAACCCCGGCCTGATCGGCGTCTGGGTCGGCATGGAGCCGAACGCGCTGGACGGCAAGGATGCCGCCTTCGCCAACAGTCCCGGCACCGATGCCAGCGGCCGCTTCATCCCCTATTGGAACCGCGGCGGCGGCAAGGTCCAGCTGGAATCGCTGGTCGGCTATGACGATCCCGGACCGGACGGCCTCTATTACCAGCAGGCCAAGCGCACCGGCAAAGAGGTGATCGTCGAGCCCTACAGCTATGTCGTCGCCGGCAAGAACGTGCTGATGGTGTCGCTGGTGGTGCCGATCCTCGACAACGGCAAATTCATCGGCGTCGCCGGCGTCGACATCGCCACCGACGCCATCTGGAACGAATTGAAGACGGCCAAGCCGTTCGAGACCGGGTCGGTCTTCCTGATCTCCAACGCCGGCGCCTGGGCGGCCTACAGCAACCCCGACCATCTGGGCAAGCCGATCCTGGAGACCAACGCCCGGCTGAAGGACGCGATGCCCGCCGTCCGCGAAGGCCGGCCCTTCGCCCATTTCTCGGTGTCGGCCAGCCTGGGCACCGAGGTGAAGCAGCTGTTCCGCCCGGTCGCCATCGGCAACACCGGCACGCCCTGGTCGATCCTGGTCAACCTGCCGCTCAACAAGGTCGAGGTGCCGAAGCAGGAGCTGCGGACCTTCATCGCGGTGGGGGCGGTGCTGCTGACCGTGGCGCTTCTGGTTGCGCTGTGGCTGACCAGCCGGGTGGTGGTCGGCCAGCCGCTGCGCCGGATCATCGCCACCATCCAGGCGCTGACCGCCGGCCGGCGCGACGTGGAGGTCGCCGACCGCGACCGTGCCGACGAGATCGGTTCCATCAACACGGCGCTGCAGCTGTTCAAGGAGAATGCCGGCCGCGTCGCCGAGATGGAGGAGCAGCGCCGCCTGGACGAGCAGCGCGCCGCCGAGCAGCGCAAGCAGGATCTGGCCCAGCTGGCCCAGCGCTTCGAGGGGTCGGTCGGCGACGTGGTCGCCAGCGTCGCCCGGCAGGCCGAGATGATCCGCACCGATTCCGAAGGGCTGTCGGCCATCGCCGAGCAGACCAACGCCCAGGCCTCCGCCGTCGCCAGCGCCGCCGACGTCGCCAGCGGCAACGTGCAGACGGTGGCCGCCGCCGCGGAGGAGCTGGCGCACTCCATCGAGGAGATCAACCAGCGCATCGCCGCCTCCTCGCGCATGGCGAACGACGCGGTGGGCGAGGTCGAGAAGACCAACGGCACGGTGGCCGGCCTGGCCCAGGCGGCGCAGAAGATCGGCGACGTGGTGAATTTGATCCAGTCCATCGCCGGCCAGACCAACCTGCTGGCGCTGAACGCGACCATCGAGGCGGCGCGGGCGGGCGAGGCCGGCAAGGGTTTCGCCGTCGTGGCGCAGGAGGTGAAGAACCTCGCCAGCCAGACCGCCAAGGCGACCGAGGAGATCGCGGCGCAGATCGCCGAAATCCAGTCGGTCAGCGGCAGCGCCGTCGGCGCCATCCAGGCCATCGGCCGCACCATCCTGGGCATCAGCGAGACGGTGACCGCCGTCGCCGCCGCAGCCGAGGAGCAGGGGGCGGCGACGCGCGAGATCAGCCGCAACGTCCAGCAGGCCGCCACCGGCACCCGCGAGGTGTCGACCAACATCGAGGGCGTCACCCGCGCCGCCAGCGAGACCGGCAGCATGGCCTCCCAGGCGCGTGCTGCGGCCGACACGCTGTCGCACCAGTCGGCGCAGCTGCGCGGCGAGGTGCAGCGCTTCGTGGCGACGATCCGCGAGGCGTGAGAGGTTGGGGGGAGTCGCCGGTCGGCGGCTCCCTCCTTTTCAGCAGTCCCAGGCTCAGCAGTCGAAGAAGACCGTTTCCCCGTCGCCCTGGATGCGGATGTCGAAGCGGTAGACCACGCCGCCCGGTACCTCGGCACGGGTCGCGATCAGGGTGTCGCGGCGGTCGGCCGGGACGCCCGCCAGCACCGGGTCGGCCGCATTCGCCGCGGTCTCGTCGGAGAAATGCAGGCGGGTGAAGGCGTGGCTCAGCATGCCGCGGGCGAACACGGTGACCGCGATGTGCGGGGCATGGCCGGGGTCGCAGGCGCCGGGCTTCACCGTGTCGAAGAAGTAATAGCCCTTGTCGTCGGTGCCGCAGCGGCCGAAGCCGGCCGCACCGGGGAGGTGCCTGCCGTCGGCGCCGGCCTGCCAGATCTCGACCACGCAGTCGCGGACGATCTGGCCCTCGCCGTCATAGACCACGCCTTCGATGCGGATGTGCTCGCCGGCCATGTCGCGGGTGGCCAGCCGGTTGGTCGCCAGCGGGCGGCGGCCGTAGAGCTCCGGCGTCCAGGCATAGGCGAAATAGGGGCCGACGGTCTGGGACGGGGTCTGTTTCAGGGTTTGGCTCATGACGGTCAGCCCTCCATCGGCGTGGCGTGGCGTCCGCGCAGGACGATGTCGAACTCGTAGCCGAGAGCCCACACCGGCTCGGTCACGTCGATGGAGAAGCGGGAGACCAGCAGCTCGCGCGCACCCTCCGGCACCCCGTTGTAGATGGGGTCGAGCGGCAGCAGCGGGTCGCCCGGGAAATACATCTGGGTGACCAGACGGGTCAGGAAGGACGGCCCGAACAGCGAGAAATGGATGTGCGCCGGCCGCCAGGCATTGTGGTGGTTGCCCCAGGGATAGGCGCCGGGCTTGATCGTGGTGAAGCGGTAGCGGCCCTCGGCATCGGTGAGGCAGCGGCCGGCCCCGAAGAAGTTGGGGTCGAGCGGCGCGTCGTGCTGGTCCCAGCGGTGGACGTAGCGGCCGCAGGCGTTGGCCTGCCAGATCTCCAGCAGCGTGTGCGGCACCGGCCGGCCATCCTCGTCCAGCACGCGGCCGGTGACGATCATCCGCTCGCCGATCGGCTCGCCGTTGACGCGGCCGTTCTTCGTCAGGTCGTGGTCGAGCGGATCGAGGCTGTCATGGCCGAACACCGGGCCGGTGCGGACCGACAGCCCCTGCTTCATCGGGATCAGAGGCTTGGACGGCGAGCGCAGCACCGTCGATTTGTAGAGCGGCGACAGGTAGGGCGGGTGTTGCGCCCAATCGCGGGGGCGGAAATCGCCCTCCTTGTCCTGAACGGCGGTGTCCATCTCGGCTGTCCTCCTTAGGCGCGGTCAGTTGTGCTGACGCTGTTGGGATCGGTGATCGGCGAGTGCGCGGTCGATGAAGTGGGAGGCGGCGCCGGTGTAGCGCAGCGGGTCGAACAACCGGTCGAGGCCGTCGCTGCCCAGCGCCTGCATCACCTCCCCGTCCTCGGCCAGCACGTCGCGCAGCGGTCGGGCGGCGGCGGCGGCGCGGCGGCTGGCATCGGCGACGCGGGTATGGGCGGCCATGCGGCCCATGCGGTCGCCCAGCGCCATGGTGACGGCTTCGGCCAGGATCAGGCCGCGGGTCAGCTCCAGGTTGGCGCGCATGCGTTCCGCATCGACGGTCAGGCCGGCGATGGTCTCGCGGGCATGGCGGGCGGCGCCGGCGACGAGGCGGCAGAGGTCGGGCAGCGCCTGCCACTCGGCATGCCAGCCGCCGAGGCCGCGCTCATGCTCCTGCACCTGCGCCGCCAGCAGCCCGCCGACCAGCGCCGGGGCGCGGATGGCGGTGGAGAGCAGGACGGCGCAGGACACCGGGTTGCGCTTGTGCGGCATGGTGGAGGAACCGCCGCGGCCGGGGGCGCTGGGCTCGAACGCCTCGCCCACCTCCATCTGCATCATCAGCGAGATGTCGCGGCCGAGCGTGCCCAGCGTGCCGGCGAGAATGCCGAGGCTGGAGGCGAGTTCGGCGATGCGGTCGCGGCTGGCGTGCCAGGGCAGGGCGGGCAGGGGGAGGTCCAGTTCCGTCGCCAGCGCCTCCGCCACCGCCGGGCCGGCATCGCCGAGGGCGGCCAGCGTGCCGGCGGCGCCGCCGAATTGCAGGGCAAGGCGGGTGCGGGCGGCGGCGAGGCGCTGGCGGTCGCGGCCGAGCGCGTCGAGCCAGCCGGCGGCCTTCAGCCCGAAGGTGGTGGGCAAGGCGTGCTGGAGCCAGGTGCGGGCGACCATCGGCGTGGCGCGGTGGCGCTCGGCGAGGTCGGCGAGGCCGTCGGCGAGCGCCGCGAGATCGGCGTCGAGCCCGTCGAGGAAGCGGCGCAGCTGGAGCATCAGGCCGCTGTCCATCGCGTCCTGGCTGGTGGCGCCCCAATGGACGTAGCGCGACGCCTCCTCGTCGGCGGCTTTCACGGCGGCGGTCAGATGCCTGACCAGGGGAATGGCGGTGTTGCCGGCCAGGGCCGCCTCTGTCCCCAGCGCGGCCGGGTCGTAGAGATCGGCCTTGCACGCCGCCTCGATGGCCGGGACGGCGCGTGTGGGGATGACGCCCACCGCCGCTTCGGCCCGCGCCAACGCCGCCTCGAAATCCAGCATGCCCTGTAGCCTTGCCGAGGGGGAGAAGGCGTCGGCCGCCGCATCGCTGGTGAAGAGCGGGTCGAGGAGGGGGTCGGCGTGGATGGTCGTCATGCTGCTCACCCCTTCTTCGCGTCTTCCTCGTCCATCTCGGCATAGACGGCGCGGGCGAGTGCTATCGCGTGGTTGGCGGCGGGGATGCCGGCATAGATTCCGGCCTGCATCAGGATTTCCTTCACCTCGTCGCGGGTGACGCCGGTGTTGCGGGTGGCGCGGATGTGCAGCTTCAGCTCGCCGTCCTTGCCGAGTGCGGCCAGCATGCCGATGGTCAGCATGCTGCGCGTCCGGATGTCCAGCCCCGGCCGGGTCCAGATCTGGCCCCAGGCGGTCTTGGTGATGAACTCCTGGAAATCGGCGTCGAACCCGGTGGCGCGCTCCAGCGAGCGGTCGACATGGGCGTCGCCGAGGACCGCGCGGCGCACCGCCATGCCGCGGTCGTAGAGGTCCTTATCGTCCATCAGAGAGTCCTCAGGAAGCCGTCGATCTGGGCGGCCAGCTCCGCCGGCTTCTCGACGCCGGGGATGTGGGCGGCGCCGGGCAGCAGTTCGAACCGCGCGCCGGGGATGCCGGCCGCCAGCTCGCGGGCGGAATCGGGCGGGGTGGCCACATCCTCCGCGCCGCAGATCACCAGGGTGGGAGCCGTGATGGCGCCGTTGGCGGCATGCAAGTCGGCGTCGCGGATCGCCATGGCGCAGCCGACATAGCCGTCCTCGGGAATGCGGGCGACCATGGCGGTGTAGCCGCGGATCTGGTCGGGCCGGCTGTCGCGGAAGCCTTGCGTGAACCAGCGCGCCATCACCCCGTCGGCAATCGCCGGCATGCCGCGGGCGCGGATGGCGGCGATGCGGTCGGTCCAGACCGAGGGCGGGCCGATGACGCCGGCGGTGTCGCACAGGATCAGGCCATGCACCCGGCCCGGCGCCTTGACGGCGAGGCGCTGCGCCATCATGCCGCCGATGGACAGGCCGCAGACATGGGCGCGCTTGACGCCGAGCGCGTCGAGCAGGCCGGCGGCGTCGTCGGCCAGCAGATCCATGCTGTAGCCGGCGTCTTCCGTGACCGGCGTCACCTGGGTCAGGCCATGGCCGCGCATGTCGTAGCGCAGGATGCGGTAGCGTTGCGACAGGTGCGGCACCACGGCATCCCAGATGTGGAAGCTGGTGCCGATGGAGTTGGCGAACAGCAGCACCGGCGCGTCGGCCGGGCCGGTCAGGTCGTAATGCTGGGTGATGCCGGCGGCTTCGATGAAGGGCATGAGGACTGCCTTCGCTTGTTGTGGCGGTTGCGACTGGGTTTGACGCTACACCCGCTCGATCATCACCGCGATCCCCTGGCCGACGCCGATGCACATGGTGCAGAGCGCCGTCCGGCCGCCGGACTGTTCGAGCTGGTGGAGCGCCGTGGTCGCCAGACGGGCGCCGCTCATGCCGAGCGGATGGCCGAGCGCGATGCCGCCGCCGTTCGGGTTCACATGGCTCGCGTCGTCCGGCAGTCCGAGTTCGCGCAGGACGGCCAGCGCCTGGGCGGCGAAGGCCTCGTTCAGCTCGATCAGGTCGATGCCGCCGACGGTCCGGCCGAGCCGCTCCAGCAGCTTGCGGGTGGCGGGGACCGGGCCGATGCCCATGACGCGCGGCGGCACGCCGGCGGTGGCGCCGCCGAGGATGCGGGCGCGCGGGGTCAGGCCATGGCGCTTCACCGCCGCTTCGGAGGCCACCAGCAGGGCGGCGGCACCGTCGTTGACGCCCGACGCGTTGCCGGCGGTGATGGTGCCGCCGGGGCGGACGATGGGCTTCAGCGCCGACAGCGCCTCGATGGTGGTGGCGCGGGGATGCTCGTCGGTCGTCACCACCGTCTCGCCCTTGCGGGTCTTGATGGTGACGGGGACGATCTCGCGGGCGAGGCTGCCGTCGGCGATGGCGCGGGCGGCGCGCTCCTGGCTGCGCAGGGCGAAAGCGTCCTGATCGGCGCGGGCGATCTTCCAGTCGTCGGCGACATTCTCCGCCGTCTCCGGCATCGAATCGACACCGTAGGCTGCCTTCATCGCCGGGTTGACGAAGCGCCAGCCGATGGTGGTGTCGAAGATCTCGGCGGCCCGCGAGAAGGGGGCGTCGGACTTGCCCATCACGAAGGGGGCGCGGCTCATGCTCTCCACCCCGCCGGCGATCATCAGATCGGCCTCGCCCGCCTTGATCGCGCGGGCGGCGGTGGCGAGCGCGTCGAGGCCGGAGCCGCAGAGCCGGTTCATCGTCGTACCGGGCACCGCGTCGGGCAACCCCGCCAGCAGGGCCGACATGCGGGCGACGTTGCGGTTGTCCTCGCCGGCCTGGTTGGCGCAGCCATAGACGACATCGTCCACCGCGGCCCAGTCGACCGAGGGGTTGCGCTGCATCAGGGCGCGGATCGGCACCGCGCCGAGATCGTCGGCGCGCACCGACGACAGGGATCCCGCATAGCGGCCGATGGGGGTGCGGATGGCGTCGCAGATGTAGGCGTCACGCATTGCTTTATCCTTCTCCGCCGCCGGACTGGCCATGGGCTGCGGCGGTGCGGGCCTGGAGGTCGCGCAGCGCGGCCAGCGCACCGGCGTCCGGGATCTCGGTGGTCTTCAGGTCGGGCGAGATCTTCAGGTCCCAGCCGGTGGCCGCCTTCACCTGATCCACCGTCACGCCGGGGTGGATGCTGGTCAGGGTCAGCTCCTTCGTCACCGGATCGGGGGTGAGGATGCCGAGGTCGGTGATGACCGCGGTCGGCCCGGCACCGGGGATGCCGGCCCTGGCCCGCGCGTCCCCGCCGTCGAGATAGCCGGCCGAGGTGACGAAGGGCAGTTTGGCGACGAAGGCCTTCGGGCTCTGCTTCAGGACGATGAAGACCTCCTTGGCCTGGGAGGCGATCTCCGGCGCGCCGCCGGCACCGGGCAGCCGCACCTTTGGCGCGTCATAGGGGCCGATGACGGTGGTGTTGATGTTGGCGAAGCGGTCGACCTGGGCCGCACCCAGGAAGCCGACGTCGATCCGCCCGCCCTGCAGCCAGTAGCGGAAGATCTCCGGCGTGCCGACCACGGTGTCGGCGGTGAGCGCGAGGTCGCCGTCGCCGATCGACAGCGGCAGCACCGTCGGCTTGGCGCCGATGGGGCCCGATTCATAGATCAGCACCACGTCCGGCGCGTGTGTCAGCCGGGCGAGGTTGGCGGCGGTGGAGGGCAATCCGATGCCGACGAAACAGACGGTGCCGTCCTTCAGCAGGCGGCTGGCCGCCACCGTCATGATCTCGGTCGCGGTGAAGTCCAGAGTTTCGGCGCTGCTCATCACACGGCCTCCTTCATGATCTGGGCCATGCTTTCGGCGAGCACGCGGCGGAAGCCGGCGAAATCGTCGGTGTCCAGCACATGGCGCTGCATCCAGGCCTGGAAGCCGTCGCGCGAGCGGGCGATGGGATCCCAGGCCTTGTAGAAGCGGTTGTCGCGCTCCGAATAGCCCTGCGCGTAGGACGGATAGGCACCGCCGGGGACAGGACAGACGGCCGACAGCGCCCAGTGGGGCAGCACGCAGGCGTTGGGCGGCGCCTCCAGATCGTCGACGATCTCCTCCACCGTGACGATGGAGCGTCTGGCGGCCAGCACCGCCTCCTTCTGGACGCCGAGGATGCCCCAGAGAAGGACGTTGCCGCGGCGGTCGGCCTTCTGGGCGTGGATCACCGTCACGTCGGGGCGGACCGACGGGATGGCGGCCAGCCGTTCGCCGGTGAAGGGGCACTCGACGAAGCGGATGTTGGGGTTGACCTTCGGCAGGTCGGAGCCGGTGTAGCCGCGCAGCAGGGCGAAGGGCAGGTTGGAGGCACCGGCGACATAGGCGTTCGCCATGCCGGCGTGGCTGTGCTCCTCGATCTCCAGCCGCTGCGGCCAGCCCTGCTCGACCGCATCGCGGAAGCGGTGGAGGGAGCCGACGCCGGGGTTGCCGCCCCAGGAGAAGATCAGCTTCGCGGCACAGCCCATGCCGATCAGCTGGTCGTAGATCAGGTCCGGCGTCATGCGCACCAGCGTCAGGCCGCGCCGGCCCTGCCGGATGATCTCATGCCCGGCGGCATGGGGGATCAGGTGGGTGAATCCTTCCAGGGCGACCGTGTCGCCGTCTTGCACCAGGCTCGCCACCGCCTCGCGCAGGGGCGTGATCTTCGCCATATGACCTCCCGGTTGTGCGGAAACCGCACGAATATTCGTCGTTACGCACAGAGTGGCGAGCGGCGCGGCGTGGTGTCAAGGGCGAAAAAAGCATATGGTGTTCGGTGATCGCCCATATTGCGACGCAACATGAATTTATTGCGGTTTGAGAAGCGAGCTTTTTGATAAAAAATATTGTTTATCAATCGTTTGATCTGAGGCGCCGGTTTGTGCGATTATAGAACATAATATCAAATATCGCACTTGACGGTTGGGTCCTCCCTCAGTACGGTGGACGGAACAGTCAATGACCGGAATGGCGAATTCCGGCGCCGGCATATGGTCACATGTGGGAGGGACAATGACGAGGACTCTGCGCAACGCGCTGTTGGGCAACGCGCTGCTGGGTGCGGCGTTCGGTCTGGCGCTGGCGGCCGGTCCGGCCGGTGCCGCCACCATCAAGGTCGGCGTCGTGGCGCCCTTCTCCGGGCCGTTCGGCGTGGTGGGCAAGAGCTTCAAGGAAGCCATCGAGGTCTATCAGGCCGAGCACGGCAAGACCGTCGGCAACGACACGGTGGAATTCGTCTACAAGGACCTCGACCAGGCGAACCCGGCGCAGAGCAAGGCGCTGTCGCAGGAGCTGATCGTCAAGGAGAAGGTGTCCTTCCTCGCCGGCTATTTCTTCACGCCGGATGCGCTGGCCGTCGCCCCGCTGATCGACGAGGCGAACATCCCCTGCGTGATCTTCAACGCCGCGACCTCCGCCATCACGGAGAAGTCGCCGCGCTATGTCCGCACCTCCTTCACGCTGTGGCAGAACACGGTGCCGCTGGCCGAGCACATGGCCAAGCAGGGCATCAGGAAGGCGATCTCGGCGGTCAGCGACTACGGTCCCGGGATCGACGGCGAGGCCGCCTTCAAATCGACCTTCGAGAAGAACGGCGGCACGGTGGTGGACGCCATCCGCATGCCGCTGAAGTCCACCGACTTCGCCCCCTTCATGCAGCGGATCAAGGATTCCGGCGCCGAGGCGGTCTATGCCTTCCTGCCCGCCGGCCCGACGACGCTGGCCTTCGCCAAGGCCTTCAACGACACCGGGCTGAAGGCGGCGGGCATCAAGTTCTTCGGCCCCGGCGACCTGACCCAGGAACCGGACCTGCCGGCGCTGGGCGAGGCGGCGCTGGGCATCACCACCAGCTTCAACTACAGCCGGGCGCACGACTCGGCGATGAACAAGGCCTTCGTCGCCAAGCACAAGGAGATGTTCGGCTCCTACGACAGCGTCACCTTCACCTCGGTCGGCGCCTATGACGGCACGCACGTCATCTATCAGATGATCAAGAATGGCGGCGGCGGCAAGATCGACGGCGCCAAGGCGGTGGAGTCGGTGAAGGGCATGAGCTGGGAAAGCCCGCGCGGTCCGCTGACCATCGATCCCGACAGCCGCCACGTCACCCAGACGATCTATCTGCGCACCGTCGAGATGGTCGACGGCAAATTGGAGAATGTCGAGAAGCAGTCGTTCCCGAAGCAGCCGGACTATGGGTACAAGTTGGCGAAGTAAGGGGGGAGTGTCCCTCTCCCGTCCCGGGAGAGGGAAGGGGCCCGCAAAGCGGGAAGGGTGAGGGGTGATCCAAGGAACCAGGCGGTTCATGATCCCCGGCTCACCCCTCACCCTCCCCATGGCTTTGCCATGGGTCCCCTCCCTCTCCCGGAGCGGGAGAGGGTTGACGGAGAGACATCATGGAAACCATGTTCGGGATCGCCGTCGACGGGGTCGCCTACGGCATGATCCTCTTCATCATCTCCGTCGGGCTGTCGGTGACGCTGGGGTTGATGCGGGTGGTCAATCTGGCGCATGGCGCCTTCGCCATGGTCGGCGGCTATGTCGCCTCCTATGCCGCACAGAGCGCCGGGCTGCCCTATGGGCTGGCGCTGGTGGCGGCGGTGGCGCTGACCGTGCTGGCGACGCTGCCGCTGGAACGGCTGCTGTACCGGCGCATCTACGGCTCGGCCAACGAACTGGCGCAGGTGCTGCTGACCATCGGGCTGACCTTCGTCATCGTCGCCGGCATCAACTACCTGTTCGGCCCGACGCTGAAGCGCATTCCGCTGCCGGAGATGCTGACCGGCACGGTGCAGCTGGGGCCGAAGGCGATCCCCACCCACCGCGCCTTCGTGATCGTCGCCGGGGCGGCCACCCTGCTGGGGCTGTGGTGGCTGCTGGAGCGCACCGATTTCGGCATCCGGCTGCGCGCGGCGGTGGATGATCCCGCCATGGCGGCGGCGCTGGGCATCCGCACCGAGCGGCTCTATCTGGCGACCTTCGCGCTCGGCACCGGGCTGGCGGCGCTGGGCGGGGTGCTGGGGGCGGAGCTGCTGCCGTTGGAGCCCTATTACGCCATCCGCTACATCGTGCTGTTCCTGGCGGTGGTGGCGGTCGGCGGAGCTGGCAGCATCTTCGGCTCGGCGGTGGCGGCGCTGGCGCTGGGCATCGTCGACACCGCCGGCAAATATTTGATCCCGAATTTCGGCGAGTTCTTCTTCTACGCCGCCCTGATCCTGATCCTGTTCCGCTGGCCCCACGGCTTCTTCAAAGGGAGGACGGCATGACGAGCGTCGCCGAGCGCGACGGAAAGGCCGACCGGATGGCCAAGCCGATTCCGCCCGTCGGGCGCCGCGATCTCGGCTGGCTCGGCATTCCGCTGGTCGCCGGGGTCGGGCTGGCCGCCTTCTGGCTGCTGCCGGACGATCTGGCGCTGCTGACCCGCATCGCCGCCTCGGCCCTGTTCGTGCTGTCGCTCGACCTCGTGCTCGGCTATGGCGGGATCGCCACGCTGGGACAGGCGGCGATGTTCGGCACCGGCGCCTATGCCGCCGGCATCGTCGCGGTCAACTGGAACAACGACCCCTTCGTCATGCTGGCGGCCGGCGGGCTGGCCGGCGGGCTGATCGCGCTGGCGACCGGCGCGCTGATCCTGCATGCGCGCGGGCTGACCCTGCTGATGCTGACCATCGCGGTCGGGCAGATCGTGCAGGAGGTCGCCAACAAGGCGCGCGACTGGACCGGCGGAAGCGACGGGCTGTCGGGCATCGACCCGGCGCCGGTGCTGGGGCTGTTCCGCTTCGACATGTTCGGCCGCACCTCCTACCTGTTCGCGCTGGCGGTGCTGGTGGCCGGGCTTCTGGTGGCGCGGCGGATCGTGCGCTCGCCCTTCGGGCTGGCCTGCCGCGGCGTCAAGGAGGATCCCTTGCGGATCTCCGCCATCGGCGGGTCGCCGAAATCCTATCTGGTGGCGCTCTATGGCGTGGCCGGAGTGTTCGCCGGGGTGGCCGGCGCCCTGACGGCGGTGACCAGCGGCATCGTCGGGCTGGACAGCGCCGGCTTCCCCTGGTCGGCGGAGGCGCTGGTGATGCTGGTGCTGGGCGGCACCGGGCGGCTCTACGGTGCCGTGATCGGCACGGCGGCCTTCATGGGCATCCACCATATCCTGGCCGCCAGCGATCCCTTCCACTGGATGGGTTTCATCGGCCTGTTCCTGATCGGCATCGTCCTGTTCCTGCCCGGCGGCATCGCGTCCGGCGTGGAGCGGCTGGGCGGGCTGCTGCGCCGGCCGGCTGGAAAGGGAGAGGGCGGAGCATGACCAAGCTGTTGGAGGTCGAGGGGCTGTCCAAGAATTTCGGCGGTCTCCAGGTGTCGTCGGACATCTCCATGACGCTGAATGCCGGCGACCGCTGCGCCCTGATCGGGCCGAACGGGGCGGGGAAGACGACCTTCGTCAACCTCGTCACCGGGGTGATCCCGCCCAGCGCCGGCACCATCCGGCTGGACGGCCGCGACATCACGAAGCTGCCGGCGGCGGAGCGGGTGCGGCTGGGGCTGATCCGCAGCTTCCAGGTGGCGCGGCTGTTCAAGTCGATGACGGTGCGCGAGCATCTGGAGCTGGCCGTCCTCCAGCGCGACCGCCGCACCTTCCGCCTGTTCGCCAGCGTCGCCAGGGTGGCCGGGCTGGCCGACGAGGTGGCGGGGCTGCTCGACGGCATGGGGCTGACCCACGCGGCGCACACGCCGGTCGGCTCGCTGGCCTATGGGCAGCAGCGGCTGCTGGAGATTGCGCTGGCGCTCGCCATGAAGCCGAAGGTGCTGATCCTCGACGAGCCGGCGGCCGGCGTGCCCCATTCGGAAAGCCAACGCATCCTCGACGCCATCGACCGGCTGCCCAAGGATCTGGCGGTGCTGATGATCGAGCACGACATGGATCTGGTGTTCCGCTTCGCGAAGACCATCGTCGTGCTGGCGCAGGGGCAGCTTCTGTGCAGCGGCACCGCCAGGGAGATCGTCGCCGACCCGCGCGTGCGCGAGGTCTATCTGGGGAGCCGTGCCCATGCCCACTGAACCGCTTGGAGCCTTCGAGGTCGCGGATCTGCGCGCCGGCTACGGCAAGACGCTGATCCTCGACGGCGTGTCGCTGGCCGTGCCGGCGGGCGGGCGGCTGGCCCTGCTCGGCCGCAACGGGGTGGGGAAGACGACGACGCTGGCGACGCTGGTCGGCCAGACCACCCGCCATGGCGGCAGCATCCGGCTGGACGGGGTGGATCTCAGCGCGATGAGCAGTTCGGCGCGGGCGGCGGCGGGGCTCGGCTATGTGCCGCAGACGCGCGACATCTTCAAATCGCTGACGGTGGAGGAGAACCTCGTCACCGGGCTGAAGGGGCGGCCGCGCTCGGCGCTGGAGGAGGCGTACGAGCTGTTCCCCCGGCTGGGCGAGCGGCGGCGCAACGGCGGCGGCGAGCTGTCGGGCGGCGAGCAGCAGATGCTGTCGGTCGCCCGCGCGCTGCTGGGCAAACCGACGGTGCTGCTGCTGGACGAACCGCTGGAAGGGCTGGCCCCGGTGATCTGCGACACGCTGATGGCGGCGCTGTCGAGGCTCGACATGACCATCCTGCTGGTGGAGCAGCAGGTCGACCGCGCGCTGGACTTCGCCGACCGCGTGGTCTTCCTCGACCGCGGCCGGGTGGTGCATGCCGGGCCGGCCGCGCAGGCGAAGGCCGATCCGGCGCTGCTGGAGCGGCATCTGGGCGTGGCGCTGGCGGCGTAGAAACATACCCTCTCCCGCCCCGGGAGAGGGTGGTTTTCACCTAAACGGCGGCGCGTAGAGCAGGCCGCCCTGGGTCCAGGGCTTGTTCAGGCCGCGGTCCATGCCGTAGGGGGTGCCCAGGTTGCGGTCGAAGATCTCGCCGTAGTTCCCGACCTGGGCCAGCGCCTGCAAGGCCCAGTCGTCGGGCAGGCCGAGCGTGCGGGAGACGCTGCCGGCGTGGCCCAGCATGCGGTGCAGCTCGGGATCGTCGGGGATGCGGCCGGCCTGCACGTCGGCCGAGGTGACGCCCTTGGCGTCGGCCAGCACGATGGCGTGGAGCACCCAGCGGGTGATGTCGTACCAGTTGCGGTCGCCGCGCGCGATGTAGGGCGTCAGCGGCTCGCGCGAGATCACGTCGGGATAGATGTAAATGCCCATCCCCGCCTGGCGGTAGCCGGCCAGCGAGGTGACCAGCACCGTGCGGTCGGTGGTCAGCAGGTCGCATTCATGGGCGAGGAAGGCCTGCAACGCCTCGTCCAGCGTCTGGAAGGTGCGGATCGTCCAGGGCAGGTCCGACTTGCGGATATGGTCCTCCAGATTGCGGACCGTGGTGGTGGCGGTCTTGACGCAGACGGTGCGCACGCCCAGCCGGTCGAGCGGCGGCGGCGTGCCGTCGCTGTGGATGGCGAAGCCCTGGCCGTCATGCAGCAGCGGCATCAGGAACTCGATGTCGTGCGACAGCTCGCGGCTGAAGGTCCAGGTCGTGGTGGTCAGCGCCACATCGACCTCGTGCTTCTCCACCGCCTGGAATTCCTGCGGCTTCTCCGGCAGGCGGACGACGCGGATCGCCTGGGCGTTGCCGAGGGTCGCCGCGGCGAAGACCCGGCAGACATCGACCAGGAAGCCGTCGAGATGTCCCTGCGGGTCTGAGAAGGAGATGCCGCTGACGCCGCTGCGCAGGCCGCAGATCAGGAAGCCGCGGCCATGGATGCGCTCCAGCGTGTCGCCGTCCGCGGCATAAGCCGATGGCGTGAGCGCCGGTAAGGCCGATACCATCGCCAGCAGCACAAGCAACAGCAGCCGCATTCCGACACCCATTTCCCTGACCTATCCCGTCCGCCGCAATCCCGCGGCGGGCGGGGTCAGGCCGCCTGCCCGGCGCGCAGCGTGCCGAGCAGACTATGCAGCGAAGCGGCTTCCTCGGCCAGCGTGTTCGCCGTTTCGGTCAGCGAGGCGGCGATGTCGCCGGTGCGCGCCGCCTGGGCGCTGACGCCGTCGATCAGGCTCGCCACCTCGCCGGTGTTGCCGGCGATCACGCCGACGCGGCGGCGGATGTCGGTGGAGGAGTCGGTCTGGCGGGCCACGGCACCGCCGATCAGCTCCTGCACCTCGCTGATGCGCTCGACCGAGCCGGAAATGCGGGCGAAGGTGCCGACGGTGTTCTGGATGCTGCCGTTGATGGCGCTGACCGAGGTGGCGATCTGCACGGTGGCGTTGGCGGTCTCCTCCGCCAGCTTCTTCACCTCAGCCGCCACCACGGCGAAGCCGCGGCCCGCCACGCCGGCCGCCGCCGCCTCGATGGTGGCGTTCAGCGCCAGGAGCTTGGTCTGGTGGGCGATGCCGGTGATGACGTCGACGATGCGGCGGATCTGCTCGGTGTTGTCGCCCAGCTGGCCGACCACCTCGCGGGCGGCGGTCAGCTCGCCCAGCGTGGCGCCGACCACGCCGGCCGCCTCGCTCGTCAGGCTGGAGACGGTGCCGATGGTGTCCATCAGCGTCCCGGCGCTGTCGTTGCAGGTGTTGGCGTTGCGGTTGCTCTCGGCGACGAAGCTGCCGGCGCTGACGGTGCTGTCGATGGTGCCGGACGACTCGCGGCGCAGCGCGTCGGCCAGCTCGCGCAGCTGGCCCGACTGGGTGGCGACGCCCGACGCCACCTGATGCACGTCCTCCATCAGCTGGCGGGCCAGCGCCGCCGAGCGCATCTGCTCGGTCACGTCGGTCCAGGACAGCGTCTTGCCCAGCACGTTGCCCTGGTCGTCGAAGACGGTGTCGACATGGGCCTCCACCGTCGTCTCGTCCACCGTCAGGGTGCGGCGCGGGATCGGCGGGCGGGCGGGGTCGGTGCAGGCGGCGGTGAAGTCCGGCCCTTGGGCCAGCAGGTCGGGGCCGGCCGGGTCGATGCCGTGCGCCTCGCAGAAGCTCCGCGCGGCGGGATTGACGAAGCCGACTTGTGCTTCGCCATTTGGGCCGTCGGTGCGCAGGAGGGCTGTCGGCACCGGGCTGCTGTCGACCATCCGCTTCATCAGCAGCACCTGCTCGACGCTGCCGCGCAGGCGGCGGAGTGCGGCGGCCATCACCGCCAGCTCGTCGCGGCCGGTGCGGGGAACCTCGATGGACAGGTCGCCGGCAGCGATCTGCTCCATGGCGCGGGCGAACTTGCGCAAATTGGCGATGACGGCGACGCGCAGAAGCAGGGCGGCGGCGATGGCGACGGCCAGTGCGAAGGCGCCGACCATCTTGAGGGCGTCGTTGCGCAGTTCCTCGGTCGCGCCGACGAATTCCGACACGTCGCGCGAGATCTCCGCCGTCGCCCAGGGCAGCCCGCCATCGCCGCCGAGCGCCACGGTGGTGGTGGAGAGCTGCGCATGGGCCGACGGCTCGCCGCCCTTGGCCTCGAACAGAACGCCGCCCTTGGCGTCGGTGATGCGGATGTCGGCGTCCAGCACCGCGCCCAGGTTGGACAGGGCGGGAAGGGGGTCGGTCACCACCTCCAGGAATCCCAGGACGCGGAAGCCGCCGATGGGGACGATCATGCTGAACAGCGGCCGGCCCTGGCCGTCGCGCCACAGCAGGCTGGCCGGGCGGCGCTTGTCGGCGATGTCGCGGGTCTTCAGCGCCTCGAACAGCGGGGCGACGGTGGCGACGCTGTCCTGCTCCCCGCCGGTGAGGGCGATGCGGGTCATGTCGGCGTCATAGACGGCGACCGAGACCAGCCGCACCTCGCGGTCGACCACCACCGGCCGCGCGTTGATGTTCTTCAACGCCAGCATCGTCTTGGCCGGGTCCTTCTGGTTGATGCTGTCGACCAGGAAGGCGTCGCGGCTCCATTCGTTGGCATGGCCCTGGAGCCAGTCCGTGTAGTTCTTGCGGATGCGGTCGTTGGCGAGAACCCGCAGGGTGGCCGCCGCACTGCTGTTGAAAGTGGTCAGCGCGAAGTCGGTGTAACGCTGCGACACCCAGGCCTGGCTGGCGATCAGCGCCGCCACCAGCACCCCCACCACCGACACCATGGCGCGGCGCAGGGTCCAGAAGCGGTGGCGCGCACCGCCATCGTCCAGGGTGCCGCCCGCATTCGTCGAGATCGCCGTCATGCCCAAAACCCCCGCCGCCAGTGAACGGTTTCAACGGATTGCTACACGCATATCGTCGCAGGGCCCTTTGAACGGTTTAGCGTTCATTTGTGAACAGTTCGTGTCTTTTCGTTTGCATTTGAGGAAAACGGGGATGATGGAAGCAAGGAAACAGGCGGATTTTCCGGCTAAGAGGTGGGATATGACTTTCCTGGAGAGGAATACGGCAAGAAGAAAAGCAACCGGGTGTGGTGGGTTGACTTCGGAAGAGGCTGCCTGCCTGCGTTAACGCATAAAAAATGGGCCACGGAAGCGCGCGAAAAATTTTCGCGATTTCCGTGGCCCAGGTTGCCGAGCGCGTGGCCGCCGCGAGACTGAAGCGACGGGGGAGTTTGCTCGGGGTTAGGTGGACTGCCCTCTCCCGGGGCGGGAGAGGGAGGTTTCTGCATGGCGTCGCTTACTTCCCTTATCCATCCTGCGTGACATCGCCGGCGAACAGGTAGCCGGTGCCGTGGACGGTGACGATCAGCCTCGGGTCCGCCGGATCGCTCTCGATCAGGCGGCGCAGGCGGCGGACGAGGCTGTCGATGGTGCGGTCGGTGGCATCCGTCTTGCGCCGCGTCGTCGCCGTCAGCAGATAGTCGCGGTTCATCACCCGGCCGGGGTTGCAGACGAAGGTCGACAGCAGTTCGAACTCCGCACCGGTCAGCCGCACCGGGTTGCCCTGCGGGTCGGTCAGGCGCATGCGGTCCAGCCACAGCGTCCAGCCGGAGAAGCAGCGCCGGCGGTCGTCGCGCTGGTCGCCCGGCGCCTTCAGCCGGCGCAGCAGGTTCCGCACCCGGGCCAGGATCTCGCGCGGTTCGAAGGGCTTCGCGATGTAGTCGTCGGCCCCCATCTCCAGCCCGATGATGCGGTCCAGCTTCTCCGCCCGGCTGCTGACCAGGATGATGCCGATCTCCGACACTGCGCGCAGCTCGCGGGTCAGGGTCAGCCCGTCCTGGCGCGGCAGCCGGATGTCGAGCAGCACCACGTCCACCGACGCCGCCGCCAGCAGATCCTTCAGCTCCTCCGCACTTCGGGCCAGCAGGACGTCGAAGCCCTCATCCGTCAGATAGGACTTCAGCGTCTCGCGCGTCACCGCGTCGTCGTCGGTGATGGCAATGGTCGCCGCCATGACCCTCTTGTCCGCCTCTCAGCGCGCCCTCCGCCTCAATGTTCCAGGATCTGGCCCAGGAACTGGCGGGTGCGCTCGCTTTTCGGGTTTTCGAAGAATTCGGCCGGCGACCCGCTCTCGATGATCGAGCCTTCGGCCATGAAGACAATAGAGTCGGCGACCTGCCGGGCGAAGCCCATTTCGTGGGTGACGCAGACCATGGTCATGCCCTCGCCGGCCAGCTCGGTCATGACGTCCAGCACCTCCTTGACCATTTCGGGGTCGAGGGCGGAGGTCGGCTCGTCGAACAGCATGATCTCAGGCCGCATGCACAGCGCGCGGGCGATGGCGACGCGCTGCTGCTGGCCGCCGGACAGCTGGCCGGGGAACTTGTGCGCCTGGTCGGGGATGCGCACCCGCTTCAGGTACATCATGGCGATTTCCTCGATCTCGGACTTCGCCATGCCGCGGACCCAGATCGGGGCCAGCGTCAGGTTCTGGAGCACCGTCAGGTGCGGGAACAGGTTGAAGTTCTGGAACACCATGCCGACCTTGCGGCGGATCTTCTCCACCGCCTTGACGTCGTCGGTCAGCTCGATGCCGTCGACGATGATGTGTCCGGTCTGGTGCGCCTCGAGCCGGTTGATGCAGCGGATCATCGTCGACTTGCCCGACCCGGAGGGTCCGCAGACGACGACCTTCTCGCCCTTGCCGATGGTGATGCTGACGTCGCGCAGCGCGTGGTAGCTGTTGTACCACTTGCCGACCTTGCGGAGTTCGATGATGGCGTTGGCGGTCATTGGTCGTTCTCCAGGGCCGGTCAGCGGCGGGTGTAGCGGTTGGCCAGACGCTCCAGCCACTGGCTGTAGCGCGACATGCTGAAGCAGAAGATCCAGAACATCAGCCCGGCGAAGACATAGACCTCGGCGAAGTAGGGGCGCCATTCGGGGTCGGTCGTCGCCACGGTGGCGGCGGTCAGCAGGTCGTAGAGGCCGACGATGGTGACCAGCGAGGTGTCCTTGAAGGCGCTGATGAACTGGTTGACGATGGGCGGGATGACGATGCGGAGCGCCTGCGGCAGGACGATCAGCATCGTCTTCTGCCAGTAGCTGAGGCCGAGAGCGTCGGCGGCCTCGTACTGGCCCTTGGGGATCGCCTGCAACCCGCCGCGCACGGCCTCGGCCAGATAGGCGGCGGTGAAGAGCGTCATGCCGGCGAGAGCGCGCAGCAGCTTGTCGACCGTGACGCCTTCCGGCAGGAACAGCGGGAACATCACCGAGGCCATGAACAGCACGCTGACCAGCGGCACGCCGCGCATCGCCTCGATGAAGCCGACGCAGAAGGTGCGGATGGCGGGCAGCGAGGACTGGCGGCCCAGCGCCAGCAGGATCGACAGCGGGAAGGCGAGCGCGATGGAGAAGACCGACAGCATCAGCGTGATCGGCAGCCCGCCCCAGCGGTCGTTCGGCACATAGGTGAGGCCGGCGACGCCGCCCCACATCAGCACGCCCATGCCGACCAGGGTCAGCGCCCAGGCGACGGCCAGCCAGGGCCGCCAGAAGGCGCGCACGCCGCTGGCCCCCAGCATCGCCACGAACAGGGCGCAGGCCAGGAAGGGGCGCCACTGCTCGTCATAGGGATATGTCCCGAAGAAGATCAGCCGGTGCTTGACCACGATCACCGACCAGCAGGCGCCGGCCGCCTCGCGGCAGGCCTCCGACGAGCCGGACCAGCTGGCGTTCAGCAGCAGCCAGTTCGCCATCGGCGGCACCACCAGCCACAGCAGGAACAGGCAGGCGACGGTCAGCGCGGTGTTCAGCGGCGTGTTGAACAGGTTGTCCTTGGCCCAGCCGAAGGGCTTCAGCGCCGTCATGCCGTTGGCCTGCGGCGGGGCGGAGGCCTGGGTCGGCTCCTCCTCGTAGGACGCGGCCCAATGGGCGGGGGGGACGGGAGCGGTGGGGATGGGGGCCTGATCGGCCGGGAACTGCTTGCTCATCGGGTCACCAGAGCCACGCGGCGGTTGTACCAGTTCATGAAGCCGGAGATCGCGAGGCTGATGATGAGATAGACGAGCATCATCATCGCCACCGCCTCCACCACCTGGCCGGTCTGGTTGGCCGAGGTGTTGGAGACGCTGACCAGATCCGGATAGCCGATGGCGACGGCCAGCGAGCTGTTCTTGGTCAGGTTCAGATACTGGCTGGTCAGCGGCGGCACGATGACGCGCAGCGCCTGCGGCAGGATGACGAGGCGCAGGATCTTGCCCGGCGACAGGCCCAGCGCCAGCCCGGCCTCGGTCTGGCCGTGCGGCACGGCGAGGATGCCGGAGCGCACGATCTCGGCGATGAAGCCGGCGGTGTAGACCGACAGGCCGATCAGCAGTGCTGTGAATTCCGGGGTGACCGATCCGCCGCCCTCGAAGTTGAAGCCGGCCAGTGCGGGCACGTCGAAGGCCAGCGGGGCGCCGGTGACGATGAAGGCCAGGGCCGGCGGCAGCAGCAGGGCGGCGATGACGGCCGGCAGGGTCGGGAAGGGCTTGCCGGTGGTCTCGCGCCGGCGGCGGCCGTAGCGGACAACGGCGATGGCGGCGGCGATGCCGACGAAGAGCGCCAGCAGGATCCAGCCATGGCCGGCATGCTCCACCAGCACGGGGAACTTCATGCCGCGGTTGCTGAGGAAGATGCCGGGCAGCACCTCCAGCGCCTCGCGCGGGCTGGGGAGCCGGTTCAGGATGGTGTACCAGACCACCAGCTGCAACAGCAGCGGGACGTTGCGCACCGTCTCGACATACAGGGTGGCGAAGCGGTTCACCATCCAGTTGGACGACAGCCGCCCGATGCCGATCAGCACGCCCAGCACGGTCGCCAGCACGACACCGGCGGCCGACACCGCCAGCGTGTTCAGCAGGCCGACCACCAGCGCCGTCAGATAGGTGTCGGAGGCGGAATAGGGCAGCAGGCTCTCGCCGATCTCGAATCCGGCTTCGCGGTGCAGGAAGCCGAAGCCGGTGGCGACGCCGCGGGTGGCGAGGTTGGTCAGCGTGTTGGAGACGAGATACCAGGCGACGGCGAGGGCGCAGGCCAGGAACAGAGCCTGATACAGCCACCCCCGCACGCGCGCGGAATTCAGCGCCTGGACCGGGTTTGTCATGGTGTTGCTCCGTGCGGGGGTGAAAGGCCCTCCCTTCCCCCGGAAGGGGAAGGGAGGGAGGGCGCCCTTACTTCATCGGCGGGGCGTACATCAGGCCGCCTTCGGTGTAGAGGGCGTTCTGGCCGCGCGGCATCTTCAGCTTGGAGCCCGAGCCGACGTTGCGCTCATAGCTCTGGGCGTAGTTGCCGACCTGCTTGATGATGGCGTAGGCCCAGTTCTCCTCGACGCCCAGCGCCTTGCCGTTGCCGGCGGTGACGCCCAGCAGGCGCTTCACGTCGGGATCGGGCGAGGTCATGGCGGCGTCGACGGTCTCCGAGGTCAGGCCCTTCTCCTCGGCCTGGACCATGGCGTAGAAGGCCCAGGTGACCAGGTTCATCCACTCCTCGTCGCCCTGGCGCACGGCCGGGGACAGCGGCTCCTTCGAGATCAGCTCGGGCAGGATGACGTAGTCGTTGGGGTTCTGCACCTCGGCGGCGCGGATGGCGGCCAGCTGGGAGGCGTCGGAGGTCAGGGCGTCGCAGCGGCCGGCGAAGAAGGCCTTGTTCAGCTCCTCGTTCTTCTCGATGACGACCGGCTTGAAGGTCATCTTGTTGGCGCGGAAATAGTCCGACACGTTCTGCTCGGTCGTGGTGCCGGGCAGCACGCAGACGGTGGCGCCGTTCAGCTGCTTGGCGCTCTTCAGGCCGAGCTTGGCCGACACCATGAAGCCCTGGCCGTCATAATAGTTGGTCGGCGCGAAGTTCAGGCCGTTGGCGGTGTCGCGGGTCAGGGTGCGGGTGGTGTTGCGGGCCAGCAGGTCGATCTCGCCGGACTGGAGCGCCGGCAGGCGCTGCTGCGCCGACAGCGGGGTGTACTTCACCTTCTCGGCGTCGCCGAACATGGCGGCGGCGACGGCGCGGCACATGTCGACGTCGAGGCCCGACCACTTGCCCTTGTCGTCGGGCGAGGAGAAGCCGTACAGGCCCAGGTTGACGCCGCACTGGACGTAGCCCTTCTGCTTCACGCCGTCGAAGGTGGCGCCGGCCTGGGCGGTGCCGGACAGGGCGAGGGCGGAGACGGACAGGGTGGCCGCGATGGCGAGCGCGCTCAGACGGGTCTTCACGGGGCGGGGCTCCTTCAGCCTTGTTTGTTCCAGGGGCGCCGGGGCGGGAGGCTCCGGCCGCCGCATGCCGCCACAATCGCTCCGTGGATTGAACAAAGTGCCCGCCCGTCATGAACGGATGTGGCGAAGATGTGAACAGCTTTGGACGGATGTGCCGCGCAGGCGGCGAAGGCGATGGCCGGGCTTCGCCCGCCGATGGTCACGGCGGCCGGCCGATATTTAACGTGCACGGACTTCCTCCGGCCCTTACAAGCGACGGGTGCCGGGCCTATGTCCCGTGCTGGAAATTCCGGGGGTCATGGAGGAATGGAGTCCGATCGGCCGGTCTGGCGGTGGTTCGCGCGCTTTTCGCTGCTGCGGCGCGGACCGGTGCCGCGCTATGGCGCCGCCCTGCTGACCTTCGCCGCAGCGCTGCTGGTGCGATACGCCGTCCAAGGCATACTGCCGCCGGGCTTTCCCTTTCTGACCTTCTTTCCGGCGGTGATCCTGACCACCTTCATGGCCGGGCGGGCACCGGGGACGGTGACGGCGGTCCTGTCTGGGGTGGCTGCCTGGTATTTCTTCATCCCGCCCTATGACAGCTTCGACCTGGATGGGTCGGTCGCGCTGGCGCTGGCCTTCTACGCGGTGGTGGTCGTGGTGGACATCGCGCTGATCCACGGCATGCAGATGACGCTGGCCCGGTTGCAGGAGGAACGCGGCCGCACCGCCACCCTGCTGGAGGCGCAGGCGACCATGTTCCACGAACTCCAGCACCGCGTCGCCAACAACATGCAGTTCGTCTCCGCCGTGCTGGATCTGCAGAGACGGTCGGTCGGCCGCTCGCCGGAGGGGGCGATGGCGGCGCTGGAGGAGGCGGGGCGGCGGCTCGACACCATGGCGCGGGTCCACCGGCGCCTGCACGATCCACGCTCCGGCGACGATTTCGGCCGTCATGTCGAGGGGCTGTGCCAGGACATGCTGGCGGCGGCCGGCGTTCCCGGCGTCTGCTGCCGCGTGACCGTTCGGGCGGCGCCGCGGTCGCCCGAACGGCTGCTGGCGCTGGCCATGCTGATCGTGGAGGCGCTGACCAACAGCCTGAAGCACGCCTTCACCGGCCGCGACGGCGGCACCGTCACCGTCGAACTGCACGAGCTGCCGGGCCAGCCCGGCCAGCTGCATCTGCTGGTGATGGACGACGGAGTCGGCCTGCCGGACGGCTTCGACGTGCAGCAGCTGTCCAGCCTGGGCTGGAAAATCATCCAGAGCCTGGCCGCCCAGCTGTCCGGCCGGCTGAGCCACGGCCCCGCGAATGGACCCGGAAATGGCCAGGCAAATGGCCCGGGCGGCGGCAGCGGAACGCGGATCGAATTGCATTTTCCGGCCTGATGCGGCATCTGCACCGATTGAGATCGCGGCTTTTCCGTCGCCATCGGAAGAACTATCTGTGATCTTGCCGGTTGCTCCGGGGGTCCGGCAGGGGAAAGCAGGAGAGGGATCATGGCGACGCTGAAGGAATTCGAGGACGCATTGAAGGCGTCGGGCAACACGGCCGCGCTGGAGATCCTGGAGTCCCTGCGGGCGCGCGACCGCTCCCAGCGTTCCGTCCGGCCGGCGCGCCGCCTGACCGGGCGCAAGATGACGCCTGAGCTGGCGACCGAGATCCTGCACCTGCACGAGACCACCAACATGACCCAGCAGGAGATCGCCTTCCAACTGGGGGTGAACCAGGGCCGGGTGAACGAGGTCATCAAACGCCGCAAATGGCTGAGCGAAGACCCCGCCGCCCCGGAGGCGCAGGCCCGCGACCAGGCCAAGCAGCGCGCCAAGGAGGGCGTCGGCATCCCGCCGCGCCGGCCGTCCCGCAAGAAGGCGGCGAAGCCCACGGCCGAGGCGGCACCCGAGGCGGCTCCCGCCCTGCCGCCCGAGGCGGCGGCGCCGGTGGAGCCGCAAGTGGAGAAGAGAGTCGAGCCGGCCGCGGCACCGCCCGTGGTGGCGCCCGAGCCGCCGGCGGAGCCGGAGGCCGTCGCAGCACCGGAGCCCGCGCCGCCGGTCCCCGCGGAACCGGCTGCCAAACCGCGCGCCGGCAAGCCGCGCTCTGCCAAGCCGCCCGCTGCCAAATCGCCAGCTGCCGAACCGCCGATGCCGATGGCCGCGCCCGAGTTGCCGCTGGAGCAGCCGGAAGCGGCCAAGCCGAAGAAGGCGCGCAAGCGGGACAAGGCGGCGGAGATGCCGCTGTTCAAGGACTTGCTGTAAGACCGCGCGAAAGCCCTCTCCCTGGAGGGGGGAGGGGGTTAAGCCATGCCCAACGGTCATTTCGCACCTGCGGAATTAACGGCCTGCGGCGGATTGCCTCAGTGGGGGGTAGGCAAATATCCTGATCCTGCCCCGGTTGCTTTCGATTCCCCTGCCGCCGGGCTTCGCCTTCCTTGACCCAGCGCGACAGCGGAGAAACGACAATGGCGTCTGCCGGCCATCACGGCGACCTGCGTGCCGAGGCACAGCTGGCCTCGGCCCATCCCGGTCTGGTGCTGCTGGCGCTCGCCATGGGTGGATTCGCCATCGGGACCACCGAATTCGCGACGATGAGCCTGCTGCCCTATTTCGCCCGGGGCCTGGGCATCGACGAGCCGACCGCCGGCCATGTCATCAGCGCCTATGCGCTGGGCGTGGTGGTGGGCGCGCCGGTGATCGCGGTGCTGGCGGCGCGGGTGGCGCGGCGGACCCTGCTGATCGGGCTGATGGCGGTCTTCGCCGCCGCCAACGTGGCCAGCGCCTTTTCGCCCTCCTATGGCTGGATGCTGGCCTTCCGATTCATGAGCGGACTGCCGCACGGCGCCTATTTCGGCGTCGCCGCCCTGGTCGCCGCCTCGCTGGTGCCGCCGCAGCGCCGGGCGCAGGCGGTGGCGCGGACCATGCTGGGGCTGACGGTGGCGACCATCATCGGCGTGCCGATGGCGAACTGGATTGGGCAGGTACTGGGCTGGCGCTGGGGCTTCGGCGTGGTCGGGCTGCTCGCCCTGCTGACCGTGGTCCTGGTCTGGATCTTCGCCCCCAACGACCGGCCGCACCCGAATGCCAGCCCGCTGCGCGAACTGGGCGCGCTGAAGCGCCGGCAGGTCTGGCTGACGCTCGGCATCGGCGCCATCGGTTTCGGCGGCATGTTCGCGGTCTACACCTATGTCGCCTCCACCCTGATGGAGGTGACGCAGGTGTCGCCGGCGATGGTGCCGGTCGTGCTGGCGGTGTTCGGGTCCGGCATGACCGTCGGCACGCTGGTCAGCGCCTGGGCCGCCGACCGCGCCCTGATGCCGACCGTCGCCTTCACCCTGCTGTGGAGCGCCGGGTCGCTGGCGCTCTATCCCTTCGCCGCCGGCAATGTGTGGCTGGTGTCCATCGTCGTCTTCATGATCGGCTGCGGCGGCGGTCTCGGCACGCCCCTGCAGACCCGGCTGATGGATGTGGCGGAGGATGCGCAGACGCTGGCCGCCGCGCTGAACCACAGCGCCTTCAACGCCGCCAACGCGCTCGGCCCCTGGCTGGGCGGCATGGCGATCGCCGCCGGCTGGGGCTGGACCTCCACCGGCTGGGTCGGTGCGGCGCTGGCGCTGGCCGGTCTGGCGGTGTGGGCGGTGGCGCTGCTGGACGACCGGGCGACCGCCAGCCGGGCGGCCGAATCCCGGCTGGCCGAGGCCTGCGCCGGGGACTGAGCGCCCGGCGCTTTGACCGGTCAGCGTCCCCCGGCCACGCTCCAGGCGATGCGTGCCGGATGTTCGCCGAGGTCGAGGGAGCCGATGACGATCTCCCCCCGGCCGGACAGCGGCGCCACGTCGCCCATCTTCAGCAGACGCTGCTCGCCGGCCTGCGGCACCAGACGGGTGCCGTTGCGGCTCAGATCTTCCAGCGTGAAGACCCCGTCGCGCAGCCGGACCAGTGCGTGCCGGCGCGAGGCGGAGGCGTGGTCCAGCATGATGCCGCAGTCCGCCCCGCGCCCGATCACCAGATCGCCGCCCGCATCGGGCACCGCCACCGTCCGGCCCTGGTAGCTGAGCGTCAGGCGCAGCGCCGGCGCCGGCGGGGCCTGCATGTCGACCGTCATGTCCGTCGGCCGGGCATGCGGCGCTGCTCCGGTCCGCATGCCCGTCACCACGCCGATGCCGGTCATCGACACGCGCTGGTCGTCGGGGATGGCAGCGATCTTGGCGATCAGCCCGTCGGCGAGTGCCCGCGGGATGCCGGCGGCGCGCAGGCGGCGGCCCAGCCCTTCGCGCACCTCCTGGAGGGAGGCGCCGGGGGCGGCCAGCTCAGCCGCGGACTTCACCCGGTTGAACTCGTCGGCGACACGCTGGATGACGACGCTGATCTTCTTGTGGCCATAAGGGCTGGCGCCGAGGTCGAGCAGATAGCCGAGCCGCCCCGCCGCCGTGTTGAAACGGCCGGCCAGCCGCGTCATCGTCTCCTCGAAGGGCAGGTCGGTGCCGCCGGTGGCCCAGACGGTCTTGCCGCGGCGGGTCAGCGACTCGGCCATGGCCGGACCGCCCATATAACCGTCGAAGGCGATCATGCCGTCGACGATGGCGGCGAAGGCGCGGGCGTCGCTGGCCGCCCCGCTGCGGGTCAGCGGGGTCAGCCCGTCCAGCCCGCCGCGGATGCGGTGCAGCAGCGCCTCGCGCGTGCGGGCGAAGCCGAAGCCGGTTCCATCGGAGGCCAGCGCGTTCGACAGCGCCAGCAGCGGCTCGGTGTGGGGCAGCCGGTCGTCCAGATCGCCGCGCAGCGCCGCCAGCAGCGCCAGCAGGGCGGAGGCGAGATCGGGCGCATAGCCGATCAGGGCGCGGATCGGCTCCCGCCCGTCGACGATCTCCGCGGAGAATTCATCGACCAGCCGGGTGTTCTCGCCATCCTCCTCCCGGTGGAGGTGCAGGACGGCGGTCAGCTTGGCCCCCCACTCCCGGTGCGGTTCCAGCAAGGTGGCGAAGGCGTGGGTGACGATGCGGTCGCGTTCCTCCACCGGACGGTCGACGGCGGCCAGCAGCAGGCCGGAAATCCCGCCGCGCATCAGCGCCTGGTCAAAGGGCGCGAGCGTGTCGGATTTCTGGGCAAGCTCCTTCAGCGCGGTGAACAGGCGGGTGATCTGGTCGTAGCGTTCATGCGGCTTCACCCCCAGCATCGGCGCCTGGATGGTGGCGAGCCGGCTGACCGCGGGGTTGAACAGCAGCGCCTCGCGTTCGAAGTAGCGCAACGGATAGTAGCGGTGAAGCTGCTCCGACGGAATGACACCCTGGTCGTCCCAGTAACCGCGCAGCAGCCGCAGCAGGGTCATCCGGCTGTCGAAGGAGAAAACCTGCAACACGTCGGTGCAGAGGTTGGCCGTCTCGATGGGCGAGATGGTGGTCAGCTTGGCGCCGCCGGAGGAACTCTTCTGGAAGATGGTTTCTTCCCGCCCGGTGCCGGTGACCTTCACCACGCGCACCACCGGAAACTTGGCAAGGCGCAGCAGGAAATTGGCGCGCTCCGTCGCCGACTTCTCGTCTTCGAAGACGCCATCGATGTTGGGCTTGCCGCCCTGTTCGACCACCACTTCGAAGCGCGCTTCGCGCCGCTTGGACATCGCCATACCGTCCCCCTTTGGCTTGCCCCCGTCGGAGAGTCCTGTTCCGACAGCCGCCCGGCTACGTCCCTGTTCGCGATTCCCGGCGATTTTTTCCCAAAATACTTTATGAAAGCTTCCATCAGAAGCGGAAAGACCCGAACCGTGACCGCAATCCGCCACTCCGGTAGCCGACCCGATAACCGGCCCGCTCTCGGCCGCCGGCCTTTTCTCGGCCTCTTGGGATCGCTGGGCCTGCCGATGGCGCTGAACCCGCTTCCAGCCCTGGCGTCCACCACCGGTGGTTTAGAAAGTTCCGCGGTCGGTTATCTCCTGTTCGAGCCGGACAGTGGCACCGTGCTGGAGTCGCGGGCGGCGGACACCCCCTTCATCCCGGCATCGGTGGCGAAGCTGCCGACGGTGGCGGCGGCGCTGGCCCTGCTGGGGCCGGACCACCGCTTCACCACCCGGCTGCTGGCGACGGGACCGCTGACGGACGGGGTGCTGCGCGGCGACCTGATCCTTCAGGGCGGCGGCGACCCGGCGCTGGCGACGGAAGGGCTGATGCAGCTGCTGGGCGGGCTGACCGCCGCCGGGCTGCGCCGGGTGGAGGGGCGGTTCCTGTACGACACCGCCCTGCTGCCCGATCTGGCGGAGATCGACGCCGGGCAGCCCTGGGCGGCCCCCTACAACACCGGGGTCGGGGCACTGTCGCTGAACTACAACCGCGCCCTGCTGACCTGGAAGCGCGGCGCCGCCGGGCCGGAGGTGCTGACGGTCGCCGATGCCGGGCGCCTGCCGCTGGACAGCGTCGCCGTGCGGCCTATGGCCGGAAGCAGGGGCTTTCCGCTTCTGCCGGACGGCGCCGACCGCTGGCTGATGGCGCCGCCCGCCGCCGGGGAGGCGGGCGGCGCCTGGGTGCCGGTGGCGCGGCCGGGGCTGGCCGCCGCCACCCTGTTCCGCCGGCTGGCCGCCGATGCCGGCGTCGCCCTGCCGTTGCCCGAGGTCGGGCGGGCGCCAGATGGGGCACCGGCGCTGGCGGCGCTGGACAGCCTGCCGCTGTCGGAACTGGCGCGCGGGCTGCTGCGCCATTCCAACAATTTGTCGGCGGAGGTGATCGGGCTGGCGGCCTCGAAACGGCTGGACCCGTCGGTGGCGACGCTGGACCGCTCGGCGGCGCTGTTGCAGGGCTGGCTGACGCGGCAGCCGATGGAGACGGGCGGGCAGGCGGCTGGGCAGGGCGCCGGCTGGCGCGGGCTGCGGCTCGCCAACCATTCGGGGCTGGGCACCGGGTCGCGCGCCACGCCGCGGCAGATGGCGGCGCTGCTGCGGGCCGGCGGACCCGCTTTGTGGGAGCTTCTGCCGGGGGAGGAGGACGGCAAGGCGCTGCCCTCCGGCGTCCATGCCAAGACGGGCACGCTCGCCTATGTGAAGGGGCTGGCCGGGCTGTTGACGGCATCAAGCGGCCGGCGGCTGGGCTTCGTCCTGTTCATCGCCGATCCGGCGCGGCGGGCGGCACTGGATGCCGCGCTCGACCGCCGGGTGACCGCCATTCCGGCGGAGGCGCGCGGCTGGGCCGCTGCCGCCCGCAAGCAGCAGGACGAGACGCTGGGACGCTGGGTTATCACCTATTGACTGAGATAGGTCATAGGACAGAGGATAGCCCGACCGGTAAAAAGCAGATCAAAATCGATTCGATGCGGAGTCGGTTTCAGGAAAGCAGGACCTGCGTCGATTGATCGCGGGCCGATCCGGACCATATGCGTCGGCAACCAGCAGCGAGAGCCCGCGACCCGATGATGACAGACCGTTCCGCCACCTCACCCGCGCGCAACGTCCTGCGCCGCCGGCTGGAACGTCAGGATGTGGCCGCCAACCGCTATCACGACCGCCGGCTGGGGGCGGAGGTGGTCAACATCGTCGTCGGCGGCTGTGTCGTCACCGACGACCCGAACGTCGTCATCACCACCACGCTGGGCTCCTGCGTCGCCGCCTGCCTGTACGATCCGGTGGCGGAGATCGGCGGCATGAACCATTTCCTGCTGCCCGACGCCGGAACCGACACGCTGTCGCTGTCGTCGCGCTATGGCGCCACGGCGATGGAGCATCTGATCAACCGGCTGCTGGCCGTCACCGGCCGGCGCGACCGGCTGCGCGCCAAGCTGTTCGGCGGCGCCAACGTCAACCTGAACACGCTGCGCACCGCCAACATCGGCCAGCGCAACGTCGAGTTCGTCATGGAGTATCTGGCGACGGAGGGCATCCCCACCGTCAGCTGGGACGTCGGCGGCGCCACCCCGCGCGCCGTGCGCTTCTTCCCCACCACGGGACGCAGCCAGCGCCGGCTGATCGGCGGCGAGACGCTGCACGAGATCGCCCGCAACGAGTCGTCCTACATGGAGCATCTGGGCCGGACGCGGATCGAAGGCGACGTCGAGCTGTTCTGATAAGCTCGATCGGGGGCGCGCCTGTTCGTTGCGCGCTCCCACCCCGCCGTCCTTCCGCGGAGCCCGTCATGGCCGACACGCTGTTCCGGATCGCCACCTTCAACCTGGAAAACCTGGACGACGATGCCGACGAGCCGCCCTTCGAGGCGCGGATCGCCACGCTGCGGCCGCAGCTGGAACGGCTGGAGGCGGACATCCTCTGCCTTCAGGAGGTCGATGCCCAGCATCCGGTGAAGAGCGAGCCGCGGATCCTGCGCGCGCTGACCCGGCTGCTGGAGAACACGCGCTATGCCGGCTATCACGTCACCGCGGGCGACGCCGCGTCGCCGGCCGACCGCCACAACCCGGTGATCGTCAGCCGCTGGCCGATCCGGGCGGCGAGGCTGCTGCGCCATCATCTGGTGCCGCCGGCCCGCGTGCGGCTCGCCACCGCCGATCCGGCGCCGGAGGGGGAGACGGAGGTGGGCTGGGACCGGCCGGTCCTCCATGCCGAAATCGAGATGCCTGACGGCCGCATCCTGCATGTGTTCGACCTGCATCTGCGCGCCCCCATCGCGGCTCCGGTGCCGGGGCAGAAGGCCGGCGCCCAGACCTGGAAGACGGCGTCGGGCTGGGCGGAGGGCTTCTATCTCGCCTCGATCAAGCGGGCGGGGCAGGCGCTGGAGACGCGGATGGCGGTGGACCGGCTGTTCGACGCCGATCCCGACGCGCTGATCCTGGTGGCCGGCGACTGCAACGCCGACCTGGAGCAGACCGCCGTCCGCATCATCCGCGCCGCCCCCGACTTCACCGGCAATGCCGGGCTGGCCAACCACGTGCTGGAGCCGCTGGAGCAGGCGATCCCGGAGGAGCGGCGCTACACCGTGCTGCATGCCGGCACACCGGTGTTGCTCGACCATCTGCTGGCCTCGCCGCGGCTGGCCGAGCGGCTGCGCGAGGTGGCGATCCACAACGAGGAGTTGACCGACGAGGTCGAGCATGCCGACGAGCCGTCGCCGGTCAGCTACCATGCGCCGGTGGTGGCGGGGTTCAGCCTGTAGAGTACACACTGCGGGAGCGCACGGGGCTCACGCGGTGGGGATGGTGCCGCCGTCGATGACGTATTCCGTGCCAGTGATCGTCCCGGCACGGTCGGAGGCGAGGAAGGCGATCAGGTTCGCGACGTCTTCCGGTTTGGCCGGCCGGCCGATCGGAATGCCGCCCAGCGAGTCTATGATGATCCGCTTGCCGCCGTCGTAATCGGTGCCGGCCTCCTGTGCCAGCCGTTCGGCCAGCCGCACCGCCGCCTCGGTCTCGATCCAGCCGGGGGACACGCGCACCACGCGCACGCCCTTGGGCGAAACCTCCTTGGAGAGGCTCTTGCTGTAGGTCGAGAGCGCGGCCTTCGCGGCGGCATAGGCCGTCGTCGCATCCGGCAGCGGCAGCTGGCGCTGTATGGAGGTCACATGGATGACCACGCCGTGGCCCTGGGCCACCATCGCCGGCAGGAGTTCGCGGTCGATCCTGACGGCGGGCATCAAATTGAGGTCGAGCTCCCTGGTCCAGTCCGCGTCGCCCAGCGCCGCGTAGCCGCCCGCCGGAGATGACGAGCCGCCCAGCATGTGGACGATGACGTCGACCCCGCCCAGCCGCTCGCGGACCGCGGCGGCGAGCGCGGCGCAGCCCTCCGCGGTGGTGAGGTCGGCGCTGACGAACATCTCCTCGCCGAGCGTGTCCGGCCGGGATCGGGCGACGGTCAGCACGCGGGCGCCGAGCTCGCGGAACAGGGCGACGGTGGCGGCACCGGCTCCGCGCGTGCCGGAGGTGATGAGCGCCCGCTTGCCTTCGAGGCTGACGAACCCGGTCATGGGGCGATCTCCAGTCCGGCGATGTAGGCCGGGATCGGTGAGGGAAATGTCATCGTGCTGCCTCCTGATCGGGGGTGTCTCTGTCCTTTCCATGATGAGCGTGGACACCGGTTTCGATAATCGGGATAAAATGGGATGTGGAATTTCATTATTCGGGACAATGATGCGGGCTGACCTGAACGATCTCGATGCCGTCTTCGCCATTGCGCGCAGGGGCTCGTTCCGTGCCGCGGCACTCGATCTTGGCATGTCCACGACCGCGCTCAGCAACGCTGTCAGGAAGCTCGAGGCGGAACTCGGCGTCCGTCTGTTCAACCGGACGACGCGGAGCGTGTCGCTCACCGATGCCGGCCGGCTGTTCGTCGCGCAGGTCGGCCCGGCGTTGCAGGATGTCCACGGCGCCCTGGACGCCGTGCGGTCGCAGCAGACGACTCCGTCGGGCACGCTTCGCATCAATGCGTTCGCCATGGCGGCCCGCGAAATCCTCTCGCCGCTCGTGCTGGAGTTCCTCCGCAGGAACCCGCAGGTGCATGTCGATCTCGTGACCGAGGGGCGGCTGGTGGACATCGTCGCCGAAGGGTTCGATCTGGGTGTCCGGGTGGCCGACCTCGTGCCCAGCGACATGATCGCGGTTTCCCTGGGTCGCCCGCAGCGATACGCCGTCGTCGGCTCGCCGGCCTATTTCGAGCGGCATGAGAAGCCCCGCGTCCCGCCCGACCTGTCCAACCACCCCTGCATCCGTGTCCGCCTGCCGAACGGCGCCCTGTACCGGTGGCAATTCGAAAAGGACGGGCAGGCGACGCAGATCGACGTGCGCGGACTGATCACCCTGGACGAGGCCGGACTCGCACGGACCGCCGTCCTGGAAGGCATCGGGCTCGGCTTCTTCATGGAGCAGGACGTGCGCAGCGACATCGAGGCGGGCCGTCTCGTCCGCGTGCTCGACGACTGGACCCCGGTCCGTGCCGGGCTCTGCCTCTACTATCCCGGACGGCGCAATCCCTCGGCCGCCCTCAGGGCTTTCATCGGCCTTGCCCGCGAACTCGGCGCGAAGCCGGGTATTTCGCCTTGAGCTCATCGTCATGTTCGACCGCCTGGCGGGACATGGCGCTGGATTCAGGAACGCAACTGGTGGAAAACAGCGTCTTCGGGATTTTTGCGGCGCTGCGCTCCGGTCGAGAGGGCCAACGCCATTCAGCAGGTGCCATTTGGGAGACAGCATGTTCACTGCCGCCAGCTTCCGCGTCGGCGACCGCGTGACCATCCGCAGCGGCCAGTCCATTCCGCAATCCATCGCCACGGTGGAGCGCTACACCGAAGGGGGGCGCTGCATGGTGCTGTCCGACGGCAGCGAATGGCGCGCCGACGGCCGCCGCCAGTGGAGCTTCCGTGGCAGCTATTACAAGGGTCCGGTGGTCGAGCCGTTCGAGCAGGGCGACGACGAATTCGTCGCGCGCCGCCGCGTCATCGGCGCGCTGCGCAAGTTCGGGGACGGCCTGACGATGGACTCAGCCCTGAGCACCGAGGCCTTGCAGCGGATCCTGGATGCGGTGGACAAGGAAAAGGCGGCGGTGAAGAAGTAGAGGCTTCACCCCTGGACAAAAAAAGCCGGCGGCCCCTTGCGGAACCGCCGGCTTTTTCATCCCGACCGGTTACTCAGCCGCGATGGTCTCGCGGGCGGGCTCTTCGGCCGGCACGGTGCGGATCAGGTGGTCGAAGGCGGCCAGCCCAGCCTTGGCACCCTCGCCCATGGCGATGACGATCTGCTTGAACGGCACCGTCGTCGCGTCGCCGGCGGCGAACACGCCGGGCAGCGAGGTCTGGCCGCGGTTGTCCACCTCGATCTCGCCGCGCGGGGTCAGGGCCAGCGTGCCCTTCAGCCATTCGGTGTTCGGCACCAGCCCGATCTGCACGAAGATGCCTTCCAGATCGACCCGCTTCAGCTCGCCGCTGTTGCGCTCCTTGTAGGACAGGCCGACCACCTTGTTGCCGTCGCCATGCACCTCGGTGGTCTGGGCCGACAGCAGGACGGTGACGTTGGGCAGGCTGTGCAGCTTGCGCTGCAGCACCGCGTCGGCCCGCAGCTGGCTGTCGAACTCGATCAGCGTGACGTGCGAGACGATGCCGGCGAGGTCGATGGCCGCCTCCACGCCGGAGTTGCCGCCGCCGATCACCGCCACCCGCTTGCCCTTGAACAGCGGACCGTCGCAGTGCGGGCAGTAGGCCACACCCTTGTTGCGGTATTCCGCCTCGCCCGGGACGTTCATCGAGCGCCAGCGGGCGCCGGTCGACAGCACCACGGTGCGGGACTTCAGCGAGGCGCCGCTCGCCAGTTTCACCTCGATCAGGCCACCCTCCTGGGTGGCCGGGACCAGGGCGGTGGCGGTCTGCAGGTTCATCACGTCGACCTCATAGTCCTTGACGTGCTGTTCCAGCGCCGCGGCCAGCTTCGGCCCCTCGGTGTGGGAGACCGAGATGAAGTTCTCGATCGCCATGGTGTCGAGCACCTGACCGCCGAACCGCTCGGCCGCCACGCCGGTGCGGATGCCCTTGCGGGCGGCGTAGATGGCGGCCGCGGCGCCGGCGGGGCCGCCGCCGATCACCAGCACCTCGAACGGGGCCTTGGCCTTGATCTTCTCGGCGGCGCGGGCGACGGCGCCGGTGTCCAGCTTGGCGACGATCTGCGCCACGTCCATCCGGCCCTGGGCGAAGGGCTCGCCGTTCAGGAAGACGGTGGGGACGGCCATCACCTGACGTTGCTCGACCTCCTGCTGGAACAGGGCGCCGTCGATGGCGACATGCTTGATCCGCGGGTTCAGCGCGCTCATCAGGTTCAGCGCCTGGACCACGTCCGGGCAGTTCTGGCAGGACAGCGAGAAATAGGTCTCGAAGCGGAAATCGCCGTCTAGGGTGCGGATCTGCTCCAGCAGCTCCTCCGACTCCTTCGACGGATGGCCGCCGACCTGGAGCAGGGCCAGGACCAGCGAGTTGAACTCGTGCCCCATCGGCAGGCCGGCGAAGGTGACGCCGATGTCGCTGCCGTCGCGCCGGATGGCGAAGGAGGGCCGGCGGGCGTCGGCGCCGCTGCGGTCCAGCGTGATCTTGCCGGACAGCGAGGCGATGTCCTCCAGCAGGCCCAGCATCTCCTGAGACTTCGCGCCGTCGTCCAGCGACGCCACCAGCGTGATCGGGTGGGTGATGCGCTCCAGATAGGCCTTCAACTGCGTCTTCAGATTGGCGTCCAGCATGGCTTTCGTTCCCAACGTCTCATGTCCGGGGCGGATCGCCTGCGTCATGGCGCGGCGGTCCGGGCGGAGAAAATTGTGGCCCGAGCAGGAAGAGCCGGTCGGGCGGGCGGTCTGGTTTTGAAACAGTGGAGAGTTTGAAACGTCATCGTCCTCCCCGCGCAGGCGGGGATCCAGATTTTGAAAGGACTGCGACAAAACGCGCCTGGATGCCCGCCTTCGCGGGGATGGGGAAACCGATGACGGAACCCGAACCGGGAGGCTTTTGAAAGCCGGCCCGTAAAAACCTGCCTTGCTGCCGGCTGCGGCGGCAAGGGTACTCGCTTTAAATCCCGCTGCCCAGGTCTGGCGGGGGTGGGGACCGGCCGGAGCCGGCCCCCGATCCGTGATTTCCCGAAGGAAACCTTAGATCTTGCCGACGAGGTCGAGCGACGGGGCGAGGGTCTTCTCGCCTTCCTGCCACTTGGCCGGGCAGACCTCGCCCGGGTGGGCGGCGACGTACTGCACGGCCTTGATCTTGCGCAGCAGCTCCTTGGCGTCACGGCCGACGCCGCCGGCGGTGATCTCGACGATCTGGATCTTGCCGTCCGGGTCGACGACGAAGGTGCCGCGGTCGGCCAGGCCGACTTCCTCGATCAGGACCTCGAAGTTGCGGCTGATCGCCAGCGTCGGGTCGCCGATCATGGTGTAGCCGATCTTGCCGATGGCCGGCGAGGTGTCGTGCCAGGCCTTGTGGCAGAAGTGGGTGTCGGTCGAGACGCTGTAGACCTCGACGCCCAGCTTCTGGAATTCGGCGTAGTTGTCAGCCAGATCTTCCAGCTCCGTCGGGCAGACGAAGGTGAAGTCGGCCGGGTAGAAGAACACAACCGACCACTTGCCCTTCAGGTCGGCGTCGGTCACGTCGATGAACTTGCCGTTCTTGTACGCGGTCGCCTTGAAGGGCTTAATCTCGCTGTTGATCAAAGACATTTATGTTCTCCGATGGAGTGCGATGAATGGTTGTCGCCCCAATCCCTGGCCGCTGGCCCAGGCCGGTGGCCGTGACATGCCCGACTTAGTGCGGCGCACCGGGTCGAACAAGGGGGCCTGCCGTGTGGCCGGGGGAGCGGGGCGATGTTCCCTGTGTCCCGTTGACCCGTGGAGGAATACGGGAAATCTGTGATCAAGAGAAGTAGAAAATACCAATTGGATTGATCGACAAAACCGATTAGATAACCGGGCATGAAACCGCTCCCCACCCTGCGCCAGCTCCGCTATCTCGTCGCCGTCGTCGACCGCTGCCATTTCGGGCAGGCGGCGGAGGCCTGCCTCGTCAGCCAGTCGACGCTGAGCGCCGGCTTGCAGGAGCTGGAGGATCTGCTGGGCGCCACACTGGTCGAGCGCACGCGCCGTTCCGTGCTGCCAACCCCGCTCGGCCGCGAGATCGCGGAGCGGGCGCGCCAGCTGCTGAAGGGGGCGGAGGAGCTGGTGGACATCACCCGCTCCGCCGCCGACCCGATGTCGGGCGCCCTGCATCTGGGGGTGATCCCGACCATCGGGCCCTTCCTGATCCCCCGCGTGATGCCGGCCCTGCGCGAGACCTTCCCGCGGCTGCGGCTCTACCTGCGCGAGGATCAGACGGCGCGGCTGCTGGAACAGCTGAACGCCGGCAAGCTGGACGCGGCGCTGCTGGCCTTGCCCTATCCGATGGGCGACCTGGAGACGGAGGACATCGCCGAGGACCGCTTCTCCTTCGTCTGCCCCACCGGCCACCGGCTGAGCGGCGGCGACCCGGCGCAGCCGGTGGCGGTGCCGTCGGAGGATCTGCTGCTGCTGGAGGACGGGCATTGCCTGCGCGACCACGCCATGGCGGCCTGCGCGCTGGACAGCACGCCGCACAACACCGCCTTCCAGGGCACCAGCCTGCACACGCTGGTGCAGATGGTGGCGAACGGGCTGGGGGTGACGCTGCTGCCGCAGATGGCGGTCGATTCGGGCATCCTGCGCGGGCTGGATCTGGCGGTGCGCCCGCTGGCCGGCGACCGTCCGGGACGTCGGATCGCGCTGGCCTGGCGCCGCACGTCGGGACGGAAGGAGACCTTCCAGCGGCTTGCCGAAGCGCTCAGGGCGGAGATGACGGCGAAGGACGGCTGACGGAGCGGCAGCGAAAGATTCGCTTGGTCCCGCGGGTGCGAGGTGGTTTAAACGGGACGGTTTTTCGCCCGTTCACTCCGCTTTCGGGACACCCAGCGTCATGTCCACCACCGCCACCGCTTCCGTTTCCGCCTCCGGCCCCCTGTTCGACCGCGTCGCCATCATCGGCATCGGTCTGATCGGTTCTTCCCTGGCGCGGGCGCTGGCGGAGTATGGGATCGCGCGGCAGGTGGTCTGCACCGACCGCAACGCCGATGCCTGCGCCAAGGCGCTGGAGCTGGGCATCGTGGCGGAGGCCTCCACCGATCCGGTGGCCGCCCTGGCCGGGGCCGATCTGGTGGTGCTGTCGACCCCGGTCGGCAGCTATGCCGCTGTGGCCGAGGCCATCGGGCCGCTCCTGCAACGCGGCACCATCGTCACCGACGTCGGCTCGGTCAAGCAGGCGACCCTGCGCGACGTCGGGCCGCATCTGCCCGACGGTGTCCATCTGATCCCCGGCCATCCGGTGGCGGGCACCGAGCATTCGGGGCCGGAGGCCGGCTTCGCCACGCTGTTCCAGGGCCGCTGGTGCATCCTGACCCCGCCGCCCGGCGCCGACCGTCCTGCGCTGGAGCGGGTGACGGAGCTGTGGCGCCGCGTCGGCTCCACCGTCGAGATCATGGAGGCCAGCCACCATGACCGCGTGCTGGCGATCACCTCTCACCTGCCGCACCTGATCGCCTACACCATCGTCGGCACCGCGTCGGACCTTGAAGAAGACACCAAGTCCGAGGTCATCAAATTCTCTGCCGGCGGCTTCCGCGACTTCACCCGCATCGCCGCCAGCGACCCGGTGATGTGGCGCGACGTGTTCCTGAACAACCGCGAGGCGGTGCTGGAAATCCTCCAGCGCTTCACCGAGGATCTGACGGCCTTGCAGCGCGCCATCCGCTGGGGCGAGGGGGAGCAGTTGCAGGAACACTTCACCAAGACCCGCGCGGTGCGGCGGGGGATCATCGACGCCAAGCAGGCGTAAGCGGCGGCTTCGGGCCCGCCGGTTACGACGCCCGCAGCGCCCCCAGGAAGCCGTCGACCTCTCGGCGCATCCGCCCGGCGTCGTCCTGCACCGTGTCCACCGAGCGTACCATCACGCCGCTGGCCTGTTCGGCGGACGCGGCGGCGGCGGTGACGGCGGCGATGTTGTCGGAGACGCTGCGGGTGCCGTCGGCGGCGTCCTGGATGTTGGCGGCGATCTCGCCCACCGCGGCGGTCTGCTGCTCGACCGCAGCGGCGACCTCGCTGGAGATCTCGTTCAGGCGGGCGATGGTGCGGGTCACGGCACCGATGGTGTCGACCGCGGTGCCCGACGCGCTCTGGATTTCGGCGATCCGCGCCTGGATCTCGGCGGTCGCCTTGGCCGTCTGGCCGGCGAGCTGCTTGACCTCGCTTGCCACCACGGCGAAGCCCTTGCCGGCCTCGCCGGCGCGGGCGGCCTCGATGGTGGCGTTCAGCGCCAGCAGGTTGGTCTGGCCGGCGATGCCGGAAATCATGTCGACGACCTTGCCGATCTCCTCCGCCGCCTCGGCGAGGCTGCCCATCACCGTGGTGCTGCGTTCGGCGTCGCGGGTGGCGTCGGCGGCGATGCCGGCGGAATCGGCGACCAGGCGGGCGATGCCGGCGAAGCTGGCCGACAGTTCGGCGGTGGCGGCGGCGACGCTGTCGACATTGGCCGAGGCGCGGCCGGCGGCCGACGACACCGCGTCGGAATGGCGCGCCGTCTCGGCGGCGCCCTCGGCCATCGCGGAGGATGCGGCGGCCATCTCGGCGGTCGACGTCGACAGCGCCTCGACCAAGCGCTTCACCGTCGCCTCGAAACCGTCGGCGAGCGTGCGCAGCTCGCGGCGGCGTTCCTCGGCGGCGGCGGTCTTCAGCCGCTCCTGCTCCTGCTGGAGACGTTCGGTGTCGAGCATGGTGTCGCGGAAGACGCGGGCGGCGGTCGCCATGCGGCCGATCTCGTCGCGGCGGCCTTCTTCAAAACTGGCGGTGAAATCGCGGGCGGCCAGCCGCTCCAGCGAACCGGCGACAGCGAGGATCGGGCGGGAGATGCCGCGCACCAGCACGGCGCCGAAACCCAGCGCCAGCAGGGTGCACAGCGTCACCCCGCCCAGCACCATGCCGTGGGCGCTGCTGTAGACCGCCGCCCCCTGGTCGGCGACGGCGCCTGCGTCGGCCATCGTGCTGTCCACCAGCGCGTCGAGCGCCTCCTGCACGCGGGCGAAGGCGACGGCGCTGGGGCGCTTGAACACGCTGACGGCGGACTGGGCGTTGCCGTCGCGGGCCTGGCCGCGCACGCGGTCGGCGGCGGCGGCATAGGCGGTCCAGGCCTCGTCGAAGGCGGCCAGACGGGCGGCACCCTCGCCGCCGGCGAAGCGGGCTCCTGCGGCCTGACGGCGGGCGGTCACCTCGGCAACGGCCTCGGTCCAGCCTTTTTCCGCCTGGTTCACCTGCATCTCGTTGGTGGCGAGCGCATAGGCGGCTTCGGCAATGCGGTGGCTCTGCGCGGCGGAGGTCAATTGACCGGCCAGCTGGGTCGCCGGCAGCGAACGGCTGCGCATTGTTTCGGCAGCATTGTTTAGGATTTCCAGCCGGCTGAGCGTGAAAATCCCGAAGGCGCCGGCCATCACCACAGTGCCCAGCACCGCGACGATGATCTTGGCGCGGATGGTCAACTGTCCGAATGCTCGAATTTTAGCCATGTTGCCTGCATCCCCGCCAAGCCTTCGGCAAGAATTCCATCCATCCGAAGGTATTGTCCGACCCTCAACCTTACTAATCCGAATGTTTAAAATTATCAACGCGGAAGGTGAGTGAATTCGTCGGAAATCCGGGGTGTCGGGCAATGGTCACAGGCTGCTGGTCGAATGGGGCGTGAAGGAAGCCCGAAAACGAAATGGCCGAGGATGGATATCAGGCGGCCTTGCGAGCGGAACCCAGCTCGGTGAACAGCTTCACCACGGCTTCGACGAACTCGTTCAGCTGGTCCTGGCCCAGCGCCGAGACCGTAAGGTCGTCGACGACCAGGGCCTCGCTCGGATGCTTGTCCACCGGGAAGTGATGGCCTTAGGACTTGTCGTGCCAGCCATTGACCAGACCCGTCTCGGTCGAGATGGTACGCAGTGTGGCGCCGGTCTTGATCAGGGCGCGTTGCGGCTGCTTCTTCGAAGCCGTTGGAGACGAGGATGGCGATGGACTTTCCTGCGAGCGATTGATCCATACTGTCTTGTCCTTTCATCGTTTCACCAAAGAACGCCGGG
>Ga0206116_1000182_pt1 | contig 95243 bp, 89 predicted proteins | sample 3A1Ametagenome_FD_178000 | JGI IMG/M metagenome (GOLD analysis project Ga0206116, IMG submission 178000) | Enriched microbial communities from leaf-cutter ant dump, University of Wisconsin, Madison, United States - 3A1A | ecosystem: Environmental > Terrestrial > Nest > Insects nest > Nest dump...
GCCTCTTTCATCATCTGCGGAAGTAGAGCCTAAGATCATGCTGCTAAGAGTTACCGCCGAAGGCCCTCATCGGCATTGTGAAAAATTGACACATTAATTTTTACATTAACCCATTTGCTAATTACCTGATTACCTCAATTTTCACATCAGCGTCGCGTTAGCATTCATTGACCCATCGCCACATTGTCACATTCATTTACACATTTCCTTAATCTTCACATTAGCATTCATTAGTTGTTGATTCTAAATTGAGCCTGCATTCAGCAACCCACCGGCATATCGTCAATCGATCTCCTGGTTCATGGCTCTTGCTTCTTCCAATTTTCACATTCATCACATTACCACATTCATTCACTAATTATCTTCAATTTTCACATTTGCTAATTATCCCAGCAACCATGCGTCAGCATTCATTGAATCACCGGCATATCGTCACATCGATCCATGTCCTGTATCCTGGTTCCTGACTCTTGTTTCCGATTCATCCATTTTCACATTACCACATTTGCCCATTCTCTCATTATCCTTGTCACATCGTATTAGCAATATTCCCCGACAACGATTATCTTTCTGTTATGGAAAAGACCTTCATCATCTACGGTGCTTACGGATATACCGGTGAGCTGATCACGGAACTGGCTGTGCAGAAAGGACTGAAACCCATCTTATCGGGTCGTTCTGAAGTGAAATTGCAGCAGATGGCAGCCGCCTATGACCTGGAATATGTAGTGGCAGATGTGGAAAATCTGTCTGCGCTGGATGCAGCTGCTGAACGTTCTGCACTTTTCCTCAATTGTGCAGGCCCGTTTAAAAGGACGATCCGGCCGGTGCTTCAGTATTGCCTGGATAAGCGATTGCATTATACCGATATCACGGGTGAGATAGAAGTTTTCGAAACAGCGGCCAGGTACGATGAAAAGGCAAAGGTGAGAGGTATTATGATCTTGCCGGGAACCGGTTTTGATGTAGTGCCCAGCGACTGCCTGGCGGCTTACCTGAAAAGCAGGCTGCCCGATGCCACTCACCTGGAGCTGGCATTTAAAAGCGGTGGCGGTCTGTCGCACGGAACTGCTACCACGATGGTCGAGAATATCGGAAGCGGTGGCGCTATCCGCAGGGACGGAGTGATCACTAAGGTGCCGAATGCGTACAGGGTAAAAACGTTTGATTTTGATAAACCAGGACAGATGGCGGCTACCATTCCATGGGGCGACGTGAGTACCGCTTTTTACAGCACGAGGATTCCTAATGTCATGGTCTATATATCGATGTCTCCCAAATCCGTGCAGGGTATGAAGCTGGGTAATTATATCGGCAGTATCTTGTCCGTTCCTTTTGTCAATGATCTCCTGAAGAGCAGGATTAAAAAAGGTGGACCTTCAGCAGAGGTCAGGGCTAAAAGTGCCAGTTACCTGTATGGAGAAGTGACCAATGAGCAGGGGAAAAAAGCGGCGGCTAAGCTTAAAACACTGGATGGGTATACCCTGACAGCAGAAACAGCTGTATTGATCGCAGAGAAGATCCTGGCAGGCAATTTTAAGCCTGGTTTTAAAACGCCGTCTCTGGCATACGGGGCCGACCTGATCCTGGAAGTGAGGGGCAGCGAGCGACAGGATATGTAGGTGTCCTATCGCCTTTTCCTGTACAAGGGATAGAGTGGAGGAACGCCTGGAGACCCGGAAGCTTCCGGGGTGAAAGGATGCCGCAAGGATAGCCCGGCCCGGAGGGTGTACCCCAAAGTTAGGTATAGTGAATTCATTTGGTTACCTAATTTATACCTATGCTGAATACCTGTTTAGTCTGAATGAGGATAGATCTTTGCGAAAAAAGGTGTTAGCATTTTATTCAGCTTTCGCAGGATTTTTTTTCTGGTATTCTCAATCAAGGTATTATCCTAAAGAACGCTTCCGGCCGCAGTGGAAAGGGGTGAAGTTCTGTTCTGTCGGGTTACTGTTGTTGTCAATAGTATTGTATGTTGCTGAATATGGCTGGAGCAGGGGAATGCTGACCGGTCTGTCTTCTTTTATGCTGATACTGGTACTGTTGCAGCTGTTTTCAGTAACCGGCCGCACCTTTTTTGTAACCCTGATGGCAATAGTGCACTTGTTGCTGGCCGGAGATATTTTCTTTCACTTATCCAGGTTGATGTAACATGCCGGCTAAACAGGAATACCTTTCTTCAACCGGGCAGCGGATCCTGAAGATCTCTGCCGGAATCCTGGGCGGATATATGCTGGCGATGGCCATACACCTTTTTATTGCGGTCATATTCCCTGCGTATCAGACAGCAGTGATGCTGACGGCGACTTTTTCCCTGTTCATACTGTGGGTAGTCTTTATGATCCTGGCTTTCATGGCGAAGAACGGCTGGAAGGTGTGGGCAGTTTACCTGCTTGCTACAGTAGTGGCCGGATTGTTCACGTATCTGCTGAAATGACATGAAACTGAAAGCGCTCCCTAACCGGTTATATAATATCATTTTCCATACGCATACGGTTGCCGGTCTGCTGATCAGTGCGTTGCTGTATATCATCTTCTTTGCAGGAGCTTTCACACTCTTCAAGAATGACTATTTTCTCTGGGAACATCCGGAACTCCGACAGTATGAAGCAGTTAAGCCGGACTTTGATAAAATGATCCCGGAGATCAGTTCCCGGATAAATAATTTTGACTGGGAGGATGAAACCTTTATCATGCTGCCTTCAGCGGAGCATCCGCTGATCCGTATTTTCGGTCATGTGAAAAAGCCTGGAAGTGACCATGAGCATGTCAGCCTGCAGTATCATCCGGCCTCAGATACATACTACGAGGAAGAAAACACTACAATAGGAGAAACGCTCTACAGGCTGCATTTCCTGGACCAGATCCCTTATGCGGGAAGATATATTGCGGGCTTGGTGGCTTTGTTTTTCCTGTTTACAACGTTTACCGGTGTATTGATCCACTGGAAGAACATCCTGAATAAGTTCACGGGATTTTCATTGAAAGGCGGACTGAAGCAGCTCTGGACAAGTGCACATACCGTGTTCGGATTGCTGGGATTGCCTTTTCAGATCATGTATGCGGTGACGGGAGCCTTTTATCTTTTGTCTATCCTGATCCTGGCCCCGGTCGTGCTCCTTTTCTTTAATGGTGACAGGGAAAAAGCTTTTGAGCTTGTCAGGCCGACGGAGGCGGTAGTGTCGGCGTACGATCCGGTACCGGCGGATGATCTGCATCCGTTGGGAGAGATAATGTCCGGAGTGGAGGAACAGTATCCTGATTACAGGTTGAGATTCATACAGATCAAGGCCTATGGGAGAGCGGATGCCCTTGTTCATGTGTCCATGGAACGCGAAGATATCCTGGCCGGGGAAGCATTGCTTTCTTACAGTCTTAAGGATGGATCGCAGCTGCTGGAGGTGCTGCCGGGGAAAAATAAGGGATATAAGGACTCCATCCTGAATACGATGGACAGGTTACATTTTGGCGATTATGGCGGTATATTCCTCAGGGTAATCTATTTCCTGCTGGCCCTGATCACCTGTTTCATTATCATCAGCGGAATACTGCTCTGGAAAGCCGCCAGGAATAAGAACAGCTACACACCGGAGCAGAAGCGGTTCCATCACCGGGTCACTATCTTTCACCTGGCGGTGTGTTTGGGTCTTTTTCCGGCTGTTCCGGTTTTATTCTGTGCAGAATTACTGGTCCCATATACCGGTTCGGAACACGTCTTCTGGGTAAGAACAGCTTTTTTTATCAGCTGGCTGCTTTTTGTATTGATCGGCTTGTTGCTGAAGACCGAGATGAGACAAACATATACTTACCTTTTCCTGGCTGGAATAGGTGCTCTGGCAGTTCCTGTGGTGAATGGCATCCAGACCGGCGACTGGTTCTGGGGCAGCTTGGCCAAAGGGATATATGCTGTGGCAGTAATTGACCTGTGTTGGCTGTTCACCGGTATTCTCTGCCTGGTATTGACAGGCTTTTGCAGGAAGAGATATATTACTGGTTGAGCGTTTCCCACTCCGTAAAAGATCGCTCCAGGCATTGCGTGAACATATCCGGTTGCTGGGCACCGGAGATTGCATACTTATTATCAAAGACAAAGAAAGGTACACCTGTCACACCGATCTGCCTGGCTTCATAAATATCTCTGGAAACCCCGTCGGCTCCTTCATCGGAGTGAATGAGGTGATGTGTTGTACCGGCATCTATTCCGATAGATTCACCTATTTCTATGAGCGTGTCGGAGTCCGAGATGTTTTTCCCTGCTGTGAAGTACGCGTTGAAGAGTGCTTCTTCGGCTTCATTGCCCAGCCCTTTTTGCTTGGCCAGCTGAATGAACCGGTGGGCGAGATAAGAGTTGGCCGGTTGTGCGATATCAAAGTTATATTCCAGTCCTGCCTGAGCAGCCATCTGCTCCACCTGGCGATGCATATCGATAGACCAGTCCAGGCTTTTTCCTTTGCTTTGGGCCAGGTAAGTATATACATTGGTACCTGGTTTCGGAGCCGCCTGGGGATCCAGCTGAAAGCTCTTCCATTCTACTTCGATCCACTCTGCCTCAGAGAATTCGGAGAGGGCTTTTTCGAAATTTCTCTTTCCTATATAGCAGAACGGACAGAGCACATCTGACCAGATTTCTACCTTCATTTTGTTTGTCATGATTCAGAGATAACAAAGATAGAAGATCAAGTGTTTGCAATAAGTCAAATAATGATGTGGGCCGCAGGAATAATGGAACGGTATGAAAGCTGAATAGGTGAAAATATTTACATTTGCAAGCTATGGCGAATGACCAAAAATTGAAGCTTTTAGAGCGGAAGAAGGCGGAAGCTTTACTGGGTGGTGGCGTTAAGAGAATTGCTTCTCAACATCAAAAAGGCAAATTAACAGCAAGGGAACGGATCGAGTTATTATTGGATCCCGGAACTTTTGAAGAGATCGGTATGCTGGTAACTCACCGCAGTACGGATTTCGGGCTGGATAAAGAACAGTATCTGGGAGATGGCGTTGTAACTGGTTACGGCAATGTGGATGGTCGCCTGGTATATGTTTTTTCTCAGGATTTTACGGTGTTTGGAGGGTCATTGTCTGAAACACATGCTGAAAAGATCTGTAAGATCATGGACCTGGCGGTGAAAACAGGAGCACCGGTCATCGGTTTGAACGATTCAGGTGGAGCGCGTATCCAGGAAGGTGTAGTCTCCCTGGGTGGATATGCCGATATCTTTCATAGAAATGTGCAGTTTTCAGGGGTGGTACCTCAGATCTCTGCGATCATGGGCCCTTGCGCCGGCGGGGCTGTATATTCTCCGGCCATGACGGATTTTACGATTATGGTAGATCAAACCTCTTACATGTTTGTTACCGGCCCAAACGTGGTCAAAACGGTTACGCACGAAGAGGTGACTTCTGAAGAGTTGGGCGGGTCGAAAACGCATGCCTCCAAATCCGGGGTGACGCATTTTACGGCGCCCAACGAGTTGGCCTGTATTCGTATGATCCGCAGGATGTTGAGCTATATGCCGCAGAACTGCGAAGATGATGCCCCGGTATACCCATATGAAACCAAAGGCTCCGAGATCAGGGAAATATTATCCTCTATTATTCCTGCCAATCCTAATCAGCCGTATGATATGCGGGATGTGATCGCTGGCATCGTTGATGAGGAATCTTTTATGGAAGTGCACAAGGACTTTGCCGAAAATATAGTAGTAGGCTTTGCCCGCCTGGCAGGGCGCTCTATAGGTATTGTGGCTAATCAGCCGGCTTACCTGGCGGGTGTATTGGATATCAACAGCTCCAGGAAAGCGGCCAGATTCACCAGGTTCTGTGATGCGTTCAATATTCCCTTACTGGTGCTCGTGGATGTGCCGGGATTCCTGCCGGGAACAGATCAGGAATGGAATGGTATTATTATCAATGGCGCCAAATTATTATATGCGCTGAGCGAAGCCACTGTGCCTAAAGTAACGGTGATCACCCGCAAGGCATATGGTGGTGCTTATGATGTGATGAACTCCAAACACATCGGGGCGGATCTGAATTTCGCATGGCCTACGGCAGAAATTGCTGTAATGGGACCTAAAGGTGCTGCGGAGATCATCTTTAAGAATGAAATTGCCAGAGCAGAAGACAGAGAAGCCAAATTACAGGAGAAGGTGGATGAATATACAGAGATGTTCGCCAACCCGTACAGGGCTGCAGCAAGAGGTTTTGTAGATGAGGTGATCCGGCCGGAAGAAACTCGTGTCAAGCTGATCAAAGGTTTTAAAATGCTGGAGAACAAGGCCATCTCTTTACCAAAGAAAAAACACGGTAATATTCCGTTGTGAGAAATTTCTGGAATAATTAATAAAGGAGCGGATCTTCGGATATCGCTCCTTTTTGTTTTCAGATAAATATATTCAGGATCTTTAAAAGATCTGTCTGAAGAAGTGCTCCCAGATGCCCGGTATGGCGACAGAAGTAAATATAAGCCCGAAAATAGCCCCGAAGAAATGTGCTAAATGACCGATGTTGTCATTTGCATTCTTAGCCATGTATATACAAAATACCAGGTACAGCGGACCGAAGATATAGGCAGGGATTTCTATGGGGATAGGAAGGATATAGATACCTGCTGTAGGTGCAATGAGAATGCTGGCAAAGATCACTGCGGAAACGGCGCCGGATGCACCCAGTGCAGTATAGCTTGGGTTATTTCTGTATTTGAAGAAGTCTACCAGGGTACTTAGCGGTAAAGCCAGCACATACAGGGCCGCAAAGACCGTTTTACCTGCTGTGGGATACAGGGTTACAAATGTGCTTTCTACGATTCTGCCAAAGGAATAAAATGCAAGCATATTGAATATCAGGTGTATCCAGTCTGCGTGTAACAGACCGTAACTTAAAAATCTGTACCATTGCCCGGTCCTTTGTATATAGTTGGGAGCAAAAATAAGTTGTCCGACCAGGTGACGGTCATTAAAAGCCCTGATGGAGGTGATAGCAGTAATGGCTATAATGAGGAGTGTGATCATAGATTATTCGTGGTGGTAAGGTAATCCTTTAATAATAGTAAAAGCCCGGTACAATTGCTCAAGAAATAATACCCGGACCAACTGGTGGGAAAAAGTCATCTGGGAAAGAGAGAGCAGGGCATTGGACCTGTTATATACGGCTTCATCAAAACCGTAAGCGCCGCCAACCAGGAAGATGACCCTTTTTTGATGCAACATCTGCCGGCGTTCTATTTCTCTGGCAAAAGATATGGAATTATACATTTTTCCCCTTTCATCCAGTAAGATGAGCTGATCTTCCGGTCTGAGTTTGGCCAGGATCTGGCCGGCTTCTTTGGTCATGAATGTCCTGGGATCATTGGCTTTGATATCGGGAAGTACAAACATCTGAAAATCAGTCAGCCTGTTCAGCCTTTTGATATAGTCCTGGCATCCCTCATCAAGATATTTGAAGGTGGTTTTCCCTAAAACCCAAAATTCTATCTTCATTCCGGGAACTAAATTGCGACGTTTTTTCTTATTTTACTGGAACTACACTCAATATTCCGGGATTAATGTCGGTATTCATCATTTTACTTCTGCTGTTTTCAGGGACAATACTCATTTTACTGGAATTGTTTATCCTGCCCGGGTTTGTAGTGGGGATCATCGGTGCTTTGCTGTGTATCTGGGGAGCTTACGAAGCTTTCCATACCCTGGGGCCGGATTGGGGATGGGTGATTATCGGGGCAACCATTATTGTTAATGCAGTTCTGGCCTGGATAGCTTTGAAGAATATTCACAGATCACCTTTTGCGATCAGGACCAAAATAGACGGGCGCGTCAATGAATTTAAGGATTACGGGCTGAAAATAGGCGACAGAGGCAGGACAATGACAGATCTCCGGCCGGAAGGCAGGGCGGTTTTCGGAGAAGAGCTCGTCAGCGTGTGGTCGCTTTCCGGTTTTATATCCGGTAACCAGGAAGTTATAGTTGTCAAAATGGCTGAAAATAAAATTTTTGTATCACCAGTGAATCACCAATTATCATGAACAACACAATTTTTACCATAGGTGGAATTATACTGCTACTGTTTGTAGTGGTATTTATATTCATCTTTATGCGCTATATAGGTCTGTGGATCAGCGCTATCTTATCCAACGTCCGGGTCGGCTTACTCGACCTGTTCGTTATGCAGCTGAGAAATGTCCCGCCCAGCGTTATTGTCAATGCGATGGTCATGGCGCATAAAGCAGGTCTTTCCATTTCCAAAGATGAGCTTGAAGCGCATTACCTGGCAGGCGGCCGGGTGAACGCTGTAGTGAGTGCATTGATTTCGGCAGATAAAGCCAATATCCCGCTCACCTTTAAAGAGGCTACGGCGATAGACCTGGCTGGCCGGGATGTATTCGAGGCCGTACAGATGTCAGTGAACCCGAAAGTGATCGAATCACCGCCGGTGACAGCTGTAGCAAAAGACGGTATTCAGCTGATCGCGAAAGCGAGGGTAACTGTCCGGGCAAATATCCGCCAGCTGGTGGGTGGTGCAGGAGAGGAGACGGTCCTGGCCCGGATCGGAGAAGGTATCGTTACCTCTATCGGTTCAGCAGATTCGCACAAGTCCGTACTGGAAAATCCGGATACGATCTCCCGCCTGGTATTGGGTAAAGGCTTGGATAGCGGAACGGCCTTTGAGATCCTTTCCATTGATATCGCCGACATCGATATCGGTAAAAACATCGGTGCGCAGCTGCAGATCGATCAGGCCAATGCCGATAAGAACATTGCCCAGGCGAAAGCTGAAGAGCGCAGAGCTATGGCGGTGGCGTCGGAACAGGAGCAGAAAGCCAAAGCCCAGGAGGCGCGTGCGAAAGTGATCGAAGCGGAAGCGCAGATACCTTTGGCCATGGCAGAAGCTTTCCGGAATGGTAACCTGGGCGTGCTGGATTACTATAAGCTGGAAAATGTAAAATCTGATACGGAGATGCGTCAGTCCATCGCTAAAGACGGAGAAAAATAACCTGTGTAGGGAAATATAATGATACAGCGTTCCGGAAATAAAAGGCCGGAACGCTGTCTTTTTATAGCTGCAGATGCGGGCTAATTTTATTGAAAAAAAAACTGCAAAGATTATTTTAATCAAAGATCATTGTATATCTTTGCACCTCGTTAACAACCGGATTATACTGTTGTTGCACGGCCCCGTAGCTTAATTGGATAGAGCATCTGACTACGGATCAGAAGGTTAGGAGTTCGAATCTCTTCGGGGTCACCAATGAAGAACAAGTCGTTCTTCCTGTTGAAAACTATAAAAAATAACCTGCGTTGATATTCATTATCTTTGCAGCCTAAAAGAAAGAAAGAGTATGGCAAGGTTTTGCGAGCTTACCGGAAAAGGACCTTTATCAGGTCATTATGTCTCTCACTCGAACAGAAAGACCAAGCGTAAATTCAACCCGAATTTGCAAAAGAAAAATTTTTACATCCCTGAAGTAGACCGTTGGATCGAAGTAAAGCTTTCCACTCAGGCACTGCGTACTATCAACAAAAAAGGTATTTACGCTTACCTGAAGGAGCTGGAGAAGAAGGGTGAAATCGTTTTAAACTTCTAAAAGAAAGCGGCAATGGCTAAGAAAAAAGGTAATAGAATACAAGTTATCCTGGAGTGTACAGAGCACAAGACGACTGGACTTCCTGGTACTTCAAGATATATTACGGTCAAAAACCGTAAAAACACACCTGAAAGAATCGAGTTGAAAAAATACAACGCGATCCTGAAAAAATATACTGTTCACAAAGAAATTAAATAGTCATGGCTAAGGTTTCGAAAAACTCGAGAGTAGACAGGGGTAAAGCTGTTGATTCCAAAACAATGGTAAAAGTGATCAAAGCTGTGAAGTCTGAGAAGACCGGCGCTTACACTTTCCGTGAAAAATTCGTACATAAAGACAATGTTCAGGCTGAGTTGAAAAACTCTTAATTTACGCCTGTCTTTCATTGCATACTATAGCTTCTCTGAGTATCTTAGAGAAGCTATTTGCATTTATCTGAAATATCTATGAGTATTTTCAAGAAGTGGTTCGGTTCCAAAGAAAAAACCGAAGGTGAAATCAAAGAAGAGGTAGAGCAACTGCAGCAGGGACTGGAAAAAACCAAGCAGGGTTTCTTTTCCAGGATATCTAAAGCAGTGGCCGGAAAAACTACCGTTGATATTGAGTTCCTGGATGAGCTGGAAGAGATCCTGATCACTTCTGATGTCAGCCTGAGCACTACTATCAAGATCATCGACAGGTTGGAGGAAAGAGTCGCAAGGGATAAATATATCAATACCGGCGAGCTGAACCGCATCCTCTATGATGAGATCTCCAGACTGCTTGAAGAGAATAATACCCGGGATATAGATGATTATACTGTGCCGGAAGACAAAAAACCTTATGTCATCATGGTTGTAGGTGTGAATGGTGTAGGAAAGACTACCACGATCGGTAAGCTTTCTTACCAGTTCAAACGCAAGGGATATAATGTGCTGCTCGGTGCGGCAGATACATTCAGAGCGGCTGCAGTAGACCAGTTGACTATATGGTCGGACAGAGTAGGCGTGCCGATCGTTAAACAGTCTATGGGCAGTGACCCTGCGGCTGTAGCTTTCGATACCGTTCAGTCGGCAGTAGCGCGGGAGGCAGATGTTGTCATTATAGATACAGCAGGACGCTTGCACAATAAGGTCGGCCTGATGGAAGAGCTTTCCAAGATCAAACGGGTAATGTCCAAGATCATCCCGGATGCGCCGCACGAAGTATTGCTGGTGCTGGATGCCACGACCGGTCAGAACGCACTGGAACAGGCTAAACAGTTTTCGGCAGCTACACAGGTGACTGCGCTGGCAGTAACCAAGCTGGACGGTACGGCGAAAGGTGGTGTTGTGCTGAGTATCGCTGACGAATTCAAAATTCCCGTGAAATATATAGGTCTGGGTGAAAAAATGGAGCAGTTACAGGTATTTAACCGTAAGGCTTTTGTAGAAACATTCTTTAATAATTAATCAGACAATTCTGTTCTCTTGAAAACTAAATCCCTTCGCAAGGATAAGGTAGATGTCATTACACTCGGTTGTTCAAAAAACCTGGTAGATTCTGAAGTGCTGGTCAGCCAGCTGCACCACAATAATATACAGGCGGAACACAGTGAAGGTAACAGCGATGCCAATGTCGTGGTGATCAATACCTGTGGCTTTATCGACAGGGCCAAGGAAGAGTCCGTCAATACCATTTTACTTTATGCCGACAGGAAGGAACAGGGACTGATCGATAAGCTGTTTGTAACAGGTTGCCTTTCCCAGCGCTATAAGGATGATCTGGAAACAGAAATCCCTGCTGTTGACGGATATTTCGGCACGCTGGATATGCCGGCATTGCTGGCCAGATTCAATGCAGATTATAAGCATGAGCTGATCGGGGAACGTACGATCAGTACGCCTCAGCATTTCGCATACCTGAAGATTTCAGAAGGTTGCAACAGGACCTGTTCCTTTTGTGCCATTCCCCTTATGCGCGGAGATCATGTGTCGCGTACCATAGAATCTTTGGTGGAAGAGGCCCGGCATCTGGCAAGAGCAGGTGTGAAAGAACTGATCCTGATAGCCCAGGAGCTGACTTACTACGGGCTTGATATTTACAAGCGCAGGGCATTGCCCGAACTGCTGCGGGCGCTGAATACGGTAGACGGTATAGAATGGATCCGCCTGCATTATGCATATCCTTCTAAATTTCCTTTGGAGATACTGGATGCTATCAATGAATGTGAAAAAGTCTGCCGGTACCTGGATATCCCTTTCCAGCATGCTGCTGATCCGGTGCTGTTGAAGATGAAGCGCCAGGTCACCAGGGAAGACCAGCGTCAGCTGATCCTGAAAATACGTGAGAAAGTTCCGGGCATTGCTATCCGTACCACGATGCTGGTTGGCTTCCCGGGCGAAACGGAGCAGGATTTCCGGGATCTTTGTGATTTTGTAAAGGAGATGCAATTTGAACGGCTCGGCGTGTTTACCTATTCACATGAAGAAAATACTTCCGCCTACAGCCTGGAGGATAATATAGCTCCCGAGGTGAAGCAGGCGCGTGCGCAGGAACTGATGGCTATACAGGAAGAGATATCTTTTGCGAAGAACGCAGAAAAGATAGGGAAGACCTTCAAGGTGCTGATCGACCGGAAAGAAGCCGGAAATTTTATTGGCCGTACTGAATTCGATTCACCCGAAGTAGATAATGAAGTGCTCATTCCTGCTAAAAAGAATTACCTGAGAATCGGTGACTTTGCCACTATATTGATCAGAGATGCCACAGAGTTTGATCTGTACGGCGAGCTGGTGAAATAGTTATTCATTCTATATTTGGGCGGCAGACAGGCTGTCGCTTACAGTCCTCATTTACTTCATTCCATTTCGTTCATTCCGGGCTGGTACGCTCCATCCTTGCCGCGGGCATATCCTTATCCACGCCTGGCGATCCTGAATTTTATACTTTTTATCTGCTGCGCGGAAATCTCCGGGAGGCTGATATTAGATTCGACATGGAGCGTAAATATAGGATTACTGAGCTTTAAAGTTATTAATGTGATTTTGATTAAATATTTCATTATTTATTTAAACTATAAATAGTTTAGTATAAGTTAAAATACTTATTGATTAAAATAAATTGTTTTTATTTAAACAAATATGTTCTTTGTCAGTTATAATTGAATTGCCGGAAAGAATTCAGTTAACACCAAATGAGAAAGGATACAACGCCCAGGATTGCCATTATAGGCGCAGGTTTTTCAGGCCTCAGCACAGCCTGTTATTTAGCCGGGAAAGGTTATGAAGTGCAGATCTTTGAAAAGAATGAAAGCATTGGCGGTCGTGCCCGCCAGTTGAAGACTGCGGAAGGATACCTTTTTGACATGGGGCCCAGCTGGTACTGGATGCCGGATGTTTTCGAGAAAGTGTTCAGTGATTTTGGCTATAAAGTCCGGGATTGGTATGATCTGAAGCTTTTAGATCCGGGTTTTGAAATGGTGTTCAAAGGGCAGGAAGCATTACAGGTACCGGCAGATACGGATCTGCTTTATCAGTTGTTTGATTCGATCGAACCGGGTGGCGGAGATCAGTTGCGCAGCTTTCTGGATGACGCTGCTGTCAAATACAAAAAGTCCATGGAGGATTTGGTTTACCTGCCCAATCATTCCGTGACTGAATATTTCAAATGGAAATACCTGAAAGATCTTTTCAGGCTCAACCTGTTTTCTTCTTTCAGCAGGCATGTCCGGCAACATTTTAAAGATCCCAGGCTGATAGCATTGATGGAATTCCCTGTACTGTTTCTAGGTACTATGCCGCAGGAAACACCCGCCTTGTACAGCCTGATGAATTATGGCGGCCTGCAGCTAGGGACCTGGTATCCGCAGGGCGGTTTCGGAAAAGTGATCGATGCGCTGGCAAAGATCGCTGAGGAAAAGGGCGTGAAAATTCATACCGGGGAGCTTGTAAGCTGGATAGAGGTGAAGAAAGGTAAAGCGATCGGGCTTATAGCAGGCGATCAGCGGCACCGTTTTGATGCAGTGATAGCTTCCGCTGATTATCACCATGTTGACAGTACTCTTTTACCCGGACAATACCGGAACTATTCTGAAGCATACTGGGATAAAAGAACATTGGCCCCGTCGGCGCTCATCTTTTATATAGGTATCAGTAAGAGGATAAAAAAGCTGCACCACCATACACTTTTCTTTGATGAAGATCTCTATGCGCATTCTGTAGAGATTTATAAGGATCCGAAGTGGCCGGCTAAACCCTTGTTTTATGTTTGCTGCCCATCCAAATCAGATGCTGCCGTAGCGCCTGAGGGCCATGAAAACCTGTTTTTCCTGATGCCTTTGGCGCCCGGAGTAGAAGATACGCAGGAACTGAGAGAGCAATATTTCAGCATCATGCTGGAACGGCTGGAAAAGTATACCGGGGAGACCGGTCTTTCAGCCCGTATAGATTGTAAGATCAGCTATTGTGTCAATGACTTTATCCGGGATTATAATTCTTTTAAAGGAAATGCATATGGCTTGGCAAATACGCTGAGCCAGACCGCAGTGTTCAAACCTAAAATGAGAAGTAAGAAGGTGGAAAATCTGTTCTATACCGGTCAGCTCACCGTGCCCGGACCAGGAGTGCCACCGGCGCTGATATCCGGGAATATTGTTGCCAGAGAAGTAGATAAATATTTTAAAAACAGAGTATTATGAAAGTGATATACGATCAGGTATCTGTGAATATCAGTAAGAAGATTACCCGGACATATAGTACGAGCTTTTCTTTGGGTATCTATTTCCTGAGTGCAAGGATCCGGGAAGACATTTATGCTATCTACGGATACGTGCGCCTCGCGGATGAGATCGTAGATAGCTTCTGCGGATTTGACCGGGCGACATTACTGGATAAGTTTAAAAGGGATACGCATGAAGCTATTGCATCGGGTATTTCCTGTAATCCTGTGATCCATGCTTTTCAGCAGGTGGTGCGCAAGTATAAGATTGATCATTATCTGATCGATACTTTCCTGGATAGCATGTATATGGACCTGGAAAAGGTAGAATACACGGTGGAAAAGTACCGGCAATATATCCTGGGATCCGCGGAGATTGTAGGGCTGATGTGCCTGCAGGTATTTACGGAAGGAGATGTGCAGCGGTACGAGGCGCTCAAACCTTATGCAATGAAGCTGGGAGCGGCTTTCCAGAAGGTGAATTTTTTACGGGATGTCAGGGACGATTACTACACTTTAGGAAGAACTTATTTCCCGGATCTGCAGATGGAAGCTTTCAGCCCGGAAGCAAAAATCCGGATAGAGGAAGAGATCGAAAAAGATTTTGAAGCGGCGCTGGAAGGGATTAAGCAGCTGCCGGATACTTGTAAAGGCGGTGTGTACCTGGCATATTTTTATTATCGTTCCCTGTTTAAAAAGATCCGGAAACTGAGTCCGCAGAGGATTCTTCATGAACGGGTGCGGATCAACAACGGTAAAAAGTTCGTGCTCCTGCTCAATAGTTTCTTTAATGTAAAAATGAACTGGGTATGAGAAAGTGGATCCTGACATGCGCGGGTATATTGCTGTTCAAGGTTGCTCTGTGTAACCAGCTATCTGAAGTGAGGCAACTGTATATGAAAGCGGCTGATTCGGAGACTGTCTGCCGGCAATTGTTGCAGAAGCTGAGTGGTAGCGGTGAACGGGACAAGGTTTTATCAGGATACCAGGCCGCGGCCACGATTATTATGGCCAAACACCTTTCCCGGCCTTCAGATAAGATGTCTTCCTTTAACAAGGGTAAAAAGATGCTGGAAGCAATGATCTTTACGGATACCGGTAATGTAGAGCTGCGGTATATCCGCCTGACAATACAGGCACACCTTCCCGGTTTCCTGGGTTACCGGAAGCAGATGAATACTGATAAATATTTCCTGAGAAAAGCACTGACTGGCCTGCAGGATAAGGAGCTGAAGCTGCTGGTTAGTGGATTTCTGAAAACATTGGAACCTTATTGAATGAATATCTTATTGAACATCGTGATCGTGTTACTGGCATTCGTATCTATGGAAGGAGTAGCCTGGCTGACACATAAGTATGTGATGCATGGCTTTCTTTGGTACTTTCACCGGGATCACCACAAGAAAGAGCACAAAGGTTTCTGGGAAAGAAATGATTTCTTTTTCCTGCTTTTCTCAGTACCGGGTATAATGGGGATTATATTCGGAGTGATCAATGGATATAATTCTTTCTTCTGGGCAGGCATAGGGATCTCTCTGTACGGGGTCGCCTATTTTCTTGTACATGATATTTTCATACATCAGCGATTCAGGCTTTTCAGGAATACGGATAATATCTATTTGCGGGGTATCCGGAGAGCGCACAAAATGCACCACAAACATACCGGTAAAGAAGATGGAGAATGTTTCGGCATGTTGTGGGTGCCTTTAAAATATTTCAGAACGAATATCTAGCAGATGAATTATACCTATCTACTGATCAATATGGGAGCCATATTAGTGCCGTTGCTGTTTTCTTTTCACCCCTGGCTGAAGTTTTCCAGGCAATGGAAGATCGTTTTTCCCTCTATTATAGTGAGTGCCGTACCTTTTATTATCTGGGATGCCATTGCTGTCAGGAATGGTGTATGGGGATTCAATGAACAGTATCTGACGGGGATGTATCTTTATAATTTACCGCTTGAAGAAGTGTTGTTTTTTATCTGCATACCATATTGCTGTATGTTCAGCTATCACTGTACGGAAGTGTTGTTTCCCGGTAATTTTACACAAAGGCCGGCTAAGGTATTGACGCCGGTATTGGTAGTCATATTGCTTGTATTGGGCATTATACATCCGGATAAAGGATATACTCCTGTCACCAGCCTGACAACAGCCGGTCTGCTTGTGCTGGCTCAGTACATGCTTAAGGTGACCTGGATGACGAGATTTTATATGGTGTTTGGCCTTTTGCTCATTCCTTTTTTGTTGGTTAACGGGCTGCTCACCGGTACAGGACTGGAAGCTCCGGTGGTTAGGTATAATGAAAGGGATATTGTCGGATACCGGGTACTGACTATCCCTGTTGAAGATGTGATCTATGCGTTAGAGATGATCCTGCTCAATGTCCTGTTGTACCACTGGTTTCGTCATTATGCCACGCGGTTCCGCCAGTACACGCTTAAAATATAAGCTATTCCCAGTCTGTTTCAGGCCGGAAAGATTATAATTTGGCTTTGTCCGGCTATTTACAGAATTTTATCCCGGCAATGAAGTATAAAGTTTTGCTTTTCGACCTGGACGGGACATTAACAAACCCTAAAACAGGTATTACCAGATCCGTGCAATATGCGTTGAATGCATATGGTATACAGGTAGAGGATCCGGATACGCTGACCCCTTTCATCGGACCGCCTTTGCACAAAGGATTTCAGCAGTTTTACGGATTTGACGAGGCCGAATCTTTCAGAGTCGTAGATAAATTCCGGGAGTATTTTGCTGTGACAGTGATCTTTGAAAACGAACTCTTTGAACCTGTACCGTCATTGCTACAACAGCTGAAAGATCAGGGATATAAGTTGGCCATTGCCACCTCTAAACCAACGGTCTATGCTGAGCGCATTACCCTGCATTTTGATATAGCGCACTTCTTTGAGCATATTTACGGTAGTAATATGGATGGAAGCCGGACAGACAAGTCGGAGATCATAGCTGCTGCATTGCAGGATTTTACAGAATACGAACGCTCTGAGTTCCTGATGATAGGAGACAGGGAGCACGATATAGTGGGTGCCCGGAAGCAGGATATAGACAGTATAGGTGTTTTATGGGGTTTTGGTGATGAGGCAGAATTGCTGGAAAAACAGCCTACATACCTGGCCAGGGAAGTTTTTGATATCTTGGATATACTTCAAAATGAACCGGTGTGCAGCTGATAGAGACGATGTTGTGTGACAGAGGTAAGGTATCGCTGCTGGAGTTACATGTCGGGCGTTTGCTCTTCGGGCTGTATCAGCATGATCAGGGTCGTTTTATAAAGGAAATAGAGCAGTCGTTCAGGAAAGTGGTTGCTGAAAATATTGTTTCGGATGATCGCTTTTACAGGCTCAGAGTCCTGACTGATGTTTCGGAAGATCATTACCAGCTCAGCGCTGCAGTGACCGAGATATCGCGGCCGGTTCTGCAAAAGGTCAGGCTGGGAATTTACAGGGATGCATATAAATCTACGGCAGTCTTTACGAATGCAAAGTGCGCAGAGCGGAACATTTATGATGCAGCATTAAAATGGGCTGCGGATAACCATCTCGATGATGCGGTTATCTTCAATGACCGTGGGGAAATCTGTGATACAGGAATATATAATATCTGGCTGCTTAAGCATAATAGATTGCTGACACCGCCATTGTCATCTTTACCGGTCAGCGGTGTTTTCAGAACCTGGCTGATTAGAAATACCGTTTTCCCGGTAACAGAGCAGGTGCTGACCGAAAAAGACCTCTACGAGGCGGAGCAGATCCTGTTGACCAATGCTGTCAGAGGTATGGTATGGGCAGAGCTGGTATAATAAAAAAGGGAGAAGCAATCTTTACTTCTCCCTTATAAATTATAAAGTATGGATTTATTTTACTTCCAGCACCTCGATATCGAAAATCAGTACCGAATTAGGTTTAATGATACCACCCGCACCTCTTTCTCCGTAAGCAAGTGTAGAAGGGATGATCAATGTGCCTTTACTGCCTGCTTTGAAAAGCGGAAGACCTTGTTCCCAGCCCTGGATCACCCTGTTGGCGCCTACAGGTACCGGGAACGGTTGGTTCCTGTCTTTGGAAGAATCGAATTTGGTTCCGTCCAGCAACTTACCTGTATAGTGGACAACGGCAGTTTTCCCGGCTGTGACCTGTGGTCCTGTACCTTCTTCAGTGATAATATAGGCTAATCCTGAAGGCAGATACTGGAGCGTGAGCTGATTATCCGCAGCATATTTTGCTATGATTTCCTTGTCTTTTTTCGCTTGCTCTCCTCTTCTGGCTTCTGCTTCCGCCTGTAACTTGAGCTGGAGCGCCTTTTGTCTTTCAATGTAAGTCTGTTGATCGGTCACATCTACCACTTCGATCTCGAAAATGAGCGGTGCATTAGGAGGTATTACACCGCCGGCGCCTTGTTCACCGTAGGCCAGACCGGAAGGTAAAAAGATAGTGCCTTTTCCGCCCGCGTTGAAAAGCGGGATACCTTTTTCCCATCCTTGTATCACCTGTCCTTGTCCTATTCTGAAAGTAAAAGGTTCGTTCCTGTCTTTGGAGGAGTCAAACTTGGTTCCGTCGAGTAGCCGTCCGGTATAATGTACCGTGACAAAATCGCCCGGGTTAACCTGCGTTCCCTGACCGGCTTCCTCTACTATATAATAGATGCCGTCCGGAGATGCTTTTACATGATATAATTGTTTCTCTTTGAGGTATGCCTCTATCTGGGCATCTCTTTTAGGCATAGCCTGAAATACATTTTCCATTATGGTTGCTGTTTGAGCCTGAGTTGTAAATGTGGTGGCGGTAAATATGGTGAAAACGCCTGCTGCTAATATATTTTTCATGACCTGAATTTAAAGCAATTACTATGCCGTGAAAATAATGTTTTGCACCGTTATATGATAGCCTGAGCACAACAGGATCGGTATATTAAGATTATTTAGTTTTTACATATTATTATAAATAACGGATACTTTTTTGCGGGAATGTACAAATGCAAATGTTCATTACCTTAATGTAGTAAAGTATAGGGATGCTTTCGACATTGATCAAAATAATTTAGCTTTGCACAACCCATGAATAACCGTATCATCCTTGACAGCAGGCTTATGCAGCTCACCCTGGAGCGGCTCAGTCACCAGTTACTGGAAAATTATGGGGACTTTGCCGGTACTGCGATCATCGGTGTACAACCGAGAGGTGTCTTGCTGGCAGACCGTATTCAACAACATTTATCCGCTCTGGCAGATCAGCCGATCCAGTATGGCCGGTTGGATATTACCTTTTACAGAGATGATTTCAGAAGCAAAGGGAAGCAGCTGGAAGCAAGGGAAACGGACATAGATTTTACAATAGAAGGAAAAAAGATCGTGCTGATCGATGACGTCCTTTATACGGGCAGAACAATCCGGGCGGCATTAGATGCGCTGCTGGATTTCGGCAGGCCATCAGAAGTTAAATTACTCACTTTAATTAATCGAAGATTCAATCGGGAATTACCTATTCAGCCGGACTTTATTGGCAGAACAGTAGATACTCAGGATGGAGAGGTGATACTGGTGCAATGGGCGGATCATCTGGAAGGTGATTGTGTGATACTGAAAAAAGAAAGGATATGAGTCATCTGAGCACTAAGCATCTTATTGGTATCAAAGATTTGTCCAGAGAAGACATTCACCTAGTCCTTAACACCGCATCCAATTTTAAAGAAGTCATCAACAGGCCGATCAAAAAGGTACCTACGCTCAGAGACCTGACCATTGCCAATCTCTTTTTTGAAAATTCAACACGGACCAGAACCTCTTTTGAGCTGGCGCAAAAAAGATTGTCGGCAGATATTATTAATTTCTCATCTTCCTCTTCTTCCGTCAAGAAAGGAGAGACGCTGCTGGATACGGTCAATAACATTCTGGCCATGAAGGTAGATATGGTGGTCATGAGACATCCCAGCCCGGGCGCGCCTTGGTTCCTGGCTAACCACATCAGTGCGAATATCCTGAATGCCGGTGACGGTACGCATGAGCATCCTACTCAGGCATTGCTGGATGCGTATTCCATGCAGGAACGTATCGGGGACCTGGAAGGAAAGAAGATCCTGATTGTAGGAGATATTATGCATTCCAGGGTAGCATTATCCAACATCTTCTGCCTTACTAAGCTGGGAGCGCAGGTGAAGCTGTGCGGACCGCCAACGCTGATTCCCAAATATATTGCCGAGTTGGGCGTGTCCATAGAGTATGATATCCAGAAAGCACTTGAATGGTGTGATGTAGCCAACGTTTTAAGGATACAGCTGGAGCGCCAGAATACAAAGTTGTTCCCTTCCCTGCGCGAATATGCGTTGTACTATGGTGTCAATAAAAAGAGGTTGGACAGCCTGGAAAAACCGATCATCGTTATGCATCCCGGTCCGATCAATAGAGGAGTGGAGTTGACCTCCGATGTAGCTGACTCCGATCATGCGATCATACTGGATCAGGTGGAGAACGGTGTCGCTGTCCGCATGGCCTGTATGTATCTGTTGGCCGGAAAGGATTAAGGAACATTTTGTTATATTTCTCGTTCAGTATTATTTAAACAGTTAATAACGTATTCGTGAATGTATTGCTCACCAAGCATATTGCTGTTGATGAGACTATATTTTAATTTGACCCACTGATGGAACCAAATGATCTGATCAATCAAGAGATGCTGAAGGCCTCTTACTGGGAGCAGCTGATGAATAAGCTGTTTCAGCTGACCATTACAAAGGGTATTGATATCGCGGTGTCGATACTCATCCTATTTGTAGGTTTTTTTATCATCGGTAAAATTGCCAAAGGTATCCGGCTGGCGATCACCCGGCGGACAGAAGACGTCGCAGTAGCAACTTTTGTGGAGCAATGTGTGCGGATCGTCATGAAGGTCATGCTCGTGTTGTCGGTCGCTACACAGATGGGTATTGAGACCACCTCATTTGTGGCAGCTTTAGGTGCTGCAGGTCTTGCGATCGGTATGGCATTGCAGGGCAGCTTGTCCAATTTTGCCGGCGGCGTGCTCATCCTGGTTTTTAAACCTTTCAGAGCGGGTGATTCTGTTGAAAGTCTCGGATATGCAGGTACAATTGTAAGCATTGATATCTTTCATACCATATTGCTGACCAGCGATAATAAGACGGTCGTTCTTCCCAACGGGCAGGTGGCCAACTCCAGCCTGGTCAATACGACCAAACAGGACAGAAGACGGTCAGAATTCCAGATCAATATCAGCTACAGTGAAGATATTCAGCGCGTAAGGAGAGTGATCCTGGACGCTATTTCCAAAGATGCCAGGATCCTGAAAACACCCGAACCGGTGGTATTGGTCAACAACCTGGGTGATGCGAACATCAACCTGATCATAAGATTCTGGACAGCTACCGGCCAGCATAGCGAGGCTTTGGCACAAGCTATGGAAGCTGTAAAGCTGGCTTTTGATAAAGAAGGTATAATGATCCCGGCAGGTCCGCAGAAAATACAGATCTTGCCGTCACCTGCAAAATGATCCGCCTGCCTGGTATGCAGACGGATCAGATACTGTATTATTTAGTTTCAAAAACGGCGACCGGTACGATCACCTCTTCCAGCGAGATGCCGCCGTGCTGGAAAGTATTCCTGTAATAGTTGACGTAATGATTGTAATTGTTAGGGTAGCACAGGTAATAATCTTCCTTGGCAAAGATGAAAGAACTGCTCAGGTTAGCCTGTGGTAACAGCGCTTCGGCAGGTTTACGGATTTCCATGACTTCTTTAACATTGTAGTTCAGGTTCTTACCCGTCTTATACCGGAGATTGGTAGTAGTGTTCTTATCACCGATCACTTTTGCGGCAGTTCCTACCTTGATGGTACCGTGATCAGCCGTTACAATGATCCTGATTTTCCTGTCTTTCAGCCTTTGCAGCGCATTATATAAAGGAGAGTGGTCAAACCAGGATACTGTAAGCGACCGGTAGGCAGCTTCGTCACTGGCCAGTTCCTTAAGAACCTCCATCTCGGTCCTGGCATGGGAAAGCATGTCTACGAAGTTGTAAACCACTGCATTGAATTTATTATTCAGGAAGTTAAGGATGTTTTCTTCCAGCTCTTTACCTGTTTTATTGGTAGTTACTTTTACATAAGAGGACTTTCCGGTGAAGTTGTACCGCTTCAGCTGCTCTTCAAGGAAAAAGTCTTCATAAAGGTTTTTTCCTTCTTCATCATCGTCAAAAAACCATTTGTCCGGGTACTTCTTCTGGATGTCCAGCGGCATGAGTCCGGCGAAAATGGCATTCCGGCTATACTGGGTAGTAGTAGGTAGAATAGAATAAAAATGATCTTCCTTCACCTTTTTGAATAATTCGTTGAACAGAGGTTCGATCGCTCTGTACTGGTCATACCTCAGGTTGTCTATCAGTATAAAAAAGGTGGGAATATCGTCCTTCAGATAAGGGAGAACTTTGTCTTTGATCAGGGTATGGGAAAGTGTCGGAGCATTTTTAGAGTGATGTTTTAGCCAGTCCAGGTAATTTCTATTGATGAACTTGAAAAACTCCTTATTGGCCTCATTCTTCTGCATGGCCAGGATATCCTGCATTTCTGTATTGTCGGCATGATCCAATTGCAGCTCCCAATATATCAGCTGTTTATACAGCTCTACCCATTCCTGGTGATTCATATCATTGTTGATCTGCATCATGATTTTCTGGAATTCCTGCCGGTATGAGTTGCCCGTTTTTTCAGAAACCAGGCGCTTGTTGTCGATGATCTTCTTAAGAGAAAGCAGGATCTGCTGAGGTTTCACAGGTTTGATCAGGTAATCGCTGATCTGCGAGCCGATGGCTTCTTCCATCAGGTTCTCTTCTTCATTTTTGGTGATCAACACCACCGGTATGTCCTGGTTGATGTTCTTTATTCTGGAAAGGGTTTCCAGGCCGGTGATGCCCGGCATGCTTTCATCCAGGAAAACAATATCGTAAGCTGTCTCCTTGAATTTGTCCACAGCGTCATTTCCGTTGGTGACCGGATCTACGGCATAGCCTTTTTGTTCGAGGAACATAATCTGAGGTTTAAGCAAGTCTATCTCGTCGTCCGCCCAAAGTATTCTTATATCTGACATGTGGAAATGGTTTTTGATCTGGTTACTAAAATAATCATTGAAATAGGTTATATGTTAAACGAATAAGTTATCAGGTGTTATATTCTGCGACAGAATTCTTATTCATTTTTAATAAACGGGTGTTTACGTTGCTTGGTTAAGGGTAGGGGGTGTCCTTACAGGCCGGGCTATCACTGCGGCTGCTCCGGAGAGCGATCCTTCGTTCTATCCCTCACCCGTTAGCAGAATTATTCAATATGTCGATATGTCAATGGGCAGTTTGCTGGGATAATGAGCAAATGATGGTAATGAGCAAATGAGTTAATGTGAAAATGGATGTGGCCATCTGTCGGTCGCAAACAAGCTTTCTCATTAACACATCTGCATATTAATACATTTTCTTCGAACACGATAGTATATTGTCTATTATCCATCGTCCATCGTCTGACGACCAGGATTCTCAGCCGGCAACTTCCTTAAACTTTGTTGTCTTCGAGTGCAGTAGCCAGGTCGGAAACAATCTGTTCAGTGAGTGGCGAATGGCCATGAACTTTTACAGCCAGGGCTTCCGCATGTTGGATGATCTGCTGTTTCAGGCCCTCTGTTAGGAGTCCGGGGTGCTTTTGTACATAATCACTGAACGCATCGAAGGCATACCGGGCGCTCAGCTGATAGGAAAACAGCCAGTTGAAGATGAATTCTATCTGGGAATAAGCATCAGGATCTACAATTTCCATATTGTTATCCATGCCGTGCCATACTTTAATAAGATCCCGTTTAATGACCTTTATCTTTTGAACAGGCATATCAGGATCTGTCCTCACAATGGCATAAGTGAGGTAGCCGATATTCCTGTAAAAATCTATCCAGGGATTGGATGAGTAAACGGTCATTACATTAATCCAGTTATAATGTCACCAAAGTTGCGGCATTATAACAGATAAGTCAGTGAGTTTGCTTACACTTCTTATTGAGACAGGATTTTTAAGAATTCAATGGTTTTATTATCTATCGGTACCGGCCTGTTGCGGATATCTTTCAGCGGCGTGTGCCGGATCTGATGATTGATCATGCCTACCATGACATTGAACTGTTCCCGGGAAATGGCTTCCACGGCAGCTACTCCGAGTTGAGTCCCCAGGATCCTGTCTGCTGCAGTAGGGGAACCTCCTCTTTGTATATGTCCCAATATGGTTACACCGGTATGTATATTAGGATACTTATGGTTAATTATTTTCTCTAAATCATAGGCGCCGCCGGTTTCATCACCCTCGGCTACAACGACGATATGAGAACTGTTCTTCCAGTCTTTTTTACGTTCTATCGATTCAAAGAGCAGCTGCAGATCCCGCTTGGTTTCCGGGATAATGATGCCTTCAGCCCCGGTCGCAATACCGGATTCCAAAGCGATATACCCGGCATTTCTTCCCATAACTTCAACGAAAAAAAGTCTGTCGTGCGATAGAGCGGTGTCTCTTATTCTGTCGATGGCTTCCATAGCGACGTTTACCGCAGTATCAAAACCAATAGAGAAATCCGTTCCGTTCAGGTCATTATCTATTGTTTTGGGAATGCCGATGACAGGAATGTGACTTTCGTCAGCCATGATCTGCGCACCCTTCATCGAACCGTCTCCGCCGATGAGGATAACTGCTGAAACAGCTTGCTCCCTGAGCTGCTGATAGGCAATCTTCCGCCCTTCTTCTGTCTTGAACCGCTCGCTCCGGGAAGATTGAAGGATTGTTCCACCCCTGTGAATAATGTGACTGACAGATCCGGCATGTAACTTTATAAAGTGTCCGTCAATAAGTCCGTCGTAACCTCTTTGTATGCCAATGGTCTCATATTGATAGTAGGCAGCCGCTCTGACGGCTCCGCGTATGGCAGCGTTCAGACCCGGCACATCACCGCCGGATGTCATGATCGCTATTCTCTTCTTCAGGCTCATGTCTTAAATATAAGCACAATGGTAAAAGCCCTGCGAAGAATTCAGACGTATAAACCTCAATGGTTTTATATTTGTTCTAACAGTCGAAACCGTTTGAAGAGTAATGAAGGTGGCCGTTTTCAGAAAAGCACATTTTAATGCAGCCCACAGGTTGCATAATCCTGGGTGGACGCAGGAAAAAAATCAGCAGGTATTCGGATTATGTAATAATCCCAATTATCATGGACATAATTATACGCTGGAAGTAAAGGTAGTGGGAGAGGTAGATCCGGTAACAGGTTTTGTCATCGATCTTAAAGTGCTGAAGGATATCATTAAAGAGGAAGTAGAAGATCGTTTCGATCATAAAAACCTTAACCTGGATTGCGAAGCTTTCCGGAATCTGAATCCTACTGCCGAGAATATCGCTATGGTGATATATGATCTTCTGGTGAAGAAGCTTGATCCTGTTCAGTATCAGTTAACCGTAAGACTTTATGAAACGGACCGGAACTATGTTGAGTATCCTGCCTGAAGAATACTGTATATATTATCCGGCGGACGCGCTATAACAGCCTGATCGTCTTTTTCTACGATAGCCCTTTCCATCAATGCAGGATACCGGCTGATGATCGTTAAAAGCTCCTTTTCATCCGGATGACGATCTGCACATAACGTTTTGTAAAGCGGCTCTTTTACCCGGACCATGGATATGGCGGGAAGATGAAGCTTATTCTGAAGGGTTGTCAGCTCTTCAACGGATAAAGGATGTTCCAGATATAAGCGGACCTGGAAAGGTTGACCGCTTTCTTCCAGCAGTTGCAGCGCTTCCCTGCTTTTACTACAGGCGGGATGGTGATAGATAGTGATCATGACGGCAGATGAATCATTGAAAAATAGTAACAACCGTCACTTCGTTGCTACTATTTTTATTGGTGATAATAGAGTGGAGCTGGAGGGATTTGAACCCTCGTCCGGCCAGGTCGCCCATAGGCTTTCTACATGCTTAGCTCAAGCTTGATTGTCAGCAAAAGTCAGGTGCTCAAACCAACCAGAATCTTTCACTTATGTCTGAATTTAGTTACAAAGCGCGACCACTGCTCTGAAACGATCCCTGTTTAAATGATGCCCACTCAGCCAGCAACCGGGAAAACTGTCTGGAGACACTCGATGTTAATACTCCGTATTAAGCTGCGAGGGCGTAGTTTTCTTCGCCATATAAAAAAGTTTTATGCCTTAACTTATAACGGGCCAAATGCACAATGCCCGGCATGCTTACATATTTGCCTACCTCCCGTCAATTCCTGTCAGCCCCTAAATCAATGAACTTCTGAGTACTCATTATAAACTCAGGAGTGCAAAGATAAGTTCCTTTTCAGAAAAAACACGGATAATATTTCTGTTAACGTTGTATGTATTGCTTCAGCGATTCATACTTTGCCTGGTCTCTCGGCCCCCAATAAAAGCCTGCCGCGTCCAGCAGGGTATTGTCTCTGCCTCCCAGTTCAAAGGCCTTTTCTGCCTGAATAGATCCGGTTAACGAGTCTTTGGCTAGGAAATAAAGATAAGCCTTGGCCTGATAGGGAATGTAATTGTCCGGGTTTACCCTGATCAGGCTATCGCAAAAAGCCAGCGCCTCATTTGTTCTGCCTGCTTGTTGTAGTGTATTGGTATAGAAAAAGTATGTGTTGGGATCTCCGGGTACCAGCTCAGACAACCTTTTATAACCTTTTGCCGCAGCATCCAGCTGACCCCTTTGCGCATAAACTTCAGTAGTGATCCGCCAGGCTACCTCGCTGGTATCAAATCGGGCTATGACCTCTTTGGATTTATCAAATGCGGCCTGCATATCTCCCTTGCCGAAGTATGCCATAATAACGCCTTCATGAGTAAGAATACCTTCATCATATATCCTGATGGCATTTTGAGCTGCGGAGAGACCTTTGTCAAAATAAGCTGTTCTTTGAGTCTCGTCAGGCGTTTCATAAGCCAGCTCAATGTAATTTTTCATAGCGATCCTGTTGGCTTCATAGGACCGGTCTCCGATCTTTGGCAGGTCAGCCTCTATGAGCGTAAAGATATTATACCATTCTTTACTCCGGGTAATGTTGAAAGGCAGGTATATCAGGATAACCAGAAGCAGCAACGCTTTCTCAATTTTGTAAGTTTTTAGTAGTTGGCTGATGTTCGGCTTATTCAATTTGCTTTGAGGACCTTTTTCAGGGAAAAATCTGTCTGCTGCTGTGATGATCAGTGTAGCTGCAGCCAAACATGCGCCGGCGGAGGCTATAAAGGCATACCGGTCAGCAACAATCCCCGACACAGGTGTGATAAGATTACTGCAGTAAGCCAGAGATATAAAGAAGGAAAAAACACCTAATGTAAAGAGCTTATTGACCCGGTAAAAAAGAAGCCCTGCAACAACTATTAAGATCAGGATGCTGAGTTTGAACAGCACCAAAGGGGAGAAGAGCGGCATGACCGGAAGGGTATCATAGCCATAATAGAAATAATGACCGGACGGTTTAAAAATCATCAGCACATATTCAAAGACGGTTTGTATGGCCAGGCTCAATCTGTTGAAAATATCAGTCAGGCTGATGACAGGATTTTCTGTATAAATGATCGGATCATAAGTATTCTTATCTGTGACCAGGGCATTTTTGCTATCCATCCAAAGACTGAACATAAAATTGAATAACCTGTATGATAAGGCAATGAGAATAATAAATTTCAGCACGGATTTCCAGTTTATCTTCTGGTAATAGATCACTGTAAAGATGGGGATCGCTATGAGGAATATAAATCCATCCAGTTTTGAATATATAGATAGTACTAAAAACGTGAATCCGGAGATGAGGTAGATTATTCTGGAGCGGATGTTGGAAGCTCTGGCAATTTGTATAATAGTATAAATGAATAGTAAACCAAACAGGAAGCTCAGAATACCATCCCTGTTTTTGATGTTGCCCAACATGGATGCATGGAGCGGAAGTATGGTGAACAGTATCGCAGTAATAGAAGCAATCCTGGGATTTTTGCTGTCGGAAGGCAATTGTGATAACAGAATGTAGAATAACAGACAGCTTACTATATAGATTATCAGGTTAATTCCGTGTGATATACCCGGTATGATTTCTCCGAATGTTAATTTTTCCAGCGCAAAAGTGAGCGTAGCAACAGGACGGTAATCAGCCTCACTGAATTTCAGATTAAATATTTTAGGGAGGTCTGTTATATTGTGAATATGAATAATCTGGTCGGTGTAAAACGAATCATCTAATGCAAAATCATTGTTTAGAACAGGGTAATAATTCAGTAAAGCCAGTAAAATGATAGCAATACAAGTAAGGCTTCTGATGTTCACGTTCATGTATGCAATATACACTACATCTTATTGATAGAAAAGTGTTGAATGGGGAAGGGTATTGGTGCGGCATTCATTCATGTATATTTTACTTTTTTTAATAATAACCATTTATGATTAGAGTTTAAAAGAATTATTGTGGAAATATTGGCTTTATGTTAAGAAAAAAAATAAGCTCAAGTGTAATTCTCATAATAATTATTTAAATTAGACCCCAAACAATACTTAGTATGAAGCGATATTTACTCTATCTCTCGCTCCTCTTATCACTGATCCTAAGCAATTCCAATGCTTTTGCTCAGCCGAACATTGAGGTACGCGTTAGGATGCAGCAGGGGTTATTTACTAAAAACGATGGAACTTGTAGTTCCTGTGGAGGTACTTCTGCCATTAACGCTACGGTCAACCTGAAATTCAATTTCGGGTCGCTGTCTAGCGCGGTGAGTGTCGGAGGTATTACAGGCTGTAATACTTACCAGGGATCTACCTCAGGGTATACCTACCAAACATCATCGTATTCGAACACAGCAACAATCGTGCTTTCTGCAACAGATGCCAGAGCCAATGGTTCTGCCCCGTCTGGTTCCATCAACTGTGCTCTTTCCGCAGTGAATGAAGGTAATGCAACGGCAAATACGATTACATTTACTCCGGTTTCTCAGGCGGTAGCAGTTGAATCTGCTGCAGCTGAATCGAGAAGAGCTGGTTCAGGAACTACCACGGCAGGAGCCAGGTGGACCTGGGAATGGAGATATGCCACAGTAGGTACAGGCGGTACTATTTCTACAGCCACAACTTCTTACTGTAACAGCGCTGCTGGTGTACTTTTATCAGGAGATAATGTTGGGGCTACCTATAGAGATGTTCTGTATCAGTGGCAGCAAAGTTCTGATAATGTAAACTTCACGGATATCTCTGGTGCAACAGGTCAGACCTATACAATACCTTCAATAGGTGCAACCACTTATTACAGAAGAAAAACAAGATATAGAAACTCATTCTCCGGAACACCGACTTATCTGGAGGCTAACTCTAATACAATAACAATTACGATTCAGAATCCGCCTACTGCTACAGGTTTCAACCCTACCGGCGGTACGTTCTGTGCCGGTCAGCCAATGGCGATATCTTTGACCGGTTTTAACCCGGGCTCTTCTACTCCGACGATCAGTTGGTATACTGACCCTGATTATACGCAATTGGTACAAAGCGGCTTCAGTACGACATTGAGTATTACAGCACCGACAGGAGTGCCTTCTATGAGATACTATCCTTTAGCTACCCAACCAGCTTCCTGCGGTGGCAGTGGTACTACAATGGGACTTGTACCTTCTTCTGTGTTGGCCAATTTTGTCAATTCATCTAAGGCGCCGGATTCTATCGAGGCTTCAGCAACTACGATATGTAATGGTTCTTCTATTTTGCTCACAATGAGAGGTGCAGTATTGGGAACTAATGCAAGGTATGAATGGTCTACAAGTCCGTCATTCGCAACTATTGACCATTTCAGTGCAACTGACAGTACCTGGACGGTTTCGCCGATTGCTAATGTCACTTATTACGCCAGAGTAGGGAATACCGCATCTCCTTGTGCAGCTAGTACAGCATCAGTATCTAAAGACATCACAGTCAATCAACCTTCAGTAGCACCTGATAGTATAGCTGCTACTCAGGATTTCTATTGTCAGGATGATCCTACACAGGTTACATTACAGCAGATGGGCGGTGTATTGGGTACAGACGCTTACTGGGAATGGTATGATGATGCCGGCCTTACAAATGTTATCGGAACCGGAAATTCTATCCCGGTAGCTCCGTCGGCAACTACCACTTATTATGTAAGAGCTGTTAATACAGCAAGTCCTTGTACGGCAACTACTTCGGCTGTAAGTAAAGAGATCCAGTTCAAAACCAGATCTTTTGAACCTGATTCAATAGGCGCATCAGTGCCAGGTCTGTGTAAAGGTTCTGATGTTACACTGACTGTTTATGGAGGAAGTTTAGGAGAAGGTGCTCAGTGGGTTTGGTATGCAGGTGCCTGCGGAACAACTCCTATTGATACAGGGGTATCTATTACGGTAGCTCCTGAATTCGATACTGATTACTTCGTAAGAGCAGAAGGTGAATGTAATAATACAGATTGTGTAACTAAGTTTATCAGAGTATTCCAGCCTTCTGTTGATCCTACCGGTATTGCTATCCCGGCCGCTGTATGTTTTGATGCCGGTGGTTTTGGAACCGCGACGGTACAAGGTGGAACAGCCGGAACAGGCCTCCAGTGGTACTGGTACCCTAATGACTCTTTTGATCCGTTAGAGAGACTAGCATCAGGTCCTTCATTCGTATTTGATGTGTACGATTACAGAGAAAACTCCGGTAATACTGAGTTATATGTACGTGCTGAAAATACAGGTGACTTCGGCCCGATTCCTTCTCCATGTGTTGAGAATACTAATTATGCTACAGTCGATATTTCTTCAATAGCAATAGAGGTAACACCTACAGATCTTTATTACCTGAATATTGATGAAACATTATTCTGTGATACAGCAACAGCTAACATAGAGGTAGAAGGCGATCTGTTAGATGGATTAGGTAATCCTTCTTCCGCTCAATACTTCTTGTTTACAACAGATCCGGGTGTGAGCTTTACTCCGGCTTTGGACAGCAACATAACAGGTTTGTTCACTGTAAACACTAATACGACCACTACTTATTATGTTGCAATAGGTAATACTTGCGGTTACGGACCTGCTTCCAGCACAACTGTAACAGTCAATTACTCAAGTGTTGCTCCTACACAACTGATAGCGTCTGTCGACAGCATCTGTAACGGCGATGCAACGAATGTAACGATCACCGCAGATGGTTCGCTGGGAACAGATGCAATTTATGAGTGGTCAACCGACGGCTTTGCAACAGTAGACGACGGATTGGGTAACGCGAACATAATCGTAGTATCTCCAACCGTAACAACAACTTACTCAGCCCGTATTAATAATACAGCTACCCCATGCGTAGATGTATCCGGTACAGTGGTGAGTGCATTGGTCACTGTGATCGACCCATCTGTAGCACCAACCGAATTGACGCTGTCAGCGGACAGCATCTGTAACGGTGATGCAACGAATGTAACGATCAGTGCAGACGGTACATTGGGAACTGATGCGGAGTACGAGTGGTCAACAGACGGCTTTGCGACAGTAGACGGCGGATTAGGAAACACGAACACGATCGTGGTATCCCCAACCGCAACAACAACATACTCAGCAAGGATTGTAGGCACCGCCGCAGCATGTAGCGATGTATCTGCAACAGTAGCAAGTGCTACATTATATGTAACAGAACCATCTGTTGCGCCAACTGGTCTTACAGTATCAGTCGACAGCATCTGTAACGGCGATGCAACGAATGTAACGATCAGTGCAGACGGTACCTTAGGCACTGATGCGGAGTACGAGTGGTCAACAGACGGCTTTGCGACAGTAGACGGCGGATTAGGAAACACGAACACGATCGTGGTATCCCCAACTGCAACGACAACATACTCAGCGAGAATAGTAGGTCCTGCGCCATGTTCGGATGTATCCGGTACAGTGGTGAGTGCATTGGTCACTGTGATCGACCCATCTGTAGCACCAACCGAATTGACGCTGTCAGCGGACAGCATCTGTAACGGTGATGCAACGAATGTAACGATCAGTGCAGACGGTACATTGGGAACTGATGCGGAGTACGAGTGGTCAACAGACGGCTTTGCGACAGTAGACGGCGGATTAGGAAACACGAACACGATCGTGGTATCCCCAACCGCAACAACAACATACTCAGCAAGGATTGTAGGCACCGCCGCAGCATGTAGCGATGTATCTGCAACAATAGTAAGCGGTACTGTATATGTACTGACACCTTCTGCAGCTCCGGCTTCAGTTACAGTGTCTAACCCTGACCCTTGTTACGGAGAAACAATCATTCTGACTCAGGTTGGAGGTTCGTTAGGTGATGATTCTCAATTTGAGTGGGCAACTGACGCAGCATTCACAAATGTTATAGCAACTACGCTTGAAGACACTATTCATGTTGTCATCACAGAACCGACTACTTATTATGTGAGAGTTCTTTCTGGAGATGCAGTATGCGGTAATTCTAATACCTACGCATCAGCAGATGTAGATTGGGTACAAGCTGTTGAAATAACAGATGCTCCATTGGCGCCATCTTCAGTAGTTGCAAGTGTATGTGAAATCAACGATAATAACTGGCACTACTTCATTGATGAAAATGGTAACACTCTTGCCGCAATCAATAGTAATGGTCAGAATCTCGGAACTGTTGAATGGGAAGCTGTCGTAGGCGATAACGGTCCTTACACCAATCCTAATAACCAGGTTTGTGTAAGCCAGCAAGAATACTATGTAGGCCGCTACTTCAGACTACAGACTCAGAATCAGCCAGCTTCACCTGTCAGCATCAGATTGTTCATTACTCCTGCAGAGTATGCTGCCCACAAGGTGATATCCGATGCACAGGATGCTCAGTATAAAAACTGCTGGGGTAGTACCAATACAGCTGCTGACTTACAAGTAAGTGCATTCTTTACTGTTGATGGTGGAAACCCTGGAGAGGCAATGACTTCTGATCAGATCAGCTTTACCAGCAATGGTGGTCCTAACAACAGCCATCAGTATCAGTTTGACATGAATCCGGTAGATCTGGGAGGCCGTATAGGAGGTAGATTCGATAATACAGGTACTACATTCTATATCCACAACTCTGGTGGCAGAAGTTCAATCCTGCCTGTAGAACTGACCAGCTTCACAGCTACTTATACGGATAATGCAGTGCTCCTGAACTGGACGACAGCTTCAGAATTGAATAACGACAGATTCGAGGTATTGCGCTCTACAGATGCAGTTAACTTCACTAAGATCGGAACTGTAGCTGGTAACGGAACGACTTCAACACCTCATGCTTACTCACTCGTTGATACGGATGTGGCTGCAGGAACTTACTACTATCAGTTACGTCAGGTAGACTTCGATGGAACTGCTGATCTGTCTAAGATTGTAAGTGTAGTAGTTCCAGGTGCTGAGAAATTTGCGGTAGGCAATTTCTATCCTAACCCAACCAGCAGAGCTACAACTATCAATGTTACAATGACTGAGAATGCAGATGTAGTGTTCACGCTCTATAGCATCGATGGTAAGAGAGCAATCAGCAAAGTTTACAACCTGGCTAAAGGTGATAACAGAATCGATATAGATGTAGCAGGCGTGGCCGCTGGTTCTTATATCGGTATCTTCCAGACCAAAGGCGAGGTGATCAACCGTAAGCTGATCGTTCAGGAATAAATAATATTAATAACCAATAAAAATGGGGTGCTCTAAGAGTACCCCATTTTTTTATTCTATAGTTTTGAGCATGCGAATATTTGTTTTGTTAGCAACGGTGAGCGCTATCTTACTATCCTGTTCTACTACTGCGAAAGTGGGAAATGATAAATATGATCAGGAACTTACCCTTAGTGATGGAGTTCCTGTACCTGGTCTGGAGAAAGCAGCCATAAGAGACTGGAAAATTATAACTGATGCAGAAGTGCCGGTATTTTTCTTCTCTACCAGTCTTGGAATATATTATAGTGACCTGAGTAAAAGCTATCGGAAATCATCAGAGGTTCCTGTCAGTTTTGACCTGAGTAATTTCTCATTGAATGCTGCAGACAGCGATACTATACTAATAGGCATATACAGAGGTGATAATATTTTGAGAGCATACACTGACCTGGATAAGACTTCATTGAGGGTGGTCTCTGCCGGAGATATTCCTTCTACAGTGGATAATATCACGGGTATTAAATTATACAAAGAAGGAGACCTGCTTTATGGATATGTAATAGGTCAACGGGGCCAGATGGAGAAATGGAACTTTACAGATCCGGGATGGGGACAACTGGATGGGAAAGTCATCAGCCGGTATAATGCACCTTATCCGGCACAATATCTTACGATAATGGATGGCTTTTTGTATGGGAACAGCCTGGATAAAGGCTGGTGGTCAATGGACATGTCTACAGGTACGTTTAGACAATACAGCTACTCGAAATATAAGTTTACTACACCGGCTACAGGTTTTACTGTGACTAAGGTGAAAAAGGAACGTTACGCGATTCTCAGTAATCAGAATATGCTGTATCTGCATGATACTGCAGAAGGTAAATTAATCCGGAAAATCAGGATTAACATACAGCCTGATGATAAGATCAGGATGATCACTGCTGCCGGTGATGTGCTCTTCATCCTTTTACAACAGAATGAAGTAAATTATATTCATAAAGTTTATTTAAAAGACCTGTTCCGGTAGATACGAAAGGCTTATTCTGAGACTTTGGGCAATATTCTGTATCTTTGCCCCTCGTTAATATATACTTTAAATGGATAGGAATACCATTACCGGCTTTATACTGCTTGCGTTGATGTCAGTCGGCTTTTTTGTTTACAGTTCCAGAGAGCAACAAAAAGCTGCAAAAGAGCGGGCCGCGATAGAGACTATTGCAAATGCCGGAAAAGCCGAGGCTATAGCTCCGGTAGACAGCACTGAGATCAGGAAACAGGCTGTCATTAATTCATTAGGTAGCTTTGCCAATCTTGCCACAGGAGAAGCCCAAAAGATCACCGTTGAAACAGATGATGCCGTATATACTTTTGATTCCAAAGGTGGAACGATAAGCAGTGTTCAGCTCAGGGACTTTAAGACTTATGATAAGCAACCGTTAGAGCTTTTCAATAGTGAAAAGAATAAGCTGGGCCTTTCTTTTGTCACTAATGAGAATAAAAGTATCAATACAGGAGAGCTCTTCTTTACTACTACTGCCGTTTCTTCAAAAATCTCGGGTGACGAACAGTTGAAATTAGAATATGTATTAAACTTTGGTGAAGGGCAACAGTATATTCATGAATATGTGATCAGTGGTAAAGGATATCTTCTGGATTTCAATGTCAGGATGAAAGGGATTGGCGGCGTAATGTCCAATATTTCCAAAGCATTGAAGCTGGATTGGTCACAGAATATGCCTTCCCTGGAAAAGAACCTGTCAGAAGAAAGGCAATATTCAAATGTATACTATCGTACTGCAGATAAAAATGTCGATGAGCTGAGTGCAAGGAGTGAGGACGACAAAGTATTGGAACAACCTGTTCAGTGGGTGAGCTTTAAACAAAAGTTCTTTAATAATACGCTGATCGCCAGGGATGGGAATTTTGAAGCCGGCGGAAGGTTGAGAGTAAAACCCAATAGTGAGGAGAAAGATGTTGTAAAATATGCCAGAGCAACATTGAGTATTCCTGTAGAGAATGCTGATGATTTTAGCTATTCCATGCAATGGTATTTCGGACCGAACAAGTATAATGATCTTAAAAAGTTAAAGATTGATCTGGATGAGATCATTCCTTTAGGATGGGCGATCTTTGGTTGGGTAAATAAGTTCCTGATCATCCCGGTCTTCGATATACTTGGTAAATTCATATCCAACTATGGAGTCATAATTTTGATTCTGACGGTACTGTTGAAGCTGGTATTGACACCGCTGAACAGAAAGCAACTGATCTCTTCCGTGAAGATGCAGATCCTGAAACCGGAGATCGATCAGCTTAAGAAAAAGTACGGTGATGACAAGCAGATGATAGGAGCAAAGCAGATGGAGATCTTCCGGAATGCGGGTGTAAACCCTATGGGTGGATGTTTACCGATGCTGCTTCAGATGCCTATCCTTTTTGCGATGTATCGCTTCTTCCCGAATTCCATAGAATTGAGGCAGCAATCTTTCCTTTGGGCCGATGACTTATCTCATTACGATTCGATCCTGAACCTTCCTTTCTCTATTCCTTTGTATGGTGACCATGTGAGCTTATTTACTTTGTTGATGGCTATTACTTCTTTTGCTTATACCAGGATGAGCATGGCGCAGCAGCAGACGGGTATGGCGGATGATATGATGGCGATGCAGATGAAGATCATGCAGTACCTGACCCCTGTCATGTTCCTCGTGATGTTTAATTCATTTTCTGCGGCGTTGAGCTATTACTACTTCCTCTTTAACTTACTTTCCATTATACAGACATTTGTGATCAAAAAATTCTTTATTGATGAAAATGCGCTGAGGGCGGAAATAGAGTTTAATAAAAAACAACCGAAAAAGAAATCAGCATGGCAGGAACGGGTTGAGCAAATGATGGAACAGCAGAAAACCCTTAAAGAGCAACAGCAAAAAACAAAAAAATAGATTATAGGAAAGCCACTCTGAAATGAGTGGCTTTTTTAATGTGTTTATTGTGATAAAAATGTTTCACATGTTATATTGTGATAATATTTTGTCTTAGTGAATACCTCCGCATTGCCTATGTTAAAGCCATTGATATTTCTGTCAATGGGAATAGCCGCCGGTTATTATATTCCGGCGAGTTTTACTATATGGGGAATACTCGCTTCCTGTTGTCTTTGCTCAGGCATATTGTTGATGGTTTTAAAACTGTCTCACACCAGTTGGATCACACTTTCGGGACTGTTGTTGTTGCTTTCGTTATTTGCTCTCGGAGCAGGCGCCTATTCGATCCAGGAACGGGTAGTAATAAATCCTGGTTTTTATCACTATAAAGCCAGTGTTGGGAAGATCATACAGCAACAGGAAGGGTATACGAGATGTATACTGGATATCAGGAGCTTTGACAGCCTGCCCGTGTCAGATTTCAAAATAATAGCCAATATAACAGGTAGTGGAAGGATCCTGCCGGGTGATGAATTGTGGGTATCTTCCTACGTCAGGGAAATGAATGGAAGTCTTAACCTGGGACAGTTTAACACAAAGAAATATTATAGCTATAAGCATATTTATTATACTACATCACTGAAGCCGCATCAGTTTGTGCAAAAAGTATATGATGGGCGATTGAATATAACCAGGTCCAGTTATCTCGCGGCGCTCTGGTGCGGGGAACAATTCAGGAATTTCATGCCGGAAAGGTCAGCACATACCATGCAGGCTATTTTGCTTGGGATCAAGCATGAAATCAGTGATGAGATGATCAAAGTGTATACTAATACAGGTGTCATGCATATACTGGCTGTTTCCGGGATGCATGTAGGTATCTTGTACGTAGGTGTGGTGGCCTTGATGCGGAGGCTGATCAGAAAATGGAGATGGCTGACCATCATTCCGGTAATACTGGTCTGGATATTTTCTTATGTCACCGGTGCTGGTCCGGCAATATTGAGAGCAGCTGTCATGATCACCTTGGTGGATATTGGTGAGAAGACCGGCAACCGGTCTGATAGTATGAATTTACTGCTTGCTGCTGGTTTCCTGCTTCTGATGGTACAGCCATACCTGCTTTGGGATATTGGTTTTCAGCTGTCTTATGCAGCTATGTTTGCACTGCTCATTTACATGAAACCGCTTACCGATATATTATACGTGGAAAATTATTTTGCAAGGGAATATATCTGGAAACCTTCAGTGATGTCTGTCAGTGCCCAGATGGTCACTACTCCACTTACTTTCTTCTATTTCGGCAATTTCCCTACACTTTTCCTGTTGACAAATATGCTGGTGTTATTACCTGTTACGGTGGCTTTATATGGCGGTGTGCTGATGCTGATCTCGTCTGTGATCTTGCCTGATACAGTGACGATCTGGTTGGGAAAGCTTATGGATATAACGCTTTATTACGGATTCGATGAATTGTTGAGATGGGTTACGAAATTTCCCGGAGCGTATTCTGATCAGATCTATCTTGCTTACTGGCAGGTCATCGTATTATTAATAGCAATAGCCTGCCTGGGTGTTTGGATGTATAGGTTGAAAGAAGGTAAATGGTTCTTATCTGCGTTATTGCTGCTGACTATCACTGTATCCGGTTCTGCTATCAGGAAATGGTATCTGATGGGCCGGCAAACGATATCTGTGTTACAGGTTCCGGATAAGCATGTAATAGCCGTCAACAACTTCCTGTGGCACGCAGATATTCCCCGGGTACAGCTTGAGGACAAGGCCGGATTTTTCATCAATGGTATGCTGAGGCAGACCGGTTGGAAACATTGGACAAATATAAGCCCGTCATTTGTCCGGTATAATGACACTATGTTTGTTGCCGGCGGATATAGCTTCCTCGTGCTTAATGAGTCATTATTCCGCTATTCTGATAGTATTAGAGTACAGGTGGACTATATCATCCCGGGTAATGATCTGTACCTGAATACAGAGCAACTTTTGCAGCGGTTTGAATTCCGGGCAATTATTCTGGACGGGAGCCTTAATTACAAAAAGTACGACCTGTTTAAACGGCTGTTGGATAAAGCACAGATTCCATACTACGATACGAGAACGGACGGAGCGATGATGATCCCTCTAAAGAAGATCTAGAACTTCTTCTATAGCGCCGTATATAATATCCAGCTGATCATTAGTAATGCAATATGGCGGTAGTATATAAATGGTATTGCCTAACGGTCTTAATAAGACTCCCCGCCTGATGAATTCCCGGTAGAAGAAATCCCTGTTTTTATTAAAGTAGCTGGTATGTTCTTCCGTGCGGATATCAAAAGCCAGGATAGTACCGCATTGGCGGGCATTTGACACTTTGGAATGTTGTTCGAGCCTGATCCTAAATGCCTGATGCTTGTAAACAATTCTGACAATCTCTTCGATATATCCTTCGCTTTTCAGGATATCCAGCGAGGCCAGCGCTGCTGCACAGGATAACGGGTTGCCGGTATAGGAGTGCCCGTGATAGAAGGTTTTATAGATATCTTTTTCCAGGAATGCCCGGTAAATTTCTTCTGTACAGGTTGTGATTCCCATGGGCAGGTATCCACCTGTCAAACCTTTGGACAGGCAGAAAATATCCGGCGCTGTTTCCAGGTGATCACAGGCAAACATGGCTCCGGTACGGCCGAAACCAGTCATGACCTCATCTGCGATCGTAATGATATGGAGCTGTCTGCAATGATTGATCAGGACTTCCAGGTGTTCTGCTTCGTACATAAGCATTCCGCCGGATCCTTGTACAAGCGGTTCGAATATAAAGCCTGCGACATTGTATTCTGACGCTATATCGGAAATCTTATCCAGCAATGAAGCCAGATTCTCCTGGTTGGGCGTAGGAATATGGATGACATTGAAGGCTGGCGCTCCGAAAGGTGTGTTGAATGGACTGGGTGCCCCGACTGCCATGGCTCCGAAAGTATCTCCATGGTAGCTGTTTTCAAATGCTATAAAGGTGTATTTATGCTGCCCCTGATTCCACCAGTATTGCATGGTCATCTTGATAGCGACCTCCACTGCTGTGGAGCCGTTATCAGAATAAAATACCCTGGCCTGGTTGCCGGGAAGTATCTTAAGCAGCTCTTCTGCAAGCAGTACGGCTTTGGGATGTGTAAAACCGGCAAAGATCACATGTTCCAGCTGCTGGAGTTGTTCATGGATCTTCTCTGTCATATAAGGATGTGCATGACCGTGCAGGTTGACCCACCAGGAGGAAACGGCATCCATATAAGCTTTCCCTGTATCGTCATAAAGGTAGATTCCTTCACCCCTGATGATATTGATACAAGGTGTTTCCTGCCACTGATGAGAGAAAGGATGCCATATGACATTCCGGTCGCGCTTATTCCAGTCCATACTGATTTAAGTTATTTTTAAAAGTGCTGGCCAGGTCAGAAAGTACCTGCCGGTCCATCCGTTCCAGATTCGGGATATGGAGTAAAAAAGGAAGTCTGGTATAGGCAGATACCCATTCATTCGTATCCGGTAGCGGGTTCCCGTTGGAAATAATACCTAAGACCGGGATATTTCTCGAGCGGAGGGCTTCTACGGACAAAAGGGTATGATTGATATTACCCAGGTACTGCCGGACAACCAGCACAACAGGCTTTTGCCATCTCTGAAGAATATCTGCGAATACAGTAGAATCATTCAAAGGGACCATCAGACCACCAGCTGTCTCTATTACCAAGGGACCGGCTATGGTGGGTATATCGAGTCTGTCCGGATCAATGGCTATGCCATCCAGTTTTGCAGCAATATGTGGAGACAAAGGTTCCTGTAAAAGATAGGTTTCCGGAATAACAGGGCAGTCTGTCCACTCGCGGATGAAATCCGCATCCCGGTCACCTTTTCCATCCTGGTAACCGGTTTGTATAGGTTTCCAATAAGTCGCATGCAGAGCCTGTGTGACAATAGCAGAGACCAACGTTTTTCCTACCGCTGTACCTATACCTGCAATGACGATCTGATCAGTTATTTTCAAGCCCGTTCAATAAATAAATGAGTAAATCTATCTCGTTTTTTGAATTGAAGCTGTGCAGGCTGATCCGCAATCGTTCTGAACCTGTCGGTACTGTAGGAGCTACGATAGGTCTGACATCCAGCTGACGTTCCTGCAGTAACCTGGCTGCAGCTCGTACCTGCTGTTCTCCGGGAATGATCACTGAAAAAACCGGCCCGCTTCCCGAAATACCTTTGATCTTTTCTGAAGCCTTTCGGAAGTATTGTATATGTTCCTGCAGCTTTTTTTGTGGTTTATTGAATTTCCGGATAAACTCATGGGCAGCTTGAATGGATACAATGCTATGAGGAGGTAATGCAGTGGTGTAGATAAATGATTTTGAAAAATTGACCAGATACTGTTTCACTTCATTACTGCACAATACTGCTGCACCGTGAGAACCTAAACCCTTGCCGAAGGTGACGACGCGGGCAAATACTTTATCTCCGAGTCCCTGATCGATGCATAATCCTTTGCCCTGAGGTCCGAAACAGCCTGCGGCATGGGCTTCATCCACGATCAGGTAAGCATTATAGAGGGTGGCCAATTCAGAAAAATCTTTGAGCGGAGCCTGGTCACCATCCATGGAATAGTAACTCTCACACAGGATCCAGGTAATTCGCCCTGTGCTATACTTATCTAGTAAACTGTTGAGTGTCGCAACATCGTTATGCGGGAATGCATGGGCTTCTGCTCTGGAAAGGACAATTCCCTGATGCATTGAAGCGTGAATAGCGGCATCGTATAAGACGACGTCTTCTGGCCTGATCACAGTTGATAAAAGACCTGTATTGGCATCATAGCCGGAATTGTAAAGGAGAGCAGCTTCAGCTTCATAATGACCGGCCAGAAATGTTTCAGTCTCGTTGTACAACGGCGAATTTCCGTTGAGCAGCCTGGAACCGGTAGAGCCGGTGGGCAAATGCTGAGCTGCCTGCTGTATTCTACTGTCTATCCAGGCAGACCTGGATAAGCCCAGGTAATCATTGGAGCTGAAATCGACAGGCAGATCATAGATATTCAATTGTCTTAGGCGCCCGTTTGCTTTACGCTTCTGTAGGGCATCGCTGATGCGGGACTGTGGCTTATACAAGGACTGCATCTGCATTTACACCTTCCTTTTTGAAGGATTCACGCGGATGTAAGCCCAGCAGATCAAACATAGCCATATCATCCGTGTATCCCGGGTTAGGAGTCGTCAACAGCTTGTCGCCGGCGAAGATGGAATTCGCTCCTGCCATGAAGCAGAAAGCCTGCTCGGATACAGGCATATCCAATCTTCCTGCAGAAAGTCTGATCATGGTCTTAGGCATGATCACTCTTGCAGTTGCGATCATTCTTACCATATCGAATACGGGTACTCTTTTCATATCTTCCAGTGGAGTGCCTTCAACAGCTACCAGCGCATTGACCGGAACGGATTCCGGATGTTCAGGAAGGGTTGCCAAAGTATGTAACATGCCGATCCTGGCCTGGTGTGTTTCTCCCAGTCCGATAATGCCGCCGCTACAAACGCTGATGCCGGCTTTGCGGACATTGCCGATGGTTTGCAGCCTGTCGTCAAAGGTCCTGGTAGTGATGATTTTGCTATAATGCTCCTCAGAAGTGTCGAGGTTATGATTATACGCATAAAGACCGGCTTCCTTGAGTCTTTCAGCCTGGCTTTCTGTCAGCATACCCATTGTACAGCATACTTCCATGCCCATTTCATTGACACCTTTCACCATGTCAATAACTTTATCGAAATCTCTGTTATCGCGGACTTCTCTCCAGGCGGCGCCCATGCAGAAACGGGTGGAGCCGTTATCTCTGGCTTCCTTTGCTTTGGAGAGAACTACATCCACATCTAAAAGCCTGTGTGCTTTTACCCCTGTCTGATATCGGGCAGCCTGCGGACAATAAGCGCAATCTTCAGGGCATCCTCCTGTCTTGACAGAGAGAAGAGTACATACCTGAACTTCGCCCGGTGCATGATGTTCCCGGTGAATGGTAGCAGCTTTGTACACTAATTCCAATAACGGGCTGTGATAGATCTCTGAAATTTCCTGTATGCTCCAGTCATTTCTAATATCAGACATATGCTTATTTTGGTTCTAAGTTAAATCTTAATTGGCTAAATTCAAATTGCCAAACGAGCGTTAGGGAAAATAATTGGGGAATTACTGTGCTTCAGGAGCAGGAATATTTTCGGCAACCTTATTCAGGGTATCTTTGGCGTAATCCAGTACTTTCAGCATCTGTTGCGGCTGCGCCAGGTAGTATTTGTAGGAAAAATAAAACTGACTGTCGGCCAGGTTATATTTTTTGTCGATAATAGGATAGCTGAAATCTGTCATGACATTACTGGTCAGCCCGATGTAGGCGTTGCTGTGCTGCATAGTATGATTTTCCAGTAACAGGATATCTGCGAGAATGTATCCCATTTTCTGTTCCGCGATAAGGTTAGCCGGTGCTTCTTTCTTAATTTGTTGGGTACAGGCTGTCAGGCTCAGGATAAGCAACAGGAGATAGCTATATTTGCGGCAGGTAAAATTGCTAGACATTTGGATCCGATTGCACTCAATAATGTAGCGAATATAGCGAAAGAACACCATGCTACGTTGATCGCTGTTAGTAAAACATACCCTGTTTCAGATATCCGGGAAGTATATAATGCCGGTATCAGGGACTTTGGTGAGAACAGGGTACAGGAACTGCTCGACAAAAAAGACCGTCTTCCTGCGGATATCCGGTGGCACCTGATCGGGCATCTGCAGACGAACAAGGTAAAGTTTATTGTACCGTTCATACATCTGATCCACTCTGTGGATTCGGAAAGACTGGTATTGGAGATCAATCGACAGGCAGAAAAATGCGGGAAGATAGTTGATGTGCTGTTACAGGTATATATTGCGGAGGAGGAAACCAAATTCGGATTTTCTCCTGAGGAATTAGTCGCTTTCCTGGATTCCGCTCAACGGACAAAACTTGCCAATATCCGTATCAGGGGATTGATGGGTATGGCATCCTTTACAGATAATATGGATCAGGTGAGAAAAGAATTCTGTATGCTCAAAGCATTGTATGACCGGGTCTCCGGAGAATATTTTGAAGGTAGAGCTGACTTTAATATTTTATCTATGGGTATGTCCGGTGACTATGAAATAGCCCTTGAGGAGGGAAGCAATATGATCCGGGTCGGAAGCCTGATCTTTGGTAAAAGAGCGATATTATGAGAAAATTATTCTTGGGAGTATTGATGTGCTCAGGATTCAGCGCAGCAGCTCAGGTTACCAATGTGGAAGCCAGAAGGGTAAAAACAGATACTACTGGATGGTATGGTGAAATCAATACCGGATTCAAGTTTGTGCGGGAGGTGGGTAATGTCTTTACTTCTAATTCAGACGCCAGGATACAATTCAAGGATAAGAAAAACCTTTATCTGGCTTTAGGCGAATATAACTGGTCCGGTGCGAGAGGAAAAACTTTTACCCATAATGCCTATCTGCACCTGAGATATAACCGGAAATTAAAACCTGACTGGCTGAGGTGGGAGGCATTCACCCAGGTGCAATTCAATGAAATTACACGGATCAACCTCAGGTGGTTATTGGGTACAGGTCCGAGGTTTAAATTGAAAGAGAAAGAACGGTCATCTGTATATTGGGGAACCTTATATATGTTTGAAATAACCAAAGAACTGGACATAGAGGGAAACCGTTTGGACAGATATGAGCACAGAAAGAGCTCTTATTTATCTTTCAGCTTATTTCCTGTTGATAACCTGTCCATTATTTCTACCAGCTATTATCAGCCCCGGATAGATAATTGGTCAGATTTTAGAGTGTCCAATGTTTCTGAGCTAAGAGCCAAGATCACTAAAAGGCTGGTGTTGAGCATGGTCTATAAATTTAATTATGATGCCTATCCTGCGGAAAGCATTCCCCGCGTAACACACAGCTTTGAAAATAAAATAGGCTTAGTATTCTAAGCCTGTTTTTATGTTTAGTAAAAGAGTTTGTAACAGCTACTGTACTACAAAAGGAGTAGTATACTGGAAATTGTCGAGGTAATATACAAACTGGTAGACACCGGCAGGCAATCCGCTGATATCCAGTTTTAAAGTACTGCCGCTTCTTTCCTGAACTTTTACCCGTATGAGTTTTCCTGTAATATCTGTAATGAAGAAGTTGCCTCTCTGCCAGTCAACAATCTGCTTATTATCTGCAACGATATTAATGCTGGACTGAGCAGGATTAGGATAGATGCTTAGTCGTTGCTTTTTCAGTTCTTTATTAGCTGTAGGCACACCGCTTTCTTTCTTATATATTGGAAAAGCTACATAACCGACGGAGTAGCCTGGTATTTCGTGATCTTCGATCGGATCAATTTCCAGAATATCTTCCACGGTAACATTTTCTGTGGTTTCATCTGTAGAATCATGAAAAGTATACCCGTTGCTGGAATATATATGAGGTGCGCTCAACCTTCTGGAGAAACCTTTCATTAATTTCAAAGAATCTACCTGAGTACCCTGGATTATAAAATCGTTTTGGGGATTGATCTTAATAGCTTCTCCTGATTTGTTGGTATAGGCAATATATATTTTACCTATCTCATCTTCTTCAATACCATTACCTGGTTCGAAGTAAGCCTTGACAAACAGATCTTTCCGGTCATAATTTTTTGTGTTGGTATATTCAAATTTGATCTTTCTCAGATCTCTGTTGATAAGCGAACCCAGGACCTCATATGTGTTGAAAGCTGTCCGTCTGATCTTTTTATAGGTTCCGTTAGGTTCAACCTGTACTGCATATGCCCCATAGTTCGCATCATTGAGATAGGATACCCAGAGATGTGGAAATGCAAATTTCACCATGTCGTTATCGTGGTAGTTATCTATAAATGAAATGAATGCTTCATATTGGAAATAGCTGTGAAAGAAGGTATTCTGCCATTCGCATAGATAGCCATCAAAATATCCGTTATCTGTGTTAAACTCAGTAATCCACATTTTTTTATTAGTGGATGTAAGCTTAAAGAACTGATCATAATGTCCGTCCACTCTTGGTAACCGGTCATGAATAAACTGATCTGCAAGTTCTTTTATTTTTACAAGTGTGTCTGACATGTCAGGATTTTCGGCAGTTCTGGGGTCGATCCTCGGGCCGTCAGGTATTTTAAAATAAAAATGGTGGATAACTCCGTCCACATGGTTGATCAGGGAATCATTGACCGCTGTATTCCAAAGGAGATTGGCATTGGCGTGTTTTCCGAGATAGTTGATGATAGCTACAGGAATAGCCGTCTTTAATGTTGGATTTTTAGCGACAATTTCTTTGTTATAAAACTTTACAAGCGTAGTTACCTGATGAATGCCTTTCCTGACCTCAGCGTCCAATCTGCTTTTAAGCGCTGCGAAAATTAATGCACTTAAGGAATTAGTTGCATCGTATTTAATATTCGTCACCACTTCATGGAAATATAGTTCGTTTCCGTATTCAATTCCAAGAAGGTCAATAGTAGGATGATTGGCCAATATATTATAGACATCAACATTGTCTTTAAGTCGTTCATAGAAGTCTAGACTGATAATGCTATCCTCCACCATCTTTTTAGCATCTTCAAGCGAGTTGGCTGCGTTTAACTTGGTGATCTCTTCTTTATTGTGGATGAAGAATGTGAATATATTAGGCAACCATACTATTTTTTTCTTCTTTCCTGTTCTGTTGTAATAAGCATCCGCATAGTCTAGCAGTTCATAGAGATAATTTCTCGGAGCAGCCATGTCAAAAGTCATACAGTTATCACTTCCGTCATTGGTTGCATTACATTTCATTGGATGAGAAATACTTTCTACCTCGTATCGACTCAGTCCGTATCCTTTGGAAAGTCCGCCTTTATAATGATAAAAGTTAGCGGTTGCTCCACCAGGCCATCTATAGATCAGGTCTCCGGCATTCAAAAGGTCATCAAATATCTCAGCAGGTATTTTAGCATTGGAATCAATCATTCTATAGAACATTCTTTCTACGTTGACGCCCATAGCATCGAAATTGACCTGGCGGCCGACACTATCCAGGTTGAAAGTAAGTTGAAGCTGATTTTGAGCGGGGAGTAATATACAGCTGGTCAGGATCGCACAGAGTGTAAATAGTATCCTCATTTTACGTGTTTTGTTTGCCAATGATACGAAAAAAGGGTTGTTTTTTAATATTTTGAATTTATATAATCGTCTTAATTGATCCTGTTTTTATTGTATGACAGCATACAGGGGACACTGAGTAAATAATAGCGAAAAAAACGAAAGGATTCGTAACTTGTTGAGTGATCCGTCTGATGAGAAGCTACTTAAAATCCATATCTGTTTTACTAGACAATGAATAAGTTTAAAATCATTAATGATCCTGTCTACGGATTTGTCAATATACCATCCTCTTTAATCTACGATGTCATCTCTCACGCTTATTTTCAGCGTTTGCGCAGGATCAAACAGATGGGACTCGCTGATGTAGTATATCCGGGTGCTACGCATTCCCGTTTTCATCATGCTATCGGAGCTATGCACCTGATGCAGCAGGCATTGGAAGTGCTCAAGTCCAAAGGACATATTATATCTGCCGAAGAAGAAGAGGCCACGTTGCTGGCGATTCTTTTACACGATGTCGGTCACGGACCGTACTCTCATACGCTGGAAGAAACCATTCTCAAAGACATCCATCATGAACAGGTTTCTTATTGGATACAGGAAAAATTAAACCGGCAGTTTAAAGGAGCGCTTTCATTAGGGATAGAGATTTTCAAGGGCAATTATTCCAAGCCGTTTCTTCATCAGCTGGTATCCGGACAGTTGGATACGGATCGCATGGATTATCTGAACAGGGATAGTTTTTATACCGGGGTAGCAGAGGGCGTGATCGGATATGACCGGATCATTAAGATGCTGGATGTGCATGAAGGCAGATTGGTAGTGGAAGAAAAAGGCATCTTTTCTATTGAGAAGTTTATCGTGAGCAGGAGGTTGATGTACTGGCAGGTATATCTTCATAAAACATCCATAGCCGCGGATCATATGTTGATCAATGCCTTGCAGCGCGCCAAATACCTGGTCAGAGAGAAAGGTGTGCAACTTGTCCTTTCCCCGGCCTTGCATCATTTTCTGCATCGTGATATTACCAGGCAGGATTTTGAAGCAGAGGATATCCACCTTGAGCAGTTTACGCACCTGGACGATACGGATATACTCCATGCATTGAAACTGTGGCAATTCCATGAGGATGAGGTATTGTCCTTTCTTTCGAAAGGAATTATAGACCGGCACCTCTTCAAATTGAAATATACAGAGGCAGATCAGACCGCGCAGACTTTAATCCAATTACAGGAACGTTTCATGACCGCCCATCCTGTTTTCAGGGGACAGGAAGCTTATCTTTTTAATGAGGGAAAAGTCACCAATAATGCTTATATACCGGGACGGGACAGTATCCTGATCAAAATGAAAGACGGCTCTGTAAAAGATATTGCGGAAGTAGCGGAAGTATTAACGATCAGATCGCTTTCAAACCCTGTGGTTAAATCATATATTTGTTATCCCTACATATGATCAGTGTTCAGGAATTAGCAGACATCATCGGAGCCAGGATTATTGGCGATACAACCATTCATCTGAGCGCACCCAACCGGATCGAATTTGCAGAGAAAGGAGAAGTGACTTTCCTGAATCACAGTAAATATAGGGCAATGGCTGCTGATTGCCGCGCATCTGCAATCATTACGAAAGCCGCACTGGTAGATGAATCACTACCTGTCACCTGGCTGGTGGTACCGGATCCCTACGCTGCGTTTGCATTGGCAGTAAGTGTATTTTTCCCGGTTCAGCAGCCCTCCTTCATTAAAGAAGGGTATACGATTCATCCGGCTGCTACGGTACATCATACTGTTCAGTTGGGAGCGGGAGTATATGTTGGCTCTAACAGTGAGATCAGCGAATCAGTAGTGCTTTATCCGCAGGTATATATCGGCGAACAGGTCAGAATAGGAGAAGGGACAATCATTTATCCCGGTGCAAAAATCCTGGACGGATCAGTGATCGGTAATCACTGTATTATACATGCCGGTGCTGTAGTAGGAGCTGATGGCTTTGGTTTTGCACCTTTGCCGGACGGCTCTTACAGGAAAATTCCGCAGATGGGAAATGTGATCATTGAAGATCGTGTGGAGATAGGGGCTAATACCTGTGTCGACCGGGCTACACTGGGATCTACCGTCATCCGGGAGGGAGTCAAGCTGGACAATCTCGTACAGGTAGGCCATAATGTCCAGATAGGCAAAAATACGGTAGCTGCCGCTCAGGTAGGGTTTGCAGGCAGCAGTATCATCGGAGAGCAGGTTCAGATCGGCGGCCAGGCAGGATTTGCTCCGCATATAAAGATTGCCCCGTATACAAGAATTAATGCCCAGTCAGGAGTTTCCAAATCCGTGGAGAGAGAGAAATCTGTCATGACCGGATCTCCGGCTGTTCCCTATATGGAATTTAACCGGGCTCAGGCTTGGATCCGGAAGCTGGAATCGGAAATTAAGCGCCTGGAAACAGAAATTAATTCAATAAAATCCGATCTTGGCGGCGAATGATTGAATACCAGCATACACTAGCCCATCCGGTCAGCTTCTCGGGCAGGGGATTGCATACAGGAGCAGAAGTCTCCGTATCGCTGTTACCTGCAGCACCTGATACAGGCATTGTATTCAAAAGAACGGATGTTCCCGGATCAGTAGAGATAAAAGCCGATTGTGACCTGGTAGTCGATGTATCCAGAGGTACTACCCTGGAATATAACGGATATAGAGTTTCGACTGTAGAGCACCTGATGGCAGCCATTGTAGCTTTGGGGCTGGATAATGTAGTAGTAGAAATGGATGGGCAGGAAGTGCCGATACTCGATGGGAGCGCTCAGCCGTTTGTCAGGCTGATCCGGTCGGTGGGATTGGTGGCACAGGAAGCAGAAAGAGAGTATTTTATTTTAGACAATACCTTTCAATATTATGATCCTGAGAAAGATGTAGAGATGACGGCGATACCGTTTGACAATTATGCGGTTACAGTCATGATCGATTTTAATTCAGAGGTCATTGGTAAGCAATACGCACAATTGAGAAACCTCGAAGAGTTTGCAGAAGATTTCTCATCAGCGAGAACCTTTTGCTTTCTGCACGAGGTCGAACACCTTTATGAGAGCGGCCTGATCAAAGGCGGTGAGCTGAACAATGCTATTGTCATTGCAGAGCAGGAGGTCAGTGAAGAAAAGCTCTCTTACCTTTCAGGAATTTTTAATCAGGAAGTCCATAAAACCGGAAGGGGAATTGTCAACCAGATCAGGCTGCGGTTTGAAAATGAAATGGCCCGGCACAAGCTGGTGGATGTGATCGGCGATCTGGGCCTGATTGGAAAAAGGATAAAGGGAAAGATCATCGCTTCTAAACCAGGGCATGCAGGCAATATCGCTTTCGCACAAAAACTCAAAAAGTATATCCGGCAGCAGAAAAGACTGAAGGAAGTACCTTCTTTTGATCCTAACGAAGAACCTGTTCTGGATCTGCAGGGCATCCAAAAGATCATTCCTCACAGGATCCCTTTCCTTTTAGTAGATAAAATTGTTCAGCTTTCGGGCAAAAGCATCATAGGGGTAAAAAATGTAACCATTAACGAACCCTTCTTCGAAGGCCATTTTCCCGGCCGGCCGGTAATGCCCGGCGTCTTGCAGATAGAAGCGATGGCCCAGACCGGCGGAATACTGGTCTTGCACGAATTACCGGATGCCCATGAATACCTGACCTATTTTGTCAAGATCGAGCATTGCAGGTTTAAGCATACGGTGGTACCTGGTGATACCATGCTGATCAAAATGGAGCTGATACAGCCGGTCAAAAGAGGGATCTGTATGATGAAAGGAATAATTTATGTGGGCAACCAGGTCGTGACCGAAGCCGAACTCACCGCTAAAATTTTTAAACCTTGAGCCACAACTATATACATCCCGGCGCGCAGATAGCAGAAAATGTCCGGATAGGCGCTTTCAGTTATATTGATGACGACGTTATCATCGGCGAAGGTACATGGATCGGTCCCAATGTGACGATCTATAAAGGAGCGAGAATAGGGAAACATTGCAGGATATTTTCCGGGGCTGTTATTGCAGCCGAACCACAGGACCTCAAGTTCGCAGGAGAATATACGACGGTGGAAATAGGTGATTATACCACGGTCCGGGAATGTGCCACGATCAATCGGGGTACCGTAGCATCCGGCACTACCAGGATAGGTTCCCATAACCTCATTATGGCATATGTTCATATAGCGCACGACTGTGTGATCGGTAATCATTGTATCCTGTCCAACACTACGAACCTGGCCGGGCATATTACAGTGGAAGATTATGTCATATTCGGAGGAATGTGTGCCGCACATCAGTTCCTGCGGATCGGTAAACATGCTTTTATTGCCGGTGGAACCATGCTGCGTAAAGATGTACCGCCTTTTGTCCTCGCAGCCAAAGATCCGGCGGTCTTTGCAGGGATCAACTCTGTTGGACTGAAAAGAAGAGATTTTCCCATAGACAAGATTCACCTGATACAGGATATTTACAGGTATCTCTTTAATAATGGTTTGAATACCTCTCAGGCGCTGCTCAAGATCGAAGAAGATTTTGAAGCCTCGGAGATCCGGGATGAGATCCTGCAGTTTGTCCGTCATTCGGAACGCGGGATCATCAAAGGGCTCAACTAAATTCTTGTTATCTTCGTGACACATGATGAAGATCAGGCTGGAAGATTTGGGAAAACGTTATGGGCTGGATTGGGTCTTCAGGCATATCAATTTTGAATTCGAGGCCGGCCTGGCTTATGCCGTCACTGGATATAACGGTTCCGGGAAGTCAACCCTGCTGAAGATCATTTCCGGCGGTCATTCACCGAGTCAGGGTAAGATCCTGTATGAGCGGGGAGGCTCCAATGTGCTTAAAAGCAGCGATGTAGCGGCTGATATATCTTATACAGCTCCCTATATCCATCTGGTAGAGGAATTTACACTCCGCGAAATGGTAGATTTTCATTTCAGGTTTAAAAAAATGCGGGTGAAAAATGCCGCTGAGCTGATAGAGATCAGTGGCCTGGGCGAGCACAGCAGTAAGATTATCTCCAATTTTTCTTCAGGTATGATGCAGCGGCTCAAGCTCAGCCTGAGCATATTATCTGATACCTCCGTCTTGTTGCTGGATGAACCTACCTCTTACCTGGATGTGAATGCCTGCGACTGGTATCACCGGCTGATGAAAGAACATACAGCCGGCCGGCTGGTGGTCATAGGATCGAATCAGCCCGATGAATACACCTTTGCCCGGGGAGCGACTTTGCATGTTCCGGATTTTAAGCCGCTTAAACGCTAGGATATGGAGTTGAACTATAAAGTATATGGTGATATAGGCGAAGATGTGATCATTTTGCATGGTTTGCTGGGATCCCTGGATAACTGGCAAACGATAGCAAAGGCTTTATCAGAAACGTACAGGGTGTGGGTGATCGATCAGCGCAATCACGGCAGATCTCCCCATAGCGATCAGATGTCTTATGATGTGCTGGCTGCCGACCTGCTTGAATTCATGGCCCGGCATGACATGGAACACGCGCATATTGTAGGACATTCCATGGGCGGTAAAGTAGCTATGGCCTTTGCGCTTGAGCATGGCGATAAGACCGGTCAGCTGATTGTTGTCGATATTGCGCCGGTGTGGTATGAGGGTGATCATATACCTATCCTGGAGGCAATGATGGCTGTCCCGCTAAAGGATATGACAGAACGCAGCCAGGTAGAGACCTTCCTGGAAGGGAGGATCAGAAGTACCGCCGTTCGCCAGCTGATGCTTAAGAATCTCGGACGGGATCAGGATGGATTTTTCTGGAAACCTGATGTGCAGGTACTGTTCCGGGAATACAGGAAGCTGATGGATTTTGATACGCACGGGAAAACCTTTTCGGGCAAGACCTCTTTTATCCGCGGTGAAAAGAGCGATTACATTCATCCGGCAGATTTTTCCGCTTATCAGGCTATTTTCCCGGCAGCGCAGCTGTATACGATCCCGGATGCAGGACATTGGATACATGCAGATCAGCCACAGGCTTTCCTAAAGTTGCTGCAAGAGCTTTTAGACGGTGTAGTTTAGAGTTGGATGGGGTGCCTTTCAGGCCGGGCTATTCGCTTGTAGTCCTCATCACTATGATGCTCATAGCGCTTGCGGGCTACCGCTGCTATCCCTCACCCGTGAGCGGAGTGCGTAGCAAAAGTTTTCCGGATAGCCCGGGCTCCTGCTTTATTTTTAAAGCTTTTTTCTACTGCTTCCGCAACAGATCTGCCGCTGAGCAAGGCATTATTGACGCTGCCGTAAGAAAGATGATCACCGCAAAAGAACAGGCCGTCTTTCTCTTCATGATATTTGAGCGCGTGGTGTCGACGGATATTCGGTAAACCGTTCTTGATATGATAGGTCTTTAAATGGATCCAGTCATTGACTTTGATGCCAAACCAGTCGATCAGTTCCTGCAGCACCTGGTCGATCAGCTCTTCATCATCTATATCATTCGTGCTTTGCAAGGTTACATTGATCAGGTGGGACCCCGGAGGTGCATAGGAAGGTTGGATCGTGGTAGGTACAAAAACGCTGGAAACCAAACCCTTGACATCTCCATTCAGCAGGATGATCGGAGAATTCACCGGTGGCGTTTTGGTGGTAAAGTACATGCACGTGACCGGTTTGAAAACCGTTTCGACCTTATATTCCGGCAGGATTTTCTCGATATCATGCGGAGGCAGGCTGACGACTATCTTTTTAGCCTGTACAAAATCTCCGTTGCTCAGTTCTATACCTTCTTCCCGGATCTGCTTTACCCTCGAATGAAGGTGGATCGTGCCTTCCTGTAATCGCTCTGCCAGTTGTACAGGAATGCTCCCGATGCCATAAGCTGGTAGCGCATTCTCTTCAAAAGCAAAGGTTTTCAGCATAGAGCAGAATACGCCGGCGGAAATGCTCATAGTCTCATCGTAGAAGATAGCCTTGGTAAGAGGCCTGAAAAAGCTCTGTATGATAATATCGCTGAAACCTTTCTCCTGTATAAATTCCAGAGTTGTTTTACCGGAAAGTTGCTTCAGGTTATCTTCTGAGAATGTAAAAAGCTGGGAGAGGAGAGATACTAATTTAACCTTGTCTTTGAAAGTAAAAATGGGCGCTACTGCGAGGGAGAGAGAATCGCCGATCTTTCTCAGCGGATTGGTCACCAGGTGGAAGTTGTTGTTGTAGTGGACCATGGCGCCCGGGTAAACCGGTTCGAGACGAAGCGTCCTGTATTCGAGCAATCGCTTGGATTCTGCAAAGCCTTTCTGGAAAAAATGCAGTCCCCTGTCCAGGATAAAGCCATCTACGTAGTCTGTTTTGCACCTGCCGCCAACTTTGGCATTAGATTCAAAAACGGCTACTTTGTAACCTTTTTCTTGCAAATGATAAGCTGCAGAAAGGCCCGAAAGCCCTGCACCTATGATGGCGACATCTAACATGCTCAGTTCTCCTTCCAAAGTAATCCACTAATTTACTGACGACATCTCTCTGACGGGGTAAAACTCTTATTAAAAAAATATTATTTGTAAGCTGTTATATCTGTTTAAATGATGATGAGTCCGGTCGTCCTGATACAGGAAGTACATAAAATAAGGGCTGTCCGTGCGGCAGGTCTATTGTTTGTAAAAATGATTGGTCGCTATTATTTCCCATTCCTTGCCGGTATGACGCAGCAGGTGGATTGCAGAGATGAGCCATTTTCCCCGGAGCGTCCGATCTTTTAAAAGTGCCCATGCTTGCGGAAAGTCTGCAGCTTTCAGGTCCCTGTTCGCCAGAGTGATGTGCGGGTTAAAAGCAAACCTGTTTTTCAGCTTATCACCCAGCAGCGGCTGGAAATAATCCGTGACCTCCCGCTGAAGGGCAAAGAGCTGGTGATGGTCCACCGGCCGGGCAAATAGCACATCTGTACGGAAGTGTCCGAATCCGTCGATTTCCAGCTCAAACGGCTGCCGGGACGAACGGAAATGGCCAAAGGTGTCCATCAGGATCTTGCTCAGGCCGTTGGCCCAGAAAAAAGGAGGAATAAGCGTGATGTGTGCAGGTGATTTCAGCGCTGCCTTACAGCCAAGTAGCTGCTGGAGCTCCAGTTTATATCCGTGTAATATCGCTTCCAGTTCCTGATCTGCAACCAGCGCAATATAATACATTTGGGAACCCCTGATCTCTTTAGCCATTGCAGCAGATCAGAGAATAAAGCTTTCTTGTATGGCAAAAAAATGTGCAATGCTGCCTCCCAGTACGAAGACATGCCAGATAGCGTGATTGTAAGGCAACTTATGCCATACATAAAAGAGCACGCCTATCGTATAAGATAGCCCGCCGGCGAGTATGAGGTATTGAACGTTGTCCGGTGCTGCCGCTACGAAATCTTTAAAAATAAACACAGCCATCCATCCGAGGATGAGATAACCCGCTACCGATAAGGCTTCAAATCTGCCTGTGAAAAAGATCTTCAGGATGACTCCGGCAGCGATAACAGACCACATGATGGCCAGGAAAAAGGTGGCCTGGTCTTTATTTAAAAACTTGGCAACGAGAGGCGTATAAGTACCGCCGATCAGAAGATAAATCGAGGCGTGGTCCCAGATCCTCAGTGTCTTTTTTAAGGCTTCACTTTTCACGTAATGGTACATCGTCGAAGAACCGTAAACCATCAATAATCCGAAACAAAAAACAATGACAGACCACAGGTAAGGTATATTGGTATCACTCAGCGATTGCAGGATCAGGGAAGGCATCAGGGAAATGAACAGAATAATCCCTGCGAGATGGGTCAGCGTATTGGCGATCTCATGTCCTCTGCTCAAAGGTCTCATAGGCTAGCGATGTTCAGTTTTTCAAAACTAGGATAGTTTTCAGGTATTACCTAACAGGTATGCATATTTTGCTGATTTTTAACGCTTATGTAGAAAATATATTGGGTTTCCGGATAAAAATAATCCCGGTTCGTCAGAACCGGGATACTTAACCACCTTAACCACCAAAACTAAAACCCAAATGCGAAGTACCTGGTACCGTTCTCATTGGGATATTTTCCTTGTAAAAGTACGCCATCGCCTCTGCTGGCTTTTAGCGCTGCTTCTAAATCTTCTAACGTAGAAATAGATTTTTTGTTTACGGCCGTAATGATAAAACCTTCTTTTATGTTGGTATTATCTTTTATAATGCCACTGTTGATCTTTGTTATCTTCAGACCGCCTGCCATTCCCATTTTCCTGGCATCTGCTGCAGCAATTTCTTCCAGCTCTATGCCCAATTCATTGACTAATCCCTGGGAAGAAGATTTCGCCAGTTCTTCCCTGGTAGCCAGCTTGGTACTGTTTTCCCTGGATTTCAGGGTCACATTGGCGGTATGCGTTTTATTGTTTCTCAGGTATTCTACCTGTATTTTGTCGCCAGGGCGATATCTGGCTACGATCTCCTGCAGCTCGGGAGAGGTTTTGATCTCTTTATTATTGATCCTGGTGATGATATCACCGCCTTTGATGCCTGCATCGTCCGCACCGCTGCCTTTCTGTACATCAGATACATAAGCGCCCTGTACCCTTTCCAGGTTGAGCTCTTTGGCCAGCTTGTCATCTACGGAACCCATGGATACGCCCAGGTATCCTCTCTGCACGGCACCGTAGTCGCGAAGGTCCTCGATCACTTTGTGCACCAGATTGGAAGGAATTGCAAAGGCATAGCCGGTATAAACACCGGAAGGAGAAGCTATGGCAGTATTAATACCGATCAGCTGACCGTTGAGGTCGACTAGCGCACCGCCGCTGTTGCCAGGATTGACAGCAGCGTCTGTCTGTATAAAGGATTCTATAGCGAAGGTACCGGCTTTCTGTTGCAGCAGGTTGATATTCCTGGCTTTAGCACTGATGATACCTGCTGTTACGGTGGATGCCAGGTTGAAAGGATTACCTACCGCCAGCACCCATTGACCGACCCTGGTCTCATCAGAGTCTGCAAAATCGATAGGTGTGAGACCATTGACATCTATTTTGATCAGGGCAAGGTCTGTGTTCGGATCTACACCGATCAGCTTGGCTGTATAAGTCCGGTTGTCATGCAGACCTACTTCGATCTCTTCCGCCCCTTCGATCACGTGATTGTTGGTGACAATATAACCGTCTGATGAAATAATGACACCTGAGCCGCTGCCTAACGGAACAATGCTTTCATTCCTCTGTGGCGCTTGCCTGCGGGGGGCAGGATCACCGAAAAAATATTCAAACAGATCCATTGGTCCGCTTTGCGAGTAAGACGATCGCTTCGCTTTTGTAGTAATGTGTACCACTGCCGGCATGCTTACGGAGGAAGCTTTGATGAAAGCATCAGAAGGTAAGGCTCCGCCATTGCTTACAAATGCAGCAGGTACGCTGTAACTGGACCCGCTGACATAATCAGAACCGGGAACCCGTTTGCCGGATTCCATCTTTGCATTGACCAACAGAACCAAGCTTGCGCTGATAATTCCGATTAGCACATAACTGAAGTATTTTCTCATCTTTTGATCCGTGTTTATAGGGTTATCTTGTTGCGAAATTGTATTTACAAATTACGTTCCTTTAGATGTCAAGTTTTGTTATACGTTTAAAATGGCGCAGTTAAAAAAAGTTAACCTGAAATAATGGCAGATTAGCGGATATTTGCAAGGTATTAGCGTAGTAAAAAGTTCAAAATATTCATTCATGCAATTCCCGTTCACAAAGTTTCAGGGTACCGGTAACGACTTTGTTATAATAGATAACAGGTTACTGACTTTTCCTAAAGAAGATACGGACCTGATAGAGAAGATCTGTACCCGTCGTTTCGGCATAGGAGCAGACGGGCTGATGCTGGTGGAGGATGCAGAAGGATATGACTTCAGGATGGTGTATTACAATGCTGACGGCCGTCAGAGCACGATGTGTGGAAACGGAGGCCGGTGTATTGCAGCTTTCTCTTACCTCAAAGAGATCGCAGGAAAAGAAGGCCGGTTTATTGCCATAGATGGTCCGCACGATTACTGTATCAGTCCGGATGGATTGGTTAAGCTGAATATGATCGATGTGGATAGTTATGAGCAATCGGGCGATGATTATATTCTGTTTACCGGCTCACCGCATTATGTTAGGTTTGTGGAAGATCTTGACCGGGCGGATATGTACGAAGGCGGCCGGGTAATCCGGTACAGTGAACGTTTTAAGGCCGGAGGTATCAATGTCAATTTTGTAGAAAAAAATGAAGAGGTGTGCGGGCTCAGAACGTATGAACGGGGAGTAGAAGATGAAACCTATTCCTGCGGGACCGGTACAGTGGCGGCAGCGTTGAGTATAGCGCTGAAATACAATCTTCAACATGGTCCGGTGGAATTAAATACCAAGGGCGGAAAATTAAATGTCCATTTTGACCGGGAAGGTGATACGTTTAAGAATGTATGGCTGGAAGGACCGGCTCTGAAAGTGGCGGAAGGTATCCTGGATACAGAAGATTTCAGGTAGTCGTTTTTTCTTTGCCGGCCTGTTCAGAAAGCTCGATCAGGCATTGATTACAAAGACAATCACCGAATTGTTGCCTGATAACGGTTATGGTTTCAGGTGTCAGATAGACCTTATTACAATCGCATTGCTGAATATCCTGACTTCTGCATACCAGCGGAGCGTGGCAGCGTTCACAAATCTTGGTTTCTGCGGAAGCGTCCATAGCCATGAGTTGAGCAGTCTGGGAAAAATCCTCTTGCACAATATTATATATTTCAGGGCAGTTTTGCTGTAATTAATTCCTGCACAGCTCTTCTTTCCCGATTTTACAGTAATAGTCTTTTATATCATGACTACCGGTTAATAGATCAGGATGCATAGGAATCCACGCTGGTGCTGAGTTGCTTTTGTTCTCTGTAGATCTTTAACCTGATAGCGATATAGGATATGGAGCCATAGATAACCACCAATATTCCAAGGTGCTTTAACGATGATGTGATATCTGACAGGTCACCGTTTTGCATCAGCAGCACTTTGAAACCTTTCAGGAAAGGTGTCAGTGGAATGATATCGGCAAAATACTGGATGGCTGCCGGCATGGCTTCTTTAGGCCATGTAAAGCCGCCCATCAAGAAAGCCGGTGTGGAGATCAGCATTAAAACCTGTGTGGCTTTCAGGCTGTCCGGCAATAATACGCTGATAAAGACACCCATAAAGCTGACTGCGGCGATAAAAAGACCGCTGATGATGGCGTAGTTGACAACCTGGTGCGGGATATTCGCCTGGAAGAAATAATGCAGGCAGTAGAAGATCATTAAATGTACAACGCTGAGTACCCATACCGGTAATACCTTGATGATAATGGCGCTGAAGCCGGAACGTGTCCTGGTCAGGAATTCTGAAGCAAAGGTCTTTTTCTCGAATTCGGAAGCAAAAGAAACCGCCATTGCTAAAAATATGACCTGCTGCAGTACCACTGCCAGGAGTGCCGGCCACATGAACAGCAGATAGTTGCCGGTCTCGTTGTAAATTTTGATATAGTTGATCTTGACCGGTTCATACTGGCTGGCGGCCATGCTGGCAGGCATTCCTTTCTTCTGCAAACCTTTGATAGCTACACCTGCGCTGAAGGTCCCCAGGGTGGTCTGTAGGGCTTTGCTGGCAAAATTGGCTGTCATCAGGTTGGTGGTATTGATATACACTACCAGCTCAGGATACCTTTTCTGCAGTAAATCTGCCTCGAAACGTTCCGGAATAACGATCACTGCGGATGCATCATATTTAATGATATCTTTTTCCAGGTTGGTATTATCCTGCTTGACATCTGCAATTTTGATGGATTCTGTTTCATTCAGCATATCCAGCAGCTGCAGGCTGGTAGGGGTGATGTCCCGGTCAACAATGATGATGGGCAGATCAGTGACTTTTCCATCTTTATAGAGAAAACCGAAAAAGATAGCATAAAAGAGCGGACCCAGGATAAAAACAGTTCGCAAGGTGGCATTGCCCAGGAAGATCCGGAACTCTCTTCTGACCAGGAAAAAGAAATTGCTGATGGTATTCATAGCTTATTTTTGTAGGACAGCCGTAGCATTCATCAGGATACCGGATAAATCTTCGTTCTCCAGCGGCTTGACTTTCAGTTCATAAATAGCTTCTTCCAGCTTATAATCCGGGTAGGCCGAAGTAATATCTGCATACCTTGTCAGCTGTTTGATTGTAACAATTTTACCTTTGACAGTCTTTTTGTTATAAGGAATCTCTATGGTCAGTTCCTGGTTCCTCTCATATTTACCTATCTCAGATTCAGGGATAGTAAACCGGAAATAGGTGGAGGTTGGTATATAACCGTTGAACAATGCGTACCCTGCCGTTGCCAGCTCTCCTTCGTGCAGCGTGATGGTTTCTATCTGCATATAGTTGGTAGCAATGATATATCTTTCTGAATATGCGATCTCTACCTCCTGCAATACACCGGTAGCTTGTTCCTTTTGTCCCTGCGTAGCGGCTCTGGTCTCTGTTCTCACCCCGTTCATGGCTTCGTTCAGCTCAGCTACAGAGGCATCATATTGTGCTTTGGCGCCCTGAAGTTTGGCGTAGATCTCATCGTGCTGCTGGGCAGACATCATGCTGTCTTTAAACATAGCATCGGCTCTTTCAAAAGATTTCCGGGCAAAATCATATTGCTCTTTCAAAGCGTTATTCTTAGCCTGGAGCTGTTTAATCTGGTTAGGAGTTGCTCCCGTATTGGCCATCTGATTCTGTGCACTGGCAGCTTTGACGACTCCTTTGGCCTGGGCCATTTTAGCAGACACCTCAGGAACATCCAGCATGGCAAGGGTATCTCCGGGCCGGACCATTTGTCCTTCTTCCACGTAAAGTGCAAGCACTCTTCCTGTTACCTTGGGAGTAAAAGAGATCACTTCTCTTTTGACTTTCCCTTCGATGGGTTTTTCAGTGTTTTTATTGCAGGCACTTATGATAATCGTTAATATCAGTGCAGTGCTTAAAAAAGATATCTTTTTCATGGGTCTAAAGTTCAATAGCTTCAATAGTTAAGTTTCCGGTAGCTTTTAGTAGTTCGATGGCAGCTCTTCTCTGGGTATAGACTGACTGGATATATTCCAGTTGTGCATTTTCAAAGTCCGATTCAGCATCGATCAGTTGCAGCGATTTGATCAGGCCCAGCCTGTATTCTTTAGTGGCTTGAGTCAGTGCGTTTTCAGTCATCTGCTTTTGTTCAGTTTTCAGGGTGATCTGTGCATTGGCTACCTGGTAGTTATTTTGTGTATTCGCCAGGTTGAGGGTGAGCTTTTGCAGAGCATTGGCTTTGTCATTTTCCGATTTTTGTAATTCCAGCTTAGCCTGTTTGGCAGCTTCAATTCCGTGCTTGCCGTCGAAGATGGTCCACTGCATACCGACACCGATATTAAAGACGGGAAAAACATGCAGGTTATCCGGTCGCAGGCTGATCTTATAGATCTCATTGACACCGGGATCTGTCAATGCTCCGTTCAGCTTGTTCCTGTACAGCCCGATGTATGATAAAGAAGTGGCTGCCTTGATTTTAGGAATGATCCAGGTTTTTTCTGCTTTGATCTTATACTGGTTCGCCAGAATACCTGCTTCCAGCGCTTTGATCTCAGCCCTGTTCTCAATCTGTCCGGCGGAGGCATCAGTTAGAATAGGTGTGAGCTCGTGCCGGATAGCGGCCAGCCTTCCGGGATCAATGCCGGTAAGTAACTCCAGTTGTTTCAGCACCAGTTCTTTTTTACCCTGGTATTCCAGCTTTTTAGAGGCAAGCAGCGCCTGTGCTACATCTATCTTCTGGTGCTCATACTTCGTAGAAAGTCCGTATTCGAGCGCTTTATCCGCTATTCTTTTGTTTTCAGCCAACCTTTTTTCACTTTCCTGCAGAACTACTTCTACCTGCTGTAAAAGCGCCAGCTGATCGTATGCCGCTGTAATGATACTGATGATCTCCTGCCTGTCTTTTTCGAGCAGGGCGACCTGGGCATTCTTTTTTTCTGCCAGCGCTTTTTGCAGGGCTTTTACTTTCCCGCCTGAATAGAGCAGCATCTCGGCATCCAGCTTGGCGATCATTATATTGGACCGGGCAGTAAACCTGTAATCTTCATTGGTCAATTCCAGATTGGGACCAGTGAAGCCGATCGAGGGAAGGTCTAAAACCAATGAGTTGTAGCTTAAAGCATTTTTCGCAGTGAGGTTGATTTCCGGCAGAAAGGCATTTTTGAGTTTTTCCTGATCGATCTCCGTAGAGGCGATTTCCAGGTGTTTGTTGGCAAGACCCAGGTCTGTAGCAATAGCTTGTTCGACCAGTTCTTGTAAAGTAGGAGGTTGGTTTTGTGCATAGAGCGCTAAAGGGAGCCAGAGCGCCAATGCCATACCTATAGGTTTTTTAGTGACACAGGCTTTCCTCCTGTTCTGGCTGCGTTTTTCTTTCCTGATAAAGAGTCGCATAATATAAATTGATAAAATATAATGCTCTCATAAACGCAATAATCGAACCTTTGGTTATACTAACAAGGCATATTTTGTTTGTTTGCAAAAAGGTGTCCGTATGTTAATGAGCGCTTTATCGTTCCTTAAATCGTTGTTAAACTTAAGCTGCTGGAGAGGCGTTTAATGAATAACAAGGCAAAGGAGGTAAATTGTATCGTGGTGATTTTTGTGAGATAATGCGGAAATATTCAGGAAAGCAGCAGTTGTTTTATCAAGGCCGCTTTTACTAAAATCTTTATTTACCATAATCAATGTTGCCTATGTTGTAATTTACCCTGTAAAACTTTTTTCTTTGCACGATATTTAGGATGATATGCCGAGTAACCTCTTAATAGTAGAGTCACCTGCAAAGGCCAAGACAATAGAAAAAATCCTCGGGGGTGATTTCATGGTCAAGTCTTGCTATGGACACATCCGGGATTTGCCGAAGAACAAGATCGGGTTAGACCTGGATAAAAATTTCGAACCTGTCTATGAAGTACCGGAAGATAAGAAGGCCATAGTAGCAGAGCTCAAAAAACTTTCCAAACAGGCGGAAGTCTGGCTGGCAACGGATGAGGACCGGGAGGGAGAAGCGATTTCCTGGCACCTGTGCGAGGTACTGGGATTGAAGCCGGAGACCACTAAAAGGATCGTTTTCAACGAGATTACTGATAAAGCTATTAAACGAGCTGTGGCCAATCCGAGAACGCTGGATCTGAACCTGGTCAACGCACAACAGGCCCGGAGAGCGCTCGACAGGATCGTAGGATTTGAATTGTCGCCGTTGCTTTGGCAGAAGCTGTCTAACCGAACCCTTTCTGCGGGCCGCGTACAGTCTGTTGCTGTCCGGCTGGTGGTGGAAAGGGAAAGAGAGATCACTTCCTTCCGGAGTGAAGCAGCTTACAGGGTAGTAGCGGTGTTTAAAGCGGACAGGAAGAACTTCAAGGCAGAGCTGAATAAGCGGTTTAGTACAGAGAAAGAAGCTAATGCTTTCCTGAAGGCATGCCTGAGTGCAGCTTTTGATGTCAGTGATATCCAGGTCAAACCGACCACTAAGTCACCTGCTGCACCTTTTACAACTTCCACGCTGCAGCAGGAAGCCAGCCGCAAACTGGGTTTCAGCGTGAGCAGGACCATGTCTGTTGCCCAGCGGCTGTATGAATCCGGTAAGATCACCTATATGAGAACGGACAGCACGGCTTTGTCTGAGCAAGCCAGGTACGCCTCTGCAGATTATATTAAGCAGACATTCGGAGCTGATTACAGTCATCCTACGCAATATCAGACTAAGAACAGCTCAGCCCAGGAAGCGCACGAAGCGATCCGTCCTACCTACCTGGACCACGAATCGATAGATGGCCCGAGGGATGAGCAGCGTCTGTACAACCTGATCTGGAAGCGTACGATTGCTTCCCAGATGAGCAAGGCGCAGCTGGAAAAGACGACCGTGAAGATCGACGTTACTGACCGGGAGGAAAAATTTGTCGCCGAAGGAGAAATGATCAAATTTCCGGGGTTTCTGAAAGTGTATCTTGAATCCACGGATGAGGAGGAGGAAGATGGGGATACGGCAGGGATGCTACCCGCTCTTGAAGCAGGACAATCTTTGCAGTATAACAGCATAGAAGCCCGTCAGCGATATACTCAGCCACCTTCCAGGTATACGGAAGCCAGCCTGGTCAAGAGACTGGAAGAACTGGGCATCGGCCGGCCGTCGACCTATGCACCTACTATCAGTACGATACAGCAGCGCGGGTATGTTAAGAAAGAAACCAGAGATGGTCAGCCGAGAGAAATTATCCTGCTGCAGATCAATAAGAAAGACCAGGAGATCGACCGGAGCGTTGTGCAGGAGTCTACAGGTTCTTTGAAAGGTAAGCTGATTCCTACAGATATCGGTGTGCTGGTCAACGACTATCTTACCGAGCACTTTACCCGTGTAATGGATTACAGCTTTACGGCGAATATAGAGAAGGAGTTGGACCGGATTGCGGAAGATGATGAGGACTGGGTGAATGTGATGAAAACCTTTTACGAACCTTTCCATCATGAAGTGGAAACCTCCAGCGCGCAGAAAGAAAGGGTGACCGGCGAACGGCAGCTGGGCACAGACCCGCAGTCGGGGAAGCCGGTAGTGGCCAGGATCGGCCGTTACGGGCCGATGATCCAGATCGGATCTGTTGAAGATGAAGAAAAGCCCCGCTTTGCCGGTCTGCTGGAAGGGCAGAGCATACATACCATCACGCTTGAAGAGGCATTGGAATTGTTTAAATTGCCAAGGGTGGTAGGTACGTTTGAAGATAAACCTATACGGGCAAATGTAGGTCGGTTCGGGCCTTATATTCAGCATGATAAGTTGTTTGTCTCGCTGAAAGATCATACGCCTTTCTCAATCGACGAAGCGACGGCTATCCGGCTGATCGAAGAAAAGCGCGAAGCAGAAGCCAATAAGTATATTCATGCTTTTTCTGATGGGATAGAGGTGTTGAACGGCCGCTTCGGTCCGTATATCAAACAAGGAAAAAATAACTACAAAATACCTAAGGGTACAGATCCGTTAACTTTGACTGAAGCCGATTGTAAAGCGATCATCGCTGCTACACCGGATAAGAAGCCGGCAAAAGGTCGTAAAAAATAGTATCTAGTCTTGTTGGAGATTAATGATCGGGAATTAAATGCATTGGTCAGCCTGCTGGATGATACAGATAGCGAGGTCGTAGATCACGTGTCTCAGAAGCTCAGATCTTTCGGACATGAGGGAATACCTGTGCTGAAAGAGATCGCTGAGCAGAACAGCAACGATCTTGTCCGGCAGCGGGTGAATGATATTATTGCCGATATTCAGAGTGAATACCTTGTCCGCCTGCTCCGCCAATGGATACAGACCGGCGGTGAAGATCTACTGGAAGCGGCGCTGATCGTGGCAAAGGTCCAGTATCCGGACATTGAAGACCACAGGATATTCAGCCAGGTAGAGCGCATCATACAGTATATCTGGATCAATCTCAATGCTACCCTGGGTCCGATAGAAGAGATCCGGGCGATCAATAAGGTGTTGTTCGCTGAGCTGGGGTACAAAGGGAATAAGGAACCTGAAATGGAACCGGACCTGGCTTATCTCAATACGGTATTGGAAACCCATCTCGGCAATTCTATAGGTATCGGTATCTTATATGTCATTATTGCCCAGGCACTTGATCTGCCGGTCTATGGCGTCAATCTGCCGTACCATTTCATCATGGCCTATACATCAAAATGGCTGGATGAAGAAAAGCTCAAAGAAGGCTTGTTTGATGATGAAGTGTTGTTCTATATCAATCCTTTACTGGATGGTGTTCCTTTCTATAAGGCGGAAATAGAACGGTACCTGGAGAAAGCCAGGATTAACCCGGACAGAATATTCTTTTCCCCGTGCAATAACATATCTATTATCAAGACGCTGGTGTACAACCAGATGTGCTGTTACGAACAGAAGCATCAACCGGATATGGAAGCTAAAATGAGAGCCTTATACGAGCTGTTTGATTAACAGATCAATAGTGGCTCAGCTTCAGGTTATAGATCTGCCCGCCCGCGCACAGGATGCTTCCGCAGATCATCAGGGTCTTGTGCAATCCCTGTATATCACTGTCGTGGAAGAGATAACCCAGCAGAAAAAATATGATTCCTGCGGAAAAGATATAGCCTGGCTTAAGATTCCGGTGGTGGCTTTTGTAGCCGTGCATCAGGGAGCTGCCGCCCAGCAGGACGATACCTGCAATCATGGCCAGCTCGATCCAATCGGCCCCGTGGAGGTCCAGCGCCGGGATAAAAAGTGCTAAAATAGGTGTAGCAATGCAATGAATTGAGCATAAGATGCTCAAAGCTGTACCAATCTTTCCTATATTGTGCTGGTGTGCTTTTACAGGCTCATTCATTGAATTGCAATTATGTTGCAAATATAGTATTTTTGCAACGGTGTTGCACTCCGAATACACTAAAATAATGTCAGGCACTGTTGAAAATATTCTGAAGGAACATTCTCTTCGTATCACCAAGGTGAGAACGCAGGTGCTGGAGTTTTTTGAGAAGAAAGCTTCTGCACTTTCTCATGCGGATATTGAGAACGAATTTGATCACGAGTTTGACAGGGTGACCTTGTACCGCACGCTGAATAGTTTCCTGGAAAAAGGCCTGTTGCATAAAGTACCGGATGATTCCGGCATTGCGCGCTTTGCGATCTGCCGTACCGCATGCAATGAACATCAGCATTTTGATAATCATGTTCATTTCAAATGCGAGAAGTGCGAGAAGGTGGAATGTTTTCATGATATAGCCATTCCGCCTGTCGCGTTGGGAGATTATGAGATCCATTCTGCCAATCTGCTCCTGCAGGGTATCTGTTCTGACTGCAAATAAGAATTTCTTTACGTACCTGTCTTGTCTAAAACCTGATAATATGATAATTTAATTATTACAATGGATCAGGGTACACAGCATTCTCTAAAGGTCAAACAGTATGAGACCATACTGGAAAAGCGCTTTTCCGATTATAAGCTGCTGATCTGCGTCTGCCTGAGCTCTGTGGCTCTTTTATTTCTCACGTTGACGGGCTTCTATGTGATGAGTCAGCAGCACCTGGACGAAGGTGAACAGGTCTTCAGATTACATCCGGTTTTCTATCTGAATGCCCTGAACTTGTTTCTGACCAGTATTACACTGCTGATGTGTAACCGGTATTTTGCAAAAGATAATTACACCCGGTATAAAATTTCTCTTTTGTCGACCTTTGTTTACGGAGTTGTGTTCCTGCTGGGACAGATCGGCGGTACGATACTGCTCTGGAGGCAGGGCTATACGATCTCTCACAATACTGCGGTATTCTGGCATGTGATGGTTGCGCTACACGGATTACATCTCGCAGGAGGTCTGGGTTTCCTGTTCCTGTTTAAGAGAAGAGCTTTCCGTTCTTTAAAGGAGTTTGCTACTTCTATCGTATACTTTACGGATCCGGTGGAAAAGCTGGAGCTGGTGAATCTCAATTATTACTGGCATTTTCTCACACTTCTGTGGTGTTATCTGCTGGTATTCTTCGCGCTGGCGTAGCCCGCACCAGGGGTAGAACGGACGATCGCGCGCTCCGGAATTTTTCCGGAAGCGGGCAGCCGGAGTGAAAACCCGATCCGTTAGGAGGTGCCTGATATGTCTTTATTTTCCCGTCTTCGATCAGGTTGAGCTTAAGTACCCAGAGCCAGTATTCATCGATCCCGTTATCACCGCTGAGTGTTTTGAGATATTGGTCATTGATCCAGTTGCCCACATCAGCCAGCTTGCCTTTATACCTGGCGTGATATCGTTGTATCGCAGAAAGGTCCCGGCTGATCTTTTCGGGGATGAGCGGTTTGAGCGTTTCGTAGAGCGGATAATTCTGCATAGCGACAAGGTACAGCTCTTCTCTCAGTCTTTCTATCTCAGCAGAATACCGGATAAAGGTGTCGCTGCTGTATTGTGCGGCCAGGTAAGCCAGGAGATTACAATCCCCTTCATTGGTATAGCCCATGCTGTGGGCCCATTCGTGCAGGGTGGTGCTCGGGAAACGGATGGCGTGCAATCCTGCATCGACGGTGGCTTCTCCGCTGAAAGGAAAATACATGCCCACGATGCCCCAGCGGATGATAAAGCCTTTCGGCCAGGAGCGGACCCTGTTAGAAGCGGTTGTCGACTGATCTCCGAGGAGATGAATAGCTTTTTTCAGCCAGATCCGGCCGGAGTCTTGCACAAGGCTTACGGCGGTTGCAGGCCATACCGGTGAGATACTGTCTTCCCGTATACCTTCCCGAAGTGCTTCCGCTCTCTTGAAAGTCCGTAAGACCTGTTCTTTGTTGATATGATATTCAGAGAGATGAGGCTGCTCTACGAGAATGGGATTATTGTAATGGAAACCCCACACCCAGAAAAATATAGTAATAATCAGGCAAAGCAGACCGGTCAGGCGGCTTATCCCCCAGGCCCAGCTTTTGCTTTTGAAGGCAATCACGGAAATGCTCAGCAGCACCAGGGCAAAAAAAGCGATCACAAAAAAGACTGAAGGAAAAGGGAATAATCCGAAGGTATAGTTCAGCAGGGTGCGGATGACCGGATAGACGTACCCTTTGTAGACCAATGCATTGATATCAGGCGGCAGCAGGATAAAAATGAGCACTGTAGCGATCATGCTCAACAGCGATATCCTGACAAACCGGGATTTGAAAGCAGCTTTCAGTTCTTTCATTGGTCGGAGTTTTCTATTTTTAGCGTCAGCAATAAAATACAATGGCAACTCAGTACATTCTGGCCCTGGATCAGGGTACGACAAGCTCCAGAGCAATTTTGTTTAATAAAGATGGGCAAATCGTAGCAAGCGCCCAAAAAGAATTTACACAATTCTTCCCGACGCCGGGCTGGGTGGAGCATGATCCGCAGGAGATCTGGCAGACGCAGATCGATGTGGCCAGGGAAGTGGTCGCCAAGGCCAATATACAACCTTCACAGGTAGCTGCTATCGGGATTACCAATCAACGGGAGACAACTGTTGTATGGGACAGGGCTACAGGCACACCGATCTACAGGGCTATTGTCTGGCAGGACAGGAGAACGGCTGCTTTCTGTGATGAGCTGAAAGCGAAAGGTCATGAATCTTATATAGCAGATACTACCGGGCTGGTCGTAGATGCTTATTTCTCAGGTACCAAAGTTAAATGGATCCTGGACAATGTGGAAGGTGCCCGGGAAAAGGCGCATCACGGGAGATTGTGCTTCGGTACGATCGATTCGTGGCTGATCTGGAACCTGACCAAAGGTAAAGTGCATGCTACGGATTACAGCAATGCTTCCAGGACACTGCTGTATAATATCCACGACCTGAAATGGGATGATAAATTGCTGGAACTGATGGATGTCCCTATTTCCGTTTTACCGGAAGTCGTTTCTTCCTCCGGAGTAGTAGGAAATACGCACCCGGATATATTCTTTGATATAGAGGTGCCGATCGCCGGTATTGCGGGCGACCAGCAGAGTGCGTTGTTCGGGCAGGCCTGTTTTGAGCCGGGTACTGCAAAAAATACTTACGGCACAGGCTGCTTCATGCTGATGAATACGGGCAATAAACCCGTAAAGTCCAAGAGCGGCTTATTGACAACCATAGCCTGGGGGATCAATGGCAAGATCGAGTACGCCCTGGAAGGCAGTGTGTTTGTCGCCGGTGCGGCTATACAGTGGCTCCGTGACGGGTTGAAGCTGATCGATTCTGCGCAGGATTCCGAGTTTTATGCATTGAAAGTACCGGATACCGGCGGCGTATATGTCGTACCGGCTTTTGCCGGATTGGGTGCTCCTTACTGGGATATGTATGCGAGAGGTGCGGTGTTCGGGCTGACCCGGGGCACGACCAAGGCGCACCTGATCCGGGCGACGCTGGAATCGCTGGCTTACCAGACCTACGACCTGCTGAATGCCATGGAACAGGATGCGGATATCAGGCTGAAAGCCCTGAAAGTGGATGGCGGTGCGGCGGCGAATAACCTCCTTATGCAGTTCCAGTCCGATATCTTACACACTGTGGTTGAACGTCCTGCGGTCATCGAGACCACTGCATTGGGAGCTGCTTACCTGGCAGGGCTGGCGGTACATTTCTTTACCCAGGATGACATCGTTGTCAACCGGAATGTGGAAGCGCTTTACAATCCGAAAATGCGGGATGAGAAGAGGAGTGCCCTCTTAAAAGGCTGGAAGAAAGCGGTCAGAAGAGTGATGGAATGGGAAAAAGAAGATGCAGAATATTAAGAAAATATTGATTGGTCTGGTTTCCTGTTAATTATCGGTTAATTTCCTTAAATGTTTGCAAAAAAGAGAAACAGGGGCTTGTAGGAATTAATTTTCGATATACCTTTGTTACGAACCAATTAAAATAAAATTGACATGAAAAAGTTATTCTATCTTTTCCTCGCTGCTACAATGTTTGTAGGCGTTGTTGCTTGCGGTCAGACTGAAGAGGCTCCAGTTGAAGAAGTAACTGAAGTTGAAGAAGTTGTTGAAGCACCAGTTGAAGCTCCTGCTGAAGCTCCTGTTGATTCTGCTGCTGCTCCTGCTGAGGCTGCTCCTGCTGAGGCTGCTCCTGCTCAATAATTGGAAAAAAGCATTCAAACATAGCCCTGGCATTTATGCCGGGGCTTTTTATTTTATATTTGTTATATGAGATACAGGGTACTGGTACTGGTATTGGTGTTACTGAGCGCCTGCAAAGGGAAAGAAGAAATGCCGGATTTTATCACCAATGATCCGGAGAAGATCGATGCCTATGCGGAAAAAGCACTGAAAGAAGCGCAGGAGAAGCTGGATTCCCTGAAAAATACGCCTGTATTAAATCCGGACCAATAAGGCTTTAATTTAGTTCAACTGCGAGATCTGACCCGGATTCCTTTTCAAATTATTATCTTCGGCTCCGCTAACCTGCTGAATTCTTATGATCATTATCCCGGCTATAGACCTTATCAACGGACAGTGTGTCCGGCTGACCAAAGGTGATTACGATACTACAAAGGTGTATAATACGAACCCGCTGGAAGTAGCCCGGGAATTTGAGGCTGCCGGTCTCACGCATCTCCATCTGGTGGATCTGGATGGTGCCCGTCAACGGGAAGTGGTCAACTGGCCGGTGCTGGAGGCTATTGCCAAATATACTAACCTGATCATTGATTTCAGCGGCGGTATTCATTCTGCCGATTTAGCTCATAAAGCTTTCGACCTCGGCGCTGCCAAGATCACGGTCGGCAGCATTGCAGTGAAGCGCCCGGATACTTTCAGGCAGTGGATCCTGGATTACGGACCAGAGCGGCTGATCCTGGGAGCAGATGTGATCGGGAAAAATATCGCTATTCACGGATGGGCGTCTGCCTCGGATGTAACGATTATGGATTTTATACGGGGCTATCATCTTTGCGGTATCAGGAACGTCATGTGTACGGATGTGAGCAAGGATGGTATGCTGCAAGGTCCGGCGACTGATCTGTATAAAGACATCCTTCAGCAATTCCCTGATCTTCAGCTTGTGGCCAGCGGCGGCGTCAGTAGCCTGGAGGATCTTCGGGAGCTGAAAGCAGCGGGCTGTTCGGCTGCGATCGTCGGTAAGGCTATATATGAGGGCCGTATTTCATTAGATGAGCTGGTAACTTTACAATAGATGCTGACAAAGAGAATTATACCCTGCCTGGATATTAAAGACGGGAGAACTGTTAAAGGTGTCAATTTTGTGGATCTGCGCGACGCAGGGGATCCTGTAGATCTTGCTGCGGCATACGTAGAACAGGGCGCTGATGAACTGGTTTTCCTCGATATTACGGCCACGGTAGAGAAGCGGAAAACACTGGCTGAGCTGGTCAGAAGGATCGCTGCTACCATCAATATACCTTTTACTGTAGGTGGAGGTATCAGCAGCATAGCGGATGCGGATCTGCTGCTGAGTGCCGGGGCGGATAAGGTTTCTGTCAATTCTTCTGCGGTGAAGCGTCCGGAACTGGTGAATGAGCTGGCGGATAATTTCGGAAGTCAGTTTGTTGTAGTGGCTATCGATACTAAAAAGCATACAGATGGCTGGGTGGTTTATGTCAAGGGTGGAAGAGAAGCTACTTCATTATATACCAGGCCATGGGCGAAGGAAGTCCAGGAGAGAGGGGCTGGCGAAATTTTGCTGACCTCTATGGATAATGACGGTACGAAAGCGGGTTTTGCGCTGGATATTACCGGGGATCTTTCCCGCGGGCTTTCTATCCCGGTCATTGCGTCCGGTGGTGCGGGAAATATTCAGCATTTTACGGATGTCTTCCGGATTGCAGATGCGGATGCGGCACTGGCTGCCAGTATTTTTCACTTCGGAGAGGTTCCGGTCCCGGTGCTGAAGAAAGCACTCTGGGATGAGGGGATTTCTGTGAGGGTTGATTAATGTGGCAATATGCCGATGGGTCAATGAGATAATTAGTAAATGAGTAAATTAATGTGGAATGTGGCAATGTGGCAATGAATGCTAACGCGACGGTGATGTGAAAATTGAGGTAATTAGGTAATTAGCAAACGGGTTAATGTGACGATTGGGATCCAGGAACCATGAGGCAAGACCTTTAATTTGAAGATGAGGGTCGAGGTGGCGATATGGCAATATGACGATGATAATATGGATAATTAGCAAATAGGTTAATGTGAAAATGAGTTAGTATTGAGTTGCTTGGATTCCGGAATGTGAACAGTGGCTGGGTCCCGTATACAGAATGTCTGAAGTCTTGATGAGTGAGCATTTTGAGTAACTGCTGAGTAGTATCAGAACCCATCGGGGCAGGACTTTTATAAGCAACAGGGTTTTTGACACCGCTTGGGCAGGTGATAAGAATAACAGGTAATTCAGTAATGGGATTTGTAATCGGCTGTAATGTGCTGAGTTGGTCAAAATGACTGTTCTAGAAAGTTTACAAGCTTAATTGAGTGTCGTTTTTATATGTTTTGGTCAATCTGTTTCAGGACAAAAGGTTACCGGATCAGATCTTCTCAACTCTTCGTTTACCTCCAAATGCCAGGGAAAGGTAAAAGTCTATACCTGTAAAATTATTCTTGATAATGGAAGAGACGATATTGGCAGAACCGATAGAAAGCTGACCGAATCTGAATCCTGCCCCGCTGCTGAATCCTTCGTATTTATCCCAGCTTAAAGGTGCGTATAGCCCGATCTTTTTGATCTCGAATCTTGGAATGATGTTATAACGGGAAGGCATGTTGGCCAGACCTTCTCTTTTCCTGAAATTATACGGGTTGACCTGGACTCCGCCGTATACATATAGTTTTGGTAATGCTTTTACATCGATATAGAAATGCAGTACAGACGGTAAAGTGATATTGTACTTGCCTGTGACCGGTGTCCTGGTGCCCAGGGAATCAAGAACTTCGTTAAAACCTTTTGGATTGTTGTTTTCATCCAGTAAGTGAGAAGCGTATACGCCGCGATTATTGCCTGTAAAGTGAATGCTGGAGGCTCCGTGTTCCTGCCTGAGCGTACCAAAGTCATTCAGGGCTACACCGACCTTGAAGAGGTATTTTCCGAAAAGCCGGCCGGGAGCGAAGGCATACTCGAGACCTGCGTCTATCGCCCATCCGTCGAAGGCCCAGTCATGCTTCAGTCTTCCGTCTTCATAATCGTTGGATACCGTCAGGTCGAATTCGGAGTTGTATACATTGATAGCGCTATCCAGCACTGCCTGGTATTTGTTGAAGCTGATGTTTCTTCCGTCAAAAGAGGAGTGAAAGATCTTATCGAGCAGTTTGACATTGATCCCTACCGACAGTTTATGGACATCTTTATCAATGAGCTTACGGGCATATGCGAAACTATATTCAGCGTAAGTATTGATCGCGGCAGAGGTGTTCTCATTTTCAAAAGAAGGTAAATAGGAGAGGAGATCGTCTTTATAGTGGAAAAGAGAATAAGCAAAGTTCTCATCGAGATCGTTGATCGTGGCGACCTCCCGTACCCTGGTTCCGAATGCTACGGAATTTCTGCCGAAATTGAACATGAAGCCGGGTCCGCGGATATCGGAGGTGATATTCAGGTTCTTATCTCTTCCGTTCATGTTGACTTCGAAGAAGCGGTAAGGATCAAAATCTTTTACGATACCTTTCAGACCTGCCAGCCGCAGGAAGTCATTACCGGCACTGACATTGAAGCTGAGGATATTGACCTGCCATCTCATCTCAGAGTTGGGTAACGCAGCCGGGTTGAAGTATACTGCTTTGAGCGGATCGTATTGTGACAAATGAGGGCCTGCGAAGAATTGTGCTGCGCTCTGCTGGTATATGAGAAAGGTACTGGCTATGACAAGATATAATTTCAGGGACTTCATGCAATAATATTTTCGTACAGCTTCTGTAAAAGTATATAATCAATGCCAAGGGTAGTTACCGACGGGCGGAAGAAAATACAAAAGATCTTTTCTGTATCTAATGTAAAAAGCTTCGGACTTATTGCATAAAATAAACAGCCGCCTGAAAAGTCAGCCATAACTGTCTGGGAAATGACGTGGACTTTTCAGGCGGCCGCTTGTCCGGGAATAACGGACTCGTGTGTTTATTTTTCTATCAGCATTGCTGAAAATGCTATCGGGGTTGTTCCTGTACTGTCGTTGGCATTGTACAGGTTTGTGCTATGGATCGTTAAGTTGATCTTTCCGTTGATGATCTCAACCTGTGCGTTGCCGTTTGTTAAAGCATGGCTGATGTACATGTTGAGCGGTTTGGCAATGGAAACATTGACTGTACATTCATTATCTTCCAAATCTGTTGCTTTCTTGGAGAAGCTAACGATCTTATACGTCCGGTTGCTGGCAGGTTTCTGTTTGAAAAGTATAGCGACCAGGCCGTTATCAGATAATGCTCCGAATGTTCTCTGCTCGGAAGACCAGGCTGATTGAGTGATCTCGTTGGCAACGAATGTCTGGTTGTCAATCTTCCAGATATTGGAGGTAGGGTAATCGAGTGTCTTGAAAGTCAGCTCATTACCGTAGGAAGTTCCTTTTTCATTCACCGCATAAGCTCTGACATAATAGGTGGTGTTAGCTTCCAGGTTATTCAGGTTGCTTTGGAAAGTACCCAGCCCTGTACCGTTTGAAGTACTGGAATTGGCCAGAGTCGGATTAGGTGACGTGTTCCAGCAAACGCCTCTTTGTATGACGGAGTAATTAGAGGACTCGATCACTCCGCCGGTGGCCGCGCTTCTGTAGCGGATATTGGAAACCTCTTTGGTCGTTACGCTGGCGGTGTCGGTCGTATTGTCGTTTTTGTCTTTGCTGCAGGATGTGTATGCAAAAACACTAACTAGCAGTAGTAGTTTAAAGGCTTTAAATGGTTGCATGGCAGGCGTATTTTAAGCGAAAATATAAAATAATGCTTAAAGTTATATGTTAAATAAACTATTCGCCAGCGTGAAGTTTTTCGTCTAAATTTTAAGATTTGTTTATGTTGAATATTTATTTTTTATATCCAAAATGAATATTTGTAATTTTTTTTCAATTTTCAAGTTGTTTATTTGATAAAATGATAAGTAAAAATTATTTAAGTCAATAATTTAATATGTTAAAAATAAGCTGAAGTTGGGGCCAAAACAAGCATCCTTAATGCATTCTATCACCTCTCAGTTCCAGCGATTTCATGACTTCAGCTTCATACTTCAGCCATTCTTCCCAGCGGGCTTTGACCTTTTCTCTGGCTACATATTTCTGTGCGATGTCCAGGAACATGGTATAATGTTGCGCTTCGGCGATCATCAGTTTCCGGTAAAATTCTCTCAAATCCGCGTCGTTGATTCCTTCTGAAAGCAACCGGAAACGTTCGCAACTTCTGGCTTCTATCAGTGCTGCGATCAGCATGCGGTCCAGGAACCGTTCTTCCTGCTTGCCTCCTTTACTGACGAAATCCATCAGGGCATGCACATATTCGTCCTTCCGCTGTCTGCCCAGCGACAAGTTGCGCTTTTTCAATTCATCGATGACCATTCTGAAATGCGTCCACTCTTCTATGACGACCGGCGCCAGCCTGTCCAGCAGGTAAGTTTTCTCCGGGTAATATTGTATGAGAGCGATACAGGTAGAAGCTGCTTTCTGTTCGCAATAAGCATGATCTGTCAATATTTCTTCCAGGCTTTTTTCAGCCAGATTGATCCAGCGCGGATCGGTGGGTAATTTCAGTCCAAGCATAAGTACAAGAAACGGCGCTAAATTAACGGTAAAAAATCAGTTCATCTGTTATCATTGGGCAAAGAATAGGATACTGCAGGATGCAATGCATGCATATAAAAATATATTTTTCCTGATTGGGTTTAACCGTGATACGTGTTATATTAGAAGGGTAAAGTATTTTCATTTTGACACCACCTAATAACGATATCAAGCGCAGCATCAGCCTGCTGGAGCTCATCCCGATCATTGTCAATAAATTGCCGGAGAAGCTGCCGGCACTGGTCATGGGTGGAATTCCTACGTTGCTGCAGAAGGACAGTGATGTCAATTCTATCGGGAAGGTAATGGAAGAAAATGCGGTCAGATTTAGGAACAAAACGGCTATTCTTTTCGAATCGGAGAAGCTGACGCATCATGAACTGAATGCCCTGGTGAATCAATACGCATATTTTCTTTATAATGAAGGAGTCAGAAAAGGTGATGTGGTGGTGGTCTTCCTGGAAAACCGGCCTGAAACGCTGTATCTCACGGCAGCGCTGGCCAAGATCGGAGCAGTTGCCTCTCTGATCAACTCCAACCAACGGTCCAGGGTGCTCCTGCACAGCATCAACCTGAAGAATGACGGCTTCTATGTGGTGGGAGAGGAATTGCTGGATGCTTTCCAGGAGATCAGCGGGCAGGTGATGGCACCCGGTAGAAAGGTCTTTATCGGTATATCAGACAAGTGCAAAGTCTCTTTCCCGGATTACTTTATCGACGCGAAGAGCAGGCTGAAGTTTTTCCCCAGGAAGAATTTTCCGGGAGCGGGCAAGATACTTTCGGGAACACCTTTTGCGTATGTGTTCACTTCCGGAACTACCGGTATGCCTAAGGCTTCCATACAAACACACCGCAAGTGGATATCCTGTATGAACTGGTTCGGCAGGATCAATCTTGGTCTGAACAGTGACGATGTCATTTATGTCAGCATACCTTACTATCATTCCAATGCTTTGCTGATCGCCTGGTCGAGTGCAGCGGTCAGCGGGGCGGCTATGGCCATCCGCAGGAAGTTTTCAGCTTCTGAGTTCTGGCCGGATGCGATCAGGTTTGGGGCAACTTCCTTTATCTATATCGGGGATATCTGCAGGTACCTGATGAATACAGTTCCTTCAGACCTGGATAAAAAGCACCAGGTCAGGAAGATTATCGGGAACGGGATGCGTCCGGATATCTGGAATGCTTTCAAAGAACGGTTCAATATCCCTGAGATCTACGAGTTCTATGCGTCCTCAGAGGGAAACACCACCTTTACCAATACCCTGAATATTGATTGCTCGGTGGGCTGGTGTGCCAGCCCGTTTTCTATTGTTCAATATGACATGGACCTGGATGAACCGGTCCGGGATAAGAACGGGTACATGATCAAGGTGAAGAAGGGCGAAGTGGGCCTGATGATCTCAGAGATCAATGACCGGTTTCCTTTTCCGGGATATGTGGATCCGGCGGATAATGATAAGAAGATCTTCCGGGATGTCTTTACCAGGGGCGATGCCTGGTTCAATACCGGGGATATCATGCGGGATATCGGGTTCAGGCATACGCAATTCGTGGACAGGGTAGGTGATACTTTCCGGTGGAAAGGAGAGAATGTGGCGACGGCAGAAGTAGAGGAAATCATCAACGCTTATCCGGCGGTGGCCGGTTCGGCGGTATATGGTGTTCAGGTTCCGCATACGGACGGTCGCGCCGGTATGGCTGCCATTCAACTGCGGGAAGGTTATGAAATGGATTGGACGGATTTTTCTGCATATCTGAAGGATGAGCTACCCTCTTATGCTATACCTTTATTCATCCGTGTAGTGGAGGACTTCGAATATACTTCTACTTATAAGGTACGCAAGAACAAATTGAAACGGGAAGGTTTTCGACCGCTGCACCCGGATGATCTCCGCTGGATCAAGCCGGGTAAGGATCAGCCGTATGAATTGCTTTCCGCAGGGAAGCTGGAAGAGATCAAGAGGAAAGGGATATGATGTACTTACGGCAATTGAGAGCCTCACTGGCCGTATCGGTTAGCTTGTATTAAGAGTTTAATGCATTTGTCGGATTATCTCACTGATGGCAGATATTAATTGGTTTGAACAGTGGTGAGCCGGTCACTATTGAAGATAGTTGCGGGAGAGATAATGGTTTCATCCGGGGCTATATGATTTCCGTAGAACGATTCCGATAATCAGCCAACCAGATAATTTTATCTGTTGTGCAAAACTTTTAAGACCATTCATTTTTTCACAACATGTCATGTACAATCAGATTGTATAAGTTTCAGGTATGAAAGTATGGCAGATCGTTTTAAATCGGTCTGCCTTTCTGCGCAAGGGACAGAGCGAAGGATCACCTGAAGCCCCGGATGACAATGGGGCGAAAGGAAGCCGCAGCAAATGGCCCGGTCCTACGGGATGCGCCACCTAAAAAATAAAACCCCGGTGCTGAGCCAGGGTTTGTAAGTTGGATAAAGAATGTACGTTTACTTCAGCTCTTTGGAAGTTTTACCCAGTAATCTCCTGGCGATGATGAGCTGCTGGATCTGCTGTGTTCCCTCGAAGATGTCCAGGATCTTGGAGTCCCGTGCCCATTTTTCGAGTAGCTCGGCCTCCGAATAACCCAGGCTGGAACAGAGTTCCACACATTTTAGGGTGATCCTGCTGGCAGTTCTTCCTGCTTTGGCTTTGCAGATAGATGCTTCCATAGAGTTCGGGATCTTGTTATCTGCCAGCCAGGCTGCTTTCAGTGTCAGGAGGCGGGCCGCTTCATAGTCCGCTTCCAGCTTATACAGTTCGGCTTCTACGGCGCTCAGGTTATTGATCGGGCTGGTATGGTTCAAGCGGATATGATCTTTGAGCAGTTCACGGGTTCTTTCCAGTGCTGCTTCTGCACAACCGACCGCCATAGCTGCCACGAACGGACGCGTGTTGTCAAAGGTCTCCATGACCCCGGCAAATCCTTTCTTGACATCTATTTCCGGGGATCCCAGGAGGTTCGAAGCCGGTATCCTGCAATTAGTAAAAGAGATCGCTGCGGTATCAGAGGCGCGGATCCCCATCTTGGTTTCCAGGCGAACGATCTCCATACCCGGTGTGCCTTTCTCTACCACAAATGACTTGATGGCCGCTCTGCCCAGACTTTTGTCCAGGGATGCCCAGACGACAACAGCATTTGCCCGTTCCCCGGAAGTGACAAATATCTTTTCTCCGTTGAGGATATAATGATCGCCGTCTTTGACTGCCGTGGTGGTGATGGCGGCAGAATCGGACCCTGCGCCCGGTTCAGTGATCGCCATGGCTGCCCACAGGTGGCCGAAGCGTTTCATCTGCTCATCGTTCGCTACGGCTGCGATCGCTGCGTTGCCCAGCCCCTGGCGGGGAATGGCCAGCAGGAGACCCACATCGCCATAGCACATCGCCATGATATTGAGCACGGTTGCCATATTGCCGCCGTTTTTTACAGTGTCTGTGCTGGCAGCTTCACCCCGGCTTCCGGTTGCGCCGCCGATAGCACCTCCTCCGTCATTCATACCGTTGACAGCCGCTGCAAAGAGGTCCAGCTCTTTAGGGTATTCGTGCTCGAGGGTATCGTATTTCCGTGAGATCGGTCTGAAAATGGTCCTGGCAGCTGTATAGGCCGCTTCTGTCAGCGGTTTGAGTTTTTTAGGTATTTCGAGATTCATGATTTTGGGTTTGGAAAAGTTTACAAATGCATGCCGTTATAGCACCAGGAAACGGCTCTCAGATCCCGGTACCAGCGTTCTGCCGGGAAGTCGCGCATGAACCCGATCCCACCAAATAGCTGCACTCCGTCATTCCCGATATCCATCGCTCTTTCCTGGCAGGAAACTGCGGCCAGGAAGGCCTCCCTGTTGAAAGGTTTGCCTTGTTCGGCCAGTGCAGCAGCACGTTGTGTCAGGATCTTCATTGTGTCCAGTTCAATCCGGATATTCGCGATCTTGAAGGCTACAGACTGCCGGTGAGAGATAGGTTCACCGAAGGCAATTCTTTCATTTGCATAAGGTATTGTTTCGTCTAATACGGCCCTGGCTGTACCGATAGCCAGAGCGCACCAGCCCAGGCGGGCATAGCTGATGAATTGCTGGTAATCAAAGGTATCTCCCAGTCTGGCTGCCGTCAGCACTTCTACGCTGTCAAGCGTCAACTCTCCCAATGCTGCGGGTCTTAATCCCATGGCATTCTGTGATCTGACGGAAACGCCCTGCGCTGAGGATTCTACGATGAAGACGGTATTTTCACCTTCTTCAGTCTGTGCGGCTACCAGGAAGAGCTCTGCGCTATTGACCAGCGGGACAGAAGCTTTTGTACCGTTCAATACATATTTATCACCTTTTCTGACAGCTTTGGTCTTTAATTGAAACGGATCGAACAAAGGAGCAGGTTCATTTACTGCTATTACTGCTGTTACAGGGTTGGTTTCATCCAGGAATGCCGGAATGTATTTTTCCTGCTGGGCAGCATTTCCCCAGGTAGTGATCGCATTCAGCGCATTGACAGGGGCCAGCAAGGCCAGCGCCATGCCCAGGTCGCCGTATGCCAGCTCTTCAGCAATGATCATCTGTGTGACTGTCGCTTTTTCGTTCAGCACACCTCCCAAAGCTTCCGGGACGGAATAATAGGGGAGTCCGAGGGCCTGGAATTCTTTGATGATCTCTTCCGGGATCTGGCAGGTTTCATTGATCTTTTCCGCATTCTTTCTCAGGTATTGCGTGGCAAATTGCCGGATGGTTTCCCGGATCATTTCCTGGTCCTCTGTCAGGTTCAGGTCAAAAAGGTCAGCCTTCTTCGCATTGTCCGGCCTTCCGGCCTTTTGCTGCTTTCCCGGTGATGCAAAGAGCCTGGAGGACCGTTTGGCCAGGTTGATACCGGTATAAGTTCCCTGGTAGGTCATTTTTTCGACCAGTTTTCTGAGGCCGAGAGATGCTCCTACTTTGCTATCTAAAACATTATTGAATGCAACAAACAGTTTGGCTAATGGTGTATCGCTCATAACTTGTAATTAATTGCAGGAAGTTTTGGTTAGCTTCCTTTCTGTCAGAAATATAATGCATGCATTGTATTTTTTCACCAGAAAGGAGGCTTAAAAAAATAAAATCAGTGTTTGTGGTGATTCACAGAAGATATAAAGTGCCTAAAATAACAATAGCCCCGGAAGGGCTATTGTCGTTTTAACGTATTTACTCACAATGGTCGTGAGCGTTAGAGTAGTGTTTGTCTAATATACTAATGAATGATAATTGTTTCCAAAAAATTATAGTTAATATTTTGAAGATTGATAAAATAAACGCCTGCCTGTTTAACATTTACAGGCAAAATGTGTTTTCCGCTTGATAAATTAAGAATTTCATTTTTTATAATTCTACCGCTGATATCTATGATCCGCAGGTGAATTTTATCCTGGGTTCCTGTCTCTATTTCCAGGTAGAAGTCTCCCGCGGAGGTATTAGGATAGATCCGGGCCGTGAGCTGCGTTTTTTCTTTTATCGCTGTAGCGACAAGATCACTGCCGTCACAATCCTGGTCGATACCATCATCCGGTATTTCTGTTGCACCGGGGAAGATAGTCTCATTGTTGTCATTGCAATCATCTGGATTGGAGACATAGCCATCCGGTGCGGAGCAAGCCTGAACGGATTGATTTGGGTCGCCAAATCCGTCTCCGTCCGCATCTTTATAATAGGTGATCAGTAAACCCTCATCGGTCTGTCCGTCGCAATTATTGTCAACGCCATCACAGATCTCCGTGGCTCCCGGATGAACGGCAGCATTATTGTCATTGCAGTCGGTTGCGTTGCTGACCAGCTGGCTTTGCAGGACATATCCTGCCGGTTGGGCACATTGTGTCAGTGTTTTTCCGGTTGAATATTTATCCCCGTCTTTGTCTTCGTACCAGACGATATTCGGATGAATGGCTGCATTACTATCGTTGCAGTCCGTATTATTGTTGACATAACCTGTTGGTGCAGAACAAGCCTGAAGGAATTCGTTCGGGTTACCGAAGCCGTCACCATCTGCATCCTTGTAATAGGTGGTCAGTAAACCTTCATCGGTCTGCCCGTTGCAGTTGTTGTCAACGCCATCACAGATCTCCGTTGCTCCCGGATGGATGGCGGCATTATTGTCATTACAATCGGTTGCGTTGCTGATCAGCTGGTTTTGCAGGACATATCCTGCCGGTTGAGCACACTGTTTCAGTGTTTTTCCTGTGGAATATTTATCTCCGTCTTTGTCTTCGTACCAGACAGTATTCGGATGAACGGCCGCATTATTATCGTTGCAGTCCGTATTATTCGCTACATATCCTGCCGGCTGGCTACAGGCAATGGTTGTATTATCAGGATCGCCGAATCCGTCCCCGTCATTATCCCTGTACCAGGTGACAGCGTTGTTATTGTGCTTAGCTCTTATACTAGCATTGTATAACAGGTTTGTGCTGTTTTTCCACCGGGTGACAGCCGGTATATCTGAGTTGTTATAACCATAAGGGATACCTGTGTTCGGCCAGGAAGTACCTGTCCACCAGAGTGGGGCTGCGCACAGGTAGTACGATTCTCTTATCAGCGCGTTGGTGCCTGCAGGCCGTATATTATTGGTTCCTTTGACACGGTTGCCATATTGATAATTATTGGAGCCGGTGAGCGTATAAAGTCCCATGAGCAAACCGGTATTAGTGATGTCATTGCCTGCAAAATTCTGTTCATTACCGGCCCCGTTGTTCATAAACAGTCCGTATCCGACTGCTTTGTTCCTGAAAAAGGTATTGTGTGGTCCGTTGATGCCGTGAGAATTATCTATTACGATGTGCTGCATGGTATTACCTTCTGCAAGATTAGCGTAAGGATAGTTGCCATGCATGACCAGGTCGCCGGCACTGTTGGAAGGAAGCGCCACATCCGTCCAGTACGGATTCAGGGAATAATTGTATCCTATTACGTTACCGTTGGCACCTGACTGAAAGAGGACGGAATGGCGCAGGTTGTTGAAGATGTTGTTTTCTATCAGGCATTCACCGGAACCTGATTGCAGGACTATTCCATAGCCCCTGCCTCCGCTTCCGTAGCTGTGGGAATGGTGGATATAAGAGCCTCTCATAGTGACATTGCTGCAATAGCTCAGATCGACATGTGCAAAGGTGGTAAGATGGCTTTCTACTCCAAGGATCCAGGAATTGATCACCCTGTTGAAGACGATGTTGGCAGTTTGTGCATCCGGGGCATCTGCTCTCTGGATATAGATGTTTTCTATACCTATATATTTCCGGGGCTGCAGTTGCCTCAACCTTGGTCCGTCGCTTAATTGCCAGGATTTCCTGATTTCAGTTCCGAAAAACAGGGTGTCTCCGCTGATGCGTACAATTTCCAGGATTTGCCCGGAAGTCCGGTAAGCCCAGGTAGAGGTCATCAGGCTGCTGTCATTGGCGATCAGCCTGACCCATTGCCCGGCATTGAAAGAAGCCGGGGTGTGCACCAATACATAGTTATTACCTTTAACGACTGGTGCTTTGATCCAGAGGTTAGTATTGATTTCTGATCCCTGGACAGTAATGAGATTTCTTGCGGCTCCGGCCAGATTGAAGATCAGCTTGGTATCCGCACCTTCACCTTTGATGATGATGCTATCCTTGTTGATAGCGATGGAGTTATTGAAAACGTAGTTGCCTGCAGGAAAAAATATAGTGGCTCCTTTGGGCGCAGCTGCCAGTGCATTGGCGAAAGCAGCATTGTTGCTGGTACTGCTGTCTGCTATTCCTCCGAAATCCCGGATATTCAGTACGGGTGAGAATTCCGGAATATCTGTTTGTACCCCTGCGTTTTTCCAGTTGACCAGTCTTTCTTCCGGTATTTCCTGGGCTGATAAATTGAAAATTGATATAATTCCTGCAAAAATGCCAGACAAGTAAAATTTGAACATATGGGAATCGGTTTCCTGTATAAATATATAAATATCTGATTGATTGAATTTAATACCTTTTTAAAGGTTTAATTTTACTTATTTATACATAATAGTTTATTCTTTAAAGTCATGCCTGCTGAAATTTTTTATGTGGAAATTCATGTTTTATTACAGTTTGGTTGCTAGTGTCTTATGTTGTTTTGTATGTTTTTAGATGAGATTGGTTGAATAACTGCTTTTAATTATTTGATAAATAATAAATTTTATCTATCTGTTGGTTATATGGCAGAATGATCAACCGTTTACAGTATCTGCAGGTTTACGTATCCAGTATCCTGTATATGGCATTCAGGTGATGGAACTGGTGATAAACGGTAAAGCTCAGCATGTCCCTGGCGGTGATCCTGCCGAGGATCGGGTGTTGTATCTGGTAATTATCCAGGTCCTTTTCACTCCAGTTCAGAAGGCTGGCTTTGAAAGATTCCAGGTGTTCGTTATAGGCGCTGAGCAGGGCATCCGGATCTTTAAGTGGTTTGTTTCCTGCTTCAAAGATCTTTTTAGATTTTGCACCTTGTGCCAGGTGTGCCTGGTATTGCCGGATGACCTCTTCTGTTATATTGGAAGGGCGTTTCGGTTTTCCGAAGAAGATAGCCAGCAATGTTTTGGGAGTTTTATATCCTATGGCGGTGATCTTATTGGATTTTATGATGTGGTCGATATTCTGGTAAATGCTCCATTTACCTTGCGGGCGGAGATTCATCCGGTCAACGGCTGTTTCAGAAATGACCTGCCGGTATTGATCTGTCAGAATGTCGAATTGTTGTAATAATTCTTTCTTAGTCTGTGCCTGGAAGTTCATAGCGTGCAGTTTTGGATCCGGTTGATATGGATTGTTCTAAGTTAGGTTTTTATTGATATCCGTGAAGGAGAACGATACTGCTAAAAACAGGTATTTTTGTAAAAACGCTTATGCAGGAATTAACGGGTATATCGGGCGCAGCGCCATTCGTCTGGATAATGATAGTTATCCTGGCGGGGCTGGTTATATACCTGGCTGTCAGGCTTACCAGAGCTGATCAGAGTAAAAGAGAACTGGAACAGCAGTTCCAGCAGCTGGAAGGCAGGTTGAATACCTTACAGCTCGAAACCCTGGAGTCGAGGCTGAATCCTCATTTGTTTAAAAACATACTCAATTCCATCCAGTCACATGCTTACCAGACGTTCTTTGCATTGGAGAAGCTGGCCAATGTACTGGATTATATCCTGTATGAGAGCCGGAAGAAGTTTGTCACTCCAAAGGAAGAGATCGAATTTGCGCTCAACCTGATTGAGATTAATAAGATCAAGATCAGCCCGTTGTTTGAGCTGAAGGTCAGGTCCAAGGTTCGTGAAGGAGAACCCTTGCTCGAACAACGGCTAATGGCTCCGCTGATCTCTATCGACCTGATAGAAAATGCATTCAAGCATGCCGACCTGCAAAGTGCGGACTCTTTTATATCTATTACTTTTGAGTTCAGGGAAAATGTATTCCTGCTGACCGTTGCCAACAAGATATCTCCCAAAGCTCCGATGTACAAAGAACGTGGCGGCTTGGGCGCCGATACGCTGGAACAAAGGTTGAAGATCATTTACCAGGATAACTTTAAGCTGGACAGGTTTGTGGAAGGAGATGTATTTATTGCTCATTTAAAAATTAACTTGCTTGAACATAAAGCTAAGATGCTTGCTGTTAGATGACGAGCTGCCGGGACTAACATATCTGAAGATGCTTTGTGAGCAATTCCCGGAACTGGAAGTGGTCAAAGCTTTCAATAACCCCGCTAATTTTGTCAAGGAGCTGCCGGAACTGGAATTTGATCTCTGTATCATGGATATCGAAATGCCCGAAATGAGCGGTTTACAGGTGACTAATCTGCTGCAGGGAAAGCCGGTTATCTTTACAACGGCATATAAGGAATATGCGGCAGATGCTTTTGATCTCGATGCGATAGATTATCTCGTAAAGCCGGTCCGCCGGGAAAGGTTGCAACAGGCGATCCGGAAAGTAGCGGACAGAGTTGAAAAAAAGAGCAGGGCTGCTTCCAGGAATTTTGTTCAGTTCAATACGGATAAGGGAAAAGCATTGATCTTTTTTGACCAGCTTGCGTATATCCGGACATCTGAAACTGACAGCAGGGATAAGATTGCGCGGCTCGCTGACGGAGAAGAGATCGTGCTGAAGAACATCTCTTTTGACAAGCTGACCGGGCTCCTGCCCAAAGCTGATTTCTGCAGGATCAACAAAAGAGAGATGATCGCCCTGAAAACTGTTCAGGTTTTTTCATTTGATGAAATCACTACACTTTTAAGGGATGCCGGCGGAAAACCGCTTAAGCTGGTACTGGGAGAATCCTACCGGAGTGAGTTCCTGCAAAAAGTGAAGATCTGATTGATTACAGAATTTCTCTGTCTTATTACAAAAATCAGGTGTAAGATTCCATCTGCGCTTTCCGGACACTGTTATGCTGCATTTTTGCAAAATCAGATTCGGCGTTATGACCAGGTTCCGGAATATACTTTTCACTATCATTTTAGCAATATCAGGCCAGCTTTTCGCCCGGGAGGCTGAGTTTGGTGTAGCGGCTTATGATGGAGTGGCGATCCTGGGATACGTGGATAGGGGCGCTTTTTTGAATTTTACCGGACCAAATCTCAATGTAGTGAAAGGGTATTCCAGATATATCTTAGGTATGTTGCCTTCGCTTCGTTTCAAGACCGATCACGGTGAACCCCGGAATTCATTTGTTACGCCCAATTTAGGAATCGGCTTTACTTACTGCTATAAATACCTGGCTTTCCAGGTACCGCTGTATTATAATGCCAAGACTACGGATCAAAACGGCAGGTGGCACCTGGGATTAGGTGTCGGTTTGCGATTTAATGAATTGATAAAGAGAAAGAAAGACAATGAGGAAATTTAAAAATACAGTCTTTTATGTAGGTATTATCGGGGGATTTTCTGCATTAATGTTCTGGATCATACGGCGTGGAGCCGGTCTGGAAAACGGCAGGAATATTATCCTGCCGGATACCGGGAAATCCCAATGGCAGGAATTCCTGTCCTCGCTTGTTCATAACCTCGAACATCCGCTGGCCATTCTTCTGGCACAAATCGTAACGATCATCTTTGTTGCCAGGATATTCGGATGGATATGTCAGAAGATCGGTCAGCCTACGGTGATCGGTGAAATGATCGCCGGTATAGTGCTGGGACCATCTCTGGTAGGTATGTATTTTCCTGAATTTTCAGCGATGCTGTTCCCCGCTGAATCCATGGGCAATCTCAGGGTGTTGAGCCAGATAGGCCTGATCCTGTTCATGTTCATTGTCGGTATGGAGCTGGATCTGAATGTTCTGAGAAATAAGGCGCACGATGCAGTAGTGGTAAGCCACGCCAGTATTATTATTCCTTTCGCTTTGGGTATAGGATTGGCTTATTTTGTCTACCTGGATTTTGCACCGGCAGGCGTACAGTTCTCTTCATTTGGCTTGTTTATCGGTATTGCCATGAGCATTACTGCCTTTCCTGTGCTGGCCCGGATCGTGCAGGAGCGAGGCATCCACAAGACCCGGTTAGGGACCATTGTGGTCACCTGCGCCGCAGCGGATGATATCTCCGCCTGGTGCCTGCTCGCAGCGGTGATTGCCATCGTAAAGGCCGGTTCTTTTGTGAGCGCACTGTATATTATTGCTTTAGCGGTTCTATATGTGGTGCTGATGATCAGGGTGGTGAAACCTTTCCTGAAGCGTGTAGGCGATCTGCATACGGCCAAGGGTAATCTCACGAAACCGATTGTGGCGATCTTCTTCCTGACCCTTATCATATCTGCTTATGCTACAGAGGTGATTGGTATCCATGCTTTGTTCGGCGCATTTATGGCCGGTGCGATCATGCCGGAGAACGTTAAGTTCCGGAATCTTTTCATTGAGAAAGTGGAAGATGTTGCGCTGGTGCTGCTCTTACCTTTATTTTTTGTATTCACGGGATTGCGGACGGAGATCGGTTTGTTGAATGATCCGTATCTCTGGAAGGTAACAGGTCTGATCATCCTGGTGGCTGTCGCCGGAAAGTTTATCGGAAGTGCGATCGCGGCTAAATTTGTAGGGCAGAACTGGAAGGACAGCCTGATGATCGGTGCGCTGATGAATACGAGAGGGCTGATGGAGCTGGTTGTGCTGAATATCGGGTATGATCTGGGAGTATTGACACCGGAGATCTTTGCTATGATGGTCATTATGGCGCTGGTGACTACATTCATGACAGGTCCTTTGTTAGACCTGGTCGGCTGGCTTTTCAAAGAGAAGAAAGAAACAGTGCCGCAGCAGATCAGTGAGATCAGCAAATTCAGGGTATTATTGTCTTTCGGGAATCCGGAGCGTGGTAAATCGTTACTCCGGTTGGCCAACGGAATGACCCGTAATTTGAATGGCAATGCTTCCGTAACGGCGATGCATTTGTCGCCGGCCAACGAGCTGCACCCTTATAACATAGAGGAATATGAAGGGGAGCAGTTTGCTCCGATTATCCGGGAATCAGAGAATATTAACCAGAAGATCACCACCTTATTTAAAGTCTCCAATGATATTGACACTGATATTGCAGAGGTCGCCAACAAAGGAGATTATGATCTCTTACTGGTAGGAGTGGGGCAATCCATATTTGAAGGAAGCCTGTTGGGTAAGATCCTGGGCTTTACCACCAGGATCATTAATCCGGAAACGCTGATCAACCAGGTGACAGGTAAGGAGAGCCTGTTTGAGAATTCTCCTTTTGACGAACGCACCCGCCTGATCCTTAACAGGAGCAAGGTGCCGGTAGGAATTCTGGTGGATAAAGGTTTCCAGAAAGCAGATAAAGTTTTTATTCCTGTATACAATGAAGCGGATATGTACCTGATCCGGTATGCGCAGAAGCTGATCAATAATTCGGGTTCACAGGTAGTTGTCCTGGACGCTGCAGGACAGATCAAAAGCAATCCTGTACTGAAGGAAAAGATCCGGGCGATAGAGCAGGTTGCGCCGAATCATATAGACCTGATGAGCGAGAGGACGATCGACAGAGCCTTTTTAAGTCAGTACGACCTGATGTTGATCGGCCTGGAAAGCTGGAAACGGCAGATCGACCTCAAAAGCCTCTGGCTACCGGATATCCCGTCTACGCTGATCCTGGCGGATAATGATTAGGATCTGAAAGGTAGAAAGGAATCTTTCTCAGTTCAATGTGATCTTGTTCCTGCCCAGCTGAACTTTCCCGCTTTCTTCTAGTTGCTTCAACAGTCTTGATACTACTACGCGGGCAGTGCCCAGCTCATTAGCCAGTTGCTCATGAGTGATCTGGATGATGGAAGATCGGTTCAGATCAGCTTTCTTTTTCAGAAGGACCAGCAAACGTTCGTCTACTTTTTTGAAGGCAATAGCATTGATGATATCCAGCAATTCCTCAAACCGCTTGTGGTACAGGCGAAAGATATAGTCGAGCCATTGAGGGTATTCTTTGATGAACAGGGCCACCTTATCCACCGGCAGAAAGAGGATCTCCGCATCCTCTTCAATTTCAGCTTTCACTTTACTGGTATCGTTATGCAGTCCGCCAAGGAACGACATGATGCAACTTTCCCCGGCTTTGATATAATACAGGAGGATCTCCCGGCCGTCGTCTTCCGTACGGATCACTTTCATGACTCCTTTGGTTACAATGGGAATGGAGCGGACATGCGCATTTTCATTTAAGATGACACTGCCTGCCTCATAGTTTTTCTTGATGCTGTACCGGTTCAGCTTTTCTATAAGCTCCGGGGACGATTTGAACTCCGCTATCTGGTTGAGCGCTTCCATGAGGTAAAAATAGTGATTTGTCTCTGGTCTGGATGGGAATCATGAAGGTATTATGATTGAGAAGGCATTGAACCATGAAGGCGAACTCTTAAGATTAGACCGTTTCTTCATGGTTTAGAAAATAGAGGAATTATGAAGATATTATGGTTGAAAAAGTGTTGAACCATTAAGGCATTAAGGCTCATTAAGATCAGGCCGTTTCTTCATATTTCAAAGAAAGTTAAGTCTGTTCATTATTTCAGCAGATTTTGCAGATACAGGTACTTAATGTTCATGGTTTAGAAAATAAAGAGGACCATAAATGTACCATAATTGAAAAAGTATTGAACCATTAAGGCATTAAGGCTCATTAAGATCAGGTCGTTTCTTCATGTTTCAAAAAAGTTAAGTCTGTCCCTTATTCCAGCAGATTTTGCAGATACAGATCCTTCATGTTCCTTTATTTCTTCATAGTTTAGAAAATAAAGAGAACTATTGAGCAGGACTATGCTACGCTTCTTTACTGTTAAAAAATGAAAATTATTGTTACCAGGCTGCCAGTGTAACAAAAGTAGCTGTACAGGTTGTCCGACTGCGGCATTTTTGCTGCGTCAATTAAGGAACAACATGGAAATTGCAGGTTATCTGGCATCAATTCTGATCGGAATAGCATTGGGGTTAATCGGTGGAGGAGGCAGCATCCTGACCGTACCTGTCCTGGTTTATTTATTCCATATAGACCCTGTCCTGGCTACGGCATATTCGCTTTTCATTGTGGGAACAACCAGCATCGTCGGTTCAGTATCCTATTTCAGGAAAGGATTAGTTAATATCAAGACGGCGATAGTATTTGGTATCCCATCCATTATCGCAGTATTTCTGACCCGGGCATTCATCGTTCCCGCCATTCCGGATGAGTTGTTAACCGTAAACGGACTGGTGGTCACTGATGACCTGATGCTGATGCTGCTTTTCGCGGTGCTGATGATCTTTGCTTCCTACAGCATGATCCGGAAAGAAGCACCTCAACCGGAGCAGGTTCCGCAAGACCAGCAGTTTAATTACCCGCTGATCCTGCTGGAGGGAATTATTGTAGGAGTGCTGACAGGTCTGGTAGGTGCCGGAGGTGGTTTTCTGATCATTCCTGCCTTAGTGGTATTGAGTAAATTACCGATGAAAGAGGCGGTCGGTACTTCCCTGGCCATTATTGCAGCCAAATCGCTGATCGGTTTCCTGGGAGAAGATGACGAAACCATGGTGAACTGGACTCTGCTGCTGACCATCACATTCTTTGCTGTTGCCGGGATCTTTGTTGGATTTACATTATCTAAAAAGGTAGATGGAGAAAAGCTCAAGCCCGCATTCGGTTGGTTTGTGTTAGTGATGGGCATCTATATCATCATTAAAGAAATATTTTTCTGATTCTGAGAGATCTGTAACAAAAGTGACTGTGTAAGAGAAATGTATATCAGAACTTTATAAAGGAAATTCAGTTAAACAATAAAATAAAAATATCAGACCAATGAAAGTAGAACAAATATATACCGGTTGCCTTGCTCAGGGAGCATACTATATCGTCTCGGAAGGCGAGGCGGCGATTATTGACCCGTTACGGGAAACCCAGCCTTACCTCGACCGGCTTCAGAAAGACGGGGTAAAGCTGAAATACATTTTTGAAACGCATTTTCACGCGGACTTTGTAAGCGGCCACCTGGACCTGAGTGAGAAAACACAGGCGCCGATCGTTTACGGACCTACTGCCAGACCGGAGTTTGAAGCCATCATTGCGGAAGATAACCAGGTGTTTGAGTTGGGTAAGGTGAAAATCAAAGTATTACATACCCCGGGACATACGATGGAAAGTTCCTGTTTCCTGTTGATCGACGAAACCGGGAAAGAGACGGCGCTATTCAGTGGAGATACCCTTTTCCTCGGAGATGTCGGCCGTCCGGATCTGGCGCAGAAAGCCGCCAATATGACCCAGGAAGAGCTGGCTGGTCTGCTTTATGAAAGTCTGTACAACAAGATTCTTCCTTTGGCAGATGATATTACCGTCTATCCTGCTCATGGCGCCGGGTCGGCCTGCGGCAAGAATATGATGAAAGAAACAGTGGATACCCTGGGCAACCAGAAAAAGGTGAACTATGCGCTGAATCAGCCGGATAAAGCATCTTTCATTAAAGCAGTGACAGACGGATTATTGCCGCCGCCCGCTTATTTTGGTATGAACGTGGCGATGAATAAAAAGGGTTATGAAAGCTTCGATGAAGTGCTGAGCAGTGGTATGAAGGCTTTATCTCCCGGAGAATTTGAAGCGGCTGCGGAAGCGACCAATGCCTTGATCCTGGATACGAGGGACAGTGGCAACTTTGTGAAGGGATTTATTCCGCAATCTGTCAATATAGGTCTCAACGGAGACTTCGCGCCTTGGGTAGGAGCGCTGATCGTGGATGTAAAGCATCCTATCCTGCTGGTGACAGAGGAAGGCAGGGAACAGGAAGCAGTGACCCGCCTGAGCCGGGTAGGTTTTGATAATATCCTGGGATACCTGGATGGCGGATTGACTGCCTGGGAAGCTGCCGGAAAGGAAACCGATACGGTCAACAGGATCTCTGCAGAGCAATTTGCCGGTGAGGTCAAAGTTGGAGAGCATAAGGTGATCGATGTACGTAAGGAAAGCGAATATGCCGCAGAGCATGTGGAAGAAGCATACAATAAACCGCTGGCGTATATCAATGACTGGATCAAGGATATCGATCCGAGAGAACACTTCTATCTGCATTGTGCAGGCGGATACCGCAGCATGATGGCGGCCAGCATATTACAGGCAAGAGGCTACAGGAATTTTACAGAAGTAGAAGGCGGATTTAATGCGATCGCAAATACCGGTGTACCCAGAACAAATTTTGTGTGCCAGAGTAAGGTATTTAACTGATGCCAGGAGAGTGATGAGCCGGTTCCGGCTTTTATAACAGAATAATTAAGGAGTGTGTGTGATGTTGAATATAGTAAAGAGCATTTTCGGGAGATCTGGCCAGGAAGAAGCGCAGGCAGCAATTGCTAAAGGCGCCTTCCTGGTGGATGTCCGGACCGCGGGAGAGTTTGCTTCCGGTAGTGTGAAGGGAGCCGTGAACATCCCGTTGGATCAGGTAGAGCGACAACTGTCCAGGTTTAAGAATAAGCCGGCGGTTGTTGTTTTCTGCCGGAGTGGAAACCGGAGCGGGCAAGCCAAAAGAATACTGGAGGCCAATGGCATTCACCCGGTAATCAATGGTGGAACCTGGCAGCAAGTACAACGTATGGTCAATTCATAAGCATCATGGAGAACTTTTGGGATCTTCGTTATAGTCAACCGGCATATGCTTACGGAGAGTATCCGAATATGTACCTGGAAGGGAGATTGGCAGGCCTGCCTGCCGGAAAGATTCTTTTACCCGCGGAAGGAGAAGGGCGTAATGCTGTCTACGCGGCGTCATTGGGTTGGGAGGTATATGCTTTTGACAGCAGTGCGGAAGGGAAGAAGAAAGCGGACCGGTTAGCGGGGGAGAAGCAGGTGCATATAGATTATGTGACGGCAGATGCAGGGTCTGTAGCTTATCCTGAAAGTTCTTTTGATGTGATAGCGCTCATTTTTGCCCATTTCCCGGAAGACCGGAGAAGAAACTTTCACCGGAGACTGGTCCGTTTTTTGAAACCGGGCGGACTATTGATCCTGGAAGCGTTCGGTAAAGGTCATCAGGTTAACCAGCGGATCAATGCCCGGGCCGGCGGGCCTGAAGATCCGGCTATGTTGTATGATGTGGAAACTTTGAAAGCTGATTTTGCAGGCCTGGATTTTATGGAAGCAGAGGAAACTGTGACAGAACTGCAGGAAGGATTATTCCATATCGGTAAAGCCGACGTGGTCAGAGTGCTGGCTGTAAAGTCAGGGAAGTAAGCGTTTTTCTGACCGGATAATGATAAATTAAATAGAAAGAAATGAAAGCAGTTGTTAATTACCTGAAAAACTGGGACTGGATACGTGTAGTTCGGTTGTTAATCGGTATTTTTATTTTGGCGGAAGGTGTACGGGCCGGTATCTGGATGTTCGTCATCATGGGCGGTCTGTTTTCGTTAATGCCGCTACTGAATATCGGTTGCAGCGCAGATGGTAGTTGCAGAGTACCTGTACGCAGACGTTCATCAGGGAAGGAAGAAGTAACTTTTGAGGAAGTGAAATAAAAGAAAAATGATGAACCTTTTTGTCAGGAAAAATATGCTGGTTTTAATCGGGGTTGCTGCAGGAACCCTGGGAGGATGGATCTATTGGAAATGGGTGGGATGTGCCTCCGGCAGTTGCGCGATCACTTCAGATCCGTTAATAGCGCTGCTTATGGCGCAATAATGGGAGGGTTACTGTTCTCATTGTTCAGGAAAGAAGAAAATCAGTAGAATATTCCGGTTCCGGATGACGTACTGTAACCAAAGTAACCAACGCTCAGCAAGAATCATTTCATCTTTGTATCTGAAAATTCAAAACTATGACATTCCAGGAAATCATCAGTAAAGACGAACCGGTGCTGGTCGACTTTTTCGCCACCTGGTGCGGCCCTTGCAAAATGATGTCGCCCATATTGGAGGACCTTAAGCAGCGCATAGGAGAACAGGCCGCGATCATTAAAATAGATGTGGATAAGAATCCTCAGGTGGCCGCACAATACCAGGTGAGAGGTGTACCTACCCTGATCCTTTTCAAAAAAGGGCAGGTGAAATGGCGCCAGTCCGGTGTGGTACCGGTTAATGAATTGGAAAGATTAATAAAATCCAACTTGTAGCCGATGCGTAAGAATATATTTCTGGTATTACTCCTGGTGGGAATGGTCAGCTGCTCGAACGGTCAGAGCGGATCGGGGCAGACACAGCTGACTGCGTCCGGATTGGCAGAACAGATTAGCCATGCTCCGGATGCGATCATCCTGGATGTCCGTACCGGCGGAGAATTTGATAACGGGCACCTGGAAAATGCCGTCAATATAGATTGGAACGCAGGAGAATTTCTCGAAGAAGTACTGAAGCTGGACACCTCTATACCGGTATTTGTTTATTGCCAGAGCGGAAAAAGGAGTGCAGCTGCAGCTCAGGTCATGAGGGAGAACGGCTTCGGAAAAGTTTACGAGCTATCGGGC
>Ga0206116_1000183_pt1 | contig 95069 bp, 85 predicted proteins | sample 3A1Ametagenome_FD_178000 | JGI IMG/M metagenome (GOLD analysis project Ga0206116, IMG submission 178000) | Enriched microbial communities from leaf-cutter ant dump, University of Wisconsin, Madison, United States - 3A1A | ecosystem: Environmental > Terrestrial > Nest > Insects nest > Nest dump...
CGAGCGTCTGGCTGCCGAGAACAAGCACTTCAGCGATGTGCAGGAGGGCCGGGTATGAGCTATCAGGCGCCTTTGCGCGATATGCGCTTCGTGCTGCACGAGCTGTTCGATGCTGCCGGCCACTGCGAACGCCTGGGCAACGGCCTGGATCGTGAGCTGATCGACGGTGTGCTGGAGGAAGCGGCGGCTTTCGCGGCGGGTGAGGTCGCACCGCTCAATCGCAACAGCGATGAGGAAGGGTGCCACCTGGAAAACGGTCAGGTCAGTACGCCCAAGGGGTTTGCCGAGGCTTACCAGCAGTACGTGGACAACGGCTGGGCGAGCATGACCGGGCCGGTGGAATACGGTGGCCAGGGCTTTCCGCAACTGGTGGCCTTCGCCTTTCACGAGATGCTGATGGGCGCGTCGTTGTCCTTCCGTGTCTACTCCGGGCTGACCGAGGGCGCCGTGCTGGCGCTGCACAAGCACGGCAGCGAAACGCTGAAACAGCAGTATCTGAGCAAGCTGGTCAGCGGTCAGTGGACGGGCACCATGTGCCTGACCGAGCCGCAGGCCGGCACCGATCTGGCTCTGCTGCGTACCCGCGCCGAGCCGCAGGCCGATGGCAGCTATCGCGTCAGCGGCAGCAAGATCTTCATCAGTGGCGGCGAACAGGATCTGTCGGAGAACATCATCCACCTGGTGCTGGCGCGTCTGCCGGATGCACCGGCGGGTGTGAAGGGCATCAGCCTGCTGTTGGTGCCGAAGTTCATCGCCGCTGCCGATGGCACGCCGGGCGAACGCAATACGCTGTCGTGCGGTGCCATCGAGCACAAGATGGGCATCAAGGGTGCTTCCACCTGCGTGATGAACTTCGACGGTGCCACCGGTTGGCTGGTGGGTGAGGCCAACCAGGGCCTGGCCTGCATGTTCACCATGATGAATGACGCGCGCTTTCAGGTCGGCCTGCAGGGCCTGGGGATCGGCGAGGCGGCATTCCAGGGCGCGCTGCGTTATGCCCGCGAGCGTTTGCAATCGCGGGGGCTGACAGGGGCGCAAGCGCCGGAAAAAGCGGCCGATCCGATCATCGTTCACCCCGACGTGCGACGCATGCTGCTGACTCAGAAGACCCTGGTCGAGGGCTGCCGCATGCTGGCCGCCTACACCGCGCGTCAGCTTGACCTCGAGCATGGTGCCGACTCGACCGAGGCGCGCAAGGCTGCTGGCAAGCGTGCGGCGTTGCTGATCCCCATCGTCAAGGCGTTCTTCACCGACATGGGCCAGGAAGTGGCCAGCCATGGCGTGCAGGTTTACGGCGGGCACGGCTTCATTCGCGAGTGGGGCATGGAGCAGCTGATGCGCGACAGCCGCATTACCCAACTCTACGAAGGCACCAACGGCATCCAGGCGCTGGATTACATCCGTCGCAAGCTGCTGGGCGACGGCGGTGCCGAACTGTCTGCGTTGCAGGCCGAGTTCAGCGACTTGTGCGACGCCCAGGCCGGTCGCCCGGCCCTGGCGGAGATGGCGAGTGCTGTGCAGGCCCGCCTGGGTGAATGGCGCGACCTGGCTGCTTCTGTGCTCGCGGCCTGTCAGCGCGATCCGCAGGAGATTGGCGCCACGTCGGTGGATTTCCTCCAGTATTCGGCTTATCTGCTGCTGGCCGGTTTCTGGTTGCAGGCGGCGGCGCGAGCGCAGGATGCCCTTGAGGCTGGTAGCGGCGAGGTGGATTTCTACCAGGCCAAGCTGCACAGCGCGCAGTTCTACCTGCGCCGCGTGCTGCCGCGCGCCAGTGCCCATCGCGAGTCTCTGTTGGGCGGTGCTCAGTGCCTGATGGCCATGGCCGAGGAGAGCTTCGCGCTGTAAGGCGAAGGTGAATCGCAGGGCGGGTAACCTCGCCCTGCCAACCCAGAGGCACAGATGAAAACAACAAGAATCGTGCTGAGTGTCGTGTCGCTGATCGGTGTCCTTATCGCCGGCCTGTATGGCTATTACCTCTACACGCCCGCACCGGCGCAGCCGGCTCTGAGCGCCACCCTGCAGCACGGGCGGATCACCGTCGGCGAGCGCCAGCGCGACTACGCCTACTACATCCCCGCCCAGCGGCCGGCCAAGGCGCCGCTACTGTTCGTTCTGCATGGTTCGCTGCAGACCATCGATGACATCCGTCGTTACAGCGCCTACGAGTTCGAGCGTCTGGCCGACGAGCACGGTTTCATCGTCGTCTACCCACAGGGCTTCGAGCGCAACTGGAACGACTGCCGGCGCGCCGCGGACTATCCGGCGCGGGCGCAGAACATCGACGACAAGGGACTGATCGCCGCGCTGATCCAGCGCTTCGCCAGCGACCACGATGGCGATGCCCGCCGCGCCTTCCTGACCGGTTATTCCAACGGTGGCCAACTTGGCCTGCGCATCGCTCTCGAACAGCCGCAACTGCTGGCCGGTGTGGCCGCCTTCGCCGCGAACCTGCCCACCGATGACAACCTGGACTGCAGCCCCAGCGGCCAGCCCGTGCCGGTGCTGCTGATGAACGGCACCCGCGATCCGATCAATCCCTACAAAGGCGGTGTGGTCACCCTGTTCGGCGTGGGCAATCGAGGCACCGTGCGTTCGGCCTACGACTCGGCGAGCTATTTCGCCGAACTCGCCGGCTACCGCCGCGACGCCGGCCTCAGCAGCACAATCTGGCAGAACCCGGACGATGCGGCGCAACGTGCCCAACTCGTGCAATGGCAGGGGACAGGCCGCCCCGAGGTGGCGCTGTACAGCCTGATCGACGGCGGTCACCTGCTACCTCAGGCCGGCTTCCGCGCCCCACGCCTGCTCGGCCCGACTCTGTCCGGTTTCGACGGCCCCCGGGTCATCTGGGACTTCTTCGCCCGCCAGCGTCCGACGCCGGCCTCGCTCTGATCCATTGGGAGGAATCACCATGCATCCCTTCAGCTTCGCCACCACTGCGCAGCTCCTCTGCGAATCCGGCGCCAGCCTGCGCCTGGCCGAACTCTGCCGTGAGCGCGGTGCTCGCCGCGTGCTGATCGTCACCGACCCCGGCATCACCCGGCTCGGCCTCCTGGAACCGTTGCTGCCGGGCTTCATCCGTGCCGGCATGGCGGTGCAGGTGTTCGACCAGGTGCTGGCCGACCCGCCCGAAGCGGTGGTGCTGGCCGCTGTGGCCCGGGCCTGTGAGTTGCAGGCGGAACTGGTGGTCGGCTTCGGCGGTGGCAGTTCGATGGATGTGGCCAAGCTGGTGGCATTGCTGGCGCATCCCGAGTGCAGCCAGGCGCTGGGCGACATCTACGGTGTGGGCAATGCGCGTGGCCGGCGTCTGCCGCTGATCCAGGTGCCGACCACCGCCGGTACCGGCTCCGAGGTCACGCCAATCGCCATCGTCACCACTGGCGAGACCACCAAGATGGGCGTGGTCTCGCCGCTGCTGTTGCCGGATCTGGCCCTGCTCGATGCCGACCTGACCCTCGGTCTGCCTGCGGCAGTCACGGCCGCCACCGGCATCGACGCCATGGTGCACGCCATCGAGGCTTACACCAGCGCCTTGAAGAAGAACCCTATCTCCGATCTGCTGGCGCGTGAGGCGTTGCGACTGTTGGCGACCAACCTCGATGAGGTGGTGCGCAACGGCAGCAATCGCCAGGCGCGCCAGGCCATGCTGCTCGGCGCCTGCCTGGCCGGTCAGGCGTTCGCCAATGCCCCGGTGGCGGCGGTGCATGCGTTGGCTTACCCCTTGGGCGGCCACTTCCATATCCCTCATGGGTTGTCCAACGCCCTGGTGCTGCCGCAAGTGCTGGCCTTCAATGCACCCGCCGCCGCGCCGCTATATGCCGAGTTGGCACCGCTGGTAGTGGGGGAGCGTTTACGGGCAGGCAGTGCGGCGTTGCAGACCGAGCAACTGATCGAGGCGCTGGCCGGCTTCAGTCAGCGCAGCGGCCTGCCGACGCGGCTGCGCGATGCGGGTGTGAGTGAGGCGATGTTGCCCACGCTGGCGGCGGACGCCATGCTGCAGCAGCGTCTGCTGGTGAACAATCCGCGCGAAATGAGCGAGCAGCAGGCGCTGGCCATCTACCAGGCGGCCTATTGAAACGAGATTGCTAGTGGTGCGCATGGCGCACCCTACCGGGCTGGAGCCATCCCAGCCGTAGGGTGCGCCGCGCGCACCGAAGCCACCCCAAGGAACGTCATGAGCCAACCCCAACACCTGCGCGGTGACTACCGCCACTTCCAGCCGATCACCACGCGCTGGCACGACAACGACATCTATGGTCACGTGAATAACGTGACCTACTACAGCTACTTCGACAGTGCGGTGAATGCCTATCTGATCGCCGAAGGCGGCCTGGATATCCATGGCGGTGCGGTGGTGGGTTTCGTGGTCAGCTCCAGCTGCGACTACTTCGCCTCCATCGCTTTCCCCGATGCCATCGAGGTCGGGCTGCGGGTTGGCAAGCTGGGTAACAGTTCGGTGCAGTACGAGCTAGCGATTTTCAAGGCAGGCGAGGAGCAGGCCTGCGCCGCCGGGCGTTTCGTCCATGTGTTCGTCGACCGGGCGAGCAATCGTCCCGTCGCGATACCCGAGACCTTGCGTGCAGCGATGGCGGCATTGCTGATGGATTGAAAGTGGTGCGCACGGCCTATCCAATGGCTCACCGGCGTAGGGTGCGCCGTGCGCACCTCTGGATCGGCCTGCTAGGCTGAGGGCAGTTATCCGCCAGGGAGTGCCCATGTCCGATCTCGAGCGCGAACAGGCGCAGCAGCGCGCCGCGCGCATCGCCGCCTTCCGCGAGGAACTGGCCGAATTGCGCCAGGAGCAGGTGTTGCAACTGAGCGAGGCGCAGGAACAGGCCGTCGCCAAGCATCATCGCCAATTGCTGGCGCACTTTCGCCAGACGCTGGATATCGACGCCGATGACCGCGCTCGCCAGTTGTCGCTGGGGATGCGCCTGGCCTCGCTGTTCGGCGCGCTGGCTCTGGCGGCCGGGCTGTTCTTCCTGTTCTACCAGTTCTGGGGATTGTTCGATGCCTTCGCGCAGGTCGCCATCCTGGTCGGCAGTGCCTTGGGCAGCCTGCTGCTGTGCTTCTGGCTGCAGGCGCGTGATGCTTCTGGCTACTACGCCAAGCTGGCCGCCGTGCTGGCGTTCGTCTGCTTCGTACTGAACCTGTCGATGCTCGGGCAGATCTTCAATATCACCCCTTCGGACAAGGCCCTGCTGCCCTGGGGAGCGTTGGCCCTGCTGCTGGCCTACCAATGCCGCCAGCGCTTGCTGTTGCTGGTGGCGCTGCTTTGCTTCGGTCTGTTCATCGCGGCACGCATGGGCGATTGGGCGGGTTGGCACTGGTGGTCGCTGGGTGAACGGCCGGAGCTGTTCATGCCGCTGGTGGTGCTTCTGCTCGTGCCGCAGTGGTTCGAGCAGCAGCGTTATCCGGGGTTCGCTGCCTGCTACCGGGTCATGGGGTTGCTCTACCTGCTTGGCCCGATCCTGGTGCTGTCCTACTGGGGGCGTGGCAGCTACCTCGACTGGTCGACGGGCTGGATCGAGGCGTTCTACCAGACGCTCGGTTTCCTGCTGGCCGGGTTCACGGTATGGCTGGGCATTCGCCGTGGCTGGGGCGAGGTGATCAATACCGGCCTGGTCTTCGCTCTGATCATGCTCTTCGCCAAGCTGTTCGACTGGTGGTGGCAACTGCTGCCGCGCTACCTGTTCTTCCTCCTGCTCGGTTTGATCGCCGTGCTGTTGCTGGTGGTGTTGCAACGCTGGCGGCGCAGCACGCCTGGAGGTGCGCAATGAAGCGGGCTGCGTGGCTTGGTCTCGGCGTGGTGCTGCTGAGCAATGCCGTCGCCCTCGGCGGCGTCTGGTACAACCGCAGCGGCGAGCCCGAGGCGCAACTGCTACTCAGCGAGCGCGAGCTGCAGCGCGTCTACGGTGGCTGGTTGCGTGATGAGGACGATGACGTACTGCGCCTGCAACTGAGCTGGCAGCGCCCAGGTGATGACTGGCAGCTGCCCTGGCTGGACGAGGCCAAGCTGCACGAGCTGGGTTTCTCTGCCACCGATGAACAAGCCCTGAATAGACAGCCAGCGCGTGAAGTCTGGTTGGTTCTGGAGCTGGATGGAGCGCTGTATCGCAGTCAGGTCGAAGAGGCGCGGCAGACTCTGAGCGTGGCCGAAGCTGAATTGCGCGCCAAGCCTGAGAGCGAGGTGTTGCAGCAGGAGCGTGACGATCGTCAGCGGCGCCTGCAATTCGTCGAGCAGCAGGCCAGCCGTCTGATGCTGGTGGATGCGGGTGTGGATGAGCAGGTACTGCGCCAGCGTTGGCCTGACCGGCAGCGCCAGGTCTTACTGGCCGGGCGTATCGAGCCCTATCGCCACGGTGCGGAGGCCGGCTATGGCGCCACCATTCGTCTGGAGAACGACCGCCTGAGCGTGCCCTACGCCTATCGCGAGCTGGCGCGCGGCTGGGAGCGCAGCTACGAACAGACGGGGTTCAAGGCGCAGGTCGAAGTCGCCTTCGGTCGTCGCCATGAACCCTGGGTGCTCAGCATCCGTCAGTGACGGCGCCAGTGCTTGCCGTGCTTCTTGTGTTTCTTGCCGTGGTGGTGCTTGCCGCGACGATCATCGTCGTAGCTGGCGTTGCCCATGTAGTTGCCTAGCGCGCCACCGGCGCCACCGCCAACTGCCGCACCAACCACGCCGCCGGTGTTACCACCGACCTGCTGACCGACCACGTTGCCGCCAGCCGCGCCCAGAGCGCCGCCAATGGCGGCTTCGGTACGACTGCGGCGGTCGGCACCAACCATGCTGCCGGCTGCGCCACCGAGACCCGCGCCGACTGCTGCGCCGGTGTTGCCTCCGACCTGCTGGCCAACCATCGCCCCCACGGCACCACCCAGTGCGCCGCCCAGGCCGGCCTCGGTATTGCCGGCAAAGGCAAAACCGCCGCTGGTCAGGCCAAGGGAAAGAAAGAAGAGTTGCAGAGACTTCATGGACACCTCGATTACAGAAACCGCCAGATGGCGAGCGTTACGCCATTGACCGGCGATTCCTGTACGAGGTTCCTGGCCGCCGGTCAGCTCGCTGCGCTGCTGCCCAGCAGATTGCCGCCGCTGGCCGCCTGCAAACGGATGGCGACGAACTTGCTGGTCGGTGTGCTGCTGCCGACACCGGCACTTTCCAGCGGCACCAGCGGGTTGGCCTCGGGGAAGTAAGCCGCTGCCTGGCCTGCCGGGATGTCGAAGGCGAGCAGGGTGAAGCTGCTCACCCGGCGCTCGATGCCATCGTTCCACAGCGAGCGGATGTCCACCTTCTGCCCGGGCTTGAAGCCCAGACGGAGGATGTCCGCTTCGTTGGCGAAGAGCACGTCACGCTGGCCACGCACGCCGCGGTAACGGTCATCGAGACCGTATACCGTGGTGTTGTACTGGTCGTGCGAGCGCAGGGTCTGCAGGATCAGATCCGGTGTTTCACCGCTCTCGCGCACCTGCGGAGGCAGCAGGTCGGCGAGCAGCGCATTGGCCTTGAAGTTGGCCTTGCCGGACGCCGTCTTCCACTGCCGTGCCCCGGCCGAGTTGCCGAGGTAGAAGCCGCCGGGGTGGGCGACGCGCTGGTTGAAATCGTGGAAGCCGGGAATGGTGTCGGCGATCAGGTCGCGGATGCGGTCGTAGTCGGCGATCAGCGCGTCCCAATCCACCGGGTGGTTGCCCAGGGTGGCCTTGGCGATGCCGGCGACGATGGCCGGCTCCGAGCGCATCTCGCTACCGGAAAGCGGTTCGAGCTGGCCATAGGAGGCGTGGATCATGCTGAACGAATCTTCCACCGTCACCGCCTGCGGGCCACTGGCCTGATGGTCGATGTCGGTACGACCCAGGCACGGCAGGATCAGCGCATCGCGGCCGACAGTGAGGTGGCTGCGGTTGAGCTTGGTGCTGATCTGCACGGTGAGGTCGCAGCTCTGCAGCGCCTGATGAGTGCGTGGGCTGTCCGGCGTGGCCTGGGCGAAGTTGCCGCCGAGGCCGATGAATACCTTGGCCTGACCGTCGATCATGGCGTTGATCGCCTCGACCGTGTTGTGACCGTTCTCGCGAGGCACCGTGAACTGGAAGCGCTTTTCGATGGCATCGAGCAACGCCACCGGTGGGCGGTCGTTGATGCCCATGGTGCGGTCGCCCTGCACGTTGCTGTGGCCGCGCACCGGGCACAGGCCGGCTCCGGGGCGGCCGAGGTTGCCGCGCAGCAGTTGCAGGTTGACGATTTCCTGGATGGTGGCCACCGAATGGTGGTGCTGGGTGATGCCCATGGCCCAGCAGATGATCACCCGCTCGGCGCGGCGGTACATGCGTGCGGCCTGTTCGATCTCCAGCAGGCTCAGGCCAGACTGGGCTTCCAGCGCTTCCCAGCTGCTGTCGTCGAGCAGCTTCAGGTAGGCATCGACGCCGTTGGTGTGTTCGGCGATGAATGCATGGTCGAAGACCGCTGGTTCACCTTTGGCCTGCGCCTCGCGCTCCCACAGCAGGAGGAACTTGGCGATACCGCGCATGGCCGCCATGTCGCCACCCAGAGCCGGGCGGAAGAACGCGGTGTTCAGTGGTTCGGAGCCGTTGGTGAGCATCTCCAGCGCGTGCTGTGGATGCTGGAAACGCTCCAGGCCACGCTCTTTCAGCGGGTTGAAGCAGACCACCTGGGCGCCGCGTTTCACCGCTTCGCGTAGCGGTTCGAGCATGCGTGGGTGGTTGGTGCCGGGGTTCTGACCGAGCACGAAGATGGCGTCGGCATGTTCGAAGTCGGCGAAGGTCACGCTGCCCTTGCCGATGCCCACGCTCTGGCCCAGGGCGACGCCGCTGGCCTCGTGGCACATGTTCGAGCAGTCGGGGAAGTTATTGGTGCCATAGGCGCGCACGAACAGCTGGTAGAGAAACGCTGCCTCGTTGCTGGCGCGGCCGGAGGTATAGAACTCGGCGTGATCCGGGCTTGGCAATGCCTTGAGGTGCTGGGCGATCAGGGCGAATGCCTCGTCCCAACTGGTCTGTACGTAGCGGTCGGTGGCGGCGTCATAGCGCATCGGATGAGTCAGGCGACCCTGGTATTCGAGCCAGTAGTCACTCTGCTCGCGCAGTTGGCTGACCGTGTAGCGGGCGAAGAAGGACGCGTCCACGCGGCGCTTGGTGGCTTCCCAGTTGACCGCCTTGGCGCCGTTCTCGCAGAACTTGATATGGCCGTCCTCGGGCGAATCACCCCAGGCGCAACCGGGGCAGTCGAAGCCGCCGTTCTGGTTGGTCTTGAGCAGGGCACGCAGGTTCTTGAACGGCTGTTTGCTATCCAGCCAGAAGCGAGTGACGGCATTCAGTGCGCCCCAGCCAGCGGCCGGGCCACGGTAGGGCTTGTAACGGGGATTGACGGGTTGCAGGCTCATGGTCGTTCTTCTTCGTCAGGCGCAGGGCTGTAGACCCGCGGCGTGCTGTGATGAGGCAGATGGATCAGGTTGAGGCGATGGCGCCGCGCCCATTCCACGGTCAGGGCGGTGGGCGCGGACAGGCTTACCAGGGTGCCGATGCCGGCGCGCACCGCCTTGTGCAGCAGCTCCAGGCTGCAGCGGCTGGTGACCAGGGCGAAGCCACCGTGAATGTCGATACGTTCGCGGGCGATGGCACCGATCAGCTTGTCCAGGGCGTTGTGGCGGCCAATGTCTTCGCGGCAAAGACGAATCTCGCCGCTGGCGTCGATGAACAGAGCGGCATGCAGCGCGCCGCTGTGGCGTGCCAGCTTTTGCTGATCACCGATACGTTCGCGCAGGCCTTGCAGGTGTTCGAGCGGCGGCAAGGCTGCGCCAGGCAGTGCCGTCAGTGCTGGCAGCGCTTGCTCCAGAGCGTCCACGCCACACAGGCCGCAGCCGCTGGTGCCGGCCATCTGCCGACGTTGCTGCTTGAGCGCCCAGAAGGCCCGACTGCTGACTTGCAGGCGCGCTTCGCGGCTGTCACCGATGCCGCGCAACTGGATGTCATAGATGTCGTCGATTGACTTGATCAGGTCGTTGCCGAGACTGAAACCTACGGCAAAATCTTCCAGGTGATGTGGCGAAACCATCATCACCGCCTGGCTCAGGTCGTTGTAGCTGATCGCCAAGGCACATTCTTCGGCCAGAGCAGCGTGCTGCGCGCGACCGTCACCGAGTTCGGCGTAGGCATAGGCACTGGCGATGTGCGGCTGGGCGGCTGGCTTGGCCATCGAGGCACGCTCTGTGACAGATTGACACAGCTAAGCCTAGGCCCATGGGCGGTGAGCGTCTAATCGTTGGCTTTGATGTTCTGATCGACGGAATCTATCGATTGTTGGCCAAGCACTCCCGCGCTTCTTCGAAGCAGGCTTGCGCGAGCGGCGAGGCAGGGGCGCTGCGCCGTAGGATCAGGCCCTGCGGTGCTAGCGTATGGGCATCTTCTATCGGCAGCAGGCGTAGGTGACCGTCGGTCGGTGAGCCATCCGCCGGCAAGGGCATGACGCTGCAACATAGCCCGGCACTGACGGCCTGAGTCAGGTGGTGGACGGCATCGGCCTCCAGGCGCACCAGCGGGCTGAGGCCGCGGGCACGGAAACTGTGGTCGATGGACTGGCGAAAGTGCATGCCGGTGGAGAGCAGGCCCAGTGGCAGACTGGCCAGCTGTTCCCAGCGCAGACTGTTGCTGGTGAAGTGGAAATGGCGTTGGTCGTAGAGCAGTCCCATGCGCGCTTCGGCCAGTTCCAGGCTGGTGAAATGCTCGCGGTCGAGGCGGTCGAGATAGGACAGGCCGAGGTCGAGCTGGTTGCGAACCAGGCGCTCGAGGATCTGGTCACTGCTCAGCGCGTGCAGTTGAAAGCGCAGCCCAGGGTGACGCTCGACGAACAGGCTGACCAGGCGCATGGGGTCGAAGCTGGCCAACGGCACCACGCCCAGACGCAGTGTGCCTACCAGGTGACCGCGGCAGGCGGCTGCTTCGGCGAGCAAACCATCCTGTGCGGCCAGCACGCTGCGCGCCCAGGCCAGGATGCGTTCACCCTCGGCACTGAAACCCTCGAAACGCTGCCCACGGCGCACCAGCTCCAGGCCTAGCTCGTCTTCCAGCTGGCGCAGGCGCATGGACAGCGTCGGCTGGGTCACGTGGCAGCGTGCAGCGGCCTGGCCGAAGTGGCGGGTTTCGTCGAGGGCGACGAGAAATTTCAGCTGCTTGATATCCATGGGCGCTCCTGGTCTGCCCGGATTCTAATGTGCGAACGACAATCCGGGGTGTTTCCTGAGCTAGACTTTGGTCTCCGGGTCGTTTGCCCGGTCATTCACAAGGAACGAGAGGAATCGCCATGAGTCTGTTTGCCTTTGTCAAAGACGCCGGAGTCAAGCTCTGGGAGTCACTGGTGGGTCAGGAGGCGCAGGCCGCCGAATCGCTCAAGGAACATGTCGCCAAGGTTGGCCTGGGCAACCCGAACATCGAGGTCAGCGTCGAGGGTGACAAGGTCATCGCCCGTGGCGAAGTGGCCAGCCAGGAAGAGAAGGAAAAGATTCTCCTGGCGCTGGGTAACGTGGCCGGTGTCGGTGAGGTCGATGATCAGATCAGCGTGAGCACGCCCGCGCCCGAAGCGCGCTTCGTCACGGTGAAGAAGGGTGACACGCTGAGCGCCATTGCCAAGGCCGAATACGGCAATGCCAATGCCTACATGAAGATATTCGAGGCCAACAAGCCGATGCTCAGTCACCCGGACAAGATCTATCCGGGGCAGGTGTTGCGCATTCCCGAATAGGCCGTGGCTTGGTTGCAATCCGGGGCGCTATGTCGATTCCCTGGATTGCAACCGGCTACAGGTCTTGCAACAGCTCCCAGTAGTTTTCCACCGCCGCGAATTCCTCGGTGTCTTTCGGGCCGGCCTGGCTGTCCGGTTGACGCACGGCGAGCAGATGAGTGACGCCAAAGCGTCCGGCGCTACGCAGGATCGGCAGGCTGTCGTCGATGAACAGGGCGCGCGCCGGATCGAAGTCGACATCCTGGCGCAGAGCGAACCAGAACTGCTGGTCTTCCTTGGGGAAGCCGTAGTCATGGGAACTGATCAAACGCTCGAACCAGGAGGCCAGCTCGACGCGCTCCATCTTCAGTGACATCGAGTCACGGTGTGCGTTGGTAATCAGCACCACGCGTTTGCCTGCATCGCGCAGAGCGCGCAGGAACAGCTCGGCATCCGGACGCAGGGCGATCAGATGGGCGACCTCGCGCTTGAGTTCGCGGATCGACAACTTCAGCTCGCGGCTCCAGAAATCGGTGCAGTACCAGTTCAGCGTGCCGGCGTGCTCGCGAAACAGCGGCAGCAGTTCGGCCTGTGCCAGCGCCAGGCTGACGCCATGCTGCTCGGCATAGCGTTGCGGCAGGTGGGTGAGCCAGAAGTGATTGTCGAAGTGCAGGTCGAGCAGGGTGCCGTCCATATCCAGCAGGACGGTATCGATCTGCTGCCAAGGTAGTACGGGCATGCTCATCTCTCTGACCGGGAAAAAACGATTCGTGGCCTGTTTCGCCTTGATGCAATCTCGGCCACGGATAATGGCGAAAGCCGCTGTATGATAACCCGCTCGGTCCCGCCAAGGAGTCGCCTCATGCGCCAAAAGCCCACGGTTCTCGCTCGCGAAATTGTCGCCAGCAGCCGTCTGTTTCGTGTCGAGGAAGTGCAGTTGCGCTTCTCCAACGGCACGGAGCGCACCTATGAGCGGCTGGTCGGCAAGGGCTCGGGCTATGGTGCGGTGATGGTCGTGGCGATGCTCGACTCCGAGCACGCGGTACTGATCGAGGAGTACTGCGGCGGCACCGATGACTACCAGCTGTCGTTGCCCAAGGGCCTGATCGAGCCGGGTGAGGACGTATTGGTGGCAGCCAACCGTGAACTCAAGGAAGAGGCCGGTTTCGGCGCGCACGAGCTGGAGTACATCACCGAACTGAGCCTGTCGCCTGGTTACATGAGCCAGAAGATTCAGGTGGTGCTGGCGCGCAACCTGTACGAGGAGCGCCTGCCCGGTGACGAGCCCGAGCCGATGCGGGTCGACCGCATCAGCCTGCGCGAGCTGTCCAGTCTGGCCCAGCACGAGCAGTTCAGCGAAGGCCGTGCGTTGGCGGCGCTGTACCTGGTACGCGACCTGCTGACCCAGCGTGGGGAATTCAGCCTGTGATTCATCCCTATGTTCCGCAGGTGATCGAGTTGGTACGCGCGGCTGGCGCAGCGACCCTGCCGTACTGGCGCAGCGGTGTAGCGGTGACGGAAAAGGCCGATGCTTCGCCGGTAACCGCCGCCGACCTGGCCGCGAACCATATCCTGCTCGATGGCTTGCAGGCGTTGGCGCCGGATGTGCCGGTGCTGTCGGAGGAGGCTGCCGATATCCCGCTGGCCGAGCGTGCCGCCTGGACGCGCTGGTGGTTGGTCGATCCGCTCGATGGCACCAAGGAGTTCATCGCCGGTTCCGAAGAGTTCACCGTTAACGTCGCCTTGATCGAGCAGGGCCGCGTGGTCTTCGGCGTGGTCGGTATTCCCGCCAATGGCCGTTGCTATTACGGCGGTGCCGGCCTCGGTGCCTGGTGCAGCGACGCGCCGGGTCTCGAACAACCTATCAGGGTGCGCCTGGCGTCTGCGCAGGGTTTCACCCTGGTAGCCAGCAAGCGCCACTCCAGCCCGGAGCAGGAGCGTCTGCTCAGCGGCTTGGCCACGCGTTTCGGTGAGCCGGCACTGGCCAATATCGGCAGCTCACTGAAGTTCTGCCTGCTGGCCGAAGGCAATGCCGACTGCTACCCGCGTCTGGCGCCCACCTCGCAGTGGGATACCGCCGCGGCGCAGGGCGTGTTGGAAGGGGCGGGTGGTGAAGTGCTGGATCTGGCCGGTGCGCCGCTGACCTATGAGGCGCGTGAATCTTTCCTCAATCCGTCTTTCCTCGCTCTGCCGGCTGCCGCCGAGTGGCGTGCAGAGTTGATCGAGCTGGCTGACACGCTGGGCTAGGAGCATCCCTCAGATTGTCGGGCTTCGGATGTCCCGGCATTATGCGTTGATTGAAGTCGAAGGCCTATGGAGCCAAGCATGAGTACTATTTTGGGGCAATCTACAGTCGCCAGAAATCCCAGTGTGCTATCGGCCGAAGTGAGCGGGGAGCTGGTGCTGATGAGTGTGTCCTGTTGGCATTACTTCGGCCTCAATTCGGTGGCAAGCGATATTTGGAAGCGCCTTTCGTCTCCTTTGCGAGTAGACGAGCTTTGTCAGGCATTGGCGAGCGAATACGAAGCCGAGACCGACGTGATTCGGCAGGACGTCCTGGAACTGCTTAATAAACTGGCAAGCCGTGAGCTGATCGAGGTTCAGGCTTGATCATCACGGCCCATCGTCTGCGTGTTCTGGAAGCGGCTCTGTTGTTTGCTCTCTTGCCGGTCGCCCATCGCCTGCTGACCTGGCCGCGCCTGCTCGAACTGAGTGGCGTCAGCCTTGATCCCAGTCTTCATGAGCGGGAGCCTGTGAGGTCACCGCTTGCTCGTGGCGTTGCGCATGCCGTTACGGTGGCGGCTTCTCGCCTGCCCTGGCGACCACTTTGTCTGTCACAGGCAATGGTGGCGGGTTTCATGCTGTGCTTACGTGGCCGGCGGTCTGTGCTCTGTCTCGGTGTGCGCAAGGATGGCAGTAAGCTGGGGGGGCATGCGTGGCTGGTGTTGCCGGGCGCTGATGGTGGCGTGGTCTGCGGTGCAGCCAGTATCGATAATGTCCGCGCTCTGCGGCGGTTGGATGAGGAGATGCGTGGTGGGTGACGATTATCGTCTGTGTGGCTGGCGTGTGCGCAGCGATTTTCCCCTGCCAGACCTTCTGCCCTGGATCGGAGCTCCCCTTGCTCCCGTGGATCTGCATGTGGAGTTGGGAGAAGTAGAGGCGCGCCTGGCCGATCTGCTTTACGAGGGGCCGATACTGCAGATGAGTGCAGATGGCACCTGTCGTTTTGCCATCGAAGGGGTCGCGGTTTACCGTATTGCGTCCGATGGCCGCTCCATCTGCGTACAGCCACATTTGCCGAAGGATTTTTCTGCTCTGCGCACCTTTCTGCTGGGTTCTGTGCTGGCTATCGCCTGTCAGCGCCGTGGCGTGTTGCCGCTGCATGCTTGCTGCGTCAGGTTGGCCACGCCAGCAGGTGACAGGGCAGTGGCTTTTTCTGCGCCTTCTGGCGTTGGTAAATCGACGTTGGCGACGGCCTTCATGCGCCGGGGCTATTCTATTCTTGCGGATGATGTGACGTTGCTCGCTCTCGACTCGCAGCAGAGAACGTGGGCGTTGCCAACCTTTCCCAGGGTCAAGCTCTGGCGCGACACCCTGGAGCGTTTTGGCTACGAAGCTGGCTCGGTCGAGCGTGTGCGCCAGGGCATGGACAAGTTCTCCGTTGGTTTGCAGTCGGCTGAGTTCTCGGATGCCGCACCTCTCGAGCTGGCGGCGCTGTACCACGTCGAGCGCGTCAACGATGCCCGGCATGCCGGTCAGGAGCCGATCATGGGGCTTGGGGCATCAATCCGCTTTTCTCATTCGATTTATCAGGCGCCTGCTTTGATGCAGATTGCGCTGGACAAAGCTGCACACTTCACACTGGCCACTCGGATGGCCGCTGGTATCCAGAGTCACGCCGTGCTGCGACAGCTCTCGGGCATCGAGTATCTGGATGGGCTCATCAGCCGCATCGTTACGTTGCACGCCGGGGGCGAGCTTTAGGTATGAGCGGTTTCTACTGGCTGGCGTCTTACCCGAAATCAGGCAATACCTGGTTGCGCCTTGCTCTGAACAGCTATTGCAATGGCGGCGTGGAGACGGACTTCTCGCGTCAACTGGCATTCGCTCCGGCTGCGAGCAGTCGGCGGCGTTTCGATGAGCTGTTGGGGGTCGCTTCTTCAGATTTGTTGCCCGAGGAAATTCAGACACTCAGGCCACGGATGTACCAGATGCAGGCGCTTGCGGCGCGCGAGCCCATCTTCAACAAGGTGCATGATGCCTGGCAACTGACGCCCGCTGGCGAGCCGCTTTTTCCGGCCGATGTCACGCTTGGTTGTATCTATGTAGTGCGTGATCCGCGTGACGTGGCTCTGTCGTTGGCCGGCCATGTAGGTATGGATCTGGATCGTGCAATCGACTTTCTCCTGAACGAAACCGCGACGCTTTGCCTGCAAAGTGGCTGGTTGCTTGAGCAGTTGCCCCAGTTCCTGGGCACCTGGAGTCACCATGTACAAAACTGGATGGCGTTGCCCGCCCCTTGGGCACCGCTGCTGGTGCGTTACGAGGACATGCTTGCACAGCCCGTGGAAAGCCTGGCTCGTATCGTCGAGTATTGTGGGTGGGGTGTCGACCAGGAGCGCCTGGAGCTCACGGTCGCGGCGACGCGCTTCGAGCGTTTGCAGGCCGCCGAGGCGACTCATGGTTTCAGTGAGCGTCCCCAGCGATCTGCGCGTTTTTTCCGGGAGGGGCGCTCAGGTGCCTGGCGCGAGCGTCTTACTGACTCACAGCGATATCGCCTGGAGGACTCCACTGTCGCGATGAGAAGTCAGTTCGGCTACAGCTAGCCAGGGTGGCCGCCACGCTCCACCCACAACAGGAACTGACCGAAATGCAGCCCCCTGTGCAGCACGACCAGATATTCAGGGTGTGCATTGTCGCTAGGCCATGCCGCCAGCAGTTTTTTCATGCGCTCGAGATCGAGTAGCTCGCGAGCGAGGGACGAGCCTGCCAATTGATCCATTCGCTCATTGAGCCAAGGGCGTAGCCCGCTGAGACGATGCATATACTCCGGGCACTGCATGCCTCGCCGGCGATTGCTGATGATCTCGTCTGGAAGGCGATCTTCCAGGCTGAGGCGGGCTAACCGTCTGCTTACGCCATTGTGTAGGTAAAGGCTGTCCGGTAGCGATAGGCAGAATTCCTGTAAGCGGCGGTCGGCGGTCGGGTCGCGTACTTCGATACCATGCAGGGCCCTTACTAGGCCTGCGCTCTCGAGTAAGGTCTGGCGTTCTCTCAGGCATTCCTGATGCAATTGCCAGCCAGGCATGCGCAGCATGGATCGGCGTATCTGCTGCGCCTCCATCAGGGCGGGCGTTTTCCAGAGCGCTGGTGCCAGTGCGGTCAGGTGCTGGGTGTCGGGTGCGATGGGGCGGCCCAGCAAGCGCTTTATGGACTCAGGTACGAATGGTGCGAAGGTATTGCGCCAGATCTGTCTCGCACGGGATGCCGGAAGCCCGGAATGGCGCGCCAGCGCATTGGCTTGTTGCATGGCTTGTAGCCAGCGGCCGCGCCTGAGCAAACCTGGCAGGGTGCCCTGGCCATCCCAGGATAGTGTCATGTTGCCCATCGACCCGGACAGCATAACGCGCCCCCCCTGCTGGCTTAAGTGATCCCTGAGCGGGCCCATCCAGGCGAGATTCATGACGTTGCGCCAGGGGACTCCGGTGGACTGGAACATGGCCGTCCAGTCCGTATCCCAGCGGTGCGCCAGCGGGCCTTCGAAGTAGAGCGGCGTAAGGCCAGGGGTTTGTGCTGTGATCCGCTCTACGTAGGGACGCTCGCTGGCGTAGAACCGAGGCGTGTCGGCGGGGGTAAGACCGGCGGCGGGTAGACTGGTCAGACTGGTCACCTGGTGACCCGGACGCTGTCTGGCAGCGGTCACCGTTACTGCGGAGGAGTCCAGGCCGCCGGTCAGTGCCGAGAAAACAGAACCCTCTACGCGCAGATGATCCAAAACCACTCGATCAAACAGCTCGCGTGCCGCCTCTATGTAGTCGTCCTCGCGGGGTAGGGACAATTCAGTGCGGCGCTCAGGTCGCCAGTAGCAACGCTGGGTCATGCGTCCATCGCGCACCGTCCCGATCATGCCGGCCGGCAAACATCGCACATGCTTGTGGAAGGTGCTGTGAGGATCTGTTGGGAGATCGGCAAGATTCAGCGCGAATCGATCTACGTCCAACCCCCAGGGAACCTCAGGGACTGCCAGAACCGCTGCGGGGGTGGTCGCGAAGACGAAGAAGCGACTGCTGTGATAATAGTAAAGGGGGCGTTGGCCGACACCGTCGCGTGCCAGCAGCAAGCGTTGCGAGGTCGAGTGCCAGGCTGCCAGCGCGAAGTCCCCCAGCAGCCGTTCAGGTGCTTCTGCGTCCCAGCGTATGAGCGCTTCGAGGGCAAGTGCACTGTCGGGCCAGGATCTGGCGACTTGGGCGAGGCCAAGCGCCTGAGTCAGTTCGAGGCGGTTGGTCAGGTAGCCATCGAAGACCAGCACCCATGGGTGCCCTGGCTGCATTCTCGGTTGCTGATCATGGCGGTCTTCGGGCGCACTGATGCGCAGGCGGTGGGTCATGTTTAGACCCGCTGCCGACCAGTGTCTGGAGGGCTCAAGCCCAGGCGCATCCAGAGCGGCAGAAAACCGCTCTGCTAAGTCGCATGGCACAGTGCTGCCGCAAAGAAGCAAGCCTGCGAACGCGCTCATTCGTCAGTTGAAAGACTGAGTCGTTAGGGCAGGATCAGGAGACACTGTTGCTGAAGCCAAAGGTACCGTCGTTACCACTGGTCGCGAAGATACTTGCAGTAACGTCGGTGATGGACACTTCGGTCATCTCCGGCTTTTGCCAGGTTTTACGCGGGGTCTGTTGCTCTGTTTGATCGTTGTTGAGTGGCTCGGTCATGGACAATCCCCTGTTTTGAGTATGTGAAATTATCGTAATCCCTGGTGACTGACAATTGGCTCATGCAGAGTGATACGTCACGGGGGATGGGTAAAGCGGGTGCCCCTGGGTGAAATTCCTGTAGCTATCATCGCCCACTTGGTAGGCGATCTGCACCCAGCTCAATAGTACGTTTGTAACGGGCTGAGGTGCTGAGCTCTGGATTGGTCGTAGACGTATGAGCAGCGCATTTTCTGCAGCCTGAAGGTCATCACGGAAGGTGAAGCGGTCAGAAGGCCCACAATGATTTTCATAGGTCGTACATCCGCGTTTGATGATGACCTCCACATCACGCCCCAGTCCCGGAGTGTCGTCAACCCGTTCGCGCACCTGTCGGTAGGCTTCGTGAGCCTGTGCTAATCCATCGAGATAGAACAATGTTCGGTAAGGGCCTTCCTGGTAACGCAGGCTGAGGCTTGCACCTGCCTTGTAGGCATAAGGCAGGGCATGCGCGAGGCGTTGGGTAGTCATCAGTTGATCCAGCGTGACAGGGCGCACCTGGACTTTGTAGCAGTTGCGGCATCCCACTGGGACGGCTGCCTTGTTGTAGGCCTGGTTGAATAGAAAGCCCATGAGCTTGCCGCAGGGAAAAGGTGGCGGTTTCGTTCCGAAGACCCAGTTGTTCATTGACAGGGGCGACTTCAGCAATGACCAGGTACCGTCCTCGTGCTGGATGATATCGCCTCTTTCACGTGCTATGAAAAGGTTATCCCCAATCGTGGACTCGCCCAGTCTCAGGCTCAGAACATCAGTGGGTACTATGGGCACGATCATCGCTCCGAGGTGGTGATTGGAGGGAAGTTTCCCTGTTGCGGATGCAGGGGTAAAGCGCGATGACGGAGTTGCGCTGGTCAAAAGCGTTGCTTGAATAGAGCGTCTTGCACACCCATTGCGTAGTGGCTGCCGAGTAAAGTGGCGAGCGGATCAGGCAGGCCGCGACTGCAGTCTTGATGTGATGTCTGTAGTCGCGGTCGGTCGGCGATCCGCCTCAGCCGAGAATTTGGTGTCCTTCTGAGTGGATCGCAGTTGAAACTCTCGCCCAGCGAGACAGACTCAATCGAGCATGTCGCTGTAACGCTCGTCCTTCTTGAACACCAACGGCTGCTCGAAGCCGGGCACCTTGATCTCCTCAGGGGTGATGGAGATCGCCTGGTCGTCGATCATGTCGTTGCCGAAGTTGTAGATGATGTCCAGCTTGCCCTGCAGAGCCTGTTGGTCGTAAGCGGCAGCAGCAGTACGAGTGCCTTCACGGCGCGCCAGGTAGGCATCGAAAGCGGCCTGGCCGTGACGCTTGCGCAGCATGCGCTCGGCTACGTGCGGAGCCAGCACCAGGGCGCTGGCGTTGTTGCCGCCGAAGCCCTTGGAGTTGATGAAGGCCACGTCCAGTGCTTGCTCGCCGACCTTGCGGTCGTCGGTGGACAGACTCAGGTGTTCCTGATGCACGTCAGCGGCGACGGCGTCGATGGTTTTCAGGCCGGGCACGATGCCGTACTTGAAGGCGCCGAGGGCGCCGATCACCTGGTCGCCGCTGGCGGTGGCCAGGGAATGGCCGACGAAGGCCTTTACCGCGGTGACTGGCCATTGCTCGATACCGAAGGCCGCGGCGACGCGGTCGAGGATTTCCGACTCGGTGACACGGTTGGCCGGGGTGCTGGAGCCGTGGGCGTGGACGAAGCTGCGGCTGCGTACGGCGTCCAGGCCGAGCAGTTGCACGGCGCTGGCCACGGCCTTGGCCACGGTCAGGTAGTTGCCGGGGCCGGGAGCGGAGATGGATTTCTTGAAGCCATCGGCGTTGATGAACACGTCCGGCACCGCGCCGTGGATGTCGGCACCCAGTTCCAAGGCCAGCTCGTCGTCCATCAGCACCACGAACTGGCAGGCCTCGGCCAGGGTGAAGCCGCAGTTGTCGCCGAATGGGCGGCTGGCACGGCGGAAGTCCACCTCGCTCTTGCCTTCGATCTGGCGCAGGCCTTCCTCGGTGGCCAGTGCGCCCATGGCGCCGTAGCCCTCGATGCATTCCTGGTTGATCGGTGCTTCGCTGCTGCCGACGATCACCACCCGCGCCTTGCCCGAGGCGATCTGCTCGATGCCCTTCTGCAGGTTGTAGAGGAAGGTGGCGCAGGCGCCAGTGATACTGCCGGTGGTGCCGACACTGCCCAGTACGTAGGCGTTGATGAAGTCCGCCGGCATGGTGTTCAGGCCCAGGGCCAGTTGCTTGGCAGTGACACGGCCGCCTTTGAGGCGCGACTGCATCATGCCGCCGAAACCGTTCTCGTCGAGCTGGCTCATGATGCAGCTGGCGAATACGGCAATCTCGTCCGGGGCGACGTGCTGGACGATACGTTGCCAGTCGATGCCCACCGAACGCAGCGCGTCGGTGACGCCGACCACGGTCATGGCCAGGCCGCGTGGGTGGAAGCGCGCGTTGTACAGTTCGCTCGGCTCGAAGCCAGTGGGTAACTGGCCGGCGGATTTCACTGCCAGCGGGCGATAGCTGTCGACCTTGAATTCGCAGCTGTCGTGCAGGGTGACGCGCACTTCGTTGCCTTCGAGCTCTTCGATCGACCAATTGCTTGGCAGCGGCTCGGGCAGTTGCTTGCGCTGGGTGAGGAAGCTCAGGCTGGCGCCATTGGCGGGGGCGACACCGATACTTTTCTGCCAGTGTGCTGCATCCGGATCCAGGTGCTGCTTCTCGATGCGGCGTACCAGGGTGCCGGCGAGGATTTGCTTGGCGTAGTGGCTTTCGATCTCAGCCAGGCTCAGTGGCTGGCCGTCCTGATCCTGGTACTGGCCATCAACCACGCGCACCAGTTTCATCATCTGCGCCAGCCCGGCCAGGGTTTCCTGGCGCGCTTGGGGTTCCAGCGACTCCTGCACGGTACGACGGAAACCATGGTGGAAGGAGCTGCGCCCGGCTGCGTTGTAACCCCCAAAACCCACGATCACAGGTAAGCGCGACATAACTCAAAAGCTCCTGAACAAGGCCAGCGCGACGCCAGGCCGGCGCCTCTGGGCGCGAGCAGGGTCATAGGGCGGTGGCATTTGGAAAATTTCGGCTGCCTAACCTGACGTGGATCATGACCGTCGAGTCACTCATTCGTCCAATGTCGTGGCAGGTGAAAGGCGTGTCGCAGGTGAGAAGGTGTTCCGAGTAGGGTGCGCCGTGCGCACCAAGAACCTTCTAGTAGAGGCTGGTGCGCATAGCGCACCCTACGCGAGCCCGCCGATTGGCGGGCTCGAAGGGCTCAGCTCTGGTAGCTGATATGTCCGTCGACCAGCGTGTAGCGCACCGCGCCGGGCAGGCAGTGGCCGATGAACGGGCAGTTGCTGCCCTTGGAGTACCACTGCTCGCCAGCGATGGTCGACGCTTGTGCATCGAACAGTACGATATCGGCAGCGCCGCCGGCGCTCAGGTTGCCAGCCGGCAGACGCAGTGCGGCGGCCGGGCCACTGGTCAGGCGTGCCAGCAGTGTCGGCAGATCCAGTAGGCCGTCCTGCACCAGGCTCAGGGCCAGCGGCAGCAGCAACTGCACGCTGCTGATGCCCGGCTCGGTAGCGGCGAACGGCGCCAGCTTGGCATCGCGCTCGTGCGGCTGGTGGTGGCTGGCGATAGCCGAGATCACTCCGGCTTTCACTGCCTCGCGCAAGCCGTCGCGGTCGGCACGCGAGCGCAGCGGTGGTTGCACGTGGTAGAGGCTGGAGAAGTCGACCAGCGCCTCATCGGTGAGGATCAGCTGATACAGGGCTACGTCAGCGGTCACCGGCAGGCCACGGGCCTGGGCGGTGGCGATCAGCTCGGCACCACGGGCACTGGTGATCTGGCTGAAGTGCGCGCGCACGCCGCTCTGCTCCACCAGCAGCAGGTCGCGGGCCAGTGCTACGGTTTCGGCGGTTTCCGGGATGCCGGCCAGACCGAGGAAGCTTGCAGTCGGCCCCTCATGCGCCAGACCGCCTTCGGCGAGGTCGGCGTCCTGCGAGTGGAAGATCACCTGCAGGTCGAAGGTGGCCGCATATTCCAGCGCGCGGCGCAGGGTGCGGCTGCTGCGGAAGTTGTCCAGGCCGTTGCCGAAGGCGACGCAGCCGGCGTCACGCAGTGCAACGAGTTCTGCAAGCTGTTCGCCAGCCAGGCCTTTGCTCAGCGCGCCGATGGGGAACACCTTGGTGTGCCCGGCTTCGCGGGCGCGGTCGAGGATCAGCTCGGCCACGGCCGAGGTATCCAGCACCGGCTTGGTGATCGGCGGGCAGCACAAACTGGTGACGCCGCCGGCCGCGGCGGCCAGGGTTTCCGTGGCGATGCTGCCTTTGCGACTGTAGCCCGGCTCGCGCAGGGCCACCGACAGGTCGACCAGGCCGGGAGCGGCGATCAGGCCCTGGGCGTCGAGAGTCTTGTCGGCGACGAAGTCAGCAGGCGCCTGGCCGGTGGCGACCAGCTTGGTGCCATCGATATAGAGGTCGGTGACCTGATCCAGGCCGCTGTTGGGATCGATCACGCGTGCGCCGAGGATTGCGGTACGCATCAGTTGGCCTCCTCGGCGTTGAGTTGACGTTGGGCGTTCTGCCCGCTCATGGCCATCGACAGCACGGCCATACGGATGGCGATGCCGTAGGTGACCTGATTGAGGATCACCGACTGCGGGCCGTCGGCCACCGCCGACTCGATCTCCACGCCGCGGTTGATCGGGCCCGGGTGCATCACCAGGGCATCCGGCTTGGCCAGCTTGAGGCGCTGCTCGGTGAGGCCGAACAGGCGGTAGAACTCGCCCTCACTGGGTAGCAGGCCACCCTGCATGCGCTCGCGTTGCAGGCGCAGCATGATCACCACGTCGACATCCTTGAGGCCTTCGTTGGCGTCGCTGAACACGCGCACGCCGTAGCTTTCCTCCAGGCCGATGGGCAGCAGGGTTTTCGGCGCGATTACGCGGATGTCCGGGCAGCCCAGGGTCTTCAGCGCCAGCATGTTCGAGCGTGCTACCCGCGAGTGCAGGATGTCGCCGACGATGGCCACCGACAGATTCTCGAAGTCACCCTTATGGCGGCGAATGGTGAGCATGTCGAGCATGCCCTGGGTCGGGTGCGCGTGGCGGCCGTCGCCACCGTTGATGATCGCCAGGTTCGGGCACACGTGCTCGGCGATGAAGTGCGCGGCGCCGGAGTCGGCATGGCGCACCACGAAGATGTCGGCGGCCATGGCCTCGAGGTTGCGCAGGGTGTCGAACAGCGTCTCGCCCTTGCTGGTGGAGCTGGTCGATACGTTGAGGCTGATGACGTCGGCCGACAGGCGCTGAGCGGCCAGCTCGAAGGTGGTGCGGGTGCGCGTGGAGTTCTCGAAGAACACGTTGCACACGGTCTTGCCGCGCAGCAGTGGGACTTTCTTCACCGCGCGCGCGCCGACTTCGAGGAAGGAGTCGGCGGTGTCGAGGATTTCGGTCAACAGCTCACGGGGCAGGCCGTCGAGTGAAAGGAAGTGGCGCAACTGACCTTGGTCGTTCAGTTGCAGCGGGCGCTTGGCGGCGAGTGGCGTCATCGCAGGGAGTCTCAGTTGGCGAGCGTCTGGAGTTCGAGGGTCAGCGGCGTGGGGCCGGACAATTTTACCCGCTCGTTGGTGGCCAGCGACAGGGTGGCGCCGACCACATCGGGGCGGATCGGCAACTCGCGGGCGTTCAGGTCGAGCAGGCTGACCAGGGTCACGCTGGCCGGGCGGCCGTAGTCGAACAGTTCGTTCAGGGCGGCGCGGATGGTGCGGCCGCTCATCAATACGTCGTCGATCAGCACCAGGTGCTGGCCTTCGATCTCGAACGGCAACTCGGACGGCTGCACCTGTGGGTGGAGGCCGTTCTGGGTGAAATCGTCGCGGTAGAACGACACATCAAGGATGCCCAGTGCGTCATCACGACCCAGGGCTTGCAGCAGGGCCTGGGCGACCCAGACGCCGCCGGTGCGGATACCGATGAAGCGCGGCTCGCTGATCTGGCGCTGGTTCAGGTGCTGAGTCAGGGCGCTGGCCATGGTCGGCAGCAGGTCGTTGGGGTTGGGTAGCATGGCGAAACTCCATATATGAACAGCTTCTGAGAGCGTAAGCGAGGCCGCCGAGGCAATACCGATGGCGGCCCCGTAAAAACAGGCGAGGAAGCGCAGTTTACGAGTTGTAAATGAGCATTGCTCGTTTCACTCGTCCTTCGGATCGCGCTGAAGCGCGTCAGCCTTTAAGGGCTTTCCGAGCCTGTTTTTAACGCAGCATCGGCAACGCAGGTAGCTCTCAGCCCGTGCAGTTTTCCTCTAGCCAGCCCTGTAGCAACAAGGCTGCAGCAATGGCATCGACCGGGCGCTCGCGATAGCCGCCACTCTGGCCTTCGCGCAGGCGCTGGCCCTTGGCCTCGAAGGTGGTCAGGCGTTCGTCGTGGGTGTAGGCCGGCAGGTTGAAGCGGCCGTTGAGGCGGCGGGCGAATTTCTCGGCGCGGGCGCTCATCTCGCTGGGTGTACCGTCCATGTTCAGCGGCAGGCCGACCACCACGGCGTCCGGCTGCCATTCCTTGATCAAGGCTTCGACACGGCTCCAGTCCGGCACGCCGTTCTGCGCCTTGAGTACGCACAGCTCGCGGGCCTGCCCGGTGATCACCTGGCCGACGGCGACGCCGATCTGCTTGGTGCCGTAGTCGAAGCCCAGCAGCAGGCGTAGTGGCTTGTCGCTCATCAGGCGTGCCCGACCTGCGAACTCAGCAGGCTGAGGTTGACTCCCAGGCGTGCTGCTGCGGCATTGAGTCGCTGGTCGAAGGGCAGGTCGAACAGAATGCTGCTTTCGGCGGGGCAGGTCAGCCAGGCGTTATCGGCCAGTTCGGCTTCCAGTTGTCCCGCGTCCCAGCCGGCGTAACCGAGGGTGATCAGATAGCGATCCGGGCCGCTGCCATCGGCGATGGCGAACAGTACGTCCTGCGAAGTGGACAGGCCCAGCTCACCCAGCTCCAGAGTCGCCTGAAATTGTGGGCCTGCGGGGTGCAGGACGAAACCACGGTCGGTCTGTACCGGGCCGCCGGCGAAGATCGGCAGGCTGTGGCACAGCGCCGCAGGCTCTTCGTCAGGGCGCAATTGTTCGAGCACGTCGGCCAGATTCAGGCCATTTGGCTTGTTGATCACCAGGCCCATCGCACCCTGTTCGTTATGTTCGACCAGGTAGGTGACAGTCTGCGCGAAATTCGGATCGGCCATATGCGGCATAGCGATCAGGAAATGGTGCTTGAGGGAGATGGGGGCTGAATTCTTCATGGCCGCTAGTTTCGGCTTTAAGCAGCCGGGCTTCAAGCCATAGGGCTGTTCAGCTGTGGGGCTGGTCGACCTGACAATCGTTCTTGGTACGTAGCCCGGATGAAGTCCGGGTGCGGTGGGGAAATTCCCGGATTTCAAGAGCGGCGTAAGGTGCGCCGTGTGTACCGGGCTAGTTGCTCGACAACCGGTCACCGCGCTCGAAGCGCCAGGTGCGGATGATTTCCAGACGGTCGATGTCAGCCAGGTCACCGGTAAAGGGGGCGTAGGGGGCGGCCAGGCGCACGATGCGTTGTGCGGCCTGGTCGAGAACCGCCTGGCCGGAGGATTCAAGCACTTGCACTTCGTACAGAGAACCATCGCGGTTGATCGACACCAGCAGGCGCAGGCTGCCATAGATACGCTGGCGACGGGCGTCGTCCGGGTAATTGAGGTTGCCGATGCGCTCGACCTTCTTGCGCCACTCGTCCTTGTACCAGGCGCCCTTGTCGCGCATGGTCGACGCGGCGTTGAGGCGATGGATCTTCGGACGTTTGGCGTAGGCCTGAACTTCCTGGGCCAGCTCGGCTTCCAGGCTGGCGATCTCCGCCGAGAGTTGCGCGGAGTCGAATACCGGGGCTGGCCGGGCTTGCGGCGCGGGCTTGGTCTCTTCCCGTTTTACCGGGGTCTTCTGCTGTTGCGGGGCGCGGGTAGCGACCGCAGCCTTCGGTGCTTCTGGCTTGGTGGCCGGTTGCTGCGGTGTGGCGGGTGGAGTGACCTTGCGCACCTCGCTGTCCTGGAACAGCGCCTGTTCGGTGGTCTTGGGCGCCGCCGCGTGCTCCAGGGTGCCGCTGCCTTGCTGATTGTCCTGAGCGAGGAAGTCAGCCTCCTTGGGCTTTTCTTCACTCTTGAAGGTAGACAGGGTGATTTCCAGCGTCTTACTGATTTCCGGCGGTGGCTCGAGGGTGAAGCCGACGCCGAGTATCAGGGCAATATGCAGTGCTGTGGCCAGGAAAAGCGTGAACCCCAGGCGATCCGCCGGACGAACGTCGGCGGTGGAGATGGCGGGAGGGGTGGCTGCTGCGTTCATGACGTATCGAGTCTGCTTGCGAATGACGCGCAGTCTGCGGCGCGGCGCTTCAGGCTGCAAGCCTGAAGCGCCAGGCTGTTAGCTGGTTCAAGCTTGTGGCGTTTATGTAATGCCGGCGTAGGGCGGGTGCAACCCGCCGGCCACGCGCTGGCGGGTTGTTCTCCGTCCTAGGAGGCGCGCTTGTTGGCGATGCAATCCATCAGGCGCTCACCGATACGGGTGTCGAAGGCAGCATCGATTTCGCGAATGCAGGTCGGGCTGGTGACGTTGATTTCCGTCAGGTGCTCGCCGATCACATCGAGCCCGACGAAAATCAGTCCTTTCTCGCGCAGAGTCGGGCCGACGGCGGCGGCGATCTCGCGGTCGCGCTCGGTCAGTGGTCGGGCTTCGCCGCGTCCTCCGGCGGCGAGGTTGCCGCGGGTCTCGCCGGCTGCGGGAATACGCGCCAGGCAGTAGGGGATCGGTTCGCCGTCTATCATCAGAATGCGCTTGTCGCCGTCCTTGATAGCCGGCAGGTAACCCTGCGCCATGATCTGCTGCTGGCCGTGCTGAGTCAGCGTTTCCAGAATCACCGAGAGGTTGGGGTCGCCCTCGCGGTGACGAAAGATCATCGAACCGCCCATGCCATCCAGGGGTTTGAGAATGATGTCACGGTGCTCATCGGCAAACTGGCGCAGAATGTCGGGGCGCCGACTGACCAGGGTCGGTGGTGTGTATTGGGGAAACTGGGTGGCGAAGAACTTTTCATTGCAGTCGCGCAGACTCTGCGGCCGATTGACCACCAGTACGCCGTCGCGCTCAGCCTGCTCGAGCAGGTAGGTGGAGTAGACGAATTCGTTATCGAAGGGCGGATCCTTGCGCATCAGGATCACGTCCAGTTCGGCGAGCGGCGTGTCCTGCTCGGAACCAAGGGCGAACCAGCGTTGAGGATCGTTGAACACCTCCAGAGGCCGCATGCGTGCACGAGCTCGGCCGCGGGCCTGGTAGAGATCCTGCTGCTCCATGTAGAACAGCGACCAGCCGCGTGCTTGAGCGGCCAGCAGCATGGCCAGCGAACTGTCCTTCTTGAAGGAAATGCTGGCAATCGGATCCATGACGATCCCGAGACGAAGGCTCATGGGGGTAACTCTCCGCGAGATAAGAGGGCAAAGGCCCGGTAGTTGTGCCGAACGAGGCTTGTCAGGGTGGCGTCGACCGGGGTCTTGGTCAAGGGCCGGAGCTGCCCTGGTAGGCTTATAGATTGCATCTGGAGAGTGTGCTAAAAAGGCCCGACGATTGGGTCAAGCCCCATCGGCGACTGGGCCTCAGGCATACTGATAACGCGAAAAAATAACGACTCACCGAGGCGATGGTAGGGCGAAAATGGAACAGCATTCCGAGGGTTTGAAAGTGATGGTGATCGACGATTCGAAAACGATTCGTCGCACCGCGGAAACTCTGCTGAAAAAAGTGGGTTGTGAGGTCATCACCGCGGTCGATGGCTTCGATGCCCTGGCCAAGATTGCCGACACTCACCCCAGCATCATCTTTGTCGACATCATGATGCCGCGTCTCGATGGGTATCAGACCTGTGCCCTGATCAAGAACAACAGTGCTTTCAAATCCACTCCGGTGATCATGCTGTCCTCCAAGGATGGCCTGTTCGATAAAGCCAAGGGACGCATCGTCGGTTCCGATCAATACCTGACCAAGCCTTTCAGCAAGGAAGAGTTGCTCGGTGCGATCAAAGCCCACGTGCCTGACTTCACTCCGGTGGAACAAGCCTCCTGACGTGATGGCCTCAGGGCCTCGCGCCACTTCTGTATTGGGAAACACCATGGCTCGAATTCTGATTGTTGATGACTCCCCGACCGAGATGTACAAGCTGACCGCCATGCTGGAAAAGCACGGCCATCAGGTACTGAAAGCGGAAAACGGCGCCGACGGCGTGGCCCTGGCCCGCCAGGAAAAGCCGGACGCGGTTCTGATGGACATCGTCATGCCCGGCCTCAATGGTTTCCAGGCGACTCGTCAACTGACCAAGGACGCTGAAACCAGCCACATTCCGGTGATCATCGTCACCACCAAGGATCAGGAAACCGACAAGGTCTGGGGCAAGCGCCAGGGCGCCAAGGACTACCTGACCAAGCCGGTCGACGAAGATACCTTGCTGAAAACCCTCAATGCGGTGCTGGCCGGCTGATGCCGTGCCGTCCGCGTATTAAATAAGAAGAAGGCCACGGCTGGCATGTCGGACGCGCAGACTCCTTTCCAGATCCTCTTCGAGATCGACCAGCGTTGCCGAGCCCTGGCGGCCGGCTTGCCGTCGCAACAGGCGGCGGTACAAACCTGGAGCGGTATCGGTTTTCGCATGGGCGAGCGATTCTTCGTCGCGCCGATGGGGGAGGTGGGTGAAGTCCTGCACGAACCACGCTACACCCTGCTGCCGGGTGTGAAAGGCTGGGTCAAAGGGGTGGCCAACGTGCGTGGCCGCCTGTTGCCGATCATGGATCTGTGCGGATTCTTCGGCAATGAACTGTCGCCCTTGCGCAAGCTGCGGCGAATTCTGGTGGTTGACCACCAGGAAATCTTCGCTGGCCTGACGGTCGACGAGGTTTTCGGCATGCAGCATTTCCCCGTGGATGCATTTTCAGAACAACTGCCGCCTCTCGAGGCGAGCATTGCGCCGTTTATCCACGGTGTTTTTCAACGGGAACAGCCCTGGTTGGTATTCAGCCCTCATGCATTGACGGCAGATCCGGGATTTCTCGATGTTGCCTATTAAGCAGGTCGTTTAAAAACGCAGGTCGTTTTTAAGGGAACTGCAGATTTTCGGTTGGGCCGGCTCTGCCGGCTCTTTGGCGTTACATGGGAACCGTAGTGCGGTCGGTCCAGGCGGGGGCCAGATAATGAAAAAACTCAATGCAGGCAATTTGTTGGTCGGGGCACGCAGTAGCACGCTGATCGCGGCGCTGTTCGTCGTGCTCATCGTTTCCATCGTGCTGTTGTTCGCGAACTTCGCCTACATCAACACCCAGTCCAACTACGATACCGAGTACATCAGCCACTCCGGTGAGCTGCGCGTACTGTCCCAGCGTATCGCCAAGAACGCCACCGAGGCCGCGGCGGGTACCGCCGAAGCTTTCGGCCTGCTGCGCGATGCCCGTAACGACTTCCAGCAGCGCTGGGGTTACCTGACCGACGGCGATGCCAGCAGCGGCTTGCCGCCTGCACCCGAGTCGGTGCAGGCGCAGATGGCTGCCGTGCAACAGGACTGGGACAGCCTGCGGCAGAACACCGACGCCATTCTCGCCAGCGAGCAGACTGTTCTGTCGTTGCACCAGGTAGCCGCCACCCTGGCAGAAACCATTCCGCAGCTGCAGGTCGAGTACGAAGAGGTGGTCGACATCCTGCTGGAGAGCGGCGCGCCGGCTGCTCAGGTATCGGTCGCCCAGCGTCAGTCGCTGCTGGCCGAACGTATCCTCGGTTCGGTGAACAAGGTACTGGCCGGTGATGAAGACTCGGTACAGGCCGCCGACATGTTCGGCCGTGACGCCAGCCTGTTCGGTCGTGTACTGGCGGCGATGCTCGAAGGCAACGCCGCGATGGAAATCAGCCAGGTGACCGACGAGGAAGCCCTCGAGCGTCTGGCCGAGATTTCCGAGCTGTTCGAATTCGTATCCGGTTCGGTGGACGAGATTCTCGAAACCTCACCGGAACTGTTCCAGGTGCGCGAATCGGCGAACTCCATCTTCACCGTATCGCAGACCCTGCTGGACAAGGCCTCCGAACTGGCCGCGGGCTTCGATGACCTGGCTTCTGGTCGTGCACTCAACACCCTGTTCGGCTATGTGCTGGGTGCCCTGGCGCTGGGTTCGATCATCCTCATCGGCCTGGTGATGGTGCGGGAAACCAACCGCCGTCTGGCCGAAACCGCCGAGAAGAACGAACGTAACCAGGCGGCGATTCTGCGTCTGCTCGATGAAATCGCCGACCTCGCCGACGGTGACCTGACCGTAGCCGCGACGGTAACCGAAGACTTCACCGGCGCCATCGCCGACTCCATCAACTACTCCATCGACCAGCTGCGCGACCTGGTTGCCACCATCAACCTGACCGCCGTTCAGGTAGCCGGTGCCGCCCAGGAAACCCAGGCCACGGCGATGCACCTGGCCGAGGCCTCCGAGCACCAGGCGCAGGAAATTGCCGGGGCTTCTGCGGCGATCAACGAAATGGCCGTGTCGATTGACCAGGTATCGGCGAACGCCTCGGAATCCTCCGCGGTAGCGGAACGTTCTGTAGCCATCGCCAACAAGGGTAACGAAGTCGTACACAACACCATCACCGGCATGGATAACATCCGTGAGCAGATCCAGGACACCTCGAAGCGGATCAAACGCCTCGGCGAATCGTCCCAGGAGATCGGTGACATCGTTAGCCTGATCAACGACATTGCCGACCAAACCAACATCCTCGCACTGAATGCCGCGATCCAGGCCTCCATGGCCGGTGATGCGGGCCGCGGCTTCGCCGTGGTAGCGGACGAGGTACAACGCCTCGCAGAACGTTCTTCGGCGGCGACCAAGCAGATCGAGGCGCTGGTAAAAACCATTCAGACCGACACCAACGAAGCCGTTATCTCCATGGAGCAGACGACTTCCGAAGTGGTGCGCGGTGCCCGCCTGGCGCAGGACGCCGGTGTGGCACTGGAAGAGATCGAGAAGGTATCGAAAACCCTCGCGGCCCTCATCCAGAACATCTCCAACGCCGCCCGTCAGCAGGCCTCTTCGGCCGGCCACATTTCCAACACCATGAACGTGATCCAGGAGATCACCTCGCAGACGTCCTCGGGTACCACCGCCACCGCCAAGAGCATTGGTAACCTGGCCAAGATGGCCAGTGAGATGCGCAAGTCGGTGTCCGGCTTCACCCTGCCAGACGCCTGATTAAAGGAGCGCGGTGGCTGGCTGCAGCCACCGCAACACAGCCATGACCCAGGGCGAAGGTATGCAGTCAGCGGGCGTGTGGGCGTTGCGCCCGGTGGCCGATATGTCGCAAGCCGATTTCCACGACTGGCAGACGCTGCTCGAAGCGCGAACCGGTGTGGTGATCAGCGAGCAACGCCGCGCTTTTCTGCAGACCAACCTGAGTGCGCGCATGCGCGAACTGGGCGTCACGGATTACGCCAGTTACTACCGCCAGGTTACCGATGGCCCGCGAGGCGCGGTGGAGTGGTCGACCCTGCTGGATCGTCTGACCGTGCAGGAAACCCGCTTCTTCCGTCATCCGCCGTCCTTCGAGGTGCTGACGCAGTACCTGCAGGAGCGTCTGGCCGCGGGCTTGGGTAAACCCTGGGAATTGTGGAGCGTGGGTTGCTCCAGTGGTGAAGAGCCCTATTCGCTGGCGATTCTGGCGGCCGAGGCATTGCAGGGCAGTGAGTTGCCCGAGCATTTCGCGGTGACGGGTACCGATATCAGCCAGGGGGCGTTGAGCAAGGCGCGTGAGGCCTGCTATTCGCAACGCCGCCTGGAGCAGGTAAGTGACGATCTGCGCGAGCGCTATTTTCTCGCTCAGGCCGATGGACGTTTCAAGGTGGTATCGAGCCTGGCTGCGCGGGTGTGCTGCGCCCGGCTCAACGTGCTGGAACTGGCCAAGGCGCCGATGTCCGGCATGGACGTGATTTTCTGTCAGAACTTGCTGATCTATTTCCGCCGCTGGCGTCGCCGCGACATCCTCAACCGCCTGGCCGAGAGTCTGGCGCCAGGAGGGTTGCTGGTGGTGGGGGTGGGTGAAGTAGCCGGTTGGCAGCATCCGGAGCTGGTACCGGTTGCCGACGAGCGAGTCCTGGCGTTTACCCGCAAGGGATAAGGCCAAGTTTATGAGTGGAGTGGCTATGGGTGATCGGCATGACTATGTCGCCCTGGAGTGGGTCAAAGGCGAAATCGCGGAAACCCTGAAGCAGGCGCGACAGGCCCTGGAGGCGTTCGTCGAGAACCCGCAGGATCCGACGCGCATGCGTTTCTGCCTGACCTACGTGCACCAGGTTCACGGCACCTTGCAGATGGTCGAATTCTACGGTGCCGCCCTGCTCGCCGAGGAAATGGAGCAGCTGGCCAAGGCACTGATGGAAGGTCGCGTGGCCAACCAGGGTGAAGCCCTGGAAGTGCTGATGCAGGCCATCCTGCAGTTGCCGGTGTACCTCGACCGCATCCAGACCGCCCGCCGCGACCTGCCGATGGTCGTGTTGCCACTGCTCAACGATCTGCGCGCCGCCCGCGGTGAGAAGCTGCTGTCGGAAACCAGCCTGTTTTCCCCCGACATGTCCGTCCGCCTGCCGGCGTTGTCCGAAGGTGGCCTGGCACACCTGCGTACCGCCGAGCTGCCGGTACTGTTGCGCAAGCTGCGGCAGATGCTGCAGATGGCACTGGTCGGCATCATTCGCAATCAGGATCTGGCCACCAACCTCGGCTACATGGCACGCGTCTTCGCTCGCCTGGAAAACCTGTGCAAGGAGGCCCCGCTGGGTGGCCTGTGGCAGATCGCTTCCGGCATGGTCGAAGGCTTGGCCAACGGCAGCGTGGTCAACGGCACGTCGGTGCGTACCCTGCTGCGTCAAGTCGACAAGGAACTCAAGCGTCTGGTCGAGCAGGGCGCCGATGGCATCAACCAGGCCGCTCCCGATGAACTGACCAAGAATCTGCTGTTCTACGTGGCCAAGGCGCCGGCACAATCGCCGCGTATCCGTGCCCTGAAGGAACAATACCGCCTTGACGAAGCCCTGCCGGACACCGAAGTGGTGGACGAGGAGCGGGCCCGCCTGGCCGGCCCTGATCGCGATGCCATGCGCTCGGTGGTGGCGGCGCTGTGCGAAGAGCTGGTGCGGGTCAAGGACAGCCTCGACCTGTTCGTACGCAGTGATCGGAGCCAGGCCAGTGAGCTGGACAGCCTGCTCGCGCCACTCAAGCAGATCGCCGACACCCTCGCGGTACTGGGCTTCGGCCAGCCGCGCAAGGTGATTCTCGACCAGATCGACGTGATTCATGGCTTGTCCCTTGGCCAGCGCGAGCCGAGCGATGCGGTACTGATGGATGTTGCCGGTGCGCTGCTCTATGTCGAAGCCACATTGGCCGGCATGGTCGGCCCGAGCGACGACAACCAGAACGAGCAGAGCCACCTGCCGACCACCGACGTGGCGCAGATTCACCAGCTCGTCATTAAAGAGGCGCGCAACGGTCTGGAACAGGCCAAGGACGCGATCATCGAGTTCATCGCCTCGCAGTGGAACCACGAGCACCTGGCACGCGTGCCCGAGTTGCTCACCCAGGTGCGTGGCGGCCTGGCGATGATCCCGTTGCAGCGCGCGGCCGATCTGCTCAATGCCTGCAATCGCTACATTCAGGAACAGCTGCTGGCGCGCAAGGCCGTGCCCAACTGGCAGAGCCTGGACACCCTGGCTGACGCCATCACCAGCGTCGAGTACTACCTCGAACGTCTGGCTGAAGATCATGGTACCCAGGGTGACCTGATCCTCGATGTCGCCGAAGAAAGCCTGGAGACCCTGGGCTACCCGCTCAAGGAAAAACCGTCGATCCTTGACCGCGTCGAGCCGCCGGAAGAACCCCTGGCGCCGTTGGCCGATCCGCTGCAGGAAATCGAACTGCTGGGTGCCGAGGACGATCACCTCGAAGAGCCGCTGGCCGAGGTCGAACCGCAGGCCTTCGAACCGAGCGAATTGTTGTTGGAAACCGGCGACGATCTGCAACTGCTCGATGCCGAACCGCAGCTGGACGACATGCCGTCGCTGGGTGAGCCGGCGGACGAGCTCACCTTCGATCTGGGTGAACTCGAAGAGCTGCCACCTCTGCAGGCTGACGACGAACTGCAGTCGCTGACAGTCGAGACCGTGCCCGATCTGGAATTCGAAGAGCTGAGTCTGGAGCAACTGGACGACGCACCGCAGTGGGACGAGTTGGAGTTGGCCGAGCTGGAGCTGCCGGAGGTCGAGCTACCCGGTCTGCCCGAAGAGACTCTGGAGCTCGAAGAGCCGGCCGCGGAGAAGCCTCTGTCGATGGCTGACGTGATGGCCGCACCCGTGCAGGCGATCAACCCGCCAGCCGCCGACGTGCCGCCGAGCCTGCTACCGCCGCCGGCCGATGAAGAGCCGGTTGACGAAGAGCTGCTGGAAGTCTTTATCGAAGAAGCCGGCGAAGTGCTGGAAACCATCGCCGAGTACCTGCCGCAGTGGCAGGCCGACACTGGCAACAAGGACGCGCTGATCGAGGTGCGTCGTGCCTTCCACACCCTCAAGGGCAGTGGGCGCATGGTGCGCGCGCTGGTCATCGGCGAGCTGGCCTGGTCGATCGAGAACCTGCTCAACCGCGTGCTGGATCGCAGTATCGAGCCAAACGAACCCGTGCAGCAGGTGGTGCTCGACGTGGTGGCGCTGATGCCGGCGCTGGTCGACGAGTTCGCCGCCAAGGCGCAGCGCCAGCGTGATGATGTCGACCTGCTGGCTGCCACTGCACATGCGCTGGCCAAGGGGCTGACGCCCCCAAAATCTGACGCCCCGGCCGCCACACAGGTAGCCGAGCCCGCGGGCGTTATCGACGCTACCGACACTGTCGAGGAGTCCTTATCGTCTGACGATGAGCTGCTCGAGGGCGAACCCATCGATGGCGAGCCCCTCGATCCGCAATTACTGGAGATTTTCCGCAACGAGGCAGAAACCCATCTGGATACTCTGGTGGGCTTCCTCGCCGACTGTGCGCAGGAGCTACCACAGCCGGTCACCGACGACCTGCAGCGGGCGCTGCACACGCTCAAGGGCAGCGCCTACATGGCCGGTATCCTGCCGGTGGCGGAAATTGCCGCGCCGTTGGAGAAGCTGGTCAAGGAGTTCAAGACCAACCTGATCCAGGTGGATCTGAGCGCCGCAGAGTTACTCAGCCGCGCCGAACGGCTTTTCCGTGTTGGCCTGGAAAACCTGCAGAGCCAGCCGCTGGCACCCATCGACGGGGCAGAGGAGTTTCTCGCTCGCGTGCAGGCGCTGCATCACGAGCGTCTGGCCAGTGCAGAGGGCGAGCGCCTGGCGCAGAGTGGCGAAAGCCGCGATCCCCAACTGATCAGCATTTTCCTCGCCGAGGGCATGGACATCCTGCTTGATGCCGAGGATCTGCTGCGCAAATGGCGCGAGCATCCGTCCGAGCGTCAGGAGCTTTCCGCGTTGCTGGAGGAGCTGACTACCCTCGGCCGTGGTGCCGAGATGGCCGAGCTGCCACAGATCGACGAGCTGTGCGAGGCGCTGCTGGATCTGTACGGCGCCGTGGAAGAGGGCAGCCTGGCCGTCAGTGAACGCTTCTTCGACGAGGCGGAAAAAGCCCACGAAGCGCTGATCGACATGATGGATCAGGTTGCTGCGGCGCTGCAGGTTACGCCTCAACCCGAGCGCGTACAGGCACTGCGCGACCTGCTGAGTGAGGCCATCGATCCTGACACCCTGGCCCTGCTTGCGCCTGGTGTGCAGGGGTTGGAAGTGATCGAGCTGGATCAGGCCACTGCCGAGCTGGAACAGTTCGAGGCATTGTCGAGCGAGCCGGAAACGGCAGAGCCGAGCGCAGTGCTTGTTTCCTCCGAGTCGGCCGCAGAGCTTGCCGAGGAGCCCGAGGCGCCAATCGGTTTCAGCCCTGCGGAGGCCGACCTCGACGAGGAAATGGTCGAGATCTTCCTCGAAGAAGCCGTCGATATTCTGGAAAGTGCAGGTCAGGCGCTGGAGCGCTGGCTGAGCGAGCCGGACAACACCTTGCCGCTGTCCTCGCTGCAGCGTGATTTGCACACCCTCAAGGGTGGTGCACGAATGGCTGCTATCCGCCCGATCGGCGACCTGGGCCATGAGCTCGAATCGCTCTACGAAGGGTTGGTCGATCGTCGTTACAACCACTCCGCTGAACTGGGCAGCCTACTGCAGCAGAGCCATGATCGCCTGGCGCTGATGCTCGACCAGTTGCAGGCTCGTCAGCCACTGGCCTCCGGCGATGACCTGATCCAGGCGATTCGCCAGTTCCGCCAGGGCGGTAACCCGCAAACTCTGTCGGCCGCGGCGGTTCAGTTTGAGCCGGCATTCGATGATGCGCCTGAACAAACGCTCGACGTCCAACTGGACGAGGGCGAGCTGCCGCCACTGGCTTTGGTCGAAGATGAAAGCGTGCTCGATCAGGTCGCGGAGGTGTCGCTCGATGAAGAGCAGGCCTCATCCGATGACGCCCAGTCGGCGCCCATTGCTGAAGAACTGCCGGCACCGAGCGAAGCCGTCGCCGAGCCGCCAGTCGCTGCGTCGACGAGCTGGCATGAGGATCGCGACCCCGAGTTGGTGGAAATCTTCCTGGAGGAAGGTTTCGACATCATCGATAGCGCCGGCTCTGCCTTGCAGCGCTGGATGGCCGACGTAGACAACAGCCTGGAGCTGGAAGCCCTGCAACGCGACCTGCATACCCTCAAGGGTGGTGCGCGCATGGCCGAGATTCGCGAGATCGGCGATCTGGCCCATGAGCTGGAGTTCCTTTACGAAGGCCTCGGTGGCGGGCGGCTGCGTGCCAGCCCCGAACTGTTCGCCTTGTTGCAGGCCTGCCATGACCGCCTGGCGGAGATGCTCGAAGCCGTGCGCGGCCAGCGTCCGGTGCCCTCGGGTGACGCGCTGATCGAGACCATCAAGCGCTTTCGCGCCAACCCCGATGAGCAGTTGAGCATACCCTCGGCAGTGCAGCTCAAGGCTGTGGTCGAGAGCGATGAAACCGAGGAGGCTGACAGCGATATCCTCGACATCTTCCTGGAGGAAGGTGATGACCTGCTCGAAGCGATGGAGGCGGCCATCGGTCGCTGGGAAGAACATCGCGACGACGATAATGCCATCGACGAGATGCTGCGCATCCTGCACACCCTCAAGGGCGGTGCACGACTGGCCGGGCAGAAACGTCTGGGCGACATGAGCCATGACTTCGAGCAGCACCTCAGCGAGGCGCTGCAGCAGGGCGCTCCATGGCCGGAAAGTCTGTTCCTCGACGTGCAGTCCGGTTTCGAGGGGTTGCAACAGGAACTCGATCTGCTGCGTCAGCGACTCAGTGACAGCCTCGCCGATGAGCCGAGCACGCTTGCCGAGCCCGTCGAGCCATCGGTCACTGTGCCGAGTCTGGTTACTCCGATTGTCGCGGCCAGTGAGCTGCCGTCGCAGGTGCAGGCGGCCAAGGTATTGCCATTCGTGCAGCGTGCGCAGGAAGCCGCTCAGGAAGCGGCTGCCCGCCGCGCTCCGCAGGAACTGGTCAAGGTGCCGGCCGAGTTGCTCGAAGGCCTGGTCAACCTGGCTGGTGAAACATCGATCTTCCGCGGTCGTGTCGAACAACAGGTCAGTGACGTCAGCTTCACCCTGAGTGAGATGGAAGCCACCATCGACCGGGTGCGCGACCAGTTGCGTCGTCTCGACACCGAAACCCAGGCGCAGATCCTCAGCCGCTACCAGGCCGAGGCCGAGCGTGCGGGTTACGAGGATTTCGACCCGCTGGAAATGGATCGCCATTCGCAACTGCAACAGCTTTCGCGCGCGCTGTTCGAGTCGGCTTCCGACTTGCTCGACCTCAAGGAAACCCTGGCGGCGAAGAACCGTGACGCCGAGACCTTGTTGCTGCAGCAGGCACGGGTCAACACCGAGCTGCAGGAAGGTCTGATGCGCACTCGCATGGTGCCATTCGACCGCCTGGTACCACGTCTGCGGCGTATCGTCCGGCAGGTGGCTGGCGAATTGGGCAAGCAGGTCGAGTTCGTCGTCGGCAACGCCGAAGGGGAAATGGATCGCTCCGTGCTCGAACGCATCGTCGCGCCGTTGGAGCACATGCTGCGCAACGCCGTCGACCATGGCATCGAGCCTGTCGAGGCGCGCCGCGCCGCAGGCAAGTCGGACACCGGCACCATTCGCCTGAACCTCGGTCGTGAGGGCGGCGACATCGTCCTGACGCTGGATGATGACGGCGGGGGCATTCGCCTGGAGGCCGTGCGGCGCAAGGCCATCGAACGTGGCCTGATGGATGCTGACAGTGACCTCAGTGATCACGAGGTGCTGCAGTTCATCCTCGAAGCCGGCTTCTCCACGGCGGAGAAGGTCACGCAGATTTCCGGCCGCGGCGTCGGCATGGACGTGGTGCACTCGGAGGTCAAGCAGCTTGGCGGCGCGATGAGCATCGATTCGGCTGTCGGCCAGGGCACGCGCTTCACCATTCGCCTGCCGTTCACCGTGTCGGTAAACCGCGCGCTGATGGTGTACTCGGGCGAAGACCTGTACGCCATCCCGCTGAATACCATCGAAGGTATCGTGCGTGTTTCGCCTTATGAGCTGGAGGCTTACTACGCCCCCGATGCGCCACGCTTCGAATACGCCGGGCAGGCCTACGAGCTGAAGTACCTGGGCGATCTGCTGAACAATGGCCAGCACCCGAAACTGGTCGGCCAGAGCTTGCCGCTGCCGGTGATCCTGGTGCGTTCCAGCGAGCACGCCGTGGCGGTACAGGTGGACAGCCTGGCCGGTTCGCGCGAGATCGTGGTGAAGAGCCTCGGCCCGCAGTTCGCCGGGGTACACGGCATCTCCGGTGCGACCATCCTCGGTGACGGCCGCGTGGTGGTGATTCTCGATCTGCTCGCCACCATTCGTGTGCTGCACGCGCACCTGCTGACCCAGCTGACTCCACGTCTGGCCTCGCGCCAGGTGGCGATCAGCGAAGAGGTGGAAATCGACCGGCCGACCCTGGTCATGGTGGTGGACGATTCGGTCACCGTGCGCAAGGTTACCAGCCGCCTGCTCGAACGTAACGGCATGAACGTGATGACCGCCAAGGACGGGGTGGATGCCATCGCCCAGCTGCAGGAACACAAGCCCGACATCATGTTGCTGGACATCGAGATGCCGCGTATGGACGGCTTCGAGGTGGCCACGCTGGTGCGCCACGACGATGGCCTGAAGGATTTGCCGATCATCATGATCACCTCGCGTACCGGTGAAAAACACCGCGAGCGGGCCATGGCCATCGGCGTCAACGAATACCTCGGCAAGCCCTATCAGGAGTCCTTGCTGCTCGACACCATTGCACAGTTGGTGGATAGCCACCGGGTCAAACGGACATGACAGAGAAATCCGCGGCACGTATTGCAGTGATCGCCGACACCTCGCTGCAGCGCCATGTGTTGCAGCAGGCGCTGGCCGGTAGTGGTTATCAGGTGGTGCTCAACAGTGATCCGGCGCGCCTCGACGAGGACGCCCTGGCCGCTTGCGAGACCGATCTGTGGCTGGTGGATCTGGCCCAGTCGGAAGATTCGCCGCTGGTCGACAGTTTGCTGGAACATGCCAGTGCGCCGGTGCTGTTCGGCGAAGGCCATGCGCCCGAGCGTCATTCGGAAAATTATCCGCGCTGGGAGCGACGCCTGTTCGGCAAGCTCAAGCGTCTGGTTGGCGATCCGACGGAGGCGGTTGGCCCGAGCTTGCAGGCATTACTCGACGAGGCGCAGCGCCCCGCCCGCCTGGAGTTGCCACAGGCCTTGGCAGACACGCCACTCAAGGCCGGCGAGCCGGCGCGCCAGGTCTGGTTGCTGGCGGCATCGCTGGGTGGCCCGGCAGCGGTCAAGGCATTTCTCGACGCCTTGCCGGGTGGCCTGCCCATCGGCTTCATCTATGCCCAGCATATCGACGCCAGCTTCGAAACCGTGCTGCCGCAGGCGGTTGGCCGGCATAGCCAGTGGCACGTAGGTCCGGCGCGCCAGGGTGATCCGGTACGTTGTGGCGAAGTGGTGATCGCGCCCATCGCACGCGAGCTGGGATTCGCCGAGGACGGCACCATGCAGATCACCGAGCGCGGTTGGCCGGAGCCCTACAGCCCGTCCATCGACCAGATGATGCTCAATCTGGCGCAGCAGTTCGGTGCCCAGTGTGGGGTGATTGCCTTCAGTGGCATGGGCAGTGATGGCAGTGCCGCGGCTGCCTACGTCAAGCGCCAGTGTGGGGTGATCTGGACGCAGCGCGCCGACAGTTGCGCCAGCCCGAGCATGCCGGACAGCCTGCGCGAGGGCGGCTACAGCAGTTTCAGCGCCGACCCGCGCGAACTGGCCGTGGCCCTGGTCAACCATCTTGCCGAACACTGCAGTTGAGAGGGCCGCTGGCCCGTATAGGACATTCTCATGAGCCAAGCCGTCGCCACCCAGAACAGCGTTGCCAGCCTCACCGGTTTGCTGGTGCCTCTGGCCGACCGCACCCTGCTGTTGCCCAATGTCGCGGTAGCTGAGCTGATTCCCTACCGCGCTCCGCAGGTCAGTGAAGGCACGCCGGACTGGTTTCTCGGCCAGATCGCCTGGCGTGATCTGCGTCTACCGCTGTTGTCCTTCGAAGCTGCCAGTGGCGGACAGGTGAAGGTTGCCAGCGGCGCGCGTGTGGCGGTGATCAACGCATTGGGCGGGCGGCCCAAGGTCAAGTTCATCGCCCTGCTGGTACAGGGGATTCCGCGTTCCTTGAAGGTCGGTAACGATCTGGCTGCGGCCGATGTCGATCTGGCACCGCTGGAGCTGGGCGCCGCGCGCGTCGGGGAGGATGTGGTGCGGATTCCTGATCTGGTGGGGCTGGAGCAGTTGCTGGCGGATGCCGGGTTGATCTGACTCCTGATCACGGCATTCGCTGGTAGGGTGCGCCATGCGCACCGAGCACTCCCGTATTTAAGTCCTCACAATCGGTGCGCGCGGCGCACCCTACGGGGTCTGTGGCCGCAATGCGGAGCATGCCCCGAACGGCTCTGGATTGCATCCGAGCTACAGATCCCCCCACAACTGCTGCGCTACGGCCAGCGCCACCACTGGCGCGGTCTCGGTACGCAGTACGCGCGGCCCCAGGCGGGCGGCGTGGAAGCCGGCGCTTTGTGCCTGCTCGACCTCTGTATCGCTGAGGCCACCCTCCGGGCCGATCAGGAAAGCCAGGCTCTGCGGCGGCGCATGGCTGACCCAGGGCGCCGCCACCGGATGCAGTACCAGCTTCAGTTCGGCTTCGGTCTGCTGCAGCCACGCCCCCAGTTCCAGCGGCGGATGGATCACTGGCAGTACCGAGCGCCCGCACTGCTCGCAGGCACTGATTGCTACCTGGCGCCAATGGGCCATGCGCTTGTCGGCGCGTTCGTCCTTCAGGCGCACCTCGCAACGGGTGGAGACGATCGGGGTGATTTCCGCTGCGCCCAGTTCGGTGGCTTTCTGGATCGCCCAATCCATGCGCTCGCCACGCGACAGGCCCTGGCCGAGGTGAATACGCAGCGCTGATTCGGCCAGACCATCGATGGCTTCACGCAACTCGACGCGCACGTTCTTCTTGCCCACCTCGATCAGCTCGCCCAGGTATTCCCGACCGCTGCCGTCGAACAGCTGCACGGCATCGCCTGCCGCATGGCGCAGTACGCGGCCGATGTAATGGGCCTGCGCCTCGGGCAGCTCGTGCTGGCCGAGGGAGAGCGGGGCATCGATAAAGAAGCGGGAGAGGCGCATGACGTATCAACCTTGAACAGAGGCGCGAATTCTAGCCGCAGGGTGTGCTGTGCGCACCTCAGCCTGGATCGCGATGACCGGGGTAACGGTTGTCCACCGCCACGCTGACGGACGAGCGGGTGGCGATATCGATGCCTTCACTGGCCACCTCGGCGAGGAAGTCGATCTCCTCTGGAGTGATCACGTAGGGCGGCAGGAAATACACCACACTGCCCAAGGGGCGCAGCAGCGCCCCGCGTTCCAGTGCGTGCTGGTACACGCGCAGGCCACGCCGCTCCTGCCAGGGGTAGGCTGCCTTGCTGGCCTTGTCCTGCACCATCTCGATGGCCAGGGCCATGCCAGTCTGGCGCACTTCGGCGACGTTGGGGTGATCGATCAGGTGTGCGGTGGCGCTGGCCATGCGCGCGGCCAGGGCCTTGTTGCGCTCGATCACGTGGTCATCGCGGAAGATGTCCAGCGTCGCCAGGGCGGCGGCGCAGGCCAGCGGGTTGCCGGTGTAGGTGTGCGAGTGCAGGAAGGCGCGCAAGGTGGCGTAATCGTCATAGAAGGCGCCATATACCTCATCGGTGGTCAGCACTGCAGCCATCGGCAGGTAGCCGCCGGTCAGCGCCTTGGACAGCACCAGGAAGTCCGGGGTGATGCCGGCCTGCTCGCAGGCGAACATCGTGCCGGTGCGGCCGAAGCCAACGGCGATTTCGTCATGGATCAGGTGCACACCGTAGCGGTCGCAGGCGTCGCGCAGCAGCCTGAGGTAGATCGGGTGATACATACGCATGCCGCCAGCGCCCTGGATCAACGGCTCGACGATCACCGCTGCGACCTCATGATGATGGTCGGCCAGCGTCTGCTCCATATGGGCGAACATCGCGCGTGAGTGCTCTTCCCAGCTCATGCCCTCCGGGCGCAGATAGCAGTCGGGGCTCGGTACCTTGAGCGTGTCGAGTAGCAAAGGTTTGTAGGTGTCGGTGAACAGCGACACGTCGCCCACCGACATCGCGGCTACCGTTTCCCCGTGGTAGCTGTTGCTCAGGGTGACGAAGCGCTTCTTGCTCGCCTGGCCGCTGTTGAGCCAGTAGTGAAAGCTCATCTTCAGCGCTACTTCGATGCCCGAGGAGCCGTTGTCGGCATAGAACACCTTGTTCAGGCCGGCCGGGGTGATCTGCACCAGACGTTCGGACAGCTCGATGACTGGTTGATGGGTGAAGCCGGCGAGCATCACGTGTTCGAGATTTTCCAGCTGATCACGGATGCGCGCGTTGATGCGTGGGTTGGCGTGGCCGAAGACGTTGACCCACCAGGAGCTGACCGCATCCAGATAGCGTTTGCCGTCGAAGTCCTCCAGCCATACGCCGGAGGCCTTGCGGATCGCCACCAGCGGCAGGCGCTCGTGATCCTTCATCTGGGTGCAGGGGTGCCACAACACGTCGAGGTCGCGTTGCATCCAGTGGTCATTGAGGCTCATGAGAAATCTCCCTGTGTTCGGCGCCACAGCCTACCAGAAGCGGCCTGTGGGACGCGGTCGATGCCGTTGGTCTGCCGCAATATGCCGTCTGCTCCAGAGGTGACGAACTTTGCCATGCAGGCTTCGTACTAAGCTCATCGACTTGAATATGCCGGGACGAGATATCGCATTTCTCGATGTTTCATAGCGAAATTTTCCGCTTTAAATCGATATATTTGCCGTTAGTCTTGCTCGGACATTGAATTAGGGAAGCCCTCCATGCAATGGCGCAATACCTCTGCTCGTTATGGTCTGGTCAGCGTCGTGCTGCACTGGTTGGTGGCGTTGGCCGTGTTCGGCCTGTTCGCCCTCGGCTTCTGGATGGTGGGGCTCAGCTACTACGACCCGTGGCGTCAGAGCGCACCTGATCTGCACAAGAGCATCGGTATCGTGTTGTTCGCCGTGATGCTGCTGCGGGTGCTATGGCGCCTGTTCAATCCGGCTCCGGTGGCCCTGGCAAGCCACGGTCAGCTCACTCGCCTGGCCTCCAAACTGGGCCACGGCGCTCTCTATTTCGGCCTGTTCGGCGTGATGATCTCCGGTTACCTGATTTCCACCGCCGATGGCCGTGGTATCGAAGTATTTGGCCTGTTCAGCGTACCGGCGACCCTGACCGGCATCCCGCAACAGGAAGACATCGCCGGGGCGATCCACGAATACCTGGCCTGGGGCCTGGTGATCTTTGCCGGCCTGCATGGCCTGGCGGCGATCAAACATCATTTCATCGACCGCGACAGCACCCTGCTGCGGATGTTCGGGCGCTGACGCATTCATAACCGGGCCAATGCCCATCTAGATCGACAACCACGCAAGGAGAACACCCCATGTTGAAGAACGCCCTCGCTGCACTGGTTCTGGGCTCCGCTCTGATCGGCGGCCAGGCCATGGCCGCCGACTACGTCATCGACAAGCAAGGTCAGCACGCCTTCGTCAATTTCAAGATCAGCCACCTGGGCTACAGCTGGCTGTACGGCACCTTCAAGGATTTCGACGGCAAGTTCAGCTTCGATGCTGCCAAGCCTGAGGCGAGCAAGGTCAGCGTGAGCCTGAAGACCGCCAGCGTCGACACCAACCACGCCGAGCGTGACAAGCACATCCGCAGTGCTGACTTCCTCAACGCAAGCAAGCATGACACCGCGACTTTCGAGTCCACCTCGGTCAAGTCCACTGGTGAAGGCACTGCCGACGTTACCGGTAACCTGACCCTCAATGGCGTGACCAAGCCGGTGGTGATCGCTGCCAAGTTCATTGGCGAAGGCAAGGATCCGTGGGGCGGCTACCGTGCCGGCTTCGAAGGCACCACCACCCTGAAGCTGAAGGATTTCGATATCTCCATGGATCTCGGCCCGGCTTCGGAAACCGTCGAGCTGATCATCTCGATCGAAGGTGTTCGTCAGTAAAGAGAGCGGCCGCTTGCGGCCCGCTGATGACCCTCTCCCATTTATGGGAGAGGGTGCCCGCAGGGCGGGAGAGGGCTATTTAGCCGTTTATCCTAACTCTGCCGGCACAAACAAAAACGCCGCCCAATGGGCGGCGTTTTTCATGAGCGTGGCAGCTTACTCTTCGCGGTTGCGCGTCAGCAGTGCGGGTTTCTCACTGCGTGGCCGGCTGCTGTTGCTCAGCTCGTCGAGCTGCTCGGCGCTGGGGAAACGATCCAAGCGCGAGCCTTTGTGCACGATGATCGGCTGCTTTTCACGCGGGTTACGCACGGCTGCCTCGGCACGTGGCAGTTCATCACGATCCAGCGAGGTGATGCGACCATCATGCGCCGGTCGGCCACGACCACCGCCGTTACGGCCTTGACCGCCCTGGCCACCCTGACGACGATTCTTGCCTGGGTTGCCGCCTGCGTTGCTGCGCGGTTGCCGGTTGTTGCTGTTGGCTTTCTGGCCCTGGCCCTGAGCGGCGCCGTTGCCGCCAGCGCCGCCTGAACGACGGCCACGACCTTGTGGCTTGTTCTGCACCGGCACGTAGTCGGCGCGGTTACCGAAGTTGTCGATCTCGTCGTCGAGGAACTCTTCCGGGTCACGATCCGGTGGCAGTGCAGGAATGGCTGGAGCAGCGCCGCGATTCTGGTTGCGAGGTTGCTGGCCGCGGCGGTTCTGGCCTTGGCCTTGCTGTTGCGGCTTGGCTTTCTGATCCTTGCCACCGTCCTTGCCCTTGTCTCTGCGGCCGCCGTTGTTGCGTTCGCCCTTGGGCTTGTCGCCGCCTTCGGCTTTCTGCTTCTTCTGCCCGGCATTGCGCGGTTGACGCGGCTCACGTACTTCCGGGCGTTCCGCTTCCACGGCACTGGCGTCGAAGCCCATCAGATCGCCATCGGGAATCTTCTGCTTGGTCATCCGCTCGATGCTCTTGAGCAGCTTCTCTTCGTCCGGGGCGACCAGCGAGATGGCCTCGCCACTACGACCGGCGCGGCCGGTACGGCCGATACGGTGAACGTAGTCTTCCTCGACGTTGGGCAGCTCGAAGTTGACCACGTGCGGCAGTTGGTCGATGTCCAGACCGCGCGCGGCGATGTCGGTGGCGACCAGGATGCGTACCTTGTTCGCCTTGAAATCGGCCAGAGCCTTGGTGCGCGCGTTCTGGCTCTTGTTGCCGTGGATCGCGGCAGCCGACAGGCCGTGCTTGTCGAGGTACTCGGCCAGGCGGTTGGCACCATGCTTGGTGCGGGTGAACACCAGTACCTGTTCCCAGGCGCCCTGGGTGATCAGGTGGGCGAGCAGGGCGCGCTTGTGGCTGGCAGCCAGGCGGAACACGCGCTGTTCGATGCGCTCGACCGTGGTGTTCGGCGGCGTGACCTCGATGCGCTCGGGGTTGTGCAGCAGCTTGCCGGCCAGGTCGGTGATGTCTTTGGAGAAGGTGGCCGAGAACAACAGGTTCTGGCGTTGTGCGGGCAGCTTGGCCAGTACCTTCTTGACGTCGTGGATGAAGCCCATGTCGAGCATGCGGTCGGCTTCATCGAGCACGAGGATTTCCACGTGCGACAGGTCGATGGCTTTCTGATTGGCCAGGTCGAGCAGGCGACCTGGGCAGGCCACCAGGACATCGACACCTTTGGCCACGGCCTGAACCTGTGGGTTCATGCCAACGCCGCCGAAGATGCAGGCGCTGACGAATTTCAAATCGCGGGCATAGACCTTGAAGCTGTCATGCACCTGGGCGGCCAGTTCGCGGGTGGGGGTCAGCACCAGCACGCGCGGTTGTTTCGGGCCGTGGCGTTGTTCGCGATCCGGATGACCGCCTGGGAACAGGCGCTCGAGGATCGGCAGGGCGAAACCGCCCGTCTTACCTGTACCCGTCTGGGCCGCCACCATCAGATCGCGACCTTGCAACACGGCGGGAATGGCCCGCTGTTGCACCGGAGTGGGTTGGGTGTAGCCGGCGGATTCGACCGCACGGACTAAAGCCTCGGAGAGACCGAGGGAGGCAAAGGACATGAGCAATCCTGTACTAATTGAGGGCGTGGCCCTGGGGGTGTAGAGCCTGGCTTGAATCACGCTTTGGGGGGCATGATCCCGTCCGGTACTGCTGGCTTCTGAGCACCAGCATCCGGGCGCAAGCCTGGCGGGAAGGCCCGAGTATAACAGAGCGCACGGCTTGCGCACCTATCAGCCTGTCGGTTGGTTCACGGCTTGAGCTGCTGGGGATTGGCATAGCGTTGTTGCAGGCGCGCATAGGCCGGTTCGCGTTTGAAGCGGCGCAGCTCGCGAGTGAAGTCACTGGCCAGTTGCTGCAAGGCCGGATCACGGCGCAGCGCCAGGTACATATGGTCACGACCGACGGTCTTGCGGTTGTAGTCGACTTGCTGCTGCATGCCCATCTGCGTGCTCAGATAGAGGCCGGCGCGACGATCGTTGACCACCAGATCGACCCGGTGACGCACCAGCTTGCCCAGGTTGGCCTCGTGGGTTGGCGCCTCCTCGCGGCTGAACAGGGCGGAAGTGCGGAACGTCTCGTCGTTGTACCAGTAGCCGGGTGAGATACCGATTACCAGGTTGCGCAGGTCTTCCAAGCTGCGATAGGGGTAAGGGCGGTTGCGTGCGTAGAACAGTACGAACTCGACTTCGCTCAGCGGTTCCTCGACGAACAGCATCTGCGCTTCGCGTTCAGGCAGGTGGAAGATGTCGAGAATGCCGTCGGCGTGCCCCTGTTCCAGCGCCAGCAGACAACGCTTCCACGGTAGGAATTGCAGCTCCAGGTCGATACCCAGGCGGCGCAGAACCTCGCGACTGGTGTCGTAATCGAGGCCGGTAGCCTGGCCGTTTGCTTCATAGACATAGGGCGCCCAGGTATCCGTGACCAGGCGCAGCGTTTCACCGCGTGCAGTGAAGGCGATACAGCAAAGCAATAGGGTGGCGATAATCTGGCGCTGGAATAATGACATCGCGCCAGATTATCGATTTTCCCGGTGCCCTTAAAGGGCGGGGGCGATCACTTTAGTCGATCACCCGATAGCAGGGCTCATAGGCGCTACCGCCTGGCAGTTTCATCCGGTGCTGCTCGACGAAGGCCTGCAGCAGGCGATCCAGCGGGCGCATGATGGTCGCTTCGCCGCGAATCTCGTAGGGGCCGTGCTCCTCGATCAGGCGAATGCCATTCTCCTTGACGTTGCCCGCGACGATGCCCGAGAAGGCGCGGCGCAGATTGGCAGCCAGGTGGTGCAATGGCTGCTCGCGGGTCAGGTTGAGGCTGGCCATCGCTACATGAGTGGGCTCGAACGGGTGCTGGAAGCTTTCGTCGATCTTCAGCAGCCAGTTGAAGTGGAAGGCGTCGTTGCGTTCGCGGCGGAAGCGCTCCACCTCGCGAATGCCGATGTGCATCTGGCGCGCGACTTCGGCCGGGTCGTTGACGATCATGCTGTAGCGCTGTTGTGCGGCTTCACCCAGGGTCGCGCCGATGAAATCGTGCAACTGCTGCAGGTAGGTGCTGGCGCTCTTCGGTCCGGTGAGGATGACCGGGAAGGGCAGATCCTGGTTGTCCGGGTGGGTGAGAATGCCCAGCAGGTAGAGGAACTCTTCTGCGGTACCGGCGCCGCCCGGGAAGATGATGATGCCGTGGCCGACGCGAACGAAGGCCTCCAGGCGCTTCTCGATGTCCGGCAGGATCACCAGCTCGTTGACGATCGGGTTCGGTGCCTCGGCGGCGATGATGCCGGGTTCGGTCAGCCCCAGGTAGCGTCCCTTGAGGTTGCGCTGCTTGGCGTGGCTGATGGTGGCGCCCTTCATCGGCCCCTTCATCACGCCCGGGCCGCAGCCGGTGCAGATGTCCAGGCCGCGCAGGCCCAGCTCATGACCGACCTTCTTGGTGTACTTGTATTCCTCGGTGCTGATCGAGTGGCCGCCCCAGCACACCACCATCTTCGGCTCGACGCCGGTACGCAGGGTGCGTGCGTTGCGCAGCAGGTGGAAGACGTAGTCGGTGATGCCTTCGGAGCTGTCCAGGTCGATGCGCTTGTTCTCCAGCTCGCTCTGCGTGTAGACGATGTCACGCAGGGCGCTGAACAGCATCTCGCGGGTGCTAGCGATCATTTCACCATCGACGAAGGCATCGGCTGGTGCGTTGATCAGTTCCAGGCGGATGCCACGATCCTGCTGGTGAATCTTCACCTCGAAGTCCGGGTAGGCCTCGAGAATGGTCTTGGCGTTGTCGCTGTGCGAGCCGGTATTGAGGATCGCCAGTGCGCATTGACGGAACAGGCGATAAACGCTGCCGGAGCCGGTTTCGCGCAGCTGTTGCACTTCACGTTGCGAGAGGGTTTCCAGGCTGCCCTTGGGGCTGACGGAGGCGTTGATCTTGGGGCGTTTTAGCATTGAGTGTGTCCTGGCGGCAAGGGTGCGCCGAAGGCTGGCGCGCAAAAGTTCTGAAACCGTTATCGAGAATGTGTGGTGCGAGTGTCGACGATGGTCATGGTGGATTGGATGGCGTGGTGCTGACGGAGTCGCTCGGGTTCAGCAGAAATACCACATAGCCGCGAAACCATGGGCTGCTTTGCAGGTAATCCGGCGGCTGCCACTCGCCGTTTTGTATCAGACCGATGCGAAACGGCAGCTGCAGCCGCCCGATACTCGGCAGGTAGCGCTGGTAACCGGCGATGCTGTGGCGGCCCTGGTAAGTCTGCATCACTACTTCGTCGACGACTCCGCCCAGGCGGTTCAGCGCTGCCGGGTCGGCGTTGCCGGCCCAGTCGAGCAGGCCGGTGATGCTCAGGCGGTACTGCGCGGGCAGACGCTGACGTAGATCTTCGAGAAAGGTGGCGTAAAGATCCAGGCGTAGGGTCTGCGCATCGAAGTCGATCTGCACACCAGTCACCCGGCTGCCAGCGCGCTGCCAGCGTTTCAATTGCGCCAGCAGCAGTGCGTGAATGTCCTCGTTCCAGTCCAGGGTATGCGCGCGGTATACCAGCCAGAGTTCGATATCCTTCGACAGCCGAGGCGTTGCCGGGTTCTGCGCCAGCATGCGTGCGGACGGCTCACCAGCACGGCGCGGGCCGTCGATCTGTCCCTGTAACACATACAGGGTGTTCGCCTGGGCCAACACTGGCTGCGGTTTGACACCGCCCCATAACCAGAAGGCCTGGTAATCGGCGGCGTCGACTCGCCCGGCCTGGATCGGCAAGCAGGCGCCGAAAAACAGCAGGCCTACCAGTAGTACTTGAGCCGCTGCGCCCACTGGGTATCCGCGTAGCTTCGCTTGAGGGTCTGGAACCACTGTTTGCGCTCGTCCTTGGCGATGTCCTGATCGTCGCAACTGTTGAAGCCACTGGGGGCATAGCAGTTGATTGCACGAAACAGGGCGTAGGCCTTGTCGTCATGACTGGCCTGAGGGGTATTCATCAGTTTCTGGTAACCGGCCAGACGCGAATAGGGCGTGCCTTGGAACTGACTCGGCGCGCTGCCCAGTTCGCCAGCGACGGGCGCACGATTGAGTTGGTGACCGTCGAGGCCGTTGACGCGGATGAAGTCGCCCAGACACAGCGTGCCTTGTGCGTCTTCGGGGTTGGCGGCGAGGCGTTCAGCGACCTTGGCCAGGTTCGGGCAGACATAGCCGGCACTACTGCCACCGGCCCAGGTGAACAGGCTCGGGTCGAGCCACTCAGTGGGCTGGGCTGGCTTGTGGGGGAATTTCGCGAGGTCGCTGATGAAGTCGGCATAGCGGCCGTAATTCAGATCACGGTAGAGCAGGGTGTAGAGTGCTGTGGCCCGCTCATCCGCTGCCACCTGTGTGTTGCCTGCCTGTTGGCGCAGCAGTTCGGGGCCGGCACCGTAGGCCAGCAGGCGTTCGCGGATCGGCGCGGTGGTGATCGGCGAGTCGGTGGTGAACACTTTCTCCAACTGACCGCTACGCTCGTAATTCAAGGCCAGAGCCAGTTGCAGCTGGGCCTGCTGGAGCGGGTCGGTGCTCCGCGCGAGCAACGCCTGCCAGTGCTGCAGCGCGGTGGCCGTCTCGCCTTTGCTTTCCAGTGCCAGGCCGCGCAGGGTTTCCTGGCTAAAGGTGACGGCGTTCATCGGCCCACTGGCAGGTTTTGGCAGTGCGGCGAGGGTCTGCTCGGCGTCACCTGCGCGATAGAAGTGCCAGGCTGCGAGCAGGTACGCGTGCAAGTCAGGCTGGCTGGCGAAGCGCGGTTGCTGCGCTTGCAGTTGCTCCAGGCTGATTTGCGGTGCGCGTTCTCTGCCGGGGTCGCGCAAGCGGATCAGATCGGCCATGGCCAGCAGAAGCGGGTCTTCGATTGCTTCAGGCTTGAGGCTGGGCAGCAACTTGCCGTCCAGTTCTTCGATCAGCGCTTGCATGTCTACCTGCTGTTCGCCCTGCTTGAATTGCCGGGCGAATGCTTTGGCGAAGCGGCTGTTATCGCCCTTGAGCCAGTACACACGGCGCAGCAGACCACGTGCCGAATCGCTGTACAGGCCCTGTGGGTAGTCGTGCAGATACTGGTCGAAGGCCTGCTCGGCCTTGGCCAGGCTAGTTCCCCCGACGCTCTCCTGGGTGAAGAAGCCGTACTCGTCGAACGCGTTCTGCTGGGCCTGGTTCAACGCCACACGGCCGAGCAGGTAGCGAGCGGTTTCTCGTAGCCAGGGCTGCTCGCTATCGGCGAGTGTGGCGAAGTGCTCGTGGGCGCCGCTGAAGTCGCCGCGATAGAAGGCGTCGGCGCCGCGCAGGTAGCGGCCATAGGCCTGGCTGGCGGGCGATTGCAGGTGCGCCGTCTGCGGCAGGATATCGTCCGCTTGTGGGTCGCCTTCGCCGCACAGGCTCAGCAGACTGCGGCGTGAGAGCGCGAGGGCCTGTGCTTCGCTTGCGGCCAGAGTTGGTGTGGCGGTCAGGGCATCGACGAAGCCGCGCATGGCTTGCAGATCGTTACTACGGCAACGATTACCTTCACCTTCGGCGAAGTGGTGCACGGCAAAGGCGTCCGGTTCGCTGGCGATGCCCAGGCGTTGCAGGGCATCGTTGAGATAGACCACATTCGGGTCTTGTGCGGGCTGCTCGTCATTCTCGGGTGTTGTATGGCTACGGCTTGGGTCGATCATGCCGAGACTGAAGGGCACCAGGCCATAGCCGTATTCGTAACCTTCGATGGCTTTCGGCTCGCGGGTTAGGCGCAGGTAGCCAGCGTCATCGAGCAACAGCTGAAGGTTGACGCGACTGTCGTTGCCGGGGCTGAGGAACGCGAGGTTGTTACAGCCGGAAAGGCCATCGCTGACCAGTTTCCAGCTTGGCTGACAGGTCATGTCGGCGCTGGCCAGGACTGCAGTAGCATGCAGTCCGGCAAGCAACGTGAAGGGAAGGAGGCGCTTGAGTGTCATGGGCTCATCCTTGAGCAGGAGCTGCTAGGCGGCTCCCTGCCTGTCAACGTTTGAGGTTGAGGTTCTTCCAGATGGCCAGGCTGGGGTCGGCCTGGTTCAGGGTATAGAAGTGCATGCCAGGTGCGCCACCCGCGAGCAGGCGTTCGCACATTTCGCTGATCACCTGTTCGCCGAAGGCCTGGATGCTGTCGATGTCATCGCCGTAGGCTTCCAGCTGCTTGCGTACCCAGCGTGGAATTTCCGCGCCGCAGGCGTCGGAGAAGCGTGCCAGCTTGCTGTAGTTGGTGATTGGCATGATGCCCGGCACTACCGGGATATCCACGCCCAGTTTCTGCACGCGCTCGACGAAGTAGAAGTAGCAGTCGGCGTTGAAGAAGTACTGGGTGATGGCGCTGTTGGCGCCGGCCTTGGCCTTGCGTACGAAGTTGGCGATGTCGTCCTCGAAGTTGCGCGCCTGCGGATGCATTTCCGGGTAGGCGGCGATTTCGATATGGAAGTGCTCGCCGGTCTCGGTGCGGATGAACTCGACCAGTTCGTTGGCATAACGCAGCTCGCCGCTGGCCATGCCCATGCCCGACGGCAGGTCGCCGCGCAGGGCGACGATGCGCTTGATGCCGGCGCTCTGGTACAGGTTGAGCAGTTCGCGCAGTTCGGCCTTGCTGTCACCGACGCAGGACAGGTGCGGTGCGGTGGGCACCTTCACGTCGCCATCGAGTTGCAGCACGGTATTGACGGTGCGGTCACGAGTGGAGCCACCGGCACCGTAGGTGCAGGAGAAGAAGTCGGGGTTGTAGCTCGCCAGCTGGCGCGCCACGTTGAGCAGTTTTTCGTGCCCGGCTTCGGTCTTGGTCGGGAAGAACTCGAAGCTGTAACGGCGTTCTTGAGACATGGGAAAGCCCCGTAGGGTGGGTTGGCCGAAGGCGTAACCCACCTGTGAAATGGCTGGTGGGTTACGCCGCCGTGCGGCTAACCCACCCTACGGTTGTGGATCAGTAGCGGTAGGTGTCCGGCTTGAACGGGCCTTCCACGGTCACGCCGATGTAGTCGGCCTGCTGCTTGGTCAGCTGAGTGACCACGCCGCCGAAGCCCTTGACCATTTCCAGTGCCACTTCTTCGTCCAGCTTCTTCGGCAGCACTTCGACGGTCAGGCGCTCGGCCTTCTTCTCAGCGGAGAGGTCGGCGAACTTCTGCTCGAACAGGAAGATCTGCGCCAGTACCTGATTGGCGAATGAACCGTCCATGATGCGGCTTGGGTGGCCGGTGGCGTTGCCCAGGTTCACCAGACGGCCTTCGGCCAGCAGGATCAGGTAGTCGTCGTTGGTCGGATCGAAGCTGCCGGCTCCGGTGCGGTGGATCTTGTGCACCTGCGGCTTGACCTCTTCCCACGCCCAGTTCTTGCGCATGAAGGCGGTGTCGATCTCGTTGTCGAAGTGACCGATATTGCACACCACGGCGCGTTTCTTCAGGGCCTTGAGCATGCCGGCGTCGCAGACGTTGACGTTGCCGGTGGTGGTGACGATCAGGTCGATCTTGCTCAGCAGCGCGGCGTCGACGCTGGCCTCGGTGCCGTCATTGATGCCGTTCTTGTACGGGGAAACCAGCTCGAAGCCGTCCATGCAGGCCTGCATGGCGCAGATCGGGTCGACTTCGGACACCTTGACGATCATGCCTTCCTGACGCAGCGACTGAGCCGAGCCCTTGCCCACGTCGCCGTAGCCGATGACCAGCGCCTGCTTGCCCGACAGCAGGTGGTCGGTGCCGCGCTTGATGGCATCGTTGAGGCTGTGACGGCAGCCGTATTTGTTGTCGTTCTTGCTCTTGGTGACCGCGTCGTTGACGTTGATCGCCGGGACTTTCAGGGTACCGGCCTTGAGCATGTCGAGCAGGCGGTGCACGCCGGTGGTGGTCTCTTCGGTCACGCCGTGGATGCGCTCGAGCATCTGCGGGTATTTCTTGTGCAGGATCTCGGTCAGGTCACCACCGTCGTCCAGCACCATGTTGGCGTCCCACGGCTGGCCGTCCTTGAGGATGGTCTGCTCGATGCACCACTCGTATTCTTCTTCGGTCTCGCCTTTCCAGGCGAACACCGGGATGCCGGCGGCGGCGATGGCAGCAGCGGCCTGATCCTGGGTGGAGAAGATGTTGCAGGATGACCAGCGTACTTCGGCGCCCAGAGCGGTCAGCGTCTCGATCAGTACGCCGGTCTGGATGGTCATGTGGATGCAGCCGAGGATCTTCGCGCCCTTCAGCGGTTGGCTGGCCGCGTACTTGCGACGCAGGCCCATCAGTGCCGGCATCTCGGATTCGGCGATGATCAGCTCTTTGCGGCCCCAATCGGCCAGGGAAATGTCGGCGACTTTGAAATCATTGAAAGACATGCAATAGCACTCCATTCGTTGTCTGCGAATGGGCGCCGTTGATGCGTATGGTTAACGCCCCATCCGAGCCTGACAGGTTGCCCTGCTGCAGCGCCCCTCGGACAGGTGGCGGGCGCAACCGGAGCGGTGCCGGTTACGTGAAACCGGCGAATTATAGCTGTGCGCGCAGCGCAGCCCAAGGCTTTCCGTCGCATTTGTCTGACTATGACCGTCATAGCCTGCCATGCCGCGACAAGCGCAACGTTGCGGGCGCATCATGGGCGTCCAATCTGGCACGGAGAACACTGCATGAATTTCCATACTCGCAAGTGGATCAAGCCCGAGGATCTCAACCCCAACGGCACCCTGTTCGGCGGCAGCCTGCTGAAGTGGATCGACGAAGAAGCGGCGATCTACGCCATTGTCCAGCTCGACAATCAGCGCGTGGTCACCAAGTTCATCTCCGAGATCAATTTCGTCAGCTCGGCGCGGCAGAGCGACATCATCGAGCTGGGCATCACGGCCACCGAGTTCGGCCGCACCTCGCTCACGCTGCGCTGCGAAGTACGCAACAAGGTGACCCGTAAAAGCATCCTGACCATCGACAAGCTGGTGTTCGTCAACCTTGGCGAGGATGGCCAGCCGGCGCCACATGGCAAGACCGCGATCACCTACGCCAAGGATCGCTTTCAGGAGTAAGAACCTGTTCACGGTCTGCTGCGCGCCGGCCCTGCTGCGTTAAAAACAGGCTGGAGCGCCAGCCCGGTTGGAAGCCGCTTGCGGCTAACGCACTTTAGTGCGGCCCCAAAAGGGCGAGCGAAGTGAGTACTGCTCATTTACAACTCGTAAAGTCGAGCGCGACTCCGAGCGCTCCTCGCCTGTTTGCGGGGCCGCCATCGGTATTGCATGGCTCTAGCTCTCAAGATCGTGAACAGGTTCTAAGCGGTGCTGGCAGGGATCGCCGCAGAGTTGGCCGAAGCGCCGGCATGATCGGCGGACGCGGCCATGGACGCAGCGGCGCTGCTCGCCCAGGCTTGGCTTCCCGACCTTTCGAGTGAAGCCAAGCCATGACCCTCGCCTACTGGTGCGTTCTGATCGCCATCCTGCTGCCATACCTGGGAACCGCCAGCGCCAAGTTCCTCGGCCCTGGCTACGGCCCACGTGCCAATCAGGATCCGCGCGCCTTTCTCGGCACCTTGGAGGGCTGGCGCAAGCGGGCCAACAACGCCCAGCTTAACGGCTTCGAGGTCACCCCGGCATTCGCTGCGGCAGTGATCATCGCCCACCAGGCCGGTGGTGCCGAGCAGGCGTTGCTCGATCAGTTGGCCGTGGCATTCATCGTCAGCCGTGTGTTGTATTTCATCTGCTACCTGGCCGATTGGGGGCCGCTGCGCTCGCTGGTGTGGTTTGCCGGCATGGGGCTGATCGTGTCCCTGTTCGTGGTTTCCGCTTGACCGGCTCGGCTAAGAGCTGGCGTACCTGAACCCCTGCTGACTGGAGTGGGTGAAAGATCGGTGTTGTGACAAGAGGTCGCTTGGCCAGGTGGGGGCGAGCCGCGATACTGGCGGCCCTTTGTCGCCCGGAAGTCGTGTCGATGACCCTGAAGAAACTCCTGATGCTCACCTGCGTCTGCCTGGCCCTGGCTGCCTGTGGCGGAGTCGATCCCAACTCGCCACTGGGTAAACGTCAGGCGCTGTTCAAGGAAATGCTCAAGGTCAGCGAGGATCTGGGTGGGATGCTGCGTGGTCGCATTTCCTACGACGAAGCCGGCTTCATCAGCGGCGCTGCCGAGCTCGATCGCCTGTCACGCGAGCCTTGGCAGCATTTTCCGTCGGTGGCGGATGATGAGCGCAGCAAGGCCAGCCCAGAAGTCTGGCAGCGTCAGGAACAGTTCCAGAAGATGGCGCGCGACCTGGAGCAGGCCACCGCTGCGCTGGTGCAGGCCACGACCGCTACGCCGCTGCGTCGCTCTGCGCTCGAACCCGCCGTGCAGGCCATCGAGGACAGCTGCGAGGCCTGCCACAAGGCCTTCCGCGCTTACTGATCGGCGCGCGCTTCAGCCTCGGCCTGTTCCAGTTCGGCGCGCGACTCGGCCAGTTTGGCCTGACGCTTGGCGATCTTCTCCTGGTCGCCTTTGCCCATCGCTTCGCGCAGATCCATCTCGCGCTCCTGCACTTCCTGGCGAGCCTCTTCCACGCTGGCCAGGCGCTCCCTGTGCAGGGTGGCGTCATCGCAATGGGCGTCGACGTTGCCCAGGGCCTTCTGCAAACCTTCCAGTTCGCGCGAGTTGCCGCTCTGGCGGGCGGCTTCGATCTTCTCCTCGATGACCTGGCGCTTGGTGGCGCAGCCGCTGGCGGGTTCGGCGGCCAGGATCGGCACGGCATTCAGGTTGGCGGCCAGCAGCAGGCCGAGCAGGGCGGTTTGACGAATCATGGTGTCTCCTCGTGGGTGTCTCTTTCGAACTGACCCTGGTCGGTGCGCGAGGTTCGACCTGAGTGACCGGTCTGTTGATTTGGGTCAGCCTCGCGGCGATTTCCCCCGACCTGAAAACTGGCCACGCCGGCATGCTGCAACTGCCTGCCGAGGCGAAGGAGCTCGGGGTGGCTGAAGAATGCCAGTAGCCGCTCCGCGCTCTTCTGGCCAATGCCAGGCTGGCGCAGCCAGTCGTCGTGCTTGCGTTCGGTCAAACTGATCCAGTCATCCACGTCACCATTGTCGAAGCCCGGCGGTGCACCGAGGGCGCGCAGCCATTGTTGCAGTGATCTGTCATGGGCCTGGCCGAATGCCAGCTGCAATTGCCCGGCGCGGCGTGGGCCGATACCTGGCAGGTTTCGCAACTGCTCGGCATCCAGTTCCAGCCAGTCGAGCAGGCCATCGAGGGGCAGGCGGCTCCAGGTGCCTGGGCCGACGCCGGTCAGGGCCAGCCCTTGCTTGCCACTGAGCCAGGCCAGGCGGGCCTGGAACTGTTGCTGGCAGTCTGGGCTGCTGCGCCAGCAGCTCAGCGCGTGGTAGTCCGTCGCTCGCGGCACAACCACTGAGGGACGCTGCGGGCTGCGCCAGATGACCTGGTCGAGTCGAGGGATGGTCAGCCCGGCCAGTCGGATTGCCACCTGGTCGCCCGGGCGTATGTCCAGCTTTTCCCAGGTTTGCAGCGAACCAAGAGCAACACGACTGATACGGCGCTCGTCGAGGTCGACCGGCTGTAAGCGCAGCACCGGCGTGATGCGTCCGCTGCGGCCAATATTGAAGTCCACCGCCTGCACCACGGCCAGCGCCTGGCTGGCCGGATGCTTCCAGGCAATCGCCCAGTGCGGTGCTTCGGCCTGCCAGCGCTGGCCCGGCGGCCGCGTGCCCTGGCGTAGCACCACGCCATCGCTGGCGAATGGCTGTGGCTCGCTGAACCAGCGCTGGCGCCAGCGGCGGGCGTCCTTCGCATCCGTGAGTGGCTGGGTGTACTGCAGGCTGTCGCTGAAGCCCAGTGTGTGCAGTGCTTTCAGGCGTTCGGGCATTTGCGCCGGGCCGTCGGGCCAGTCCCAGACGAACAGGCCGATGGCGTCTGCCTCCTGCTCGTTCAGGGTCTGCCGGGCCATCATCCCGGCTACTTTGCCGCGGGCTCCGGCGCCGCCAGCATGCGCTTGCACGTGGCCCTCCATGCGCCAGTAGAGTTCACCCTGCAAGACCAGGTCGCGCGACTCGGGCAGGCGTGTGGGGATGGCGGGTAGTTGCCGGGCGCGCGCTGTCCAGTCCTGCCCGTGGCGTCCATCGCCGCGGCTGATGGCCTGCTGCAAGGCGCCCTCACGGTAGACCAAAGTGACGGCGACACCGTCGACCTTGGGCTGAATCCACAGGTCGTCGCGGCTGGCGACCCACTCTGTCACGGCTGCATCGTTCAGCTTGCGTAGCCCGGTCTGGGCAACTGGATGCGCGATCGAGCCGGTGCTGCCAGCCAGTGGCTCTGGCATCGTCTTGCCGCTGGTCGGGAAGCAGCGGTGCCAGGTCTGCAGACGCTCGCGCGCTTGATCGTAGAGGTCGTCGGCGACCAGCGAATGGCCCTGGTTGTGGTAGGCCTCGTCCCATTGAGCGATCTGCTGGCCAAGGGTGTCGAGCTCGACCCTGGCGCGATCCAGCGGCCAGTCGGGGCAGGAGGTGGCTTGGGCGGTCAGCGGGAAAAGAAGCAGCGCAATCCAGCGTTTCATGGCAAGCGTCCGTGCTTGAGGGGATGAAGTCAGCCTAGACGAATTAGTGGCCTGCGCTGGGAGGATGGTGTTCCGTTCGTCAGCCGCCACAATGAAAAGCCCCGCACAGGGCGGGGCTTTTCGTGTCGCGCCTGAACCTTACAGGCCGGCAGCGGCGCGCAGGTCGGCAGCCTTGTCGGTGCGTTCCCAGGTGAAGTTGGTGAAGCTGTCGTCGCCGACGGTCTTGGATTGCGGCGTGCGGCCGAAGTGACCGTAGGCAGCGGTTTCCTGATACATCGGGTGCAGCAGGTCGAGCATCTTGGTGATGGCGTACGGACGCAGGTCGAAGACTTCACGCACCAGCTGGATGATCTTCTCTTCGGCGATCTTGTGGGTGCCGAAGGTGTTGATCGAGATGGAGGTCGGCTGGGCCACGCCGATGGCGTAGGATACCTGAATCTCGCAGCGTTCGGCCAGGCCGGCGGCAACGATGTTCTTGGCCACGTAGCGGCCGGCGTAGGCTGCCGAGCGGTCGACCTTGGATGGATCCTTGCCGGAGAAGGCGCCGCCGCCGTGACGGGCCATGCCGCCATAGCTGTCGACGATGATCTTGCGACCGGTCAGGCCGCAGTCGCCCACCGGGCCGCCGATGATGAACTGGCCGGTCGGGTTGATGTGGAACTGGGTGTCCTTGTGCAGCAGTTCGGCCGGCAACACGTGCTTGACGATCAGTTCCATCACGCCATCGCGCAGGTCGTCGTATTTCACTTCCGGGTTGTGCTGGGTGGACAGCACGACTGCGTCGATAGCCGCGACCTTGCCATTCTCATAGCGGCAGGTGACCTGGGATTTGGCATCCGGGCGCAGCCACGGCAGCAGGCCGGACTTGCGCGCTTCAGCCTGGCGCTCGACCAGGCGGTGCGAGAGCACGATGGGAGCCGGCATCAGCACGTCGGTTTCGTTGCTGGCGTAGCCGAACATCAGGCCCTGGTCGCCGGCACCCTGATCTTCCGGCTTGGCACGGTCGACGCCCTGGTTGATGTCCGGGGATTGCTTGCCGATGATGTTGAGCACGCCGCAGGTGGCGCCGTCGAAGCCGACATCGCTGCTGGTGTAGCCGATGTCACAGATGACGTCACGGACGATCTGCTCCAGGTCGACCCAGGCGCTGGTGGTCACTTCGCCGGCGACGATGGCCACACCGGTCTTGACCAGGGTTTCCACGGCCACGCGGGCGTGCTTGTCCTGGGCGATGATGGCGTCGAGCACCGCGTCGGAAATCTGGTCGGCGATCTTGTCCGGATGCCCTTCGGACACGGACTCGGAGGTAAACAGGGAATATTCGCTCATCTATCGGTTCCTTTCTTGCCGGAGGCTGAAGGCGCTGTGCGCATCGGGTTTGGCAAAGTGCCGTAATTGAATCTGAAAGCCGTTTTTCAGGCCTATGTAGAGGCTTTCGCCGGGCGTCAGGCCGGCGGCCGTCGCCCAGCGCGCCAGGTCTTCCTGTTCGAAGCCGAGCCACAGGTCGCCGCAGGCTTCGCGCGCCCAGCTCTGGTCGTGGCTGCACAGTTCGCTGAGCAGCAGGCTGCCGCCTGGTGCGACCAGCCCGGCAAGCTTGCGAAAGGCTTCGGCCGGCGTGGCGAAGTGGTGCAGCACCATGTTCAGCACCACGCAATCGGCGGCAAGCTGTTCATCCTGCAGCGCATCGGCCAGCTTCAGTTCGACGTTGTGCAGACCTTCGGCCGCGCAGCGTTGGCTGGCCAGTTCGAGCATAGCCGGGCTGTTGTCCAGTGCCGTGACATGAGCGAAGCGACTCGCCAGTTCGGGCAGGAAGGCGCCGTCGCCCGGGCCGATCTCCAGTGCTGTGGCGCTGGGGGCGAAGCCCAGCGCGTCGAGCAGCGCCAGCAGACTGTCGCGGTACTGCGGCAGGCCGGCGATCAAATCCTGCTGGGCCTGGAAGCTGGTGGCCATGCGTGCGAAGAAATCGCGGCTGACGGTGGCGCGCTGCTGGTGCACGGTGGCGATACGCACCTGTACTTCACCGGGCAGCGGCAGTTCGTCGATGTCCTCCAGCAGGGCGGCGTGCAGGCGGCCGTTGGGCAGGGCACGACGATAGAAGATCGCGTTGCCCTCGCGGCGCGTGGCCACCAGGCCTGCCTGGGCCAGCACTTTGAGGTGATGACTCATGCCTGACTGGCCAATGGCGAAGATCTGCGCCAGCTCCAGTACACCGAACGAATCGTTGCTCAGGGCGCGCAGAACGTTCAGGCGCAACGGGTCACCGCCGGCCTTGCACAGGGCGGCGAGCTCGTCGCAGGGGTCGAATTCCAGTTGGGAGGCGCGCAGGGTCATGGTGGCGCAGTCTAGTCGGTCATTTTTCATACAGCAACACCAATATCAAAAAGTTTTGATATTGGCGTGTGGCTCGTCTGGTCACGGTTCAGAAACCTGGCGTGGCGAGGCGCCTTGCCTGGATAGGGCGGGTAGTCCTGTGGTGGGCATTCTGAGTGAGCAGGCAGGTTGATTTAGTCTCTACGACCATCTGTCATTGCCCCGCGGGGGCGGCTGGGCGAAAATGGGCGCCTTTTTTCGCACCCTTCATTCAGAAGCAGCCCCCGTAGGAGATTCAGCGATGCCCAGCCGTCGTGAGCGAGCCAATGCCATTCGTGCCCTCAGCATGGATGCTGTGCAGAAAGCCAACAGCGGCCACCCCGGTGCCCCCATGGGTATGGCGGATATCGCCGAAGTACTGTGGCGCGACTACCTCAAGCACAACCCGAGCAACCCGAACTTTGCCGACCGTGACCGCTTCGTGCTGTCCAACGGCCATGGTTCGATGCTGATCTACTCGCTGCTGCACCTGACCGGCTACGACCTGTCCATCGATGACCTGAAGAACTTCCGTCAACTGCACAGCAAGACCCCGGGTCACCCCGAATACGGCTACACCCCGGGTGTCGAGACCACCACCGGCCCGCTCGGCCAGGGCATCGCCAACGCCGTCGGTTTCGCCATCGCCGAGAAAGTGCTGGGCGCGCAGTTCAACCGTGAAGGCCATGATATCGTCGACCACAACACCTACGTGTTCCTCGGCGACGGCTGCATGATGGAAGGCATTTCCCACGAAGTCTGCTCGCTGGCAGGCACCCTGGGCCTGGGCAAGCTGATCGCCTTCTACGACGACAACGGCATCTCCATCGACGGTGAGGTCGAGGGCTGGTTCACCGACGACACGCCGAAGCGCTTCGAAGCCTACGGCTGGCAGGTGATCCGCAACGTCGACGGCCATGACGCCGAAGAGATCAAGATGGCCATCGAGACCGCGCGCAAGAGTGTGGATCAGCCGACTCTGATCTGCTGCAAGACCACCATCGGCTTCGGTTCGCCGAACAAGCAGGGCAAGGAAGAGTGCCACGGCGCGCCGCTGGGTAACGATGAAATCGCCCTGACCCGCGCCAACCTGGGCTGGAGCCATGGCCCGTTCGAAGTCCCGGCTGAGATCTACGCCGAGTGGGACGCCAAGGAAGCCGGTGCTGCCGCCGAAGCTGCCTGGAACGACAAGTTCGCTGCCTACGCCGCTGCCCATCCCGAGCTGGCCGCCGAGTTCAAGCGCCGTATCGCCGGTGAGTTGCCGGCCGATTTTGCCGAGAAGGCCGCTGCCTACATCAAGGATGTCGCCGAGAAGGGCGAAACCATCGCCAGCCGCAAGGCCAGCCAGAACGCGCTGAATGCCTTCGGCCCGCTGCTGCCGGAGCTCCTCGGTGGTTCGGCCGACCTGGCCGGCTCCAACCTGACGCTGTGGAAGGGCTGCAAGGGCGTCTCCGCTGAAGACGCATCCGGCAACTACATGTTCTACGGTGTGCGTGAGTTCGGCATGAGCGCAATCATGAACGGCATTGCCCTGCACGGTGGTTTCGTGCCGTACGGCGCGACCTTCCTGATCTTCATGGAATACGCGCGCAACGCCGTGCGCATGTCCGCGCTGATGAAGAAACGCGTGCTGTACGTGTTCACCCACGACTCCATCGGTCTGGGCGAAGACGGCCCGACCCACCAGCCGATCGAGCAGCTGGCCAGCCTGCGTGGCACGCCGAACCTCGACACCTGGCGCCCGGCCGATGCCGTGGAATCCGCCGTAGCCTGGAAACATGCCATCGAACGCGCCGACGGCCCCAGCGCCCTGGTGTTCAGCCGCCAGAACCTGCCGCACCAGCCGCGTGATGCCCAGCAACTGGCTGATGTCGCGCGCGGCGGCTACGTGCTCAAGGACAGCGCCGACGAGCCGGAGCTGATCCTGATCGCCACCGGTTCGGAAGTCGGTCTGGCTGTGGCTGCTTACGACAAACTGACCGCTGCCGGCCGTAAGGTGCGCGTGGTGTCGATGCCGTCCACCAGCGTGTTCGATGCCCAGGACGCCGCCTACAAGCAGGACGTGCTGCCGCTGCAAGTCGGTGCGCGCATCGCCATCGAGGCTTCGCACGCCGACTACTGGTACAAGTACGTGGGTCTGGAAGGTCGCATCATCGGCATGACCAGTTTCGGCGAGTCGGCCCCGGCCCCGGCGTTGTTCGAGCACTTTGGCTTCACCGTCGACAATGTCGTCGCCACGGCCGAAGAACTGCTGGACGCCTGATGCGTTGACGCCCCTCTCCCGCCCGCGGGAGAGGGGGCTGAACTGCGAACCTGCGAGACGCCATGTCCAATCGCCCCTATCGTGTCGCCCTCAACGGCTATGGCCGCATCGGCCGTTGCGTGCTGCGCGCGCTGCACGAGCGTGGCAATTCAGCGAGCCTGGAAATCGTCGCGCTGAATGACCTGGCCGATCAGGCCAGCATCGAATACCTGACCCGCTTCGACTCCACCCACGGGCGCTTTCCCGGCGAGGTGAAGGTCGATGGCGACTGCCTGCATATCAACGGCGATTGCGTGAAGGTGCTACGCCAGAGCGAGCCCGAGGCCATCGACTGGGCCGCGCTGGAGATCGATCTGCTGCTGGAGTGTTCCGGGCAGTACGTCACCCGTGACCAGGCGCAGCGTTTCATCGACGCTGGTGCTCCGCGCGTGTTGCTGTCGCAGCCGATGGCCAGCGAAGCGGATATCGACGCCACGGTGGTCTACGGCGTCAATCAGCAATGCCTCAGTGGTGCCGAACAACTGGTATCCAATGCCTCCTGTACCACCAACTGCGGTGTGCCGCTGCTGAAACTTCTCGATGAGGTGGTGGGTCTGGAGTACGTCTCCATTACCACCATCCACTCGGCGATGAACGACCAACCGGTGATCGATGCCTACCACCACGAAGACCTGCGCCGCACGCGCTCGGCCTTCCAGTCGGTGATCCCGGTGTCCACCGGACTGGCGCGGGGTATCGAGCGCCTGCTGCCGGAGCTGGCCGGGCGTATCCAGGCCAAGGCCATCCGCGTGCCGACGGTCAACGTCTCGTGCCTGGACATCACCCTGCAGACCGCACGCGATACCTCCGCAGAAGAGATCAACCGCGTGCTGCGTCAGGCGGCAGAAAGTGGCCCGCTTAAGGGACTGCTGGCCTATACCGAACTGCCGCACGCCAGCTGCGACTTCAACCATGATCCGCACTCGGCCATCGTCGACGGCAGCCAGACCCGCGTGTCCGGCCCGCGACTGGTCAACCTGCTGGCCTGGTTCGACAACGAGTGGGGGTTCGCCAACCGTATGCTCGATGTCGCTGAACATTTTCTCCTACAAGCCAATCAAGCCAATCCACAAGTGAGCGAGCTAGAGCGAGACAAGGCAAAAACAGGCGAAGAAGCGCAGTTTACGAGGTGTAAATGAGCATTCTGAGCCTGTTTTTAACGCAGTATCGCCGACGCGCAGCCGCTTGTGGTTTGGCGTAACCAGCCCCCGTGAAGGACTGATTTATGACCGTTCTGAAGATGACCGACCTCGACCTCGCCGGTAAGCGCGTGTTGATCCGCGAAGACCTCAACGTCCCGGTGAAGGACGGTGTGGTCAAGAGCGACGCACGTATCCTCGCCTCGCTGCCGACCATCAAGCTGGCGCTGGAGAAGGGCGCTGCCGTACTGGTCTGCTCGCACCTGGGGCGCCCGGAAGAGGGTATCTACAGCGAGGAAGACAGCCTGGCGCCGGTCGCGGCCTACCTGAGCAAGGCGCTCGGTCGTGACGTGCCGCTGATCAAGGACTACCTCGGCGGTGTCGAGGTCAAGGCCGGTGAGCTGGTGCTGCTGGAGAACGTCCGCTTCAACAAGGGCGAGAAGAAGAACACCGACGAGCTGGCCCAGCAGTACGCCGCTCTGTGCGACGTGTTCGTGATGGATGCCTTCGGTACCGCTCACCGCGCCCAGGGCTCGACCCATGGCGTGGCCAAGTTCGCCAAGGTCGCCTGTGCCGGCCCGCTGCTGGCTGCCGAGCTGGACGCCCTGGGCAAGGCCCTGGACAAGCCGGCCCGGCCGATGCTGGCCATCGTCGCCGGCTCCAAGGTGTCGACCAAGCTGGACGTGCTCAATTCCCTGGCCGATATCTGCGACTCGCTGATCGTCGGCGGCGGCATCGCCAATACCTTCCTCGCCGCTGCCGGCCTGCCGGTGGGAAAATCGCTGTACGAGGCCGATCTGGTCGACACCGCCAAGGCCATCGCGGCCAAGGTCAGCGTACCGCTGCCGGTTGACGTGGTGGTGGCCAAGGAATTCGCCGAATCGGCCTCCGCCACCGTCAAGGCGGTCAAGGACGTGGCCGAGGACGACATGATCCTCGACATCGGCCCGCAAACCGCGGCGATGTTCGCCGAAATGCTCAAGGCCTCGCAGACCATCCTGTGGAACGGTCCGGTCGGCGTGTTCGAGTTCGATCAGTTCGGCAACGGCACCAAGGCCCTGGCCCTGGCCATCGCGGAAAGCCCGGCGTTCTCCATCGCCGGTGGCGGCGATACCCTGGCGGCCATCGACAAGTACGGCGTGGCGGACAAGATTTCCTACATTTCCACTGGCGGCGGCGCCTTCCTCGAGTTCGTCGAAGGCAAGGTGCTGCCAGCAGTTGAAGTATTGGAGCAGCGCGCGCAGTGATCGCCAGCTAGGGTGAAGGGAGTCACCCTGCAGCAGGCGGATAAAACCCTGACGTGAACGGGTGGTCTGTAGAAAACCGGATCATCGAACAAGGAGTCATGTCATGGACAAGTTAGCCGCTTTGAGCGTCATTGGTATGTTGCTGGCCGGTTGCACCAGCGGTGGTCGGGAGGCGGCCTGCGAGGTATTCAGTCCTGCGCAGATCGAAACCCCGACCACTCAGGATGATCAGCGTGTCGAGGAGAGCACCGGGCAGCCTACTGGCTCGGCGCCGGAACAGCGTTGCTGACGAGGAGAAGCAATGAGCGGGATTAAACTGACGGGGCTTGCCGCTATGGCGCTGCTGCTTGCAGCGTGCAGCAGCCAGCCGGCGGCGCCGGATCACTGGAATCGCTGGGTTTGCGATAGCCAGGCCGAAGTGCAATGGCGCTTCGCCAATGGCGGTTTCGATCAGGTGGATGTACGCCTGGGCGGTGATGACATCGTCTACCGCCTGACTCAGGAGCCAGCTGCATCCGGCGCGCTGTACAGCGATGGACGCCTGTCCTTCCACACCAAGGGTGAGGAAGGCCTGGTCTACTGGACGGCGACCGATGATCTGATCGGCCGTGGCTGCAAGGCCCCGTAATATCCTCGGCGACGCCGAGACGAGAACTGCGGGCATGCCCGGGCTTCACGAAACTTGAACAACGCCTGCCCCTGCGGCAGGCTTGCACGATTAACGACCTCCAAACCGGGAGACAGAAACACCATGGCACTTATCAGCATGCGCCAGATGCTCGACCACGCCGCCGAATTCGGCTACGGCGTGCCGGCCTTCAACGTCAACAACCTCGAGCAGATGCGCGCCATCATGGAAGCCGCCGACAAGACCGATTCGCCGGTCATCGTCCAGGCCTCCGCTGGTGCCCGCAAGTACGCAGGTGCGCCATTCCTGCGCCACCTGATCCTGGCTGCCATCGAAGAATTCCCGCATATCCCGGTGTGCATGCACCAGGATCACGGCACCAGCCCTGACGTGTGCCAACGCTCCATCCAGCTGGGTTTTTCCTCGGTGATGATGGACGGCTCGCTGAAGGAAGACGGCAAGACCCCGGCCGATTATGAATACAACGTCCGCGTGACGCAGCAGACCGTGGCGTTCGCCCATGCCTGCGGCGTGTCCGTGGAAGGCGAACTGGGTTGCCTGGGCAGCCTGGAAACCGGCATGGCCGGTGAAGAAGATGGCGTTGGCGCCGAAGGCGTGCTGGATCACAGCCAACTGCTGACTGATCCGGAAGAGGCCGCTGACTTCGTCAAGAAGACCCAGGTCGATGCCCTGGCCATCGCCATCGGCACCAGCCACGGCGCCTACAAGTTCACCAAGCCACCAACCGGCGACGTGCTCTCCATCGAGCGCATCAAGGAAATCCACAAACGCATCCCCAACACTCACCTGGTGATGCATGGCTCCTCCTCCGTTCCGCAGGAATGGCTGAAGGTGATCAACGAGTTCGGCGGCGACATCAAGGAAACCTACGGTGTGCCGGTCGAGGAAATCGTCGAAGGCATCAAGCACGGCGTGCGCAAGGTCAACATCGACACCGACCTGCGTCTGGCCTCCACCGGCGCCATCCGCCGCATGATGGCCGAGCATCCGAGCGAGTTCGACCCGCGCAAGTTCTTCGCCAAGACCATCGTCGCCATGCGTGACATCTGCATCGCCCGCTACGAAGCCTTCGGCACCGCTGGCAACGCCTCCAAGATCAAACCGATCTCCCTGGAAGGCATGTACCAGCGCTACGCCAGCGGCGAGCTGAACGCCAAGGTCAACTGAGCCTGATGCGTTACCCGGAGCCCCGCTTTTGCGGGGCTTTTTCATGGAGCAGCCGATGAAGAAGCTGGCGCTTGCCTGTCTAACCGCCACGGCGCTGGCCGGTTGCGCCGTCGCCCCGTCAGTACCCGCACCCAGTCCGGAAGTGGGCGCGTACGCCATCGACCCGCTGCGTTGTGATACCCGTGCCGAGTGCACCACCAAGGTGTCGCGTACCCTGCTGTTCGTATTCGACTATGCCGCTGCCGGCGCACCTCTGGTGCAGCGAGATGGACGCCTGCTGTTCACGCCCGAGGATGCGCCAGCGAGCGACTGGCCGGCACTGCGAATCGAGCTGGCCGAGCCCGTCAACGGTCGCTTTTCCCTGAGCAGCGAATGCCGTCAGGCTCCCTGCCGTACCTACCCCGCAGCCCTGGAGGAGGCCTATCGTCATTATCTGATGGGCGACAGCTGCACCTGGCAGGGTGGATTGTGCCTGCCTGCGCAGAGGTAAAACCCTGTAAAACTCCTGGAGCATGACGGCGGGCGTGGTACGCCATAATTCGTGGACTGTCGTTCCGGGAAACTGCCACCCATGTCCAGCAAGCCGCGCCTGTTGCTCGCTTTCATCCTCGCCGTGTTGCTGGCCTCGCTGCTTGCCTCGATTTTCCAGACCCAGACCAATCTTGCCGCCTTGCAGGCACTCGGTGCGCCCATGCCGATGGATGTGCGCCTCGGCACTACCTGCCTCGACCTGCTTGGCTTCGCTCCGACCTTCGCTCTGCTCAGCACACTGGGCTTCATTTTCGCCCTGCCACTGGCTGCCTGGTGCGCAAGGCGCATGCCGACATTGCGTTGGGCGATCTTCCTGCTGGCTGGCGCTATCGCTATCTGGTGTGCGCTGGCATTGGCCAACACGCTAGCGCCGATGCCGACGTTGATTGCAGCTGATCGCAGTTCGCTCGGCACGCTTGGCCTGATGCTCTGCGGCAGCGTCGGCGCCTTGCTGTTCGGCTTGCTCGGCCAGCGTGCCGGTCGCCCTGCGTCATCGACCTCTTCCGACTCCCTCTGACAAGGCGTGCCCATGTTGAGATTCTCCCGTGCGCTGCTGCTTGGCGCCCTGTTCGGCAGTGCTCCGCTGCTGGCTCAGGACTACCGTATCGAAACCTTCAGCGAGGGGCTGGAACATCCCTGGGCAATGGCCTTCCTGCCGGACGGGCGCATGCTGGTCACCGAGCGTGTCGGACGCCTGCGTATCGTCGAGGCCGACGGTAGCCTCGACCCCGAGCCGGTAGCTGGCGTGCCCGAGGCGTTTATCGCCGCACAGGCGGGGTTGATGGAAGTGGCGCTGGATCCAGACTACACCGATAACCGCTGGCTCTACCTGAGCTATGCGCACGGTTCGCTGGAGGCCAACAACACGCGTCTGGCGCGTGCCCGACTGGTGGATGACGAACTGCACGACTTCGAAGTGCTGTTCACCGCGCAGCCGCTCAAGGCCGGCGCAGCGCATTACGGCGGGCGCATCGCCTTTCTCGCCGACAAGACCCTGGTACTGACCCTGGGCGACGGTTTCGACTGGCGCGAAGAGGCGCAGAACCCGGCCAATCACCTGGGCAAGATCGTGCGGCTGAATCGCGACGGCAGCGTGCCGCAGGACAACCCGCTGATCGGCCAGGAAGGCGCCGCGCCGGAGATCTACAGCCTGGGCCATCGCAACGTGCAGGGTATCTTCTTCGACGCCGAGCACAATCGGCTGTACAGCCACGAGCACGGCCCGCGCGGTGGTGACGAACTCAACCTGATCGAGGCCGGCAACAACTACGGTTGGCCGCTGGCGACCTTTGGCATCGATTACACCGGCGCGCGTATCAGCCCCTATACCGAGCTGCCGGGTCTGAGCGCACCGTTGTTGCACTGGACGCCCTCGGTGGCGCCTTCGAGCCTGACCCTGTATCGCGGCGAGCTGTTTCCCAACTGGCGGGGCGATTTGTTCGCTGCCACGCTGGCCGAGCGCAGCGTCCGGCGCATCCGCGTGCTCGACGGCATGCTGGCGGGGGAAGAGGTACTGTTCGAAGAGTTGGAAGAACGTATTCGCGACGTGCGCAGTGGGCCTGATGGCGCGCTCTATCTGCTCACCGACAGTGCCGAAGGGCGCGTGCTGCGGGTGGTGCCGAGCGAATAGCGCTGTATCCGTTACACTGGCGGCCCTGATGATTGTGGGATCGTACCGGTGAAGTACCTCCAGGGTTATCCCGTCGCCTTGCAGCAGCAAGTCCGCCAGCTGATCGCCGATGACCGGCTGGCTGACTACCTGGCGCAGCGTTATCCGGGGCGGCATGAAGTGCAGAGCGACAAGGCCCTGTACGGCTATGTGATGGCGCTCAAGCAGGAGCACCTGAAGAACGCGCCGGCCATCGACAAGGTGCTCTACGATAACCGCCTCGACCTCACCCACCGTGCGCTGGGGCTGCACACGGCGATCTCGCGGGTACAGGGCGGCAAGCTCAAGGCGAAGAAGGAAATTCGTGTCGCGTCGCTGTTTCGTGATGCGGCGCCGGCCTTTCTGCAGATGATCGTGGTGCATGAGCTGGCGCATCTGAAAGAGAGCGATCACAACAAGGCGTTCTACAAGCTGTGCGACCACATGCTGCCGGGCTATGCGCAGATCGAGTTCGACCTGCGCATGTACCTGACCTGGCGCGAGATGAGTTCGTAGGGTGCGCCGCGCGCACCGATGCCTCGGCGATAGGGGAAAACGGTGCGCACGGCGCACCCTACCCGTCCGACCCGGTATTTGATGCCAGGCGTGGTATCAGCTGTGCAGGCGCAGGTTGAGCTGGTCGATCACCTCGGCCCAGTCGGCGTCCTCGAGTATCTCCTCGCGCAGCAGGGCGGCCTGGGCCGGGCTCCAGAACGCGGCATCGGCCAGCGAGCGCCCGGCCGGCAGGGGCGAGTGGGTGCTGATGAAGGCGTTGATGCTGGCGGCATCGTTGGGCAGGCCGAGTTGCTTGAACAGGGCGGGCAGGTCGTGAACCGGGGTTTCCATGGCAGCCTCCAGGCGCTGAACGATCATTACTGATTACCAACCCTAGCTCAGATAGTTCCGCTCATTCGACTGCCAGTATCTCGAAGCACTGTTCGCCGAAGCTCACATCGTCGCCCACTGCCTTGCCTAGCAGGGCGCGTCCCAGTGGTGCGGTGCTGCCGAGCACCTGGATGGCGTGGCCGGCCTGTTGCAGCTTCATGCTCGCGCCCTGTGGGCCGAGGAACAGCCAACGTTCTTCGTTCTGTTCGTCGAGTAGCTGGATCAGTGCGCCCAATTCGATGCCCTGCGCGTCATCGAACGGCCGTGGCCTCAGCTGGCGCCAGGTGATCAGTGTCTGGCGCAGCTCCTCGACCCGCCGGGCCTGGCCGCTGGCCAGGTAGGCCGCTTCCAGGCCCAGGGTGTCGTATTTGTTCTCGGCGACGTTCTCTTCGTGGGTGGCCGCTTCGTGCGCGCTGAGGGCGGCGAGGGTGGCTTGTTCGAGGTCGGCCTGCAGGTGGGCGAGCACGTCTTGCAACAGCAGATTCTTGTCCATGGTGCGCTTTCGATTGCGAGGTGAGGAACTGGGCTGCGGTCCATTCTCAACGATATAGGGAGGCCAGCTGCACGCGGTTGCGACCTTCTGCCTTGGCCCGGTACATGGCCGCATCGGCCTGGCGAATCAGTGTGGTGGCATCGTCGCTACCGTGACTCAGGACGATACCGATGCTGGCGCCGACGCGCACGGTACGCTCTTCCAGGTACATGGGCGTATCCAGCCCTTCCAGCAGGCGCTTGGCCAGATCGCGCGCGTCTTCGGCCGATTGCACGTTCTCGCAGATCACCACGAATTCGTCACCACCCAGGCGGGCGGGAAGGTCGGCGTCGCGCAGGTACTGGCGCAAGCGCTGAGCCACTTCGGCCAGTACCCGATCACCGAATTCGTGGCCATGCTGATCGTTGATCGGCTTGAATCCGTCCAGATCGATCAGCATGACCGCCAGCAGTTCCTTGCGCCTGACGCTGCGCGCCAGGGCCTGATCCAGATGCTGTTGCAGTGCTGTGCGGTTGGCCAGGCCTGTGAGCGGGTCTTGCAGGGCCAGTTCACTGAGGCGCTGGTTGGCCTGTTCCAGTGCCTGGGTACGCTCGGTCACCCGTTTGGCGAGGATCTGCTCGTTGAGTTGCAGTGCTGCCTCGCGCTGGCGTTTGAGCTCGTTGAAGCGTGCCGCCAGGGCGAAGGACAGCAGGATCATCTCCAGGCCCGAGCCGATCTGCATGGCATACAGGGTGAGGAAGTTCGAGGGGATCAGCGCGAAGTTGCGCAGCGCCAGCAGTACTGCACCGGTCAGCAGCATCAGCCAGGCCAGGGCGAACAGGCGGGCGCCGGGCACCCGGTAGCCGACGCAGACGAAGCTGGTGAGCAGCAGCGTCAGGGTGGCGATCAGGCCGGTCAGCGACATCAGCTGCAAGGCGCGCTGCACGGGCAGCAAGATGCTGGCCAGCACCGCAGCAGCGATGGCGATGCACAGCGCCAGAAGACCCTTGTCCCAGCGCGGCAGCCACTGGCGGGTGTCGAGGAAGCTGCGAGCGAATACCACCGACAGCAGCGCCGCCGAGGTCAGGCTGACCGGCAGCATACGATTGCTCCAGGGCGCTGCCTGAGACCACAGGTACTGCGCGCCGAGGCCGTTGAGCGAGAGCACGCTGAGGGCGAAGGCGAACATGAACAATACGTAGTTGAGGAAGGGGCGTTCGCGCAGGGCGAGGAACAGCAGCAGGTTGTACAGGCCCAGAGCGATCAGCACACCGAAGTAGATGGCGTGCACCAGATAGCCGTTCTGGCTGTGCTGCTCGAAATCGCGCAGCGACATCAGCCCGCCACTCAGGGTCATGCTGCCGCGCGAGTCGACGCGCAGGTACAACGTGCGCTGTTCGCCCGGTTGCAGGACGATCTCGAATACCGGGTAACGATGACCGATGCTGCGTTCGGCGTAAGGCACGGTATCGCCACTGCGCGACTCGCGCACGCCATTGGCGCCGACGTCATACAGACGCACTTCATCGAGCGAGGCGTAGTTCAGTTCCAGGCGCCAGATGCGCGTTTCGCTGGCTTCGGACTGCAACGGCAGGCGCAGCCAGATCACGCCTTGCACGTAGCCGAAGCTGAGGTCGCGGCGGGTCAACGAGGCGCTGAACGGCGCATCGGCGGCCCGCACGTCATCCAGGGTCAAGGTACCTTGCGGGTCGGTGAGAAAATCGACCAGACCGTAGAGATCCTGCGGTGCGGTGTTGTCCCCCAGGCGAGTGTTTGCCTCGGTCAGCTGGCTGCTCAGCGACAGACAAAGCATCAGCAACAGGCCTGGCAACGAGGCCAGGAAGGCGGAGGCAGTATGTCGGCTGGTTGGCATGGGAAGAGCCTGGGAGGTAGGCGTGCCTAGATAGTGGCAGAAAGCCCAGTCGTGCAGCTAGTGCCTGTCCTTGTGCAGATGCGCACTGAGGGTGCGTAACGGTGCAAGTTGGCGACAGATCAGCGCCAGTTGCGTCTGTACCAGGCGCTGGCGCTCGTCGGCGTCATCGGCGATCTGCTCCAGTTCCTGCGCCAGCGCCTGCTCCTCATCGCTATGAATGGCCACGGGATGTTCACCACGCAGGCCCGCGGCGATCTCATCGAGGCTGCAGGCCAGCTTTTCGGCCTGTTCCAGCAACTGGGCCTGGATCATCTGCGGCAGCTGCTCGCCGCGGTGTGCGCCCAATGCGGAGAGGTAGCTGAGCAGGGTGTGCGACAGCACCAGGAAGCGAAAGCCCTGATCCGCGTCCTTACGGAAGTGGCCGGGCTCCATCAGCATGTTGCCGAGGGTGGTGGACAACGCGGCGTCGGCGTTGTGCGCGTTGCGCCGGGCCAGGCGATAGCCGAGGTCGTCGCGCTTGCCGTTGGCGTACTGGGCGATGATCTGCCGCAGGTAGGCGCTGTTGCAGCTCAGCGTGTTGGCCAGCATGCGGCCCAGGCGCCGGCCCTGCCAGTCCGGCAGAATCAGGAACACCGCCAGTCCGGCGATCAGGCCGCCGAGCAGGGTATCGACCAGGCGTGGCAGGAACAGGCCGTAGCCATCGCCGATCTGGTTGAAGCAGAACAGTACCAGCAGGGTGATCGCCGCCGTGGCCAGGGTGTAGCGCGTGGTTCGAGTGGCGAAGAAGGCGACGCCAGCGACGACGGCGAACAGCGCTTGCACGCGTGGATCAGGAAACAGGTTGAACAGCGCCCAGCCGATACCCAGCCCGAGTAGGGTGCCGCTGATGCGCTGCACCAGCTTGAGGCGGGTGGCGCCGTAGTTCGGTTGGCAGACGAACAGGGTGGTCAGCAGAATCCAGTAGCCCTGGGCCGGGTGGATCAGGTGCAGCAGGCCATAGCCGGCGGCCAGGGCGATGGACAGGCGCAGCGCGTGGCGAAACAGCAGCGAGGTGGGCGTCAGTTGCTGGCCGATGCGCTCCATCACTTCGCGCAGCGAATGCGGTTCGCGATCGAGCAGGCTGCTGTCCTGCTCATCGGCCAGGGCGTCGGGGTTGCTGGCGTTGCCGAGCAGCAGGTCGAGGCTGGCCAGGTTGCCAGCCAGGGCGCCGAGCGAGCGCAGCAGGCGGCGCCAGGCTGGATTGCTTTGCAGGTGCAGGTGGTCGAGCGAGGCGTGCAGGTCTTCCAGGGCCTGGCTGCACAGCTCGCGGTACTCGAACGGCTGGCGCAGCTCGATGGCACTGCCCAGGCGCTCGCAGGCCTCGCCGTGCAGGCGCAGCAGGCGCTGGCAGCGAAACAGTACATCGCTGTGGAAGAAGGCTTCGGCCAGTTCGTTGTAGGGGTAATGCGAGGAACTGGCGCGCTCGTGGATGTCCTGAGCGAGGAAATACAGCTTCAGGTAGCGATTGACCTTGGGCCCGGGGCGGCCGTTGCCGACGCGGTGCAGGATGATCTCCTTGGCCGCGTTGAGCGCCGACACCACCCGTCCGTTCTGCTGCGCCAGGGCCAGGCGCCGCTCCTCCACGTCCAGCTGACGTACGGGTTCGAACAGCGCCGCCTTGAGCTTGAGGTACTTGCCCAGCTCGCGGAACAGCCGGGCCAGGCTCTGTTGTACCGGTTGGTGAGCGAACAGGCCGTGCCAGATCACCGAGAGCAGGCCGTACCAGGCCGCGCCGGCCACCAGCAGCAGTGGTTCGAGCCATAGGCCGGCAACGCCACCGCGCTGCTCGACGCCGATCATGCTGTACACAGCGAGAATCAGGGTGCCCGAACCCAGCGTGGCGAAGCGCTCGCCCAGGGCGCCGAGCATGCTCAGGCAGAAGGCCGACAACGCCAGGGCGACGACGAACAGCCAAGGGTAGGGAAAGAGGAATTCGACTGCATAGGCCGCCGCGCTGAAGCAGACCAGGGTCACCAATACTGTGCCCAGGCGGCCCTGCCAGCTGTCGTCGGTTTCGGTCAGTGCGCTGGCGATGATGCCGAGAAACAGCGGGATCAGCCCATGTACCCAGCCTTGCCACCAGCACAGCGCCAGCGCACCGGCGAGAGCGATGAACACCCGCAGGCTGGCACTGAACTTGTCCAGCGCCCAGAGGCGGCGCAGTGATTGGCGAAGGTGAGGGCGGGGCATGGAAGGTCTGATGAGAAAAGGATGTGAGAAGCCTACCGGAACTCGTTGGTCACTGGATATGCAATTGACCGCAACAGGCATGCCACAGGGCTGTCCAACTGAATTGACGGGCCAGAACCATCCCATCCGTCAGTCTCCTGGCCCGAGGAGTCGAGCGTCATGCCTGTCTGGCTGCGAACGTGCCTGTGTGCCCTGTTCTTCGCTGTCTCGCTGCAGCTGAGCGCGGCGCCGGGAGCGGTGATGCAGTTGCAGGTCGATGGCGTGATCGGCCCGGCCAATGCCGATTACCTGGTGCGTGGCCTGAGCCAGGCGGCCGACGCGGGCGCACAGCTGGTGGTGATCGAGATGGACACGCCTGGTGGGCTGGATAGCTCCATGCGCTCGATCATCAAGGCCATCCTCGCCAGCCCGGTGCCGGTCGCCACCTACGTCACCCCAGGCGGCGCGCGTGCAGCCAGCGCCGGCACCTACATCCTTTACGCCAGTCATGTCGCAGCCATGGCGCCGGGTACCAACCTTGGCGCGGCGACGCCGGTGGCCCTCGGTATGCCGGGCGCTGCGGACAAGCCCCAGCCGGGCAATGAGGCAGACGAAGAGCGGCAGCCCCCTGCCGATCCCATGGCGGCCAAACAGGTCAACGATGCCGCTGCCTACATCCGTGGCCTGGCCAATCTGCATGGGCGCAACGTCGAATGGGCCGAGCGGGCGGTGCGCGAGGCGGTCAGCCTGTCTGCCGAGGAGGCCAAGGCGCAGGGCGTGATCGATTATCTGGCGGGCGACGTGCCTGAGCTGCTGCGCCAGCTCGATGGCAGGATCCTGCAGGTCGCAGGGCAGGCGGTCACGCTGAATACGGCCAATGCCCCACTGATCAGCCATGCGCCGGACTGGCGCACCCGCTTGCTGGCGGTGATCACCAACCCCAGCGTGGCCCTGGTGCTGATGATGATCGGTATCTACGGCCTGATCTTCGAGTTCGCCAGCCCCGGCAGTGGCGTTGGCGGCGTGATCGGTGGCATCAGCCTGATCATCGCGCTCTACGCCCTGCAACTGTTGCCCGTGAGTTACGCCGGGATAGCGCTGATTCTGCTGGGCATCGCCTTCATGGTGGCCGAAGCCTTCCTGCCCAGTTTCGGCGTGCTCGGCATTGGTGGCGTGGTGTCGTTCATTTTCGGGGCGTTGATCCTGATCGACACCGAGGTGCCGGGCTTCGGCATTCCGCTGGCCTTGATCATCACCCTGGCGCTGGCTAGCGCCGGGATGATCCTGGCGATTCTCGGCATGGCGCTCAGGGCCCGGCGTCGCCAGCAGGTGGCGGGTGACAGCGGCCTGGTTGGCAGTTTGACCGCGATACAGGCCGTGCAAACGGATGACCCCAATGCTGGTTGGGTCGTGCTGCAGGGTGAGCGTTGGCAGGTAACGGCCGCCGCGCCGTTGCAGCCTGGCCAGCAGGTTCGAGTAACCGAGCGGCAGGGGTTACGGCTGTGCGTCAGTACAGTCGACGAAGCGCCGCATGACGGAGGTGGATGATGGGTTTCGAATTGAGTTTTATCGCTTTGGCGATCCTTGTGCTGGGGCTGCTTGCCTCGACATTCCGCATCCTGCGTGAGTACGAACGCGGCGTGGTATTCCAGCTGGGACGTTTCTGGCGGGTGAAGGGGCCGGGACTGGTCATGGTGATCCCGGTGTTGCAGCAAATGGTACGGGTGGATCTGCGTACCATCGTCTTCGACGTACCGGCCCAGGACGTGATCTCCCGCGACAATGTCTCGGTCAAGGTCAATGCGGTGGTGTACTTCCGTGTGCTCGACCCACAAAAGGCGATCATCCAGGTCGAGGATTACATGGTCGCTACCAGCCAGTTGGCCCAGACCACCTTGCGTGCGGTACTCGGCAAGCATGAACTGGATCAGATGCTCGCCGAGCGTGAGCGGCTCAATGGTGATATCCAGCAGGTGCTGGATGCGCAGACCGATGCCTGGGGCATCAAGGTGGCCAACGTCGAGATCAAGCACGTCGACATCAACGAATCCATGGTGCGTGCCATCGCCCGCCAGGCCGAAGCCGAGCGCGAGCGTCGCGCCAAGGTGATCCATGCCGAAGGTGAGCTGCAGGCCTCGGAGAAACTGATGCAAGCCGCCGAGGTACTCGCTCGGCAGGGCGGCGCCATGCAACTGCGCTACATGCAGACGCTGAGCAACATCGCCAACGACAAGAGCTCGACCATCGTCTTTCCGCTGCCAGTGGAGTTGTTGCGTGGGATCGTAGACATGAAGGAACCCAAGGCTTGAAATTTGGAACTGATCGGTTCTAAATTCGCCGCATGACGACACGTGGACGCCCCAAAAGCTTTTGCCCGGATCGGGCGCTGGAAAATGCCATGCAGCTGTTCTGGCAGCGCGGCTACGAGGCCGCTTCGCTGCAGGATCTGCAGGCGGTCACCGGCCTGTCCAGGAGTAGCCTGTACCAGACCTACCCGAGCAAGCAGGCCTGGTTCGTCGCTGCGTTCAGCCGCTATGTGGAGCAGCGCCGCGCTCTGTTACTGGAACAGCTGGAGGCCAGTGCCTCGCCGCTCGGTTTCATTCGTGAGCGGCTGCTCAGTGTCCTCGATGACGGCGGCTCGGATGGCGTGCCGCGTGGTTGCATGCTGGTCAACGTCGCCAACGAATTCTCGCTGTCGGAGCCCGCGTTGGTGCCTGTGCTGCAGCGCGCCACGGCGGGGATCTGCCAGGTGTTCGAGCAGGCGTTGGTACGCGCCGTGGCCTGCGGCGAGCTGCCGGCAGGAGACGACCTGCAAGCCCGCGGCGCCTATCTGCAATGCGTGATGAGCGGGCTGCGTACCCAGGTCAAGTCCGGGCTGCCGGCTGACTCGATCCGCGCCACCGTCGCCGTGGTGATGACAAGCCTGGGCGGGATCTGAGTTCTGCATCGGGGTGTTCTTTGGTTTATTTGTGGACTGATTGGTTCTTAACTGGAGGGTGGGCATGCGGGAGTTGTTCGAGCTGTGCGGGGCTGATCGCGAGCTGGTGTTTTCGCCTTACTGCTGGCGTGTGCGCCTCGCACTGGCGCACAAGGGGCTGGATTATCAGAGCCGGCCGACACGCTTCACCGACAAGGAGCTGATCGCCTTTTCCGGGCAGAAACTGGTGCCGGTGCTCACCGATGACGGTGAAACGCTGCATGACAGCATGGCCATTTTCGCCTACCTGGATCGACGCTACCCGCAACATCCCCTGCTTGGCGATGCACTGGCTGCCGAGCGGGCGAGGTTGGTCGAGCGCCTGAGCTTTCACATGGTGCGTGTGCCGCTGTTGAAGATCCTGATCCCGCGGGTTTGGCAGGTCATCGATCCGGCTGACCGTGAGTACTTCCGCAGCAGCCGTGAAAAGGCCCTGGGCATGAGCCTGGAGGATTTTGCCGACCCGCAGGGCGGTGAGCGGATGTTCCGTGAGGGAGTGGCGCCGCTGGAAATGTGGCTGCGTGAACAACCCTTTTTCGAGGGCCAGGCGCCTGGTGGCTGCGATTACCTGTTGGCTGGCCTGCTGCTCTGGGCCTGGTGCCTGGGGGCGCAGCCATGGGCGGATGATTCGGCACTCGGCGCCTGGTTCGCCCGCATTCTGCAGACTTACGAAACGACTCACGGCCCGGTCAAGCGGGCCTCGACCCAGGCGGAGATGAGCAAATGATCGATCTGTATTACTGGACTACCCCCAACGGCCACAAGGTCAGCATCTTTCTCGAAGAGGCCGGCCTGGACTATCGCGTCATCCCGGTTCACATCGGCAAGGGCGAGCAGTTCGAACCCGAATTCCTCAAGATCGCGCCGAACAACCGTATCCCGGCGATCGTCGATCAGGCGCCGGCAGACGCTGGCGAACCCATTGCCCTGTTCGAGTCCGGGGCGATCCTCGAATACCTGGCCGACAAGAGCGGGTTGTTCCTGCCACGCGAGACCCGCGCGCGTTTCCAGGTGCTGCAATGGCTGTACTGGCAGATGGGCGGCGTCGGGCCGATGGCCGGGCAGAACCATCACTTCGTGCGTTACGCGCCGGAGCCGATTCCCTACGCCATCGAACGTTACGTGAAGGAAACTGCCCGCCTTTACGGCGTGCTGGATCGCCAACTGGCACAGCATGAATACGTGGCCGGCGACTATTCCATCGCCGACATGGCCATCTACCCCTGGGCCACATTGTGGCAAGCCCAGCAGCAGAAGATCGAAAACTTCCCGCACATGGCTGCCTGGCTCGAGCGCATTGCCGCGCGTCCTGCCGTGCAGCGTGCCTACGCGCTGGTGGCCCAGGTGAACGAAGATCCGAAGGCGCTGCTGACCGCCGAGGCGCGGCGTTTGCTGTTCGGGCAGTGACGGGCAGGCTTTCTCGCAGATTTCCCGGTGAGGCGTGTGACGCTTTCCCAGACTCCAGGAGTTGATCCTGAACGCTGGGAGAGAGTCATGCGAATTGGCGTACTCAAGGAAATCAAGAATCACGAGTACCGTGTCGGCCTTACGCCTGCGTCCGTGGCTGAACTGAGTGCACAGGGGCCGAGACTCAGGCGCTGAACAACGCCACGCTACCGTTCGTTATCGCCTTGGCGCAGAAGGACACGCACCGCGTTCTGGAAGAAGACCCGCACTTGCTGGCCGGTCTCAATGTGGCTGGCGGCGTGATACCTGTGAAAGCGTCGCGCAGTCCCATGGACTGGCTTCCAGCCTGCTGCCAGCGTTATCGAGTGGTTGACGCGTCAGGGTCAGGCGTACTGCGCGGCGGCATAGCCCGAGGCCCAGGCCCACTGGAAGTTGAAGCCGCCGAGATGGCCAGTGACGTCCAGCACCTCGCCGATGAAATACAGCCCCGTCACCTTGAGCGACTCCAGGGTCTTGGACGACACCTCGTCGGTGTTCACCCCGCCCAAAGTGACTTCGGCCGTGCGGTAGCCCTCGGTGCCGGCGGGCACCAGTTGCCAGTCGGCCAGGCGCTCGGCAATCGCCTTCAACTCGCCCGGTGTGTACTGCTTCAACGGCTTGTTGGTGAACCAGCTGTCCACCAGCAGGGTCGCCATCTTCTTGGTGAACAGTTCGGCCAGCAAGGTCTTCAGCTCGCTGTTGCCGCGCTCGCGCTGTTGGGTCGCCAACCACTCGGGCAGGTCGATATGCGGCAGCAGGTCGATGTGCACGGTGTCGCCTGGTTGCCAGTAGGAGGATATCTGCAGGATCGCCGGCCCGGACAGGCCGCGATGGGTGAACAGGATATTCTCGACGAAGCTCTGGCCATTGCAGCTCACCCGGCAGTCCTCCACCGAGGTGCCGGAGAGTTCGCTACACAGTGTCTTCAGCTGCGGATCGGTGAGGGTGAATGGCACCAGCCCGGCGCGGGTCGGCAGCACCTCATGGCCGAACTGCTTGGCCACCTGGTAACCGAAGCCGGTGGCGCCGAGGGTGGGAATCGACAGCCCGCCAGTGGCGATCACCAGCGACTGGCAGGCCACGGCGCCAAGATCGGTTTGCAGCAGGAAGCCGCCTTCGGTTTTCTCGATGTTTTGCACGGCGGTATCCAGGCGAATCTGCGCGCCCGCTTCGGCACATTCGGCCAGCAGCAGTTCGAGAATGTCGCTGGACTTGTTATCGCAGAACAGTTGGCCGAGTTTCTTCTCGTGATACGGCACGCCATGCTTGGCTACCAGGCCGATGAAATCCCACTGGGTGAAGCGCGCCAGGGCGGATTTGCAGAAGTGCGGGTTGCCGGAGAGGAAATTGGCCGGCTCGCAGTACATATTGGTGAAGTTGCAGCGCCCACCGCCGGACATGAGGATTTTCTTGCCGGCCTTGTTGGCGTGGTCGAGTACCAACACGCGGCGGCCACGGGCGGCGGCGGTGGCTGCGCACATCAGGCCGGCAGCGCCTGCGCCGATGATCAGTACGTCGGTTTGCAACACGAAATGTCCCCAAGGTGAATCGCTGGCACAAATGGTGCTGCGAGAAAACCCGTGAAGTTTACCCGAAGCCGCTCTGGGTCGCCGATTCTGCCCAACGTGTCGCCGACGAATGTGGGATGCGACGATGCCTGTCTCAGATTTGAGACAGTGACGAGTGGCGTTGCGCCTGCTATCACTAGAACTGATCATTTCGGATGGATCGTCACCAATGCCCGCAGTACGTGCCTGGCTATTGCTCTTGCTGCTGTCGCCGGCACTGGCCTCGGCCGAGTTGTTGCGCCTGGTGGCTGATCCCTGGCCTCCTTTCAATGATCGAGACCTGCCTGGCAATGGCCTGGCCAGTGATCTGGTGGAACAGGCGCTAAAGCGCGCCGGCTACACCACCAGCTACGCCGAAGTGCCCTGGGAGCGCGCTGTGCTGGGGCTCAAGCGCGGTGATTACGATGTGCTGATCAATGCCTGGTACAGCGCGGATCGTGCCGAGTACGGCCACTTCTCCCGTCCTTATCTGGTCAATCGCCTGCGTTTCATGCAGCGCAAGGGCAGCAATATTCGCTTCGAAACCCTGGCCGATCTCTACCCGCACAGCATTGCCGTGGTGCGCGGTTATGCCTATTCCAAGGAGTTCGACAGCGACCCCAACCTGCTCAAGGTGGGCGTTGGCAGCTTCGAGATCGCCGCACGCATGTTGCACGCCGGGCGGGTGCAGCTGGCGCTGGAGGATGAGCTAGTGGCGCGGTATCACATGGGCCGGGAGCTGAGCTCCATTCGGGGGGAGCTGGAGTTCCTGCCGCTGCCGTTAAGCGAGAACGGCCTGCATATCCTGATTCGTCGCAGCCGTACCGATCACGAGGAAATCGCCAATCGTTTCGACAAGGCGATCCAGGAGATGAGCAACGATGGGAGCTATGCCGCGACGCTGCAGCGCCACGGCCCTTAGATCAGGCCAACACCGTACGGGCGCGGCCCTGCTGCTTGGCCCGGTATAATCGGATGTCGGCTTCGTGCAGGAGGCTTTCCAGATCTTCCGGTTCGCCCTGATACAGCCCTGCGCTGAACGACAAGGCCGGCGCGCCCACGGCGTAGTGCAGGCCAGCGCATTGCCGGCGTAGCTTGTCCAGTGCCTGCACCACCTGCTCCGCATCATGCAGTGCGAGCAGGGCGAATTCCTCGCCTCCGAGTCGGCCCAGCAGCATATCGGGGAAGGCCACGTTCATTGCCCGGGCGAACACCACCAGGGCGCTGTCGCCGCTGGCATGGCCGAAGCCATCGTTGATCTGCTTGAAGTGGTCGAGGTCGAGCATCGCCACGCATACTTCGCGGTGCTCGCGTTGTGCCTGCTGCAGCATCTGCAGCCCCTGTTCGTAGAAAGCACGGCGGTTGTTCAGGCCGGTCAGGGCATCGAATTGTGCGGCTTTCTTCAGTGCGCGTAACAGGTCGCGTCGTTCCAGCGTCGACATCACCCGGCAATTCAGCTCTTCGGGGCAGAATGGTTTGCGCAGGAAGTCATCGGCCCCGTGCTTGATGAACTGCGCGCTGAGCGAGCCCTTGGGGTCGGCCGACACGCCGATGATGATCAGGTCGCTCAGGCGCAGCTTCTGACGCAGCAGTTTGACCAGCTCGAAACCGCTGACGCCGGGCATGGCGTGGTCGAGCACCAGCAGGTCGAGATCCGGATGCTCGCCCAGTTGGCGCAGGGTCTCCTTGCCGTCGCTAGCCTCGATGATCTGGTAGTGGTGCGGTTCGAGGATATGGCGGATGTAGTGGCGCTGGGCGTCGGAGTCGTCGGCGATGAGAATCTTGATATGGCTGTTGTGGTCGAGCCGGTGCAGCAGGCGGAAGGCATACTCGTAGGAGTGCTGACTTTCCTTGAGCACGTAGTCGACTACACCTTTCATCAACAGCTCGTCGCGGCGTTGTTCGTTGTAGCTGCCGCTGAGCACGATGCAGGGAAGGTGATAGCGCATCACCAGGTCGACACTCTCGCCGTTGGGGGCGTCGGGTAGATGCAGGTCGACGATGGCGGCGAAGAACAGGGCGGCCGAGGTCTCCAGCATCACCTCCGCTTCGGCCAGCGAGGCACAGAAGATCGGCTCGAGATCAGGTTCCTGACGGAACAGGTGTTCGAGAATCTTCAGTACCAGGGGGCTGTCTTCAATGACCAGAATATTGCGCATGGGTAACTCCGGCCCAGGCCGTTTGATCCTTTATATCAGCCTAAGAGCCAGTTCGCGATCTTGCGAGCCAGAGCGATACAAAACCGCTGGCGGCCCCGCGAGAACAAGCGAGGAACGCTTGGAGTCGTGCTCGACCTCACGAGCGGTAAATGAGCATCCGAGTTTGTTTTTACGCAGTAGCACCGGCGTGCAGCAGATCGCGAACCGGCTCCTACAATAGACGCACGCGCAGAGTCCTACCCTTGATCTTGCCTTCGCTCAGGCGCTTCAGCGCCTGGCGAGCCACATCGCGGTGCACGGCAACGTAGGCCTGGTAATCGAACAGGGCGATCTTGCCGACCTGATCACCCGGGATGCCTGCATCGCCGGTCAGGGCACCGAGGATGTCGCCAGGGCGCAGTTTCTCTTTGCGCCCGGCGCCGATACACAGGGTGTGCATCGGCGGTAGCAGCGGCTCGCCAGTCGCCTTGGCCGCAGGCAGCGGATACCAGGCCAGTTCCTTGCCCTGAAGCACTTCGATGGCTTGGGCGCGACCGGCTTCGGCGGGCGCCACCAGGCTCAGCGCCAGGCCTTTTTCACCGGCGCGACCACTGCGGCCGATGCGGTGGATATGCACCTCGGCATCACGCGACAGCTCGACGTTGATCACCATCTCCAGCCCGGCGATATCCAGGCCGCGCGCGGCGACGTCGGTGGCTACCAGCACACTGAGGCTGCGGTTGGCGAACAGGGCGAGGATCTGATCGCGATCACGTTGCTCCAGATCGCCATGCAGGGCAGCGGCGGAGATCTTCTCGGCTTCCAGCTGCGCGGCCAGTTCGTCGCACTGCTGGCGCGTGGCGCAGAAGGCGACCACCGGTTGTTTGCGGAAATGCCGCAGCAGCGTGCTGACCGCTTCCATGCGCTGGCCCGGAGCGATTTCGTAGAAGCGTTGTTCGATCTGCCCGTCATCATGCTGCGCCTCGACCTCGACCCGCTCCGGGCTGCGCAGGAAGCGCGCGGCGAGCTGTTCGATGCCGGCCGGGTAGGTGGCGGAGAACAGCAGGGTCTGCCGGCGCGCCGGGGTCTGTTCGATGATGTCGCTGATGCTGTCGACGAAGCCCATGTCGAGCATGCGATCCGCTTCGTCGAGTACCAGGGTATTGAGGCCATCGACCTTCAGCGTGCCCTTGCGCAGGTGTTCCTGCACGCGTCCGGGCGTGCCGACGATAACGTGCGCGCCGTGCTCCAGCGAGCCGATCTGCGGGCCGAAGGGCACGCCGCCGCACAGGGTCAGCACCTTGATGTTGTCGGCCGCGCGAGCCAGGCGGCGAATCTCTTTGGCTACCTGATCGGCCAGCTCGCGCGTCGGACACAGCACCATGGCCTGGCAGCCGAAGTAGCGTGGGTTGAGCGGATGCAGCAGGCCGATGCCGAACGCTGCGGTCTTGCCGCTGCCGGTCTTGGCCTGGGCAATCAGGTCGCGGCCCTTGAGAATCAGCGGCAGGCTGGCGGCCTGGATGGGCGTCATCTCGGCATAGCCGATGGCAGCGAGGTTGGCCTGCATGGCGGCGGAAAGGGGCAGGCTGGCGAAGGCGGTAGCGGTCACGGCAAGGGCTCGGGGCTGGTGAAACAGGGCGGCAGTGTATCAGGCCGCGTCAGTCGTCGGTCGGAACCTCGATATTGCGGCCGCTACGGCCCGCTTTCGTGTCCAGTTGCAGGAAGATCGCCGCTGCCAGCATCGACAGCAGGCCGACGCACAGGTAGGTGGCCTGGAACGCCTGCAACACGTGATCACTACCACCGAGGTCGCGACTGAAGCCGCTGAGCAGCGCCGCTGCCGAGGCGACGCCCAGGCCCATTGCCAGCTGCACCACTACCGACAGCAGGCTGTTGCCGCTGCTGGCGTCGCGATTGTCCAGGTCGATCAGCGTTACCGTGTTCATCGCGGTGAACTGCAGCGAGTTGCAGGCGCCGATCAGGCTCAGCTGGATGATCAACTGCAGCGTCGAGGTCTCGGCATCGACCAGTGCCAGGCTGGCGATCAGGGCGCCCAGCAGCAGGGTGTTGCTGGTGAGGATGTTGCGGTAGCCGAGGCGTTCGATCAGCGGTTTGGCCAGGGGTTTGGCTGCCATGGCAGCCAGTGCCAGCGGGATCAGGCTCATGCCGGCCTGGGCCGGCGAATAGCCCATCGCCAGTTGCAGCAGCAGTGGTGTGAGGAAGGGCAATGCGCCGCTGCCGAGACGCGCGAACAGGTTGCCGATGATGCCCACGGCGAAGCTGCGGGTGTGGAACAGCGCTGGCGAGAACAGCGGATGCTCGATACGCCCGGCGCGCAACCAGTAGGCGGCCAGGCAGGCCATGCCGCCGAGCAACAGCAGCACCACGCGCATGGTCGGCAGGTGCAGTTCACCGAGTCCTTCCAGCGCCACGGTGATCAGCAACATGGCGGCGCCGAACAGCAGGAAACCCATGGTATCGAAGCGGCTACGTTCCGGTCCGCGCAGATCCGGCATATACCGCAGCGCCGCCCAGCAACCGAGCAGCCCCACTGGCAGGTTGATCAGGAAGATCCAGTGCCAGCTGGCGACTTCCACCAGCCAGCCGCCGAGGGTTGGGCCGATCAGCGGGCCGAGCAGGCCGGGCAGGGTGATGAAGCTCATGATCCGCACCAGATCGGAGCGCGGATAGGCGCGCAGCACCACCAGGCGTCCGACCGGCATCATCAAGGCGCCGCCGAGCCCCTGAATGACCCGCGCGCCGATCAGCATGCTGAGCGATTCCGATAGCGCGCACAGCAGCGAGCCGAGGCTGAACAGGGCGATGGCGCCGAAGAAGATGCGCCGGGTACCGAAGCGGTCGGCGATCCAGCCCGAGGCCGGAATCAGCAGCGCCACGGTGAGCATGTAGGCGATCACCACCGACTGCATGCGCAGCGGGTCTTCGTTGAGATCGCCGGCCATGGCGGGCAGGGCGGTATTGAGGATGGTGCCGTCCAGCGTCTGCATGAAGAAGGCGATGGCGACTATCCATGGCAGCAGGCGGGCGGTGCGTGGGTCGAGCGGTGCGGGGATGGTCATGCTGTTCTCGTGGTCTTCGCGCTTCACTCTAGGCTGCTGGTGCGGCTCGGGCAAATCCTGATGAGCCAGGACGGTAAGTGCTACGCTGGAGCTACCGGCATATCGCCCTGCTCTGGGCTAAGGATGGCTTCATGCGCTTGGTCAGCCCAAAGATCGAGATGCTCGATGTCGCCGCACTGGAGCACTTTGACCTCGGGCGGCTGATGCCGCCCGAGGGGCACTGGATGATTCGTCAGGAACTACCCGACTAGCCGGTCTTCCTGGCTGCGCAGCGGAGCACCGCGCACGGGGCGGTCGCCCGCGACGAAGTACGGCGCATTGCTGCGCGGCAATGGCTGACGTCCGCGGATTCGATCGGCGATCTTCTCGGCCATCATGATGGTGGTGGCGTTGAGGTTGCCAGTGATGATCTCCGGCATGATCGACGCATCCACCACACGCAAGCCCTGCACGCCGTGCACGCGGCCTTGCCCGTCGACCACCGCCATGTCGTCTTCGCCCATCTTGCACGAGCACGACGGATGGAACGCTGTCTCCGCGTGTTCGCGGATGAAGGTATCCAGCTCGGCGTCAGTCTGTACGTCGGCGCCCGGGCTGATCTCGCGGCCTCGGTAAGGGTCGAGTGCTGGCTGCGCCATGATCTCGCGAGTGAGGCGAATGCCGTCACGGAATTCCTGCCAGTCCTGCTCGTGACTCATGTAGTTGAACAGGATGCTCGGGTGCTGGCGCGGATCCTTGGACTTGAGCTGGATGCGACCGCGGCTGGGCGAGCGCATCGAACCGACGTGAGCCTGGAAACCGTGCTCGTTGACCGCATTGCTGCCGTTGTAGTTGATCGCCACCGGGAGGAAATGGAACTGGATATTGGGCCAGGCGAATTCCGGGCGCGTACGAATGAACCCACCCGCCTCGAACTGGTTGCTGGCGCCGATGCCGTTGCCGGCGAACAGCCATTGCGCGCCGATGCCCGGCTGGTTGAGCAGCTTGAGCGCCGGGTACAGCGACACCGGCTGGGTGCAGGCGTACTGCAGGTACATCTCCAGGTGATCCTGCAGGTTCTGGCCGACGCCAGGCAGTTCATGCACCAGCGGGATATCCAGCTCGTGCAGTAGCGCTGCTGGGCCAACGCCGGAGCGCTGGAGAATCTGCGGCGAGGCGATGGCGCCGGCGCACAGCAGCACCTCGCGACGGGCACGGGCTTCGGTGGCGTTGTTCGAGTTGCCGATCAGGTAGCTCACGCCGTTGGCGCGCTTGCCGTCGAACAGAATGCGATCGGTGGTGGCGTGGGTGACGATGGTCAGGTTCGGCCGTGCCCGTGCCTGATCCAGATAACCGCGAGCGGTGCTGGCGCGGCGACCTTCCGGGGTCACGGTGCGATCCATCGGGCCGAAGCCTTCCTGCTGGTAGCCGTTGAGGTCATCGGTACGCGGGTAACCCGCCTGTACGCCGGCCTCGACCATGGCGTGGAACAGTGGGTTGTTGCCGGCCTTGGGCGTGGTCACGCTCACCGGACCGTCGCCGCCGTGGTAATCGTTGGGGCCGATGTCGCGGGTTTCCGCCTTGCGGAAATACGGCAGGCAGTCCAGATACGTCCAGTCCTCCAGGCCCTTGGCGGTGGCCCAGTTATCGAAGTCCAGCGCGTTGCCGCGGATGTAGCACATGCCGTTGATCAGCGACGAGCCGCCCAGGCCCTTGCCGCGCCCGCATTCCATGCGGCGGTTGTTCATGTACGGCTCGGGGTCGGTCTCGTAGGCCCAGTTGTAGCGCCGGCCCTGTAGCGGGAAGGCCAGGGCGGCGGGCATCTGGGTACGGAAGTCGAGGCGGTAATCCGGGCCGCCGGCTTCCAGCAGCAGCACGCTGACGTCGGCGTCCTCGGTCAGACGGGTGGCCAGGACGTTACCGGCTGAACCAGCGCCGATGATGATGTAGTCGAATTCCTGGGGCATGACATCCTCCTGCTGCCCGGACGTAGCCCGGGAAAACACGGTGACTGTTCCCGGATGGCATCCGGGCTACGGGACGGCGGTTCTTGTAGGAGCGGATTCACCCGCGATGCTTTTCGCGGCTAAAGCGGTGCGCCGTCCGGCCGCTCCCACTAAGCTTGGTGCGACGATCAGAACACCGAGCTGTAGCCGCCGAGTTCGACCTGCACCGACTTGATGCGGGTGTAGTGGCCGAGGGTGACCAGACCGTTCTCGCGGCCGACACCGGACTGCTTGTAGCCGCCCACCGGCATTTCGGCTGGCGACTCGCCCCAGGTGTTGATCCAGCAGATGCCGGCTTCCAGCTTGTGGATCACCCGGTGCGCGCGATTGAGGTCGCGGGTGACCACGCCTGCGGCCAGACCGTAGTCGGTGTCGTTGGCGCGGCGGATCACTTCCTCTTCGCTGTCGTAGATGAGGATGCTCATCACCGGGCCGAAGATTTCCTCGCGCACGATGGTCATGGCATCCGTGCAATCGGTGAACACGGTGGGGGCGACGTAGGCGCCCTTGGCGTACTCGCCGTCGCTGACGCGCGCGCCGCCGACCAGCAGGCGTGCGCCTTCGCTGCGACCCTGCTCGATGTAGCCGAGCACGCTCTCCATGTGTGCGTAGCTGACCAGCGGGCCAAAGTTGGTGGCGTCATCCAGTGGATCGCCGAGGCGGATGCGTTTGACCCGCTCCAGCACCTTGGCCTCGAAGCGCGCCTGCAGCATGCGTGGCACGAACACGCGGGTGCCGTTGGTGCACACCTGGCCGGAGCTGTAGAAGTTGGCCATCACCGCGATGTCGGCGGCGCGTTCCAGATCGGCGTCCTCGAACACGATCAGCGGCGACTTGCCTCCCAGCTCCATGGTCACTTCCTTGAGGCTGGAGCTGGAAGCGCTGGCCATGACTTTCTTGCCGGTGACGGTGCCGCCGGTGAAGGACACCTTCTCGATGCCCGGGTGCTCGGTCAGCCACTGGCCAACCTCGCGACCACTGCCGGTGAGCACGTTGAATACGCCGTCGGGCAGGCCGGCCTCGGTATAGATCTCGGCCAGTTTCAGTGCGGTCAGCGAGGTGACTTCGCTGGGTTTGAAGATCATCGCGTTGCCGGCGGCCAGGGCTGGTGCGGACTTCCACAGGGCGATCTGAATCGGGTAGTTCCAGGCGCCGATACCGGCGACCACGCCCAGCGGCTCGCGGCGGGTGTAGACGAAAGAGGTTTCGCGCAGCGGGATCTGCTCGCCCTCGATGGCCGGGATCAGGCCGGCGTAGTACTCCAGCACGTCGGCGCCGGTGACGATGTCGACGTAGCGGGTTTCGGACAATGGCTTGCCGGTGTCGAGGGTCTCCAGTTCAGCCAGCTCATCGTTGCGTGCGCGGAGGATGTCCACGGCCTTGCGCAGGATGCGCGAGCGCTGCATGGCGGTCATCGCCGCCCACACCTTCTGCCCCTCGGTGGCGCTGGCCACGGCCCGCTCGACATCGGCCTGGCTGGCGCGCTGCACCTTGGCCAGCACCTCACCGGTAGCCGGGTTGATGCTATCGAAGGTTTCTCCACTGCTGGCGGCAACGTACTGGCCACCGATGTAGAGCTGCTGTTCGGCGAAACGGGGCATGGGCTGTCCTCTGAACTCGGTCAATCTGCTTAGAGAACAGCCTATTTTATTTAAATTGAACGATCAATCAACAAAAACGACAGCGCGCAGCTAAACGCGACATGCCCGCAGGCGAACGGTCGTCCGTAGGGTGCGTTGTGCGCACCGAGCGATCTAAATGATCAGAGAAAGAGGTTGTATGCGGTGCGCACAGCGCACCCTACGAAGCCTTGGCCAACTGCAGGTCGAGGTAGTCATAGGCGATGCGGCGCGCCTGCTCGGTGTCGAAGGCTTCGCCGGAGAGGGCGCCGCGCAGCCACAGGCCATCGATCAATGAGGCCAGGCCGCGGGCGGCGAAGCGTGCCTGGTCTTGCGGCAGCACACGATGGAACTGGCCGCACAGGTTGGAGTAGAGGCGGTGGTCGTTGACCCGTTGCAGGCGGCGCAGGGCCGGCTGGTGCATGCTGCTGGCCCAGAATGCCAGCCAGGTCTTCATCGCCGGGCCACTGACCTGGCTGTCGTCGAAGTTGCCATCGATCATCGCCTTCAGGTGCGCGCGCGGGCTGTCCTCGCGCAGCGCCCGACGGCGCTCGCCCACGGCCTTGCTGAGTGCCTGCATCAGGTGACGCATGGTGGCCTCGAGCAGACCGTTCTTGTCGTTGAAATAGTGGCTGATGATGCCGTTCGACACCCCTGCCAGACGCGCGATATAGGCGATGCTGGCATCGGCCATACCGACCTGGTCGACGGCTTCCAGGGTGGCAGCGATCAATTGCGAACGACGAATAGGCTGCATGCCGACCTTGGGCATGGGTATCTCCGGCGGGGGAAGTTGCGCCGGAGTCTAGGCGGATTTTGATCGTTCGATCAATCAAACGAGGTGGGTGTGCGGTAGCGGCGATGCCGTAGGGTGTGCCGTGCGCACCGCTCTATCCCCGGTACCCGCGATGCGCACGCAGTCTCGCAGAACGACGAAACGGGCCAGAGGCCCGCTTCGAAGGTGTGCAGGGCGTGTGGCTTACTTCAGCCACTCGGCCACGCGATCCGGGTTCTTGGCGATCCAGTCCTTGGCGGCCTGATCCGGTTTGGCGCCTTCGCGAATGGCCAGCATCACCGAGCCGACTTCTTCGCCGCTCCAGGAAATCTTGCTGAGGAAGGCGGCAGCGTCGGCGGCTTTTTCTTTCAGTGCCGGGTTGGCCACGGTGTCGACGCGCTCGTCATCGCCGAAGACTTTTTTCGGATCTTCGAGGAAACGCAGTTTCCACTTGGCGAACATCCAGTGCGGAATCCAGCCGGTGACCACGATTGGCTTCTGCGCTTTCTCGGCGCGGGTCAGGGCGGTGGCCATGGCCGGGCCCGAACTCGGCATCAGCTTGATGCTGGCCAGGTTGTATTCCTTGATGGCCTCTTCGGTGCGACGCATCACGCCTGCACCGGCGTCGATACCGGTGATCTTGCCGTCGAAGTCCTTGGCGTATTTCTCCAGATCCTCGATGGTCTTGGCCTCGACATAGTCAGGTACGATCAGGCCGATCTTGGCACCGGCATAGTTGGTGCCGAGGATTTCGACCTTGTCCTTGAGCTTCTCGTAGTACTCGCCGTGGGTCGCCGGCAGCCAGGCGGAGAGGGTGGCGTCGAGGTCGCCGCGGGAGATGCCCTGCCACATGATGGCCGGCTCCACGGGCTTCAGTTCGACTGTGTAGCCGAGCTTGCTTTGCAGGATTTCACCGGCGACGTGGGTGACGGCGACGCTGTCGTCCCAACCGTTGACGTAGCCGATCTTCAGGGTGGGTTTCTCGGCAGCCAGGGCGCTGCCCATGCCGATGGCCAGGGCGGCGGCGCCGAGGCAGAGATTTTTCAATACGCGCATATCGTGGTGCTCCGTCAGTTGAGAGAAGGACTACAAACCGCTGCATGTGGTCATTCGGTGTTGAAGCAGGCCTCAAGACGCTTGTGTACGGCTCGTACACTCCGTGCTCTGGGTCGGTTTCGCCGTGCCTGACCATCGCTTGCTACGTCGCTGATCCTCCTGGAGTGGCAGTTGCAAAATCGTTGACTGGCTCGTTCTCATTGCGGGCCTTGCGAAACCGTGTTGCGCAGCAGATTGCCGGTTCGCGGGCAAAGTCTCCCCGTCACGGCCGCAAAGCGGCCGCGGGTGGTTGACGAGGAGGTTTCAAGCCCGAACCTTCGGTTGCGGGCCTGAATCGGGTCGCGGCCTGTTACAGCCCGACGTGTTTCTTGACGGCGGCTACGCCATCCTGACCGTCGAAGGTGGTCACGCCGCTCAGCCACTGGTCGAGGATCGCCGGGTTGGCCTTGATCCACTCCTTGGCGACGTTCTGCGGGTTTTCCTTCTCCAGTACCTTTTCCATCAGTTGGCTTTCGATTTCGACGGTGAACTGCAGGTTGTTCAGCAGTTTGCCGACGTTGGCGCAGCGCGCTTCGTAGTCTGGCGGTACCACGGTGTAGACCTTGGCAGCGCCGTAGTCGGGGCCGAACACGTCATCACCGCCGGAGAGGTAAGTGATGTCGTATTGGGTGTTCATCGGATGCGGTGCCCAGCCAAGGAAGACCACGGGCTCTTTCTTCCTGATCGCGCGCGACACCTGTACCAGCATGCCGGCTTCGCTGGACTCGACCATGCGGAAGTCGCCGAGGTCGAACTGGTTGTTCTTGATCATGCCGTCGATCAGCAGGTTGCCGTCGTTACCCGGTTCGATGCCGTAGATCTTGCCGCCCAGCTGATCCTTGAACTTGGCGATGTCCTGGAAGCTCTTCAGGCCAGCCTCGGCCGCGTAGCTCGGCACAGCCAGGGTGTACTTGGCGCCTTCGAGGTTGGCTTTTTCCAGCACCTTGACGCCGTTGTCCTTGAGGAAGGGCTCGATCACCGAATCCATCGACGGTGCCCAGTAACCGAGGAAGACATCGATCTGGCCGCTTTTGACGCCGGTGAAGGCGATCGGTACCGAGGCCATGATCTTGCGTGGCTGGTAGCCCAGCCCTTCGGCCAGGGTCATGGCCACGCCGGTGGTGGCGGCGATGTCAGCCCAGCCGATCTCGGCGAAACGCACCTGTTTGCAGCTCGCCGGTTCGGCGGCCATGGCGCCCTGCATCAGCGCGCAGGAGAGCAGGCCGATGGCGGCGGTGGTCTTGATCGTTTTCATCTGCGGTTCCCTGTGAAGTGAAAAAACGGATTAGCTGGACTGGCGTTGCAGCTTGCCACTGAACCAGGCGAACAGGCCGCGTTTGGCGGTTTGCTTGGTTCCGAAACTTTCGGTGATGCGGTCGAGGATGATTGCCAGCAGCACCACGGCCATGCCGCTCTCGAAGCCTAGACCGATGTCGAGGCGCTGGATGCTCGCCAGCACGTCGTTACCCAGGCCGCCGGCGCCGACCATCGAGGCGATGATCACCATCGACAGGGCCATCATGATGGTCTGGTTGACCCCGGCCATGATCGACGGCATGGCGTTGGGCAGCTGTACCTTGAACAGCAGCTGGCGCCCTGTGCAGCCGAAGGACTGGCCAGCCTCGACGATTTCCTTGTTCACCTGGCGGATACCCAGGCTGGTCAGGCGCACCGCCGGCGGCATGGCGAATATCACCGTGGCGATGATGCCGGGGACGCGACCGAGGCCGAAGAGCATGGCCGCCGGGATCAGGTAGACGAACGCCGGCATGGTCTGCATGAAGTCGAGAATCGGCCGGATGATGGTGGCCACGCGCTCGCTCTTGGCCGCCCAGATGCCCAGCGGGATGCCCAGCAGCAGGCTGATCAGCGTCGAGGAGAAGGTCAGGCCGAGCGTCACCACGGTCTGTTCCCAGAAACCGGTCATGACGATGAGGATGAAGGCCACTGCGGTGAACAGTGCGAAGCGTGCGCCGATGCGCCACAGGCCGAGGGCGACGAATATGGCGATCAGCAGCCAGGCCGGCGGTAGCATGAGCAGGGCTTCGATGCCTTCGGAAAAGCCGCTGACCAGTTTGCCGATGCTGTCGAAGGCGCCGCTGTAGTTGTCCAGCAGATGCTGGACGACGTCGTTGACCCAGCTACCGAGGTCGAGTTTCTTGTCACTCATGGGATTCCCCCTGCAGTCGGGTCAGCAGGCGGCCCTTGCTGATGGCGCCACAGTAATGGCCGTCGGCGTCCACCACCGGAATCGGCCCTTCGTTGTCCACCAGGCGGCTGATCACGTCTTCCAGCGGCATGTCCTCGGGCACCGGCACGACCTGCTTGAGGGCGTTGGTTTCCAGTGGCTTGGGTTCGTCGCCATCGACCATCAGGGCGATCTTCTCCAGGCTGATGGAGCCCTGGAAGTTGTTCTGCTCGTCGACGATGAAGGCGTAGTGCTTGTCCAGCGCCTGCAGTTCCTTGCAGATTTTCGCCGCGTCCGGCGCTTTGCCGTTGTGCACGTAGGTCGGCACGCTGTCGGCC
>Ga0206116_1000184_pt1 | contig 94971 bp, 72 predicted proteins | sample 3A1Ametagenome_FD_178000 | JGI IMG/M metagenome (GOLD analysis project Ga0206116, IMG submission 178000) | Enriched microbial communities from leaf-cutter ant dump, University of Wisconsin, Madison, United States - 3A1A | ecosystem: Environmental > Terrestrial > Nest > Insects nest > Nest dump...
ACCTCTAAACCAGAGCTCCCTTGAGAGCCGTGACAGACCATCACGTCGATAGGAGGCATGTGGACGGACAGCAATGTCTGAAGCTAAGCCTTACTAATCGCTCGATCGGCTTGATCTCGACACCACAAACCGCGCCATGCGCAGCAGCAAGCCTGCTCAAAGGCCCTGCTTGACGCAGAAACGCCGGTTCGATACATCCTCCCTCACTTGCACTGAACAAGCATTAAGCACTTTTGGGAAAACGAGCGTCGGTCTTGTGCCTCGGTGACCTGGTGGTCATGGCGAGGTGTCAAACACCCGATCCCATCCCGAACTCGGCCGTGAAAAGCCTCCGCGCCAATGGTACTGCGTCTTAAGACGTGGGAGAGTAGGTCGCCGCCAGGTCGCTCAGGCACAAGAGACGCTCAAAAACAAAAGCGCAAACGCTTGCATCTTCACGCTCTTCGATAACGCCCCGCCTCTCATGAGACGGGGCGTTTCGCTGTTCGGGGGTAAGCGGTGTTCTGTCCCCACCTTCCAGCGAAAAAAGGGAGGAGCGAGTCTCCCGGATCGAATGGGTGGGAGATCCGTTTGTGTCTGCGCTCGATCTTAAGCTTGAGCACCTCGATAAGCCGGCTGTTTTGTGTGTCAATGCCCCATTTCTGTCAAAAATTTGGAGATATGCAGCAGTTTTGGCTCAAAGTGGTCGGAGTTCGCCCCTTGAGCCAAATCAGGCGTCGGAAGTTGTAGGCGAGGTTGGCGAAGCCGATCTTCACCGTGGCGCGCCCCAGGCCGATGGTGCGGATGAACAGCGCCATGCGCTGCTTCCGGTCGGCGAACACATGCTCGACGGCGGATCGTACCACCGAACGGGCACCGCTGACCGCTTCCGGCATCGACTGGCGCGCGGCGATCAAATGAGGAGCCGGCGGGTGTCCCGACTGTTCCGGAACGCCGCCGCCCCCCGCATCTCCCTCCCTGGAGGCGATCCGCTGTCCTCGGGCAGCGGACCGGCCCTTCTCTTTTGCCATTCTTTTTCCCCATATGCTGACCCATGTCGTCGGCAGCCATGCGTCTGCCTAATTCTATCCGATGGATCTGGTAATGGCGTCCGCCGACGATTAGCTTGTAAAGCAAATCATCGAAGATCATCCCGGCAGCCGTTGGCTGCGGGCGGGTAGAAAGGTACCGGACGCCATGTCGAAAGCGATGCGCATCCATCAGGGAAGCTTCGGCCGCGTCGCCCTGCTGGACATGGACAACGCGCTGATCCATCACGCCCATCCCCACTGCCATGTGCTGATCAAGGCGTCCGGCGCCGACACCCGCTTCGCGGTGGGGGAACAACTCTATCCGCTGCGCGACGACACCGCGGTGCTGGTCAACAGCTGGGAGGCCCATTCCTATGCCCACCAGCCGGGCGCGCCGCGTACCGTGATCCTGGCGCTCTACATCGAGCCGCGTTGGCTTGGCGCCATGCAGCGGGAACTCAACGCCAGTGGCAATCCCGGATTCTTCGCGCAGTCCTGCGGCGAGCTGACGCCATATATCCGCAGGCTGGCGGACCGCATGGCGGCGGAGCTGCTGTATGACGACCCGTCGGGCGAGCGGATGGAGGAAGCGCTGTTCGACTTGATGATCGCCATCATCGACCGCTTTTCCGAATGGCGGACGCTGGGCGGCACGCGCTACGCCGCCCCGGCGGCCGGCGATTTCCGTATCCGGCAGGCCATCCGCTTCATGAGGGGGACGCTGGGCGAGGAATTCGACGCCGGCCGCGTCGCCGCCGCCGCCGGCCTGTCGCGCGCCCACATGTTCCGGCTGTTCCAGCAGACGATGGCGATCACCCCGGCGCTCTATTTCAACGTGCTGCGGATGGAGGCGGCCATCGACGCCATGGCCGCCGGGCTGGAAAGTGCGACCGAGGTGTCCGGCCGGCTCGGCTTTTCGGCGCCCAGCCATTTCAGCCGCTTCTTCCGCAACCACCAGGGCGTGACGCCCACCGAATACCGCCGCGTCGTCAACCTGCTGGACCGGCCCGGTGCCGGGCGGCTGGAAGCCGGCCATGCCTGAAAATGAGACGCTAGGGTAAATCGCGACACTCCACGGTAAAAGCTTTGCGGGGCGAACGGTCTAGTCTTCTCCGGTAACCGGAGGATGACGATGACGGCCACGCAGACCGCCACGCAGACCGTTGAAATCAAAGGCAGTCCGGCCCGATGGGCGGAGCAGCCGGCCGCGGCGGCGCCGTTCGTCGGCCGTGCGATGCCGCGGGCGGAAGACGCCGCGCTGCTGACCGGCGTCGCCCGCTATGCCGACGATCTGCCGGTGAAGCCCGGCACCCTGTACGCCGCGATCCTGCGCTCGCCGCACGCCCATGCCGACCTGCTGGGCATCGACAGTGCCGCCGCGCTGGCGGTTCCCGGCGTCGCCGCGGTGGTGACAGGCGAAGACGCCAAACGCCATGCCAGCGCCTTCCTGGTCGGCATCCGCGCGCCGATGGAGCATTGGTGCCTCGCCATCGACCGCGTGCGCCATGTCGGCGAACCGGTGGCGGTGGTTCTGGCCGACAGCCGTTATGTCGCGGAGGACGCGCTCGACCGCATCGAGGTGCGCTATCGCCCGCTGCCGCCTGTGACATCGATCGTCCAGGCGTTGGGCGACGGATCGGAACCGCTGCATCCGGCGGTAGGGTCCAACCTCGTCAACAGCCGCAGCTTCCGTTACGGCGATCCCGAGGCCGCCTTCGCCCGTGCCGCCCGCAGCGTGTCGGTCGAGGTCGAGTATCCGCGCAACTCCTGCACGCCGATGGAGTGCTTCGTCGTCCTGGCCGACTACGACGCCGCCGAGGACGCCTACGAGGTCCTGTCCAATTTCTCCGGTCCCTTCGCCGTCCATCCGGTGATGGCGCGGGCGCTGAACGTGCCGGGGTCCCGGCTGCGGCTGAAGACGCCGCCCCATTCCGGCGGAAGCTTCGGCAACAAGCAGGCGGTGTTCCCCTATGTCGTGCTGATGGGGCTGTGCGCCCGCGTCGCCGGCCGGCCGGTGAAGTGGGTGGAGGACCGGCTGGAGCATCTGATGGCCGCCACCTCGGCCACCGCGCGCCGCCTGCGCATCGACGCGGCGGTGGAGCCGGACGGCCGGGTGCTGGCGCTGCGGATGGAGCAGACCGAGGATTGCGGCGCCTATCTGCGGGCGCCGGAACCGGCCTCGCTCTACCGCAACCACGGCAACCTGACCGGCGCCTACGATATCCAGAACCTGGCGGTGACCAACCGCATCGTCGTCACCAACAAGACGCCGACCGGCCTCAACCGCGGCTTCGGCGGCGGGCAGCTCTATTACGGGCTGGAGCGGCTGATGAACCGGGTGGCGGCGGAGCTTGGGCTGGATCCGCTCGACGTCATCCGCCGCAATCTGGTGGCGACCGAGGCGATGCCCTACCGCACCGCGTCGGGCGGAACGCTCGACAGCGGCGATTACCGCGCGACGCTGGAGCAGGCGGTGCACGAGGGGGCGCTCGACGCGCTGAAGATGCGGCGCGACGCGCTGCGGGCGGAAGGGCGGCTCTACGGCATCGGCTATGCCGCGGTGGTCGAGCCGTCGATCTCCAACATGGGCTATATCACCACCGTCCTGACCGCCGAGGAGCGGCGCAAGGCCGGTCCGAAGAACGGCGCGCAGGCCACCGCCAGCGTCGCCGTCGATCCCACCGGCGGGGTCTCGGTGACGGTGGCCTCTGCCCCCCAGGGACAGGGGCACCGCACCGTGCTGGCCCAGGTGGTGGCCGACGTCTTCGGCCTGCGTTTCGAGGACATCCGCGTCAACACCGACCTCGACACCGGCAAGGATGCCTGGTCGATCGCGTCGGGCAACTATTCCAGCCGCTTCGCCGGAGCGGTGGCGGGGGCGGCCCAGGTGGCGGCGACCCGGCTGCGCGGCCGCATGGCGGCGCTGGTCGCCGGCCAGTTGAATTGCCGGGCCGACGATGTCCGCTTTGCCGGCGGCAAGGTCTTCTCCGACACCAACCCGGACAATGGCCTTTCCTTCTCCCGCGTCGCCGCCGCCGGCCACTGGTCGCCCGGCACGCTGCCGGACGGGCAGGAGGCGGCGCTGCGCGAGACCGCCTTCTGGACGCCGGAGCCGCTGAAGGCGCCGACCGACGCCGACCACATCAACAGCTCGGCCTGCTACGGCTTCATCTTCGATTTCTGCGGGGTCGAGATCGACCGGACGACGGGGGCGCTGCGGATCGACCGCTACGTCACCATGCATGACGCCGGCCGGTTGCTGAACCCGCTGCTGGTCGAGGGCCAGATCCTGGGCGGCTTCGCCCATGCCGTCGGCACCGCGCTGTATGAGGAATATGCCTACGGCGATGACGGCCGGTTCCTGTCCGGCACCTTCGCCGACTATCTGGTGCCAACCGCCTGCGAAGTGCCGGTTCCCGTCATCCTGCACCGCGAAAGCCCGTCGCCGGTGACGCCGCTCGGCGCCAAGGGGGTGGGGGAGGGGAACTGCATGAGCACCCCGGTCTGCCTCGCCAACGCGGTTGCGGATGCCCTGTCGGGCTTTTCTGTGGATGAACCGCCATCCCTGCCGATCACCCCGGCCAAGCTGGCGGCGCTGATCCATCCGCCTGAACCGCCACGGCCGGCGCCTGCGGCCGGCGCGAGGGAAATTCCGCCGCCGGCCGCCGGCAAATCCGCGATCAAGGGTGGGCGCGGCCTGACCGGCGAGGGCAACCGCGAAGTGCCGGCGACGCCGGAACAGGTCTGGGCCATCCTGCTCGACCCGAAGGAATTGGCGGCACTGCTGCCCGGCTGCGAGGCGCTCGACCTCGTCGGTCCCAATGCCTACCGGGCGGAGGTGGTTGTCGGTATCGGCCCGGTACGCGGCCGCTATACCGCGGAGGTCGCGTTGTCCGACCTCGACCCGCCCAAGGCGCTGACCCTGACCGGAAGCGGCACCAGCGCGCTCGGCTCGGGCACCGGCACCGGGCACGTCACGCTGGAGCGCACCGCCGAGGGGACGCGCGTCACCTACCGCTACAGCGCGTCGGTCGGCGGCAAGGTCGCCGCGGTCGGCGGCCGGATGCTCGACAGCGCGTCGCGCCTGCTGATCGGCCAGTTCTTCGAGAAGCTGGTCGCCCGCGCCGGCGGTTCCGCGACTTCCGACGCCCAACCCGCCCGGCTCCCGTCGCTTCTGGCGCGCCTGCTGCGCCTTCTGGGACTCACCCGATGAAACCCGCGTCCTTCGACTATCTGCGTCCGGCGACCGTCGCCGACGCGCTGGCAGCGCTGGCGGCCGGGGGCGACGACGCCCGCGTGATCGCCGGCGGCCAGTCGCTGATGCCGATGCTGAACATGCGGCTGGTCCAGCCGCGCCTGTTGATCGACCTCGGCCGGCTGGAGGAGCTGCGCACGCTGCGCGCCGATGACGGCTGGTTGACCGTCGGCGCCGCCGTCACCCAGGCCGAGGTGTTGGCGCGCCCGACGCTGGCACGGGAGGTGCCGCTGCTGGCCGCCGCCCTGCCATGGGTCGGCCATTTCCAGACCCGCAACCGCGGAACGCTCTGCGGATCGGTCGCCCATGCCGACCCCAGCGCCGAAACGCCGCTCTGTCTGGTCGCCACCGGCGGCGAGGTGGTGCTGCGAAGCGCGAAGCGCCGCCGCACCGTCGCCGCCGCCGATTTCTTCCTGGGGCCGCTGACCACGGTGAAGGCGGCCGACGAGATCGTCGAATGCATCCGCTTCCCCCTGGCCCGGCCGGGCAGCGGCCATGCTTTCCGCGAGCAGTCGATGCGGCATGGCGACTTCGCCATCACCGCCTGCGCCGCCACGGTGGACGACCGCACCGCCAGCCTTGGCGTCGGCGGGGTGGCGGACCGCCCGACGCTTCGGTCCTGGCCGCTGGTCGACGGCGGTCTGCCGCCGGATCTCGACGACGCGCTGAACGTCTTCGCCTGGGATCTCGGCGGCGACGATGACCAGCATGCCACCGCGCGCTACCGCCGCGACCTTGTCCGCCGGATCGGCCGCACCGTCCTTGAAGAGGCCCTGTCATGCCGCCGCTGACCTTCCTCCAGACCTCTCCCCAGACGCCGCCGGTCCTGGCGGCCGAGACGCGACACGCCGTCTCCATCATCCTGAATGGCAAGCCCCGCACCGGCCATGCCCATCCGCGCCTGCTGCTCAGCGATTTCCTGCGCCACGAACTGGGCGCCCACGGCACCCGCGTCGGCTGCGAGCACGGCGTCTGCGGCGCCTGCACCGTCCGCGTCGACGGGGTGGCCGTCCGCGCCTGCCTTACCCTGGCGGTCCAGGCCGACGGCCGGAGCATCGATACCGTCGAGGGGCTGGTGGAGGCCAACGAGGGACGCATGACCGCGCTCCAGGAGGCATTCCGCCGGCATCACGCCCTGCAATGCGGCTTCTGCACGGCCGGCATCCTGATGTCGCTGACCGATTACCTGGGCCGCAACCCCAAACCCACCGAAGAGGAGCTACGCGACATGCTGAGCGGCCATCTTTGCCGCTGCACCGGCTATGCCGGCATCGTCCGCGCCGTGATGGATGTCACCGGCCAGACGGTGAGTGAGGTCTCCCATGTTTGACCTCGGCCGCAGCATCCTGGCCAGCGCGGAGCGCAGCCCCAATGCGGTCGCCATCGTCGACGGCGACCTGCGGCTGACCTACGCGCAATGGCTGGAGCGCATCCGCCGGCTGGTCGGCGCCTTCGACCGGCTCGGTCTGCACCCCGGCGACCGCATCGCCACCGCGCTGCAGAATACGCACGAGATGGCGACCATCCATTGGGCCTGCCAGCTCTCCGGCATCGCCGTCGTGCCGCTGAACTGGCGGGTGAAGCCCGACGAGCTGGATTATTGCCTGCCCGATGCCGAAGTGCGCGCCCTGTTCTATCAGGACGTGTCGGCCGACGCCGTCCGTGATTCCGCTGCGGCGCAGGCGCTGCCCCGCATCGCGGTCGGCGATGGAGACCATCAGGCCGACCACCGCTTCGCCGAGCTGTTGGACAGCGAGCCGGTTCCGGCGCAGCCCCGCGCCACGGCGGAGCATGTCTCGCTGTTCCTCTACACCTCCGGCACCACCGGCAAACCCAAAGGCGTGCCCCGCCGCCACCGGACCGAGCGTGCCGCCGCGATCGCCCATGTCGCGCAGAACTGCTACCGCCGGGGCGAGCGCACGCTGGGTGTCATGCCGCTCTACCACACGATGGGGGTGCGCTCGCTGCTGGCGATGGCGCTGGTCGACGGCTGCTTCGTCTGCCTGCCGCGCTTCGATACCGGCCGCGCGCTGGAGTTGATTGCGGCGGAGCGGCTGAGCTGCCTCTATCTGGTGCCGACGCTCTACCACGACCTGCTGGCCGACCCGAAATTCGCGGGCACCGATGTGTCGTCGGTGCGCAAGCTGGGCTTCGCCGGAGCCTCGATGACCGACGGGCTGCTGAAGCGGCTGGACGCCGCCTTCCGGCCCGAGCTGTTCGTGAACCATTACGGCTCGTCCGAGATCTACACCTTCACCATCGACCAGAACGCGCCGGCAAAGCCGGGGTCGGCCGGCAAGGCGGCACTGAACCAGCGCATCCGCATCGTCCGCCTCGGCAGCTTCGACCCCGACGAGCGCGCCGCGGCCGGCGAGGAGGGGCAGATCGTCGCCGACCTGTCGGGCGACGAATCCTTCGAGGGCTATTGGAAGCGGCCGGACGCCGACGCCAAGGCGCTGCATGCCGGCTGGTACTTCACCGGCGACATCGGCTTTCTCGACGGCGACGGCGACCTGTTCGTCACCGGCCGGGTGGACGACATGATCATCACCGGCGGCGAGAACGTCTCGCCGGTCGAAATCGAGAGCGTGCTGTCCCTGCATGACGGCGTGCTGGAGGTGGCGGTCGCCGGCCTGCCCGACGAGCGTTGGGGCCAGCGGGTCGTCGCCTTCGTCAAGCGCGCCAGCGGCGTCGAGTCCAACGATCTCGATGACCATTGCCGCACCTCCGGCCTCGCCAACTTCAAGCGCCCGCGCGAGTACGTCTTCCTCGACGAAATCCCGAAATCGCCGGTCGGCAAGATCCTGCGCCGCAAGCTGCAGGCCGGCGAGTTCGCCCTTGAGAACGGCCCGGCCGAACACAGCCCGACACTCTCCTGAACCCAGCCTTCATCCATGGAGTTTCCGACCGTGACCCCCTACCGTTTCGACAGCACCGACCGCCTGCTCGCCGACCTCGACGGCTTCCGCGTGGAGATCGACGAGGCCAAGGAGCGCGCCGACATCGTGCTGCACCGTCCGCCCTTCAACATCGTCAGCATGCTCCAGCGCGACCAGTTCGCCGCCGTGTTCGCCGCACTCGACCGCGATCCGAAGGTGCGGGTGATCGTGCTCCGCGCCGAGGGCGAGAATTTCTCGTCCGGCGGCAACATCGCCGGCTTCATGGAGAAGTCGGCCGAGCATGTGTCGGAACTGGCGGTCAACATCGCCGCCCCGGAACGCTGCCGCAAGCCGGTGATCGCCCAGGTCCGCGGCTATTGCTTCGGCGTCGGTTTCGAGCTGTCGCTGGCCTGCGATTTCCGCATCGTGTCGGAGACCGCGCAGTTCGCCCTGCCTGAGATGCGCATCGGCATGATCCCCGGTTCCGGCGGATCGGCCCGCCTGCTGCACATGATCGGCATCTGCCGGACCAAGGACATGGTGATGCGGGCCAGGCGCATCCCCGGCCGGCAGGCCGCCGACTGGGGCTTCGTCACCGACTGCGTCGCCGACGCCGAACTGGAAGCGACGGTTGCCGCCCTGGTCGACGAGCTGCGCGGCTTCTCGCCGCTGGCCCAGCGCACCATCAAGGGCGTGCTGAACAGCGGCAACAACGTCTCGGTCAACGGCGCCATCGAGATCGAAGGTCAAGCCTACGGCCGCCTGCGCGGTTCGGAGGATTTCAAGGAGGGCGTCGCCTCCTTCCACGAGAAGCGCAAGCCGGTCTTCAAGGGCGTCTGACCGACGCCTCCAAGCATGAGCCAAACAGGGAGGAACCAAAAATCATGACCAAGACCACGCTTCTCGGAACCGCCGCGCTCGTCCTGCTCGGGCTCGGCGGGTTCGCGTCCGCCGCCGAACCGATCCGCATCGGGGTGGTGACCCCTCTGTCGGGCACCTACGCCCCGATCGGCCAGCAGGTCCGCTGGGGCCTGGAACTGGCGACGACGGAGGTCAACGCCGCCGGAGGCATCCTCGGCCGACAGGTCGAACTGCTGTTCGAGGACGAGGAGGCCAATCCCGCCGTCGCCACCCAGAAGGCGGAGAAGCTGTTCCAGGTCAACAAGGTCGATTTCCTGACCGGCACCGTCAATTCCGGGTCGACCCTGGTGGTCGGACAGCTTGCCGAGCGAAACGGCCGGCTGATCGCCACCACCGTGTCCTTTTCCGACGCCATCACCACCGACAAATGCTCCCCCAACGTCTTCCGGGTGAACGCGCGGGCGGGACAGCAGTCGGCGGCTCTGGCGGAATGGCTGGCCAAGGACAAGCCGAAGGCCAAGGTCTATTATCTCGGCCCCGACTACGAGATGGGCCGCTCCACCGTCGCGGCCTTCAAGGCGGCGGCCGAGAAGACCGGGGCGCAATCGACGGGCGAAGTGTTTGCGCCGCTCGGCAGCAAGGATTACTCGCAGTATTTCGGCCAGCTCCGCGCCGCGCGGCCCAGCGTGCTCTACACCTCGACCGCCGGCAACGACACCGTGCGGCTGCTGACCCAGATGGGCGAGTACGGGCTGCTGCGCAACCTGACCATCGTCGGCGCGTCGGGCACCGTCACCGCCCAAAACATCGGTGCCATCGGCAAGGCGGCCGACGGCTTCGTCACCGGCGTCGGCTATTCGGCGGAGCTGGCGACGCCCGAGAACCAGGCCTTCGTCGCCGCCTTCCGCAAGGCCTACGACACCGCGCCCGATCTGTACGGCGCCGACAGCTACGGCCTGATCGGCTTCTTCAAGGCGGCGGTCGAGAAGGCCGGCGGCACCGACACCGACGCGCTGCGCAAGGCGATGGAAGGGCTGAGCTGGAGCACGCCGCAGGGCAGGAAAACCATGCGGGCCGGCGACCATCAGGCGATCCAGGACATGTACGCCGTGCGCATCGCGGCGGACGGCGCCAGCACCCGCTTCGACGTGGTCGGCACCGTCCCGGGCGATGCCGCCATCGGTCCGGACCTCTGCACCCGCTTCTGAGGACGCTTCCAAGGAGCCGACGCCCATGGCCGATCTCATCGATTATCTACAATTCGTCCTGGCGCCGCAGGCGCTGAACGGTCTGTCGCTCGGGGTCGCAGTCGTCCTGATGGCGCTGGGCCTGACCATCATCTTCGGGCTGCTGGACGTCATCAACATGGCCCATGGCGAGTTCTACGCCATGGGCGCCTTCCTGGCTTTGACCCTGGCCGGGCTGGGCATCGGCTTCTGGGCGCTGCTGGTGCTGGTACCGCTGCTGATGCTGCCCATCGGCTGGCTGGCCGAGCGCTGGCTGATCGCCCGGGTCTTCCACAGCCGCGACCGCCACATCCTGACCCTGCTGCTGACCTTCGGGCTGGGCATGATCATGGAGGACCTGCTGAAGCTGGTCTATGGCCCCAACACCCAGCGGCCGGAGAACCCGATCGAGGGCGGCACCGAGATCCTCGGCATGTTCCTGCCGAACTACCGGCTGTTCCTGATCGGCTTCGGCCTTGCGCTGATCGCCGCCGTCTGGCTGGTGGTCTTCCGCACCGGGCTCGGCGCCATGGTGCGGGCGGCTGCCTTCGACAAGGACATGGCCTCGTCGCTGGGGGTGCCGGTGCGCAGGGTCTATGCCGGCACCTTCGCCTTCGGGGTGGCGCTGGCCGGCCTGTCCGGCGTGCTGCTGGCGCCGATCTATTCGGTGTTCCCGACCATGGGGCGCGACTTCATCCTGATGGCCTTCACCGTGGTGATCGTCGGTGGCATGGGGTCGATCCAGGGGGCGGTGATCGCCGGCCTGCTGCTGACCCAGGTGCAGGCGCTCTCCAGCCTCTACATCTCGCCGGTCTGGTCCGACCCGCTGGTGTTCGGGATCATGGTGCTGGTGCTGATGGTCCGGCCGCAGGGCCTGTTCGGGAGGCTCGGACATGCCTGAGGCAACGTTGCGCACCCTCTCCGATCCCGGCCGCGCCGGTCCGGCATCGCGATTGTCCCGTCTGGCTCCGGTCCATTGGCTGGCACTGGCCTTTCTGGCGGCGGCGCTGGGGTTCGCGGCCGTCGCCTGGGCGACTGGCAACGGCTTTTACCTGCGTCTGGCGACCGAGGCACTGATCTTCGCCGGGCTGGCGATGAGCGTCGACCTGCTGCTGGGCTACACCGGCCTCTTGTCGCTCGGGCAGGCGCTGTATTTCGGGCTGGGCGCCTATGTCTCGGCGCTCGTCCTGCGCGACGTCGCCGCCAGCTTCTGGCTGGCGATGGCGGCGGCCCTGCTGGCGGGCGGCGTGGCCGGGCTGATCGGTGGCGTCATCGCTAACCGGGTGAAGGGCGTCTATTTCGCCCTCATCACCTTCGGGCTGGCCCAGGTCGCCGCCAAGACCGTCTACAACACCCGTGCGCTGGGCGCGTCGGACGGGCTGATCGGCATCCCGCAGATCAGCATCGGCTTCGGGCCGTTGAGCCTCGACACCGCCGACCCTCTGTCCTTCTTCCTGCTGGTGCTGGTCCTGACCGTGGCGGCCTATGCCGGGCTGGCCTATCTGATGGACGCGCCGTTCGGCCGGACGCTGGCCGCCATCCGCGCCAACGAGAAGCGCGTGCCGTTCCTCGGCTTCAACGCCTGGCGCTACAAGCTGGCGGTCTATGTGCTGGCCGCCTGCGTCGCGGCGCTGGCCGGGGCGCTCTACCCGATGCTGCGCGGCTTCGTCTCGCCCGAACTGATGTTCTTCGAGACCTCCGGCAATGCCGTCATCACCGTCATCGTCGGCGGCGTCGGCACCCTGGTCGGGCCGGTGGTGGGCAGCCTGCTGCTGACCGCCCTGCGCTCCGTCGTCGGGTCCTGGACCGAGCATCACCTGATCGTCGTGGGGGTCATCTTCATGCTATCCGTCATCTTCCTGCGCAAGGGGCTGGTCGGCGCCCTGCTGGCGCGGCTGAGCCGCCGCACTGGACAAGGGAGGGCGACGCCATGACGGCAGCCTCCCTCAACACGGTGGCCGGCGGCGCCTGCGCGCTCGGCGTGCGCGACCTGTCGGTGAATTTCGGGGGGCTCCAGGCGGTGGCGGGCGTCGGCTTCGATGCCGCCGCCGGCCGGATCACCTCGGTCATCGGCCCCAACGGGGCAGGCAAGAGCACGCTGTTCAACCTGATCAGCGGCGCCATCCGTCCCACCGGCGGCCGGGTGACGCTGGACGGTGCCGACGTCACCGGGCGCTCGCCCGACCGGCTGCTCGCCGCCGGGCTGGCGCGGTCCTTCCAGATCACCAATCTGTTCTTCGAGCTGCCGGTCCTGGAGAACCTGCGGATCGCCGCACAGGTGCTGGAGCGGCCCTGGCACGCGCTGCGTCCGGTCGGCCACAGCCGCCGGGCGCTGGCCAAGGCCGACGCGCTGCTGGACCGCTTCGGCCTGTCGGCCAAGGCGCGCGAGCTTGCAGGCAACCTGTCGCACGGCGAGCAGCGGCGGCTGGAGATCGCGGTGGCGTTGGCGGCCGAACCGCGGGTGCTGCTGCTGGACGAGCCGACCCAGGGCATGAGCCACGGCGACACCGCCGACACCGGCGCGCTGATCCGCTCGCTGGCCGGCGACCTGACCGTGCTGCTGATCGAACACGACATCGGGCTGGTGATGAGCCTGTCGGACCATGTCGTCGTGATGGCCCAGGGCCGGAAGATCGCCGAGGGGGCGCCCGCCGCGGTGCGCGCCGATCCCGCCGTACAGGCCGCCTACTTCGGACACGGGTGACACCCATGCTTTCCATCGAGAACCTGCACGCGCATTACGGCCTGAGCCACGTTTTGCAGGGGGTGTCCCTGCAGGCCGGTCCGGGCGAGGTGGTCGGGCTGTTCGGCCGCAACGGCGTCGGCAAGACCACCATCCTCAAATCCGTCGCCGGCTGGGTTCCGGCCAGTTCCGGCGCGATCCGCTTCGGCGGCGTCGATCTGGCCGGCCGGACGCCCGACGCCATCGCCCGCCTCGGGCTCGGTCTGGTGCCGGAGGACCGCCGCATCTTCCCCGGTCTCAGCGTCGAGGAGAATCTGCGGCTGGGGCTGCTGCAATGCCCCGGCCGGGCGCGCCGGGAGAACGAGCAGGCGATCGGACAGGCCTTCGCCCGCTTCCCCCGGCTGGCAGAGCGGCGGCGACAGCTCGGCACCACCCTGTCCGGCGGCGAGCAGCAGATGCTGGCGATGGCACGCGTGATGGTGGGAACCGCCAAGCTGCTGCTCATAGACGAGCCGACGGAAGGGCTGGCGCCGATGATCGTCGACGAGATCTTCGCGATCATAACGGAGCTGAAGCGGGCGGGGCTGACCATCCTGCTGGTTGAGCAGAACATCCACCGCGCGCTCGACGTCGCCGACCGCTTCTATGCGGTGGAGCGCGGCCGCATCACGCTTCATGGCGAGGCGGCCTCGCCCGCCGACCGCGCCCGGCTGATGGAGATGGTCGCCGTCTGATCCGGCGGCCCGGCTTACGGTCCCGGGCAGGGAAGGCGGACAGGGAAGAGCGTCAGGCTTGCTCTGCCGCGACGGTGAAGTTCGGGTCCCGGCGCCTCAACTCGTCCAGCAGGCCGTTGATGATGTCCAGCGCCTGGGCCGTCGCGGCGTTCGGTTCGCCGACGGTCGGACGGATGAGGAACAGCGTGCGCGTCAGTGCCGGTTCGCTGATCGGCCGGATCACCAGCGCGCCGGCCTGGACGTCCTCCGCCACGGCGCTGTGCGGCAGGATCGCACAGGCCAGTCCGCGGCGGACCATGTCCTTGATCGCCTGCATGGATTCCAGCGAGAAGGCGATGTTCGGCGCCAGCCCGCGCGCGGTCATCGCATCGGTGACCAAGCGTCGGACCAGATCGCCCGCGTTGGGCATCGCCAGTTCGGCGTCGGCGATGCCGGCCAGCGACACCGGGCCGGTCCCATCGAAGCGCGAGCCTGGATGGGTGATCAGGCACAAGGCCTCGTTCAGCCGCGGTTCGCGGTGCAGCATGCGGCTGGGCGGCACCGTGTAGGCCAGCGCCAGATCCAGCTTGCCCGACGAGACATGGCCGATCAGGGCGTGGCTCAGCTCTTCGAATAGCTTTAATTCGACCCCTGGCAGGGTGCCGTGCAGCCGTTCCATCAGGCGGCCGGCCAGCAGCCCCGACAGGCTTGGGGTCAGTCCCACAGCCAACGTCCTCGGAACCTGCCCGGCGAGCTCGCGCAGCGACCGTTTCAAATCCTCCAGGCGCCGCACCATCAGCCTGGCCTCTTCCAGGAAGAGAAGTCCGGCCGGGGTAGGGTGGGTGCCTGTGACGGTGCGGACCAGCAGCGGCACCCCGAACTCCCGCTCCAGCGCCTTGATCTGCACCCCCAGCGCGGGCTGTGCGATGTTCAGCACCAGCGCCGCCTTGCTGATGCTGCCCAATTCGCAAACCAGAATGAAACTTTCCAGCTGGCGGCTGCGCATCCGGCGTGATCCATCGTTTTTGGGGAGGTGCGGCAGGACGGGACGGCGCCAGCATGGCCGCAAGCCTCGCACCGGCGGCGGGGGAGGGCAAACAATTTTTATATGGGGGTGGTCCAAAGCTGTCCTGGACAGGGCCGGCAGGCTGCATTTGTATGCTTACAAAACAAACAGAAATCAGGCGGAACGCCGAACGCCCGATACCGTGAGGGAGATGCAGCCTATGCGTGGCCTATCGTCAGAAAGAGCGCCGGCCCCCCAGGATCCGGCAGGCGCGTCCCATCCGGCGCACCCCATTCCCTTCGGCCGCGCTCCGAGCTCCAACGGTCTGGCGGCAGGGGCCCATGCGGTGATGACCGGCGTCACCCGCGTCTTCGGATCGGCCGTCCATGCGCTGGGTCCGGTCGACCTGGAGCTGCGCCGGGGAGAGTTCTTCTCCATCGTCGGGCCGTCCGGCTGCGGCAAATCCACCCTGCTCGACGTGCTGGCCGGGCTGAGCAGCCCAACCGACGGCACCATCACCTTCGAAGGCAAGCGGGTGCGCGGCACGGTTCCCGACGGGGTCGGCGTGGTGTTCCAGGAGGATGCGTCCTTTCCCTGGCTGACCGTGCGCGACAACATCGGTTTCGGCCTGCGCCGCGCCGGCTTCCGCGGCCCCGAGGCGGAAGAGCGGGTTCGCCATGCCATCGATTTCATGGGGCTGAACGATTTCGCCGGCGCATATCCCAACCAGCTGTCCGGCGGCATGCGCCAGCGCGTCTGCATCGCCCGCACGCTGGTGATGCGTCCGCGCCTCGTGCTGCTCGACGAGCCGTTCGGCGCGCTCGACCAGCAGACGCGCCTGCTGATGGGCGACGAGTTGCTGAGGTTGTGGCGCGCCAGCGGGGCAACCGTCCTGCTGATCACCCACGCGTTGGACGAGGCGGCGATGCTGTCCGACCGCATCGGGGTGATGTCGTCCCGCCCGGGACGCTTCATCGAGATCGTCGAGACAGGCTGGCCGCGCGACCGCACCAGCGCCATCGCCGCGGAACCCGCCTTCGGCGAGGTCACCACCCGGCTGTGGAACACGCTGCGCGAAGAATCGCTGAAGGCGATGGCCAGCCAGCGGAGGGTCGCTGGATGACGCGGGCCGGCATCCAGCGCCTGCTGATCACCGCCGCGGCCGTACTGGCGCTGGAGGCTTCCTGCCGGCTGGGCTATGTCGGGCGCGCCACCATGATCCCGCCGTCGGAGATGCTGGCCGAACTGGTCCGTCTGATGGGGACCGACGGGTTCTGGTCGCAGATCGGCTTCACCCTGCGCAACATCCTGGCCGCCGCCGCCGCCGCGATGGTGGCGGGCTTCGCCGGGGGCGTCGCGCTCCACGCCCTGCCGCGGGTCCGCCGGGCGGTCGAGCCGCTGATCGCCAGCTACTACGCCCTGCCGTTCTTCGTGCTGTATCCTCTGTTCATCGTTCTGCTCGGCATGAACGCGCTGCCGATCATCGCCATGGGTTTCCTCTATGCGGTGATGGCGATGGTGACGGCGACGCTGTCCGGGCTGGACCGCATCCCGCCGGTGCTGCGCAAGGTCGGCCGCACCTACCGCCTCGACCGTGTGCAGGACGCGCTGCTGATCCAGCTTCCGGCCGCCGGGCCGCACATCTTCACCGGGGTGAAGCTGGCGCTGAGCTATTCGGTGACCGGCGTCATCGGGGCGGAGTTCATCCTGGCCGGCAGTGGGCTCGGCTACTCCATCGCCTTCGCGTACAACAATCTCCAGGACCGGACGATGTACGCGCTGCTGCTGTTCGTCGTGGTCTTCGTCTCCAGCCTGACCGTGCTGCTGCATTGGGCGGAACAGCGGGTGCGCCACCGTTCCGGTGCCGGCCGCGTCGGCGCCGCCCGCGACACCGCCGGGGCGGGGGAGAAGCTGGTCGCCGCAGCCGTCATCGCCCTGCTGATCCTGGGCGGCTGGCAGCTGTTCCACGGGCTCGCCGGGGACGAGGCGCTGGCTTCGCCCGCCGTCACCCTGAACCGGATGACCGTCCTGTTCGGCAATCCGTCATTCTGGGAAAATGTGGCGGAGACCGCCAAGGCGCTGGGGCTGTCGCTGCTGATCTCCTGCATCGGCGGCGGGCTGGCGGGCGTGCTGATCGGTGCCAACCGCGCGTTGTCGGACGTGCTGGAGCCGCTGTTCGTCACCCTCTACGCCATTCCCAAGGTCACGCTCTATCCGGTGATCCTGCTGCTGTTCGGGCTGGGCATGCCGGCGAAGGTCGCCTTCGGCACGCTCCACGGCTTCATCCCGATGATGCTGGTCACCATGGGCGCCATCCGCGCCATGAACCCGGTGTTGCGGCGCTCGGCCCGAGCCATGCGGCTGACGCGGATGCAGATGCTGACCGCGGTCCTGGTGCCGGCGACGGTGCCGGAGATCGTGACCGGCCTGCGCATCAGCTTCTCCATCACCCTGCTCGGCGTGATGGTCGGCGAGATGTTCGCGTCCAAGCGCGGGCTGGGCTTCATGATCATGAACGGCATCAGCGTCAACGACACCGCGACGATGATGAGCGTCACCGTGCTGATCGGCCTGTTCGCCCTGGCGGTCAACAGCGCGCTGCTCGCGCTCGACAACCGGATGCACCGGGTCGCCTGAGCGGCGCCCGCATTCGACGCTTTTCGCCAGCCCCTTCCTTCCCGGCCGCCGGCCCGCCCGGCGGAAAGGACCTTTCCATGCCCATCGAAACCGCGAAGCTGATCGACGTCCATGCCCATGTCCGCCTGGAGGCGACCAACGGCGCCGCCGGCATCCACGGGCCGGAGCATGGCGTCGACGGGAACGGCCAGCCCTGGTACCGCGTCGGCAATTACCGGCTGAGCGGCGTCCGCCACCTGAACAGCCCCTTCACCGACCCGGAGCTGCGGCTGCGCCGCATGGACCAGTCCGGCATCGATTTCCAGGTGCTGTCGGCCAGTCCGCTGAACTACTTCCACCACATCGACGTGCCCTCCGCCGTCTCCTTCTGCCGCCGGCACAACGACGCGCTGGCGGAGCTGGTCGCGCGCTATCCGGACAGGCTGGGCGGGCTGGCCGCCCTGCCGATGCAGGATCCGCGCGCCGCGACGGAGGAACTGGAACGCTCCGTCGGCGAGCTGGGGCTGTGGGGGGCGGCGACCGGCACCGAGTTCGCGGGCGAGCCGCTGCACAGCCCCGAGTTCGACAGGCTCTATGAGGCGTTCGTCCGGCTGGACGTGCCGCTGTTCCTGCATCCGGCGCCGGCCGGTATCGACGGGCCGCCCGGCGACCCGGCGCTGAAGCGTTTCGACCTCGACGTCATCATCGGCTTCGCCGCGCAGGAGACCATCGCCGTCGCCACCCTGATCTTCGGCGGCGTGCTGGAGCGCCACTCCAAACTGGATGTCTGGATCAGCCATGGCGGCGGTGCCGCCGCCTTCACCGCCGGGCGGCTGGCGCAGGCCGGCATGAAGCGCCCATGGGCCAGCCAGTCGATGAAGAAGGACGGCGCCTTCGAGGAGATGCTGTCGCGCCTCTGGTTCGACACGCACCTGAACGACGACCGGGCGCTGGCGCTGCTGACGCAGGTGGTGGGGCCGGACCGGCTGGTCTTCGGCACCAATTTCGCCGGCTGGGACCAGCCGGAGGACGGGCATCACGGCGCGGTGTCGCCGACGCTGGCCGGCAACGCCCGCCGCCTGCTGAGAAAAGACAAAACCTACAACGGAGGGACGCCATGACCATCACCCGATTCCTGACCCGCGCGCTGGCGGCGGTGCCGCTGATCGGCGGCCTGCTGGCCTCGGCGCCGCAGGCCCATGCGCTGGAGATCATGGCGTCCCACTATGGCGCCCTGCTGAACACCGCCCCCATCGCGGTGGCGCTGGAGCGCGGCGACTACAAGAAGAACGGCGTCGACGTCACCGACGTGATGAGTTCGGTCGGCGGCGGCACCGGCATCCGCAACATGGTGGGCGGCGGGCTCGGCTACGGCATCGTCAGCACCTCCACCGCGCTGGCCGGCATCCGGCAGGGGATGGACATCCGCATCGTCCACACCGCGATCCGCCGGGTGGACGACCTGCTGTGGGTGACGCGGCCGGACAGCGGCGTGTCCTCGGTCAAGGATCTGGTCGGCCGCAAGGTCGGCATCACCGCGCCGAAATCGTCGAGCGAGCTGATGGTCACCATGGCCTTCGAGGCGGCCGGCTACCCCGGCAAGGCCGACATGGTGGCACTGGGATCGGTCGGCTCGGGCCTGTCGGCGCTGGAGCAGGGCGGGGTGGATGCGGCGCTGATCCTGGAGCCGCTCTACAGCGCCCGCAAGGACCGCTACAAGGTCGCCTTCTCGCTGGAGAACCTGCCGTCGATGACGCCGACCGTCGGCGTCGCCACCGGCGACTTCATGCGCAAGAGCCCGGACCAGCTGCGCGGGCTGCTCGCCGCCTGGCGCTCCGCGGTGAACTTCATCTACGAGAATCCGGAAGAGGCCGCGAAGATGGTCGCCAAGCGCTACGGCGACACGCTGCCGGTCGATGTCGCCACCGCCTCGATGAAGCGCATGGCGGCGATCAAGTACTGGAGCCAGGGCGATTTCGACATGGACGCCCTGAACATCTGGGTCAAGGGCATGGAGCGCATGGGCGAATGGTCCGGCCCGGTCGACTGGTCGAAGGTGCTGGACAGCTCCTTCCTCGCCGCCGACCTGCGCAAGTGACGGGGCAATCCGCCATGACGCAGCAGACCTCGACCGCGGACGGCGCGCTCGCCGTCGTCATCGGCGGCGGGAACGGCATCGGGGAGGAGACCGCCCGGCTGATGGCGGCGCGCGGCTGGCGGCTGGTGGTCGCCGACCTCGACCCGGATGCGGCGGAACGGGTGGCCGGCGACCTCGGCGGCGCCCCGCTGGCGCTCGACATCGCCGACGCCGGCGCGGTGGAGCGGGCGGCGGCGGCCATAGAGGCGGCGCATGGTCCGGTCGGTGCGCTGGTGGTCGCCGCCGCCGTCTTCCAGCCGGTGCTGCCGCCGGCCGAGCTGCCGCTGGAGGTGTGGGAGCGCACGGTCCACGTCAACCTGACCGGCACCTATTACGCCAACCGGGCCTTCGGCACCCGCATGGCGCGGCAGGGACGGGGCAGCATCGTCAACATCGCGTCGATTGCCGCCATCGGTTCCGTTCCGGTCCATGCCTATGCGTCGAGCAAGGCCGGGGTGGTCAGCCTGACGCTGAACCTCGCCGGGGAATGGGGGCGTGCCGGGGTGCGGGTCAACTGCGTCTCGCCCGGCTCGACGCTGGTGCCTCGGGTCGTCGAACGGATCCGGTCGGGCCGCTACGCTGCCGATCCGGCGGAATTCACGGCGCTCGGCCGGATCGTGCAGCCGCGCGAGGTGGCGGAAAGCATCGAGTTCCTGGCCTCAGAGCGGGCGTCGGCGATCACAGGCGTCAATCTGGTGGTGGATGCCGGATGGCACGTCGCCGGCACCTGGGCGCAGTATGGCGGCGTCCGTCCGGCTCCCTCTGCCCTCCAGGCGGGAGGTGCCGCATGAACCCGCTGTCGCTCTCCTACTACACGGTGCCGGAGCTGTCGCCGCCCGACATGGTGACGGTGGCGGCGGACCAGGGCTGCGCCCATGTCGGGCTGCGCCTGCTGGGCGGCCAGCCCGACGGCGATCCGATGCCTCTGCTGGCCGACCCCGCCCTGCGGCGCGAGATGAAGCGGCGCATGGCCGACCGCGGCGTCACGGCGCTCGACGCCAACACCGCCCGCGTCCTGCCCCACACCGACCTCGACGCCTTCCGCCCCTTCCTGGAGGCCGCGGCCGAGCTGGGCGCCCGCCATGTTCTGGCGACCGGCGACGATCCCGACGAGGGGCGGCTGGCGGCAAGGCTGGGTCGGCTGTGCGACGATGCCGCCGGCTTCGGCCTGACCGTGCAGTTCGAGTTCGTGTCCTGGATGAGCGTGCCGAGCGCCGCCGCCGCCGCCCGGCTGACCGGCCGGGTGGGGCGCCCGAACATCGGCATCGCGCTCGACGCGCTGCATTACGACCGTTCCGGCGGTACGCCGGCCGAGGTGGCGGCGATCCCGCCCGGCCTGTTCGCCTACATGCATCTCTGCGACGCCTCGCGCGACTATGAGACCGACCGCGATGCCCTGCTGCACACCGCGGTGAAGGAGCGGCTGTTTCCCGGCGAGGGCGGCATCGACCTGACCGGGCTGCTGCGCGCGCTTCCGCCCGGCCTGCCGCTTGCCCTGGAAATCCCGACCGCCACCCTGGCGCGGACGATGGAGGCGCCTGCCCGCGTGGCGCGAGCGGTCGCCGCCACCCGCCGCCTGCTGGCGGCGCTCTGACCACCGCCCACCCAGGAGGAACCATCATGGCCGCCAGCCCCGAGACCGGCACCGCCATCCGCGCCTGCGCCCAGGCGGCGATTGCTGCAATCGAGACGCATGGACACGACACCGCCCGCCTGACGGAGGCGCTGCGCGAACCGCTGGCAGCACTCGCCGCCCGGCCCGACCTGTGCACGGCCGGCGTACCGCGCATCGGCAACCACGTCGCCAATTCCCAGTACCTCTACTATGACGGCGACCTGTCGATCCTGCTGTTCGAACTGCCCGACGGCCAGCCCATCGCCGTCCACGACCACGGCAATTGGGAGAGCATGGCGATCTACCGGGGGCGGGTGAAGCACACCGTCTATGAGCGGCGCGACGACGGCTCGGTTCCCGGCAAGGCCGACCTGAGCGTGGTCGAGGACCGCGTGCTGGAGACGGGCGACAGCGTGGTGATCGCCCCGCCCGCCGACATCCACGGCTTCATGGCGCTGGAGCCGGGAAGCTGGGGCATCACCGTGGCGAGCGGAACCTACAAGCCCGAGCGCAGCTATTTCCAGCCCGAGGCGGGAACCGTCGTCAACAGGCGCCCGCGCGGCTGACGGGTCGCCCGCATCCGGAACAAGGAAGACCACAGCGATGGATATGGGACTGAAGGGCAAGGTCGCGCTGGTGCTCGGCGGCAGCCAGGGCATCGGACGGGCGGCGGCGCTGGGCTTCGCGCGCGAAGGCTGCGCCGTCGCCGTCTGCGGCCGCGACCCCGGCCGGCTGGAGGAGGCCAGGGCGCTTCTGGAGGCGGCCGGCGCCCCGGTTCTGGCGGTGCCGGCCGACGTCGGCGACCCGGAGGCGGTGGAACGGCTGGTCGATGAGGTCGCCGACGCCTTCGGCACCATCCACATCCTGGTCAACAACGCCGCCGGTCCGAAACCCGGCACCTTCGACGGGCTGAGCGGCGCCGACTGGGAGGACGCCTTCCGCCTGACGCTGATGTCGGCGGTCAACGCCACCCGCGCCGCACTTCCCCATATGCGCCGGCAGCGCTGGGGACGGGTGATCAACATCGGCTCCTATTCCGTCAAGCAGCCCATCGGCGAGCTGATGCTGTCCAACAGCCTTCGGCTGGGGGCGCTGGGTTGGGCCAAGACGATGGCGACGCAGCTGGCGCCGGAGAACATCCTGGTCAACACCGTCTGCCCCGGCTGGACGGCGACCGACCGCATGACCCAGGTGGTCGGCGCCCGCGCCGCCGCCCAGGGCCGGACCGCGGAGGATACCGCGGCCGGCATTGCCGCCGGCATCCCGCTCGGCCGCTTCGCCCGGCCCGAGGAGGTCGCCGACCTGATCGTCTTCCTGGCATCCGAGCGCGCCAGCTACCTGACCGGCACCGCCATTCCGGTGGACGGCGGCATCGTGCAGAGCGCGCTGTGATGACCGCGAAGCACGCGGTGAGGCCATCCCCGTCCACGTCCAACACGCGTTTTCCCGGGAGGATCACATGACCAAGACCGCTCTGGTGACCGGAGCCGGCGGCGGGCTGGGCGCGGCCATCGCCCGCCGTCTGGCCGGCGAAGGGTATCGCGTGGCGCTGCTCGACCTCGACGCCGTCGGGCTGGAGACGGAGGCGGCGAGGATCCCCGGCGCCTTGGCCTTCACCGCCGATGTGACCGACGAGGCGCAGATCGACGCGGTGGTTGCCGCGATGACGGAGGCCTTCGGCGATGCACCCGACGTACTGGTCAACAATGCCGGCATCGTCCGCTTCGGCGACCTGCTGGAGCACAGCGTCGCCGATTTCCGCAGCGTGGTGGACGTGAACCTGACCGGCACCTTCATCGTCACCCGCGCCGTCGCGCGGCGGATGGCGGAACGCGGATCGGGGGCCATCGTCAACATCACCTCGCTGAACGCCGTCGCTCCCAGCCCCGACGCCGGGGCCTATCCGGCGACCAAGGCGGCGGTCGCGCTGCTGACCGAACACCTGGCGCTGGCGCTGGCGCCGCGCGGCGTGCGGGTCAACGCCGTCGCCCCCGGCTTCATCGACGCCGGCATGTCGGCGCCGATCTACGCGGATGCGGAGGTGCGCGCGGTGCGCGGCGCCGCCGTGCCCGCCCGGTCGCTCGGCACCGCCGACGATGTCGCCGACGCGGTGCTGTTCCTGGCCTCGGACCGGGCGCGCTACATCCACGGTCAGCATCTGATGGTCGATGGCGGCGTGTCCTTCAGTCTGAAGATGCACCTGCCCCGCCGCGCGCCGGCGGTGAAGCCCCTGGCGGGCGACCGATGAGCGGGGCAGTCCGCAACCTGATCCTGACCGGCGGCATCGGCCATCCCTTCGCCGACGCCGCTCCGGCGTTGGAGGGGATCCTGGCCGGTGTGGGAGTTGTCTCGACCGTCACCGACGACATCGAAGGCGGGCTCGCGGCGTTGGAACAGGGCGGCTTCGACCTGCTCACCGTCTATGCGCTGCGCTGGCGGATGCTGGGCAGCGAGAAATACGCCCCCCACCGCGAGCGCTGGGCCTTTTCGCTGTCGCCCGATGGGCGGCGGAGGCTGAGGACCTTCGTCACCGGCGGAGGCGGGCTTCTGGGCCTGCACACCGCGCTGATCTGCTTCGACGATTGGCCGGACTGGAAGGAACTGCTGGGCGGCGCCTGGGTGTGGGGCCGCTCCGCCCATCCGCCGCGCGGTCCGGTCACCCTGGTTCCCACCGACGTTTCCCATCCCCTGACCGCCGGCCTGCCGCCCTTTACCGTCACCGACGAGGCCTACGGCGACTTCGATCTGGCCGGCGATGTCCGGCCGCTGGCGCTGGTTGCACCGGAAAGGGGACGCGCGTGGCCCGCCCTGTGGGCGCGCGACGCCGGGCTGGGGCGGGTGGTGGCCGACACGCTGGGCCATGACCGCGCGTCCCTAGAACACCCGGTCCACCGCCAGATCCTGACGCGCGCCGCCCTCTGGGCCTGCCGTCGACCGCTTTGAAAACCAACCGACCTGCAAGAGGAACCGTCCCGATGACCAGCCTCCATGCGCCAGCCGCCTCTTCCGCCGCTGCTTCCACCGTCTCCGCCGCGACCATTCACCTGTTCACGCCGCTCGACGGCATCATCGGGGCGGAGACCGACAGGCTCGACCTGTCCCGGCCGCTCGACGACGCGACGGTCGAGGCGGTGCGGACGGCCTTTCGCGACCATCATCTGCTGGTGATCCGCAACCAGTCGCTGGACAAGGAGCGCATGTACCGCTTCGCCGAGCTGTTCGGCCCCATCGAGGGCCACATGATCCGGCTGGCCGACGGATCGAAGTGGGACGCGGTCCACACCATCACCAACCTGGACGCCGCCGGCAACCCGGTGGCCAAGCCCTTCATCAGCTCCAACTATTTCTGGCATACCGACAAGTCCTTCCTGCGCGAGCCGTCGCTGCTGACGATGCTGCAGGCGGTGGAACTGCCGCCGAACGGCGGCGACACGCAGTTCGCCGACATGACCGCCGCCTACGACGCCCTGCCGGAAGCCACGCGCCGGCGGATCGACGGGCTGAAGTCGGTGCAGAGCCTGGAGTTCATGCGCCGCTACACCGGCAGCGCCCCGCCGACCGAGGACGACATTGCCGCCGCTCCGCCCATTGCCCATCCATTGGTCCGCACCCATCCCGAGACCGGACGGAAGAGCCTCTACATCGGCATGTACAGTTCGCACATCGAAGGCATGCCGGAGGAGGAGGGGCGCACCCTGCTGGAGGAACTGCTGGAGCACGCGACGCAGGACCGCTTCGTCCATACCCACCGATGGCGGCACGGCGACCTCGTCTTCTGGGACAACCGCTGCCTGCTGCACCGCGCCACCGCCAATTACGAGATGGGCAAGCACCGCCGCGTGCTGATGCGCGTCGTGGTGAAAGGCTCCGTGCCGGAGTGATAGGCGCACACCCGGCGGGTATAGAGGCGTCCCGCTGAAGCCGAGAGCCCGATGCCGCACAAGACCAACGAGAGCTGTCGTCACAAAATCACGAAGGCGCGCTGCCGTGTCGAGAACTGGTTCGACGACGATGCGGCCCTGCGTCCACGCGGCGACCTGACGTTCTCGGTGACGCCGGAGGCGGTCGCCGTACGGTGCGGTCCCAGCGGACGACGCCTACGACAGCGAGCCCATCTATCGTGCTGTCGACAAGCGAGGGCCGGACACTGAGGTGATCATCCCGCCGCGCACGACCGAGGTGCTGGACGACACCGTCGAGAGCGCGCTCCTTCGGCGCGGCCGCCACATCCAGATGATCGAGCGTCCCAGCGGTGCAGCGACGGGCGATCCGTGTGAAGCGGGTCGCCCGTCGCTGCGCGACATACTCACCATCGCGTAATTCATGACGTCCGCTCGACGACTTTCGGCATCGTCAGTTCAGACTTGGCACGATACCGGACGGAACCGTCAGGGCTGCCATAGTGGCCGGTGAGACGGATCAAGCTTTCTATCGAGGAAAAGTGCGGCGCTGATGAAGGCCAGATGCGTCAGCGCCTGGGGAAAGTTCCCGAGTGCCAGGCCGCGGACATCGGTTTCTTCGGCGAACAGGCCGAGGTCGTTGCCATAGGCGATCCCCTTCGCGAGGATTATCTGCGCGTCGTCGAGCCGCCCCGCGCGGGCGAGGCATTCCGCATACCAGAAGGTACAGGTGGTGAAGGCCCCTTCCTGTCCGTCGAGGCCATCGTCGCCCTGGTACCGATAGACCAACCCGTCGTCGCAGAGCTGCGCACCGATCGCCTCCAGCGTCTTGAGCCAGACCGGGTCGGTCGACGAGACGAAGCGCACGAGCGGCAGCATCAGCAGCGCCGCGTCGAGCGCGGTGCCGCCGCGCTCCTGGACGAAATAGCCATGTTCGGGGTGCCGGAAATTGGTCCAGACATCGTCGACGATGGCGTCGCGCGCTTCCGCCCATGCCACCAGCGGCGCTGGCAACGAGCGCTTCCTGGCGAGCCGGATGGCGCGATCAAGCGCAACCCAGCACATCACGCGCGAATGGAGGAAATGGCGCGGCTCCGACCGCATTTCCCAGATGCCGGCGTCGGGCTCCTGCCAATGTTCGATAACATGCTCAACCAGCCCGCAGACATGCTGCCAGCCTTTGTGCGGGATCGCCGGCCCATATTTGTTCGCGAGATAGGCGCTGTCGAGAAGATCGCCGAAGATGTCGAGTTGCGTTTGCTTGCTCGCCGCGTTGCCGATGCGCACCGGGCGGCTATTCGCATAGCCGGCGAGATGCGTCAGTTCGTGTTCGGGTCCCGGCGCCTCCCCATCGAGCGCATACAGGACCAGCAGCGGATTCTCGTGGTCAGACGCCATGATGCGGCGTCCGACCCATCGATAGAAGTGTTCGGCCTCCTCGACGAAGCCCAACCGCAGAAAGGCATAGACGGTGAACGACGCGTCCCGGATCCAGGTCGCGCGATAATCCCAGTTGCGTTCGCCGCCCCTGACTTCCGGCAGCGAGAATGTCGCGGCGGCGGCAATCGAGCCATGGCGGGCGGAGGTCAGGAGCTTCAGCGTCAGCGCCGAGCGGAGCACCTGTTCGCGCCAGCGTCCGCTGTACGTCGTCTTCCCCAGCCAGGCTCGCCATTCCTGCGTGCTTGCGGTGACCTGCGCCAGGACCGCATCGTCGTCGGGCCGCGACATGCCGTCCTCGCCGAGCACGAACCAAGCGCTCTCACCCTTTGATAGGGTGAAACGCGCGCCGGCGCATCCGTCCTGCCGATCAAGATCCATTGAGGCGAAGAGGCAGAGCGACAGGTCCTGTCCCGAGAAGCGCACGCCGCCCTCCACGCCGACGACCTCTGGCACTTCCCGGGCATAGTCGAAGCGAGGCGTGCAGCGCATGGCGAAGGTCACCGTGCCGCTGGTCGCCGTCAGCCGGCGGATCAGGCAGCGTGCGCCGCTCCCGGCGCGTCGGCGCGCCTCCGGCTGCGGCATCATATCGATGACTTCGGCGCTCCCGCTCTCGGCCATCCAGCGCGTCAGCAGGACGTTGGTGTCGGGCACATAGAGCTGAAGGTGGCGCGGCCGGTCGAGTTCGGGTTCAAGTTCGAACACTCCGCCCCTGTCGTCGTCCATCAGTCCTGCGAAGATCGTCGGGCTGTCGAGCGAAGGCCAGCAGAGATAGTCGATGGTGCCGTCGCGCGCGACCAGCGCCGCCGTCTCCAAATCCCCGATGATGCCATGCTCGCCGATCGTTCGAAGCGGCTTAGCCATTGTCGCGGAATTCCGGATAGAGCGCCATGCCGCCATCCACGAACAGCGTCGTCCCGGTCACATAGTCGGCATCGTCCGAGGCGAGCCAGACCACCGCGCGTGCCACATCCTCCGGCTCGCCGATGCGGCCATAGGGGATAAGCCGCAGCAGCTTGGCCAGCGCTTCCTTGCTGTCCCATGCTTCCTTGTTGATCGGGGTGCGGATGGCGCCCGGCGCAACCGCATTCACCCGGATGCCCTCCGCAGCGACTTCCTGCGCCAGTGAGCGGGTCAGCATCCGCACGCCGCCTTTGGCCGACGCGTAGTTGACGTGCCCCGCCCAGGGGATGATCTCGTGAACCGAACTCATCGTGACGATCACGCCGGCGCTGCGGGCCGGGCGTCCCTGCTCGGGCTGCGCGCGGAAGCGTTTCACGGCTTCGCGAGCGCAAAGAAACTGGCCGGTCAGGTTGATCCCGATAACCGTGTTCCAATCCTCCAAAGACATGTCGGCAACCGCCGCATCCTTCTGCACGCCCGAATTGGAGACGAGCAGATCGATGCGGCCAAAGGCGGCGGCGGCCTCGTCGAACATGCGGACGACCTCCGCCTCCTCCGACACATTGGCCTGCACGGCGACCGCCCGCCCGCCGCGGGCGGTGATGCGACCGACGAGTTCCTCGGCGGGTTCGGCGTGCGCGTGGTAGTTCACCGCAACGGCCGCACCCGCGTCGGCGAGCGCCTCGGCTACGGCAAGGCCGATCCCTGAACTCGCACCGGTCACGACCGCGGCATGGCCCGCGAGAGGGGTGTTGGCAGATTGCATGGAAAAGTCTCCAGAATTGCGCGGATGATCAAAGGCTGTCCGACAACGCTCGGTCGGGCGCGAAAGGCTATCGGGAAAACTGCTTTCGATGATCCTGGATGAAATCCGCAAAGCGGTGTGGCGGCTTGCCGGTAAGGCGCTCGATCTCGAATGTCGGGTCGATGTCGTGGTGCCCGGCGACGACATCGGCGAACTGCGCCACCAGCCCCTTGGCCATCCAGCCGGAGTTACCCGTCAGGCGCAGAATCGCCCGGAACAGCGGCGAAGGCAGGTCCAGATACCGCACCTTTCGACCGAGCGCCTTCGACAGGCGGGCGGCGGCTTCCCTCATGTCAAGCGTCTCCGGCCCAGTCAGGAAGTAGGTCGCTCCTTCATGACCGTCCTGGGTCAACACGGTGGCGGCTACCCGCGCGACATCGCGCGTGTCGACCCAGGACACCGATCCGCTGCCCGTCACCTGCGGCAGGAACCCCTTGGCGATCGGGTGCCTGAACCACAGGAAATTCTGCATGAAGGCCGTGGGCTTCAGGATCGTCCAGCCGATGCCCGACGCGCGGAGGTGATGATCGATCAGTGCATGCGCCTTCGCCCAGGGCACCGGCGAGCGCACGTTGCCGTCGGAGGCGGAGATCTTCACGATCCGGCCGATTCCGGCCTCCTTGGCCGCATTGATCGCCGCAGTCTCCTGTGCCATCTGCCGGGGTGTGGGCGGGGTGATGAGGAACATCGTGTCGATGCCCTGCATCGCGGCGGGCAGCGTGTCCGGCCGGTCGAAATCGCCGAGTACGGCGTCGATGCCCGCCTTTTTGAAGTGCTCGATCTGCTGTTTCTTGCGGCACAGCGCGCGAAACGGTGTCCCGGCTTCCTTGAAAATCCGGCAGATTTCGCCACCGATTCCGCCGGTTGCACCTGATACCAGGATCATAACAACCTTTCCTTCTAAGATTCGGGGTTGGAGACGGGGGACCGGGCGGCACGGTCCAGCCACTCCGCAAGAATGCTGTTCATTGCCTCGAGAGTTCGGGTGGCTTCCCTGATCCTTGCGCGACCGACCCGGTTGGCGATTTCCTCGTCGAGCGGGGCGACCGCCTGCTCCGCACCGGTGACAGCGGCGATCCCCGCATCGGTGAGCACAACGAGTTTCGCTCGTCGATGGTGCGGATTATCCTGGAACTCAACCAATCCACGCTCGGCCAGCAAGTCGACGACGCGTCGCACCGCCTGCCGCGTAAGCCCCATGTTCCGGGCGATCGACGCAGTGGGAAGCGGCACGGGCGAATAGCGCAACGCGCCGAGCACCTGCCACCAGGCGCTGGTCAGCCCAAGATGAGCGACGACCTCATTCCCGGTCGCGATCAGCCTTCCGCTGGTTGCGAAAACGGCGAGCGCGAGTTCCCGTACATCCGTTTCCTGGTTCGGCATTTGACAGTGGGTCACCTATTGGACAGCATGTTGTCAAACGCGCTCGATGCACAATGGTTCCCTCCCCGGTGCGCAAGTACACGACGCAAACGCCGTAACGGAGGACAGGACAACCGCCTGCTCGGATCGTGTCACTCTACATATGTCGTAGCTGCAGCGTTGCTGCACGGAAGGGTCTGGTGGAATATGGGCCTCCAGGCCTCGGTGCTACGGAACTGGCGGCGGGTAGCCCAAGATCAACCCCCTCGCTCACGGTCTGGCGCCCCCGACGTACCCGGCACGGCCATGCCGGCGAAGGCGGACGAGCAGCCGGCGTAGATCGCGCGGCTGCGACGCGAGCTTGAGCGCGCCCGGCAAAAACGCGACATTCTAAAAAAGGCCGTCAGCATCTTCTTGGAATGACCGAGGTGAGATTCCGCTTCGTCGAGGATCACCGGGACGAGGTCCCGACCCGGCTCATGTGTTCGGTGCTCGGGGTGTCCGCCAGCCATTGCTGCGCGTGGCGTGGGCGGCCGGAAAGCCAGCGGGCCGCCACCGACAGCTTCTGGCAGAAGTCCGGCGCGTTCATGGTCGCCACCATGGCCGCTATGGCAGCCCGCATGTACATGCTGCCCTCCATGCAGAAAGCGTCGCCGCAGCCGGGGCCGGGTGGCGCGTCCGATGCGCCCACTCGGTCATCGGATACATCACCTCCGAATAAGCCGACCTAAAATCTGTGTGGATCCGTGTCCACCCGACTGGGACAAGATCAAGCGCCACCTTCGCCGTGAACTCTGCCGAAAACCGCTTCCGTTTCCCCGTCATCGAGGCCGTCCTTTTATCTGGGCGAACCAAGCTCATCCGGTAGTTTGAAAAACGCGGGAGCACCTCAGCCTTGAATTGTATACCTGAGTTCTAGCCTATCGACCGCGCTACTCAAGCTTGGCGGCAGCTATTCCAAGGGTGCTATTTCAGCAAGCATAACGATCACCGCTTTTTAACCATTCTTCGGCCATCCTCTTGCACATAGGAAACGACCCCTGGGGGCAGTGAACAAGGGAGAGGTGAGTTGAAGATTCTCGTTGCCGACGATCATCCCTTGTTTCGGGAAGCGCTGGAGCTGTCGATCGGCTTGCAATGGCCAGATGCAGAGTTCGTGTTCGTCGAAACGCTGGACGGTGAGGAACTGGAGACCGCTCATGTCGCCGGGCGGTCTTTCGACCTGATCGTGCTGGACTGGCACATGCCCGGCATCGGCGATAGCGACCCGATCACGCGGCTGCGGGAGGTCGGGATACGCGGTCCCGTTGCGGTGGTGACCGGAGCCGAACGACCGACCATCGCCCTTGAGGCATTCCGCGGCGGCGCTTCGGCCTTCCTGCCTAAGACGACGCCTCGCCGCATCCTCGGTCCATCCCTGAAGGTGGTGGTCGAGGGAGGAACGACCGTGCCGGCAAGCATCCTGCTGGCTCTTGCCGGCGACGACCAGCCGATCATTTCCGAGGACGAGGGCGGGGAGGTCGATGGCACGGGCGAGCAGGCGGCGCTGACCGACCGCGAGCGGGACGTCTTCACCCTGCTGTCCAATGGGTCGACCAACAAGGAAATCGCCCGCCAGCTCGATCTGGCCGAAGTGACGGTCAAATTCCATACACGCCGGATCTTCAGGAAGCTGGGTGCCCGCAACCGTGCCGATGCGGTGCGACGTGCCCAGGAAACCGGCCTGCTCGACGGAAACAGATCCTGACGCGATCGGGGCTCCACCCGCCGCTATGCAGGTCTTGAGGCAAACTGCCGGATCTCTCATGCCCTATTCGCATGTCGACACGCAAAGAGCCGGCCAGTCGCTGTCGAAGCGGTTGATCCGGAACGCCGGCCTTACGGCGACGGCCCTCATGCTGACCGTCTTCGGCGTCGCGTATTGGACCGGCGCCGACATGATCGACCGCATCTCCGGGGCGCGGGACGAAGCCATGGCCCATGAGGTGGCCGCGCGGGTGGCCGTCCTCCGCTCGCATCTGATGCACAAGGTCGACATGCTCGGTGCCGCGTTGACGGCCCGTCACCAGACGCCGGGCTTCAGCGATGCTGCCCTGGACGCATTGCTGAAACATAGCTTCGATACCATGCCCGAGCTTGGCCGGCTTTGGGTCGTCGCCCGTCCGCTCGAGCCCGGCGCCATGCCATCCCTCGCCGAACTGGTGAGCATGGCCAGGCTCCTGGCGCGGGACGGAGCCGGGAATGTGCAACCGGCCGGGTTCGATGAGGCCGACTACGACCTGATGCGCCGGGCGGTCGAGACCGGCCGCAGCCAATTGGGTGGCGCGCAGGCCGCACCGGCCGAGCCTTTGCCTGACAGGCTGTCGACGGTTGTCGTGCCGGTGGTGATCGGACATGAGGTGGCCGGCGTAATCGGTTACGGCGTGCGGATGTCGAACTGGGTCCGCATTGGCGAACAGCTCGAACCGATGCTTCAACCGTCAGGCACCGACCTGACGATCCTGTCGCGGAACGGGACATATCTGTATCATCGCGACGGGTCCCTGATCGGCCGGCCGGTGTCTGCCGGAACCGGGGACAAGGGGGCGTTTTCCGCCGATGAGGCGGAGGCGCTGCGATCCGGCACCGCCTTTTCCCATCTGCGCACGGGAGCATCGGGAAAGATGGTCCGGCGCATCGGGATGCCGGTGCCCAGCATGATCGGCGAATACCGGCACTATGTCATGCTCGATGTGCCGTTGCCGACGGCGGCCCTGCTGGACGTGCGCATGGGGCTGTTCGGGCTGTTCTGTCTGGCGTCCCTGACGGTGTTCCTTTTCCTGCTGGGCCGGATGGTGCGACGGATGGTCGGCTTTCCGCTGGAGCAGATCCGCGTCGGCATCCAACTGCTCGACCAGGGCCGTGACGAGGTCGTGCCGCCGTCGGCGCTGCTGGAGCGCACCGACCAGATCGGCGACATCGCCCGGGTGATGGACGCGCTGCGCCGCTCGCAGGGAGAGCGTCGGGAACTGCGCGAAATGGTCATCCGCAATGCCCGCGATGTCGAACGCATGATATCGGCCATCGACGCCGCCCTGGACATGATCGTGGTGCTGGATATCGACCAAACCGTCATCTATGCCAATCAGGCCGCCTGTTCCCTGATGGGCGCAGTCGACCCGGACGAACTGCTGGGGCGCCGCCTGAGCGCATTGGAGGATCCGAACACCACCCTGCGCCGTGTCGAGCTGCGCCTGACCGACGCCCTGGAAAGCAATGGGTTCTGGGAAGGGCTGTTCGAGAATTACCGCACCGTCTTCGGTGCCTGCGTCCAGGCGATGGAGGTCCGCTTCACCCGGCGGCCCAACGGCGACATCGTCATCATCGGCCGTGACGTTTCGGCCCGACAGGCCGCAGCCAGGGAAAAGGCCGATCTGGAACACCGCCTGTCCCAGCAGGACAAGATGGATGCGGTCGGGCGTCTGGCTGGCGGCATCGCCCATGACTTCAACAATCTTCTGGGCGCCTTGACCGGCTATGCCGATTTCCTCGTCAGCGACCTGCCGGCGGGGAGTCCACAGCGCGACTATGCGGACCGCATCCGGCGGGTGTGCAGCCGCGCCAAGGACATGGTGCAGCAGATCCTCGCCTTTTCCCGCTCTGGCGAGGCCGTACTGGCGAACACCAAGCCGGGCAGGGTCCTGAACGACGTTTCCATCCTGCTGCGCACCAGCATCCCATCCACGGTTTCGCTGAGGGTCGACGGCGCCGAGGACCTGCCGAACATCCGCGCCAACGCCACGCAACTCGTCCAGGTCCTGGTCAATCTCGCCATCAATGCCCGCGATGCGCTGCCCGAGGAAACCGGGCGCATCAGCGTCAGCGCCGGTGTCTGGAGCGGCGAGGGCGATCCCGCCTTCGGCTGCGGTCCGGGCTGGGTGACGAACAAGGCCCTGCCGCCGGCCGGCGGCCGGTGCCATGTCATGTTTGAGGTCGCCGACAACGGCAGCGGAATGAACGAAGAGGTCATCGCCAAGGCCTTCGACCCCTTCTATACGACCAAGGAACAGGGCAAGGGCACCGGATTGGGGCTGGCCGTGGTCATCGGCATCGTCGAGGCCCATCGCGGCGGGCTGGTGGTTTGCAGCCGCCCGCATACCGGCACGATCCTGCGCGTCTTCATCCCCGCCAGCGACGACGGCGCTGCGGCCGTGGAGGAGGCGGATCCGGTTGACCTGCCACAGCTGCGGGCGAGGCGGCGCTGCCGCATCCTGGTGGTCGACGACGAGGGGGACATGGGGGACATGGTGTCCGTCGGATTGGAGCGGATCGGCCATGAGGTGGCGGTCTGCGAGGATCCGCAGGATGCGATCGACGCCTTCGACGACGATCCGGACGCCTTCCACATCATCATCACCGATCAGACGATGCCCGGCATCAGCGGCGTGGCCCTGATCCGGCGCCTGAAGGCGAAACGGCCGGACCTGCCCTGCATCCTCTATACGGGCTACAGCCGGATGGTCGATCAGGCCGCCGCCGCCACCGCCGGAGCCGATGCGTTCCTCCTGAAGCCCGTGCAGATGTCGGTCCTGGCGGAGACGGTCGAACGGCTGCTGGACACGTCGTCCACGGCTGCGCAAGACCCCGACACGGCGATTCCACCGATCACCGTTTGATATCGGGGAGAGTTGCGACTTCCGCCGGGCCGGGCGGGCGCTGTCAGGCTGGATAGCGCAGCGTCAGGCGATTGACGCTGCTCGTGCGTTCGAACAGAACCGACGGGAAGCATTGCGAAAGCAGCCAAAGGCCGCGTCCGCTCTCGGCGAACACGTCGGGGGGATTTGCGACGGCTTCCGCGGCCGCCTCGTTGAGATCGCGCTCGGGGGCGGCTCCGTCATCCTCCAGCACAAGCAGGATGCCGTCGCCGTCCAGCCGACATGACAAGGCGATCCTGCCGTCCCCGCGTCCCCGGCAGGCATGCTGGACAATATTGTTGGCCGCTTCGGCGAGGCCGATCTGGAGCTTTGCCAGGTTGCCTTCGCCGAAACGGGGGACGAGCACTTGGCACAGTCCGTCGGACAGCAGGGGGACGTCTTCCAGGCGGCTGGCGATGGTCATCTCGAAGAGCATGGGCCCCCGCACCGTGTGCATGTCACTCGGCAAAGCTGGCAACTGCGTCATCGCGGGTCTGCCGGACCGTCATGACCTGGTCCATCCGGGTGAGGGAGAACATGGTCTGGACGGCCGGCTGCAACCCGCAGATGACCGGCCGGCCATGTTTGTTGAGCCGCTTGATGACGGAAACCAGCGCGCCCAGCCCGCTGGAGTCGAGGAAGGTGACGTTGCTGAAGTCGATCACCACCCGGTCGGGGTTCCCCTCGATGTGCTGGAGGAATTCCTCGCGGAAGCGAACCGCCTGCGCCGCATCCAGCCTCGGTCCGGAAGCCTCCAGCACCAGGACGGGACCGACTGTGTGTGTCTTGAGCATTGGCGTTTATCCTGTCTTATGAATTGTCTTTTTTACGAACAGTCGTGATGGGTGGAACCGGGAAGAGTTTCGAAGGCGACGATGGAGACGTCATCGTCGAAGTTGCCGCCCTTGTGCCAGCTGTGCAGTTCGGTCTGGACCGTCGCGACCGAGCGCTCGAGGCAAACCGTGCGCGTCGTCTCGAGCACCCGATACAGACGGTCCGGTCCATAATGGGTCCCATCGGGGGACGTGCATTCGGTGACGCCGTCGGAATAGAAGACCATGCGGTCTCCCGGCTCCAGCCGCACCTCGACCGTCTCATAGGCGGCGTCGGGGAAGAGACCGACCGGGAAGCCGCCGTCGCCGACCGTCCTGGGCCGCCCCCCGGATGGCAGCACCACGGGGCTTGGATGTCCGGCTTGGCAGAAGCGCAGGATCCGTCCGCTGCGGTCCAGGATGCCGCAGATCATGGTGAAATAGTCCGAGATGCTGTCGTCGCACTGGAACTGCCGGTTCAGGTCGGCGACGACCGCATGGGGTTGCCGCGGCGTCCTGCCGTCATGGCGTTCGACAAAAGCCTCGGCGGTCAGCAGGCGGCACAGCATCACCGACATCAGTGCCGCACGGGCACCATGGCCGGCCACGTCCAGCACGTAGAAGGCCACGGAGCCGTCCGGCAGCATCTGGTAGTTATAGACGTCGCCGGAAATCTCGGCGGAGGGCGCCAGGGCCGCGGCGAAGCGGGCCGCGCCCAACTCAAGCGACGGCTTCGGCAGAAGGCTGCGCTGGACGCGGGCTGCCGCCTCCATATCCTCCTGCAGACGGCGATAGGCGGTGCGGAGCTTCTGGTTCGTCTGGGTCAGCAGCGTGTTGTTGCGCTGCATGCGCTGTTGCAGGTTCAGGATGCGTTCGGCCACCCGCAGTCTTGCCGCCAGCGTCGGCATGTCGACCGGCTTGTTCAGGAAGTCGTCGGCGCCGGCTGCCATCGCCTCCAGGAAGTTCTCCTGCCCCTGCCGTGCCGTCAGCAACATCACATGGATGTGGTTCGGGCGTGGCAGGTCGCGGATGCGCCGGCACAACTCCACCCCGGTGATGCCCGGCATCATCCAGTCGCTGATGACCAGGGAGATGCCGGGATCGGCCCGCAGGATCGCCAAGGCCTCCCGACCGTCGGACGCCGGAACCACCTCGTAGCCGAGCCGGACGAGTCCGGCTGCCAGCATGTCCCGCATGCAGGCGCTGTCGTCGACGCAAAGGACGCGCAGTTTGTCAGACATAGACGTTGTTTGCGTTGTTGTGGTGCAGGGGGTCGTCCAACAGCGTCGCGGTTCCGTCTCCGGTCGAGAGGCCAGCCAGCAGGTCGGCATCGAAGCTCAGGCCGCCCAACGCACCCGTCAACCCGTCCAGGCTGTGGTCGAGTAGGCTGGCCGTGCCGCTCAGCAACTTGGAGGTTACCGAACCGTCCAGCCCAACGTCCAGCGCGATTGCCTGATGCGCCAGATCAATTGTGTGGCCGGCGCCGTCGAACAGATCGACGGCGACCGACCGGCTGCCGCAGTCGCCCGACGGATCGAGACGGATCGCTCTCAGGACAGTCTCGTAGACCGAGGCCGACGCCGTGCCGCTCAGCGTCAGCGTGTGGGCCGCGGCGTCGTAACCGCCCCCGTCGACCTGGATGCCGGTGCCGGCGATGACGAGATTGCCGGACGCATCGGTCTCGGTCCGCAGGCCGCCCAGCGACAGCAGGTCGCCGTCGTGGAAGCCGGCGTCGAGCGAGATGGTGGCGCCGGCCACCAACTGCGTGCCCAGAACCGACAGGCTGAGGGAAGGCGCGATGGCGACCCCGGCATCGATGTCGAGGCCGCTGCCGAGATCCGGCAGGACGGTGACGTGCAGCGACCCGCTGGCCTGCACCGCCGCCAGACCGGCGACCGTGGCCGAGGCCGTCACCGTCAGGGTGAAATCATCGAGGCTGTCGGCCGGCGGGGTCAGGCGCAGCCCGAGCAGCTGGTCGGCATGCAGGGTCCAGCTGCCATCCTGGTTGTGGATGCCGGCCGACAGGCTCGCCCCGACCGGCAGGCCGGCGACGGTGAGGCTGACGTCGGCGGCGAGGCCGATCCCCGCCAGGCCGACCCCGAGGTCGAGCAGGGCCGAGCCGTGCTCGACCACCGTCAGGTCGGGCAGGGAGAGGGCGGGAGGGACGATCTCCGGCTGGATGTGGACGGTCAGGGCGGCGCTGGTTTCCGCCAGCGACTGGTTGCAGGGACCGATGCCGCCGTCGAGCGCATGGGCGGTCACGGTCAGGTGGAGGTCGCCGGAGACGCCGGCCGCGGTGTGGAGCTTCAGTCCGGCGAGCTGGGCGGCGGTCAGGGTCCAGCTGCCGTCGCCGTTGTTCAGCCCGGCCGACAGGCTCGCCCCGGCCGGCAGGCCGGCGATGGTCACCGACAGCACTTCCGAACCGTCGGTATCGACGAGCGCGGCGCCGATGCCGAGAGCGATGTCGTGGCCCTGGCGGCCATTGCAGTCGGCGACCGTCAGCAGCGGCGCGTCGGCCACCGGCTTCACCGTGACCGACAGCGACCCGCTGGCCGAAGCCGGCGCGGCGGTGCCGTCCTTGGCGGTGGCGGTCACCGTCAGTGACAGCGTGCCCGCGTAGTTGGCCGGCGGCGTCATGGTCAGCCCGACCAGGTCGGCCTTGGTGAGTGCGTAGGTGCCGTTGCCGAGCGCGGTGCCGTGGTTGAGCGTCGCTCCGGCCGGCAGGCCTGAGATCTGCAGGCCGGTGATGGTCTCCGACCCGTCGATGTCGCCGGCGGCAGCGCCGATGGTGAGCGCGATCGGGCTGTCCTCGGCCCCGACCGCGGCGGGCAGGGCAAGGATCGGGGTGTCGGTGACCGGGGCGATGGTGATCGTCACCGGCTTCACCGTCACGCCGACCGCACCGAGGAGTTCGCTGGCGACGGCGCCGACGGTCAGCGAGATCGTGCCGCTGAAGTCCGGCGGCGGCAGGAGCGCCAGCCCGCTCAGCTCGGCCGCGGTCAGGATCCAGTTGCCGGTCAGCGGGTTGACGTGGCCGGCGCTGAGCCGGACGCCGGCCGGCACGCCGGCGACGGTGAAGGAGAGGGATTCCGACCCGTCGAGGTCGAGGAGGCTGCCGGAGATACCGAGCGGGACCGGCTGGTCCTCGGTCCCGGAGATCGTCGCCCCGACGGTGAGGGTGGGAAGGTCCGCCACCGGGGCGACATGGACCGCCAGCGTCTTGTTGAGAGTGATCAGGCCGCCGACCAGCTTGACCGTCGCGCCCAGCTGGAAGTCGCCGGAATAGTTGGCGGGCATGGTGAGCGTCAGGCCGCTCAGCAGGCTGGCGCTGATGCTGCCGGCGCTGACGGCGACCCCGCCCGAGGTGAGGGTGGCCCCGGACGGGATGCCGGTGAGGGCCACCGTGGCGATGCTGCCGAGGTTGAGCGACAGCAAGGTCTGGCCGATGTTGATGCCGACGTCCTCGGTTCCGGTCACCGCCACCTGCGAGGCGAGCGTGGCCAGAAGGGTGGCGCTCGGCGCGGCGACGCTGACGGTCAGCGCCTTCTGGACCGAGGCGACGGCGCCGTTCGCCTCCTGCGACACGGCGGTGACGGTGACCGGCAGGCTGCCGGAGAAACCGTAGGGCGGCGTCACCGTCAGGCCGGACAGCTGGGAGGGCAGGACGGTCCAGGTGCCGTCGCCGTTGTCGATGCCCGCCGACAGGTGGGCGCCGGTGGCGACGCCGATGACGTAGTGGAGATGCTCGGTCCCGCTGGTGTCGGTCAGCGCGCCGGCGATGGTGAGCGGGATCGCCGAGGCGTAGGCGCCGGCCGAGCCGGACACCGACAGGGTCGGCGCGTCGGCGACGCCGGCGACCTGGACGCCCAGCGTCGCCGAGACGCTCGCCCCGAGCTGGCTGCCGCCGAGAGTGACGGTGGCGCTCAGCGAATAGCTGCCCGACAGGTCGTGCGGCGGGATCAGCGCCAAGCCGGCGAGCTGGGCCGGCGTCAGCAGATAGGAGCCGTCCGCCAGCTTCACGCCGGCGCTGAGCGTGGCGTTGCCGACGCCGGTGACGACCACCGAGTCGATGGTGGCGGAGCCGAGCAGGGCGGTGAGGCCGCCCAGCAGGTTCAGCGCCACCGGGGTGTCCTCGACCCCGGCGACGACGCCGAGGTTGAGGGCCACGCCGGCGGAGATGCCGCCGCCCGATGCGGTCACCGTCACCGGCACATGGATTGCGGTGCTCGCGGTGCTGTCGCCGTCGGCCTCGGTGGCGACCGCCCGGACCGTGAGGTCCATCACGCCGGTGTAGTGGCAGGGCGGGGTGATGGTCAGGTCGGACAGCTGGTCGGCGACGACGGTCCACACGGTGAAGCCGCCGGCCGAGCCGGTCAGAACGCCGTGCGACAGCCGTGCCCCGGCGGGAATCCCGGAGATCCGCACCGACACCGTTTCGGAATTGTCGATGTCCTGGCTGAGCGCCGACAGGTGGAGCGGGATGGCGCTGTCGGCCGCTCCGCTGGACGCCGAGGCGGTGAGCAGCGGCGTGTCCGCCACCCCGGTCACCGTCACCGGCAGGCTCAGGCTGGTGCTGGCGCTGGCGCCGGGCCCGGCGGCACCCGTCTCGGTCGAGCGGGCGGTGACGGACAGGGTGAAGCTGCCGCTGAAGTCCTTGGGCGGGGTGAGGGTGAGGCCGGAGAGCTGGGCGGCGGTCAGAGTCCAGCTTCCGTTGCCGTTGGCGGTCCCGGCCGAGAGCGTCGCCCCGGCCGGAACGCCGGAGACGATGACGCCGAGCGTCTCGGATCCGTCAATGTCGGCGAGATGGGCGGCGATGGTCAGGCCGATCGGCTGGTCCTCGCGGCCGTAGGCTGGAAGCAGGGCGAGGCTGGGAGTGTCCGCTTCGGGAGCGACGGTGACCGTCAGCGCCTCGGTGCGGCTGGCCTGGGTGCCGTTCACCGACGCGGTGGCCGTGACCGCCAGGTTCAGCGTGCCGGAGAAATTGGCGGGTGGGGTCAGGGTCAGGCCGGCAAGCTGGGCGGACGTCAACGTCCAGGTTCCGTTGCCGTGGTCGGTGCCGGCGGAGAGCGTCGCACCGTTCGGAATGCCGCTGACGACGATGCTCAGAACCTCGCCGGGGGCTGGATGGGGCAGGCTGCTGGAGAGGGTTAGCGCGATGGCATGATCCTCGATGCCGGTGGCGTTGACGACCGAAAGGCTCGGCGCGTCGGCTTCAGGAGTGACGGTGACCGTCAGTGTCTGTGTTTGGCTGGCCTGGGTGCCGTTCACCGATGCGATGGCGGTGACGGTCAGGGAAATCGTGCCGGAGAAATCGGTCGGCGGCGTCAGCGTCAGGCCGGCGAGCTGACCGGGGGACAGGGTCCAGGTTCCGTCGCCGTTGTTTGTGCCGGAGGAGAGCATGGCTCCACTCGGGACGCCGCTGACGACGATGCCGAGCACTTCGCCGGCCGCCGGACTGGTCAGGGCGGCGGACAGGGTCAAGGCAACCGGATGATCCTCGCGGCCGACGGCGTTGGCGACCGAAAGGCTTGGTGCGTCGGCTTCAGGAGTGACGGTGATCGTCAGGGCTTCGGTCCGGCTTGCCTGGGTGCCGTTGACGGAGGAGGTGGCGGTGACCGTCAAGGCAATCATGCCGGAGACATTGGCCGGCGGCGTCAGGGTGAGGCCGGTGAACTGGGCCGGGGAGAGGGTCCAGGTGCCATCGCCGTTGTTGGTGCCGGCGGAGAGCATGGCTCCACTCGGGACGCCGCTGATGACGACGGCCAGCACCTCGCCGACTGCCGGATGGATCAGGCTGCCGGACAGGGTCAGCGCAATGGCATGATCTTCCACGCCGGTGGCGTCGACCACGGTCAAGTTCGGCGCGTCGGCCTCCGGGGTGACCGTAACGGCCAGGAGTTTGCTGCTGCTGGCCTGGGTGCCATTCACCGATGCGGTGGCGGTGACCGTCAGGTTCAGCGTACCGGAGAAATCGGTCGGCGGCGTCAGCGTCAGGCCGGCGAGCTGGGCCGGTGACAGGGTCCAAGTGCCGTTGCCGTTGTCGGTGCCGGCGGAGAGTGTGGCGTCGGTAGGCAAGCCGGCGATGACGACGCTGAGCACTTCGCCGGCGGCGGGGCTGGTCAAGCTGCCGGCGATGGTCAGCGCAATGGCATGATCCTCGACGCCGGCAACATTGGTGACCGAGAGATTCGGCGCATCAGCTTCTGGAGTGACGGTGACCGTCAGGGCTTCGGTCCGGCTTGCCTGGGTGCCGTTGACCGTGGATGTGGCCGTGACGGTCAGGCTCAAAGTTCCGAAGAAGTCTGCCGGCGGCGTTAGCGTCAGGCCGGCGAGCTGGGCCGGCGAAAGGGTCCAGGTCCCGTCGCCATTGTCGCTTCCGGCGGAGAGCGTCGCACCGTTCGGGATGCCGCTGACGACGATGCTCAACATCTCGCCGGGCATGGGGGTGGCGAGGGAAGCGGCGATGGTCAGGGCGACGGCATGATCTTCGCTGCCGCTCGCATCGGCGAGGTTCAGCAGCGGTGTCTCGGCGACCGCCGCTTCGGGAGCGATGGAAATGGTCAGCGTTTCCGTCCGGCTTGCCTGGGTGCCGTCGACGGCAGAGGTGGCGGTGACGGCGAGCGTCAAGCTGCCGGAGAAGTCTGCCGGCGGCGTTAGCGTCAGGCCGGCGAGCTGGGCCGTGGAGAGGGTCCAGGTTCCATCGCCGTTGTCGGTGCCGGCGGAGAGCGTCGCACCGGCGGGAACACCGGCGATGACGATGTCCAGCACCTCTCCGGCAGCTGGATGGATCAGGCTTCCGGCGATGGTCAGGGCGACCGGCTGGTCTTCGGTGCCGAAAGCGTCAGCCACAGCCAGGCTCGGCGCGTCGGCCTCGGGAGTGACCGTGACGGTCAACGTCTCGGTCCGGCTGGCCTGGGTCCCGTTCACCGAAGCGGTAGCGGTAACGGTAAGAGCCAGAGTGCCGGAGAAATCGGCCGGCGGTGTCAGGGTCAGGCCGGTGAGCTGGGCTGCGGACAGGGTCCAGGTTCCGTCACCATTGTCAATGCCGGCGGAAAGCATGGCACCGGCCGGAACGCCAGCGATGACGATGCTCAACACTTCGCCGCCCGCCGGAACGGTCAGGCTGTTGACGATGGTCAGGGCGATGGCATGATCCTCGATGCCGGCGGCGTTAGTGACCGAGAGGCTCGGCGCGTCGGCTTCCGGAGTGACGGTGACCGTCAGAGCTTGGGTCCGGCTTGCCTGGGTGCCGTTGACGGAGGAAATGGCGGTGACCGTCAAGGCAATCGTGCCGGAGACATTGGCCGGCGGCGTCAGGGTGAGGCCGGTGAGCTGGGCCGGGGACAGCGTCCAGGTGCCATCGCCGTTGTCGGTGCCGGCGGAGAGCGTGGAGCCGGTGGGCACGCCGGAGATGAGGACGCTGAGCACTTCGCCGGCGGCGGGGCTGACCAGACTGCTGGACAGGGTCAGCGCAATGGCATGATCCTCAACGCCGGCAACATTGGTGGCCGAGAGGCTTGGCGCATCAGCTTCTGGAGTGACGGTAACCGTCAGTGTCTGTGTTTGGCTGGCCTGGGTGCCATTCACCGATGCGGTGGCGGTGACCGTCAAATTCAGGGAACCGGAGAAATTGGCGGGCGGCGTCAGAGTGAGGCCGGCAAGCTGGGCGGACGTCAACGTCCAGGTTCCGTCGCCGTGGTCGGTGCCGGCGGAGAGCGTCGCACCGTTCGGAATGCCGCTGACGACGATGCTCAGCATCTCGCCGGGCATGGGGGTGGCGAGGGAAGCGGCGATGGTTAGGGCGACGGCATGATCTTCGCCGCCGCTCGCATCGGCGAGGTTCAGCAGCGGTGTCTCGGCGACCGCAGCTTTGGGAGCGATGGAAACGGTCAGCGTTTCCGTCCGGCTTGCCTGGGTGCCGTCGACGGCAGAGGTGGCGGTGACGGCGAGCGTCAAGCTGCCGGAGAAGTCTGCCGGCGGCGTTAGCGTCAGGCCGGCGAGCTGGGCCGTGGAGAGGGTCCAGGTTCCATCGCCGTTGTCGGTGCCGGCGGAGAGCGTCGCACCGGCGGGAACACCGGCGATGACGATGTCTAGCAACTCTCCGGCAGCTGGATGGATCAGGCTTCCGGCGATGGTCAGGGTGACCGGCTGGTCTTCGGTGCCGAAGGCGTCAGCCACGGTCAGGCTCGGCGCGTCGGCCTCGGGAGTGACCGTGACAGTCAACGTCTCGGTCCGGCTGGCCTGGGTCCCGTTCACCGAAGCGGTGGCGGTGACGGTCAGAGCCAGAGTGCCGGAGAAATCGGCCGGCGGTGTCAGGGTCAGGCCGGGGAGCTGGACTGCGGACAGGGTCCAGGTCCCGTCGCCATTGTCTGTGCCGGCGGAGAGCAACGCACCGGCGGGAATGCCGGCGATGACGATGCTCAGCACTTCTCCGGCTGTCGGGTTGGTCAGGCTGCTGGACAGGGTCAGCGCGACGGCATGATCCTCGATGCCGGTGGCGTTGGTGACCGAGAGGCTCGGCGCGTCGGCTTCCGCAGCAACCGTGACTGTCAGTGCCTCCGTCCTACTGGCTTGCGTGCCGTTGATCGAAGCGGTGGCGGTGACGGTCAGTGCCAGGGTGCCGGAGAAATCGGCGGGCGGCGTCAGGGCGAGGCCGGTGAGTTGGGCAGGCGTCAGCGTCCAGGTTCCGTCGCCGTTGTCGATGCCGGCCGAGAGCGTTGCACCGGTGGGCACCCCGGCGATGACGACGCTCAGCACTTCTCCGGCTGCCGGGTTGGTGAGGCTGCTGGAAAGAGTCAAGGCGACGGCATGATCCTCGATGCCGAAAGCGTCAGCCACAGCCAGGCTCGGCGCGTCGGCTTCCGGGGTGACGGTGACTCTCAGTGTCTGCGTTTGGCTGGCCTGGGTGCCGTTGACCGATGCGGTGGCGATGACGGTAAGAGCCAAAGTGCCGGAGAAATCGGCGGGCGGTGTCAGGGTCAGGCCGGTGAGCTGGGCTGCGGACAGGGTCCAGGTTCCGTCACCATTGTCAATGCCGGCGGAAAGCATGGCACCGGCCGGAACGCCACCGATGACGATGCTCAACACCTCGCCGCCCGCCGGAACGGTCAGGCTGTTGACGATGGTCAGGGCGATGGCATGATCCTCGATGCCGGCGGCGTCGGTGACCGACAGGCTCGGTGCATCCGCTTCCGCAGCAACCGTGACTGTCAGTGCCTCCGTCCTACTGGCTTGCGTGCCGTTGATCGAAGCGGTGGCCGTGACGGTCAGTGCCAAGGTGCCGGAAAAATCGGCCGGCGGCGTCAGCGTCAAACCCGAGAGTTGGGTCGGCGAGAGCGTCCAGGTGCCGTCGCCATTGTCTGTGCCGGCGGAGAGAGTCGCACCGGCGGGGATACCGGCGATGACAACGTTCAGCACCTCGTCGGCGGCGGGGTTGGTCAGGCTTCCGGTGATGGTCAGGGCGATCGGCTGGTCTTCGGCCCCGGTGACGTCTGAGATCGACAAGTTCGGTGCGTCGGCTTCCGGAGCGACTGTGACGGTCAACGTCTCCGTCCGGCTGGCTTGCGTGCCGTTCACCGATGAGGTGGCGGTGACCGTCAGGTTCAGGGTTCCGAAGAAGTCTGCCGGCGGCGTTAGCGTCAGGCCGGCGAACTGGGTCGGCGAAAGGGTCCAGGTCCCGTCGCCATTGTCGCTTCCGGCGGAGAGCGTCGCACCGGCGGGAATGCCGGCGATGACGATGCTCAGCACTTCTCCGGCTGCCGGGTCGGGGAGGCTGCTGGAGACGGTCAGCGCGACGGCATGATCCTCGACGCCGGTGGCGTTGGTGACCGACAGGCTCGGCGCGTCGGCTTCCGGGGTGACGGTGACCGTCAGTGTCTGTGTTTGGCTTGCCTGGGTGCCGCTGACCGTGGAAGTGGCCGTGACGGTCAGGGAAATCGTGCCCGAGAAGTCGGTCGGCGGCGTCAGCGTGAGGCCGGCGAGCTGACCGGGGGACAGGGTCCAGGTTCCGTCGCCGTTGTTTGTGCCGGAGGAGAGCGTCGCGCCATTCGGAATGCCGCTGACGACGATGCCGAGCACTTCGCCGGCCGCCGGACTGGTCAGGGCGGCGGACAGGTTCAAGGCAACCGGATGATCCTCGCGGCCGACGACGTTGGCGACCGAAAGGCTTGGTGCGTCGGCTTCCGGAGTGACAGTGACTGTCAGCGCCTCCGTGCGGCTTGCCTGGGTGCCGCTGACCGTGGATGTGGCCGTGACGGTCAGGGAAATCGTGCCGGAGAAATCGGTCGGCGGGGTCAGCGTCAGGCCGGTGAGTTGGGCTGCGGAGAGTGTCCAGGTTCCGTCGCCGTTGTCGCTTCCGGAGGAGAGCGTGGCACCGGCGGGAATGCCGGCGATGACGACGCTCAGCGCTTCATCCATTACCGGCGAGACGAGCGCTGCGCCGATGGTCAGGGCAACAGCGTGATCCTCGACGACAGTTGCATTGGCGACCGACAGGCTCGGCGCGTCGGCCTCCGGAGTGACGGTGAGGGTAAGCGTCTCCGTCCGGCCGGCCTGGGTACCATTGACCGAAGACGTGGCGGTGACGGTCAGAGCCAGGGTGCCGGAGAAATCGGTCGGCGGCGTCAGGGTGAGGCCGGCAAGCTGGGCGGCCGACAGAGTCCAGGTACCGTCGCCATTGTCGGTTCCGGTGGAGAGCATCGCACCGGCGGGGACGTTGGCGATGACGACGCTCAACACCTCGCCGGCCGCCGGATTGGTCAGGCTGCTGGCAATGTTCAAAGTGATCGGCTGGTCTTCGGTGCCGGTGGCACCGGCAACCGACAGGTTTGGCGCGTCGGCTTCCGGATCGACGGTGACGGTCAGCGCGCCCGTCCGGCTTGCCTGAGTACCGTTGACGGAGGAGGTGGCCGTGACGGTCAGCGCCAGGCTGCCGGAGAAGTCGGCCGGCGGGGTCAGAGTGAGACCAGCAAGCTGGGCGGCCGACAGAGTCCAGGTTCCGTCACCATTGTCGGTGCCGGCAGAGAGCGCCGCACCGGTGGGGACGCCGACGATGACGACGTGCAGCACTTCTCCGGCCGCCGGAGCGAGCAGACTGCAGGAAAGAACCAAGGAGACGGCATGATCCTCAAGGCCGGCAGTATCGAGCACAGCCAAGGTTGGCGCGTCGGCCTCAGGAGTGACTGTGACGGTCAACGTCTCTGTCTGGCTGGCCTGGGTCCCGTTCACGGAAGCGGTCGCGGTGACCGTCAGGTTCAGGGTGCCGGAGAAGTCGGCCGGCGGCGTCAGGGTGAGGCCGGCAAGCTGGGCGGCCGACAGAGTCCAGGTTCCGTCGCCATTGTCGGTGCCGGCGGAGAGCATGGCACCGGCGGGCACGCCGGCGATGACGACGTGCAGCACTTCGCCGACCGCCGGTGTGGTCAGACTGTTGGTGATGGTCAGCGCAATGGCATGATCCTCGATGCCGACAGCGCTGGCGACGGAAAGGCTCGGCGCGTCGGCTTCCGGAGCGACGGTGACCGTCAGTGTCAGCGTTTGGCTGGCTTGCGTGCCGTTTACCGAGGCGGTGGCGGTGACGGTCAGGTTCAGCGTGCCGGAGAAATCGGCGGGCGGTGTCAGGGTCAGGCCGGTGAGCTGGGCCGGCGTCAGCGTCCAAGTGCCATCGCCGTTGTCGATGCCGGCCGAGAGCATCGCACCGGTGGGCACGCCGGCAACGACGATGCCCAACGTTTCCCCGGCCGCCGGGTTGGTCAGGCTGGAGGACAGGTTCAGGGTGATCGGCTGATCTTCGCTGCCGGTGATGTTAGAGATGGAGAGGTTTGGCGCATCGGCTTCCGGGGCGACGGTGACGGTCAGCGTCTCCGTCTTACTGGCCTGGGTGCCGTTGAGGAACGAGGTGGCGGTGACGGTGAGGACAACCGTGCCGGAGAAATCGGCGGGCGGGGTCAGGGTCAAGCTGGTGAGCTGGGCCGGCGAGACCGTCCAGCTGCCATCGCCATTGTCGGTGCCGGCGGAAAGCGTCGCCCCGGCGGGGACGCCACCGATGACCACGCTGAGCGTCTCGCCGGCCGCCGGGCTGACCAGGCTGCTGGACAGGGTCAGCGCGATGGCATGATCTTCTCCGCCGGTGGTGTCGACCACGGTCAGGTTCGGCGCGTCGGCTTCCGGAGTGACGGTGACGGTGAGTATCTCCGTGCGGCCAGCCTGGGTGCCGCCGACCGTGGACGTGGCCGTGACGGTCAGGTTCAGCGTGCCGGAGAAGTCGACGGGCGGGGTCAGGGTGAGGCCGGAGAGCTGGGCGGACGTCAACGTCCAGGTGCCGTCGCCGTTGTCGGTTCCGGAGGAGAGCGTGGCACCGGCAGGAATGCCGGCGATGACGACGCTCAGCGCTTCACCCATTACCGGCGAGACGAGCGCTGCGCCGATGGTCAGGGCAACGGCGTGATCCTCGATACCCGTTACATTGGTGACCGACAGGTTCGGCGCGTCGGCTTCCGGAGCGACGGTGACCGTCAGCGTCAGCGTTTGGCTGGCTTGCGTGCCGTTTACCGAGGCGGTGGCGGTGACGGTCAGGTTCAGCGTGCCGGAGAAATCGGCGGGCGGTGTCAGGGTCAGGCCGGTGAGCTGGGCCGGCGTCAGCGTCCAGGTTCCGTCGCCGTTGTCAATGCCGGCCGAGAGCATGGCGCCGGTCGGTACGCCGGCGATGACGACACTCAACGCTTCGCCGGCTGCCGGGTCGGTCAGGCTGCTGGCGACGGTCAGGGCGACCGGCTGGTCTTCGGCGCCGGTGGCAGCGGTGACCGACAGGCTCGGCACGTCGGCTTCCGGGGCGACGGTGATGGTCAGCGTCTCCGTCTTGCTGGCCTGGGTGCCGTTGAGGGACGAGGTGGCGGTAACGGTCAATGCCAGGCTACCGGAGAAATCGGCCGGTGGCGTCAGGGTGAGCCCGGCGAGCTGGGCGGGAGTCAGGGTCCAGGTTCCGTCGCCGTTTTGGGTTCCGGCGGAGAGCGTCGCCCCGAAGGGGAGGCCGCTGACGGTCACGCTCAGCACCTCGCCGGCCATCGGGGTGGCGAGCGATGTGGCGATGGTCAGGGCGATGGCATGGTCTTCCGTGCCGGTGGCATTGCTCACGGCGAGAGCCGGTTCATCCGCCGCCGGCGGAGCGACGGAGACGGTCAAGGTCCCGCTGCGGCTCACCTCGGTGCCGTCGAGGGACGAAATGGCGGTGACGGTCAGCGCCAGGGTTCCGCTGAAATTGGTGGGCGGCGTCAGGGTGAGGCCGGCGAGCTGGCCTGCGGACAGGGTCCAGGTGCCGTCTCCGTTGTCGGTGCCGGCGGAAAGCGCGGCCCCGGCCGGCACGCTGCCGATAACGACGGTCAGCACCTCGCCGGCCGCCGGGCTGACCAGACTGCTGGACAGGGTCAGCGCGATGGGCTGGCCGCTGGTGCCCGCGGCACCGGCGACCGACAGGTCGGGGGCGTCGGCCACGGCCGTCACGCTGACGGTCAGGGTCTCCGACCGGCTGGCCTGGGTGCCGTTGACCGTGGAGGTGGCGGTGACCGTCAGGTTCAGCGTGCCGGCGAAATTGGCGGGCGGCGTCAGGGTGAGGCCGGCCAGTTGGGCGGAGGTCAGGGTCCAGCTGCCGTCGCCGTTGTCGATGCCTGCGGAGAGCGTTGAGCCAGTGGGCACGCCGCCGATGACGATGGCCAGCACCTCGCCGTGCGCCGCGTTGACCAGCCCGGCGGAAAGCGTCAGGGCGACCGGCTGGTCTTCGGTACCGGTGGCGCTTGCGACCGATAGGTTGGGCGCGTGGGCTTCGGGAGCGACGGCGACGGTCAGCGTGCCCGTCCGGCTTGCCTGGGTGCCGTTTACCGACGAGGTGGCGGTGACCGTCAGGGCAATCGTGCCGGAGAAGTCAGAGGGCGGGGTCAGGGTCAGGCCGGCGAGCTGGGCCGGGGAGAGGGTCCAGGTTCCGTCGCCGTTCGCCGTCCCGGCAGAGAGCGTCGCTCCGGCCGGGACGCCGCCGATCACCACGCTCAGCACCTCGCCGGCGGCGGGCGTGACCATGGCGGTGGCGATGGTCAGGGCGACCGGCTGGTCCTCGCCACCGGTGGCGCCGGTCAGGGTCAGCGTTGGGGCATCGGCCTGGGGGGTGACGGTGACCGACAGCATGCCCGAGGAGGTCGCCTGGCGGCCCGAGCCATCTGTGGAGACGGCGGTGACGGTCAGGACGATCGTGCCGGCATAGTCGGGCGGCGGTAGCAGCATGAGGCCCGGCAGATCGGCCGGAGACAGGCTCCAGCGGCCGTTGCCGAGATCGACGCCCGCCGACAGCGACGCTCCCGGCGGAAGTCCGTCGATGGTCACGGCGGTCGTGGAGCCGGCGGGGCCGGCCGAGAGGCCGATTGTCAGGGCCAGCGGCGAATCCTCGGCACCGCTGCCCGCGGTGATCTCCAGGGTGGGCGCGACCGATGCCGGATCCGTGCCGGAAGAGCCGCTTCCCGAGGAACCACCGCCGGTCGGTCCGGATCCGATGGGCGCGGGCGCCGATCCGTCGGTCGCGCCGCCATCCGCTCCATTGCCCGCTTCACCGCCCGTCCTGTCCTCCGTCCCTGTGGGAGCCGGGGCATCGGTGGTCGGTCCCTCGGTCGGGGAGGGGGTGGATGGAGTGGTGGTCGTTGTCGTTGGCGTTGCGGGTGTGGAGCCCGGGCCGGCCGTGGACTCGGCCGGTGGCGTGACCATGCTTCCGGTGCCGGTATCCGTGCTGGACGTGACTGTTCCGGCGGTATTCGTCCCGGCAGTGTCCGTTCCTGTCGCATCCCCGCCGGCCTGGTTCGTCGTGGCGGTGGTGGGCGCGGTCGTCCGGTCCTGGTTCGCCATGACCGAATTCGCCATGACCGGGTTCGTCATGGATTGCATGGCGGCGGTAAGGGCTGAGGTGCCGGCTGCCGCCACTTCATTTCCGCTACCGTTGCCGGCCGGAGCGCTGGCCGTGGCCTCGCCGGGATTGACGGTCTGGGCTAGGGACTCCTGCTTGGCACCAATGATTCCGGGCATGGCGGCGACCGGTGTCGCGATGGGAATCGCCGACGGAACCGCCGCGGTGGCGTCGGCGGACGGAGCGCCGCTGTCGGAGGCGATCGCCGAAGGGCCTCCGGCAACCTGCTGCGTCTCCGCGACCGGCGCCGTCTGCACCCCGTCGCCGGCCGCGGTCCAGGGCCGTGCGGAACCCGGCCCCGTGGTGGCGGAGACGGCCTGGGCGGCGGTCGTTCCGGCGCCGCCGGACCGCAGGGTGTCGGCGGCCACGGCCTGGGGATTGACGGCCTCCTGCCCGGCGGTGACCGGATCGGTCCGACTGCCGCTGTGCAGGTTGGTCAAGGCGTCGGGGATATCGCGGCGGGGTTCGGCGGGCGGGAGGTTGGGCCGCTCCAGCGCGCCCAGGCGCTGGGGGGCGAGTGCTTCCGCCGCCGTGCTTTCGGTCGCCGCGCGGGCCGCTTCGCCCTGGGTCGGGGAGGAGGCCGGAGTTGCGGAGGGAGAGGCCTTATCGGTGGTGGTCTCAGCCATGACGGGTCCTGTGCGGCGAAAGGGCAGGAGGAAGGCGGTGCAGCGTGGGCGGGAAACCGGGGTGCAGGGATCAGCGTTCGCGCAGCGCGCCATCCAGGGTGGTGTAGATGGGTTTCAGCAAATACTGGAGGACGGTCTTTTCGCCGGTGCTGACGTCGGCTTCGACCGTCATGCCGGGAAGCAGCAGATGCTGGCGTTCGCCGTCGCCCACATGGTTGGCGGCGAGCGTCACCCGGCCCTGGTAGTAGGGGTTCTTGTCCTTGTCGAAGAAGGTCGTCGGCGACACCGACTTCAGCGTGCCGTCCAGCCGGCCGTAGCGCGCATAGTCGAAGGCGGCGATCTTGACCTTGACCGGGAGGCCGGGGGTGACGAAGCCGATGTCGCGGGGGGAGACGCGCACGTCGGCGACCAGCTCGTCGTCGATCGGCACGATCTTGGCGACCATGCCGCCGGGGACGATCACGCCGCCCTCGTTCTTGACCGGCAGTTCCTGGACGATGCCGCGGACGGGGGCGGTGGACACCAGCCGCTCTACCCGGTCGCTCTGCGCGACCAGCTGCTTGTCCAGCTCGGCCAGCTCGGCGCTGACGGAACCCAGCTTGTCGAGGGCCTCCTGCCGCAACCTGCCGGTCAGCTCGCGGATGCGGGCCTCGGTTTCGGCGATGCCGTCCGTGGTTCCGGCGATGACGCCGTCCAGCCGGTGCAGCTCGCTGCGGGCGGCGGCCAGTTCGCGCTGCGCCTCGACCACCATCAGCTTGGAATTGAAGCCCTTGCTGGTCAGGTCGTTGCGCATGCCGACCTTCCATTCCAGCAGGGGCACGTTGCCGGCCACCTGGTCGCGCTGGCTCCTGGTGGCGACGAGCTGCGAGCGCTGCTCGGCGATCTGGCCGTTCAGCACGCGGCGCTGGTTCTCGCGCCCCTCGATCTGCGCCGCCAGCATGCGGGCCTGGTCGGCGGCGAGGTCCGGGGTGCCGGCGAAGGGTGCGAAGTCGGCGGGACGGTCTCCGGCGAAGGCGGACAGCCGCTCGGCCTGGATCGACAGGGAGGTGCGGCGGGCCTGCAACTGGTCGTGCCCGGACCTGGTGCTGACGCTGTTGAAGCGGACCAGCGGCTGGCCGGCCTCGACGACCTGTCCCTCGCGCACCAGGATCTCCTGCACGATGCCGCCCTCCAGATGCTGCACCGTCTGCACGGCGCTGACCGGGACGATCTCGCCGAAGGTGACGGCCATCTCCTGCACCGGCGTCACCGCGCTCCAGGCGACGGCCCCGACGACCAGGCAGCCGACGATTAGGGCGGTCGCCTGGACCAGCGGGCTGACGCCGGGGTCGCCGGCCAGCTCCTCGCTGGCGAAGTCGGTGGCGGCGATGCCGCCGCCGAACAGGGCGCGCAGGCCGCGGCGGCCGATGGCGCCGCCGCTTGTCATCCCAGTCGTCATCTCGGTCATCAGATCATCCCCTTCGGAATGCGGTCGCGGACCTTTTCAGCCGGACCGAAATAGCGGGTGGTGCCGTTCTCGATGATGAGCACCTTGTCGGCCATGGCCAGATGGCTGCGGCGGTGGGTGACGAAGAACACGGTGGAGCGCCCGCGGAAGGCATGAACCGCCGAGGTGAAGGCGAACTCGCCCTCGAAGTCGACGCTGGCCGCCGGCTCGTCGAGCAGGACGATCGGCGCGTCGCGCAGATAGGTGCGGGCCAGCGACAACCGGGCCAGCAGGCCGGCCGGCAGGGCGGCGTCGCGCGTGTCGAACCGCGTTACCAGCCCGTCCGGCAGCTCGTCCACCGCGTCCAGCACGCCGGCGCGGTCCAGCGCGTCGCGCAGGTCGGCCTCGCCGGCGCCGGGGGCGAGCAGCCGCAGATTCTCGGCCAGCGTGCCGTCGAAGAACTGGGGCACCTGCGGCACGAAGGCGATGGACCGGCGCAGCGCCATCGGGTCGAACTGGCGGATGTCGCGCCCGTCGATGCGGACCGAGCCGCCCTGCGGGCTGTAGAGGCCGGAGACCAGCTTCAGCAGGGTGGATTTGCCGCCGCCGTTGCGGCCGACGATGGCAACCACCTCGCCCGGGGCGACGTCGAAGGAGAGGTTGGCCAGCACCGGCTCGGCTTCCCGGCCATAGCGGAAGGTGACTTGGGAGAAGGTGACCTGGCCGCGGATGTCGGCGGCCCGCTCGGCCCGCACCGATTCGCTGCGCTCGGGCGGGGTCGCCATCAGCGTCTCGACCTGCTTCAGCGAGGCGCGGAGCTGGCCCAGCCGGGTGCTGGCGAGGAAGGCGCTCTGCACCGGGGCCAGCGTCCGCCACACCAGCATCATGGTGCCGATCAGCCCGCCGGTGGTCAGCGATCCGGCCAGGACCTGGCCGATGCCGAGCCCGAGCGTGCCGAGGCCGGTGAGGGTGGTCAGCGTCTGGCTGAAGGTGGAGATCAGGGTCGCCGTCTGGGCGTTGCGGAAGTTGGCTTCTGCCATCCGGCCGGCGACGGCGTCGTAACGGCTGCTCCAGGTCGCGGTGGCGCCGAGCGCCCGGATGGCCGGCATCCGCTCGACGATCTCCAGCAGCAATTCCTGGCGGCGCGCTCCGGCCGCCGCGGCGCTGGCGACGCGGGAGCGGGTCATGGCGTTGCCGAGCCAGGCGGCGGCGGCATAGAGGACGATGGCGGCCAGCGGCACCAGCACCAGCCAGCCGGACAGGACGGCGATGGCGACCAGGAAGATGACGGCGAAGGGAAGGTCGAGGCAGGCCTGCGCCGGCGGACCCGTCAGCAGGTCGCGGACACGGTCCAGATCCTTGACCCGCGCGACCTGGGCGGCGACGGCGACGCGCTCGGTCATCTGGCTCGGCAGGTGCAGCAGGCGGGCCAGCACGGCGTTGCCGACGACATAGCCGAGGCGGGCGCCGCCATGGGCCATGATCCGGCTGCGCAGGCGGCGCATGATCAGTTCCAGCAGCAGGGCGCCGACCGCGCCGATGCACAGTGCCACCAGCAGCCGGAGCGATCCGGCGGCGACGACCTTGTCGTAGATGGTCATCACGAAGAGCGGACTGGACAGCGACAAGAGGTTGGCGGCCAGAGTCAGGGCCAGGGCCGATCCGACCAGGGGGGCGGCGGCGGTGATCCGGCCCCGCATCCAGGTCCGGCGTTCTCCGGCGGGCGGCGCCCATTCGGCGTCGGCGGCATCGGCCACGATCAGGCTGCCCGCCGGCAGATCCGCGCCGACCGCTTCCGGCGCCCGGTTCGGGCGCTGCAGCTGCAAGCCGCCGTCCACCGTTTCGAGAAGCCCGGCTTCCCCGGCTTGGCCCTCTCCCTTGGCCGGTCCGGCCGGAACATAGAGCACGGCGCCGCCGCGGCCCGCGGCGTCCGCCAGGATGCGGCGCAGCTCGGCGGCGGCAAAGCGGCGGGGACCGTGGATGCGGCTGCCGAAGCCGAGGCGGGCGGCGACGTCGCGCAGGTCGGCGATCGGATCGCCGCCGGACGCCCAGGGCATTGCCTCGGTGACGTCCTGCGGCCTGCCGATCCAGCCCAGCCGCCGAAGCAGCAGGAGCAGGGCCGCGGTCAGGTCGGGCCGGGTGCGGTCCGGCGCCCGGAGCGCGGGAGGAAGGGGGCTGCCGGCCGGGGCGGATGGCGTGATCCGCCCGTTCATCCCGTGGTCGAGCAGGTCGGGATCGAGGATGTCGGTCATGCGGCAAGCTCCGGCTTGCGGTCGAGATGGCCGTCGGACAGACGGAAGATCGAAGTGGCGTGCTTCAGCATCAGCGGGCGGTGGCTGACGAACAGCATGGCGCAGTCGGCGCGCATCTCCGCCATCAGCGAGAGGAGGACACGGTCGCCCTCGTCGTCGGCGGCGGCGTTGGCGTCGTCGAACAGGACGAGCCTGGGCTTCTGCACCAGGGCGCGGGCGATGGCGATGCGCTGTGCCAGTCCGCGGGGCATCGGCTCGGTGGCGCCGTCGCCGACGATGGTGGCGAAGCCGTGCGGCATGGCGTTGATCGCCCCGACGATGCCGACCCGCTCCGCTGCGGCCATCGCCGCCGGAAGGACATCGGGCCGGAACATGGTGATGTTGTCGATCACCGTGCCGCGGAACAGGGTCTCGCGGTGCGACAGCAGGGCGATGCTGCGGCGCAGGGTGACGGAGTCGTAGACATCCAGCGGCAGTCCGTCGAGCAGCACCCGGCCGGCGGTGGGGCGGTAGAGGCCGGCGGCCAGCGCCAGCAGCGTCGACTTGCCGCCGCCGGTCGGGCCGACCAGGGCGACGGCCTCGCCCTGGCCGACGGCGAGGTCGATGCCGCGCAGCACCGGGCGGTCGGTGAAGGCGAAGCCGACCCCCTCGAAGCGCAAGTCGGGCCGGGCGGTGGCGGCGTCGAGGATGCCGGTGGACGGCGGCTCGACGGGGAGAGCGAAGAGTTCCTCCAGCTTCTTCGTCGCCACCTTCATCGGCTGGCGACGCGACCACAGGGCCATCAGCCCCTGCGCCGGCGCCAGGGTGCGGCCGACCAGAAGGGTGCAGGCGGACAGCCCGCCGACTGTCAGCGCGCCGTCCAGCACCAGCAGGCTGCCGAAGGCCACGGTGGCGAAGCTGCTCAGCTGCGCGACGAACTGCCCGGCCTCTGTCAGGTGCTGCGCGTCCAGCTCCGCCGTGGCGTGGGCGGCGAGGCGGCGCGCCTGCAGGGCTTCGTAGCGGCGCAGCAGCGGCAGTTCCAGCGCCATCGCCTTGACCGACTGGATGCCGGAGAAGACGCCGATGATGAAGCCGGACCGCTCGTCCTCGGCGCGGGCGACCTCGGCCTGCGCCGCATGGGCCGACCGGCCGACCGCCACCGCCAGCAGGGCCATCGCCAGCAGGCCGCAGCAGGCGACCGCGACGAGCAGGCCGCCGAAATAGGCGATCAGCACAAGCGAGGCGACGGCGAAGGGAATGTCGTAGAGCGCCAGCAAGGTCTGGCCGGAGGCATGGTCGCGCAGGGTGGCGACAGCGCCCAGCCGCTCCAGATGGGTGCCGGTCGACTGCGACTGGAAGGTCTTCAGGTCGGCGGCGAACAGATGGGCCACCGCCCGGCGGTTCATCACCCGCTCGAACCGGGTGGCGATCCGTCCCAGGATGTGCGAGCGCGCGATGCGGAGCATCGCCTCGGCGAGGACGGCGAGCGTCACGCCCGCCACCATCACCGCCGCCGTCTGTTCCGAATGGTTTGGGATGATGCGGTCGTAAACCTGCAGGACGGCCAGCGGCATTCCCAGGGCCGCAAGGTTCACCACGGCTGACATGGCGACCACTTGCGCATGGAGCGCTGCCTTGCTGCCCCTGGCGCCCGGTGCGGTGTCCGTTGCTGTCATCGGTATGGCGATCCTGTTCAGCCGGAGGGAAAGACCGTGGCCATGGCCTCGGGTCCGGCAGACCGGGGGCGTTCACGTCCGGATGGGTCCCGGCGTGGCATGGCTATGCGAGGCGGCGTGGTGGTCGGGTCGATGTTGCCGGTGTGGAGCCGGTGAAGCGAAGGACAGGCGGCCGGTTGGTCGAGAGGACGATTTCCTCTCCAATTGATACCCCTTCCGGACGGGCTGCGTCGCGGGCGGCAGGGGATAGCGCGGCCGGGAAAACGGGTAGGTGGTGGATAGTCGCGTGTCCATGCAATCGTCTGCCCGCCCTATCCGGCGGGTCAGGAGCGCTGCAGCTCGCGGCGGATCACCTTGCGCAATTCATGCAGCGATACCGGCTTGCCGAGCAGGGTGGCCCTCGCGTCGGCGGCTGCGGCCTTGGCGGATGCCGAGAGGTCGGCGCTGATGATCACCGCCGGCAGATCGCTGCCATATCGCTCCCTGATGGTGGTGATGGCGGCATTGCCGCTCTCGCCGTCGTCGAGCCTGCGTTCGGCGATGACCATGCCCGGCCGGCGACCGCCGAGCGACCGGAAGGCCTCCCGATGCGACGCGGCTTCGACCACGTCGAAGCCCCATTCGGTCAGCACGGTGCACATCGCCGTACGGACATAGAGTTCATCGACGATCACCAGCAGCGGACTGCGCGAGCCTTCCGCATCGGAGAAGGGCGGGGCGGGCAGGTCGACGCCGGGGCTATGCCCGGCGGCGGCGCGGCGCCCGGACGGCAAGCGTCCGACCTCCGTCGCGGCGACCGAGAAGCGGGAGCCGCGGCCAGGACGGGAAGACACCTCTATCGGGTGTTCGAGTGCGGCGGCCAATCTTCGCACGATGGCGAGCCCCAGCCCGGTGCCCCGCTTGCGGTCGCGGCTGGGATTCTCGATCTGGAAGAATTCCTCGAAAATGGACTCCAGATGGTCTTCGGCGATCCCGTGACCGGTGTCGACGACATCGATCCGGATCATCGCACCACGGCGGCGGCAGCCCACGAGGACACCGCCCTTGTCGGTGTATTTCAGCGCATTATCAACCAGATGCCGCAGGATGCGCGTCATCAGCAGGATATCGGTGCGGATGATGACGTCGCACTCCAGGACACGCAAGGCAAGCCCGCGGGCGGCCGCCTGGTCCACGAATTCCGCCTTGATGTCCCGCAGGATCGAAGCAAGCTCGACCGACACCAGATCGGTGCGGACGAAGTTCGCGTCGATCTTCGAGATGTCGAGGATGCCGTTCAAAAGCACGTGCAGCGAATCCGCCGTCTGCTGAAGGGAATCGACGAGCGGGGCGGCGGGATGTCCGCGCAGCTTCATTTTCAGCAGCTCGACGAACAGCAGCATGGACTGGGCCGGCTGCCGCAGGTCGTGGCTGGCCGCGGCGAGGAAGGCGGTCTTGGTCCGTCCGGCCCGTTCGGCTTCTCGCCGGGCGGCTTCCGCTTCGCTCCAGGCTTTGCGGAGCTGCTGCTCGGTGCTGCGCTGCTGCTCTTCGCGGTTCCTCAGGCGCCGCTCGGAAGCGAGCAGCGCGTTGCGGGCGGTCGCCAGCTCTTCGACAGTGAAACGCTCCGGACGGTCCGCCCGTCCCGCATCGCCGGTGGCCAAGGCGCCGAGTGCCCTGGCTTCGACGTCCAGCCTGCGGATCGGTGGCAGTGCCAGTGCCATGGCCGCTGCGAGCGCCGCAAGTGCCATGATGAAGGAGAGAGCGTAGGAGTGGCGGAGGGTTGGGTCCGGATTGCCGGACGGCGCCAGGCAATAGACCCGCCAATCCGGCATCGCCAAACTCTCGAACGCCGCATGGTCCCGGCCAATGGCCGGAAGTTCGGCGAAACCGATGCGGCCTTCATTGCCAGCGGTATCGATCCGCTGATTGGCGTGATCGGTCCCGTCGGATCGCGCGATGACGGTGCCCTGCCGGTCGGCGATGGCGATGACCCAACCCTCGGGAAGGTGGTGCGCGCGCAGCAGGGTCGAAAGCGCCTGCACTGGAATCGTCCCGGACAGCGAGCCGACCAGCTGTCCGTTCGACCGCAGCGGGAGGGCCACCGCCAGAATTTTCTCGCTCTGCACCAGTCCAACGAAAGGGGCGGAGATCATCGGCCGGGGATCGTTGCGGATCGCCTCGTAAAGAGGGAGGGAACGGTTGAAGGGCAATTCCCATTGCGGGGATGCCGCGGTATGCATCAGCATCTTTCCGAACGGATCCGCCAGCACCACGGCGGTCAACAGGCGCTGTTGCTTTATCAGCAGGTCGGCGACCCGGCGCAGTTCATCACGATTGTCGATCCTCGATATTTGAGTCACCCGCAAATAATCCAGCAACGATAAAGCGTCGTCGAACCCACGTGCGACCGTCAAGGATGCCGCGCTTGCAATATTATGCAATTTTTCATGGAGATTTTCCTGCTCCTGTTTGATCAAAGAGCTGGAAAGGTATGATGCGAGAGCGAGCAACGGCAAAACAGATCCGAAAAGTGCCAGAGTTAGTCTTAGTCTTATTTTCATTTTTATATAATGTCCTTGCATAATATTGCGAACTTGTTTTGTATTTCGGACTCCCTACCGATATCGGCATCATGGGAAAATGCTTGAAGCGCGAAAGCTTTGGTTACACAGGGTTCCTTGATTTTCCCAACCGGCCGAACCGAAGCGTTGCAGGTTCCGAGAACCTCAATCATCTGATGCGCAGCTATCTACTGCGACAAGGTCATATCACCGCAAGGAGGCGAGCATGATATTGAGGTATGATATAGGCGATGGAAGCGATCATCTCCAGTCTTTGTGCAGCGCAACGTATGCTCTGCTTTTGCCGACGACAGCCTGCGTCCATTGTGGACAATGCATATTATAGTATGTATCCGAAGGAAAAATTCGGCATTTCTTCTTCGGAACAGTGCATTTGTCTGGAAAATCCTGAATTTCTTTTTGTATAATGATATTGCAATATTTTTCAAAAGACCTGGACTGATCTGAGAAAAGAGAGGTAGCGATGAATGGCCAGGATCCATATATCGCCTACAACATTCATGTTTATGGCTCCGGTCCGGAAACCGTTTTGCTCGCGCATGGTCTTGGGCTTGATCAGAATTGCTGGAATTTGATTTCTAAAAATTTTTTCGAACAATTCCGCGTTGTTGTTTACGACTTGATAGGCTTCACAAAAGAGTCCAGCAATCATTTCGATCATCATAAATATCGGTCAATGGAAAATTATGTAGAAGACTTGGTAAAGATCATCAGACATACGAATTCGAAGAATTGCTATTATGTCGGTCATTCGGTCAGCGGAATGATCGGCCTCCTGGCGGCAATCGAGCATCCCACATTGTTCCGGAAGATCGTCACCATCGGGCTTTCTCCTTGCTACATGAACAAGGACGATTACACTGGGGGCTTCGACAAGAAGGACATCGATGATCTGATTGACAGCATATCGTCCAACTACGTGCAATGGGCCGTCGAATTTTCAAAAGCGGTCGTGGCAAAGCCCGCCAGCCATCCGGCTGTGCAACGGTTCACCGATGGCCTTATCGGGATGCGCCCGGATATCGCCCTGTCCTTGGCACTGATGATCTTTTCCTCCGACTTCCGCGATGTTCTGGGCAAGGTGTCCGTACCGTGCCACCTGATCCAGACGGTCGGCGACCCTGCCGTTCCCGTCAGGGTTGGCGAGTATGTGCGGTCGCAGATACCCGGAAGCACATTGGAGATCATCGATGCGGAAGGGCATGTTCCGCAATTCACTCATGCCGACGTGCTCTCGGACGCAATTCTGCAGGCGTTGAAGGCCTGATGCGGTTTCGGGTTAGCGGCTGGCACATGAAGGTCATTGGCCGCCGGCCCCCGCTTCGCGGGCATTTGCCCATGCAGCCTCTCTTGCGGCCATAGTGGAACCGAAGGGCCTCTTCGGTTCCAGCATGCTCCCGCCAGAGCGCGCCGAGGCCTGCGGCGACGGTTGCGCCGCGCGGTGCGTCATCCGACCAGGCTGTGAGAGATTACCTTCACCTTGTGGGTGGCGTCGTTCGCCACGCCCGTCGCGATTGCGATCTCATTCATGCTGTCGCGGATGCCGCCGACGCCCGTCGCGGCCTCCTGCATGTTGGCGGACATCGCACGGGTGACGATGGTCTGCTCCTCCACCGCCGAGGCGATGGCCGCGGAGATCTCGTTCATGTGGGCAATGACGCCGGACACGTCGCCGATCGACGTCGCCGCGTCGCCGGTCGCCTTCTGGATGCCGGCGATCTGGGCAGTGATCTCCTCGGTCGCCCGGGCGGTCTGGCCGGCCAGTGTCTTCACCTCGCCGGCGACGACCGCGAAGCCCCGGCCGGCCTCGCCGGCCCGGGCCGCCTCGATCGTGGCGTTCAGAGCCAGCAGGTTGGTCTGCTTGGCGATCTGCTGGATCAGGCCGACCACGTCGCCGATGCGGGACGCCGCCTCGGTCAGGCTGGCCATGATGGCGGCGGTGCGGTTCGCCTGCTCCACCGCCCGTACGGTGACATCCGCCGCATCGTTCATGCGCCGACCGATCTCGTCGATTGCCGCCGACAGCTGCTCCGCACCCGCCGCAGCCGCCTGTACGTTGGAGGAGACCTGGGTCGAGACGGTGGCGGCATTGGCCGCTTGTCCGTTGGCGGTGGAGATGGCGGTGGTGATCGCGCCCAGGTCGGTATCGATCTCCGTCTGGAGCTCGTTGCGCTGCAGGCGGTCCTTGACTTTGGCGGTGATGTCGGTGGCGAATTTCACGACCTTGACGGGCTGGCCGCTGGGGTCGAAGATCGGGTTGTAGGTCGCCTGGATCCAGACCTCGACCCCGTCCTTGCCGATCCGCCGGTATTCGGCGGTCTGATATTCACCGCGTTCCAGCGCTTCCCAGAAGCGGCGGTAGGCCGGGCACTCCCGTTCCGCCGGGTCGACGAACAGGCTGTGGTGGCGCCCCCGGATTTCCTCAAGGCTGTAGCCGAGGGTCTGCAGGAAGTTGCAGTTGGCATCGAGGATGGTGCCGTCCATCGCGAACTGGATGACCGCCTGGGACTTGTTGATGGCGTCGATCTGGCCCTGGAAATCGGCGGCCTTGACCTTCTGCGCGGTGATGTCGGTCGCGAACTTCACAATCTTGGTCGGCTTGCCATTGCGCCCGACGATCGGGTTGTAGGTCGCCTGGATCCAGATGTTACGGCCGTTCTTGTCGATCCGCCGGTATTCGGCGGTCTGGAAGCGGCCTTGGCGCAGGTCTTCCCAGAAGCGGCGGTAGTCCGGGCAGTCCCGTTCCGCCGGATCGACGAACAGGCTGTGGTGGCGTCCCCGGATTTCCGCCAGGCTGTAACCGACGGTTTCGAGGAAGTTCTGGTTGGCCGTGATGATGGTGCCGTCGAGATTGAACTCGATGACCGCCTGGGACTTGTCCAGCGCATTGAGCTTGGCCGTCCGTTCCACCCCGTTCTGGAAGCCCATCATGACCCAACCCTTTCCACTGTGAATGCCGTCGAATGGGGAAAGGCCGTTTATCGGCCCATCATGTGCAGCAGCCGGAGCCTTCTTCGCACAGAAGGGTGTCACCGCTGCAAGATTGGCAGTTCTGACCCTTGGCGTATGCTGCTTGTGGGGCAAGTTAAACGTTCGCACTAAAACCGTGGCAATAAGGGTTGACCCGCACATTCGGGACAGTACCTATCCCATGGTATCGCAAAGCGGATCGCCTCCCCGGGCTCTTCCGGCGAATGCGGAAACAGTTTTTTCTCCTACGGTCAAAGACTTGTGTCGGATAGCGATGGTCGTCCCGTCGCCATCCGGCGTCATATCTTTCCATCGGGTCGATCAAAGGGACGACATTCACCTATCCGATTTTCATCTCCCTGACCGATCAGATAGTTCCCTTCGTCACACTGGTGTGGCAAGGCTTCGTTACCCCTCCATTTTTCCGGCGTTACGATACCGACGAGCAGGAAAGGTTGGCCGATCATCTCCGGCATGTTGCCCGTCACCTTGACGGCGGGGGGAAAGATCGCCTCGGCGGCAGTCTGGTCGCGGCACAGGCTTTCAATCGGCGCCTTGGGCCGTATCCTTCCTCGAAGACGATGAATGGTAAGGCGGCCTTCCAGGCACGCAATCGTGTTGTTGAGTTACCCATGAGAACAGAATCGATGCCGTCCCAGTGAGTGCGCCAAACCTCCACCGCCGGCAGCCGCAATTTTCGGTGGTTGCGCGCACGCAACCAGATCGGCCCGTTAGGTCAATGACTTAGAGGACTTTTCTTTGTCTCGCCTTCGGTACTCGCGATCATCCGCCGCAAAAAAACGGTGTTGCGGGGGATGCGGTTGGGCACGTTTAATTTGGATGGAAAAAAGACTGACGGCGCAGAGGGGCTTCGTTGAAAAGACCAAACGCCTGAATGACCATTCCAACCGGGACTGTGAGCCCCCGGGCGACGCCGCTTCCCTTGAGGACACCACCCCGTCGGTCCGGATCCGGATCGCGATGACTGTCACCGGCTTCGAGCCGGCAGTTCTGCATCCGGATCGGGCCGAGCACTTGCGCTCCGTCACCGATATGATTGTCGAGTGCAAGAGAACCGCCGCCGAGCAACCGGACGCTGCTGCCTATCTCGATCACGCCGCCAGGATGCTCCGCCTTGACGGTAAAGCCACCCTCGTCGCCGATTTCGGTGTCGGCACCGATTATTACCCTCGCGCCGGCGGCGACGATCCGCGTCCCGGGATAGAGCCGGGTGTTGCGACCGACCGTTACCTCACCGCCCTCCGTCGCCTGAAGGATCGTGCCGGGAAAAAGTGTCACGCCGGTTGTCAACATGACGCCGGGCGAAACCAGGGTCGAAAACGGATCGAGCACCAGAATGCCATCGTCGGCGAGAGCCGCCACCGCCTCGACGGTTAGAAAGCCGGCGCATCCGCGCGCCCGGTTGACGGCGGCAAAGAGGGTTTCACTCACGATCAATGACCTCCCCGCGCTTCGCTTCGGATAGGGCCGGGCGCCTTCCGTTAACAGTGTTTCGCCGATTTCCCATAACGGTGTCATCCGCCATTCATTCGGCCCTTGTATGAAGAATTGGAAACAATACCGCTGGCAAACAATGTGGCATGCGCAAATGGGGAGCGGCTGAAGCAAAACTGGAAAACAGATTTGCTTCCTCTTCGCCATTGATACCAGCCTGTCCCCGGCTTGCCAAAATTTTTGGGCGCCGCGGTATCGTCAGAGAAAACAAAAACACAGATTGACTAGGAGGACTCTTCTCATGGTTGGTGCGGTTGCCAAGATGAGGTCTGTCGGTGTCGGCATCGGTGCGTTGGTTGCGCTTGCCGCGATCCCGGCTTATGCGCAGGGAAGCGTCACCGTCATGTGCGGTGTGCAGGAGGAATGGTGCAAGGCCATGGTCGTCGCCTTCGAGAAGAAGACCGGCATCAGCGTCGCCATGACCCGCAAGAGCGCCGGCGAGGCGCTGGCCCAGATCCGGGCCGAAGCGGCCAACCCGAAAATCGACATCTGGTGGGGCAGCTCGGGCGACCCGCATCTCCAGGCGGCCGAGGAAGGCTTGAGCGTCGCTTACGAGAGCGGGCAGATGAAGGACCTGCAATCCTGGGCGCAGAGCCAGTACAAGCAGTCGCAGGGGCGCAGCATCGGTATCTATGCCGGTGCGCTCGGCTTCGTCTACAACACCGAGATGCTTGCCAAGCGGGGCATCCAGCCGCCGAAATGCTGGGCCGACCTGCTGCGACCGGAATTCAAGGGCGAGATCCAGATGCCCAACCCCAATTCGTCAGGGGGAGCCTATACCGCGGTGGCGACCCTGGTGCAAATTTTCGGGGAGGATGCCGGCTTCGACTATCTGAAGAAGCTGAACGAAAGCATCAACCAGTACACCAAGTCCGGCGCCGCACCCGCGGCGGCGGTGGCGCGGGGCGAGACGCTGGTCGGCATCTCCTGGGTCAACGACAGCGTCATCCAGAAGGTGAACAAGTTCCCGGTCGAGATCTCGACCCCTTGCGAAGGGACCGGCTACGAGATCGGTTCGATGAGCATCCTGAAGGGCGCCAAGAACCTTGAGGCGGCCAGGAAATTCTACGACTTCGCCCTGACGCCGGAAGCACAGGATTACGGTGCCACCAACTTCCAGATGACGCCGTCCAACAAGCAGTCGGTGCTGCCGCCCGATGCGCCGAAATTCGAGGATGTCCGGCTGATCGACTATAATTTCCAGAAATACGGCATGGCCGAGGAGCGCAAGCGGCTGCTGGGCCGTTGGGATGCCGAGATCAAGTCCGCCCCCAACTGAGCAGGCGGCCCGTCTTCGGCGAGCCCGCTTCTCCCATGCCGGGGGGAGCGGGCTTTTCCGTCTTCGGAATCTTGTTCGGCGTCAGACCTGTCCCGGCAGGGCCGAGATCTCCGCCCGGCCGCGGGCCGCGGGCGTGGCACCGCTCAGCACGTTTCGGACCTGGGTGGCCAGAAGAGCCTTCTGGTAGGGCTTTTGAATGAAGTGGATGTCGAGCGGCAAGCTGGCGCTTTCCACCAGGAAGTCCCGCGCGTAGCCGGAGCAGAAGAGGGTCTGGAGCGCCGGTTGCCGGACCTTGGCGACGGCGACCAGGGCGGGGCCGTTCATGCCGCCGGTCAGGATGACATCGGTGAACAGGAGATCGAACGCCGTCCCCTCCAGCAGGAGAAGCGCCTCTTCCGCCGAGGCTGCCGGCACCGCCCGGTAGCCCAGCGCCGTCAGCATATCGACCGCGGTCGTGCGGACGGCGGGATCGTCCTCCACCACCAGGATGCGCTCGGGACCGCCTTCGACCGGGGTGGGGTCACGCGGCAGGACCCGCGTCTCCGGCAGCATCCGGGCGCGCGGGAAGGCCATCGCCACCAGCGTGCCGACGCCGGCCTCGCTCTGGATGTCGACCTTGCCGCCCGACTGGCGGACGAAGCCGTAGACCATGGACAGGCCGAGCCCGCTGCCCCGTCCGAAGCGCTTGGTGGTGAAGAAGGGCTCGAAGACGCGCGACAGCACGGCGGGCGGCATGCCGCTGCCGTCGTCGCGGACCGACAGGACGATGGCGTCGTCTCCATCCTGTCTGGAATCCTGCCTGGCGGCTTCCGTGGCGATGACGATGGTGCCGCCATCGGGCATGGCGTCGCGGGCATTGACGACGAGGTTGAGGAGGGCGTTCTCCAACTGGCCCGGATCGACCAGGGCGGGGGGCAACCCCGGCGTCAGCGCCGTCTTCAGGACGATGCCGCCACCCAGCCCATAGGCCAGCAGGTCGAGCATGCCCTCCACCAGTTCGTTCAGATCGACGGACTGAGGCTGCAATGCCTGCTGCCGCGAGAAGGCGAGCAGCCGCTGGATCGTCGTGGCGCCGCGCTCGGCGGCGTCGAGCGCCCGCAGCGCCTTGCCTCGCACCGGGTTCTGCTCCGGCGACTCGTCGTGGATCATCTGCAAATTGCCCATGATCGCGGCGAGCAGGTTGTTGAAATCGTGGGCGATGCCGCCGGTCAGCTGGCCGACCGCCTCCATTTTCAGGGCGTGGCGGAGCTGCTTCTCGATGTCCTTGCGTTCGGTCAGGTCGGAATAGGTGGTGATGAAGCCGCCGGACGGCATCGGGCTGCTGTGCAGCTCCACCACCCGGCCGTTGGGGAAGTGATGCTCGCAGCGGACAGCCTGTTCCGTGCGCAGCCGGGTTAGCGCGTCGAGATCGACGCTGCTGCCGTCGAGCATGCGGATGCCGACTCCGCGCCGCAACAGGCTGCTTTGCAGTTCAGCCAGTTCGCGGCCGGCGACTTCGGCCGGGGTGAAGCCGTTGAGGTCGAGGAAGCGCGGATTCCAGGTGACCAGCCGGCCATTCTCATCGAACACCGACAGCCCGTCGTTCATGTTGACGAATACGGCTTCCAGCATGCGCGAGTTTTCGCCGAGCTTGCGGGCCAATGCGTCGCGCTCCGCGACATTCTCCTTGAAGACGCTGAAGGCGCGGGCAAGGTCGCCGATCTCGTCGGGCCGGCCGGTGGCGGGAACGCTGACCAACCTGTCGCCGCCGGCCAGGGCCGACATCGCCCGAGTCACCGCGCGCAGGTTGCCGGCAACGTCGCGCATGACATAGACCGCCGCGGCGATGGCGGCTAGCGCACACAGGGCACCCAGCGCCAGGATGCTGGCCTTGCCTGAGGACAGGGCTGAGAAGGTCGCGTCGCCCCGGCTGCGCGCCGCCGTCTGCATCGTGCTGGTGACGCTCTCGACCTCACGGTTCAGCTGTATCGACAGGGTGTTGGCGGCGGCGACCAGAAAGCGGCTGCGCTGCTCGATTCCAAGCTGGCGGGTGCGGATGTCGAAAATGGCTGCCTGGCTGTCGAGCACGGCCAGAAGCTGGTCGAGCGAGGGGGCCATGATCGCCAACGCCGGGGCGGTGGTGTCGATTGCCCGCAGGCTCTGCCGGTCGGCGTCGAAGCCGCTGTACCAGCGGACGAGGTCGGCCGGGCTGGTGGTCGTCAGCGCGGCGGAGACGGCGTCGCGCGTGCGGTCGGCCAGCCGCAGGACCGAGAAGGGCAGGGGCGGCATCCCGGTTCCCTCGATGCCGTGGAAGCCGGGATGATCGAAGGTCCTGGCCGCGGCCCCGGCCAGCGTTTCGCCGAGGATACGCTGGCGTTCCAGCCCGAGCCGGATCGACGACGCCTCCGCCCGTACGGCGATGGCCTCGCCGGTGACGTCCATCAGGTTGCGCAGCGTGCCGTCGAGCCGGCCGGCGAGGCGAACCAGCGACGGCACGTCGGACGGGACATGCAGAGAGGCGCGCTCCAGCCCCGGCAGCCGGTTGACCAGCTCCGTCAGGTCGGCGAGCTTGAGTTCGAGCTGGCTGCGCTCCTCGTCCAGGCTGGGCGTCGCCTCGATGGCGGCGATGAAGGGCGCGCGGGCGGCGAGGCCGGTGCTCAGCTCCGCCATCCGCATCGCCAGCGCGATGTTGCCCAACCCCTCGCGCTGGAGGGAGAGCAGGGCGCGTTCCGTCTCCCCCAGCCCGAACCAGCCGACCCCGCCGACCGCCGTCGTCAGGACCACCATGGCTCCGAAGGCGGCGAGCAGCCGGCCGCGAACGCTAACGGGGGACAGCATGCGTCTGACCATCGGGTTGGAGGCTAGCGCCGACCGCCCCGCCGGCGCCAGCGGGAAAAGCGGCGGCCGGCGCGAGCGGGGCGGTGGGAGGCGGGGCGAAAGGTGTCAGCGCGCGACGGCGGCGATGCCGTCCCCGGTGAAGGTCGCGAGCGCATTGGCTCCCGCCGGCACCGGACTGGCGACGTTCGGATCGACCACGAACAGGTCGCCGAACTCGCTGACCAGCCCATACTCCATGTGCGAACCGAGATACGTCGCCTTGCGGACCGTTACCGGGATGCCGTCTCCGCCAGTCTCGCCGGCCGACACGGTCCGCAGGCGGATCGCGTTCGGCCGGACGGCCAGCAGCACATCGCCGGCCGGCAGTCCCGGATCGGGGACCGACAGCGTCAGCGGCCCAAGCGCCACCGTGGCCATGCCGCCGCTGCGGCTCACCAGTTCGCCGTCGATCAGGTTGGCACCGCCGATGAAGTCGGCGACAAAGCGGTTCTTCGGCTGGCGGTACAGCTCGTCCGGCGTGCCGATCTGGGCGATCACCGATCTGTTCATCACGATGATCCGGTCGGAGACGGCCAGCGCCTCCTCCTGGTCGTGGGTAACGTAGACGGAGGTCAGGCCAAGCTTCTGCTGAAGCTCGCGGATGTCGTCGCGCATTTTGCGGCGCAGCTTGGCATCAAGGTTGGACAAGGGCTCGTCGAACAGCAGAACCTCCGGCTCCAGCACCAGGGCGCGGGCGACGGCGACGCGCTGCTGCTGGCCGCCGGACAGCTCGCTCGGCAGGCGCTGGCCGTAGCCGCCGAGCCCGACAAGCTCCAGCCCCTCGGCCGCCTTGGCGGCGGCGTCGCGCTTGCGCACGCCGCTGACCACCAGCCCATAGGCGACGTTGTCGGCCACACTCATGTGCGGGAACAGGGCATAGGACTGGAACACCATGGTGACATTGCGGTCGGTCGCTGGCAGCTTGGTGACGTCCTTGCCGCCGATCAGGATGGTTCCGCTGCTCGCCATCTCCAGGCCGGCGATCATGCGCAGCGTGGTGGTCTTGCCGCAGCCGGACGGCCCCAGCAGGGTGACGAGGGTGCCCTGGTCGATGGTGAAGCTGACATTGTCGACGGCGGCCGTGTTGCCGTAGCGGCGGCTGACGTTGCGGAACTCGACGCCCGCGGGCTTGCTGGCGATGCTCATACCGGCTTCTCCTGAAGCGTGACGGGGGTGGCGGTGCGGCGGCCGATGCGGCGCTCGCCGACAAGCAGCTGGATGAGGGCGATGACGACCGACATCAGCACGATCAGGGCCGAGCTGTAGGCGATGGCGAGGCCGAAATCTCCCTGCTCGACGCGGCCGACGATGTAGGCGGTCGCCAGCTCGTATTTCGGGCTGACCAGGAAGATCACCGCGCTGATCGAGGTGATGGCGCGCACGAAGCTGTAGACCAGCGAGGCGACGATGGCCGGGCGCAGCAGCGGCAGGATGACCCGGCGGATCGTCTGCACGCTGCCGGCCCCCAGCGTCAGCGAGCATTCGTCGAGGCTGCGGTCGATCTGCGACATGGCGGCGACGCCGGCCCGGATGCTGACCGGCATGTTCCGGAAGACGAAGCAGACGATCAGGATGGTGACGGTGCCGGTCAGCTCGATCGGCGGCTGGTTGAAGGCGAGGATGTAGCTGATGCCGATCACCGTGCCGGGGATGGCGAAGCTCAGCATCGTCAGGAACTCGAAGGCGCCCTGGCCTTTGAAGCGCTGGCGCACCAGCAGATAGGCGGTCAGCAGCCCGACGGCAGCGGTCAGCGGGGCCGACAGGGCGGCGACCTCGATGGTCGTGAACAGCGAGCCCCAGGCCCGGCCCGACCAGATCAGCCCGCCCGGACCCCAGCTGAGGTCGAAGGCCGCCAAGTAATGGCGGAGCGTCAGGCTGTTGTTGCGGCCCCAGTTCTCGGTGAAGCCGCCGAACAGGATCAGGCCGTAGAGCACGAAGGTGAAGGCGGCCCAGGGCAGGGCGGTGGCATAGGCGGCGATCTTGATGCCGCGCGGAAGCTGCGACGGGATGCCGTTGTCGCCCTTGCCGCCGACCGTCGCGTAGGACTTCTTGCCGAGCCATTGCCGCTGCACCCAGAAGGCGCCGAGGCACATGCAGAGCAGGATGATCCCCAGCGCGGCGGCACGGCCAGGGTCGTTCTGGGCGCCGACGACCGCGAAATAGATCTTGGTCGACAGCACCTCGAAATTACCGCCGAGGATCAGCGGGTTGCCGAAGTCGGCCAGGCTCTCGATGAAGCTGATGAGGAAGGCGTTGGCGACGCCCGGACGCATCAGCGGCCAGGTGACGGTGCGGAAGGTGACCCAGCGGCTGGCCCGCAGGGTCTGCGCAGCTTCCTCCAGCGAGGGACCGATGCCCTGCACGACGCCGATCATCACCAGGAAGGAAATCGGCGTGAAGGCCAGGGTCTGGGTCAGCAGTACGCCGGGAAGCCCGTAGATCCAGCGCGAGACCGGGATGCCGAACCAGTCGGCCAGCGCCAGGGTGACGGTGCCGTTGCGCCCGAACAGCAGGATGACGGCGAGGCTGATGACGAAGGGCGGCGTGATGATCGGCAGGACGGTCAGCACGCGCAGCAGCTTCTTGGCGCGGAAGCCGGTGCGCACCGCCACCAGGGCGAAAGCCAGCCCGAGCAGGGTCGTCGCGATGCCGGTCAGCACCGCCAGGAAGACGCTGTTCCACACCACCCCGCAGGACTTCGCCTCGGTCAGGCAGGACAGGCGCCAGATGTCGGGGGCGGTGAGACGTGACCACAGCGCGGCGGCCGAGAAGGCGCCTGTTCCGGTGTCGCCGGCCCCGCTCAGCACATAACCGACCGGCAGGAAGACGAAGGCGGCGATGGCGGCGAGCACCAGCCCGATGGCGCCCGCCGTGAAGCGGTCGCCCTTCATGAAGCCCAAGCCGGCGAAGCCGTTGGTCATCAGGAACAGGAAGGACAGCGCGGTCAGCGCCGCCCCGGCGCCGAAGCCGCCTTGCCCCAGCGGTAGCGGGCCGAACAGCGCGCCGAGCCAGCTCCAGGCCCAGCCATTGAGGCCGATGGCGAAGCCCTGCATGGCGGTCCAGGTCAGGCCGAAGGCGCCGCTCGCCAACAGGATCGCCGGTTGCCGGGTGTGCAGCCGGGGCAGGGCGGTGGCGACGAGCGCCAGGATCAGCGGCAGGGCGGCAGGCAGGAGCCACCAGCGCCCGTTGGTCAGTCCGTCGATCAGGGCGGAGCCGGCCGGGCCTGGGGACGGTGGTGCAAGTGCGGGCTGGGTGCCGCTGCCGGCGAACCAGGGCAGCAGGGCGAAGCCCACCCACCCCAGCGCCAGCCAGACTGCTGAACGAGGACGCATCACGTCACCTGCGAATATTTGCGGTCCGGGCACGACCGCCCCTTCCCTCCCCCGTTACGGGGGAGGGGGACGACGGATGTCCCGATCGGAGAAAAGGTGCGGAGGCGGTTACGCTGTAACCGCCATTCGGCAACCGTTACTTGGCGACGGCCTTGATCTCGGCGTCCCAGCGCGACAGCAGGCGCTTGCGCTCTTCGGCGGTGCCGTACTTCTGGAAGTTGTAGTCGATCATGCGGATCGCCTCCAGCTTCGGCGCCTCGGGCGGGATCGCCGCCTTGCGGTTGGACGGCATCTGGAACTGCTTGGTCTCGGCGCCGGTGGCCTGACCTTCCGGCGACAGGGCGAACTCGTAGAAGGCCTTGGCGGTGTCCAGGTTCTTGGTGCCCTTGATGATGCTGACCGAGCCGATCTCGTAGCCGGTGCCCTCGCAGGGGGCAGCGACATCGACCGGGAAGCCGTTCACCTTCTGGTTGATGCCGTCATGCATGAAGATGATGCCGACCAGCGTTTCGCTGCGCGCGACCGCCGCCGCCGGGGCGCTGCCCGACTTGGTGTACTGGTTGACGTTGTCGTTCAGCTTCTTCAGGTAATCGAACGCCCCATCCTCGCCCAGAACCTGGACCAGGGTGGCCAGCGCGGTGTAGGCGGTGCCCGACGCGTTGGGGTTCGCGATCTGGATCTCTTCCTTGAATTCCGGACGCAGCAGGTCGGCCCAGCATTTCGGCGCGCTGATCTTGCGCTTGGCCAGAAGCTCGGTGTTGTAGACGAAGCCGAGCGCGCCGGCATAGATGCCGACGCTGCGCTCCTGCGACTGCTTGTACTGGCTCTGCGCCCAGGGCTGGAGATCCGCGAACTGCGGGCTTTCGTAGGCCAGCGTCAGCCCTTCCTCGGCCGCCTGGAGATGCGGGTCGCCGGGGCCGCCCCACCAGACATCGGTCTTCGGGTTGGCGGACTCGGCGCGGATCTGAGCCAGCGCCTCACCGGCGCTCTTGCGGCTCATCGCCACGGCGGTGCCGGTCTTCTTCTCGAAAGCGACGGCAATTGCCTTGCACCATTCCTCCTGCACGCCGCAGAGAACGGTGAGGGGGCCTTGTGCCTTGGCCGGGGTCGCCGTCAGGGCGATCACGGAGCCGGCCGCCAGGATGCCGAGGCCGACCGACTTGATCCAGTTGCCAGCGGATGTCACGGAACACTCCTCCCTTGGAGTTCGGGTTGATTTTTGACGATCGCACATTTGTTCGCTTCCCCAGCGTAAGCGGCCAGGGTGAACGGCGAATGTCACGCTTCAAGGGAGTGGCTGTAACTTTGTTAACAGAAGCCCGCTTGGGGGAACCGGCGGTCAGTGACCGAACGCCTCGATGTCGCAGTCGAAGACATAGCCCAGCCCGCGCTCGGTGCGGATCAGCCAGGGCTGCTGCGGGTTGCGTTCGATCTTGCGGCGCAGGCGCAGGATCAGCACATCGATGGTGCGGTCGAAGACGTCGTCCCGGTCATGGTGGGTCAGGTCGAGGATCTGGTTTCGGCTGAGCACCCGGCCATGGGCGCGGACCAGGGCCACGAGCAGGTCGAACTCGGCCACCGTCAGCGGCACCAACTTGCCGGCCGGGTCGAACAGCCGCCGTCCATCCTCGTCCAGGGTGAAGCCGGCGAAGCGGTAGCCGCGCTTGCAGGGGGCCGGGACGGGAACGCTCTCGCGGGCGGTGCGGCGCAGGACCGCCTTCACGCGCGCGACGAACTCGCGGTTGTTGAACGGCTTCACGATGTAGTCGTCGGCGCCGACCTCCAGCCCCATGATGCGGTCGATGTCGTCGCCGCGGCCGGTCAGCATGATGATCGGAACATCCATCGTGCCCCGCACCTGTGCGGCGATGGAGATGCCGTCGCGGTCGGGCAACCGCAGATCCAGCACGATCAGGTCGAGCCGCCCGGCACCGAGCACCGTCATCAGCGTCGCCGCGTCGGGACAGCGGACCGTCTCGTACCCCTCGCCGGCAAGCAGGTCGGCGACCATCTGGAGGACCGCCGGATCGTCGTCGACGATCCCGATCGTCAGACGCCTGCCGCCATTCGGTGACGTGTTCGATGACATCCTGCCCGCCCGCTGATGAGGGCGCAGGATCGCATTCCTTCCCGCCGGGATCAACCGGTCTGGCCGGGATTTCCAATCGGTTCCGCTATGGCTGGACGGGGGCCGCCACTGTCCCGCGGCGGATCAGGGTCGGCACCAGCGGCGGCATCGCGGCCGGCCGGCTTCCCTCCAGGCAGGCGAGCAGATAGTCGGCGGCGCGCCGCCCGATCTCGTGATTGTCGACGTGCATGGTGGTCAACGGCGGATCGAGCTGGCGGCTGATGGCGATGTCGTCGAAACCGGTGATGCTGAGGTCATCGGGCACCGAAAGCCCCATCGCCCGGGCCTCCAGCAGGGCGCCGACGGCGAGATAGTCGTTGCCGCAGATCACCGCGGTGGGCGGTGGATCGGTCGCCAGCATGCCGCGCACGCTCTGGCGGCCGAAATCGATGCTCCATTCGCCTTCGCACAGATGCTGCGGCCGGATGCCGAGGCCGCGTTCGGCCAGCGCCGCGCGCACCCCGTCCAGGCGGGCGGCGACACGGTCGTTGCCGGCGGTCGGCTGGATGATCACCCCGATGGTTTCGTGGCCGAGGTCGAGCAGATGGCGGGCGATGCCGTGGAAGGCCTGCCGGTTGTCGAAGCCGATGCAGGGGTGCGGGCTGTCCGGCCGGTGGCTGTAGGTGACGACGTAGGGAATGTGCCGGGCCTGGATGCCGGCGAACAGTTCCGGCCGGTGGGCCTCGCCGACGATGGCCAGCGCCTCCACCCCACGGGCCAGCATCGCCTGGACGTCGTGAACCGCCTGGTCCTGGTCGTAATTGAAACAACTCAGCAGCAGCGTGATGCCGCGCTCGGCGAAGGCCTTCTGCATCGCGCCGACCTGGGCGGCGAACACCTCGTTGTCGAGGGTGGGGATCACCGCCCCGACGATGGAGGTGCGGCGGCGTGCCAACGCACTGCCGGCGGCATGCGGCATCCAGCCCATTGCCTTCGCGGTCGCGAGCACACGTTCGCGGATCGCCGGAGCGACCTTTTCCGGGTTGTTGAAGACGCGCGAGACGGTGGCGGTCGACACTTCCGCCGCCGCGGCAACGTCCACGGCACGGGGTGCGCGGGGCGCAGGTCCGGGCTTCGGATCGCGCTCTGACATCGCCGGCATCTCCATAAGGTTGTGCGGAACCGCTACTTTGAAAGCGGTTACATATCCTCCACGCTGCGTCAAGTTTGTCGTTGCATCAGTCCGTGATGCGATCTATGTAAGCGCTTACATCAATGGCGCCGGCCCTGTGACAATCCCACGTCCCCCGGCCCGTTTTTCCTATGGCAACCCGCGAAGGCCCGCCGACGAACGGGCCGAATCAGGAGGAATGGTATGCGCAACGGTCTTCAGGCAGTTCTGGCGAGCGCCGTCACGGCAGGCATGCTGCTGTTCAGTGGCATGGGCAATGCGGCGGAGATCGGCGCGCACACCATGAAGCTGGCCAGCGCCGGTGCCGATGGGTCGCCGCTGGCGCTGGGCATGGCGAAGTTCGCTGAGATCGTGAAGGAGAAGAGCGGCGGCAAGATCAAGGTCCAGCTCTTCACCAACGGCGTGCTGGGCGGCGACGTGCAGATGATCTCCGCGCTTCAGGGCGGCATCGTCGAGATGACGGTTCTGAATGCCGGGCTGCTGTCCAGCCTGGACGACAATTTCGTGATGGTCGACCTGCCGTTCCAGTTCGACTCGCCGAAGGTCGCCGACGCGGTGATGGACGGCCCGGTGGGCAAGACCCTGCTGGACAAGCTGTCGGCCAAGGGGCTGGTCGGTCTCGGCTATTGGGAACTCGGCTTCCGCCAGCTGACCAACAGCCGCCGTCCGATCGCCACGGTGGAGGACATCGCCGGCCTGAAGATCCGCGTCGTGCAGTCGCCGATCTACATCGACCTGTTCAACACGCTTGGCGCCAACGCCGTGCCGCTGCCCTTCCCGGAGGTCTACACCGCGCTTGAGAGCAAGACGGTCGACGGCCAGGAGAATCCGGCCCCCAGCATCCTGACCGCCAAGCTGAACGAGGTGCAGAAGTACCTGACGCTCAGCAACCACATGTACAACCCGCAGGCCGTGCTGGTCGGCGCCAAGTTCTGGGCCAAGCTGAACGAGGACGAGCGCAAGCTGATCCAGGACGCCACGCTGGAAGCCCGCGATTACGAGCGCCGCGTCTCGCGCGAGCAGGCGAGCAAGGCCGTGGACGAGCTGAAGGCGAAGGGCATGACCGTCACCGAGCTGGCCCCGGCGGAAGTCGAGAAGTTCCGCGCCAAGATCCGCCCGGTGGTCGAGAAGTTCTCGCAGAAGGTCGATCCGGCTCTGATGGCGCAGGCCCAGGCCGAGATCGCCAAGGCGCGCGCCGCGCAGTGACGGTGCGGTAAGGCAGCGGAGCAGAGCCATGATCGTCGTCTTCGGATCCATCAACCTCGACATGATCTTCGCCATGGAGGATCTGCCCCTTGCCGGGCAGACCCTGCTGGCGCGGTCGCTGGACCTGCATCCCGGTGGCAAGGGGGCCAACCAGGCCGTCGCCGCCGCCCGCGACGGCGCTGCGGTGACGATGGTCGGGGCCGTCGGTGGCGATGGGCTGAAGGAAACCGCACTGGGCGGGCTGCGCGGCGCCGGTGTCGATCTGTCCCGCGTCGCGGTGACGGACCGGCCGACCGGCACGGCCGCCGTCTGCACCGACGCGGCGGGCCGCAACCAGATCGTCGTCGCCGGCGGGGCCAACCTGCAGGCGCGCGCCGATCAGGTGGAGGACGCGCTTCTCTCGCCTGGAACGACTTTGATCGTGCAGATGGAGTCCGATCCCGGCGAGACCGCGGCGCTGATCCTGCGCGCCCGCCGCCTCGGGGCGCGGGTGATCCTGAACCTCGCGCCGGCTGCCCCGCTGCCGCTGCCCGTGCTCAAGTCCGTCGATATCCTGGTGGTGAACGAGGATGAGGCGGAATGGCTGGCCGGCCATCTCGGCTGTGCCGGCGATGCGGCGTCGCTCCGCTCACTGCTGGGCGGCTCGGTGATCCGCACGCTGGGCGGCGACGGCGTCGAATGGTCGTCTGTCGACGCCAGCGCGGTGGACGGCAGCGGCCGGCAACCCGCTCCCGCCGTCGCCGTGCGCGACACCACCGGGGCCGGCGATTGCTTCGTCGGAGTTCTGGCGGCCGAACTGGACCGCGGCAGGCCGCTTGCCGCGGCGATCCGCCGCGCCGCCTGCGCCGCCTCGCTGTCCTGCACGCGGGCCGGCGGTCAGGCCAGCCTGCCGGCGGCGGCGGAAACCGACGCGGCGCTCGGCAGTCTGGCGCTCGGCGGTCTGGCGGTCGTCTGACCGGTTGCCCGCCCATTCCCTTGCTTTCGCATTCCCTCCCGATTGGAAGTCTTCCCATGGCGCAGCGCATTGACGGCATCATCCCGGTGATGCTGACCCCCTTCACCGATGCCGGCGAGATCGATTATCCGGGGCTGACCCGCCTCATCGAGTGGTATCTGGCCAACGGCGCCGACGCCCTGTTCGCCGTCTGCCAGTCCAGCGAGATGCAATTCCTGTCGCTGGCCGAGCGGGTGGAGCTGGCGAAATTCGTCGTCGCCGCCGTCGCCGGCCGGGTGCCGGTGGTGGTGTCGGGCCACATCAGCGACGACCTCGAGACCCAGGTCGAGGAGCTGACGGCGATGGCCGCCACCGGTGGCGATGCGCTGGTGCTGGTGACCAACCACCTCGACCCGAAGAACGAGGGCACCGAGGCGTTCCGCCGCCACCTGTCCCATCTGCTGGCACGACTGCCGGCCGACATCCCGCTCGGACTCTATGAGTGCCCGGCGCCCTACCGCCGGCTGCTGAGCGACGAGGAACTGCGGCTGTGCATCGACAGCGGCCGCTTCGTCCTGCTGAAGGACGTCAGCTGCGATCTGCCGACGGTCGAGCGCCGGCTGAAGATCGCCGAGGGTTCCGGCCTCGCCATCATCAACGCCAATGCCGCCATCGCGCGCGACGCCATGCGGGCCGGGTCGCCGGGCTTCACCGGCGTCTTCACCAACATCCACCCCGACCTCTACCGCTGGATGCGGCTGCACGGCGACCGCCATCCCGAACTGGCGGACGAGTTGGCGACCTTCCTGGTGGTGGCCGCAGTGTCGGAGAGCCTGGGCTATCCGGCCTTCGCCAAGATGTACCATCAGCGCCTCGGCACCTTCGGGTCGATCCGCTGCCGGGTGATCCAGTACGACGTGCGCGAACGCTTCTGGGCATTGGACGCGGTGCTAGACAAGGTCGTCGCCGGCACCGACGCCTTCCGCGCCAAGATCGCGGCCCAGCCGGCCGAATGATCTGACGGGTTCCTGAAAGAAAAGAGTCTTAGGGGAGGAACGGATGGGCCGCTTCATCGACGGATATGTCTTCGTGCTGAAGGTCGCGATCGTGGCCTGTCTGGCCGGCATGCTGGTGCTGGTGTTCGGCAACGTGGTGCTTCGCTACGGCTTCAACAGCGGCATCACGGTGTCGGAGGAGCTGTCTCGGCTCCTCTTCGTCTGGATGACCTTCATGGGTGCGGTGGTGGCGCTGCACAGGCACGGCCATCTCGGCATGGACACCATGGTCGCCCTGCTGCCCAGGACGGGGCGGCTTGTCTGCTTCTGCCTCAGCCATCTGCTGATGATCTACGCCACGGGGCTGCTGCTCGGCGGCAGCTGGGACCAGACGCTGATCAACCTGTCGGTGACGGCGCCGGCCACCGGCCTGTCGATGGGGTTCTTCTACGGCTCCGGCGTGGTGTTCGGCGTCCTTGCGCTGGTGATCCTGGCCTTCAACCTCGTCCGCGCGCTCACCGGCCGCCTCAAGGAGGGCGAACTGATCACGGTGACGGAGTCCGAGGAAACGGCCGACGCCACCCATGCGCCCACCGGCCGGCACGCCTGATCCCCCCGGCTGATCCCCGGAAAGCCCCGAGCGGCAAGGAGTTCCTCCCATGACCGTCACCGTCTTCCTCGGCTCGCTGCTGGGGGCCATGGCCATCGGCACGCCGATCGCCTTCGCGCTGCTGCTGTGCGGCGTGGCGCTGATGTTCCATCTCGATCTGTTCGACGCCCAGATCGTCGCCCAGAACGTCATCAACGGCGCCGACAGCTTCCCGCTGGTCGCCGTGCCCTTCTTCATGCTGGCGGGCGAGGTGATGAATGCCGGCGGCCTGTCGCGGCGCATCGTCGCCGTGGCGATGGCGCTGGTCGGCCATATCCGCGGCGGGCTCGGTTATGTCGCGATTCTCGCCTCCTGCATCCTGGCCAGCCTCTCCGGGTCGGCTGTGGCCGATGCCGCCGCCCTGTCGGCTCTGCTGGTGCCGATGATGGTGCGCGCTGGCCATGACAAGGCGCGTTCCTGCGGCCTGATCGCCGCCGGCGGCATCATCGCGCCGATCATCCCGCCCAGCATCGGCTTCATCCTGTTCGGCGTCGCGGCCAACGTGTCGATCACCAAGCTGTTCCTGGCCGGCATCTTCCCGGGCCTGATGCTGGGGCTGGGTCTGGTCGCCGCTTGGTGGCTGGTGGTCCGCCACGAGGATCTGGCCCCGCCGCCGCGGGCGACGAAGGGGGAGGTCGCCGCGGCGGTGAAGGACGGATTCTGGGCGCTGATGCTGCCGGGCATTATCATCTTCGGCCTGAAGTTCGGCATCTTCACGCCCACCGAGGCGGCAGTGGTGGCCGCGGTCTATGCGCTGTTCGTCGCCGTGGTGGTCTATCGCGAGCTGAAGCCGTCCCAGCTGTTCGAGCTGTTCGCCTCGGCGGCCACCACCACCGCGGTGGTGATGTTCCTGGTCGCCGCCGCCATGGTGTCGGCCTGGATGATCACCATCGCCAACCTGCCGGCCCAGGTCGCTGACATGCTGGAGCCCTTCATGGGCAGCCCGACCCTGCTGATGGCCGCCATCATGGTGCTGGTGGTGATCGTCGGGACGGCGATGGACATGACGCCGACCATCCTGATCCTGACGCCGGTGCTGATGCCGGTGATCAAGCAGGCCGGCATCGATCCCGTCTATTTCGGCGTGCTGTTCATCATCAACAACGCCATCGGCCTGATCACCCCGCCCGTCGGCACCGTGCTGAACGTGGTGGCCGGCGTGGCGAAGCTGAACATGGGCAGCCTGATGCGCGGCGTCTGGCCCTTCCTGCTGGCGCAGCTGCTGGTGCTGGCCCTGCTGGTGCTGTTCCCGTCGCTGGTCATGGTCCCGGCCCGCTGGTTCGCCGGCTGACGCCGACGGTATTCTCTAGAGGGAGCTGCCGGCCACGGGTTCGGCAGCTCCATATGCCCCCAGCAGGATGCCCAGGCGCCCTGCGGCACCGGTGATGTGATCGGACATCGCCTGTGCCGCGCGGGCGCCGTCGCGCGTCTGCAAGGCCCTTAAGATCCGCTCGTGCTCCTCCAGCGTTTCCCAGATGCGATCCTCCTGGGCGAAGGGAAGCGTCTGGATCTCGGTCACCACCGCATCGACCGTGCGGAACAGGTCCAGGACCATGCGGTTGCCGCAGCCCTCGACGATCAGGTGGTGGAACTTGCTGTCCTCCACCCCGGCCTGGACGAAGTCATGCGACTCGAAGGCGGTGCGCATCCGCACCAGCGTGCTGGAAAGCGTTTCAAGCGCCGTGCCGGGCAGGGCGATGGCGGCCAGCTGGGCGGCGTGAGGTTCCAACGCCAGGCGCGCCTCGTAGACTTCGCGCGGCGAATAGAGGTCGGCGAACCGCCAGGCGGCGACCGGGTCCGGCGGCTTGCCGTCGGTGAGAAAGACGCCGCGCCCCACCTCGATCCGGATCATGCCGAGTGTTTCCAGCGCCGACAGCGCCTCGCGCAGCGATGCCCGGCTGATGCTCAGCCTTTCGGCAAGCTCGCGCTGGGGCGGCAGCTGGTCGCCCGGACGCAGCCCCTGTTCGTCGATGATCCGGCGGATCTTTTCGACCGCCGCCTGTGGCACCAACAGCCGTCCACGCATCCTGCCGATCCCTGTCTGTCGTTGCTCTTGCCGGGGTGCCCCACGCGACGCCTTGACAATAAACCGGAAAGGGCGTGCAATCCAACTGGTCAGACCGGTATGGCCTCTCAGACCAAAGAAAATGACAAAACCGGCTTTCAGGGATTCGCGTCAGGCATTCACCCACCCATGCAGGGAGACGCAGGTACAGCCATGCGCAGACAGATCCTCAAATTCGCTCTCTTCGCCGCGGCGTCCGCCACCGTTTGGGTCGGTTTCGCACCGGCCCACGCCGCCGACCTCGCCGTCGGCGCCAACATCGGCAACGTCCCGTGGGAGTTCCAGGACGCGACCGGCAAGTTCGTCGGCTTCGAGATCGATGTGGTCAACGAGGCGGCCAAGCGCCTGGGCAAGACCGTGGAGATCGTCAACATCCCCTTCAACGGCCTGTTCTCCGCCGTCCAGTCGGGCCGCATCGCCATGGCGATCTCGTCGATCACCATCACCGACAAGCGGCTGGACTCGGTCTCCTTCGCCCAGCCCTACTATGACAGCGACCAGTCGCTGACCGTGCGGGCGAACACACCGCTGAAGAGCGTCGACGATCTGAAGGGCAAGGCGCTGGGCGTCGATACCGGTTCCACCGGCGACATGTGGGTGAACCAGAACCAGGCAAAATACAGCTTCGGCGATGTCCGCCGCTACGAGGGGCTGCAGCCGGCGATGCTCGACCTCGGGGCCGGGCGCCTGGACGGCTACATCAGCGACATTCCGGCGCTGCTCTACTACACCAAGGACAAGCCGCAATTCAAAGTCGTCCAGCGCATCCCGACCGGCGAGCGCTATTCCGTGATGCTCGCCAAGGACAGCCCGCTGCTGCCGGCGGTCAACGACCAGATCACCGCGATGAAGAAGGACGGCACCCTGGCCGCCCTGCATGAGAAGTGGTTCGGCGTGAAGCCGGATGCCGACGGCAGCACCGTCAAGGTTCTCGACATCCCGAAGAAGTCCTGAGCGCGGACCGTCTCCCCGCCATCGGACACCCCGTCATCGGATGCCATGGCCGGGCACACTGCGCCTGAGTTGCGCGTGCCCGGCCCATGCCTGGACATTCTCTCATGGACTTGATCGACACCTTCTTCAACGGAAGGGTGCTTTGGGATGCGCTGCCGCTCCTGCTGATGGGGCTGGGAACCACGCTGTCGCTGGGGATTCTCAGCATCGTGCTCGGCCTGATCGGTGGCCTGGTCCTGGCACTTCTGCGTCTTTACGGCCCGCCGGCCCTGAGCGGGCTGTGGGTGCTGTACATCGACCTGTTCCGCGCCATTCCCATCCTGGTGCTTCTGGTCATCGTCTATTATGCCTTGCCGTTCGTCGGCATCAGGCTTTCCCCCTTCGCATCCGCCACCACCGCCCTGTCGCTGGTCAGCGCCGCCTACAGCGCGGAAATCCTGCGGGCCGGCATCCAGGCGATTCCCCGCGGCCAGTTCGAGGCCAGCCATGCGCTCGGCCTGTCCTACTGGAGCATGATGGGGGACATCGTCCTGCCGCAGGCCGTCCGCATCGTCATTCCGCCGATGACCAGCAACTGCATCAACGTGATGAAGGACACCGCGCTCGCCTCCGTCGTCGCGATGCCGGACCTGCTGAAGCAGGCGACCCAGGCCCAGGCGCTGGCGGCGAACCCGACGCCGCTGATCGGCGCCGCCGCGCTCTATGTGCTGCTGCTCCTGCCGATGGTGCGCGCCGTGGGCACGCTGGAAAAACACTTCGCCAAGGAGCGCCGTTGACATGCAGATCAACGATATCCAAGCGGGGAACATGCAGGCGGGGGAAGCGGGCAGGGCGCCATCCGCGCGCCCGGCCGCCCGGCCGATCATCTCCATCCGCGACCTGCGCAAGATGTATGGCAGCTTCTGCGCCCTGTCCGGCATCAACCTCGATGTCGCGGAAGGCGAGGTGGTCGTTCTGCTCGGCCCGTCGGGGTCGGGGAAATCGACCCTGATCCGCTGCATCAACCTGCTGGAGACCTACGATTCCGGAACGGTGACGGTGGACGACGTTGCCGTCCGGCCCGGTCCCAATCTGGCTGCCGTCCGAAGCGAGGTCGGGATGGTGTTCCAGAGTTTCAACCTGTTCCCCCACATGACCGTGCTGCGCAATGTCGCGCTGGCGCCGATCCGAGTGCGCAAGCTGGCGCCCAAGGCCGCCGAGGAGCGGGCCATGGAATTGCTGACCCGCGTCGGCATCGCCGAACAGGCCGGCAAGTTCCCCGGCCAGCTGTCGGGGGGCCAGCAGCAGCGCGTCGCCATCGCGCGCGCGCTGGCGATGGAGCCCAAGATCCTGCTGTTCGACGAGCCGACCTCGGCGCTCGATCCGGAGATGGTCGGCGAGGTGCTGGACGTCATGCAGGCGCTGGCCCGCACCGGCGTCACGATGGTGGTGGTCACCCATGAGATGGGCTTCGCCCGCCGCGTGGCCGACCGCGTCATCTTCATGGAGCGCGGCCAGATCGTCGAGGAGGCGAAGCCTGAAGCCTTCTTCTCCGCACCCAAGGAGGAGCGCGCCCGCGCCTTCCTGCAAGCGGTGCTGAACCATTGAGCGCCGCCCGGATCATTCCCGCGGAGCCGCTGACCGGCGACGCCTTCGCCCCGTTCGGCACGGTGCTTTCCGCCGGTATGGGCAGGTCGTCCCTGGTCAATGACGGGCGCGGCATCCGCTACGACGCCGAGCATGGGCTGGGCTTCGCCGGCGAGCCGCTGCCGCCCGTGCTGGCGCTCTACCGCATCATCCCGTCGCAGCTGCCCTTCGAAGTGACGGCGATGGAGCAGCATCCGCTCAGCAGCCAGACATTCGTTCCGATGACCGGCGGGCGCTTCCTCGTGGTTGCCGCCCTGGCCGACGGCGGGGGCGAGCCTGATCCCGACACCGCCCGCGCCTTCATTGCCGGTCCCGACCAGGCGATCACCTATGCGGGTGGGGTCTGGCACTGTCCGCTTGTGGCTCTCGACGAGACCGCCGACTTCGCCATGATGATGTGGCGCGCCCCCGATCCCGACGCCGACTGCCGCGTCGTCTCCCTGTCCGTGCCGCTGCTGGTCGCCGACCACGCCACGGCGATCTGACCGAAGGAACCGAACCCGTGTCGAACGTGACGACCTCCCCGCTCGATCTGTCCTTTGTCCGCGCCCAGTTCCCGGCGCTTTCCGGCGACTGGACCTTCATGGACAATGCCGGGGGTTCCCAGACGCTGGCGCGCGTCGCCGACCGCATCCGGGATTATCTGCTGACCAGCAACGTGCAGCTGGGCGCCAGCTACGCCGTGTCGCGGCAGTCCGGCGCGCGGGTCGCCGACGCCCATGCCGACATCGCCGAGCTGATCGGCGCCGCCCGGCCGGACGAGGTGGTCATGGGCGGGAGCACCACGGCCCTGCTCTACACCCTGTCGGCGGCGATGGCCGAACAGATCCGGCCCGGCGACGAGATCGTCGTCACCAACTCCGATCACGAGGCCAACATCGGCCCCTGGCGCAAGCTGGAGGAGAAGGGCGCCGTGATCCGGACCTGGACGGTCCGCCCCGACAGCCTTGAGCTGGCTCTGGACGATCTGGAGCCGCTGCTGAACGGACGCACACGGCTCGTCTGCGTCACCCACGCCTCGAACATCCTCGGCACCATCAATCCGGTGGCCGACATCGCCCGGTTGGTGCACCGGCACGGCGCCAAGCTGCTGGTCGACGCCGTCGCCTACGCCCCGCACCGCGCGGTGGATGTCGCCGGCTGGGACGTCGATTACTACGTCTTCAGCTTCTACAAGGTCTACGGTCCCCATTTCGCCGTTCTCTACGGCAAGCACGAGCTTCTGGCGGCGCTGCCCAGCCTGAACCATTATTTCATCGACCGTTCGGTCATCCCCTACAAGCTCCAGCCCGGCAACGTGAATTACGAACTCGCCGTCGGCTGTACCGGCATCGTCGATTACCTTGCCGAGCTGGGCGAGCGCTGCGGCGCCACCGGGCCGCGCCGGGCCAGGATCGAGGCCGCCTTCGACGCCATCGCCGCCCAGGAGGAGGCGCTTGCCGAACGGCTGCTCGCCTATCTGCGCGGACGCAACGACGTGAGGGTCATCGGCCATGCCGCGGCCGACCGGTCGCTGCGGGTGCCGACCGTCAGCTTCGTTGTGGACGGATACCGGTCGGACGAGGTGGTGAACGCGGTCGATGCGGCGATGATCGGCATCCGCTTCGGCGATTTCTATGCCAAGCGTCTGATCGAGACGCTGGGGCTGGCCGAGCTCAACGGCGTGATCCGCGTGTCGCTGGTCCATTACAACACGCTGGACGAGGTTGACCGCCTGATCGAGGCGCTCGGCCGGGCCATGCCGCAGCGGCGGTAAGCCCAGGGATGGCCGCAGGATGACCGACCGATCACATCTGGAACAGGATAAGGCACATGGCTGAGTTCGATCTGGTGGTGCGCAACGGCACGGTGGTCACGGCCGCCGATGTCAGCCGCTGCGACATTGGCATCAAGGACGGCCGCATCGTAGCGCTGGCCGAACGGCTCGACACGTCGGGACAGGTGCTCGACGCCTCCGGCAGGCTGGTGATGCCGGGCGGCATCGACAGCCACGTCCACATCGCGCAGGACGGCGACGACGGCACGATCATGGCCGACGATTTCCGCAGCGGCACGCTGTCCGCTGCCTTCGGCGGCAACACGACGGTCATTCCCTTCGCGCTCCAGCCCAAGGGCAAATCGCTGCGCGCGGCGGTGCAGACCTATCATGAGCGGGCGGAAGGCCAGTGCCTGACCGACTATTCCTTCCACCTCATCATCTCCGACCCGACCGAGCAGGTGTTGGGGCAGGAGCTGCCGGCGCTGGTGCAGGACGGCTACACCTCGTTCAAGGTCTTCATGACCTATGACGATCTGAAGCTGAATGACCGCGAGCTTCTGGAGGTGTTCGACGTCGCCCGGCGCGAGAAGGCGCTGGTGATGGTCCATGCGGAAGGCTACGACGCCATCAAGTTCCTGACCGAGCGGCTGGAGCGCGCCGGCCGCACCGATCCCTACTACCACGCCGAATCCCGCCCGATCCCGGTGGAGCGGGAGGCGACCCACCGCGCCATCTCCTTCGCCGAGATCGTCGACGTGCCGATCATGATCGTCCACGTCTCGTCCGCCGACGCCATCGAACAGATCCGCTGGGCGCAGAGCCGCGGCCTGAAGGTCTATGCCGAAACCTGTACCCAGTATCTGACCCTGACGGCCGACGACCTGAAGGGGCTCAACATGGAGGGCGCGAAATACGTCTGCAGTCCGCCGCCGCGCGACAAGGAAAGCCAGGACGCCTGCTGGACCGGCCTGCAATCGGGGTTGTTCTCGGTCTTCTCCTCCGACCACTGCCCCTTCCGCTTCGACAGCCCCGCCGGGAAGAAGAAGCAGGGCGAGCGGACGGCCTTCAAATGGGTCCCCAACGGCATCCCCGGCGTCGAGGTCCGGCTGCCGATCCTGTTCTCCGAAGGGGTGGGGAAGGGGCGGATTTCCTTGCAGGAGTTCGTCGCCCTGACATCCACCAACCATGCCCGGATGTACGGACTTGCCCCGCGCAAGGGAAGCATCGCCATCGGGGCGGACGCCGACCTCGTCCTGTGGGATCCCGACCGCAAGGTGACGATCACCCAGGATCTGATGCACCATGGCGCCGACTACACGCCCTATGAGGGGATGGAGGTGACGGGCTGGCCCGAAACCGTCCTGCTGCGCGGCACCGTCATCGTCGACAAGGGCGTCCAGACCGGCAAGGCGGGAGACGGGCGGTTTCTGCACCGGTCGATCTCGCCCTTCGCAGCACCGCGCGGCCGGCGCCCGACGCAGTACGACTGAGCAGAGCGCGCGATCAGAGGCGGAGTTGGCGGGGGCGGCCGGCGAGGTAGCCGAAGACGCCCGCCGCCAGCGCGATCGCGACGAAGAGCAGGGCGGAGGCGTGCCAGTCGCCGCTCCAGCCATGCAACAGCCCGACCAGGAAGGGGCCGCCGGATGCCAGCGTGTAGCCGACGCTCTGCGACATGCCCGACAGGTGCGACGCGATGCGGCTGTCGGGCGAGCGCAGCACGATCAGGGTCAGCGCGACGGCGAAGGCCCCGCCCTGGCCGATGCCGAGAATCGCCGCCCACAGCGCGATGGTCCAGAGCGGAGCGTAGAGGCAGCCGACCATGCCGACGAGGCTGCAACCGAGCATGGAGACGGCGGCAAGGCTCTGGCTCGGGGTGCGGGTCGCCAGCATGGGGGCGACCAGCGCCGCCACCACCTGGACCATGACCGATCCGGAAACGATCAGTCCGGCCGTCGTCGGATCGAAGCCGCGGTCGCGCAGCATCGGCGCCATCCAGCCGAGCACGATGTAGGCCAACGCCGATTGCAGTCCCATGAACAGGGTGATCTGCCAGGCCAGGCGGTTGCTCCACAGGCCGCGCACCGAAGCGCCGGCTGGGCCGACCGCGCTCTGGCGTCCACGGGTCAGCGGCAGCCAAGCCACCGCCGCCACCACCGCCGGCACCGCCCAGAAGGCCAGGGCGCCGGTCCATTGCCCGAGCGCCCGTTCCAGCGGCACCGTCGCCCCCGCGGCAATCGCCGCCCCGGCGCAGAGCGCCATGGTGTAGACCCCCATCATAAGGCTGATCTTGCGGGGGAAGTCGCGCTTCACCACGGCGGGCAGAAGCACGCCGATGATGCCGATCCCCGCGCCCGCCAGCGTCGCCCCGGCGAACAGTGCTGCGAAATTACCGACCCCGCGCAGCGCGACGCCGAACCCGAGGACCAGCAGCGTGAAGAAGATCGTCCGCTCCGTGCCGAAGCGCTGGGCCAGACGCGGGGCGATCACCCCGAACAGGCCGAGGCAAAGCACGGGCGAGGTCGTCAGCAGCCCGGCCTGCCCGGAACTCAGGCCGGCATCGCGCACCACGTCGGCCATCACCGGCGCAAGGCTCGACAGCGCCGGCCGCAGGTTCAGCGCCACCAGCACGAGGGTGACGGCGACCAGCAGCGGATGATGCAGCGCCGGAGTCTCTGTCTGGACCTTTTCCGTCCGATGGGGTTCGGAGCGGGTGGCCGCCGGGCCGCCGCGGGAAGACTCGGCGGATCGGCCGGCGGCGCTTTCGATGGTCATGAACAGCCTGGGCGGTTTTGTTGGCGGGGCCAAGCAATCGACCACTGGTTGCCCACAGGGTCAACCCACCCACGCTGCAACCCACCCCAGCGACTGCGGGATCCGTGGCGTGAAGGAAGAAAGCGGCAAATCCGGCGCAGGCGTTTTCCGGTCAGAGGCACTCGCTCAGCGCAACCGCATTGCGGACGCTCCGGACGACCTCCACGACCCTGTCCGGGTCGATTGCATCGCGCCGCGCGCCGCCCTGGCAAAGCGCGCCGCGGAAGCCGAGGATCGAAGGCCCCAGCGCGGCCAGAAGGCTGATGTCGGCAAGCCTCAGCGACCCCGCCAGCCCGGCCAGCAATCCGGCCTCGCGCGCCTGTCCGATGAAGGCGGCCAGCGCGTCGGCCGGCAGATGATCGCGCAAGGTGCGGCCGTCCTTCAGGCCGGTGTCCAGCATCACGCCGGTGAAGCCGGCATCCGCCATGGCGCGGACCAGATCGGGGGAGGGGACGATCAGATCGGCCAGGATGACGCCGACCAGGGCGGCGGCGCCGCGCGCTTCGGCGGCTGAGGCGATGCAGGCGTGCGGATCGCCCCCGGTAGCGATCCCGATCTTCACGATGTCGACACCCGTAGCCGCCGTCCGGGAAACCGCCGCCGCTATGGTTGCCGGGTCCATGGCCAAGTCGCCGATGGTGGCGCTGACCGGCCTGCGTCCATCGACCGTTCGCAGGCAGGCCTCGATGATGCCGGCGGGCAGAGCCCCCAAGGCGCCATCGTCCGGGTTTTTCAGATCGATCAGGTCGGCTCCGGCAGTCACGGCGATCCCGGCTTCCACAGGATTGGTAACGCTGGCGAGCATGCGGATCATGAGAGCACCTGTGGTTTGGCCGTTGTGTCCTTGTTTGCGGCGGCGGCGGGCGGTTCCGCTGCGAGGCTTTCGGATCGGAAAGCCGTCACGCGGTCGGACAGCCAGCCCCAGGCCTCCCGCTCGCGGTCTCCGGCGGTCTTCTCGACGGCGATGGCAAGGTAGGCCATTTCCCGCTCAACCTTTTCCCACGGCAGCATGTGCAGCCGGCTGCACAGGATCGCCGCCTCGATCACGGCGGCGGCGGCACGGTTGTGGCCTTCGAAGGGGCGATGCGCTTCCCGATGGACGGCTCGGCAGTGGAAGCGCGGGCGCACCGGGTCGGGCTCGATCCGGACCACCTCCACCTCCCAGTGGGCGAGGCTGTCGGCCAGACGCACGCCGGCGATGGCGGTCGCCGGGACCAGCGGCCAGTTTCGCCGCCCGGTCAGGCACCCGGCGAACAGGCGCGCATCGTCGGTGAAGTTGATCACGGCCCGGCCGGTGGCCTCCAGCGCGTTGAGCGTGACGGAGGGGCGGAAGGGGGCGATCACCAGATCGTCCGCTGTTCGCGTCACCCCGAAGGGAGCGATGTGCGGGGTTCCGTCGGCGCCCAGCGTGGTGACGATGGTTTCGAGGATCATGGTGCCTTTCCGCAGGCCCGCCGCCGCTCCTGCAAGGTCGTGCCCGCCGCTTTGAAGCCGTGGGGATCGCTGCCCGCCTCCGCTTCCGGCATTGCCTCCACGGTGCAGCCCCAGGCGAGATCCTCGTCCTGGACGTAACGTTTGCCGAGCTGCCAGGCGAGGAAGGCCTTCTGCAACTCGACCCCCATGTAGAAGGCGTGTCCGCCATCCTGCGCCAGCCCGAGCAGAGGATAGAGCCGGTAAGGGTCGGTCGCCACATGGTGGCCGTCGCGGTTATAGACATGGACCCCGTCCTCCGCCACCTCGACCCGGAAGGAGGGGTCGCGGATGTTGCGTGCGGTCTCCGCGATCTCGGCCGGGGTGCCGGCGTAGGGGCGGCGGTCGCGCAGGGCCATCAGCCCGTCGTCGATGCCCTTGGGCAGGCTGCCACTCTCCGAGGCGGCATGCATGATCCGCCGCGCCCGGTCGGCCTCGCGCACCGCGGTGCGGGCATGCGGGCTGACCTGAAGGGTGAGGACGGCGCCGATGGACAGTTCCGACACCATGCCCATCAGCAGCGCCGTTGTGCCGGTGGTGTCGGCGTCGGTGAGTTCGGTCAGGTTGCCGATGCCCATCAGCATCCCGATGTCGGGATAGCGCCGGCGCAGCTCGTGATAGCGTACCACCGAGTCCGTGAAGCCGTAATGGATGGGGTCGAGCACCGGGTCGGCCAGGAAAGGCCGGCCGGCGGCCCGCAGCCGGTCGACGGCGCGGCACAGCGACTCCAGGTCGCGCGGCTTGGCCGGAACCAGGATCGGCGTGGCGTCCGTCCGCTCCAGCACCCACAGTGTGTCTTCGCTGAGGCTGAGCAGGTAGGAGGCGCCGGCCGCCGCTCCGCGCAGCAGCTCGTCGGGGTCGGCGCTGTCGACGCTGACCGTGTGGCCGGCGGCGACCAGGGCGGAAACGGCAGCCTCCAGCCCCTCGAACCGTTCGCCCGGCTGGCAGCCGAGGTCGATGACGTCGGCGCCGTCGCGGCGCAGCCTCGCGGCGGTCTCCAGCAGATTGTCGACGGAACGGCGGGGGGCGTCGACGATCTCGGCGAAGATCGCCACCGTATGGGCGCTCAGGTCGGCCTGCGCCGCCCGCCCGCCGAGATAGGCGGGAATGTCGCGCAGCTCTTCCGGCCCGCGTTCGAAGGCGACGCCGAAATGTGCGGACAATGCCGCCAGATCGCAGCGCGTCCGGCCGGGCAGGAGCACCCGCGCGCCCGGCGGCGGGGGCGGCAGGCGGCGCCTGATCAGCTCCTCAGTCATCAGGGCGGCGACGCTGACGCCGATCTGCACCACCTCGAAGCGGAAGGCAGCGGGCGCCATCCCGTCGAGCATCGCCCTCAGGCGCGGCTCGGCCAGCTTTCCGGTCACGAAGACGAGGTGGTCAGACATTCCAGACGCGCCTTCAGCGCGGATTCGAGGTCGGGAACGGTTTCGACGACGGTGGTCGCCTCGAACCCGCGCAGCCGTTCGACATTTTCCAGGTCGATGCGCCGGGGATAGACCGGCACCATGCCGTGCGGCGCCTCCGTCATCATCTCCGGCGCGGTGTCGCAGGCGAAGACGATGCAGGGCACCCGGCATTTGCCGGCCTGGGCGAAGGCGTTGGTCGGCAGCGTGTCGGAGATCCCCTGCACGCATTTGGCGACGGTGTTCGAGGTTGCCGGACCCACCACCAGCGTGTGGTATTCGCCGAAATAGAACCGCCCGATCTGCGGGGCGCTGGCGGCCCGGTCGCGGAACAGGCGGGTGCCGGGAGGAAAATTGCCGTCGCGGCGGCGGTACATCCGCATGACCTCTTCGGCCGCCTTGCTGAGGAAGACGTCGAGCGGCGCCAGCCGCGCCATCAGGTCGAGAGTCTCCTTGATATGATGGCCCGACCCGGTCAAGGCCCAGGCCAGCCGCGGCCGTGCAGGCGGGGGAGCGAGGCTGTTCATGCCCGCACGCTGGGCAGGGGCTCGGCCTCCGGGCATCGCAGCAGGGCGCAGCCGGGAGCGGCGCGGCCCGCCAGCGCCTCCTCCATCAGGATGTGGTTGTCGCGATGGATGCACCAGCTGTCGCCGGCGAAGCGCGCGCGCCAGAGCGGGAAAGCGGCGTCGACCAGCCCGTCGCGGGCCAGCGACGCGGCATCGGTCGCCGCACAGGGGCAGGGACCCGACTTGACCAGCACCAGAGCCGCCGCGTCCAGTTCCACCGCCAGCCATGCCGCGAGGCTGTCGGAGGTCACCTCCCAGCTTTCGGCAATCTCGGGCTGGTCGAGCGCCATGACGGACGGCAGCCACACCGCCGGCATCCTCGCCCGGATCAGCGAGCGGAGCCGCTGGCGCGTTGCGGCCGTTTGCAGGGTCGGGCAGATGCCGTGCAGCATCAGACCGAACTGTTCCATCGCCAGCAGGGCCATGCGGTGGGCCAGACGGTCGTCGAACCGCCAATTGTCCTGGGCGTCGCGCACCGCATCGGCGAAGGGCCCGCCGCCGGGCACGATGACCACGGGATGGAGATGGCCGGGCCGGGCGATCAGATCCAGCCAGGTTCCCAGCCGGTGCCAGTCGGACAGGCTGCCGCCGATCTTGATCACCCAGGGCCGTGCCGCGGCGGCTGGAGGTCCGTCCTCACGCGATGCATTGGCGGTCATCGGGTCAGATCCGCCGGTCTGCGATCACCATCGGGCGGCGCGACGCCGGCATCTGGTCGCGCGTCCGCTCCAACCGGATGCCCGGCACCGCGACGCCGTCATAGATGTCCAGTTTCGCCACCGACACGCGGGCCGACTGCACCTGCTCGTGGGCAAGGCACATGCGGGCGATCTTTTCCGCCAGCATCTCGACAAGGTTGGTGTGCTCGTCCATCAGGATCCGCTTCAACCCGGACAACAGATCGTCGTAGGAGAGCACGTCGCCGATGTCGTCGGAGAACTGGGCGCCGTCCTGGCGCACCTGCAACAGCAGGTCGATGCGCACCCGCTGGGGTGCTTCGCGTTCATAATCGAAGACGCCGATCCGGCAGGGCAGGACGACGTTTTCCAGGAACAGCTCGTAGAGGCCGGCGGGGATTGTGGACGGGCCGGGGCCAGCGGCGGTCAGGCCACGCGCGCATTGGGCGGAAAGAATCGCGTCTAGCATCGGTGCCGTCCTCCTGGCTGTTGTCCGGCGGGGCCGAGCGTGGATCTGGTGTCGGGCGGGCCGCATTTGTACCTTACCGACATCCACAGGGCGGTATCTGTTCGAAAGCGACAGCAATCTGGCGATTTCCGCCGCCCCGTGCCTGCTTCCCCCGATCCGGTCCCGCCTGGCCTTCCGCCTGCCCGCTGCGGTGTCAGGTCAGGCCGGCGAACTCATGCGCTGCGGCAAGCGGGCTGTGCCGCTGGCTCTGGCGGTCGCTGCGCGGCGCGATGCCGAAATGGTCGCGGTAGCATTTGCTGAAATGGGTGGCGGAGATGAAGCCGCAGCTGATCGACACCTCCATCACCGACATGCGGGTCTGGCACAGCAGTTGCCGTGCCCGCTTCATCCGGAGGCCGAGATAGTATTTGGCCGGTGAGCAGTTCATGTATTTGCGGAACAGCCGTTCCAGATTGCGGCGGGATTGGCCGAGTTCCGCGGCGAGCGTCAGCAGATCCAGCGGTTCCTCGATGTTGGCCTGCATCACCGCCACCGCGGCGTTGAGATCCTCGTGGTCCAGCACCGGATTGGCCTGCAGCTCCTCCTGCTGGCGGATGCTGCCGGCGCGGATCTTGGTGTGCAGAAGCTGTTCGGCGATGTCCATCGCCAGCTTCTCGCCATGGCGGGCGGCGATCAGGTGCAGCATCATGTCGGTCGAGGCGGTGCCGCCAGCGCAGGTGAAGCGGTTGCGGTCGATGGTGAACAGCTCGCCCGTCGCTTCGATCTCCGGGAAGGTTTCGGCGAAGCCGGCCATGTTCTCCCAGTGGATGGTGCAGCGGTAGCCGTTCAGCAGGCCGGCCCGGGCCAGGATATGGCTGGCCGTGCACAGCGCGCCGAAGGCGATCCCCTGGGCGGCCGAACGCCGCATCCAGGAAAACATCGCCCGATCCTCGTACCAATGGCCGCCGATGCCGCTGCACACCATCACGGTGGACAGGGGCGGGCAGTCGGCGATGTCGTCGGCGATGGCGTGGTCAACGCATATCCCGATGCCGTTGCTGGCCCGCTGAACGCCGCCGGACGGGGAGAGCAGCACCCAGCGATACAACTCCTTTCCGCTGATGTGGTTGGCAAGGCGGAGAGGCTCAACCGCCGCGGTGAACGCGATCATGGAGAAATCGGGAACCAGGAGAAAACCGATGGTGTCTGCTTGGGAAACGCCGGATTGCTGCTCGTTGCACTTCATTGTCCCGTGCCCCTCTTCCGCTTTCCTGTTCGTATCGTGGGTCGCGAATGGTCGGCGAACACGCTGTTTACCCGCGGCCTTGTTTGCAGTGGCGGCCGCGTTCGGATGGGCGGGGATCGTTCCCTTTGCGCACCATCAAGTTTTTATGACAAGCAGCCTACGCAGGTCGGGGCCCTGCGACATTGAACAAAGCGGACATAATTCTTGAAGGAGCGCGACGTTGACCGAGTCGGGATTGTTTTTTGTGCAAATCATCCGTGCGCAAGAACGATAGCACCATCCGCTGGAGCGGCCACGCTCCCTCTATGAGGTAGCCCCTCTTGGCGTGAGCGGCCGCCGCTCGCGGACCGCCGGCAAGGGAGGCTTCACAGACAGGTCAGAATTTCCCCGCGCCCGCCGAATCCACGGTCGCCCAGCCAGCGCCGCGCCTGTCCGGTCATGCCCCGGCAGGCGGGCGGCACTCCGTTCAGGCCCGACAGGTGATTATCCAGAAGCGACAGGAAAGGCAGCCGGTTGAGGCCGCAGTCGGCAAAGCCCGGCAGCGGTTCGATCTCGCCGCGGAACAGGATGGTGCCGTTGTGCATGCCGTGGCCTGTGAACGCACCCGGCCTGCCGCCGATCACCAGGCTGCCGGCAGTCATGTGCAGGGCGGCATAGGCGCCGGCATCGCCGCCGACCGCGATCAGCCCGCGACGCATGCGCGTGCCGGCGCGGTCGCCGCATGTGCCATGGACAAGGATCCGCCCTCCCGTCATCCCGGCCCGCTCGCCGGGGAGGGCACCGCCCAGCTCGCTGCCGGCGTCGCCACGGACGATCAGTTCGCCGCCACGCATGGAGGCACCCGCCGCCAACCCTGCCGACCCCTCCACCAGCAGCGAGCCGCCGCTCATGCCGGTGCCGGCGCGGTGGCCGACCGGCCCGGCGACCCGGATGGTGCCGCCGGTCAGTCCGGCACCGACGAAATCGAGCCGCCCGTCGCCCTCCAGCTCGACGGTGTCGCCCGGGCTGCCCGACAGGTCGAACAGGTCGCCCACCGCGACGTGGCCCCGGCCGAGCCGCAGAGGCAGCGCGGCGATCTCCGGCAGGCTCAATTCCGCCAGCCGGTGCGGCAGCAGGGGGGAGGCGTCGATGCGGCCGGTCAGCGGGCCTTTCAGGCGGAAGCTCAGCACGCTCATGGCAGCAGCTCGTGAAGGTGGAAATGGTGGCGGCCCAGCTTGCCGCCGTAATTGCCGGCGGTGACGCCCCAGATGCCGGAGCCGCGGCCGCGTTCGATCAGGCATTTCAGCCCGGCGGTGGTGGCCGCCGCGACATCGGCCGCGGTCAGGCCGTCTATGACGATCTCCAGCACCGATTCGACCTCGGCCGCCAAGCGGGAGCGGGGAAGGCCGCGCAGGGTCGGGCAATAGGCGTCGTTGGTCGAGGCCGGCATCCCCTTGTATTTCGCCCCCACCTTGGAGCCGGAGCGGACGACCCCGCCGGGGAACGGCAGCACCACGTTGGGCACGGCGCGCATGGCGTCCGCCGCCGCTTCCGCCGCCTCCAGCGCCGCCATCCGCGCATCGGCGAGGATCAGCAGGTTGCCGCCGCCGACCGCCGGGACGCTCCAGCTCGATTCCTCGCACAGGAACTCGCCGTCCATCACCGGGATGCGCCAATAGCGCCTGCCGCCGAGCAATTTCGACATCTGTTGGCCGTCGCCGAAATAGCGCAGCTTCCGGCCCAGCGGTATCAGATCCTCCTTCACCCCGCGCGGCACGCCGGAGAAGCAGGCGGTTCCGGGACAGGTCAGGATGCATTGGCCGAGCCGGGTCTCCACCTGCTTGCCCAGCACGCTGCGCCCGGTGGCGAAGAACAGCAGGGCGACGCCGGGGCGCCCGTCGGGGGTTTCCTCCGGCGCCAACTCCCGCTCGATCCCGGCTTCGCAGCCGCAGGCGATGACCGAGGTGGCGAAGCCGGTGGCAGCCATGCCGGCATGGCGCGCCCAGGCCGGCGTGTCGGCGGTGACGATCAGCCGGGTCGCCTTCATGTCGAAGGCCTCGGCATAGCTGTTCTCGATGTGGATGCCGTTCAGAAGCATGAGTCGGACGCCGTCAGGGTCGGAACGATGGACAGGCCACCGCGGCCATGGTCGAGGATCTCGCCGTCCGCGATGCGGAAGTTGCCGAGCCGCACGGTCTGGTGATCCTCGAACCAGGGCTTCAGCCGCCGTTCGATGGCGGGGTCGAAGTCCGGCCGGACGACGATGGTGTCGCCCCAGCCGGTGGCAGTCAGCGCGCCGTTGCGCGCCACCGGCCGGCCGTTCTTGAACACCCAGGCAGGGGCCGCGAACATCGCCTCGCGGTCGGGCAGATCGTCGTACACCACCACGTCGGCGACGGCGCCGGGGCGCAGGTGGCCGCGGTCGCGCAGCCCCAGCACACGGGCGGGGCCGGCGCGGGTCATGATCGCGATCTCGTCGAGCGTGTATTCGCGGTCGATTGCGCCGAGCCGGCTGTGCTCCGCGACGTCGGGGTTGATCCGCGCCAACTGCTCGTTGCGGAAGCTGCGGTCCATCAGCAGACGGATCAGGTGCGGATAGCTGGTGAAGGGGCCGCCGTATCATT